>OJFG01000001.1_pt1 | contig 407996 bp, 375 predicted proteins | sample 1594071 | NCBI WGS metagenome assembly OJFG01 (sample SAMN05416818, study PRJEB24817) | seawater metagenome | isolation source: Sea water | place: Canada:Atlantic | collected 2013-07 | reverse complement strand
CCTCTCTATTCGTCGGCAGCGTCAGATGTGTATAAGAGACAGCCATTCCCCGCCTCGTTGCTGTTTGAATAATGTCGGAGTGCAGCAAGGTTATGCCTTCTATATGCGGTTAATCAAAAAAGCCGCTTCTCACTAATATCAGAAACGGCTTTTTATCAGAAGGTATTGCTCGGGCAATGTTACTTCAATTCTTTGGAACTAAGCCCCAATATACGGCGAGCGATAACGAGTTGTTGAATTTGTTGGGTGCCTTCAAAGATATCTAGGATTTTTGAATCACGGGCCCACTTTTCTAGCAGTTCATCTTCGGTGTAACCCAAACTGCCTGCTAATTCCACACAGCGTAAAGTAATGGCATTACCAACACGCCCGGCCTTGGCTTTTGAAATGGAGGCCTCCAAGGTGTTGGCTTTCTTATTGTCGGCCATCCATGCCGCCTTCACAGCAAGCCAATAGGCCGCCTCCCAGTCAGCTTCCATCTTGTAAATTTCCGCCTCTACTGCGGAGCAGTTGTCTACCGGTTTACTGTAATCGTAGTTGATACTGTCTTTGAGTAACTCCTTGATGCGCTCTAGGGAGGCCTTGGCACAACCAATGGCCATGGCCGCCACCAGCGGGCGTGTATTGTCGAAGGTCTCCATGACACCCGCAAAGCCTTTCTTGGTGTCGATCTCCGGGGTGCCGAGCAGATTTTCTGCTGGTACCCGGCAGTCCACAAAATTTATCGCTGCGGTGTCGGAAGCACGGATGCCGAGCTTCTTCTCAAGGCGTGCCAGTTCCATGCCCGGGGTGCCCCAGTCTACGACGAAAGACTTGATGGCCGCGCGGCCCAGTTTTGGGTCCAGTGAGGCCCATACCACCACGCAGTCGGCGCGTTCTCCGGAGGTCACAAAAATTTTCTCACCATTGAGAATGTAGTGGTCGCCGTCCTGTTTAGCGGTGGTGCGAATGGCTGCGGAGTCGGAGCCGCAGCCGGGCTCGGTGATGGCCATGGCGGCCCATTTTCCTTTAAAGCGTTCCAGTTGTTCGTCGTTGGCTACGGCCGCGATGGCCGCGTTACCTAGACCCTGGCGGGGCATGGCCAACAGGAAGCCGGTATCGCCGTAGCACATTTCCATGGCACCCAAGCATACGCCCATGTTAGCGCCATTTTTGATGCTGCCGTCATCTTGAACCTTGCCGCTACCGGTGGTGGCGGCGCCAGCGGAATTGGCCGGGTCGCCTTCGTTAAAGCCATCCAATACCGAGGCGAGCATATCCAATTCTTTCGGATATTCGTGCTCACCGCGGTCATACTTGCGCGACAGCGGACGGAGAGTGCTTTGGGCTACCTGATAGGCGTTGTTAATTAGGGGTTTAAACTTCTTGGGAATTTCAATATTCATGGTTGTCTCCCTCCTTACAGGTGCAGGCCGCCGAAGGCGATACCCACAGCACGCAGGTCCCGATACCAGCGTTCCACCGGGTACTCTTTAGTGAAGCCGTGGCCACCGAGCAGTTGCACGCCGTCGGTACCGATTTTCATGGCTTTATCTTTGACTAAGGTGCGCGCCAGGTGGGTTTCTCGCTGGAAGCTTTTGCCCTGCTCGGCACGGCTGGCGGCGCGGTAGGTGAGCATGCGCATGGCATCTAATTCGATGGCCATATCGGCGATCATGAATGCCACAGATTGACGGTGGCTGATGGGTTCGCCAAAGGCGGTGCGTTCGTTGCAGTAGGGGCCAACGTAATCGAGTACCGCCTGGCTCGTGCCAATGGCCATGGCACACCAGGCTAGAGTGCCCAGATCTACAAAAGCGCGATAATCAAAATCGTCGTTGCCCAAACGGTTGTCTGCTGGGATGCGGACCTCGTCCAGTTTCAGTGGGCGTTGGCTGCTGGCGCGGATGCCCATGGAGGGATCGTTACCGGCAGTGAGCCCGTCGTTGCCACCTTCCACAATGAACACAGCCGGGCCGCTATCGGTTTGTGCCGCTATCAGGAAGATTTCTGCTTCGGCCGCCAATGGCACCAGAGATTTCTCCCCGTTAAGAATGTAATCGTTGCCATCTTTGCGTGCGGTGGTGGCCAGCACCATTGGGTCGAACAAGGGACGCGGCTCGCATACAGCAATGGTAGCTTTGGGCGGATTTTCTTCCGCGAAGCTGCTTAGATATTTGTCTTGTTGCTGCGCGGTGCCCCACTGGGTCAGGGCATTGGCCACGCCCATGGGAGCAAGAATCGCTACCGCTTGGCCCATGTCGCCGTGGGCCAGGTCTTCTGCCAGCAGCATGCTGGTAACGGTGGATCTCTCGGTGGCTGCACCCCCGAGCGCTTCCGGTACCGCGAAGAAGTTAAGGCCCAACTCTTGAGCCTGACCAATAACCTCATCACTAGTCTGCTGTGCGGCGTCGGCGTGTTCGGCCTGCTCACGCAGCACGTCCATGGCAAAGCCTTGAACGCTGTCGCGGATCATCTGTTGTTCGTCGGTAATACCAAGGTCGAACAGATCGCGGGTATGGCCGGGCGCGGCCAGGCGCTGGGGCTTGTTGCCTGAGCTAGCCGATTTGAACGCACGGGCGGTGGTGGTGAGTACCTGGAACCCGCTTTTGGTGAGGGTGTAGGCAAGCCGTTCGACACTTTTGCGCATGCCGATCTTGTCGAGTACTTCCGAGCAGGCCAGGCGGTTAAGCGCGGTTAGCGCATACCCCACTGCATTTCTCGCCATGGTGAAACCTCATTGTTGTGTCTATGGATTGCACTCGATTATGGCGAGATGGGGCAGAGCCACATTGACCAGTGTGACTGGCTGGCCGGGCATAGTGGCAACAGCCCGGCGCCACAGGCCTAGCCATTGGTAGGATTAGAGGGTATGGGAGGTAAGGGGCAATAGTAGCGGGCCACATTAGATGTGTTGTTTTAAAGAAAAAAGCAAAAGCCGTTTACGGCAGAGATTGCGGAATAAGCACGGCAATCTGTTTTTTTCGGAGGAAAAATGTCTCCTGCTCAATGTGTTACTTTCAATTAGATCACACGGAGAGGGCAGCTGCCGTATGGCACTCATCCCTCCCGCGTGGTCTTGTTATTGCTGCTGATGCAGTTTTTTCAAAGGTTTTCGTACCGGTTCATATCGAGAATGCCAGCCTGGGTTGGCTCGTGCTTTTCCAGATACTGGTTCAGCGCATGGAAGTATTGCCAAAACTCAGGGTGAGTGCGGCGAATACCGTAGGCATCTACTAGTTCGGTAAAATCTTTCTCCGTTTTCACCGCTTCCATTTGAGTAACGAAAGCCTGCAGCTGATCTTCCTGCACCAGGAACATGAAGTTGGGATAGCTCGCCAAGACGCCGGGATACAGGGTTAAGGTGTCCAGTGGCGGTTGGTAGCGCAGAGATTCACCCATCATGAACGCGACATTGGTGTGTGCCCGGTTTCGGAATAAGGAATAGATTTCCTGTTCACCCTTGTTGCCCCTTACGTGGATCATGCTGACTTCCGGCATGAAATTGACGGCTTGCAGGTTGGCCGCGCGCCGTGAAGAGATACTGCTGAGGATGTGGTCTGCGTCCTGTTTCCAGGCAGAGACATTGGGCCGTTGGCAGTTTTCACCGTCACAACGGTTTATCGGGTCTGGGCGGGCGTTTAGTTTGGCAAATTGAACCAGCAGATTATTGTTGAACTCGTTCATTGGGGTGCTGGTATCGAACTGGATACTCGTGGGCAGATCCGTATCTACGGATTCATAACTGATCGCCAACCGCAGTTTCCCGGTGTTTTGATACCAGTTGGCCAACACGAGTTGGCGCAGTTTTGCTGGGAGGTAGCGGAGCGTGTTCTGTTCTGCGCCATTACGGATCAGATCAAAGTAGAGGCGAGTCTGCGCCTGATGGGACACGGATCCGAAAACATTAAAGTTCACCACTAGGTTGTAATAGCTGCGTTCGAATAACGGGTAATCCATCACCCAGGTCGTTAAAGGCAAGTCGCCGATCAGGCCTTTGCGTACCGAGGAGTTATCGTGGTGACGGAAGATGGTTAGTAGTGCATTGCGATTATCCCCATCGCCATCCCACAATGAATCCCAATCTGGGCCTTTGGGTTTATTGGTGCCATAGGCCTGTTTGCGAGCTTTCAGGTAGTCGTTACGTTTTTCACTGTACTTGAGCCACTGTGGCCCTAAAGCCAATAGGTCATCGTCTTGACCGGGTAAGCCCAACAGATCACTGACTTGCGCGCGGTAATTGTTATCGGTGATGTAAAGGTCCTGTTCCGGGGCCTGAAACACGGCCCAGAAATGATCGCGAATTACATCGGTGGCTACTTGCCCGCGACAAACCGGACCGCGAATGAAGGTACGAACAAAGTATTCGGCTTCATCCAGCATAAACTGGTAGCGGGCCCGGGCTGGGATAGCGGAAAAGGTAACAAAGGGATTGGCACGTTGTTCGTAGCCATAGCCTGGTAACGTTTCCACGCTCCAGTCAGTGCTGAAGAAGTGCTCTTTGGTCCTAGCCAGTTTGTCCTTGGCTAGGCCAAAGGTAATGTGTGTTTTGTGCACTAAGGTGCCGGGCACAGGTGCAATACGGTACCAGAAATTTTCCGGTGGCATGCCATTGGGGCGATCGGTGGCTACTGGCTTAATCGGCTCCCCGGGAGGGGTGCTAGAGCGATGAAGTTTAAAAAAATGTGCCGGCTTGCTGTCTTGACCTTTGTCCAGGTACAGGTGGGCAAGAAAAAGGTGTTCGTATAGCCAGCGGGCCACCAGCTGGTGTTTTAGGTCTCTTTGGTTGAGAAAAGCTTCCCAGTCGGCAATCAGTTGCTGCTCTTCGTTGGTGGGAGTAATTATTTTAGGCTCCAAAGGGGCCCCTTGCTCCAACCATTGACGGATGGTCGTAAATTCGCTGTCGGTCAGCCCTGCGACCGCCAATGGCATGCCTTCCATGGGGTGACTTTCGGCATAGTCATCGAATTCATCTGGTGCGGGGCATTCGTTCTGCCGAGCTAGGCCCAAGACAATATCGTCTGGAAGTTTCTGGTTCGGTTTAAAACTGTGTTTTTTTCCTAACGCCAGCATTTGATAAAGCAAAGAATCCTGCAGGCCAGAGGTGCTGTCGATGACAGAATAGAAGCCCTTGTCACGCCATTGTGCCGTGGTTTGTGCATCCTTGAACAAGCGCGTTGGGGAGATGGTTTGAGTACGAGCCCCATCGTAAACGTTTTTCTTGCTGGCCCCCCGGTCTAGGCCTTCTACCGCTTCAAGTTTCAATTGGCAGGGGGCGTCATAGCAGCCATGACAGGCTAAACATTTCTTTTCGAAAATAGGATGAATGTCGTCATGGTAATTGGGTGAGGTATTGGTGAGGTACTTGGGAGGGAGCGGGGCGCTGGTAACCGGTGCAGACAGAGCGCAAAGCAAAAAGAACAATATCCCTAGTGAAAAGGGGCCATGTGAATCCCAATGGTTTTTCATATTCCCGAATCTCCCTATAACGGATTGACAGTGTAGCGGGGGCGGACAGAGCCGGCCATGGCTGGCCCCCTATCAGCATCTGTTGTTTTGTAAAAAGCCGAAAATTGGCGGTTAGAAGCAATGCGCCCTTTATAGCATCCAGAACATAGTGGCAGCCCAACCGAACAGGACGGCGATAACGGCGGCGGCGGTGAGTTGATGCCTTAGGTGTCGATACCAAGTGGGGAGTGTGTCATTGAATACCATCTGTTCTGTGCCCCACACGAACATAAGCCCGGCGGCGAGCATGGGCAGCGATAGTTCCAACGGAAGTAGCAGGGAAAGCCATGCCAATAACGCCGGTATCAGACCAAATAGTAGTGTTGGGTACTGGTTGCTGTAGGGCATTTTATCGAGCGCCCTGCCCCAATGAATGGCGCCGAGAAAGGCCAGTACAATGGCGGAGTAGGTGGCCAGAGCATGCAGTGCCCAGCTGCCGGTTTGGGCAAACCAAGATAGCCCAGCCATGCCATAAAAGGGGATAAGTCCAGAGTAGGACAGGGCTTTGGCACGACGGATATTTTTTTCCTGACGTGTGCGCACAGTGTCGATTCCAACGGATGGTTTTTTCTATTATCGATGATGCAGAGTGAAGGTTAAGGCAAGGAGGGGTAGCCAACCCAGGGTTGGGCTTTCAGGTGGCGGGGGAGGTATAGCGGGTGTGCCGGCTCCCCGGAGCGATTAAGGCGAATGTAATGCATGGTTGGCAATTGGCGGACCACCTGCACGGCGCGGTCGTTAAAGCGTCCATGGTTGCCCCAAGCCGCCACGACTAGGTCGGCCTGACGGGCCAAGCGGCGTAGCCAGGCGTCATTTTGTGGGCCCACGGGGTCTGCGGCAGAAAATAGATCCTTTGGGTAAGTTGCCCGATATGCGAACAGGTTGGCCACGCACAGTCCTGAGTAGCCCCAGTCCTGGGCAAAGCCCATGCAGCGACGAATGGTGGGGTTGTCTTGGTGGGGATCAGTGGTGGAGGGGTTGAGGCCAATCAGCAGCATAAAATCATCACCTTCCCCCCACTGGCGCCAGAGCGCATAGCGGTACTGTCCACAGCGTGAAAAGTTGGCGTGACGTTGCAGATTATCGGCTGTCTTGGTCATGGCTGCGTATTATAAATCTCTGGCACAGTGAAGGCTAAGGGCACTTAAACAGGCTAAGAGTATGGAATTTAAAGATGTGATGGCCCGGCGCCATAGTGTACGGGCATTTACCGACCAGCCAGTAAGCGAAAAGGTGCTGAACAAACTGCTCAGCACTGCCGCCTCGGCGCCGAGTTGGTCCAATACCCAGCCTTATCAGATCGCGGTGGCGAAGGGCGAGGTGCTGGAGGATTTGCGGCAAACATTGCCCCCTATGTTTGATGAGTTAATGGACCTAGCGAAGGGCTCTAAATTCAAAAAGCTCAAGGCCATGGTGACTAAAAAAGGCATGCCGGACGGTGATTTCAAACCGGTTACCGATTACCCCAAAGACTTGCAGCCACGCCGTAGTGCCACCGGTTATCAGTTATATGAATTGTTAGGCATTCAGCGTGACGATAAGCAGGCTCGCCATCAGCAGATGCGCGAAAACTTCCGTTTCTTTAATGCGCCGGTGGCGGTGTTTATTTTTGTCCATGAAGGGCTGGATGTTTACAGCGCATTGGATGCGGGCATTTTTCTGCAAAGCCTGATGTTAGCGGCCACGGATGCCGGGTTGGCAACCTGTGCGCAAGGGGCTTTGGCAATTTGGCGGTCGCCCTTGGAAAAACATTTTAATATTCCGGAAAACTATAAATTATTGTGTGGCATGTCGCTGGGCTATGAAGCGGATGAAACCATCAACCAGTTCAAACCGGAACGTCAGCCGCTGGAGGCACTATTGGTGCCAAAAAAATAATGGCGGAGTTGCTCTGAACGATTTGGGGTAGATAGATAGACCACAAACCCGCATCCAATCTGATGAAGCCAATGCCAAGGTGTCATCTTGTGCATATCCATCGCTGGTTCTCCTCAATGAATAGAAAATGATCGACTGTTTTAGTTTCAGCGCTGAAGGATGTTCGCGGGGCCTTTCAATGGAGTGTTGTTGTTTTTTTGATCGACTAGACATGGGTCTTCCCTTGTAATCTGCCCATTTCGATGCCACAGATGAAAGTAGATGGAGGGCGGCGTGCTTAAACTAGGGCGTGGTCGCTCACACTCAACGGAACATGTGCCGAAAAGGAGAGCAGTCATGTTTGATGATCATGTTTACAAGAAAGTCGAACTTGTTGGGTCTTCGCGTACCACGATTGAAGATGCCATTGAGAATGCGTTGGTAACGGCCAATGAAAGCTTGGAACTAATGGAGTGGTTCGAGGTAACGCAAACCCGTGGCCATATTGAAAATGGCAAGGTGGGGCATTATCAGGTGACCCTGAAAGTAGGGTTCAGGATTTCCGGCTCCTGAATCGCGACAAGCACGAGCTACAAAAAAACCGCACCCAAAAGGGTGCGGTTTTTTTGTAGAGAGCCCAGCGTGGTGCTGCTGGGTAGCTCAAGCCAAGCCAAGCCAAGCCAAGCCAAGCCAAGCCAAGCCAAGCCAAGCCAAGCATAACTTGGCTTTGTGTTGCCGTGCAGCGTGAAGCTTGCTGCTTCTCTTTTTTATACCATTTCTAGGTCTAGAGCCTGCTGGCAGACCCGCGCGGTACGGATAACGTGCAACTGCTTTGGAGACAGGTCTTCTGGCAATTCCACGGTGCTGTGGTCCTGATGGATCTTGATTGGGCCAATCAGGCGGCTAGGCAGTTTAGCTTCATTGGCAATGGCACCAACGATATTGCCCGGCTTCACACCGTGATCGTGACCTACCTTGATCCGGTAGCGACGCATGGTTTTGTCTGTGCGACCTTTGTCGCCGCGGTTGCGCGGGTTACGGTCTTCGCGACGGCCACCCACGTGGGCGGATTCGCGACGGCGGGGTTCTTTGACCATCTTGGGTTCTTTCAGAATCAACGGTTCGCGTTTGAACATCATGGTGGCCAGTGCGGCCGCCATGTCATTGTCGCTGATATCCATGGCGTCACGTAGTTGATTCACCAGCGCGCGGGCTTCATCAACGTTGGCTCCAGAGGTGAACCCGGCCAGTTGCTCCTGAAAGCGGGCAATCCGCTTGGCATTGAGGTCATCAACGGAGGGCAGCGCCATCTTTTCGATGGACTGGCGAGTAATGCGTTCGATTTGACGCAACACGTGTTGCTCACGACGAGCCACAAACAGGATGGCGTCACCCTGGCGACCGGCCCGGCCGGTACGGCCGATGCGGTGCACGTAGGCTTCCGGGTCGCCGGGCATGTCGTAGTTCACCACATGGGTGATGCGCGGCACGTCTAGGCCACGGGCAACCACGTCGGTGGCGATCAGCAAGTCGAAACGCTTATCTTTCAGGCGCTGTACGGTTTTTTCCCGTTGTTGTTGGGGAATGTCGCCGTTCAGGGCTTCGGCACGCAGGCCGCGACGGTTAAGCTGCTCGGCCAGTTCTAGTGTCGCCTGTTTGGTACGAACGAAAACCAGTACTGCATCGTGTTCTTCTGCTTCCAGAATCCGGCACACGGCGTCCAGCTTGTTCAAACCCGCGACGGGCCAGTAACGCTGGCGGATGGTGGTGCCAGTGGTGGCGCCGCCATTATCAATGCGAACCAGTTTGGGTTGCTTGAGGTGCTGGTCGGCAACCTTGCGAATGACCGGCGGCATGGTGGCGGAGAATAGCGCCAGCTGGCAGTCATCCGGAGTACGCTCAAGTACCCATTTCACATCGTCGATGAAGCCCATACGAAGCATTTCATCGGCTTCGTCGAGCACCAGAGCCTTCAGATTGTTTAGCTTCATGGAGCCGCGGTCCATGTGATCCATAACGCGGCCGGGGGTGCCGACAATCACCTGGGCGCCGCCGCGCAGGCCTTTCAGCTGGGTGCGGTATTCACCACCGCCGTAAATGGGCAGAACCTGCAGACCTTTAATGTCTTTGGCAAATTCTTCACACGCAGTGGCAACCTGAATAGCCAGCTCGCGGGTTGGGGCCAGGATCAGCATCTGCGGTTCACGTAGAGACGGATCGAGACGGGCCAAAAGGGGCAATGCAAACGCAGCCGTTTTACCTGTGCCGGTTTGTGCCTGGCCCAGAAGATCGTGTCCATCCAGCAACAGCGGGATGGCTTGCGCCTGAATCGGCGAAGGCTGCTCGAAGCCCTGACGGGCGATCGCAGTGAGCAGAACCTCGGGCAGGCCTAAAGAGGCGAACCCGGAACGGGAATCTGACATGTAGTACCTATGAATTAGGAGGGGAGGAGCCGAGCATGGGTCGGCGAGGACGGCGGAGTATACATAGGTGGGGTTGAAATTGCACGTTTTTTCGCCAGTTGCTGTTGGCGCAGAGGGGGTGCTGTGTTCGTGATGGTGAAAAAGTAGAGCGGCTGATTCTGAGCAGGCAGCGATCGGAATCAGCCGGAAGCCGGGTAAAGCAAACCCGCAAACTTCTATGTGGAGGGGGTTACATCGGTAGCACTTCAACGGTGCCGAGGTATTGTAGGTAGCGTTCCGTGGCTTTGGGGTTGCTAACGTTTTTGTCTCTTGTGCCCGCTTCCAGGAAGTAACGGCCAGCGGCAGGCCATTGGATGCTGACAATGCCTTTATCATCGCTGGTCACGGACCAGCTTTCTTGGCTGTCACGGTAGCGGGTTCCACCCGGAACCAGTTCTACCTTGAGGCCGGAGGTCGGCTTGCCATCGACCAGCAGTTTCCACTGAGCGGTTTCGCCCGCGTAAAGGTCGTTGGGGTGAGTGAGTAACTCAAGTTCCAGGCCCTTGCCGGTGGGCTTCAGGCCGGTTTCGTTTGGCGCCCCTAGGGTGACATAGGTTTCCAAACGGTTGAGAACCTCGCGCAGTTTTACTTTATCGGCCCCGCTGGGCACTTCGGCCAGCATCGTGTCCGCATCTTTGCCGCGGCTGCGTTTGCGCTCACCGTTGATCTCGTAGGAGATAAAGTAGCTGGGTTGCGCCACACTGATCCGGTAGCTGCCTTCCTTTTCCAGCTGTACGTCAAACACACTACGTGTGTGCATTTTCATGGCGTTATCCACGGTGGCTGGCTTGCCATCCGGGCCGGTCACTTCCATGCCATCGACAGGGTAGGCTCGCTCGAAACCAAAAATTTCATTGGAGATGCTGGCATCAACGGTAATCCACTGGGGCTCAGAAACGGTGGTGTGGCTGGGCAGTAACCACAGCTTGTGGGCATGGGCGGGTAGGGCTGTGGCCAGCACCAATGCGGCCAGTGCAACTTTAGGGAAACGGACTCGGGTCATGGTGGCGCTCCTTGAGTAGTCGGTGTTATTGAGAGACGGTGAGGGTGACAGTACCCAGTTCGTCGGTGCCTATTACTTGCTGCTGTTGAGGGCGTTCCCCGGCCGGCCACTGGAACGGTAATTTCAGCACTTCGCGGCCACCGACTTCTCGGGCTGCTTCTACCACCAAGGTGTATTCGCCGGCGGGCAGGGATTTAAGTGCGTCCACATCACTAAAGTCCACAGTGTGAGTGCCAGGAGAGCGGGTGGCGCCAGTGAGACCGTCGTAGGGCGCCGACTGGCTGCGGCCGGTTCTGCGCCACCACTGGCGAATATCTTTGAGCCATTTTCCCTGGTCGTCGTACCACAGGCCCAGTGGTTTTAGGGTGCTACGGTCGGCATTTTCCACCCAGAAGGCCACATAGGGAGCATGATATTCGGCGACACTCAAACGCGGCACTTCCACCTCTACAGAAAAGGTATCAGCCATGGCCTGGCTGGTTAGCAGGGGAAGCAGGGCGAGATAACGCAAGCGCATGAAAATGTTCTTCCTTATCTGAATGTCGGGTCTTAATGCATGAAAAAAATGATCAATAGCCAGGGGAGAACTAACCCCGCCAAAGTGACCGGCCAGGTGGCCGGCCGCCGTTTAGCATGAAGCATCATTAGCCCAAGCCCGGTGAACGCAAACAGCAGGCTGGCGATGGCAAAAATATCGATGAACCAAATCCACACCGTGCCGGTGTGGCGACCTTTATGCAGGTCATTAAAAAACGCAATCCAGCCACGGTCCGTGGTTTCCGCGAGTATCGCCCCGTCACTCATATCAATCGCAAGCCAAGCATCGCCACCAGGCCGGGGCATGGGCAGATAAATTTCATCGGCTGCCCATTCCGGCTCTCCATCGGTGTGCTGCAGGTCCATTTTCCGTGCCAGCCATTGCTGAACGGCGGCGGGCAGTTGGCCGCCGGTTTGGTCTGCGAGCTGAAATAGCAGCTCGGTGGGCAGCGTGTCCTGATGTTCACGAATTACCGGTTCGGCGCTGATCTGGCTGGCATGGTTAAGGGTGATGCCGGTGAGGCTGAACAGCACCAAGCTGATCAGACAGATGGCGGAGGTGACCCAGTGCCACTGGTGGAGTTGTTTCAGCCAAAAGGCTTTGCGTTTCTTGTTCACGGAGTGGCTCGTTCATTTACAACGGAGGCAGGGATGTTAATGAGAATTGTTATATTTAACCACGGTTATCTTCGTAAAGAATGTAATCTTAGGGTGCTTGAATGAGGTTTATTCGATAAAAGCTAGCATTTACGAATGATAATTTCTATCATTTCGAAAATGAGCGCCGTTGTGAAAATGCCTGCCCGTTTACTGGTCATTGAAGATGATTCGGTACTCAGTGGCCACTTGCTTGATTATTTTTCAGAGCGGCACTATCTGGTTTCGGTGTGTGCCGAAGGCCCGGCGGGGCTGGATGCGGCGACGGCCGGTGATTATGACCTAGTGCTGCTGGACATCCTGTTGCCCGGCCTTAATGGCTTGGAGCTACTTAATGCCCTGCGCCAGCAAAGCTCGGTGCCGGTGATTGTGGTGTCTGCATTGGGCGATGAGCAGGCCCGTATTCAGGGACTTATCAACGGTGCGGATGATTACCTTCCCAAGCCATTCAGTATGGCGGAACTAGCGGTGCGGGTGGATGCGGTGTGCGCTGGAACGGGTGCGTCCGGAAGAGCCGCAATGGGAATCAGTGGGTAAACTGGTGCTGTGCGACCACAGCATGGCGGCCTTTTACCAAGAAACCGACCTAGGGCTGACCAACACTGAGTTTCGTTTGTTGCAGGTGCTGTTGGAGCACCGAGGTGCGGTGCTCAGTAAACCATTCCTCTACCAGGCGGTTCTGCACCGAGGCTGTGGCCGCCATGATCGCAGCCTGGACCTGCACATTAGTCATGTGCGTCGCAAACTTCGTGACGCCGGAGCAGCAGAGTCGGCGGTGAGAACAGTCTGGGGGCAGGGCTATACCCTGATCACTGACAACCTCTGATGTTAAAACGCTACTCCCTTCTTTGGCGCCTGGCGCTACTTCTTGTTGTTACCGTAGTTACCACCATGGTAGTGGGAACGCGTGTTACCAACGCTCTGCGAAATGATGCCCAGCTTTTGAGTGACCAGGCGGTTGCCGTAATGCGCGGTTATGCGGCGGCTGCGGAGCAGGCATGGCTCGCGGAGGGGCGGGCAGGGGTAGACCAATGGCTGGCGGGCATGCGTTCCCGTGAAAGTGGTGATATCGCTGTGATCAGTAACACTGACCAGCCCCTAAGCAGTACTCCATTGACGGTACAGGAGCGTAGCGGGCTTCGCTTTCAGCGGGGTGTTCATAGCCGCATGAGTTTCCGTTACGGCAAGAAGATGCCTTATCTGGGGTTGCCATTTCCTACTGTCCCAGAACAGGGAAGCCTGCTGATGCAGCTGCCTCCCCGGTTTCGTCCGGGTACCTACTGGCCTTGGGTTGAACCTTTATTGTTAGTGGGGGTTCCTACGATATCGGCCCTCATGCTGGGTGGGCTGCTGTTCTGGCGTGCCCGCGTCTTGTTGAAGGCGTTACAAGCGCAGGTGCTCGTATTCAAAGACGATACTGATGCCCGTGTGGTTGGGCCGTTGGCCACCCGTTCAGATGAATTTGGTGAGCTTGCTCGTAGTTTCAACCATATGGCAGAGCAGGTTTGCGGCATACTCGAAACTCAAAAACAGTTACTCAATGATATGTCGCATGAGTTACGTACTCCGCTGAGCCGGTTGTCTGTGGCCTTGGAAAACGGAATCAACGAACAGCAACTGCGCCAGCGGTTAGAGCAGGAATTGCGCCACATGCGCACCTTAGTCGATGACACTTTGGCGCTAGGTTGGCAGGACACCGATACCAATACCGGTAACGCTGGCCTGCAGTCTTTGTCGGTGCCGGTGTTGTGGGACATGGTTGTCGAGAATGCGGCGTTTGAGAGTGGTTGGAGTAAACAACGCTTCCCTTGCACCTTACCTGATGACACGGAGGTGTATGGCAATTTGAATACCTTAGGCTCAGGTATTTGAAAATTTGGTCCGGAATGCCATTCGGTATTCGCCTGAGCAGGGGACGGTCTTATTGCAGGGGCAGCGTGAAGGGAGTGCCTGGCATCTTCAGGTGGTGGATCAGGGGCCAGGGGTGCCTGAAGATAAGCTGCACAGTATCTTTGCGCCCTTCGTGCGCCTAAATACCGCGAGGACGACTGATAGCGGTTTTGGGCTGGGATTAAGTATTGCCCGCAGAACAGTGGAGCGGCTTGGCGGAGAGCTTTGGGCACATAACAGGGACCCTGGGTTGTGCGTGCATTTGCGCCTGCCGGCTCCGGCACGTGTATAAAGTGTAAACCTCCTTTTGTTATAAATAAGAATCAATACCATTCCTTTTCTTCGGCAGATCCATTGCTGCTTTCAGCAGCCCTGTCTGGCCGATTTACCAGGGGGAGCTGTATCGGTTTTTCGCTACCAGGCGGCAAGCTTGAGTGGTGAAAGGGGGCGGTTGGCACTCCGGTTGGATGTTGTTGTTTATCTTCGAGGAGGAAAACCATGGGAATGCGCTTGGGGACTCTAACGATGGCGCTGGCCGCAGCCAGTGGCGCCGTGTGGGGGGAAGAGGGAGGACATGAGCTGGGGCAGGTGTCTGTGACAGCCGGAGGGTACATTGAACAGGTGGACGATGCGCCCGCGTCGATTAGCGTTATTGACCGTGAGCAGATTGAAGCGCGTTTCTACCAAGACACCACTGATGCCTTACGGGATGTCCCCGGTGTGATTGTCACCGGCGGAGGCTCCGGCGACCGTGGCACCGATATCGTTATTCGCGGTATGCCGTCCTCTTATACGCTGATCATGGTTGATGGTAAGCCGGTGTCCACTCGGGAAAGCCGTCCTAATGGTAGTGCCGGGTTTGAACAAAGCTGGTTGCCGCCGCTGCAAAGCATCGAGCGTATCGAGGTGGTCCGTGGCCCCATGTCCACCCTGTATGGCTCCGATGCCATGGGGGGCGTGGTCAACATTATCACCCGCAAAGTGGAGACAGAGTGGGGCGGCTCTGTACAGCTGGACGCGATCATCCAGGACGATTCCCGCTCCGGTGATAGCCAGCAGGGCAATTTCAGCTTGAGCGGCCCATTGAAAGACGATTTGCTGGGCCTGCAAGTCTATGGAGGCTTTTATAACCGCCAGGAAGATTTATTCGTGGATGGTTATGAGCAAAAAGACCTGCGTAACCTGACAGCTAAATTGACTCTGACACCGACAGAAAATCATGACTTTTCAGTGGAAACTACCCGCACCGAGGATAGCCGCCAGAGTTTGATCGGGCGTAGCGCAGATTCCGACGATAGTTTTACTGATCATACCCGCGAAGCTTTTTCGCTGACCCACACTGGCCGTTGGGCCGTCGGCACATCCGATACCTACATTCAGCGAGAAAAAGCGGAAAATGAAAGCCGTGAAATGACTATCACCAATACTCATGCCAAGACGGCGTTGGTCATGCCGGTGGGTAATCATATGGTGACGGTGGGGGCCGATTTCACGGAAGAAAAACTGGACGACAAAACCTCCAACCGGATTTCTGACCGCACCAATATTGAGTCATCAAAATACGCTCTATTTGTGGAAGACGAATGGATGCTCACCGATACCTTTTCGGTGACCGCAGGTGCGCGGATGGACGATGATGAAAATTTCGGCACCCATGTTAGCCCGCGCCTTTATGGCGTGTGGGGATTCAGCCCGCGCTGGACGGTGAAAGGTGGCGTCTCCACTGGCTTCCGCTCTCCGTCGCTGCGTGAATTGACCCCGGATTGGGGGCAGGTGAGCCGGGGTGGCAACATCTACGGCAACCCAGATCTGGAGCCTGAAACCTCGCTTAACCAGGAGCTGGGCCTGTACTTCAACGCGGGTCGCACGTTGCTGGCCAACGTGACGGTGTTTCACAACGACTTCAAGGACAAGATCACCCGTATTACCTGTCCGGTCAGTATCTGTCCGGATGGTCCCAACCAGTTTGGTTCCGACCCCACCTACCGGGTGAATGTGGATGAAGCGCAAACCCAGGGCGTGGAAGCGGCGCTGTCCACCACGTTGGCGAGGGTGGTGTCCATCAACCTGAGCTATACCTATACCGATTCGGAGCAGAAATCCGGGGAGTACAAAGGCGAGCCGTTGACTCAATTGCCCAAGCATCTGGCCAGCCTGAACCTGGATTGGCAAGCGACAGATACGGTGTCGCCTTGGGCCACCGTTCGCTATCGGGGTGAGGAGAGTCAGCCAAACACGGGGCCGTCCAGCAGCGCCACCATCGCGCCGTCGAATACCCTGGTTGATGCCGGTATCGGTTTCCAGCTGACACCGCAGACCAAACTCAATACGGGAATTTATAATCTGGCCGACAAGGAAATTTTCTACGACGAATATGGTTACGTGGAAGATAGTCGGTGTTACTGGGTAGGGGTGGTGACAAACTTCTGATTGTCAGTTCGACGTGGGAACAGGTCATGTAAAAACAACAACGCCGGCGAATGCCGGCGTTGTGTGTTTTGCTGCGTTCAGGATTACATTTTTTCCTGAATGCGGGTGCGGAAGTCCGCATCGTATTGGGCCAGCTGAGCAATCTGGTTATAGGTGCTCAGCTCCAACCCACTCTCTTTAACGGCTTCTACCATTTTCTCCTGTGCTTCTTTCTGCACTTTCATGGCTTCTTCAGGCTTGTCTTTGTTCGCCTGCAGTTGCTGGGAGTATTTCTGCTGGATGCCAGACATGTCTTTTTGTGCATCGGCAAAGGCATCAAGCTGTTTGTCGCTGAATTCAGAGGCCTTGGGCAGCTGCTGCATCTGCTGTTGCTGCATTTGTTGCTGCTGGGTCTGTGGGGTTTGTGACGCGGGTGCACCAGGCTGCTGTGCGGCTACCGTGCCAGTGAAGGTAGCGGAAATCATCAGGGCGCCGAGCGCCATCATCCGTTTGCTCATGCTTCATCTCCTTGTCAATCGCCCCGAAGCGGTCGGGGATTACGGTGTTACCCAAAGTGGCCGAAACCAAAATACGGCGACACTGCAAAGTCCGACCACCATCAGCCTGTAAGTTCGACGAGAAATGTTAAATCATGATTCACAGTGACGATGCGTATCGGATACTGATGTGAACAAGCCTTTTATATGTGCTTACGTGCGATTAACTACAGCGTTGGCAGGCCCTATGTGCTGTGGTTGATCGGTTTGGGCGCGTGATGGTGCACGGCGAGGCAAAATGGCCGTGCTGAGTTACTGCCTCTGTTTTGTTTTCATATCCCTTTTGGTTATAAAAGTATCACTATATATTACTTTATATTCCTTTTTAGGCCCCTATTATGGCAGCTTGAAATTTCCCTTTTGAGGTGCTGCAGATCATGGGTAATGCACAGCTGATTACACGATTTGGTGACAATACCGTTGGCTTGTCCAAAGAGGCGTTGGAGGAGCTGAATCGTGTCTATCGTCCGCTGAGCTTTGCGGAGCGCATTCGCCGTGTCTACGAAGACTTTGCGCCGGATCGGATCATGGTGACTTCGTCTTTTGCCGCGACGTCGGCTTATTTTCTGCACATCATCTCTACCATCCGTCCTGAGCAATCGGTGCATTTTATTGATACCGGTTATCACTTTGCGGATACCCTGAAGTACAAGGATTACCTGATCGAGCGATTTGGCCTGAATGTGGTCGATGTGACGCCGGATCCGGATCACCACCAGGTATCCCAAGAAAATCGTATGTGGGAAACGGATCCGGACCTGTGCTGCCAGGTGAACAAGGTTAATCCGTTGGAAGAAGCCAAGGAAAACTACGATCTGTGGATTTCCAGTCTGATGGGTTGGCAAACCGAACACCGTGCCGGTCTGGAGGTGTTTGAAGAGCGTCGTGGCATGATCAAGTTCAACCCGATGATTGATGTCACCAAGGAACAGCGTGACGCCTATATTAAGGAGCACGACCTGCCGTTTCACCCACTGGTGGCCCAAGGGTTTGACTCCATCGGGTGCAGCCACTGCACCTTCAAGGGCGAAGGCCGCGAAGGGCGCTGGAAGGGCAACAAAAAAACCGAGTGCGGTATTCATATGTAGCCGTGCGCGAATAGCCAGCTACGCAAACTTCGGTGAAGGGGTAAGCCTCGTTTAACAGCGGGTGTTTAGGTTGCTATACGCGCCTTACCCTTTCGCAAACCTGCTATGTCTTAACATCATGCCGGGCATCTACAGCCTAGCCCTCCCGATTACTTCCTGAAAAGAACCCTCAGCATGTATTGCCCATTGTAGTAACGCCTGTGTGTATGGGGCCTTACACTGCGTTGGCTAGCCCGTGGTTGAAGAATGGGCTGGCCTCGGTCGGCAGAATTTGCTTTTCTTGTGAGTAACACCTGGGAGCCGGGTCTCGCTGTCTAGAGCTATAGGGGGAAAGCATGAAGCGATGGGTACAGCAAGCGCAGCGTTGGCGGAGGACGTTGTTGGTTAGCTTGGTACTGTTGATGTCAACGAATGGGATGGCTGCGCCGGCATTGGGGCCGTCATCTGCCGGTTTACGTTTAGATTTGCGCACCAATGTAGGCTGGGAAATGGCCTATTTCCGTTATATGGGCGCGGACTACGGTGAGGCATTGTTGGCCCAGGCCGGCCAAAACATTGGCCTTACCATTCTTACTCACAAGATCGTTCCTCATCACTGTATGCTCAATTTTTCCCATGAGTATTGCGATGACAGCGGGTATCCAGACACTTGGCAGCGAGCGGTGGAGCCGGTGGTGTGTTCTGGGATCACTGCGGCTTCCAGGGCGTTGTTGTCAGGGGATCATGCCCGTGCCGAGCAACTGTGTGTCACCTTTCGTGGGGGCTTTTCTTCTCCAGCAAGTGGTGCGCATACGGCGCCAGATCTTGTCAGCGATTACCTTGCTCACATTGGCCAACCGGAAAGTGGCGATGACCCAATGACGGTAGAGCTGACAGTGACTTTAACGTTGGATAGTGAGCAGCCGCTGCAACGCTTGTCGCCGGGCTGTTACGGTTCGGTTTGTGTTGGCGATACCTTGTCCAGTGCGCAGGCGACCAGCAAGGCGCCGCTGGATATTATTGCAGGGCAAGGTCGCTGTGGCCGTGTGCGCAGTGCGATGTGGCCCGCGGGGCTATCCGCCCAGTTCAGAAACAATCGTATTACCCGATGGGAGGTCACGCCGCCTTCGGATATTCGTACCCACAGCAATGTGGCGTTGGGCGAATCACTACCCTTATACGCACTCTATGAGGGCGTGTTGGAGGAGACCTCGGAGGCCGGGCCAGGGGTATCGCCGATTAAGGCGGTGTACTGGCAAGTACGAGGCAAGAAAGGTCTTCAATACACGCTCAACAGCGACCGGCAGATTATCGCCATGGCTTCGGGCGGTGAGGCGTTAATGGAGGATTGGCCGTGCCAATAGTGTGTTCACCATTGCCAATGGCATGCTGGAGCGTGCGATGACGTTGTCAGCAGTGACTCCTCAGACGATGTTCAATGGCATTATTTTTGATCTGGATGGCACCCTAGTCGATTCTCGTCTGGACTTTGCTGCCATCCGTAAGGCTCTTCGTTGCCCGGAAGATGTAGGTGTTCTGGAATTTATCGACACGTTACCACAGCGTGAGCAGGCAGCCGCTCACGCTGTGGTGCTTGAATATGAGCGTGAAGGGGCGCAACGGGCCACCTGGATACCCGGCGCAGAATCCTGCCTTGAACAATTGTCGGTAATGGGTATTCCTACGGCTATTCTTACCCGTAATGCCCGTGTCATTGCCGAGCTCACCGTTTCACGGCTGAATATTCCTGTGGAGCGTGTGCTGGCAAGGGAGGATGCTGCGCCCAAGCCAGCTCCAGACGGGCTGCTCGCTATTGCCCGTGAATGGAATATGGCGCCTGCCACCATTGCCTACGTAGGGGATTTTAAATATGACCTGCTGGCAGCGCGCAATGCTGGCATGGTTGGGGTTTACTTGGACATGGACGGCCTCAATACCCATGGCTATCTTGCGGACCGGGTTATCCGCCGGTTTGATGAACTGTTGATAGGGTGAATTTTAACCGCGGGCCGCTTGGCGCCAAACTCCAGAGAACGCGAAATCCTTTTCATCATCCACGTGAGTGTTGTTTTTGAGGGGTATTTTTAACTGGCTGTGCCCGTTATAGAAACCTGAGCGGCTTTCCTGCTGGGCTGCCGATGACCTGCTCGTCGAGCATGACAATTTGCCCTGCAATAATCGTGGCCGAAGGCCAGCCTTGCAGCATCATGCCATCGTAGGCGCTCCAGCCTGAAGGTGAGGCCAGTTTGCGGTCATCCACCGCTTGTTTACGCTGCATGTCTACTAAGGTCAAATCAGCATCGTACCCCACCGCAATTCGCCCTTTGCCAGCCATGCCGAACAGCCGCGCAGGTCCTGCGCATACCATATCCACTAACCGCGGGAGGCTGAGTCGTCCCTGGTTAACATGATTGAGCATCAAGGGTAGCAGTGTTTGGGTTCCGGTCATGCCGCTGGGTGAATTCGGATAGGGTCGCTGTTTTTCTTCTCGAGTATGGGGGGCGTGGTCGCTGCCGATGACATCCACGATACCGTTTTGTACCGCTTTCCAGAGCGCATCTTGGTGGCGTTGATCGCGGATCGGAGGATTCATCTGTGCCAGCGTGCCGAGCCGTTCGTAGCACTCCGGTGCCGATAGAGTGAGATGTTGGGGCAGCACCTCTACCGACACGCTGGACTTGTGATGTTGCAAGAACGCCATCTCCTCGGCGGTAGATATGTGCAGCACATGTAGGGGGCGGCCAGCTTCTGCTGCCAGTGCGACAATGCGATGAGTGGCTAACAGGGCGCTGTTTTCATCGCGCCAAACGGGGTGGGCTACAGGGTTTGCTGCTTCTTCAGCAAGGTGTCGGCGAGACAGTAAGCGGGCTTCGTCTTCAGCATGAACCGCCACTCGCCGGCGACCATGGCGGAGTATATTGCGTAACACGTCATCGCTATCGGCGAGCAAATCGCCAAATGAACTGCCCATAAAAATTTTTACACCGCTGCAGGCGGGTAAACATTCCAGTTCTGCCAGCTGCTCGGCATTGGCGGCGGACCCGCCGATATAAAAGGCGTAATTGCACCAGGCATCACGTTCTGCAATGGCAATTTTGGCCTGCAAATCTTCCGCGTAGAGCGTTAAGGGCTGAGTGTTTGGCATCTCGAAGACACTAGTGATGCCGCCGATAATGGCACCGCGTGTGCCAGCTTCCAGCGTTTCCTTGTGTGTCATGCCCGGTTCGCGGAAATGGACTTGGGAATCCACGGCACCGGGTAAGAGGTGTAAGCCGCGGGCCTCGAAGATCGTGTCTGCCTGAAAGGGCTCGCCAATAGCCACAATGCGGCCATCACGACACGCCACATCGGTTTCTTCAGGGCCACCAGGCAACAGGACTGTGGCACCTTTGATTAATAGGCTAGAGCTGTTTTCACAGTTCATTTTGAATCCTTTTATAGCCCTGAACGAGTTGCTGATTGGTATCGGATACACTTTCTGAAAACGCGGTGATGTCTTGGCTCACACGGGGAATGAGGCTGAGATCCGTGTCGGGTCCAATACGGCTGGTGGATGGGATATAAAAATTTGCGGGAAGCGTCATGCCGTCGATAACCGCATTGTGACGAATGGCGCAGCCGTCGCCGATAGTGCAGTTGAAAAGCACGCTGTTGAAGCCTACAAAAACGCTGTCTCCCACCTCACAGGGGCCATGCACGATGGCTCGATGGGCAATAGAGCTGTGCTTACCAATCGTGATGGGGCCTCCATCCTTGGAGTGCATGACGACGCCATCCTGAATGTTGGTTCCTTCGCCAATGAGAATGGGGTGAAGATTGCCTTGATCATCCGTTTCGTCCGCTCGAATGACGGCGTAGGGGCCGATAAAGACATGGCGACTTACGATGACTTTGCCACAGATGATAGCGGTAGGGTCGACGAAGGCGTCCGGATGAATATCCGGCAAGTCACCATTAGGGTTTTTACGAATCATTTGTTTCTTCCTTCGTCTTTCAGTGCCTGGTTAAACCAGGTTTTCGTCTGTTTCCAGTGCTCACGGCCGTAAAGCTCAATGAACTTGCGGGTCATGTGGTCATTGTCGTCGTCTAAAGCAATCAGCCTTTCGCGGATAAAACTCTCGCCAAGAGGGATCCCGCATATTTCGGTAATGCAGTGTCGCCATTCGGTGTAGGAGCCGGGCAGGGGCAAATTCACGGTTCTTCTCCACGAAGGTTGTTGATTATTGATGCAACGTTATAACATAACATAAAAGGAGAGCATCATGCCTCATACCATTAGTGAAGAGGCGTTGTTGGCGATGACAGCGTCGCAGTACATGAATGCGAGCCAGCGGGAGTTTTTCCGCAAACGTCTCCTTGCTCTGGCTCTAGAGTGCGAACAACACCTTGGCAACGCTAGAAACAATCTGCAGACACCGGCCCAGGCAGACCCACTGGATGCGGCTGTAGAAGAAGAGACGTGCCGTCACCAGCTACGTTTTATGGCGCGCCAGCAGGCCTTGTTGGGAAAAATACGCGGTGCGTTGAGGCGGCTGCAAAATGGAGATTACGGTTACTGCAAAATCAGCGGTGATCCTATTGGTTTACCGCGTTTGCTCGCTCGCCCCACCACGGAATACTGTGCCGAGGTAAAGGCTCGCCTTGAACAAAATGAACGCCACTATGCCCATCAACGAACCGGATAAAGACATGACAGGCCAGCAAATTAATCCCATTCGCCAGCTTCCCGTTACCGTATTGTCAGGGTTCCTGGGTGCCGGAAAAACCACGGTGCTGAACCATATTCTTAACAATCGAAGCGGGCTGCGGGTTGCCGTTATCGTTAACGATATGAGTGAAATCAATATTGATGCTGCGCTGGTCAATCAGAACGTTTCTCTCAATCGGGCAGAAGAGAAACTGGTGGAAATGAGCAATGGTTGCATCTGTTGCACCCTGCGCGAGGATTTGTTGGTGGAAGTGGATCGGCTGGCCAGAGAAGGGAGCTTCGATTACTTGGTTATCGAATCCACAGGGATATCTGAGCCTTTGCCTGTGGCAGAAACCTTTACCTTCGAAGACGAAAACGGTGAAGGGCTATCTTCTGTAGCACGGCTGGACACCATGGTCACAGTGGTGGATGGGGTTAACTTTCTCCGCGATTACAATAGTTGCCGTACGCTCCAGCAAGAGGCAGAAAACCTGGGCGAAGAAGATCACCGCAATGTGGTGGATCTCCTGGTGGAACAGGTGGAATTCTCTGATGTGATCCTGATCAGCAAGACGGATTTGGCCACGAAAAAGGAGCTCGATGCTCTGCAAGCCACCTTGCGGTTGTTGAATCCGGATGCTCGTATTCTACCGATTAGCCACGGTGCGGTGCCGCTGGATGATGTGCTTAACACCGGCCTGTTCGACTTTGAAAAAGCCCAGCAGGCGCCGGGGTGGTTAAAAGAAATGCGTGGCGAACATTTGCCCGAAACTGAGGAATACGGCATCAGCAGTTTCACCTATGAAGCTCGTCGCCCGTTTCACCCGCAACGTTTCTGGGACTTTTTGCAACAGCCTTGGCCCTACGGCACGTTGTTACGTTCAAAGGGTTTTTTCTGGTTGGCCAGTCGGCCCCAATTTGCGGGTAACTGGAGCCAGGCGGGCGATGTTGTTCATCACGGCCCGGCGGGCATGTTCTGGAAAACCGTGCCGGAACAACAGTGGCCCACTGACGAGGAATACCGGGCCTTGATCATGGAAAAGTGGCAAGAACCGTTTGGTGATATGCGCCAGGAGTTGGTGTTTATCGGCCACAACCTGCAACCAGAGGCAACTCGCCAAGCGCTGGATGCCTGTTTGTTGACGGAAGCAGAAATGCTCCAGGGTAAGGCGCTTTGGGAACAGTTGGATGATCCGTTTCCGCAATGGGAGATGGCGGGGTGATGACGATGGCAGTGGCGCAAGCGGAGATTACTACGTCGCAATGGCATTGTTCGCCAGATGCAGCGGTGCTGGCGGACATCGTTCAGGATGATATGGAGGTGGCCGTCTGGGATCGTCCCAGTCCTGTGGGCCAGGACGTGGTAGCGTTGGCCTGCCAACAACGGCTGGCACTAAAACACTGGCTTGAGCTTTCTCAGCTTGAGGGGGCTATCGAGCGAATGCTTCCGGATGAGCGCTATGGGGCGTTGCGGGACGATCTAGTTTTGCTTGCCGACATGACTGCGTGTCTATTTGGCGTGTCTGGCCTAGGGTTACGTGTTACGGCTTTGCAAGCGCCTATGTGCCCACACTTTCATGTGGACCGAATTCCGGTTCGGTTATTGTGCACCTATGGCGGCCAGGGCAGTCAGTGGCTGCCGTTTGATTGCGTGGACGATCAATTGCTCTCGCCTGGCAGTAACCAGCCTTTGCTTTTTCAGCAAGAAAACGTCAAGCAACTTGAGGCCGGGCAGGTGGCGCTGTTCAAAGGCGAGTCATGGCGGGATAATCCGGGGGCAGGCGTGGTCCACCGGTCCCCGCCCATGTCTCCCGGTCAGCAGCGGTTGTTGATCACTCTGGATATTTAGGCTGAGAACATGGCAGTGAGTCGAACAGAGCAGATTCTTAATAGCGCTGAGCAGCAATGTCGAAAGCTGGGTGTGCGCATGACCCCCCAGCGCAAACAGGTTATGGCGCTAATACTGGAGCAAAAAACCCCGCAAAGTGCCTATCAGCTACTCGACCAGTTCAAAGCCCGTTATCAGAGCAATGCACAGCCGCCCACGATTTATCGAGCGCTGGATTTTCTGGTTCAGCAAGGGTTGGCCCACCGGCTTAGCTCCACCAACCAGTATCTGGCCTGTGATCACATTACCTGCCAACACGGCCATCGCGGAACGGTGTTCTTGTTATGTGATCAGTGTGGTGGCGTTCAGGAAACCCCCATGGCGGGGGCCGCTGTTGACGAATTACAACACACCCTGGATGAAGTGGGTTTTGTAATTCAGCAAGAACCGCTGTTGGAAGTGCATGGCCGTTGTGCCGATTGCGCATCGCTAGCGGGCAGCTAAACAACACTCTTCTCGGGAGACAGTAATGCAACGTTTTCGCCTAGACGTGATGGCTATCGGCCTGTCTAGCCTCTGCATGATTCACTGCGTCGCCAGCGTGGCGGGGCTCTTTGCCATCGGATTGTTATCCGCGTTTGGCAGTGTGGATGAAATATTTCACTTGGTCATGCTGGCCATCATAGTGCCGGTAAGCCTGCTCGCCATTGGCGTAGGTTACCGGCGACATCGTCGTCTTTCCGTCTTGGTTCCAGGCGTATTAGCCTTGGCGGGGTTGTGTCTGCTAACCGTTTTTGAAAATGCTATGCACGGCACTTTTTGGGAACCATTGCTGACAGTTCTGATCGGACTCTGTTTGGTGGGAACCCATGTGGGCAATATTCGAGGCTGCAATGACTGCGAGATAAATCATGAAAAACCCTATGCAACCTAAGTGGCTGGCCGCTCTATTACTGCCATTGAGTGTGGCTGGCTTCGCAGCAGATGTGCATCAGCATGGTCATGCCGAGGCGGCGGTTGTACTCGAAGGCGATCAGTTAACCGTTAGTTTCCGGGCGCCGTTGATGGATATTTTCGGTAGCGAGCAGCCACCGGCCGATGCCTCAGCGCGATTGCGTTACAGCAAGCGCTTGGCACAGGTTATAGAACCTCATCCGTCTGCAGCTGCCCTGTGTGAATTGATCAATGTGTCCTCTCGTTCCGTAGCCGATTTGTTTCCGGAAAGTAAGGCGCATGATCGTGATGACCATGACCACGATGATGATTCCCATGAAGCGGTCAATCATCATCAGGACATCGTCCACGAATGGACGTTTGCCTGCGAGGCCCCTCAGCAGCTGCAAGCCGTAGATCTGCCGTTTCTTAGTACCTTTTCGAGCCTGACCACAGACGTGGTGCTGTTGTTACCGGCCGTCCAGAGCGCTTCGCGTCTGGCTCCGGGTCAAACTCGAATACTCGTGGAGTAAGGCCGTAGTGGGTTTGGTACTGGAGCTCAACGAGCTGGAATACCGCCATCCCGGCGACCTGCGGGCCTTTCTGCAGGTGCCGCATTTTTCCCTGCAGGCGGGAGAACGTGTGTTGCTCCATGGCCCCAGTGGTTGTGGCAAGAGCACCTTGTTGTCCTTGATTACCGGCATTCGTCCGGTGCAGCGTGGCCGTATCCACATTGCAGGCCAGCCCTTTTCCTCGTTGCCCCAGCGCCGCCGAGATGCATTTCGCGCCGATCACCTGGGGGTGATTTTTCAGGCCTTTAATTTGCTTCCTTACCTAAATGCCGTGGACAACGTGTGCTTGGCTGCCGGTTTCTCCCGTCAGCGTTGTGACCGGGAAGGGATTCGCAGTAAGGCCCATAGACAATCCACTGCCCGGGCTTTGCTGGCGCGGCTGGGCTTAGATGACAGCACCGTTACTCTGCCGGCGTGGCAGTTGTCTTTCGGGCAGCAACAGCGGGTGGCCGCAGCCCGTGCTTTGTTCGGTAAACCGGACCTCATTATTGCCGATGAACCCACCTCCGCGTTGGATAACCACAGCCGCGATATTTTGCTTACATTACTGTGTGAACTGTGCGAACAGTCCGGCAGTGCCTTGCTGATGGTTAGCCACGACAAACAGGTGGGCGATCATTTTCAACGCAGTGTGGATTTTGCCCACCTGGCAGGGGAGGCAAACCATGCTAGCTAAGGTGATGCTTGCCTCCCTGAAAACCCGGCGAACATCAGCGCTATTGATCGTTGCTGCCATTGGCCTGAGTGTGCTGATGATCATCGGCATAGATCGGGTACGGCATCAGGTGCGTGCCAATTTTTCCAGTACCATTTCGGGTACAGATTTGATCGTCAGCGCCCGTGGTGGGCCGATGAACATTTTGCTCTACAGCGTCTTCCGGCTCAGTGATCCCACTGCAGGTATTAGCTGGAAGACGGTGGAACATTTGGCTGACCACCCGGATGTGAAGTGGTGGATTCCCATTGCCTTGGGTGATTCCCATCGTGGTTATCCGGTGGTGGCCACCAACGACAGTTATTTAGCGCATTACCGTTATGGCCGAGATCAGCGCTTGGCCCTGCAAAGCGGCGCTTGGTTTGCTCGGGCGGATCAAGCCGTGCTTGGCAGTGCCGTGGCTGCCCGGCTTGGCTATCAGCAGGGTGAGCACATTGTGTTGGCTCACGGTGCCAGCGGGCCGGCCATTGTGGAACATGATAACCACCCGTTTACGGTGGTCGGTATTCTCGCGCCCACCGGCACCCCTGTGGATCAAAGCGTGCATATCTCTCTGGAAGGCATGGCGGTGATTCATCGCGGGGGCGCGTATAGGTCGGGCCTGCCTCCCATGCTAGGCCAAGCACGGGATAAACCCGATTCAGTGAATGCGGTCATGTTGGGATTGAAACGCCGCATGGCCGTGTTGAGCTTGCAGCGGGAGTTGTCCCGTTATGAGCGCGAGCCGCTTACGGCCATTATTCCCGGCGTGCAATTGCAGCGGTTGTGGCGAATCACTGCCGCCGGCGAAAATGCCCTGCGCGCCACATCGCTGGCGGTGCTGGTGGTCGCTTTGCTGGTGCTGGTGTCCACGGTGCTGGCGGCGCTGGAAGGGCGCCGCCATGAAATCGCTGTCCTGCGGGCGACAGGTGCCGGGCGGCTGGCCGTGTATACGGTAATCGTCGGTGAAAGCCTGTGTCTTACCGTGTTGGGCTGCTTGTTGGGTCTGGGGGTGTTATTTTTGGCGCAATGGGGGTTAGCGCCGATGGCGCTGGCTGAATGGTCGTTGCGACTTCCTGAACACTTTCTCGCGTGGCGGGAATTACCGGCCATTGGCGCTATTCTGCTCGCCGGCTCCATGGCAGGGCTGATCCCGGCAGAAAAGGCCTTCCGTAATAGCTTGGCCGATGGCCTGACCCCAAGGAACTGATCATGCGTTATTTGCTTGCTGTGCTCTGTTTTAGCTGGAGCCTGTCTTCCATGGCGGCCAATGAGATCGAGTGGGAGGCGCTAGTGCCGGAGGGTTATGACCCCTCGGAGATTTATAACACTCTCTTCGATGATATTTATGGGGAACAGCAAGCGCCTGACTCCATTGCGGATGGCGATGCTCGAGGCAAGAAAATGTTAGACGCCATCGATAAAGCCTGGCGCGAAGCGCCGCTGAAACAGTCCTTAGACAATACTGCCGTGCGCTTGGCGGGTTACGGCGTGCCGCTGGATGGCGATGAAGAATATGTACGTGAGTTCCTGCTAGTGCCGTATTTTGGCGCCTGTATCCACACGCCTCCGCCGCCGCGCAATCAGATTGTGTTGGTGAAAATGAAAGGCCGGGGCGTGCCGCTGGATCTGGCTCTGGATGCCATGTGGCTCTCGGGCACGCTTACCGTTAGCAGCCAAGAAACGGAATACGGCACGGCCGGCTATGTGCTGGAAGGAGAAAGCGCAGAGCCATTTACTGGCTATGACCAGTAACCCGGCCTTATTTTAATGCGCTTTATGACAACAGTGTATTAGGCGCGCGATTTGCACTGCCGCAACATGGCCCAGTGTTGTACCGACGTGCCGGGGATATCGCCCTCATGCACAACCTCAAACCCAAACCGTTGATACAGAGAAACATTGTTCGGGTTATGGGTATCGAGATAGCAGGGCAAGCCTTGCTGATCGAACAGGTCTAGCGAGGGTTGCAGTAGCGGTGTGGACAGCCCGCGCCCTTGCTGCGAGGGATCAATACCCAGCAGTAGCAGGTACATATGCGGGGTGGTGAGAACCCGGTGGTGCACTGCCTGCATGGCATCTGCAGCCACCATTTGGCGTTTTATGGCGCCGGGGCCTTGCTTGAACAACGCCCGCACCGCACCAAAACGCAACATATCAATTACGCTGTGTTCAATGGCTGACGAGGGCAACCAGACTGCGGCGCCATTAAGGCTATTATGGTCATCGACAGGCTGCGGCGTGGTGTCTACTTGACCGTTGTGGCGAGCATGGGCGACCAGAAAGCGAAAAGTGAAGAACGCCAGTGCTTGCCGTTGCGACGGGTCCGCAAAAAAGTATTCAAACAGTGGGTCATGAAAAAAGGCCCGGCTGAACACGTGGGCAAGGTCATTGAGTGGTGGTTGTGTGGTTGGCATATCTGAAATATCCGGCTGCGACAGGCAGAGCATACCGTAAACTTAGGGCTTCGGTGAGCCTGTTAGGCGCACCTAAGTGAATGGCTCAGGCTGGGTGGGTTTGCTCGTTGGCGGGTTCGCCGCCGAGAAAGGCGCAGGCTCCCAGTGAGTGCGCAGGTTGCACTGCAAACCGCCACAGCTAAATCACCGAATGGCAGCTTACTACCAGGGTGCGGTGGGTATTCTTCCCTTCAGGATATAAGCGCCGTCACGACCAAGCAGGGAAGCCAATACCCCGTTGCGAATGGCCTCTTCTCGTGGCCGAACTCTTCGAGTTTTTATCCGTTAGAGGATGATGTGCGATTGATGGCTTTTCTTGTTATTTCCCCGCGCCCCCGTTTGCCATCGGCGGTGACTCAGATGCTGGTGTGTACAAGGTTGCCAGCTCCACGAAACAGTTAAATTCCTATGGGAAAATACGATGAGGCTTACAGACGTTGGGCATATAACAGGCAATGCTTTGACGATGCTGTAGGTGGAAATAACGGTTTCTCTTCTGGTGATCTATTCTGATGGTATTGGGGGGGGCTCAGCGAGGGTCTTCAAAAAGCCGTTTTCTGTACCTTCGCTACGTCGAACACGAGAATTAAATTCTGTTGCTGCTTCTGCGTTTACCCCGGCTTTGCCCGGGGTTTTTGTTTTCTGGGTTATGGCTAAGCTCCCGCAAAAAAACGCCTTCATGCCCTGTGGGTGTGTTGCCTCTTCTAAGATATAAGCTTCAACCGCCCCTGAAGTAATAACGAGTGCAATAAAGAAGGGTTATGGCGCTCACGTCGCTACGTTGTGAGCTATGCTAGCGTCTATCCGCTAATCGGCATCTGCTCGATAGCGCAACCCGACGGAGACCCCCATGACCAACACCAAACAACAATGGCTGCAGGCTTTCACCGGTGGATTTATTGCCACCCTTTTGTTCCATCAAGGCGTCCTCGCATTGTTTTGGTTGGGCGGCCTTATCCCCACGTTTCCTTGGAACATGACGCCCGTGCCGCCGTTGGGCATTCCTCAAGTGCTCTCTCTGGCATTCTGGGGGGGTGTTTGGGGTTTGCCCGTATGGTTGATCATTCGCCGCTGGCAGGGTATCAAATTTTGGCTTAGCGCCATGATTATTGGCGCCATTGGCCCGACCCTGGTGGCCATGTTGCTGGTTTTCCCTATGAAAGGATTGGACGTGAATGCCACCAAGGTCGTGGGCGGTTTAATCGTGAATGCGGCTTGGGGTTTGGGGTTGGCAGTCTGGATGCAATTTAGCCTGCACCGGTAAAGCTCCCTTTGGGGGCTTTCGATGGCGGTGAAGACCCTCCTTCATCGCGTGTCGGTGTCAATCACTGGCCCTGCATCAGGTATACTCGCCGCTCCTTGAGTTTTTCGGTGATTTTCCATGCAGGCTACGCCTTCCTCCGTACCCGCTAATGCTTGGCGCCAGCGTCTGAGTGCTTGGCTTAATTCTTCGTTATTCGCTAATAGCATCACCGCGTTGATTCTCCTGAATGCCATTATTCTTGGAGTGGAAACGTCCTCAGTAGCGCAAGAGCGAGTAGGGCAGTGGTTGACCTTGGTCAACCAAGTGATTTTGTTCGCTTTCACGCTGGAAATTGCACTCAAGTTGGTTGCCTTTGGTCCGCGCTTTTTCCGTTCCGGTTGGAACGTATTTGACTTTCTGATCGTCGCTATCTCCCTGACGCCAGCCTCAGGGCCGTTGGCTATCTTGCGGAGTTTACGCATCCTGCGGGTGTTGCGCCTGCTGTCATCGGTGAAACGACTGCGCATGCTGGTGGAATCCTTGATGCAAGCCTTGCCCGGTATCGGTTGGACCGCAGCGCTGCTACTGATGATGTTCTACATCTTTGCAGTGATGGGCACCGAGCTGTTCGGCGAAGCGTTTCCGCAGTGGTTTGGCAGCTTGGGCGCCAGCATTTATAGCCTGTTTCAGATTATGACCCTGGAAAGTTGGTCCATGGGGATCGCCCGACCTGTTATGGAGGTGTATCCCCTAGCGTGGATCTTCTTCGTGCCCTTCATCCTCATTTCCAGCTTTATGGTGCTCAACCTGTTTATTGCCATCATTGTGAGCGCGACCCAAGAAGTACATGAGAGCGAGCAGCGTGCCGAGCGGGAAGCCAATAATCTGATTGCCCACGATGAGCGCCAGGAAATGCTGGATCTTATGCGCGCAATGCACGCAAAAATTGTGGCGCTGGAAGCTGCCCAGCAGGGCAAGGCCGGCCAGTAAAGGTTGGCGATTTACCTATCATGGAGCGGCTCTGTGAGTCGTGCACGGTTGTCTTCTGGGCTGTTCAGTTGAGGTGACCTCGACGTGAAGTGGCTCGCTGACAAATAAACCGAGACCGAACGCCGGAGAGTAAACATGAGTAAGCCTGTCGCCACATTTGTAGACACAGCCGAAGACCCGTCCTCGTTGTGGAAAACCATGGGTGGGCGCAACTGGGTAGCTTCCCAGCAGCTGATTGATCATTTGTTCAAGCCCATCGAAGTGCTGCTGGCCGAAGCGGTGCAGGCCCAATCCCCGCGCCATGTTCTTGATATAGGCTGCGGTACCGGTGGCACAACCCGCACGATTCATCGCCATACCCAAGAAGGGGGCTATGCCACCGGCGTGGACGTGTCCGAGGTAATGATCGACGCCGCACGACAGAGTAGTGAGCAGGATGGTGCGGACAAGGAAGGACCCGGCCCAGAGTTTATCTGCGCCGACGCCGCCCGCTATGATTTCCAAGAAGGCTTGTTCGACATGCTGGTGTCGCGTTTTGGCATCATGTTTTTCGAAGATCCCGTGCGGGCCTTTCAAAACCTCAGGCGCGCCGCTAGCAAAGAGGCCACGGCGTTGTTTTTTTCCTGGCGCTCCCCGAAAGAAACCCCCTTTATGACTACCGCTGGCCGGGCGGCCAAGTCTATCGTCACCTTGCCGCAACAAGACCGGAACGCGCCCGGGCAGTTTGCATTTGCAGACCCCCAACGGGTAGAGAGCATTCTTGAATCAGCAGGCTGGCACGACATCAGCATTGAACCGCTGGATTTCGAGTGTGCGTTCCCCGAGACCGAGCTGGTGAGTTTTTTCACCCGCATCGGCCCGCTCGGTCGCATTCTTCCCGGCCTGGATGAAAAAACCCAAGCACAGCTTATTACGGTGGTCAGAGAAGCCTTCGAGCCTTTTGTGTTCGGTGATACCGTGAAATTCAACGCTGCCTGCTGGCAGATCAAAGCAAAAGCATCGTGAGATAAGAGGCCACTCTACGAACGGCATGTGGCTGCGTCTCAGGGGCGCGGCCCTTTGCGTCGATTTCTCTTGCGCACACCAGAATCAAAATCCTGAATCGTATTCATTTATTTGCGCCGTAAGGTCGTGTACATTCGGAACTGAAGCACAAATAAAACGCGGTTAATAATAATGAGCCTGCCAGGATGGTGGGCAATAAAGCAATGAGGGCAGGATGCTTTTATTCCGAAGAACGCAGAAGCAGACAATCTGCCGGATTACCCCTCAGCAATGCCGAACGTTCTCCATGCTGTGCATACTCCTGTGCTCTCCGTTTGCCCATTCAGCCCTGTTCCTTGGTGTCTCACCCGGTGATTCCTGTCTTGAAACCTATGAAATGGAAATTGACAGGGGAGCGGAGGCTGACTTCCCTCTGCACACGATGCTGGAGCACGAACTTCTGGCGTTTTACCGCGACACCCCGGAACGTTCTGAAGTGACTGGGTATCAATGCGGCGAAGACCGTATCTCGTTGGTTTATTACGGAGTCTGGTTCCATAACGAGGAGCACCAAAAGGTTTTCTTTAAAACCAATCAAGCAGCAATAGAGGCAGAATTTGGAGATCCATCATTTAATGCTTTTAATCTCGGCTGGATGGCGAGGCTCGTTTTGTGGTTGGACGGGAAAGAGGACATAGAGGAGACGCTGCCACTGGTTCAGTGGCAGCAAAAAAGTGGCGACAAGCTCATGCTTCAATATTCCTCCTTGCAGATTGATGGCAAAGCCTATGGGGTCACCATGAGCTGGGAGCGATAGTTACCATGGCCACCGTTATACCCAACCTCAGCACCCTGCGTGGCATGACGAAAGGCGAGAGGCGCCTGGGGCAGCGCTTAGAAACGCTATTAGAGGATGACTACACCGTCTGGTACGACACACCGGTGGGCCGCAATCGGCGCTATCCAGATTACATTATCCTGCATCCCGGCCGTGGCTTGCTGTTTCTGGAGGTAAAAGATTGGAAGCTAGATACCCTTAAGACGATCACGCCCCGCGATGCGGAGATTTTTACCTCCGATGGTTTGAAGACCGTCACCAATCCTTTGCAGCAGGCCCGCCAGTGTGCGCTCACCGCCATCAAAAAACTGCAGCGCGATGCGCACCTGCAACAAACCTGCGCACAGCACAAAGGCAAGCTCTGCTTCCCGTGGGGCTATGGGGTCGTGTTCCCTAATATCACCCGTAAGCAATGGAACGAGGCCATTAGTGAGGAGCATCAGGAGCTGGTGTTACCCCCACACCGTTTGATCTGCCGGGATGAAATGACCGCCACCATTGACCCGGAAGTATTCCAGGAGCAGCTATGGGCCATGTTCGAATACACCTTCGGCGACAAACTCACCCTGCCGCAGATTGATCGTATCCGCTGGAATCTATTCCCTGAAATTCGCATAAACGCGCCCCAGCAAGGGCTGTTCGATGCGGAGGGTGAAGATGATGAACCAGAGGTAGGGCAGGGCGGGGCCAATGAGGGCAAGGCGGTGGTCGCGAGCCAGCCAAGTTACAGCACCATCCCAGACATTGTCCGCGTGATGGACCTGCAGCAAGAACAGCTGGCCCGGAGCATGGGTGATGGCCACCGGGTTATCCATGGCGTGGCCGGCTCTGGCAAGACGCTGATCCTCGGCTATCGTTGTCTGCACTTGGCCCAGGCCGTCACCAAGCCGATTTTGGTGTTGTGCTTCAATATCACCTTGGCTGCCCGACTGCGAAGTTTTATTGCCGAAAAGGGCATCGAAGAGAAAGTGCAGGTGCACCACTTCCATGAATGGTGTGGCCGGCAAATGCAAACCTACAACGTGGACCCGATTGCCGCCACACCAGAGCTAAAACCCTGGGAACGGCAGGTGGAAACCGTTATACAGGCCGTGGATAAGAATCAGATTCCTCGTGCCCAATACAGCGCGGTGATGATCGACGAAGGCCACGACTTCGAGCAGGACTGGCTGGCCCTGATTGTGCAGATGATCGACCCGAACACCAATTCCCTGCTGCTGCTCTATGACGATGCCCAGTCCATCTACAAGAAACGCAATCTCAAGTTTCCCCTGTCCAGTGCCGGCATTCAGGCCCGTGGTCGAACCACCATTTTGAAACTGAATTACCGCAACACCCGTGAAATCCTTAGCTACGCCTACGATTTCGCGAAGGACTTCCTGCAAGCTCAAGATGCCGACGACGACCACATTCCCCTCATCGCACCGGAGGTGGCCGGTGTGAGCGGCCCGCCACCGGCGTTTCGCAAATTCGACAACTTCAACGACGAAGCCCACTACATCGCTCGCTGCATTCACAAATGGCACCAAAGCGGCCGCCCCCTCAACACCATTGCGGTGATCTACGGTTACACCTGGCAGGCAGACACTCTGCAACGAGCCCTCAACGCCGAAGGCATTCCCCATGCCTGGTTAAAAAACAGCGCCAGCAAGAAAGCCTACGACGCGAATGCGCAGCGGGTGGCGCTACTTACCCGGCAAAGCAGCAAGGGGCTAGAATTCGATACCGTGGTGCTGGCAGGGCTGGGCGGATTGAAAGACGACCAGGAGAACCTGGAGCGCGAGGTGCGGCTATTGTATGTGGGGATGACGCGGGCACGGCAGCAGTTATTGCTGACCGGGAGTGGTGAGAATTGGTTTGTTGGCCGGTTTGGGCAGTAGTTGAATAATGTAAGGGGCAAACTTAGCGCTATTGTTTTTGCAGAGTACCCGGTGGCGCAAACCACTATGGCAAGTGCAGGCCAGGCCTTCTTTGCCGTCTTTGCCTCGCAATGCCATTACCTAGCGTCGTTCAGATTAAATCTGAATTACTCACATTATCTTTACCTTCGTAACCCGTCCGTAATGAACTACATCACGGCTCATGGCGGCATCGCATTACTGCGGCATTCGCCCAGCAGCGACGACCCCATGGCGCGCTTTGGTGAACAGCCCTAGCAGCGATACCATGGCCGCCACATGCGTGAAGGCCGCGCTACCGCGATGCGGTGCTGCGAATGAACCCAACAGCACAGACGGTTAGTGGTGCCTGCGCGAACCCAAATGAGGCATTTATGCATGCGTTTTGAGCACCAATAGCGCGCAGATAGGCTGCCTACGTGCACGCATACAGGGCCTTAGCTGGCCTTTTTGCACAACTCGGCCAGCTTCTGATCTAGCATATTCAGAATATGGCGGCGGCTGATTACCCCCACCACCTTGTTGGCGGCATTCACCACCGGATAGATTTTCGGCTTGGCGTTCAGCATCTGCTGGGCCAGGTTCAGTACATCGTCGTTCAGCGATACCGTCAGTACCTCGCTTTGCATTAGGTCCTTCACGGTTGCTACGCGCTGGTTGTGATATACCACCTGTAAGGCCGCCTGCAGGCATTCGCGCTCACTGATCCAGCCCACCAGCGTCCCCGCGCTATCGGTAACGGGGCTGCCCAGCATATCCAGTTTGATCAGATTGCTGGAGGCTTCCACCACCGGCATCTCCGGGCGGATAGTCGCAAAACGGGTGCACATCAAGTCCTTGATCGATACAGAATCCATGGGGCTTACCTCTTGCTCGGGTCAGGTACCACAAAGGGTTAAGCCAGCAATATGGCTGGCCACTGAGCAAGATACTGCGGGAACCATGCCAACTATTGGATTTCGCAGAAGTGGTGCTGGAGTCGCGAACGCCTCAGTCAGCCTATTGACCCTAAGAAACACCCCCCGCAATTCTGTTCATTTATTTACACCCCACGATTATGTAGATTCGAACTGGATCGCAAGCCAGCAGCCACGACATTGCCCTGCTCGCGAGCCTGATCCAAACGAGTCAATGACAAGTAAGCTCCAATGCCACCCGGCAGGCGTATAACAACAGGTTGCACTGTTAGCAGTAGCCCTGCCGGGAGCAGTATTGGGCCGAGCAACGGAGGCAAGCATGCCTGTGAAGAAGGTTGGCTGGCGAGATTTGGCCAAAGGAGTGCGGTACATGGTGCCGCCACTGCTGGATATTCAGCGCAGTAACCTGTTGCGCCTAGCCGGGTTGCGGCCCAGCAGCAAGCAGTCCATTGGCAAGGTTATCCAATACTGGGCCAGTCGCACCCCGCACAACATCGCCTTGCGGTTCGAGGATCAGCAGTGGACCTACGCGCAATTTAACGCCTGGGCCAACCGCTTGGCCGCCTGCTGGCGGGAGCAGGGTGTGGGCGCCGGAGACACTGTCGCGATCATGATGGAAAACCGGCCTGAGGCGTTGGCCTGTGTGGCGGCCACCGTCAAATTGGGCGCCATCGCGGCCATGCTCAACCACAACCAGACTGGCGAGGTGCTGGAACACAGTATCCAGCTGGTCAAGCCGCGGTTATTGGTAGTCAGTGCGGAATGTGCAGCGGCCCTGGCCACCACTCGCTTTACTCCAACGCCAAGCGCGCCGAACAGCTCGTCGCCCGCTTCATCAATCGGCTATCTGTGGCACGGCGGCGATCACGGACAGCCTGCGCCGCCGGGTTGGCTAGATCTGCATGAACACAGCAGCCGGCAATCGCAAGCCAACCCGCCCAGCACTTGCCGAGTGCGCGCCGAGCAGCCGTGTTTTTCCATTTTTACCTCCGGCACCACCGGCTTACCCAAGGCCTCGGTGATGACACATTATCGCTGGCTGGCCGCCATGGCGGGTATGGGCGGCTTGGCCTTGGGCATCCGCCGCAAAGAGGTGTTCTATTGCTGTCTGCCGCTGTACCACAACAATGCGCTTACCGTGGCCTGGGGCTCGGTATTATCCATGGGCGCCACCCTGGCACTGGATCGCAAGTTCAGTGCCTCCCAGTTCTGGGAGCGGGTGCGCCATTACGACGCCACCGCGTTTTGTTATATCGGTGAGCTGCTTCGTTACCTGCTCAATGTGCCGCCCAGCCACATGGACCGTCAGCACCGTATTCGATTAATCACCGGCAACGGGCTGCGCCCGGAAATCTGGGAGCCCTTCGAGCAGCGTTTTGGCATCCACCGTATCTATGAATTTTACGGTGCCAGTGAATCTAATATTGGGTTTATCAACCTCTTTGGTGTGGCCCAGACTGCGGGGTTTACTCCGCTGCCTTTCGCCATCGTCGAATTCGACAATGACACCGAAACCCCGCGCCGTAACCGTGATGGGTTTATGCAGCGCATCCCTAAGGGTGGGGTTGGCCTTTTGATTAGCGAAGTAACCCCACGGCGGCCCTTCGATGGTTATACCGACCCTGCTGCCGGGGAGAAAAAGTTGCTGCGCAATGTCTTTAAGAAAGGCGATTGCTGGTTCGATTCTGGTGACCTGGTGCGCGACCAGGGCTTGCGCCACATTCAATTTGTCGACCGGGTAGGCGATACCTTCCGCTGGAAAGGGGAGAACGTGGCCGCCGGCGAAGTGGAAGGGGCCATGGCTCAGCACCCGGATATTGATCATGGTGTGGTGTACGGGGTCAGCATTCCCGGCTGCGATGGCCGCGCAGGGATGGCGGCCATTACGCTCAGCCAGGGCGTCGCCCTTAATGGCCGGGGTCTGGCACAGCATTTGAGCCGTGTGCTGCCGGCCTATGCGGTGCCCCTGTTTCTGCGCATCCGTGATCACCAGGAAACCACCGGCACCTTTAAATACCGCAAGGTAGCGCTGAAAAAACAAGGCATAGCGCCCGATCAAGTGACCGAACCCGTGTATGTACTGCTGGATAACCAGCGCGGCTACCAACCGCTGACGCCCCAGCTATACCGGCAGATACAACAAGGCGAGATACGCCTGTAATCCCAGCGAGAGCAGGTTGGCACAGGGTGGTTACCGGGCCGCACCGCGCGGCCACCACCTCAAGAATGGCTCAAACAAAGAGCAGTAGAAAGGGAGCCGGGCGGTGTAATTTGACGGTAATCAGGAATGGTGCATTTTCAACAGGCATATCATTGAAATAGCAGTATGGTAGGAATGGAATATCTGACTCCGGAGAGGTGGAATGGATTTTAAGGACTACTACGCCCTGCTCGGGGTAGAGCCAGACGCCGACGCGGCCGCTATCAAGACGGCCTACCGCCGGCTGGCCCGCAAGTATCACCCGGATATCAGCAAGGAAAACGACGCCGAAGCCAAGTTTAAGGACGTGGCTGAGGCCTGGCAGGTGCTGAAAGATCCAGATAAACGCGCTGATTACGACCAGCTACGCGCCTTTCGAAACCAGCAAGGCGATGGCGGTTCGTTTCAGCCGCCCCCTGGCTGGCAGCCGTCGAGCGGGGGCTTTGACCCGGCCGATGCGGGCTTTTCTGACTTCTTTGAATCCCTGTTCACCGGCGCCCGCCAGGTCCGTGGCGGGCACGCCCCATCGCGGCGTGGTGAAGATGTGGAAATCGAGCTGCCCATTTTTCTAGAAGACACGATCAGCAGCGAATCCAAATCTGTTTCCTACCGGCTGCCGGAGTACGACCAGTACGGCCAGGTGGTCGGCGAAAAGAGCAAAACCCTGAACGTGAAAATTCCGGCCGGGGTAACCGACGGTGAACGCATTCGGCTCAAAGGCCAGGGTATTGCCGGCATCGGTAACGCCCCCGCGGGCGACGTGTACCTGCGCATTCGCCTGGTGCCGCATCCCTTGTTCGATGTGGACGGCCACAACCTGATCGTTACCGTACCGGTGGCGCCCTGGGAAGTGGCGCTGGGGGCGAAAATTGAAGTGCCCACCCTCACCGGCGCAGTACAGATGACCATCCCGGCACACAGCCAGAACGGCAAGAAGCTGCGTATTCCTGGCAAAGGGCTGCCCAGCAAGGCAGGGAAGGGCGACCTGATTGCCGTGTTAAAAGTAGTCATGCCCGATGCCACCGGCGAAGACATTGACGCGCTGTGGCAACAACTGGCCGACAAGGCAAGCTTCGATCCACGTGCAAAATGGAGACGGTAATTATGGCCTCTCAATTAAGAATCACGGTATGCAGTAACGACATTTGCCAACGGGTGCAGATATCAGAGCAGGATCTCATCGACATCGTCAGCCTCGGCATTATCGAACCCCAGGATAGGAAGGCCAGCGAATGGCAGTTTGACGATGCCGTGCTCGCCGAAATCGCCCGCGCCACCCGCTTGCGGCGGGACCTGGAGATCAACTGGGAGGGCGTAGCACTAGCCCTGGAATTGCTCGATGAAGTGCAGGCGCTACGCCGGGAAAACCACGCGCTGCTGCGGCGGCTAAAACGATTCGAGGCGTAATTCCCAATGGCGCTTTTGCCACCAGGCTGGGCGCCTTTTTCTCTTTGTCGCGGCGCCACTGGAGGGCGGCCTCTGCGTTCTCTCTCCTGCAAAGCAAGCCTCCTGAAGCCTATTCATTTCTTTGCGCCTAAAGATTGTGTACATTCAAAGTAATCGCAAATAACACGATATCAATAACCGCGGCTGGCCAGGATGGCACGGCTTGTAATATGACTCAGGGGAAAGGATGCCAGTCTGGTTATCACCATATTCAGTATGGTTACCCCCGTTTACGGCTAAACGGGGGAGAAGCCCTTGGAATTAGGCGTTCTACTGGTTATTGCCATTGGCGTCATGCTGATCCTGGCCCAACAGAAACGGCCCGGTGGCGGGGCGCCCGCTTTTGGCTATCGCCGCAAACCTTACCTGCTGTCCAAGGCCGAACGCTCCTTCTACGGCGTGCTCACACAGGCCGTGGGCGACAAGGCCCTCATCTTCTCTAAAGTCCGCGTTGCGGATGTGCTCACCCCGCAAAAAGGCCTCAACCGGTCCAACTGGCAGCGCGCCTTCAACCCGATTTCCGCCAAACACGTCGACTTTCTCCTCTGCGACCCACAAGACTGCGCCGTAAAACTGGACGATGCCAGCCATGGTTCGGCCTCCCGGCAGAAGCGCGATGCCTTTCTGGAGCAAGCCTGTGAGTCGGCTGGCTTGCCGCTGTTAAGAATCAGGGCGGCTAGGGGCTATGTCGTAGCGGATATTCGCCAGCAGATTGAGGCGATTCTGTTGCCTGGGACGGGTGAGGTGCCTATGAAGAAAGCCGCCGAGCCAGAAGCGCAAAAGCGCATTGCCCCCTCGGCGGGCACGACTGATAGGTTTCATGCTGCTGCACCAGCTTGCCATCAATGTGGTGAGGCGATGGTGTTGCGAAAAGCGCGTAATGGAAAACAGGCGGGGCAAACGTTTTGGGGATGCAGTGCGTTTCCGAAGTGTCGGGGCGTTAGGAAGTGTTGAGTCTTAGGCGCACGGGGCAAGAGCTGACCCCAGTGTTCCCAGAATTAGAAGTTCAAACCCTTAATTGGTCAGAGTTTACAGTCAGAGGAATTTATGGAAGATAAATTTAATCTGTATGATGTTTACGAGCAGAATCTAAACTTCCTTTTTGGCGCCGGCGCTTCATATGGATTTCTTCCCACTTTGAGCTTAAGTATTGGGAATGGTGAAGGGCATTCACATACTTTTGAAACGTTGGCTAAAGAGCTTGAAAAGCAGAGTACACACCACCTATATACCCTTCTATTTATGTGTTATTTCAAAAAATGTATTAATGCCGGGTTGCCGCGACTGCCCAAGGTTTCATATCCACCACATCGGCTAGAGGTTTTAAAGGAGTACAGGGTTTTCCTAGAAACCTTGTTGGCAGTATTGGAAAATAAAAATAGAAAAGACAAGAAGTGTAATATATATACAACCAATTACGATAACTGCCTTGAAGTTTCAGCTGATAATTTAATTGCCAAGAAATCGATAAACTGTGTCTTTAATGATGGTAGTTCGGGGTTTCAACAGCGAAAATTCCATACCAAAAATTTCAACAATCGAGTTGTTCAAAAAGGCATATTTGACAAGCACGCCGAATATATTCCGCAAATTAATATTCTTCACCCGCATGGTTCTGTTTACTGGCAAAAGGCTGAACAAGATATTTCTGTTGATTATGGGCTCACACCATACAATATAGTTTTTGATGAAGAGCAGAATAGGCTGCTATCAGAATTTGAAGAGATAGTTAATGACGAAAGTAAATCTATGTGTGACTTGATTTATTTTGGAGAGGATGACTTGTTTGATTGGGAGGTTCTTCGAGCGAATGAATTTTGGAATCAATATAACCAAATTCCTATTGTTAATCCGACTAAATGGAAGTTTCATGAAACCGTTTTTGAAGAAGCTTATTACCAGATTCTAAGGCATTTGAGTTTTGAATTGGAGCGACCTAATTCAGTTTTGATTACCTTTGGATTTTCCTTCGCAGATGAGCATGTTCTGCACTTGGTGCAAAGGTCTTTGTCGAACCCCAGTCTGACGGTTTATATCTCATGCTATAACGACAGTGAAAAACTTGAGATGAAAAAGAAGTTCAAAGGCTATGCAAATGTTAAATACATTGCCATTGGTGATGATTTAACTTTTACTCGTTTTAATAAACGTGTATTTACTCTCAAAAAGGATGGCGAGTAAATGAGTATTGCCATTGGCGAAGTTGTGTCAGTAAAAGGCGTCAGCATTGTTGTTGAATTATATGAGGAATCGAATAAAGAGACACTCTTCTATGATGGTAAAAAGTTTAAAGGCGTTTCCATTCAGGAACATATATTGGTAAGGCGAGGTTTTAAGGATATAGTTGCATTAGTGCAAGGTGAGTATTTAGATGAGAGGTTTCAATCTGAAGATCGTACTGGATATGTCCGAAAAGTCGAATTGAGGCCCATTGGTTTTTATCAACATGGAGAATTTTTCGAAGGCATAAAGCACTTACCTATGATACGAGATATAGCTTACTTGATGAGTGATGAACAAGTAAGTCAGATATATGGTTATCCGGATGAAAGCTTTGTTGTCGGTGAAATTTTGAAAGAAGAATTACCGGTATCACTACCATGGGCTAGCCTTTTTAATACGCACATTGGAGTGTTTGGGAATACGGGAAGTGGTAAGTCCAACACCCTTACTAATCTATACACGACCCTTTTCTCGAACAAACTAGAGCAGTTGAAGGGTAAAAGCCATTTTGTTGTAGTTGACTTTAATGGGGAGTATACAGGCAATCAGCTTCTTTCAAATTCAGAATACAAAAATGTTTACGATTTGGATACGCGCTCCAATGATGGGGCAAAGTTTCCATTAAGTGAGAGTGTGTTCTGGGATGAAGAAGTATTTGGAATCCTATTTAAGGCAACAGAGAATACGCAGAAGCCGTTCTTGAAGCGGGTTGTTACGGGTAGAGATAAATTTAAAAATACAGCAGAAAGCCTTGATAACTACACCAAGAAAACTTTAACCAGAGCGCTAGTCAGCACGTCACCAAAAAAAGAGTTTGCCGATCTGATAAGGGGTATTGCAACCATAGTTTTAGATGATGATCTCAAGGGGTTATCCGAGCAAATGAGTTGGCACAGCAAGGATGGCAAGTTCTATATCAACGGCGGAAACTACCTTAACGGTGGTGAAAATGATGCCACTTATATAAATCATTTCAAACAACACATTGACAATATAAATATCGGGGAGTTGGGCCATTTTGAAGAGCTAAAACTTCGAATTAATATTCAACTTTTGGCTGATCTTGTCAATGGATATGTGCAGTTTGAACACATACAACCATTGTTAAAGCGTGTCGAGGCATCATTAAAATCATTAGAGCGTGTATTTTCAATTGGAAATAACCCGGAAAAAAATCTATTAACTGTGGTTTCACTGCGAAAGTCGAACCAAGAGGTTAAGAAGGTTATACCATTACTTTTGGCAAAATATTATTACAGTAGCCATAAAGACGCTGTAATCAACGAAAGCCCTCCAAGTAATACCTTTCATATGATCATCGACGAGGCCCACAACATTCTTTCGATGCAATCGAATCGCGAAAGTGAAAGTTGGAAAGATTACAGGTTGGAGTTATTTGAGGAGATTATAAAAGAGGGTAGGAAATTCGGCTTCTACCTAACTCTCTCCAGTCAGAGACCTGCTGATATTTCGGCCACTATCATGTCTCAGATTCATAACTTCTTCATTCACCGGTTGGTGAATGATAGAGATTTATTGCTATTAGAAAATTCCATTAGCACGCTAGACTCACTTTCCCGCTCCATGATCCCTAATCTATCTAGAGGTTGTGCAGTAATTACAGGTACATCTTTTGATATTCCTATGGTCGTGCAGTTCCATCCATTAGCTAAGGAAAACCAACCTGACAGCGGAGATGTGAATTTAAAAGAACTTTGGAAAGAAGTTTTATAGAAATAGGAACTGGGGCTGTCCACTCCCCCTAAACTGAGACAGACGTCTGATTAGCGTTTTCTGGGAATATCACTTCTCAGGAGACGACAATGAAGAGATCACGCTTTACTGAAGCCCAGATCGTATCGATCCTTAAAGAGGTCGATCTGAGCCTGAAAAGGCCGCTCGGAAGAATCTATTGATCCAAGGTTGGGGACAGCCATCAACTAGCAGATCCGTTGGCGGTTTTTCCTGATCTGGATCAACGTACGTGACCTGAAACAAGGACAGACTCCGAAATAAGCATTCAAAAAGGAGGCTGCCATGAAAACCAATGTGGGTAATACAGACCGTCTTTTCCGGTTAGTGTTGGGTGTGGTTATCATTGCTCTGGGCGTTGTATTCCAGAGCTGGTGGGGGGCTATCGGCATTATCCCGCTGTTGACCGCTACCATGCGTTGGTGCCCGGCTTATTTACCGTTTGGCATTTCCACCTGCAAGACGCCCAAAGTCTAGGCGTGAGGAACGGATAAACAGGAATAGGGCACCTATCCGTTCAGCCATTGTAGGCCTTGGTTCTCACTGACTGGGCGTGCAACGGTTCGCCGTAGGCTGGTGTGCTATCACGTGGCGAAATCCACCAGCGATGTTTAGCTTGGGCAACCGTTTCTCCCTGTTCATCAACGATATGGGTTTCTCCCTGAACCTTGTGGCTGCTTGAGCAATCTTGCTGATGCAGGATCCTTTCTGTACCCAACAGGCTGCGCCCTTCTTCTGGTATTCGATATCCATGCCGGTAACGCTCTAGCACCCATTATCCGATGTGCCCATCTTCGCATACAGGTACGGACAGCGGCCTTGAGGGATAGCCTTACCGCCAGCGCCCCAATCGCAGGGTTGTGGGGCTTGGCAACCGGTCCCGAATCGTAGATCGGGTAATTTCGCCACTATCAACTTAGGAGCCGAGCGATGAAGAGAGAAGTAATAATCGCGTTAGCGATAGCGACCACATTACCAATGCTTGCTAGCGCAAAGGAGGTTAGCGCTGGCGCACACGGCGCTGTAGCGGATAGCGTTATATCTAGACAAAGAGAAATGCTTGCAGAAAACACAAAGGGCAAAGGGTTTGGGCCACAATCTCCACGTGATATTGATGCGACAGCCGGGAACAATTCACGGGTATTTACTGCTGCTCCTGCACCTACAGAAATGAATCTCTGTAATATCCATTTCCATAAAAATGCTGAGCATAAAGGGGGTGAGTTTACTCAATATGCCGGTAATGGAGATGGCCACGGTTTCCACAGCGGTTACAAATATTCAGGTAAGTTGAGTGCTTCTGAGCTTAAACCCGTCGGTCATGATATCTGCCCTAGCATGCATGGGGGGTTAGCCGCTGGTGATACTATTGAAGTTCACTATGTGCTTTCAACGGCTCAAGCCGAACCAGGCCCAACGTTAGCTTCATGCCTAACGGATGCGATCAATAACCCTCAGCTGCGCGTGGAAGCACAGGTTTATGTTTTGGTTAATGATAAACAGGCTCTTGATTTCGAGAGACTAGCGCAATATAGAAGAAACAATGGTTTGTATCAGGCAACGAATATTCCAAGCAATACGGGCACACCTGTTCAGTATGCTGGTTCAACTACAGGCCCTGGTTACAATGAAAAAGGATCACCGTTTCAGGTTTCATGGAGTGTGCATCCACATGTTGCCAAAGTGAATATCGAGAGCGTTGGCAAATGGTGTAAAGGGAATGTTTTTAATGAAGATCATGCTCATGGAGTAAGAAACCTCATTACCAACCTGGATCTTCTTTCAAACATAACAACAGGCACTCTTTAATTGGCCGATGCTCTATGGTGCGGGTGGGCAGGAGTGAATATGACCCCCCCCCCGATTAGCCGTTACCGTATGAATTTGAGGGTTGTAAGGCTACAAAGGGTCGGTGGTTCCTGTGTTGTAATGCCCAGGCAAGCTTTGCTTATTCACCTGCAATAGCAATCGGCAATACCCTCAAGGCGGGGTGCTAGAGGTAAAGCCTGCTCACAGCGTATGGGGCTGAAGTGCCGTTTAACTTATGAGCCTTTCTCTTCCACGCGACGAAAAGACGATGAGGAAGAGAAGTTGGTGGCGTTGAGGTTTTCCACAATTTTATGGAGTTTGTGGCGCTGGCGTAACGATACCAGTTGCTTGGTGTCCCACGAGGTTGGGCTGAGAGCAAATTGGTTGGCGTTGTAGGCTAGGTCGAAGCCACGCTCCGCACCAATCGGTTTGTTCTCTGGCCCATAGATGCCGATAAGGCGCAATTTGATATGGTTGAACTCCAGGTCTCCCTTAGGCATGTGCCCGTCCATTTCGATGCCTTCATCTCTGGCCAAACGCTGGACCAGTTCACTGAACGTGCCTATATGCGAAAAACCGCCGGGTTTGACGGGGCCTTGCCGGGTGTTTTCTGTCACCTCCATTACACCGGATGATGACCCTGAGCGGTGAGTGCGCTTTTCTGGATCTTCGTCGCCTTGGTTATATTCCTGCTCGAAGTCTGTTACATCCATGGTGATGACGCCTTGTGAGGTGTGCAGTTCGGCGATGATGTATTGAATGAAAACGGATTCGGCGCTCATGTTGCTAATTAGGCAGAGCGCATTGATATCTTTGTTGCGCCCGCGATTAATAATTAAACGTGGGCTACGTTGCCGCCGGAATCCTAGATAAAGCAGCTGTGCATACACCAACCAAATAAGCACCGAGCTGAAGCTGGCGATAACCGATAGGCTTTTTTGATGTTCTGCAATCCAGCTAAGCATGCATTTATCCTCCAGGGGGCAGGTTAATAACGCTTTACCGTTTTGCGCTTTACGGTGATCAGAATTTCATACTGTACCGGAGGCAATGGTGGGAGTGCGAGAGGCAGGGTTTGCGGTGGGTCTAAGAATAACAATGGGTTTGTTAAATAAAGAAAAACCCCGGCGGGTAAGCCAGGGTTTTTTGTTTCCAGCCCTGCCCTTGTGAGGCGGGGCCGGAAATAGGGTGCCGGGCCTGAGCACCGGAGCGTCTCCGGCGTCAGGTTTTGGGCATCAGGCGTTGATCAAACCCGTTCAATAACGGTAGCGATACCCTGACCAGTCGGACACACGGTTGTGGGTAGACGGAGCAAGACCGATTTGTCCGTCTTTCCATTCCATGATGCTCCGCTGATCGGCTTACTATATGCTGGTCGTATAGACAGCCTTTATAAGGGTCAGGAGCTCCCGGGTGTATGGCGGATCAGTTTTCCCAGCAAGAGCTTGAGCTTCAGGAAGAGGCGATAGCCTTTGCCAGAAAGAACAAGAAGAAAATCGGCAAGCGGTTAACTGACACTTCCCGGTTTGTACCGGAGAAGGAACCGGTAACGGTGTTTATGGCTGGTTGCCCAGGCGCGGGCAAGACTGAAGCGTCGATAGAGCTAATTGATAGCGTCAAGGATGGGGGTGGTGAAATTCTTAGGGTTGACCCGGATGAGCTTAGGTCGGAGCTGCCGGGCTATACCGGGGATAATTCCTGGTTATTTCAGGGTGGAGTCTCAATTTTGGTAGAAAAGGTCCTCGATTTGGCGTTAAAGCAGCGTCAGACCTTTCTGCTGGACGGTACGTTGGCCAGGTATGAGGTGGCGTGCCGTAATATTGAGCGGTGCTTAGCTAAAGGGAGGCTGGTGCAAGTCCTTTATGTTTATCAGGAGCCTTTACAGGCTTGGGAGTTTGTACAAGCTCGTGAAGCCAGAGAAGGGCGACGGATACTGGCTGAAGACTTTATAAATCAATACTTTACTGTCAGAGAGGTAGTGAATCGGTTGAAAGTAGAGTATCCCGCTATCAAGGTAGATTTGCTACTGAAGAACCGGGACGGTTCCGATCGGTTTTACAAAGCGAATGTGGAGCGAATTGACAACTATATCCCTGAGAAATATAGTCGCGCGGACCTTGAGCGCATGCTCGGACTGGACTAGGGTGGAACTATGTGGAAAAAATCTCCCCCGGTCGTTGAATCGACCCCTTTTGCGGACTTCATTCGAAACGCTTCTTCTGCAGAGCGAAAGCGGGTGTATGGTCGTGTGCTGAAAAAGGCTTCAGAGCGCCAGAATCGGGTTGTTGAGGAAGCCGAAAAGGCTGAATAGTTCACACCTCCACCGAAAGCTCCACAAAGAAAAACCCCGGCGGGTAAGCCAGGGTTTTTTGTTTCCAGCCCTGCCCTTGTGAGGCGGGGCCGGAAATAGGGTGCCGGGCCTGAGCGCCGAAGTGTCTCCGGCGTCAGGTTTTGGGCATCAGGTGTTGGTTAAACCCGTTCAATAATGGTAGCGATACCCTGACCCAGGCCGATACACATGGTGGCAAGACCGATTTGGCCGTCTTTCCATTCCATGACGTTCAGCAGGGTGCCGGTGATACGCGCACCGGAGCAACCCAGCGGGTGGCCCAGGGCGATAGCGCCGCCGTTCAGGTTTACTTTCTCTTCCATTTTGTCCAGCAGCTTCAGGTCCTTGGCCACCGGCAGGGACTGTGCAGCGAACGCTTCGTTCAGCTCTACATAGTCGATGTCGTCGATGGTTAGGCCAGCACGTGCCAGCGCTTTCTGGGTGGCCGGTACAGGGCCGTAACCCATGATGGCGGCGTCGCAACCGGCTACGGCCATGGAGCGGATTTTGGCACGGGGCTTCAGGCCCAAGGCTTGGGCACGCTCGGCGCTCATGACCAGCATGGCGGAGGCACCGTCAGACAGGGCAGATGACGTACCGGCAGTCACGGTACCGTTGGCTGGATCGAATACCGGACGCAGTTTCTGCATGTCTTCGATGCTGGCACCCGGGCGGATCACTTCGTCGATTTCGCACAGCACTTTGTGGCCGTTCTGATCGTGACCTTCGATGGGTACGATTTCGTTGTCCCAACGGCCTTGCTGGGTGGCTTCCCACGCCAGCTTGTGTGAACGAACGCCGAAGGCGTCTTGTTGTTCACGGGTGATGCCGTGCATCTTGCCCAGCATTTCCGCGGTCAGGCCCATCATGTTGGACGCCTTGGCGGTCACTTTGGACATTTCCGGGTTCAGGTCGATGCCGTGATCCATGGCCACGTGGCCCATGTGCTCTACACCACCGATAACAAAGACATCGCCGTTGCCGGTCATGATGCTTTGTGAGGCGCTGTGCAGTGCCTGCATGGAAGAACCACACAGACGGTTCACGGTTTGTGCAGCGCTGGTGCGCGGCAGGCCGGCCAGCATGGAGATGTTACGGGCGATGTTCATGCCCTGTTCTTTGGTCTGGTTTACACAGCCCCAAATCACGTCTTCAGTGAGCTGGATGTCCCAGTTCGGGTTACGGGCCATCAGCGCCTGGATCAGCTGAGCTGACAGCTTTTCGGCACGCACGTGACGGAACTGGCCATTACGGCTCTTGCCCATGGGGGTACGGACCGCATCGACGATAACAACGTCTTTTGGATTCAAACTCATTTCATTACTCCTGCTTGTCCGTGGCTTAGGCGAAGAAAGACTCGCCCTTGGCGGCCATGTCTTTGAGCATCTGCGGTGCTTCGTAGATGCCACCCAGGTGCGCGTACTTGTCACACAGCGCGACGAATTCTTTAACGCCAACACTGTCGATGTAACGCAGCGGACCGCCACGGAAGGGAGGGAAGCCGATGCCGTAGATCATGGCCATGTCGGCCTCGGCAGCGGAACCTACGATGTTGTCTTCCAGGCAGCGAACGGTTTCGGTGCACATGGGGATCATCATGCGGGCGATGATTTCTTCCGCATCGAATTCCTTGCTGTCAGCCACGTGCGGCTTGATCAGTTCGTAGGTGGACTCGTCGACAACCTTTTTGGTTTTGCCTTTCTTGTCCAGCTCGTACTTGTAGAAACCGACGCCGTTTTTCTGGCCGTAACGATCGTTTTCGAACATCACAGTGGACGCATCTTTGAAGTCGTACTGCATGCGCTCGGGGTAGCCTTCAGCCATTACCTCAGCCGCGTGAACACCGGTGTCGATGCCAACCACGTCCATCAGGTACGCCGGGCCCATAGGCCAGCCGAACTTCTGCATCACTTTGTCGACCGCCTGGAAGTCGGCACCGTCGCGCATCAGCATGCCGAAGCCGCCGAAGTAGGGGAACAGTACACGGTTAACCAGGAAGCCGGGGCAGTCGTTAACCACGATGGGGGTTTTGCCCATTTTCTGAGCGTAGGCCACCAGGGTGCCAACGGTTTCGTCGGAGGTCTTTTCGCCACGGATCACTTCCACCAGCGGCATCATGTGTACCGGGTTGAAGAAGTGCATGCCGGCGAAATCTTGCGGACGCTTCAGGGCTTCAGCCAGTTTGGTGATGGAAATGGTGGAGGTGTTGGAGGCCAGCACGGTGCCCTCGGTTACCTTATCTTCCACTTCCGCCAATACGGACTGCTTGACCTTCTGGTTCTCAACTACCGCCTCAACCACCACGTTCACGTTGGCGAAGTCGCCGTAGTTCAGGGTCGGACGGATAGAGGACAAAACCTGCGCCATTTTGGCGGGCTTCATTTTCTTGCGATCAACACGCTTGGTCAGCAGTTTGCTGGCTTCGCTCATGCCCAGGTCCAGCGCTTTGTCGGCGATGTCCTTCATGATGATCGGCGTGCCTTTAGAGGCAGACTGGAAGGCGATACCGCCGCCCATGATTCCTGCGCCCAGTACGGCGGCCTGATTGATCTCTTTGGAGGCTTTAGCGGTTTTGCCGTTGACCTTTTTCACTTGCTGGTCTGCCAGGAACAGCCCAACCATGCAGGTGGCTTGCGGAGACTTGGCCACTTTGGCAAAGCCTTTGGCTTCCACTTCCTGTGCTTCTTTGCGGTTCATGCCAGCATGCTTTTGCATGGCGTTTACGGCGGCTACCGGGGCCGGGTAGTTCTTGCCTGCCTGGCCCATCACCATGGCGGTGCAAGTCTGGAAGGCCATCATGTTTTCCATGGGTGGCAGTTTCAGCGGCTCCAGTTTCTCGGCACGCTTGGCGCGGAAATCGATTTTGCCGGCCAGGCACTGCTTGACCAGATCGATGGCCGCGTTCTGCAGTTCGTCGTGGGCAACGACCGCGTCGGCTACACCTACGCTCAGCGCTTTGTCCGCTTTGTGCTGACCGCCAGCGGCGATCCACTCAACGGCATTATCTACACCAATGACGCGGGGCAGGCGCACGGTGCCGCCGAAGCCCGGGTACAAGCCCAGTTTTACTTCCGGCAGACCGACCTGAGCTTTTTCGCTCAGTACGCGGAAATCTGCGGCCAGACACAGTTCTAAGCCACCACCCAAGGCGATGCCATTAACGGCCGCCACTTTGGGAATGTCGAGATCTTCAAGGGCGTTGAAGACTTCGTTAGATTTCAGACACCAGCTGGCGATTTCATCTTCCGGCAGTTTGAACATGTCGGTGAATTCGGTGATGTCGGCGCCAACAATGAAAACCCCTTTGCCGGAAGTCACGATTAGGCCTTTGATGTCGCTGTTCGTTTTAACAGCTTCCACAGCCTTACCGAGGTCTTCCACGGTTTCCTGATTGAACTTGTTAACGGACTCGCCCTGAAGGTCAAACTTCAGTTCGGCGATGCCGTCGTCAAGCAGTTGTACGCTTACGGCGTTGCCTTGATAGATCATAGCTTCTGCTCTCCAGTCCCAAAGTACGCGGTTTAAATGACCGCTTTGGTGTGCCCCAGGCCCCGAAATTCGGGGTGGGCGCGTCGTTTATATGGCATTCATGTGAGTGTTTGCTTACATAAGCGACGAAACTCGTAGGCCCGCAAGTATAGGGAAGCGGGATGACTTTTTTAGCCCTAATTTGTGACTATTTAGTCGTGATAGCCATTGGGAGGTGCTGTATGGCGAAAATTTGATCATTTACTCCATGTGTTCGTGCTGTTCGGGCGGTGCCGTGGCAGACTGCAGGGCGGGTGCCGCCTCTGCCCATTGGGGCATTTATAGTACAGGTATTTAGTACAGGCATTGGTGCCCACAAATCATCGCTCGCTCCACGCCTCACCGTGCCGCTGATGGCTGGGGCACCCTGCGAGCATGACGAATATCCAATCTGGCCAGAAATCCGCTACTACCGAGCACGTTCATGCCCATCGACACTCCTCGCTTGCCCAAGATCACCCGTCGCCCGCAGTACACGCCAGATTGGCCAGATGTGCCGCCCATGCTGGCGCGGATTTTGGCCGGGCGGGGGGTCACCGATCCGGCGTTGCTGGATCTGGGACTCAAACGCCTGCCACATCCTGAACGCTTCACAGGGTTGCGTGGGGCTGTGGCGTTGCTTTTACAAGGGCGAACTGAGCAGTGGCGCATTTGTATTGTCGGTGACTACGACGCGGATGGCGCCACCGCTACCACCTTGATGGTGCGTGGCCTGGAGCGGCTGGGCTATGCGCGCCCGGATTTTCTAGTGCCGGACCGGTTTGAGTATGGCTATGGCCTGTCGCCGGCTATTGTTGATCTGGCCAAAGAGCTGTACGACCCGGACCTGATTATCACCGTGGATAACGGTATCGCCAGTGTGGATGGCGTCGCGGCCGCACGGGCCCAAGGCATGCGGGTGCTGATTACCGATCACCACTTGCCCGGCGAAACGCTGCCGGAGGCGGACGCATTGGTGAACCCGCGCCTGCCCGGTTGCGAAGATTTTCCTGCCACCAATTTGGCCGGGGTCGGGGTAGCGTTTTATTTATTAATGGATTTGCAGCGGGCACTGCGCGAGCAGGGCGTTGCCGCCAGCGCGCCAATAACCGACCTGTTGGATCTGGTGGCACTGGGTACGGTGGCGGATGTGGTGGTGTTGGATGACGCCAACCGGGTATTGGTGGAGCAGGGCTTACGGCGGATTCGCGCCGGTAAAGGCTGCCCAGGAATTCGCGCCTTGTTACAGGTGGCTGGGCGTGATCCTAACCGCGTGTTGGCGGCGGACATGGGTTTTGCGGTCGGCCCACGGTTGAATGCTGCGGGGCGGCTCACCGACATGACTCAAGGCATCGCCTGTCTGTTGGCACAAACCGATGCCGAGGCCACCGAGATGGCCCAGGATTTGGACACCATCAACCGTGAGCGTCGCTCCATTGAGCATGGTATGCGTGATGCGGCCATGGAAGAGGTGGCCCGTCTGGATGCGGATAACCTGCCCGCAGGCCTGTGCCTGTATGGCAAGGAGTGGCACGAAGGGGTGGTGGGCATTCTTGCCTCGCGGGTGAAAGAAGCCATTCACCGGCCGGTGATTGCTTTTGCCCCGGCGCAGCAACGTGGGCAACTCAAGGGTTCGGGCCGTTCGATTCCCGGTTTGCACCTGCGCGATGCGTTGGATGCGGTGGCCACGGCTAACCCGGGCTTGCTGAGTAAATTTGGTGGCCACGCCATGGCGGCGGGGTTGTCGCTGGAGCTGGACAAGCTGGAAGACTTCAAAGCCGCGTTTGAAAAAGCGGTGGGGGAGCTGCTGTCGCCGAAAGCGCTGGAGCGCATTGTAGAAACCGATGGCGAGCTGGACGATCACGAGCTGTCGTTGACCAATGCAGAACTACTCAGCCACCGCTTTCCTTGGGGCCAAGGTTTCCCTGCGCCCAGTTTCGATGGCGAATTCGAAGTGCTCAAGCACCGCATTGTTGGCGAGCGCCACCTAAAATTGACCCTCGGCCTGCCAGGGATCAGAGGGGTGATTGATGCTATTCATTTCAATGTGGCCGTGGAAGCGTTGCCCAGCCGCATTAGCAAGGTGCGTGGGGTTTACCGGTTGGAGGTCAATGAGTTCCGGGGGCAGCGTAATCCTCAGTTGCTGTTCGAGCATTTGATCCCGCTTTGATCGCCCCGATGGGGTGGGAATATCGAATTACGGCTACGCCTAAGCTGACCTACTAAAACCAGACTCCCCCGTGGTTTTTAGGTTGAATTAGCCTGAAAGGCGTAATCCAACATTGGGCCCACAAATCGAAACCGCATCATGTTGCGACCCCCTCAGGGCTTCCCCTGTCGTCTCCCGGCTAAATTGTCGACAATGGCTGTCGGGGCGCGTGGTTTTTGCTAGGATTGCCCATTGCGCTCAATACTGGGTGCCCTTATTTCTTTGGTGTGCGGCCCAAAAGGCCGTGCTACAACGACTTTGTGGCGTGGCTATCGCTACCGCTGTGGTGTGTCCTTAACGGAGGGGCTCAAATGAAAACGATTCACAAGCATCGGCTTAATATCAACACTGACGTGCAGGACATCCGTCTGCCGCAAGAAGGAAAGGTACTGCGGGTGGATTACGTTCCGCAGGAAGCCGTGATTTTCATGTGGGTGGAAGTGGACGCGGATACGGTGATAGACACGCCGAAAGAAGTTCGTCGCTTCAAGGTATTCAACACCGGTTCTGGCATTCCGAAAAACGCCAGCTACATTGGCACGACCATCGATAATATGAAACCGGCGGCGTACCACGTTTACGAGCTGAAAGATTGATCGGTATTGCCGCAGCAAGCACTGAATAACGTCGCGACTGGTGCAATAAAAGGCTGACTAAAAAGCCTGTTCATCACCGCGCGCGCAGAGTACACAGAGAAGTACACAAAGAGAGCCTCCTTTTCGTAGGCGATTACTGTGTACTTTGTGGTAAATCTGTCTTCGTTGGGGGTTGCGTTATCCAGCCTTAGCGCGTGGCCAGGGGGGAGGTTGCTCGCCCCTCGTCAGTTCCCCCGCAAACCGTTAAACTTCGCCGTTTGCCGAGCACCAATCCGGCTTGGCGCCTATTTCTGCAATTTCAGAGAGACGTAATGGAAGTCAATCCGCTGCGAACCCACCTTTCCGACCTCGCCGAGCGTGTCGAAGCGCTCAGGGGGTATCTTTGACTACGTTCAAAAGAGTGAACGCCTGACTGAAGTCGAGCGCGAGCTCGAAAGCCCCGATGTCTGGAATGATCCGCCCTATGCTCAGGCATTGGGTAAGGAGCGCTCTCAGTTGGAGGGGGTGGTGAAAACCATCGACGACGCTAGCCAGGGCTTGGAGGACACCTCAGCCTTGTTGGACCTGGTGGTGGAAGAGGGCGACGAAGATACTCTCTCAGAAGTGGAAAGCGATCTGCGAGATCTGGAAAAGATGGTGGCGGATCTGGAATTTCGTCGCATGTTCTCCGGCCAGATGGACCCCTGCAGTGCCTACTTGGATATTCAATCCGGTTCTGGTGGCACCGAGGCCCAAGATTGGGCAGAGATGATGTTACGCATGTACCTGCGTTGGGGCGAAGCCCACGGTTTTAAAACAGAGCTGGTGGAAGCTTCCGCCGGTGATGTGGCGGGTATCAAATCTGCCACAGTGCGCTTTGAAGGTGATTATGCTTACGGCTGGTTGCGCACTGAAACCGGCGTGCATCGGCTAGTGCGCAAAAGCCCTTTCGATTCTGGTGGCCGCCGCCATACCTCATTCAGTTCCGTGTTTGTGTCTCCTGAGGTAGATGACGACATCGATATTGAAATCGATTTGGGCAATATGCGGGTGGATACTTACCGGGCGTCCGGCGCGGGTGGTCAGCACGTTAACCGGACCGATTCTGCGGTGCGCCTGACCTATCTCTTTAAGGATGATGGGGGCACTGAGCATACCGTAGTCACTCAGTGCCAGAGCGAGCGAAGCCAGCACCAGAACAAAGACAAGGCCATGAAGATGATGCAGGCTAAGGTCTATGAGCTGGAAATGCAGCGGCGTAATGCCGAGAAGCAAGCCTTGGAAAACAGCAAGGCTGACATCGGTTGGGGCAGCCAAATTCGCTCTTATGTTCTCGATGATGCGCGCATTAAGGATTTGCGCACAGGGGTGGAAAACCGTAATACCCAGGCGGTACTGGATGGTGCCCTGGATCCCTTTATTGAAGCGTCCCTAAAAGCGGGATTGTGATTGATACGCTGGGTGCCTGACGCTTGCCGCTTGACGCTAACTCCAAAGCGTCAGGCGTTAAGCGTGCGGCGCCTGGCGCTTTACCGGAAGCACTGAGTTATGAGCCAAGACAACACCACACAGAATGTCGACGCCTCGCAGCAGGCCGCTGCTGAAAACCGTCTGATTGCAGAACGTCGTGCCAAGTTGGCCGAGTTACGCGAAGGCGGTAACCCGTTTCCCAATCATTTTCGTAGGGATTCCCTTGCCGCCGATTTGCAGGCGCAGTATGGCGAATTCACCAAGGAAGAGCTGGAAGAGAAAAATATTCAGGTGGCGGTAGCCGGCCGTATGATGCTGGATCGTAAAGCCTTTAAGGTGCTACAGGACATGTCTGGGCGCATTCAGATTTTCGCGCCCAAGGACGAAACCCGCGATGTGCGTAAAGAAACCAAGAGCTGGGATCTGGGCGACATCATTGGGGTGCGTGGCACGCTGTGCAAATCCGGTAAGGGCGACCTGTATGTGATGATGGATGAGTATTTTTTGCTCACCAAATCCCTGCGCCCGCTGCCCGAAAAGCATAAGGGGCTCACTGATACCGAAGCCAGGTACCGCCAGCGTTATGTGGACTTGATCGTTAACGAGGACACGCGAAAGACGTTCCAGATCCGCGCCAAAATTGTGGCCGGGATTCGCAACTTTCTGGTACAAAAAGATTTCGTGGAAGCGGAAACACCCATGCTGCAGGTGATTCCAGGTGGCGCGACTGCACGTCCGTTTATTACTCACCACAATAGCTTAGACATGGACATGTACTTGCGCATTGCGCCGGAACTGTACTTGAAGCGGTTGGTGGTCGGCGGTTTCGAAAAAGTGTTCGAGATTAACCGTAACTTCCGCAATGAAGGGCTCTCGACCCGGCATAACCCGGAATTCACCATGCTGGAATTTTACCAAGCGTTTGGTGATTACCACGACCTGATGAACCTGACCGAAGAAATGCTGCGCACCTTGGCCGAGACGGTGTTGGGCAGCACGGATGTGGCTTACCAGGGCGATGTGTTTGATTTTGGCAAACCTTTTACCCGCATGACGGTGTTCGATTCCATTTTGCATTTTAATCCTGATATTGATGCCGCCAAATTGGCAGATATTGAAGGCGCTCGAGAGATCGCCACCGGCTTGGGTATTCCGCTTAAAGACGGTTACGGCTTGGGTAAGGTGCAGATCGAGATTTTTGAGAAGACGGTGGAACACCGCCTGAAAGATCCCACCTTTATTACCGAGTATCCCACCGAGGTTTCGCCGCTGGCGCGTCGCATGGACGATAACCCCTTTGTGACAGAGCGGTTTGAATTTTTTGTGGGTGGTCGTGAAATTGCCAACGGCTTCTCCGAGTTGAATGATGCGGAAGACCAAGCCGAGCGTTTCCGTCAGCAGGTGGAAGAAAAAGCCGCAGGTGACGACGAAGCCATGTTCTACGATGAAGATTATGTGGTCGCGCTTGAGCATGGCCTGCCACCGACCGCTGGTGAGGGCATCGGCATCGATCGTCTGGTAATGTTGTTTACCGATGCACCGTCCATTCGTGACGTTATTCTGTTTCCGCATATGCGGCCCCAGGGCCGGTAAGAACGGTATTTTCGGGCGTCATTTTCGCCCGTTGTGTTGCAGGAGCGTCGCAGGGAGAGTGATACAATTTAGGGTGTGATAACACAGGCTGGCTGTATCCATGACAACTGAAATTCAGTACCAGGGAAGGAAAACCCGCCGAACGGGTAGCGAGCAGCGTCGACAGGCTATTCTTGAGGCCTCGTTGAATATTATTGTGCGCGATGGTATCCGGGCGGTTCGCCACCGTTCGGTTGCCCGTGAAGCGGGCGTTCCGCTTTCTGCGACAACCTATTACTTTAAAGATCTCTCTGATTTGATCGCTGACACCTTCGCATTGTTCGCAGAACGAGCAATAAAGGAGGTGGTTGAACCCTTTAAAGAGCAGGCGTTCAGGTTGATGTCGCAGTTTTCCCGCGACAGCCTGAAAAACCCGCAAGAACGTGGGCGGTTGGTGCAGCTGCTTGCTCAGATGATGGGCGCTTTCATCGTTGATGAGTTGCAAAATCGTCGTGATCATATTGTGGCTGAGCAGGCGTTTATTCAGGAAGCCGTTCTGGATCCGCGGCTGCGGGAAATGGCTGATATGTATTTGGCCCAGCATGTGGAAACCTTGGCCATGGCGTGTGAGCTGTTTGGTTGTAAACACCCCAAGCTGGATGGGGAGTTAATCTTCTCTACCTTCCTGACCATTGAGCAGCGTTTGTTGGTGCACCCGGAAAAAGTCTGCCAGGCGTTTGCGGAGAAACGGATGCACAACTTGATGGAGAAAGTGATCCCCCATGGTTAATGCCTATGCCGTGAACACCCCTGACAGCAAAGTTGTGCCGTTGGAGCCGGGCTGGAAACAGCACCTTGAGGGGGAGTTTCAACGGGACTATATGGCGCAGTTGCGCCATTTTTTAGCGCAACAGAAGCGTGAAGGAAAAACGGTTTTCCCGCCGGGGCCAGATATTTTTAACGCCTTCAACTTGACGCCCTTTGACTGTGTGAAAGTGGTCATCCTGGGACAGGACCCTTACCACGGCCCCAACCAAGCCCATGGCCTGTGTTTTTCCGTTCAGCATGGCGTAAAGACTCCGCCATCACTGATGAATATCTACAAGGAAATTCACCGAGACCTGGGTTTTGATATTCCTACCCATGGCAACTTGACCTATTGGGCAGAGCAGGGTGTTTTGCTGCTTAACGCGGTGCTCACCGTGGAAGCGGGCCAGGCTGGCTCTCACCAGAAGCAAGGGTGGGAAACGTTTACCGATCAGGCCATTGAGCACTTAAACCGCGAACGTGAGGGGTTAGTGTTTTTATTGTGGGGCAGTCATGCTCAGAAAAAAGGCCGCCTGATCGACCGCGAAAAACACTGTGTGCTAAGCGCTCCACATCCGTCTCCACTGTCGGCTTACCGAGGTTTTCTCGGCTGTGGTCACTTTTCCCGTGCCAATCAATATTTGCTCCAGCACGGTGAAACCGCTATTGATTGGTCCGTGCCAGAATAAAGGCAAGCCGCCCACTACAAGGCGAATTGGGATCTGCGGCCACAGAACAACTAACGGCGTTGTACCCACGAGTAAGCTGCTTTGTGGGCCGCGGCTCACATCACCAATCTTCCCGTAGCGACCTTTCGGTGTGAACATCGCTTGCCTCACTACCTGCTAGCTTGCAGCGCGGGGTAAGGCATTCATAATCTGCATGGCCTTTTGCCCGTTTCCAGCTTGGAGCTTGCCGCCCACCGCGGTACCATCTTTGCCGAATTGAGACCAAGGAGTTGTTGTGTCTGACTGCGTGTTGTTTTCCGAAATCGAAACCCGTTGCGGCCGTGTTATTGCCCGCGCGACGTTGAATGCCCCCAAATCCCTGAATGCGCTGAGCTTGGAAATGATCACGCTGTTGAGCGAGAAGCTGGATGCTTGGGAGCAGCGTTCCGATATTGTGGCGATCTGGCTGGATGGGGCTGGCGACAAGGCGCTCTGTGCGGGTGGTGATATCGTGCAGATGCATAAATCCATGGTGAAACATGCCGGTGAAGGCCGAAACCCGGTTACCGAAGAGTATTTCGCAGCGGAATATGTGTTGGATTATCGTCTGCATACGAGTGCGATTCCGGTGATCGTCTTTGGTGATGGCATTGTTATGGGCGGTGGCATGGGGCTGCTGCAGAGTGCGGATTTCCGTTTGGTAACGCCACGCTCGCGCATGGCCATGCCGGAAATTACCATCGGCCTGTTCCCTGATGTGGGTGGCAGCTGGTTCCTGAATCGTTTGCCTGGAAGGGTGGGCTTGTTCCTTGGCCTTACTGGGGTTCACATCAACGGTCGTGAAGCTGTGGAAATTGGCATGGCTGATCGCATGGTAGAGGCGGATGCGGACAGCCTGCTGGACGCGCTGGCCGAGCAGAATTATGCGGATACCGAAGCGGAAAATCGCGCGGTGATCTATCGCTTGTTCAAACAGCAGGCGGTGGACATGAGTGATCTGCCGCACCCGTTGATTGACCATATGCCATTAATTAACCGTTTGTGCGATGGCGAGGACATTACCGTTGTCACTGAGCAGCTGCTGAGCGTGAAAGAACGTGACCGTTGGCTGGATAAGGCACTGGGTAACCTTGAGCGAGGTTGCCCGCAAACGGCTCATCTGGTGTGGGAGCAACTGGATCGTTCCACTTATTACGACCTGGCAGAGGTGTTTAGGATGGAGTGGTGCTTGGCGGTGCAATGTTCACTACACGGTGATTTTCGCGAAGGGGTGCGAGCTTTGTTAATCGACAAGGACGGCAAACCCAGCTTCCGGCATCGTGATGTGGCGTCGGTGCCAAAAGAGTACATCGAGGGTTTCTTCCGCTGCCCGGCGCCAAAGCACCCACTGGCGGATTTGGGTAAGGCTTGAGTAGGGGCTAGAAAGACACATAAAAAAGGCGCTTCGGCGCCTTTTTTTATGTGGAAAGACTTGGGGCTAATTCGGCCTACGGGCGCGTGTGGGCTCCGTGGGGCTTAATCTTTCCAGGGCAAGGTATAGGGTAGAGTGCCGAGCTGGCTGTTGAGCGGCTCAGCGTCTTTGAACAATACACCATCGGTGTTGCGGCGCAGTACCACGAGGGCACTGTGCCCGGCAGGGGTGCGGGCACTGCTGACCACTTCACCGGCGGCTTTGCCGTTGCTGTCGCGTAGCGTTTCACCGGGTGTCAGGTCCATATCGGCGGTGTAATCGACCCGTTGCATGCGTTGCTTGAGCTTGCCCTTGAAGTGCATGCGTGCAACTACTTCCTGGCCGGTGTAGCAGCCTTTCTTAAAGTTCACGCCGGCGGTGACGTCGTAGTTAAGAACCTGAGGCAGGAATAGATCTTCTGCGCCCGGGTAGACCATGCCTTCGCCGGCGTCGATGTCGGCCAGCCGCCAGCCGTTGCCGTTGAGGGCTGTGCGTTCCTGAGCCTGTGCCGCCCATACGGCTTCCGCTTGCTCTGTGTGGGTAATCAGCAGTGCGTGATCGGTGTTGGGGTAGCGTAGCCACAGGCCTTGATCGTTGCGGGTGCTTTGCCCAGGTTGGGGAAGGGCGCCGGGCAATGCGCCTGAAAGCCCCAGAATTACGGCCTGGTTGTCCACTTGAAATTCCACTTTGGCGCGCAGGCGGTATTTCATTAATGATTTGATTACCGCTTCGCTTTGCCCGGCTGGGCAGAGCATCAGGTAGTCGTTACCGTCGCGAACAATGCGTACGCTGACCAGGCCACGGCCTTTCAGGCTCAGATGCATGCCGGTGAGGTGCCCTCCGTTATCCACTTCGCGCAGGTCGCAGGACAGCTGACCTTGCAGGTAGTGGCCGGCTTCCTCGCCATGAGCGCGGATAATAGCCAAGTGATCGCAGTGGCTTAATGTGGGGGCGTTATCCGTGGAGGCGTGATCTGCCAGGGGTTGGGCGGCAATAAACTCGGACCAGCTCATGGGGCTCCTGTTATCCTAACGTGTAACGTGGCGTGGGACTCCGGGGGAGTCGAGAAATCATCAGGCATGATAGATAATGCGCGCACAGCCTGAAAGCTGTATGGGTTAATTGTCGAAAGACGCCGGAGTGTTTGATCAGGGTAGTGCTGAATGAGTAATGAAGACCTGAAGCGGAAATATCGTTGGCAGTGCCGTCGGGGTGCGTCAGAAGTGGAGGTGGTGCTGTATGGCTATCTGGATAATCACTTTGATGCGGAGCCGGTGGAGCGCCAAGTACAGTTTGCCACCTTGCTTGCCTGTGAAGATGCGGACATGTTCGAGTGGTTCACCTACCGCAGTGAGCCTGCAGATCCGCAGTTAAATGAGTATGTGAGCCATGTCCTCGGGTTGGTCTCCGCGAAGAAAGGTTAAGCTGGCCGCTTCGCGCTATCCTGCGCGTTTACGGTGGTTGGCGGCATTGCTGGCAGCGGCGGCCATAGTCTTGTCGCAATTACCGGCTTGGGCCATGCTGGTGTTGCTTGGTGTGCTGCCTATTTTAGTGAGGAGCTGGCGTTTGCCTCAGCCGGAGGCGCTAGAGCTGGATGCGCAAGGGGTGACGATCATCGGCCGGCATAAGCAAGTCATGGAGCGCCCCCTGCGTGTTATTCGCCATGGCCCTTGGTTGGCAATGCAAACGCCGAAGGGGTGGCTGCATGTGTTTGCTGACCAAGCGCCCGTTGCCGAGTTACAGCCTTTTTATCAGTGGTTTTGGGTTAAGCGTCAGCGGGGCTAGCGCACGCTACAACATTGGAAGGGAAAGCCGGGATGTTCCCCGGCTTTTTTTCAACGTTGAACGTTCAATTGAATCGCTCGTGCAGGACGGTCATCGTGTGGCTCCGTCCTTACCCGTAACCCGGCTTGATTCTATGCCAGTCAAAACGTCCCCGGTGTTAGGATCGTATTTCCGGTTTCTTCATTCGTTGCTGGGAAATCGCGCATGTAATGCAAGCCGCGGCTCTCTTTGCGTTGCATGGCAGAGCGAATAATCAGTTCGGCGATGACCACCAGATTACGTAGCTCCAGTAGGTCGTTGCTGATGTGGTAGTTGCTGTAATACTCGGCGATTTCGCTCTTTAGTAGCTCGGCGCGGTGCAGGGCTCTCTCCAACCGTTTTTCCGTTCTCACGATGCCCACGTAGTCCCACATGAAGCGACGCAGCTCGTCCCAGTTGTGGCTGATCACCACGTCTTCATCCGAGTCGGTAACCTGCGATTCATCCCATTCGTTGTCGTCTCTTGGCGTGGGAATTTTATCCAGGTGGGCGCGAATATGGTCGGCGGTGGCTTTGCCGTACACAAAGCACTCCAGCAATGAATTGCTAGCCATGCGGTTGGCTCCGTGTAAACCGGTAAAACTGGTTTCGCCAATGGCATAGAGGCCAGGCACATCGGTTTGTCCATGCTTGTTAATCATCACGCCGCCGCAGGTGTAATGAGCCGCAGGGACCACCGGAATGGGGTCGCGGGTGATATCCAGCCCCAGCTGCAGGCATTTGGCGTATACGGTGGGGAAGTGCTCGATAATGAAGTCTGCGGGTTTGTGGCTGATATCAAGGTAGAGACAATCCGCGCCCAGCCGTTTCATTTCATGGTCAATGGCGCGGGCAACCACATCCCGGGGGGCTAACTCGCCGCGCTCATCAAAGCGGTTCATGAAGCGTTCGCCATTGGGGAGTAGCAGGTGCCCGCCTTCGCCGCGGATGGCCTCGGTGACGAGGAAGCTTTTTGCCTTGGGGTGATAGAGGCAGGTGGGGTGGAACTGCATGAATTCCATATTCGCGACCCGACAGCCGGCTCGCCAGGCCATGGCAATGCCATCGCCGGTGGCCACATCCGGGTTGGATGTGTAGAGGTACACTTTGGAGGCCCCGCCGGTGGCCAGTACCACGGAGCGGGCGAGAATAACGTCGGTTTCGCCGGTTTGAATGTTGTGTACGTAGGCGCCACAGCAACGTTTTTCTTTGCCTTGCGGTCCGTCGTGTTCCTGTACGATCAGGTCCACCGCCACCCGGTGCTCAAAGCGGATCACGTTTTCTTTTTTGCAGACTTGTTCGATCAGTGTGCCGGAGATGGCTTTGCCGGTGGCATCGGCGGCGTGAATGATGCGCCGATGGCTATGCCCGCCTTCACGGGTTAAGTGGTAGGGCAATTTACTGCCATCACCGCTATCGAAACGGGTGAAGTCCACGCCTAGATCGATCAACCAGCGAATGGCGTCGGGGCCATTTTCCACGGTAAAGCGTACCGCATCATCCTGGCATAGCCCGGCGCCAGCCACATGGGTATCGGCCACATGACTTTCCAGTGAGTCTTCTTGGTCTAGCACCGCGGCCACTCCGCCCTGGGCGTAGTAGGTGCTAGCGCTGGTGAGCTCTCCTTTGGAGAGCAGGGCAACCTGACACTCATCAGGCAGGCGAAGTGCGGCCGTAAGTCCTGCGGCGCCGGAGCCGATAATGAGTACATCGTGTCGATAGGTAGCCATGGAGCATCCTTTATTCGTTAGCAGCTGGTCGATTTCGCAGGCTTAGGGGTCTCAGGCGGCCAGTATAGCGGCGATTGCTCCCCCTGCTAATGACGTTTTTATCAGCGGATCCCCCATTTGGGTGATGTGCAGCCTATGGCCTGTGGCTATATTGCGATGCGATTTCTATCGTAATTTGGGTGAGAGTGTTCGTCTGATGGACAACAGGTGAAGGGGAATGCCTGTGGCGGATTAAGACGGCCGACTAATACTGTCTGGGGAAGACAATGAAAAAAATATCGATGCATCTGGCCGGGGGGCTGGTGCTGGTCGCGGGTTTGAGTGGCTGCATGTCTGCGAATTATTATACTGAACAGGGTACGCCGATTACGCAGCAAACGATCGATCACTTTAACACTAACCCGAATGACCCGATTATCCCCTACAGTAAAGGCAAGACCTCTTACGATGCTTACCCATGGGCCAGCGACAAATTTCAGGAATCACTGAACGCAAAGCCAAAAAGTAGTGCGAATGATGAATTGGCTCAGGTCGCAGATTATTGGTTGCACGATGGCGGGATGCCGCCGCTGGATATTACGGTAACGCGCCAGCCTCCCGAAAATAGTGTTGGCACAATTGCTACGGTCGTCTTTAGCACGTTGGGTTGTACGTTCAGCCTTTGTTTGATTCCTATGGTGGCGCCTCAGCAGTTCGAGACGACCATTGAAATGCGCTCAGAAGGTGAGCTGGTTTACAGTGCTAACGCCCACTATCGCGGCACGGTTTTCATGAGCTGGTTTCCACTAGGTAAATTACGCGGCACACAAAAACTTACTGATGCAGCTTGGTATGCTTCAGCTTTTTCCCATGAAGAAAAGCTGGTGCGTAATATTGCTGTCGAAGAGTCTCTTTACCAGTCGCTCAAAAAAACAAAAGATGTAGATACGCTTGCCGCTGCCCTTGATAACCCGTCGCTTAAATTTTACCGGCCGCTGGTTTCTGCGCGCTTGGCAGCGGTGTTGGCTGGCCAGAGCCGTAGCCAGCGCCTCAAGCATTATGCTGCGATCGTTGAGAAACACCCTGACTTTACGGGTGATATTCACGGTAATGAGCGCCTGTTTTTTATGGGGCCGGCGGATTTACGCGTAATGGATGTGCTTAAGGAGACCTATCGCAAGCGCTCAGCTCCGGCTATGGCCGCCAGCATTAAAGCCGCGGGCAAGCCTTATGCCGTCTTCACTCCGGAGGAGTCGAGTTGGTTGGTTAAGGAAGGGCTGCCGGTGGACGTGGTCGCGGCGATGATCAGCGCGAGTGAACCGAAATCAGCACCTGAGGCTGTGCCTGTGGGTTTGTTAGCAGGTGCCGCCCCTGGTGATCAGGCGGCGGGGCTTCCAGTGGCGAGTAACGCACTTGAAGCCACTGCTGCTGAATGCTCTAAGGCATATGCCGCTAAGAAAGTCTGTGAAAATATGCCCGGTGATCCTTTCGGCTTGTTGACGCGAGGGTGCATGGCCCAGGTCAAGAAGAAATTCGGCGGCTCAGGCTGTTCTATTTTCTAATACTAGAGCGTTCTGGTGGCGCTCACTGGGGCCTAGCTGGGCTGTGTGAGCGTGCCTGTTTTCCCGGTATTTTGCCCTGAGTGTGTCCAATATGCAGTTTCACAGGAACCATCTGTGGGTTCCTGTGTCCGATTCTGTCCTATAACCGGTTGTCTTGTCGCCCCTGCGTCACCCCTTTAATTGTTCAAGCAATGTGAAAAGGTGGCGAAATCGCGTTCCTATTGTAGCCGCCGCTCAGGCAGCTGCTACAATGGCGCGTTTTACAGGCTGCTTGATCGTCAGGTAGTCATGGTTACTTTACGCGTTTCGCGATAGATCCGGGGGATCGGTGTCAGACGAAGAGTTGGTCAAGAAAGCCAAAGCTGGCGATCAGCGTGCATTCGAGGTGTTGGTGCGAAAGTATCAGCAGCGCCTTTTTGCGTTGATTAGCCGTTATGTGCGTGACCAGGACGAGGTTCAGGATGTTGCCCAAGAAGCCTTTATCAAGGCTTGGCGCGCGCTGCCCCGATTCCGTGGAGACAGCGCCTTTTATACCTGGCTTTATCGTATTGCGGTCAATACCGCTAAGAATCATTTGGTGTCTGCCAGCCGGCGGCCACCGGGCTCTGACCTGGATGCTGCTGAAGCCGAGCAGTATGCCGGTGCAGAAATGCTGCACGAGATTGGAACCCCGGAGTCCCTCGTGTTGTCAGAGGAACTGGAGGCGGTAATCCATGCAGCAATTAATGAGCTGCCTCAGGAATTAAAGACGGCGGTGACCCTGCGTGAATTCGAGGGCCTAAGCTACGAGGATATAGCGGTCGTCATGGAATGCCCGGTGGGTACAGTTCGGTCTCGGATTTTTCGGGCCAGGGAAGCAATTGACACAGCTGTCCGCCCGCTTTTGGGCTCACAGCGCGGCGATAAAGGGTGAGAGTATGAACAGGGATTTGGAAGCGTTGTCTGCGTTTCTCGACGATGAAACCAGCGAGCTGGAAGCCCGTCGTGTAATGCGCGATATTGACGATGGCGATCTGGATACGCTGGCGCGCTGGCAGTTGGCCCGTGATGTTATGCACCACCAGCCGACCATGGCCGTGCCGGCGGACTTTAATGCCCGCTTGTCTGCCGCGTTGGCGGATGAGGCTCTGCCTGTGCAGCGCCCTGCATGGCTCGGTGGCATGGCGCGCTTGGCAGTAGCCGCCTCTGTGGCGGCGGCCACGGTGGTTGGTTGGCAGACCTGGGAAGGTAGTCAGGCGGCGAATGGTACGGCTGCGCCAGTGATGGCGGCTGCTGCGGATAACCGCGTAAGCCGGCCATTCGGCGAGACCTCGCTAGTGTCTCAGGCATTCATGGCGAGTAACAATGCAGTGGTCGTGCCTGCTTCGGCGGTGCCGGCAGCCCAGCCTCGCGTGAACAACATGCTGTTGCGTCACAGTGATTTCGCAGCGCGCCATAGTGGCCAAGGAATGATGCCTTTCGCTCGCTTGGTCAGCATGGATGCCCGCCACGGGGCTCGCTAACGGATGATGTTGCGAGTTCTTGCTTTCTCTCTGACCCTCTGCTCGCCGGTGATGGCGCTGTCTGAAGTGGCGCTGGCGAATACTTCCCCAGCGCAGGACCAGCTCCAGTCGATGGCCCAGGCTAATCGATCCCTCAATTACACCGGTCGTTTTCTTTATCAGTTTGGTGCGGAAGTGAGCACCATGGAAGTGAGCCACGCGGTGATCGGTGGCCGCGAGTTTCAACGACTGACCCACCTTGATGGCCGTCTAGTCGAGGTGCTGCGCCGCGGTGATGAGGTGGTATGCCTACACCCCAATGGCACGCTTACCCGCATCAACCGTAAGCACTCAGGGCCGTTGGCGTTGGGTGATCGTATCGCCCGCGATGTGCCCGCCCAGTACAACATTCTTGTGGATGGCGATGGTCGTGTTGCGGGCCGAGCGACCACACGCATGCGTGTCGCGCCGCTGGATACCTATCGCTATGGTTATCGGTTGTGGCTGGATAACGACAGTAGCCTGTTGCTGAAATCCGAAATAGTTGATGGCAGCGGGGTGGCGCTTGAGCGGGTGGAGTTTGTGTCTCTGACATTAGCGGCCCCGCTTACCGAACAAGATTTTTCGATCCCTGAAACCGTGAAAGAAAGCGACCTGAAGCCACTAGAGGACTCTCACCCCTCTCACCGGTTGTCTGTGGAAGCGCAATGGATGCCGCCGGGCTTTACCTCTGTGGATCAAGATTGGCGGCAGAGCGGTTCCGATCGCGAGCCGGTGGCGGCACAAGGTTACAGTGACGGCTTAGCCGCTTTCACCGTTTTTGTAGAAGCGGTGGACGGTGGCTCCGTGGAAGAAGGCGTGAGTCGTGTCGGCCCGACGGTCGCAGTCAGCCGCCGCCTCACCGCGCCCAGCGGGGCCTACTTGGTCACCCTGGTGGGTGAGGTGCCGCAAAGTACAGCAGAACGGGTAATCGAAGGTATCCGTGTGCGAGATAGTCAGCTCTGATGTTGGAAGAGCAGGGGATTGTTGTGGCGGTGGAGCCTGGGGCTATTTGGGTGGAAACTGTGCGCGCTTCCACTTGCGGTGCCTGCAAGGCAAAGGCCGGTTGCGGGCATCACCTCATTAATGAACAGCAGTCCGGTCAGCGCGCTCGTTTGCGCGTTCCTTCTCAAGATTCTCACCAGGTTGGCGATACCGTAAATGTGGCCTTACCAGAGGGCGCACTGATGCGCGGTGCGCTGTGGGTGTACGGCTTGCCGTTAGTATTGCTGTTTGCCGGCGCGTTGCTGGGATCGGCGTTGCCCATTGAGATGGTTGATGCTTCGGCTGTACTGGGCATGGCGGGCCTGTTTCTCGGTTTCGCGATCAACCGTGTTATGAGCCGCCGGGCCGGGCATACTCAAGCATATCAGCCACGGGTCGTTCCTGCTGCGGACTGCCAGGCCGTGGTGATTCAGCCCGCATCGCAATAGTGAGGCCATGAAAAAGGCCGCCTGATAAAAGGAGACTTCAATGGAACGAGGATATCGTCGTTTCGCAGCAGTGTGGCTTGTCATCTTGAGCGCTGTACTGACAGCTTGCTCCGACCCTTCTTCTGAATCGTCCTCTACCCGCGGAGAACCGCTTGTCACAGGCCTGCCTGATTTCACCCGGCTGGTCGAGAAGGAAGGCCCGGCGGTGGTTAATATCAGCACCGTTACTCACCGAGATGCATCGTCTGCTACAGATCAACTCAAACAGTTACCTGAGTTTTTCAAACATTTTTTTGAACAGTTTGGCGGTGAGGGTGAAATGCCGTCGCTGCCAGAGCAGGGGGACACCCGTTCGCTGGGCTCCGGGTTCATCATTTCTGCTGATGGTTATGTGCTGACCAATAACCATGTGGTGGCGGAAGCGGACGAAATTATGGTGCGCCTGCAAGACCGCCGCGAATTGCCTGCCACGTTGGTGGGGGCAGATGAGCGCAGCGATCTGGCATTGTTGAAAGTAGATGAAGGGGATTTGCCGGTGGTAAATATCGGCTCCTCCGCTGACCTGAAAGTGGGCGAATGGGTATTGGCTATTGGTGCTCCATTCGGTTTCGACAGCAGCGTTACCGCAGGGATTGTCAGTGCCAAGGGCCGCAGTTTGCCCAGTGATAGCTACGTGCCTTTTATTCAAACCGATGTAGCGATTAACCCGGGCAACAGTGGGGGACCGTTGTTTAACCTGAGCGGTGAAGTGGTTGGTATCAATTCGCAGATATTCAGCCGTTCCGGTGGCTATATGGGCGTGAGTTTTGCCATTCCGGTGGATATGGCCATGGATGTGGTCAACCAGTTGAAAGATGGCGGCAAAGTTAGCCGCGGCTGGTTAGGTGTATTAATTCAGGAAGTGGACCGGGATCTGGCGCAATCGTTTGGCTTAGGTTCACCCCGTGGCGCGCTAGTGTCTCAAGTGCTAGAGGGTTCTCCGGCTGAAGCTGCCGGGGTGGAGCCTGGTGATGTGATCATTCGGTTTAATGGTGAAACGATTTATCGCTCTTCTGAGTTGCCCCGTTGGGTGGGCCGGGTGAGGCCGGAATCGGACGTGGATGTGGTGGTCATCCGTGATGGTGAAGAGAAGACCTTGTCGGTAACGATCGGGTTGTTGCCGGATAATCCGGAAATGGCCTTAAGCAGTGGTGCCCAGAAGGGTGAAAATGCTGCGGGTGCCAAGTTGGGGCTGACCGTACGGAAGGCTTCGGCGTCGGAATTGAGCCACCTGGGTTTGAAGGCCGGTGTGGTGATTACTCAGGTTACAGAGGGGCCGGCCCGTAAGGCGGGGCTGCAGGTAGGCGATATTCTGGTCACGCTGCAGGGCTCTCAGATCAATAGCGCGGCTGATTTAGCTGAGGCTGCGGCGAATTTGCCGGAAGACGGTACCGTGGCGGCATTGGTTAATCGTGATGGCACCCCTCGCTTCTTGGCACTTAAGCTGCCATAGCCCCTTTATTTGAGCCCCGCTGTAGGGTTTTTCGGCGCACTGGACGGTGCGCCGTGCAACTCCCCCCCGATATCCGCTAGAATCGCGGCCCATTGTTTGTCGTTTTGAGTATCACGGTGTGTTGTCCGGCGCAGGGTCGGGCAGCAGGACGGCTCTTTCTGTCACTCGGGTTTAAGAATCTGGGGCAGGGAAGGCCGGTGCGGCAACGACTTTTTGTTCAACAGGCCTTATGACTGACATCAAGAATATTCGCAACTTTTCCATTATTGCCCATATCGACCATGGCAAATCGACCCTGGCGGACCGTTTTATTCAGGTTTGCGGCGGCCTCAGCGAGCGTGAGCTGAAAGAGCAGGTGCTTGATTCCATGGAGTTGGAGCGGGAAAGAGGCATTACCATCAAGGCCCAGAGTGTGACCCTGCACTATACGGCCCGTGATGGCGAAACCTACCAGCTGAACTTTATTGATACCCCTGGCCATGTGGATTTCTCCTATGAGGTGTCCCGCTCCCTGTCGGCCTGTGAAGGGGCGTTGTTGGTAGTGGATGCCGCCCAGGGCGTTGAAGCCCAGTCGGTGGCTAACTGTTACACCGCCATAGAGCAAGATCTGGAAGTGTTGGCGGTTCTGAACAAAATTGACTTGCCCCAAGCTGAACCTGAAATGGTGATCAACGAGATCGAGGAAATTATCGGTCTGGATGCCCATGACGCTTGTCGGGTGTCGGCGAAGACCGGCGTTGGCATTGATGACCTGCTTGAGCAGTTGGTAGAGCGTATCCCCGCCCCTGAAGGGAAACGCGAATCGGACTTGCAGGCCCTGATTATCGATTCTTGGTTCGATAATTACATGGGTGTGATCTCGCTGGTCCGGGTGAAAGAAGGGCGCCTGAAGAAGGGCGACAAAATTTTGGTGAAATCCACCGGGCAGACCCACGTGGTTGATAGTTTGGGTATCTTTACGCCGAAGCGTACCGAGACCAAATTGCTGGAAGCCGGTGAAGTGGGCTGGGTGAGCGGCAGCATCAAGGATATTCATGGCGCACCGGTGGGTGACACCCTGACTTTGGCGAAAACCCCGAACGTGGCCGCCCTGCCTGGCTTTAAAAATGTGAAACCGCAGGTTTATGCCGGCATGTTCCCGGTGAGTGCGGATGATTATGAAGATTTCCGTGACGCCCTGGCCAAGCTAACACTTAATGACGCCTCCCTGTTCTACGAACCGGAAACGTCCGATGCGTTGGGCTTCGGTTTTCGGGTGGGTTTCCTGGGCATGTTGCACATGGAAATCATCCAAGAGCGATTGGAGCGTGAATACGATCTGGATTTGATTACCACGGCGCCTACGGTGGTATATGAATTGGCGTTGGTATCCGGTGACATTCTGCATGTGGACAACCCGTCTAAACTGCCTGAAGGCAGCAAGATAGAAGAATTCCGAGAACCGATTGCGCGGGTGAACATCCTGGTGCCCCAGGAATTCGTGGGCAATGTGATCACGCTGTGCGTTGAGCGCCGCGGCGCGCAGATCAACATGCAGTACTTGGGCAAGCAGGTGGCGCTGACCTACGACATTCCCATGGCCGAAGTGGTGTTGGATTTCTTCGATCGAATTAAGTCGGTGAGCCGGGGCTTCGCCTCCATGGACTACGCGTTCGAGCGTTTTGAGGCGACCAAGCTGGTGCGGGTGGATGTGTTGATCAATGGCGATAAAGTGGATGCGCTAGCGATGATCTGCCACTTAGATCAATCTGCTTACCGGGGCCGGGCCCTGTGTGAAAAGATGAAAGAATTGGTGCCACGACAAATGTTCGATGTGGCCATTCAAGCTGCCATTGGTAGCAAGATTATCGCGCGCCAGACCGTAAAAGCCCTACGTAAGAACGTGACCGCGAAATGTTATGGCGGCGACGTATCTCGTAAGAAAAAACTGCTGCAGAAGCAGAAAGAAGGCAAGAAGCGAATGAAGCAGGTGGGCAACGTGGAAATTCCCCAGGAAGCGTTCCTGGCTGTGCTCAAAGTGGATGATTAATTGATAAATGCCTGACGTTAGACGCTGGACGTAAAACCACAAGGCGTCCAGCTGTTGCCTGCTGCGGCTCTGTTAATGGAGATTTCTGTTGGATATTGATATCGGTTTCTGGTTGACCCTGGCTCTGACCATTACGGTGATTGTCTGGCTGATCGACAAGGCGCTTAAGCTGAAGAGTAAGGGCGGCCCGGTGGGCAGTGTGGTGGAAACCTCCAATTCACTGATCTCGGTGTTTTTTGTGGTGCTGGTGATTCGTTCGTTTATTGTTGAGCCTTTTACCATCCCCTCGGGCTCCATGTTGCCAACGCTGAAGGTGAACGATTTTATTCTGGTGAACAAGTTTGCCTATGGGCTACGTTTGCCGGTAACTAACACCAAGATAATTGAGACTGGCGAGCCGGAACGGGGTGATGTCATGGTGTTTAAGTTTCCGGATAACCGGAAACAGAACTTCATCAAGCGCGTGGTTGGTTTGCCCGGTGATACGGTTCAGGTGAAAGACAACGTGTTAACGGTGAACGGTGAGACAGTCGATCGAGACTTGGTGAACGAGTGGGTTGGTTCTGGCGTATGGCGCAAGCAATATGTGGAACAGCTGGGTAACGCTAGCCACTTGATCTGGCAGGAAGGCAAAATTAACCCCTACACTGGACGGAAAACCCCGCAGGCGCGCACCCAGGGTGAGTGGACTGTGCCGGAAGATGCTTACTTTGTGATGGGCGATAACCGGGATAACAGTAACGACAGCAGATTCTGGGGTATAGTCCCTGAGGAGCTGGTTGTGGGGGAAGCATTTATGATATGGATGCACTGGAAACCGATTTTCTCTCTGCCCAGTTTTTCTCGTAATGGTGCCATTGATAAGGTGGAGGCAAATTACAATGATGACAACTAAGCCCTCACAGCAACGCGGGATGTCACTGATCAGCGGGGCAATTGTGCTGATCGTTGTGGCAATCTTGGGGACAGCTGCATTTCGTATGATCCCGGCTTATATGGAACATAATACGATTTCGACGGCCATCCGTTCATTACTGCAGGATAGCAAAACGGCGCTGATGTCTCCGCGCGAAATTCGCGACGGACTGAGCAAGCGGTTCACTATCAACCAAGTTAATGTTATTTCTGTTGATGATCTGGTTATCGTTAAGAAAGGCGGTGTTCTGACCGTCTCTACAGATTATGAAGTGCGAGAACCGTTGTTCTACAACGTAAGTATCGTGATGAGCTTCAATGATGAGTTCAAAAAAGACATTCGCCAGTGAACGGTGACCTTAATAGGCTGATGGCCCGCCTGGGCTATCAATTTCAGGACCTCTCCCTTCTTGAGTTGGCACTCACGCATCGTAGTGTTAGCCGCCATCGTAATTATGAGCGGTTGGAATTTCTTGGTGATGCTCAACTCGGGCAGATCATCTCTGTCGCTCTGTTTGAGCAATTTCCAGAGGCTGCCGAAGGGCAACTTACCCGCATGCGTGCCTCTCTTGTTCGCGGTCAGACGTTGGCTTTGGTGGCGCGGGAATTAGGCTTGGGTGAATATCTGGTATTGGGAGGGGGGGAATTGAAAAGCGGCGGTTTTCGTCGTGATTCCATTTTGGCTGATGCGCTGGAGTCGATTATTGGCGCTATGCTGTTGGATGGTGGAGAGCCCCGCTGTCGTGAGGTGGTGCTGGCCTGGTTTGCGCCGCGTCTTGACGCAATTTCTCCACAGAGCGCCCAGAAAGATGCTAAGACCCGTTTGCAGGAATGGCTGCAAGCGCGCAAGTTTGAATTACCGACCTATGAGGTGACCCAGGTAGAAGGCCTGGCGCCGAAACAGACCTTCGATGTGCAATGCTCACTGGATAATGTGCAGCAGATATTTATCGCCCAAGGTGCAAGTCGCCGAAAGGCTGAGCAAGAGGCGGCAAGCCTGGCGCTTGAATGGCTGGAGCAGCAGTATGACTGATACCCCGTCGTCTCAACCCGACAACCCTCAAACCACCCGGTGTGGCATGGTGTCGATTGTTGGACGCCCCAATGTGGGTAAATCCACGTTGATGAATCATCTGATTGGTCAGAAAGTAAGTATCACCTCGCGCAAACCGCAGACCACTCGCCATCGGATTCATGGCATTCTTAGCCGCGATAATTACCAGATTGTGTTTGCTGACACTCCGGGTATTCACACTGGCCAGGAAAAGGCGCTAAACCGCGCCATGAATGAGGCTGCGGTATCGACCCTGTTTGGGGTGGATGTGATCTGCATGATGGTGGATGCCATGAAGTGGACACCGGCGGACGAGCACGTGCTGTCCTTGCTGCCAGAAGGAGGCGACGTTCCGGTATTGTTGATCATTAACAAGGTCGACAATGTGGATGACAAGAGCGCTTTATTGCCGCATATACAGTCTCTGAGTGAGCGCTATCCCTTTGACGCGGTTATTCCGGTATCTGCACTGCGTGAACAGAATTTGGTGGAGTTGGAAAAAGCCTTGGTTGATCGCTTGCAAGAAGGAGACTTCTGGTACGAGGAAGATCAACTTACCGACCGTAGCTTACGGTTTATGGTGGCAGAGATCATTCGTGAGAAAGTGGTTCGCCAACTGGGCCAGGAAGTGCCGCACCAGGTGAGTGTTGAAGTGGAGCTGTGGGAAGACGGCCCCCGCGTCACAGAGATTTCGGCCGCCATTTTGGTGGAGCGCCGTGGTCAGAAAAAAATTCTTATTGGTGACAAGGGCGAGCGCATCAAGCAGATTGGCATTCAGGCCCGTGAAGATATTGAACGCCTGATCGAGCGCAAGGTGATGCTCAACCTGTGGGTGAAGATCAAGGCGGGGTGGTCCGATGATGCCCGCGCGCTGCGCTCGCTCGGCTACGATGAGCCGCGCTGAGACGTCACTGCAAGCCGCCTGGTTGATTCATCGGCGGCCTTTTCGTAATACCAGCCTGACGGTAGACCTGTTTCTTCCCGCGCTAGGCCGCATTGGTGCGGTGGTGCGCGGTGGCCGCAAAGACCCGTTGCTGGCGCCGTTTACGCCCCTGTGGGTAGAGCTGAAACCCTCCGGTGAGATGTATTCCCTGCGCGCGTGCGAGCCTCGCGGCAATCGCCTCACGCTGACCGGCAAGGCGTTGTACTGCGGGTTTTATCTGAACGAGCTGCTGACGCGACTGCTGCACCGGGACGACCCCAATCCATCGGTTTGGCCGTTATACGAGCAGGCTCTGTCCGACTTGCAGACGCAGACTCCGTTCGACATTACGCTGCGGCAATTCGAATTGGCGGTGTTGGAGCAAATCGGTTACGGCATTGCTCTGGATCAGGATGTTCACGGGCACGGGTTGGATCCCGAGGCGTTATACCAGTTAAATCCTGAGCAGGGTTTGGCGAAGACAGAAACCGGGGGCGGTTATGCTGGCGCAGACTTGCTGGCCATTGCCCAAGGTGATTGGCATCCCGCTTCGCGCAGGGCAGCATTGAGTCTGTGTCGACATTTACTGGCGCCGCATCTGGGCAACCGGCCACTGAAAAGCCGGGAGCTGTTTAGAGAGAAATGAAAGCTAGAATCAAAATACGAGTTACGAGTTACGAGTTACGAGCTAGAAGCTAGAAGCTAGAAGCTAGAATTTTGGCTCGTCCTCTACAGGTCGGCCAGAAAAGAATGCGTTTAAGGTGAGTCTTATGTCCAGAGTACTTCTCGGCGTCAACATCGATCATATCGCCACTCTTCGCCAGGCCCGTGGCACCCGCTACCCTGAGCCGGTACAGGCCGCGTTGGTCGCGGAGCAGGCCGGTGCGGATGGCATTACCGTGCACCTGCGTGAAGACCGCCGGCATATCAATGACCGGGATGTGGAACTGCTGGCGCAGACGCTGCAGACTCGCATGAATCTGGAAATGGCGGCCACTGAAGAAATGGTGGGCATTGCCTGCCGCATTCAACCGCCGCATTGCTGCCTGGTACCGGAAAAACGTGAAGAGCTGACCACCGAAGGTGGGTTGGATGTGGCGGGCAACAAGGCCTGGATTGCCCAGTGTTGTCAGCGACTGGGGCAAGCAGGTATTGAAGTGTCGTTGTTTATTGATGCGGATAAAGCGCAAATTGCGGCTGCCCGCGAATGCGGCGCCCCGGCAATCGAGATTCATACCGGTGGATACGCCGATGCAGAAACGGTGGACGCACAGCAGCAGGAGCTGGCGCGCATCCGTGAAGGCGTGGCGTTTGCGCTGGAGCAGGGCTTGGTGGTTAATGCTGGCCACGGCTTGCATTACCACAACACCTTACCGATTGCGGAAATTCCGGGCATCAACGAGCTGAATATTGGCCACAGCATTATTGCCCGGGCGACAATCACCGGGCTGGACGAAGCCGTTCGCAGCATGCGGGCCTTGCTCGACAAGGTTTAGGCACCGCATCCAGCGAAGCATCGGAGTCTAGCCCAGAGTCATGACGTCGCCCTGGTCCTGCCAGAGCTGTTCCAGTGCACAGATTTCGTCGCACAGGGCAGAGACCCGCGGCCCCAGGCTGGCGCGGTCGCTGCCGGTCTTCAGGGCTTCTTCCAGCTGCCGAGCGCTCTGCTCCAGGCGGGGCGTACCGCAGTAGCGGGTGGCGCCGTGGAGCTTGTGCACGCGTTCCAGCAAGTCATCGTTATCGTTCCGGTCGAAGGCGGCTGAGATAGCGGGCCGATCTGTTTCCAGACTATCGAGCAGCATTTTCAGCATTTCGTCGGCAAGATGATCCCGTCCCCCGGCACGACGACGGGCCAATTCAGGATCGAAGACCTGATCGCTGTTGGCGTTACTGTCAGGGGCTTGCGGCAGATCATCCGCGGTGCTTTGCAGCACCCACTTGTCCAGCGTATGGCGTAGTTGCCCTTCGGTGATGGGTTTGCTCAGGTAGTCGTCCAACCCGCTATCCAGTAGTTCCCGGCGTTCGCTTTCCAGGGCGTGGGCGGTTAGCGCGACAATGGGTGTGTGGGCGCCATCCGGTTCGCTGTCGCGCATGCGCTGGGTGGTTTCCTTGCCATCCATGCCGGGCATCTGAATGTCCATGAAGACCAGATCGAACGATTGTTCGCGGAAGCTATCAAGCGCGCTTTGACCACCATCACAGGCGGTGACCGTGACCCCGAGTTCCTCCAGGAAGACCCGGGCCAGTTTCAGGTTACCCGGGTGATCATCCACAAGCAGTACGGAAACCGGTTGGGTAAACGGTCGTGTGGCCAGTTGCTGGCGGGGTGCGGCGGTATCCTGGCCGCTTAATGCGAGCAGGGCGCTATGCAGACGCTGGCGGGTGGCGGGTTTTCCCTGAACCTGGCAGTGCGGGTAGTCCTCCAGCCAGTGGGAAACACTTTCCGGGTTATTGCACAGCACCAGAATCGGGGTGCCAAGGGCAGCCAGGTCATCCAGAAGTTGCTGCAGGTCGATGCCCGGTGCTTGGCTGGGCAGGCCGACTACCAGAAAATCACTGTGGGACAGCGCACCCTGATCCAGCGTAGCCATGAGATCGTTGAGGTTGTGCTGTTCATGGATGCGAAGCTGCAAGTGGCTGAGCATGTGGTACAGGCCCAGCCGGCCGTATTCATCACTTTCGATCAAGGTGGCGGTGCAGCCTACCAGTGCATGGGGCGGCTGCTGGGGGGGCTGCTTTGGGTCGCGCTCGGTGCGCAGGGTGAACCAGAAGGTGGAGCCTCGGCCCTCGCTGCTTCGATGCCAATTTCGCCACCCATGCCTTCCACCAAACGCTTGCTGATGGCCAGCCCCAGCCCGGTTCCGCCTTCCTGGCGGCGCGCACTCTGGTCGGCCTGGGTGAAGGCACTGAACAGGTCTTTCTGGGCTTCCGGATTCAAACCCGGACCGGTATCAGTGACGGTAATCTTGATGATCGCTTCTGCGCCCCGGTCTTCTTCCAGCATGGCGCGCACGACTACGGAACCCTGGTCCGTGAACTTGATGGCATTGCTGACCAGGTTGGTCAGTACCTGGCGAATGCGCAGCGGGTCGCCCAACAACGCCACCGGGACATCGGAATAGATGATGGCCGCCTGTTCCAGATTTCGCTCCTGCGCCATGGGGGCAAGCAGGGTCTGCACATCTTCGATCAGGTCATGGAGGTTGAGAGGGGTGTGATCGAGGGACAGTTTACCGGCCTCGATTTTGGAGAAATCGAGTACGTCGTTGATGATTGCCAGCAGGGATTCGGCGCTCTTGTGAATGGTGGAGAGGTAATCCTCCTGGCGCGGAGTCATGGGAGAGCGGTCCAACAGTTTGGTGAAGCCGAGAATGCCGTTGAGCGGGGTGCGAATCTCGTGGCTCATGTTGGCCAGGAACTCGGATTTGATATGGCTGGCTTTCAGGGCTTCCTTGCGTGCCATGTCCAGTTCGATGTTCTGGATCTCGATGGTTTCCAGGGTTTCGCGCAGATCCTGGGTGGCCTGGTCCACGTTCTGCTGCAGCTCGGTCTGGGCGTCGGCCAGTGCCGCGACCATCTGCCGCAGGGCGGTTTCCAGCTCCGATAACTCACCTTTGGCCTGGGTGTGAATGGCCATACTGAGATCGCCATCGCGGATACGTTGCACCGCACTGACCATGTCGCTGATGGGCTGAGTCAGCTGGCGGGAAAAGCGCAGGGCGGGAACCATGGCGATCATGATCAGTGCCAGCATCACCAGAAACAGGGTGAGCAGATTTTCCAGCGTGGACAGATATTGCCCTTGCCGGGAAAACTCCACGGTGAGCTGGGCGGGCAGCACCCCGCTGAGATCCCGATCCAGCTGCCAGCTGGTATCGGTGGTGACCCGCCCCTGTGCATCAGGTGTCGCGCCGTCAGGGGCGGGGCGTAGCCGAGGCCCGGCGTGCAGGGTGGGCCGGCCATCGTTGAATACCAGGGTGGCGGCCCGGACATCCTGTTCCTCAAGCAACTGGCGTAACAGGTTCTGCTGTTTGCGCTGGCTGTTATGGGGCAGGGTTTCCAGCTGGGCGGCATAGCTATCGGTGACCAGTTGCTGACGTTGCGCATTGGTCTCGCGGACATCCACGATCCGGTTGACCATGGAATAGCCACCAATGACCAGCGCCGCCAGCAGGGCGGGCAGGGCGGCCATGAACATCAGGCGTGAGCGAAGGCTTTGGTTGACCATGAATCCCCGATTGCTGTTGTTTTCCCCATTATGCCTGAAGAGCAGCAACATGCAGCACGCTCCGCGCCACCGCGCCACCGCGTTGTTGCGTGAGGCGTGCAGCATAAAGCGGCTTTTTAGGTACAATACGCGCCATGAATCTTAAAACCATTGAACAGACCGTGGGTAATACGCCCCTTGTGCGTCTGCAGCGCATGCCCGGCAAGACCAGCAATACCATTCTGGTCAAGCTGGAGGGCAATAATCCGGCCGGCTCGGTAAAAGATCGCCCGGCATTGAACATGATCCTCAAGGCGGAACAGCGCGGGCAGATACAGCCCGGTGATACCCTGATTGAAGCCACCAGTGGTAATACGGGCATTGCGCTGGCCATGGCTGCCGCCATGCGTGGTTACCGCATGAAGTTGATCATGCCCGCCAACCAGAGTCAGGAGCGCCGTGATGCCATGGCCGCCTATGGCGCCGAGCTGATTTCGGTGAGCAAGGAAGAGGGCATGGAAGGTGCCCGCGACCTGGCCCAGGCCATGCAGGCCCGTGGCGAGGGGACGGTGCTGGATCAGTTCGCCAACCCGGATAACCCGCTGGCCCATTATGAAAGTACTGGCCCGGAAATCTGGCGCGATACGGATGGCGGTATTACCCATTTCGTTAGTTCCATGGGCACCACCGGTACGATCATGGGGTGCAGCATGTATCTGAAGGAGCAGAACCCGGCTATCCAGATTGTCGGCCTGCAGCCTACCGATGGTGCATCCATTCCCGGCATTCGCCGCTGGCCGAAGGAATACCTGCCCTCAATCTATGATGATTCCCGCGTGGACCGTGTTGTGGATATGGATCAGGACCTGGCCGAGCGCACCATGCGCAGGCTGGCCCGTGAGGAAGGCATCAGCTGCGGTGTGTCATCCGGCGGGGCCGTGGCCGGCGCGCTACGGTTGAGTGAAGAGCTGGAAAATGCCGTGATCGTGGCCATTATTTGCGACCGGGGCGACCGTTATCTGTCTACCGGGGTCTTTAATACCGTTGACAGTTGATAGTGGACAATTGACAGCGAAAACAGGGAGAGCATGTGAACGTATTGGTCTTTGATATCGAAACCATCCCCGATCTGGATGGCGGGCGCCGCATCTACGACCTGGATGGGCTTAGCGACAAGGACACTGCCAGCGCCTTGCTCAACCTGCGCCGTCAGGAGAATGGTACCGAGTTTCTGCGCCTGCACCTGCACCGTATTGTCGCCATTTCCGTGGTGCTGCGTTCTGCGCAAGGGGTGAAAGTGTGGTCCCTGGGCGATGAGAACAGCACGGAGAAAGAGCTGATCGAGCGCTTCTACGATGGCATCGATCGCTTTACCCCGAACCTGGTGAGCTGGAACGGCGGCGGTTTCGATTTGCCGGTGCTGCATTATCGCGCGCTCAAGCATGGTGTTGCCGCCCACCGTTACTGGGAAACCGGCAACGAAGACACCAGCTTCAAATGGAACAATTACCTGAGCCGTTACCACCAGCGCCACCTGGACCTGATGGACGTGCTGGCCATGTATAACGGGCGCGCCAATGCGCCGCTGGACCAGATCGCCACCCTGTTGGGCTTCCCGGGCAAGATGGGCATGAGCGGTGGCAAGGTCTTCGATGCCTTCCAGGACGGTGACCTCAAGGGGATTCGTGATTATTGCGAAACCGACGTACTCAACACCTGGCTGGTGTATCTGCGTTTTCAGTTGATGCGCGGCGAGCTGGACGCTACCGGTTACGATCAGGAGCTGGCGTTGCTGCAGGACTACCTGAAGGAAGAAGGGCATCCGCACTTCCTGGCGTTCCTGGAGACCTGGCAGAAGGCATCGGGGGTGTGATGCCCCCGGTCGCGTTGCAAATCTGACGCCCGCCGCCTGAAACGATACAATCCGCACCACATTGGCAGCCGCTGTAGCACGGTTGCCCACCTAGCTGTTCACTCCAGAGCATTGAGATTTCCATGGCACGACGTCGCAAGCAGTTACCGGAAACCCCGGAGCCCGCCAGCATTGAAACCCTGAGTCACGATGGCCGGGGCATCGCCCGCCGCGATGGCAAGACCACCTTCATTGATAATGCGCTGCCCGGTGAAGAGGTGATGTTCAAATTCACCTACATGCGCCGCAAGTTTGATGAAGGCAAAGCCGTGGAAATCGTCACCGCGTCCCCGGACCGGGTAACCCCACCTTGCGAGCACAGTAACCTGTGTGGCGGTTGCAGCCTGCAGCATATGAGTCCGGCAGTGCAGGTATCGCGTAAGGAAGCGGTGTTGCGTGAGCAGCTGCAGCATTTTGGTGGCCTGGAGCCGGAAGAGTGGCTGCCGCCGCTGACCGGCCCGGTGACCGGGTACCGCAGCAAGGCTCGTCTGGGTGTGAAGTACGTGGAAGCCAAAGGGGAAACGCTGGTGGGCTTCCGGGAAAAGCGTAACAGCTTTATTGCCCAGCTCCGCACCTGTGAAGTGCTGATCCCGGACGTGGGGCACCGCCTCTCTGAACTGCGTACCCTGATGCACAGCCTGGAAAGCCGCAGCCGCATTCCGCAGATTGAGCTGGCCGCCGGGGATGACGATGTGGCCCTCATTATCCGCCATCTGGACCCATTGCCTGAGGCAGATCAACAGGCCCTGGTGGGCTTCTGCCAGAATCTGGGCTGGCACTGTTATCTGCAACCGGGTAACGAAAGTACAGTGCATCGCATCTGGCCGGAAGAGGGTGAGCAGCGTCTGTATTACTCTCACCCGTCTGCCGGGGTGGAGTTGGCCTTTCATCCCACCGATTTCACCCAGGTGAATGCAGAGATTAATCGCAAGATGGTGCCTTTGGCACTGGACTTGCTGGACATCTCACCAGAACACACGGTGTTGGACCTGTTCTGCGGCCTGGGGAATTTCACCATTCCCGCCGCCAAGCGGGCCGGCAAGGTGGTGGGTGTAGAGGTCAGCCAGGCCATGGTGGAGCGTGGTTACGAGAATGCTCGCCGCAACGGCCTGGAAAACCTGGAGTTTCACGCCTGGGATCTCAGTCAGGACATTAGCGGCCAGGCCTGGGCCAGACAGGCGTATGATCGTATCCTGATTGACCCGCCGCGCACCGGTGCACTGGAGATGGTGAAGCTGATGCCCCGGCTTGGTGCGTCAAAGATTGTTTATGTGTCATGCAACCCCGCCACGCTGGCCCGTGATGCCGGGGAACTGATGGCGCTGGGCTACCGTCTTAAAGCGGCAGGTGTGATGGACATGTTCCCTCATACCACCCACGTTGAGTCCATCGCTGTATTCGAAAAAGCGAAGAAGAAGTAGCAGGTTCTGCCATGGTAACGGTACGGCGACAGCCTTCAGAAGGCTCCATAGTTCACTGGCGTGACTGGATAACGCAGTTGGAAAACCGCGCGCCTGTCCGCGAACGTGCCTTGCTGGAGCAGGCCTGCGAACGCGCCGAGCAATGCCAGCTGGCCGGCGAGGCCGCAGGCCGGGTATGGCCTTACGGCAAAGGCTGTCTGGATATCGGCCTGGAAATGGGCGAAGTGCTGGTGGACCTGGGGGCTGACAGTGACATTCTGCCTGCCGCCATTCTTTACCGGGCGGTGCGTGAAGGGCAGATCACGCTGCTGGAAGTGGAGAAGGAATTCGGCCCGGATGTGGCCAACCTGATCGAAGGCGTGCTGCGCATGGCGGCGATCAGTACCTCGCTCAACCCCACTCGCAAGGCCGTGCTGGGCCAGCAGGATGGCCAGCTCGACAACATGCGCAAGATGCTGGTGGCCATGGTCGACGACGTGCGCGTCGCCCTGGTGAAGCTCGCCGAACGGACGGTGATTATCCGTGCCGTCAAGGAGGCGGACCCGGAACGCCAGAGCAAGGTGGCCCAGGAAATCTTCGATATTTACGCGCCGCTGGCCCACCGGCTGGGTGTTGGTCAGCTGAAGTGGGAGCTGGAGGACCTGTCCTTCCGTTACCTGCAGCCGGGTGCCTACAAGAAAATTGCCAAGCTGCTGGATGAGAAACGCCTGGCGCGTGAGCAGTACATCGAGAACGTGCTGGAGCAACTTCGCGGATACCTGGAAAAAAACGGTATCGGTGGTGCCGAGGTGAATGGGCGGGCCAAGCACATTTACAGCATCTGGCGGAAAATGCAGAAAAAGCACCTGGACTTCGGTGAAGTCTATGACGTGCGAGCGGTACGTATTCTGGTGCCGGAAGTGCGCGACTGTTACGCCGCGCTGGGTGTTGTGCATTCGTTGTGGCAGCACGTGCCCAAGGAATTCGACGATTATATTGCCAGCCCCAAGGGCAATGGTTACCAGAGCCTGCACACCGCCGTGGTCGGCCCGGAACGCAAGATGCTGGAAGTCCAGATTCGTACCTTCGATATGCATGAAGAGGCGGAGCTGGGGGTCTGTGCACACTGGCGCTACAAAGAGGGCGCCAAGAAAGGCAAGAGCGGCGTTACCGACTACGAGCAGCGTATTACCTGGCTGCGTCAGGTGCTCGAATGGCACGAAGAGCTGGGTGACGATAGCCCGGATGCCATGGTGGACGAGCTGCGCCACGGTCTGGTCAGCGACCGGGTGTATGTTTTCACCCCGGAAGGCCATGTGGTGGACCTGGAATCCGGGGCCACCCCGGTGGATTTCGCCTATCACATTCATACCGAAGTGGGGCACCGCTGTCGGGGCGCCAAGGTGAACGGTCACATCGTGCCGTTGAACTACAGCCTGAATACCGGTGAGCAGGTCACCATTCTCACTACCAAGGAAGGCGGCCCCAGCCGTGACTGGCTGACCCCGTCACTGGGCTATGTGGCGACGTCATCTGCCCGGGCGAGAATCCAGCAATGGTTCAAGCGTCAGGACCGTGATGTGCATATCGTTCAGGGTCGCACCATCCTGGAAAAGGAAATGTCGCGGCTGGCGCTGGAAAAAGTGGATCTGGATACCCTGGCGCCGCACCTCAATCTGAAAACCGGTGACGACGTATTGGCGTCGCTGGGTGCGGGCGACCTGCGTCCGGGGCATGTGGTCAATCAGGTGCAGGCCCTGCAGCCGGACCATAACCAGCAGGAAATGGAGTTTGTTCCGGCCAAGCCGAAAGCGTCCACCAGTGGTGATATCACCATTCATGGGGTGGGGAATCTGCTTACCCATATGGCCGGCTGCTGCCAGCCGGTGCCTGGCGATCAGGTCATGGGCTTTATTACCCAGGGGCGGGGCGTTACCGTTCACCGCGCCGACTGCGAGAAGCTTCTGGCCATGCAGGGTGATGACCCTAACCGGGTAATCGAAGTGACCTGGGGTGAAGCCGACCGAATTACCTACCCGGTGGATGTGTTTCTGCGCGCCTGGGATCGTCAGGGCCTGCTTAAAGACGTGATTGCCGTGCTGGCCAATGAAAAGGTCAACGTGACGGCCGTGCATACCCAATCCCATCAGGATGACAACACCGCCACCATGCTGCTCACGCTGGAAATTGCGACCTTGGGTAACCTGGGCAAAGTATTGGCCAAGCTGGATCAGCTCAAAGGCGTATTGGAAGTACGACGCTACAAGAAATGAGTAAAGGAACGCATGTCTAATATCGAAATGTTGTTGTCCATCATGGCCCAACTCCGCGACCCGGAAACCGGCTGTCCGTGGGACATCAAACAGGATTTTGATTCCATTGCGCCTTACACCATTGAGGAAGCCTTCGAGGTGGCCGAGGCCATTGCCTTGCGGGACTATCCTGAGTTGAAGGAAGAGCTGGGCGACCTGTTACTGCAGGTCGTGTTCCATTCGCAAATGGCGCAGGAGCAGGGGCTGTTCGATTTCAATGAGGTTGTGCAGGTGCTGTGTGACAAGATGGTTCGCCGTCATCCTCATGTATTTGCCGGTACCCAGGCCGATGACGAACAAGCAGTAAAAGCAAACTGGGAACAGATCAAGCAACAGGAGCGCACCCGTAAGGGCCGCGAACATAACAGCACCATCGATGGCGTCCCGGCAGGGCTTCCCGCATTGCAGCGTGCGGGCAAAGTACAGAAGAAAGCCGCCAAGGTGGGTTTTGATTGGCGCGCCCCGGAGCCGGTTCGTGAGCAGGTGAGCCGGGAGTTGGCGGAGCTGGATGAAGCGCTTTCCAGTGGTCACAAAGATGCCATCGAAGATGAGTTCGGCGACGTGCTGTTTACCCTTGTAAACCTGTCGAGGCACCTAAAAATAGACCCGGAGCAAGCACTGCGTCGGGCAACCAACAAGTTCGAACGGCGTTTTCGGCAAATGGAGCAGGACCAGCCAGAACCACTCAATACCCTGGACGACGACGCCCTGGAAGCCGCCTGGCAGCAGGCGAAAAAGGCGGGGGAGCTGTAAGACATTACTGTAGGAGCTATGCTTGCATGGCGAACCGCGCTTGCGCGGAAATCGCCCGCAGGGCCTGATTCGGGGGCGATCAGGAATCCCAAAACTCGACAGGCCTCTCCAAACAATGACGGATAGCCTTAATCTTTGCCGCCTCGCCACGTCAGGTTCGCCATGCAAGCATAGCTCCTACGATAAGGTGAGTGGTTCGCCTTTATGGCTGAAAGTTCCCTCTGAAACAAAAACTTCACATTTGAGCAGCTTTTCCGTCACTCTAACTCCCCATACTGCGTCACCAAGCAGTAACAAAGCCTGTTTGCGCAGGGGTAAGCAGTACTGTTTAAAACGTCTGAATTGCCTGATTGAGGGAGAACCAAATGAAGAAGCAAATGTTAGCAGTTTTGGTCGGGGCGGCTGTTGCCAGCCCGGCAATGGTTATTGCAGACGAAGCGTCTACGCGCGGCAATCTGAAAATTGTATCCTCTGACGGCTCCTTCGAGGGTTCTGTTGGTGGTCGTATTCATTTCGATGCTTATGCTTTTGATAACGACCTGACTGATTCAACAAGTACTTCTGAGTTTCGTCGTGCCCGTATCACCCTGAAGGGCAAGCTGTATAACTGGGGCTATGTCTTTGAAAACGACTTTGCCGGTCAAAGTGGCACCACGGGTACCGGTTTCCGTGACATGAACATCTACACCAAAGTCGGTCCCGGTAAACTGACTATTGGTCAGTTCAAGCCTTACAGAAGCATGGAAGAAATCACCAGCTCCAACGATATCCTGATGATGGAGCGTCCTTACGCTTCCGCCACGGGTATCTACAACGGCCGTCAGTTCCAGCAAGGTGTTGGCTATTTGATCTCTGATGACCAGTACACCCTTGGTGTAGCGGGTTTCAATACCAAGTCAGCTGGCGATAACCGTAACGAGGGTCTGGGCGGTTCTGCCCGGGCGACATTTGCACCGATCATGCAAGACAACATGGTAGTGCACATGGGGGCTTCCTACTCCGTGGAAAATGCTAACAGCATGACCACCGCTTTCGAAGCCGAGGCTGACTATGTGGGTCGCCGTGGTCCCAGCGAGACGATCGCTCTGACCACAGATGGCGAAAGTGTCAACACTGTCGGTCTTGAAGCCGCCATTTCAGCGGGCCCTGTGTTTGCGCAGGCTGAATATGCCATTGCAGATTTTGGCAATGCCACCGGTGATGATGAAGAGGTTCAAACCTACTACATCCAGGGTGCGTATACGCTGACTGGTCAAATGAAGCCGTACAAGTCCAGCAAAGGTGTCTTCACCACTGCTAAAGGCAACAACATTGTCCAGCTGACAGCACGTTATGACTACATTGAAAACAAGGATGTAACAGACTTGGAAGCAGAAACGACCAGTGTTGGCGTGAATTACTACCTCAACCCTGCCATGCGCTTCATGCTTAACTACGTGATGGGTGAGAATACCCTCACTGGTGATGAGTCCAATCAGGTGGCCCTGCGTGCCCAGATGGCATTCTAAAGCATGTCTTAACAAGTCTATTGACGCAGTCTTGCCCTGATTCAGGGTATTTTCTAGAATCGAGCCTCGTTTGGGGCTCGATTTTTTTGTTTGGAAACGGATGGGTTCCCTGTACATGCAGCTGTTCGGGTTATTCTTGTCTGCCGGTAAGGATTATTGTTTTCAGTCAAAGGGCGTCCTTCCTCGATGCCTGAGAGACGTGCCTGCCGGTTTATTGGCCTCTACCCTGAGCCCAAACAGGGGTCGTGAGAGTGACATTGGGGAACGAATTTGTACAAAAGAAAAATTGTTGCCTTTTCCTTCCTGAGTATTGTTCTCGTCGTGCTGGCGGTTATTACTATCGTTTGGTCATCCTTTGTGACCGCGAAGCAGATCCAGCAGATCAATATGGCGAACTCTCTGCTTTCTGAGCACCTCAAGCTCTCTAGTACCTCATATCGTCTTTTCAAGCAGCTTACCGACGAGATTCTCTTTGGGGACCAGGCAAATCAGGCAAAAGTGAGAAACAAGAGGGCGCTAGTTTCCGAATCTCTGGGGAAAATCAAGGTTCTGGAGCGCCAGCAAAGAGAAACAGCTGGAGAGGAATATACTCAGGGCACTATAGAGGATACAGATGACCTTGAGAAAATCATCGATTCGATTATCTATTCACTAGAAGGTATCTCCAAGCTACCACTGAGTGAAATTGAAAATGAGATGAAGTTTATTCTCGAAGAGAAGATCGATGTTGAATTCAGAGACTCCATTAATTCCGCTGTTGTTCGACAAACTAATGTAGTCAAAGCATTCAATGCCCGTATTGATGCCATGAATGTAACCATATTCTGGGTTTCGATCGGCCTGGGGTTCCTCGCCGTTGTTTTGATGGGGGTGGGTGTCTGGGTACTGGTGAATTCCGTTACCCGGCCGCTTTCTGCAATCAGTGATGCTGCAGATGCTATTGGCAAGGGAGATTTCTCATACAGGGTTCCTCGCGGTTTCGACAAAGAATTTGACCAGATAGCGGTTTTATTTAATGTCATGACCGAGAAATTACAGATCCAGCATTTGTCAGAGGATCAGGCTCGTCTGGAACTGGAGTATAAAGTCTCACAAAGAACGACCGAGTTGATGGCGGTGAACGCAGAACTGGCCAAGAGTGACTCAGTGAGACGGAGCTTTCTTGCGGATATCAGCCATGAACTCAGGACGCCGCTGACCATTATTAGGGGCGAAGCGCAAGTGGCATTACGTCATGCAGACAGGGATTTGAGGGATTATCAGGATGCACTCACCTGTATCCATGAACAGGCCATATCTCTGTCACACCTGGTTGATGATTTATTGTTTGTGGCGCGTACAGACTCTGGAACCATGCGTATTGACAAGCGTAATGTTGATCTCACGGCTTTGGCAGATGAAGTTATCCGTGATATGCGATCCCTGGCTGACAAGAATGATGTCTCTCTTGAGGCAAGTTATCCTGTGCCGGTCTTCGCGGTCATTGACCCAGACAGGATAAAGCAGCTTTTTATCATACTGGTAGAGAATGCCCTTTCTTACTCGGGTGGGGGCTCATCAGTGAAGGTTTCCGTTTTGAAGCAACAGGGCAAGGCGGTTGTTCGTGTTACTGATGATGGCGTTGGCATCGATCCCAGGGATATTCCTTTCGTCTTTGAGCGTTTTTACCGAGGCGGAAGATCTTCATCCCGAAGTAAGGGGGTTGGCCTGGGTCTGGCTGTCGCAAAGTCGATGATTGATGCCCATGAAGGGAAAATTAATCTTGAGAGCGATTTGGGGAAAGGAACCTTCATTGAGATTGAGTTGCCGTGTGAAGAGAACGTATGAAGATTCTTATCGTAGAAGATGAAGAAAGGCTGGCTTCTTTTTTATTCCGGGGGCTCAAGGCTGAGGGATATTTTTGCGATGTGGCTACGGATGGGGAAAAAGCCCTGCAAACATGCCTTTCGGGCGACTACGATCTGGTTATCCTTGACCGTATGCTCCCCAAGAAAGATGGCATGTATGTTCTGACTAAAATCAAGGAAAAAAAGCCGGAAACCAAGGTCTTGATGCTCACAGCCCTGGATGATACTGAAGACAGAATTCTGGGGTTAAGGTCCGGAGCGGATGATTACCTGGGCAAACCCTTTGATTTTGAGGAGCTTCTTGCGCGGATAGAGGCGCTCTCCCGACGGTTTTCCCAGCATGCTGAAGACTTGCTGAAGTCGGGTGATGTTGTCATGGATGTCGACCAGCGTCTGGTGTGGAAAAACAACATTGTGGTCAAGATGACACAAATGGAGTTTGATCTTCTAAGATACTTTTTGACTAACCAGGGAAAGGTTCTTTCGAGAGAGAAGATATTGTCGCGAGTTTGGTCAAACAGCGAAGACCCCATGACAAATATTGTCGATGTGTATATTCGTCGAATACGAGTCAAATTGAATGACGATGGCTCTTTCATCGAAACCGTCCGAGGCGTTGGGTACCGGGTCTCGAATTCTGATCAACGTTAATCTTCTGTTAATGTTGCCTAAAGTACCTGTTCATGGCTGTGTCGATAGAGTAACTCCTGAAACTTAACAGGAGTCAATTCATGAAAATTCAGTCTCTATTCACTTTCTCGGCTTTGTCTCTTTTTTCCGCTTCTGTCTACGCTTCCGGCATTTCGGAGGCCAATATCATCGAGGCCCAGAAAAAATGGGGCGAAGGCATTGTTGAAATCGGTAAAGTCAAAACCGATGGTGGTGATTACACCGAAGCGGCAAAAGAACTGATTGATGACCTGTACGCGTACGACCATGGATCGGTAGCCTTCAAGCCTACCTTGGCAGCCGACGACCAGTTCCGTGGTGACGTTGATGAAGCACTGAGCTACTTCGTCGGTGGTATGATCGAAGAAGACAAGGGCTTCGCCATCAAGCCCTGGACCAATGTCCGCTTTGAAAATGAGGAAGTGATTATTAACGGCAATCAGGCCATTGCCATGGGAAATTACTTCTTCACCACCGTCGAGGGTGAAGAAGTCAAAGTAGAATACAGCTTCGGTTATACGCATGTGGATGATGAGCTGTTGATCAACCTGCATCACTCATCCCTGCCGTACGCGAAGTAATTTCTCCCCCCTCAATCTTGAAGCATTGCCGCCCACGCAAATGGGCGGCTTTTTTTGTTTTGACCTGTTACCCCTCGCAACTCCAGCACTACCTACCCGCCGCGTGAACTACTCTGGCAGGCCAGCGAAGCCGTTGGAGCCTTGCTCGCAAGGCGAACCTCAGCCGTGGATTACGTCGATTATCTCAACTGACCTACAGCGTTTGGTCCATTCTGCTGTCGTTTACGCTTTCATCTACGGCGATGATTTCGGTATGACATATCGATATCAAACACAGCGCTTGAGAGGAGGGCGCGTATCTATTACCGGCCAGGTCTATCTGGTGACATGTACGACCCGCCATAGATATCCCCACTTTGCCAATCATCTCCCGGCCCGAGAGGCTTGCCGGACAATCCAGAGTCTTGACCGTATGGGAGCCAGCCACACTTGGTGTTTTGTGGTGATGCCGGATCACTGCCACTGGCTGTTTTGCCTCAATGGCAAATATTCACTTGAGCAGACGGTCAGGATGTTCAAGGGTAAATGTTCTCGTCTGGTGGAAGTTAATCTCTGGCAAAAGGGGTTTCATGACCGCGCCTTACGTTCGGATGAGGATCTCTTGCCTATCGCTCGCTATGTCATCGCCAACCCGCTCCGGGCGGGATTGGTTGAGCGTGTAGGGGAGTACCCTTATTGGGATGCGGCCTGGCTATAAATTGTCGCGGTGAGTGAAGACACTGGCTATGTCAGTTAATGGAGCCCTTCGCCTTGCGAGCAAGGCTCCAACGATCCGGACCTCCTCATCCCGAGCGAATCACGAATCCGCCGTTGGAGCTTTGCTTGCAAAGCGAATTCACGCCCGGGGTGGGCAGCGGAGCCTTTCGCCTTGCGAGCAAGGCTCCAACGGTTTCGCGGTGGGGTGGCGCATCGTTTCCAATTAAGTCATGGCATCCTCCTTGCACCTCTGCTATCAAGAACATTCCAAGCCATAGCGCCAGGACGAGGTCACGGATGAAACAGACGCATTACCACACCTGCAATCTCTGCGAAGCCATGTGCGGTATCGAGATCGAGCACCGAGGTGACGAGATTCTGGCCATCCGTGGCGACAAGGACGACCCGTTCAGTAAAGGCCATATCTGCCCCAAGGCCGTGGCCCTGCAGGACCTGCACCACGACCCGGACCGCCTGCGCCATCCGGTGAAACGCACTGCCGATGGCTGGGTGCCGATCAGCTGGGACCAAGCCCTGGACGAAACTGCTCAGCGCCTGCACAACATCCAGGAAGCCCACGGCAAGGATTCGGTGGCGCTCTATTTCGGCAACCCCACCGCCCATAATCACGGGGCGCTCTTTACCCTGTTGCCCTTCGTGAAAGCCCTGCGCAGCCGCCAGCGCTACAGCGCCACCTCCGCCGACCAGCTCCCGCACCAACTGGCCACCTGGCAACTGTTCGGCCACCAGGCCCTGTTTCCCATCCCCGATGTGGACCGCACCGACTACTTCCTGATCATCGGCGGCAACCCGCTGGCCTCCAACGGCTCCATCATGACCGTGCCGGACGTGAAAGGGCGCCTGAATATCTGTCCCGGAGGCCACCCATCGACGGTTACCCTGTCCCTGCATCGCCGATTGACCGCGAAATCATCATCAATAAAAGCCGCTTCATTACCTGGCTGAGACCGGTTTCTCAGCGCGAAGAGGCCATGGCGTTTGTCGATGAGGCCCGGCAACGCTACCCGGGTGCGTCCCACCATTGTTATGCCTATTTGCTGGGAAATCCTGCCTCTGCTCAAGCCGCCATGAATGATGATGGCGAACCATCCGGCACCGCAGGCAAGCCCATCTTCAATGTTATCCAGCACAAGGGCATGAGTGATGTGCTGGTGGTGGTGATTCGTTATTTCGGTGGGGTAAAGCTGGGGGCAGGGGGATTGGTTCGTGCTTATGCTGCCGCGGCGGAATCGGTGCTGTCGGCAGTGGAACGTGTAGAACACACACCGCAGACGTCCTTGCGGCTTGATGTACCCTTTGCGCTGGAGCAGCGCGTTCGGCTCTGGGCGGAGCAACATGCTGCGCAAATAGGGGAGGTGTCCTATGGGCAACACGTCAGCATGGAGGTGCTGTGTCAGACCGCAGATTGTGACGACCTGCTAGAACTGTGTGCGGCAGAGCAGATAACGGTGGTCCGCCCCGGATCATGACCGCTTTGTACGCGGCCATGTCGTAATCCGCCCTTTTCCCGGCCAGGCTGAGTCGGCAGGGTAACAAGAAAAGGAGCGTTATTATGAGTGATAAGCCTGTGATTGATCCTAACCCCAAAAAACTGCCGGACATTCTGGCCTCTCTCCCGGCCGGGACGCCCATTGTGATGCTTAATTTGCTGCGTTTTAAGGAAAAGGCCATCTACAAGGATGGCGAGGCGGACTACAGTGGCCGCGAGGCGTACCAGAAATATTCCGACGTGGCGTTCGGCAAGGTCCGTGGTGTGGGCGGTGAAATGGTGTGGAAGGGCAAGGCCCTGGCCGGGGTGATTGCACCGGAGAATGAACAGTGGGATGAGGTTCTGCTGGTTCGCTACCCTTCCAAAGAGGCCTTTGCCAGCATGCTGGCAGACCCGGAATACCGTGAAGCGACCAGGCATCGTACTGCCGCGCTGCACGAAGCACGGTTGGTGGCGATGGAGGAAAACTGAAAGGGCATTAATAATGAATAATTAATAACGAAACTGGAGTGGCCTCGATGGACAGGGTTAATAATCACGCTTGATAGTAGCCTTATGGTTTCGTTATTGATTATTCACTATTAATTATTCATTGGCGTTCTCATGACCAACCAACCTGTAGGCATTCCCATCCCCGGCGGCCACACCATGCGTGCCCGCTGGCTACGCCCTGACAATCCTCATCCGCACAAGGCGGCGGTGATCGCCATTCACGATATTTTTGGTTATACCGACGATATTGAGCGCATCGCCCAGCGGCTGGCGGATAACGGCTACCCGGTGTTGGTGCCGGATCTCTATGATTTGCCCGGCAGCAAGGCGTTATGTGTGGTGAAGACCCTGAAAGCCCACGAAACCGGCAAAGGCCCGGCGTTTGCCCAGTTGGAAGCCTGTCGTGAATGGTTGCTGGCACAAAGCGAAGAGCCGGTGACCCAGGTGGGGGTGGTGGGTTTTTGTATGGGTGGGCGATTTGCTGTGCTGTATGCCAGCCAGGCCCCGGTGCAGGTGGTGGCGCCTTTTTATGGCGGGATTCCCAAAAAGGCCGAGACCTTGCGCGGCATTTGTCCTGCCGTAGGAGGCTGGGGCAAGCAGGATATGCTCTACGGTGACCATGGCGAGCGTTTGGCGAGCCATCTGGAAACCCTCGGGGTGCCCCACGATATCCGCAGTTATGACGATGTGGGTCATTCCTTCATGAATGACCACCAGACCTTCACATTCAAGAAGCTGGGCCCCTTGCCGCCGCTACGATCAAAATTCGACGCAGGCGCCTCAGAGGACAGCTGGCAACGTGTGCTGGCGTTCTTCGAGAAAATCTTCAGTGGTGAGCTGACTGCTACGCCTGCGGCATGATGCCTACGCCAAAAGCCCCTCAAGTTGCCCGGCCGGTTTTGTTTGGTCGGGCGTCAGGCATTCGGCACCAGGCGACTTCGTCTCCCTGCCCCTCAATACCGCGATGAGCCCTTACTTATCGCAGGCACCGAGCCATTTCGCTTCGCTGTGGGTGGTCATGGACTGTTTGTTGCCGGTGACCGTGATACTGGTGCTGTAGTGTTTGGGATTGTGCAGCACCATTTCGCCGCGAATTTTGGTGGGGGTGTTGCTCCCGGGCATCTTGCAGCTGGTGCTCCAGTGCAGGGTATTGCCGCTGCGATTCACTTCGCCAGCCCCGCAGCCTCCCTGTTTCCAGCTATCGCGCATGGCGATTTCCGGGTTTGCGGCCTGGGACTGGGTCAGGCATTCCTTGCGAACCTGGTTGCGCATGGCATCGGGGACTGCAGGTGAATTCAGTTTGGCGGTGATCTCCCAGAGCCCGGGGGTGAGTTCATTGGCCTGGGTTGCCAGCGAGGCAAGGCCCAGGGGGAGGGCAGTCAGCAAGCACAGGCCAAATCGGGTAGCAGTATTCATAACGATTCCCTTCGCGAGTACAAGTTAAGGCTGATCCCGGAGCTCGCGCCAGCGTCGGTTCAGGTGGGGCGCTGGCTGAGGGGGAATTCGCACAGATCCGCGATCAGGCAATCACCGCATTTGGGCTTGCGGGCGATGCAGACATAGCGGCCATGCAGAATCAGCCAGTGATGAGCATCGCGCAGAAATTCCTCCGGCACCAGTCGTACCAGCCGTTTTTCGACCTCCAGCACGTTTTTGCCCGGGGCAATACGGGTGCGGTTGGATACCCGAAAGATGTGGGTATCCACCGCCATGGTGGGGTAGCCATAGGCGGTATTCAGTACCACATTGGCGGTTTTCCGCCCCACACCGGGTAGCGCTTCCAGTTCCTCACGGGTGCGCGGGACCTGGCTGTCGTGCTGTTCGATCAAAATACGGCACAACTGGATGATGTTTTCGGCCTTGGAGTTAAACAGGCCGATGGTCTTGATGTACTCTTTAAGCCCGTCGACGCCCAGCGCAAAGATAGCCTCTGGCGTATTGGCGACCGGATACAGGCGTGCGGTGGCTTTATTCACCCCCACATCCGTGGCCTGGGCCGAGAGCACTACGGCAACCAGCAGCTCAAAGTCCGACTGGTATTTCAGTTCAGTGGTCGGGTGCGGGTTCTGGGCGCGCAGACGGGAAAAAATTTCGGTACGTTTCTCGCGGTTCATAGCATCATCCTGTGTTCGCGGGGCAGTATAGCGGATGAAGCGGCGGCTGTGAGGGGGGAGGATTCTTCATCGCAGTGGCCTGTCGGGCCTGCAAGAGCGGGTCGAAGAAGGAGAGTTAGATGCAGTTTTCCGCCATGGAAACCCTGATGATTGCCCTGCTGGTACTGGGCACAGGTCAGTGGCTGGTACACCGGATTTCCATTCTGTCACGGCTGAATATGCCGGAGCCGGTGGTAGGGGGCTTGTTGGCTACCATCATCGTGACGGGCCTCCAGATCGGTGGTGTTTCCCTGACATTCGATGAAAGCATGAAAGTGCCCTCCATGCTGTTTTTCTTCGGGGCCGTGGGCTTGGCCGCCGATTTCCGCCTGCTCAAGCAGGGTGGCTGGGCCATGTTGCTGTTTGCGGTGCTGGTGATTGTGCTGGTCGCCTTGCAGGACCTGGCCGGGGTTGGCATGGCCAAGTTAATGGGGCTTGAACCCTACTATGGGCTGATTGGCGGCTCGGTCACCATGACCGGGGGCCATGGAACCGGGGCGGCCTGGGCCAGTGTATTCGAGAAGGATTTTGGGCTCACCGGTGTGTCCGAACTGGCAGCGGCATCCGCCACGTTTGGTCTGGTGTTTGGTGCTCTGCTGGGTGGCCCGTTGGCCATGTTCCTGATCCGTCGCTACCGCATTGCCGCACCGGCTCACGGTGCCGCAGACGATGATGCGGCTTACGACAAGGCTGAACGGCCACACCCGATTTCGGCGGGCAGCGTGATTCGTATTTTGATGCTGCTTTCCGTGGGCGTTGTGGTGGGCAAGGTGGCGGCCGAGGAGTTTGCTTCCGTGTTCCGCTTGCCGACTTTTGTGTGGGTGTTGTTCGTGTGTATTTTGCTGGGCAATACCGCACGCCGCTTGTGGCGCGTTAACGACGCCACCATCGATGTGGTGGGGAATACGGCGCTGGGGATCTTTCTGGCGATTACGCTGATGAGCCTGCAGCTACTGCAGTTGGTGGACCTGGCGTTGCCCATGTTGGCCATGCTGGTCGGTCAGGTGCTGCTGGCGCTGGCGTTTATTACCTTTGTGACTTTCCGTTTGATGGGGCGTAACTATGATTCGGCGGTGCTGTGTGCCGGCCATTGTGGCTTTGCCATGGGCGCGACCCCAACCGCGGTCGCCAACATCCAGGCGGTAACGCAGCACCATGGGCCGTCGCCGTTGGCGTTCATTATCGTGCCGGTGGTGGGGGGCTTTATCGTGGATATTGCCAATGCCACGATTATCCAGACATTCGTGTCTGTGCTCTCGGGCTAGGGGCAATGCGAACGTTGGTTGCTATGAGCTGCGTGCGCGACGGTAGAAAGAACTCAAGCGAGTGACGAGGAGCGAGTTTCGAAGAGCAAACCGGTTTGGTCTTTCGCTCCTCGCTCCTCGAAACTTGCTTCCGGTTACTGAATCACCACGTCACCGTCTTCAATGCGCAGGCGTTCGCCGGGTTTCTTGTCCATGCGAATCGTCTCTTCATTGTCATTGAAGGTGTAGGTCACGTCATAGCCTTCGGTGCGGCTTTTGTCTTCCATCACCGTGTTACAACGCTGTTCCGTGGTGGTGTAGGTATTTTTTTCCTGCATCCCTTTCTGGATCTGGTTACCGGCGACACCACCGGCAATCGCACCGCCGGCTGTTGCGGCATCCTTACCGCTACCACCACCAAATTGGTGACCAACCACGCCACCGATAACCGCACCGACCACGCTACCGGTGACCCGGTGTTGGTCTTTCACGGGTTTTTTGCGCTCAACATTAACCTGCTGACACACCTCACGCGGTTCCTGCCAGGTCTTCACAATGGGGTCCACATTGACCACTTTGGCATAGCCTGATTTTTGCGGGGTTACTGCCTGATAAGCACCATAGCCCACGCCTGCGACGGCCACGGCACCCACAATACTCAGGGTGGCAATTGCTGCGCTTTTCATGGCTCACTCCTTATTCCGTTATTTCCCTGTTAGAGCCAGTCTGGCACAGAGAGTTCGCCGTGAAAGGGGGCTCAATTGCAAAAGAGTGTGAAGGTAAAAGGCAGGTAAAAAATCACCGCAGCGTTATGCTATTGTCCGCCTGTGCAGCGGTTTGCAGTGCCAGGATCGGGAACAATCCCGGCGCACGGGTCAGTGCTCTCATTGGGTTATTTTACCGCCACGATTCATGATTATTCACCGTCACAAAGGTGCATACAGGGGGACGTATGGAACAGAGTGTGGGGACAACAGCCGCTGCTGCTGCGCAACTGGATGGGCAGTTACAGGCAGAATATTTCCACCTCACCAGCTTGATTGATTCGTTTGATCAGAAGTCGCTGACCATCAAGGCCTGGAGTGTGACGCTGGCTGGAATTCTGGCGGGGTCAGGGGCGTTTTTTGATCGCCCGGCGCTGCTGTGGGTCGGGGTAGTGGAAAGTTTGCTGTTCTGGTTGGTGGAAGGGCACTGGAAGGCCTTTCAGTCCGCGCATTATGCGCGTATCGAAAAAATCGAAGCGCATTTTCGTGGTGAAGTGGACGAAATTGCCCCCTTCCAGAGCGCCGATAGCTGGGAACGCAGCCGCCGCGCCGGCGGCATGAAAGAACTGTTGCGCATCCTGCGCTGGCGCCACGTGTTTCTACCACATGGGTTGGTGGCGGTGGCGCTATTGGTGGCAGCGTTGGTGCTGTAGGACCTGCGCTCGAGCTGCGAAAACGGTTGCCGTAGGAGCGTCGCTGGCGGCGCGATAACAACAGCCGCGAGTTGCGAGAATCGAGTTTCGAAAAGCAGAATCTCAAAGAGCAAACGTTTCAGACTTTCGCAACCCGGAACGACTTTATCGCGCCGCCAGCAACGCTCCTACGCAGGTGCAGTGCGGTTAACTGACTTTCCCGGTGGTGCGTACCCGGCGGCTGACTTTGGGTTCGTCGCTGGCGTTGCGCTTCTGGGCTTCCTTGAGATGTTTGTCGATGACGTTCTTGCCGGCGATGATCAGGCCCAGGCCCAGGAAGGCGCCGGGAGGCAGGACGGCCAGCAGGAAGCCGCCGTAGTTGTCGATGACAGTGAGTTCCCAGTTGGCCGCCATGGGCCCGAACAGCAGCTGCATGTTGGTGAACAGGGTGCCCTGGCCCACCAGTTCACGCATGCCACCCAGAATCAACAGGATTACCAGGAAACCCAGGCCCATCATAAAGCCGTCCACCATGGAGGGCAGCACGGCATTCTTGCTGGCGAACGCATCGGCGCGGCCGAGCACGGCGCAGTTGGTCACGATCAGTGGAATGAAGATGCCGAGGATTTCGTACAGCTCGAACGTGTAGGCCTGCATCAGCATTTCGATCACCGTCACCATGGCGGCGATAATCATCACGAAGGCGGGCAGACGCACCGCATCGGTGACGTAATTGCGGATCAGCGACACACAGGCATTGGAGCCCATCAGCACTACCAGGGTTGCCAGGCCCAGTCCCATGGCGTTGACCACGGAACCGGTGACCGCGAGCAAGGGGCACAGGCCGAGAATCTGTACGGTGGCCGGGTTGTTATTCCACAAGCCGTCCAGTGCCAGCTCACGGTAGGATTTACTCATTCAGTCACTCCCAAAGCGGTCCAATGTAAGGCGTTTTCTTGATGGCATAGTGGGCTTATGTCGAAAGGAAACAACGAAGCAGTGGGGCGCTTTGGGAGTGACCCGGAGGGCGCCAAGCTGGGCTCGCAGAGCGGTGTTATTTCGGCTTGGAATAGGCCCGCTATGCCTGCGCCAAAATGCCTTGCTCTACAAGCCCAGCTTGACGCTGAATGCGTAAATCCTGCCGTGAGCTGGCACCCGATTTTCTTGTAGTCGGTATCACTCATCACAGGTCTCCACCGGGGTGGTGTCCGCAGGGGCACTGAAGAGATTGTTCTGGTTGGCGTCGAAATACTGCAATGCACGGTGCACCGCACCGACAACGGCGCGGGGGGTAATGGTGGCGCCGGTAAAGCTGTCGAAGTCGCCGCCGTCTTTTTTTACGGCCCAGCCGGACGTGGCAGGGTTGCCCAGAGAATGGCCGTTGAAACCCAGAATCCAGTCGGATTTTTTGGTTTCGATACTGTCACCCAGGCCCGGGGTTTCATTGTGTGGGGGAACCACACGCACGCCCTGTATCTGCCCTTGAGTATCCACGCCGACAATCAAGGCAATGGCGCCACCGTAACCGTCCGGCGCGGTGGCTTCCAGCACGGCGCCGTTGCCCTCGCCATTAAGGCGGGCCCGATAGAGGTGGTGCTCGTTGCGGCCCAGTAGCGGGTCGCTGACGGTAATACGGTCGGTGAGCAAATCGTTGTCGTGCTGGTCGTGGGGCATGACCTGATTCAGCGATGTCATCAGTGCTTGTTGTTTATTGCAACGGACCTGATCCAGCGTGGCTTCGTTGGTAATGGCCAGTGTTGCGGCGGTGCCGATGGCAAACAACCCGAGGATGACCGCGTTCTTGGTGATGGCATAACGCATCATCAGCTGACACCTCGATTGGATGACTTGTGTCCGTAGGTTCGTGGCTGGGTGTAGTAATCAATAAAGGGCGCAGACAGATTCAACAGTAATACCGAAAACGCCACCGCGTCCGGGTAGCCGCCAAAGCTGCGAATCACCCAGATCAGCAGGCCGATCAACAGGGCGTAAATCAGGCGGCCCATGCGGCTGGTGGCGGCACTGACCGGGTCGGTGGCGATAAAGAACGCGCCTAGCATGGCGCCGCCGGAAAACAGCTGGAAGAGGGGATCCGCAAAGCGGACCGGATCAATCAACCAGGCAAGCAGAGCCGGTAAGCCTAGGCCGGCGAGAAAGCCCAGCGGAATGTGCCAGGTGATGATCTTGCGGCTGATCAGATACAGACCGCCCAGCAGAAACGCCAGATTGACCCATTCCCAGCCCAGCCCGGCAAACTGGCCATGCAGAATGCCCTGGTTAGCCAGCTCGTTCGCGGTGTCAGTGGCAGAACTCTGGACCGTGCGGAACGTGTCCAGGGGGGTGGCGCCGCTAAGGCCATCCACCGGGAGTTGCCCGGTGAAAAGCTGCCAGCTTTGCACAAACGATAGTGGCTCACCGGGCGCCAGCCACTGGGTCATGGCCACCGGGAAGGAAATCAGCAGCAGCACATAACCGACCATGGCCGGGTTGAAGGGGTTCATGCCCAGCCCGCCATAGAGCTGCTTGGCCACGATAATGGCAAAGCTCACCCCGATCAGGGTCAGCCACCAGGGGGCGGTGGGCGGCAGGGCGAGCCCGAGCAGAACGGCGGTGACCACGGCGCTGTAGTCTTTCAGGTAGAAGGCGATGTTGCGACCACGGGCTTTCAGGAACAGCGCCTCGCTGACCAGCGCCACGATGACCGCCCACAACACATTGATCACCGAGCCCCAGCCAAACTGCCAGGTGAGGACGGCAAGGCCGGGCAGGGTGGCGTAGATCACCTGGCGCATGAAGGCCCCGGTGTTGTTTTTCACCGTGGCATGGGGTGAGGTGGACGTAATCAGGCTCATAAGCACACTCCGTGTGCAGCCTGAGGCCGGACGCCCGATGCCAGACAAAAAACCGTTGTAGAAGACTGTTTGCAGTCGATCCGACAGAGGGGCGTATTAGCAAAATTCGCTTGCAAGCATGCTCCTACGGGAGGGAGGGCGCGCATCAGGCGTCCAGCGTCAGGCGTCAGGCTTATATTCATTCTGCCAATCCTTGTTCTTCTACCGCCTGCTTGAGCGCCTTGCGGGCAATCTGGGTTTCGCTTTCCAGGGCCTGGAGTTCCGAGCTAAGGGCTTCCAGGGTGTCTTCCGAAGCGCTGCTGCGTTGCTGTTCCAGCTCCTGTTGCTTGTCGGCCAGGGCGCTTTCTGCGCGGGCGGCTTCCAGCTTCAGGGTTTTCAAATCCTTGCCGGTGTGGGCGCGAATGTCGGCCTTGGCTTCTTCGACCAGGGCATCCAGTGCATCGCGGGCGTTGTCCGCCTTGGCCTTGAGCTTGTCGATCTTCACCTGCATGGCCTGGAGTTCGTCGGCGCTGGCAGTCTCGTTACGCTCGGCCCGCTCGTAGGCGGCGTGGGCTTCCTTGTACTGCTTGTGCGCCATGTTGTAGGCGGTTTTCAGGCCTTTGAGTCGTTTCTGGCGCTTGGCTGCCTGCTCCGGGTCGACTTCGGCCAATGACTGCGGTGCCTGCTCTTCCGGCACGGCTGGGCTGTCAGTGGTGGCGGCTGCTGCCGGCGCCGCTTTCGGCGTGGGCGGTGCTGCGGCCTTGGCATCGCGCAGCTCTGCCTTTAGCTGATCCGCGATGGCTTTCAGTTCACCGGCTTTGCTGTGCAAGTCTGCAGCGTTGTCGGCTCCTTCTTCGTCGGCCTGCTTGGCGGCTTTCACCGCCGCCTTGTAGGCCAGCGACGCATCGCCAACCTGCTTCTTTAATGCCGCCACCGGGTCAGGTTGTTCCACCGCTGTAGCGGTAGAGGGTGAGGGTGCGGTGGGCGCGGGGGAGTCTGGTGCGTTTGTCTTGGCGTCACGCAGATCGGCTTTCAATTGATCCGCCACTGCTTTCAGGCGATCCGCTTCGGCACGCAGGTCCGCGGCGTTGTCAGCCCCGTCTTCGTCCGCTTGCCTGGCGGCTTTGACAGCGGCTTTGACAGCGGCCTTGTAAGCGGAGGAGGCGTCTCCGACTTGTTTCTTCAATTCGGCAACCGGGTCTGCTTGAGCAACCGGTGCGGCAGCGGCGGGCGCGTTGGTCTTGGCTTCGCGCAGTTCCGCCTTGAGCGCATCCGCGCTGGCTTTCAGGGTGTCCGCCTGGGCTTTCAATTCGGCCACATTGTCAGCGCCTTCCGCTTCGGCGGCCTTGGCGGCTTTCACTGCCGCCTTGTAGGCGCTAGAGGCATCGCCGACCTGCTTCTTGAGCTTGGCCACCGTATCTTCTGCGGGAGCTGCCGCAACGGGGGCGCCGTCTTTGGCGTCACGCACAGCCGCTTTGGCCTTGTCGGCCACGGCTTTCAGGCGGTCCGCCTCGGCTTTCAGTTCAGCCAGATTATCGGCGCCTTCCGCCTCGGCGGCCTTGGCCGCTTTCACCGCCGCTTTGTAGGCTTTGGAGGCGTCCAGTGAGGCTTGCTTCAGCGCGGCCACATCAACAGTACTGGCGGCTGCCGGGCCGGCTTCCTTCTTCTTGCGGTTGGCTTCCAGTCGCGCCTGTCGGCGGGCTTCTTTTTCTGCCTGTTCCTGTTCAATGCGTGCCTGGCGTGCTTCAAAACGCTGGCGGGCCTTGTCGGCTTTTACCTGGTCCGCCGCCTGCTGGCGTACTTCGCCCTTGGCGTAGCGGTAGTACTGCACCAGCGGAATATGGCTGGGGCACACGTACGCACAGGCACCGCACTCGATGCAGTCCATCAGGTTGTGGTGCTGGGCCTTTTCCAGGTCGTCGTTCTTGGCGTGCCAGTACAGTTGCTGGGGCAGCAGGTTGGCCGGGCACACTTCCGCGCAGGAACCGCAGCGGATGCAGGGCTGTTCCGGCGGCGGTTCCGGCAGCTCTTCCGGGCTGGCGGCGATGATGCAGTTAGTGGTTTTCACCACGGGCACGCCCGGGTTGTGCAGGGTGAAGCCCATCATTGGCCCACCCATGACCAGCCGGCCGATGTCCAGCCCCGCCAGATTGCCGTGGGCCAGTAAGTCACGCACCGGGGTGCCCAGCAGCACCTCGTAGTTACCGGGCTGGCTGACGCCATCACCGGTAAGCGTGGTGACCCGCGAAACCAGCGGTTCGCCATCGCACACGGCCCGCTTGATGGCATAGGCGGTGCCCACGTTCTGGCAGACCACGCCGACCTGGGCGGGCAGCTGGCCACTGGCCACTTCCTTGCCGGTGAGCAACTGGATCAGCTGTTTCTCGCCGCCGGAGGGGTATTTGGTGGGCACCACGCGCACTTCAATATCGCAGCCTTTGCAGGCCCGCTTGATCGCGGAAATGGCCTCGGGCTTGTTGTCCTCGATACCGATTAAGGTACGGCGAGGATTGAGAAGGTATTGAAGAATATGAATGCCAGTAACGATTTGCTCGGCACGTTCGCGCATCAGGCGGTCGTCGGCGGTGATGTAGGGCTCACACTCCACCGCATTGATGATCAGCTGCTCTACGCGCTGGTGGTCGCCCAAGTTAACTTTGATGCTGGTAGGGAAGCCGGCGCCGCCCATGCCGGCAATGCCCGCGTGGCGAATTATATCGACCAGTTCCGCCGGGCTTTTTTCGGTGAAATCGGTAACGCCTTGGTGTTCAATCCACTGGTCTTCGCCATCGGTATCGATGACGATACATACTGCATCCATTCCTGATGGGTGTTGTATGGGGCGTGGGCCGATAGCGCTGACCGTGCCAGAGGTGGGCGCATGAATGGCCGCGCTCACCGCACCGACGGGTTCGGCAATCATTTGCCCTTTAAGGACCTTGTCACCAGGTGCCACCAATGGCTTGGCAGGCGCGCCGATGTGCATGTTCAACGGCAACACCAGCTGCTGTGGCAGCGGGCCGGCCATAATGGGCGTGCCGTTGGACAGGTGTTTCATTTCCGGCGGATGAATGCCGCCATGGAAGTCATGAATCTTTCCAGCAGGAGTCGCCGAGCGCCGCATGCCAGATGCCAGGCGGGAAAAAATCGAGCGGGGCTTCTGGGCTTTATCGGTTTGGGCCTGACTCATAGCAAAAAACTCCCGCCATGGGCGAGCGGAGCAGGTTGGCAAAGCACCCGCATCATGCGCGTGGTGTTAGGTATCGGATGTGTCATAAATTCACCACCTCGATACGGCTGTCCGGGCGTTCACCAATCCCGGCTGGGCGCTGCCAGCCCCAGGTTTGCAGGGTGGGCTTCACTTCCAGCATATCAATGCAATCCACCGGGCAGGGCTCCACGCAGAGGTCGCAGCCGGTGCACTCATCCACAATGACGGTGTGCATCAGCTTGGCGGCGCCGACAATGGCATCTACCGGGCAGGCCTGGATGCACTTGGTGCAGCCAATACACTCGTCTTCACGGATGTAGGCCACCTTGGCCACGTTAGCGTCTTCCGCGCCTTCATCATCCAGCGTCAGTTCTTCGCGGCCCAACAGTTCCGATAACGCAACAACCGTGTCTTGCCCCCCTGGCGGGCAGCGGTTGTGCTCTTCGCCTTCAGCAATGGCTTCTGCGTAGGGGCGACAGCCCGGATGGCCGCACTGGCCGCATTGGGTTTGGGGCAGCAATGAGTCGATTTGGTCGACGATCGGGTCGCCTTCTACTTTGAACTTTTCCGAGGCAAAGCCCAGCACTGCACCGAACACGGCGGCCAAGGCTAGCAGGGCGGCGACAGCAATCAGTACACCACTCATAGCTTGATCAACCCGGAAAAGCCCATGAACGCCAGCGACATCAAGCCAGCGGTAATCAGGCCGATGCTGGGGCCGCGAAAAGCTTCGGGCACGTCGGCCACGGCAATGCGCTCACGCATGGCGGCAAACAGAATCAGTACCAGGGAAAAACCAATGGCGGCGCCGAAACCATAGGTCAGCGACGACATAAAGGTGGCGTCTTCCTGGCGAACATTCAGCAGAGCCACGCCCAGCACGGCACAGTTAGAGGTAATGAGGGGCAGAAAGACGCCCAGCACCCGGTACAGCAAGGGGCTGGCTTTCTTAACAAACATTTCGGTGAACTGCACGGCCACGGCGATCACCAAAATAAAGCTGATGGTGCGCAGGTATTCCAGTTCAAAGGGCACCAGAATGTAGGCCCAGGTCAGGTAGGCAAGCACCGAAGACAGGGTCAGCACGAAAGTGGTGGCCAAAGACATACCCATGGCGGTCTCCACTTTATTGGAGACCCCCATGAATGGGCACAGCCCAAGGAACTGCACCAGCACGAAATTGTTCACCAGCACAGCGCTGATCAGAATCAGGACGTACTCAGTCATGTGATCGCAGGCTCGCTTGCCGAAAATAGGAGTAAACGCCCTGTTTACAGGGCGTTAAGGGTGCATAGTATGCGGCAGCGCCTGTATTGGCTCAAGAATGATAGCGAATAAGCTTAATAGGCAGAGGGATACAGACCATTGGTGGTCTTTTGAGCAGTTGAACTGCTTTTGCCACTATTTTGCCGCCCAGAGGGGGCAAACGGTTGCGGTGGGCCGGGCAATCCAGTATCCAAGACAGACGAAAGACCCCGTACCCCTAACCTTGTTGATTGGGAGAAACCTGTGCCTGCTTTACCCCGCGATTTTGACCGTGATGGTCTGCTCGAATATTCCGTGGTTTTCACCGACCGTTCCCTGAACCATATGTCACAGCGCTTTCAGCAGGTGATGCGGGATATCTCATCGACCTTGAAGCAGGTCTATAACGCGCATTCGGTGACCGTGGTGCCCGGCGGCGGCAGCTATGGCATGGAAGCGGTGGCCCGGCAGTTTGCCACCGATCAATCTTGCCTGGTGATCCGCAATGGCTTCTTCAGCTTCCGCTGGAGCCAGATCTTCGAGATGGGCAAGATTCCCGCCAAAGAAACCGTGCTCAAGGCGTCACCGGTTAGTGACCAGCCGCAAGCGGCGTTTGCACCGGCTCCTATTGAAGACGTGGTCGCGGCGATTAAGGCTGAAAAACCGGCCATGGTGTTTGCGCCTCATGTGGAAACGGCGTCCGGCATTATTCTGCCCGATGACTACATCAAACAGGTGGCAGATGCAGTGCACAGCGTGGGTGGCCTGTTCGTGCTCGACTGCATTGCCTCCGGCACCATCTGGGTGGATATGCAGGCGTGCGGCGTGGATGTGTTAATTAGCGCGCCACAAAAAGGCTGGAGCAGCTCGCCGTGCAGCGCACTGGTTATGCTCAGCGAAGCGGCCGACAAGCGCCTGCAGGAGACCACCAGCACCAGCTTTGCCTGCGACCTGCGTAAATGGCGCGACATCATGATTGCCTATGAAAACGGCGGCCATGCCTACCACGCCACCATGCCCACCGATGCGCTGACCGCTTTCCGCGACACCATGCTGGAAACCGTGGAACGTGGCCTGGACACCGTTAAAGCCCAACAGTGGCAGCTGGGCAAGGCAGTCCGTGCGTTGATGGCTGAGCATGGTTTTGCCAGCGTGGCAGCACCGGGCTTTGAAGCTCCCGGCGTGGTGGTGTCCTACACCGGCGACGATGGCATTAAAAGTGGCGCGGCGTTTGTGGCGCAAGGTCTGCAGACCGCAGGTGGTGTGCCTCTTATGTGTGACGAACCGGCGGACTTCAAAACCTTCCGTGTTGGCCTGTTTGGCTTGGACAAACTCGGCGACGTGGATGCGGCGGTGGCCCGCCTCAAAACCGCACTGGATCAAATTGGCTAGCCTTTTCACGGGCAGGGTAGGGGCGCTGGCAGTATTGCTGGCGTCCGTGTTCGTTAATCCTTCAGCACAGGCGGAGGAAAGCATGGACGAGCCGCAATGCGTTGTGTTGTTGCATGGGTTGGCCAGAACCGCCCATTCAATGAAGAAAATGGAAACGGCCCTGGAGAAAAGCGGTTATGCCGTGGTTAATCAGGGCTATCCTTCTACCAAAAAGAACATTCAAACCCTTGCCGCTGAAACCCTTCGCGCCGCACTGAATAAATGCCCACCCAACGGGGCGGTTCATTTTGTCACCCACTCCATGGGTGGCATTTTGCTGCGCCAGTATCTCAGCCAACATACGATTCCACGCCTGGGCAGAACCGTCATGCTCGGCCCACCCAATCAGGGCAGTGAAGTCGTCGACCGCCTCGGTAGCTGGGCGCCATTCCAGTGGTTCAACGGCCCAGCCGGCAGCCAAATGGGCACCGGCCCGGATAGCATCCCCAACCAGCTTGGCCCAGTGGATTTTCCGGTGGGAGTCATTGCCGGCAACCAAACCATCAATTTTCTGCTCTCCACCCAACTTCCCGGCCCCAATGACGGCAAAGTCACCGTGGAAAGAACCAAAGTCGAAGGCATGCAGGATCATTTGGTATTGCCGGTGACGCATCCGTTCATGATGCGAAACGGCACGGTGATTGAGCAGGTAAAGGTGTTTTTGGAAACGGGGCAGTTTTCCCCTGAGGGGTAGAAAAGTCCGAGTATCACTGGCGTTGACCTGCTTTCAACGCAACCTTGCTTTGAGCTCTGTGTAGCAACTTGGCTATGGCACCACAAAGGGCTGTTATGCCAGGCCGTTTCGTCGGTCATCATCAACAACAGGGTGCTATAGGGAAACGGTTGAGCTAGGGGGGAACCGCTTATAGGGTTCTGATTACGCTACATTAATGGATGCTTAACTTGAAAAAACCACTTCTGTATTTCATTGGGCTTATTGGCTCAGGGATTACGTGCCTGCTATCAGGCATTTATTACGCTGTCACATGTCAGCAGGGATGCGATTATTTGGCTGCTCCGGCTATCTATCCATATTTTGCGTTCTGGGTTTTTCTTGTCTTTTCATCCTATCTTCTGGTCAAGCTTGTCATGCTGGTTTTATCCAGAAAATAAGACGCAAAAAAAGCGCAGAAGATTCGGAAATAAAAAAGCACGCGAGGGGGCATGTCTTACCCCGTGCCCCAAGGGGAAAAGGAAATATCTGACGCCGAAATTGTTCCCTGCTTGTAATAGCAGGTGGCTATATTTATCTGAAGCTTCAGCCGCCATGTCACTGGCTGGAAAGTACAGTGACTCGATCCTTGTTTCCTTTTCCTTCACGAGCAATCAGCTCCCCCAGGTCGAATCAATGGGAACCCGTGCTCAACAGAATGGGGCGAAAATGCGTGTAGGCGATGTCTCAAAATTCGCTAAGTCATTGATCTTTTGTTCGAGTTGCGACTTAAATGTGCATGGAGTCCCCGGAAATAGGCCGCTCGTTCGAGTGAATACGCTGTTATAAGCTCAAGGAAGCATTGTGAGTAAGTCAAAGAAGATCATTGACAATCCAACAAGTGCAGAACTGTTAAAGCAGTTCGCGGCTTTTGAGAGCTTGGAAGCCCTTTACAAGGCTTTTCCATTTGCTCGTAGAATCTTCCCTAAAATGGAAGATGCCTTCAATGAATTCAATAAGATTAAAAAACAAGCGGAAATATTGGAGGCCCCAGACCAGTTCAATGAACGTTTTGCGAATCTAGGCTGGATCGCATATGAGTCCATGAACATGGAGGTAATGCAGAAAGCAATAAATATTTATGATGCTGAGGGGAAGGGGCCAGCGGAACAATTCCTAGCCGACTCGTATGGCGAAGAAACATTAAAGTGGGGAATATTAAGATTTAATGGAAATCGTGATTTTAGAAAAAGAGTAAGGCTCGCGGAGTTGGCTAGAGAGGATTACTTAGCTGGTAGGTATCATGCGTGTGTACCGCTGTTGCTGAGCTTGCTGGATGGTCTCGTAAACGATGTGTCGAAGCATGTAGGTTTTTTTGCTGAGAACGTCGATTTGACAGCTTGGGATTGCATAGCAGCTCATGAGTCAGGCCTTCAAAAACTAGCTTTAATTCTCACTAAAGGCAGAAATAAAACGAATGAAGACGCTATATCAATTCCATACAGAAACGGGATTCTTCATGGTCGTGAGTTAGCCTTTGATAACAAAGTAGTGGCAGCAAAGTGCTGGGCTGCTCTCTTTGCGGCGAGAGACTGGGCTGGAGCGCTTGATGATGGGAAAAAGGAGCCAAAACCAAAAGAAGAGGTGAGCTGGAAACAGCTATTTAAGCAAATCTCTGAAACAAACCTTTTGAAGAAGTTCATTGAAGAATGGAAACCGAGAGTATCTGAGGATATTCCATACCTGCCATTTGAAGGGGATATTTCCCATCTGCCTGAAAATACACCTGAACATGCGGTGGCTGCCTTTTTAGATCATTGGTGCAATAAGCGGTTTGGCCTTATCGCTGATGCTCTTTTATATTTTACCGATACCCCTAAGGGGAAAAAGGCTGGTATGGCACGGCAAGATTTTGGTAATCATATACCGGTTTCATTTAAACTATTGGGTATAGATGACCAAGCTGCTGCCGTTACTCACGTAATAGCGGAGCTGTGTTTTGAAGTTGATGGTCAACAAAAATTTAAAGAAGTTTCAGTGCGCGCAATATACCAAGACTTAGAGAATAATCCATCTGTCATATCTATGCCCAATGGGCACTGGAGGGTAGTTCAAAATTCTTTCTCTGACATCATATATGCGCCCAGCTTATAACAAGTTGCTGCACTCGGAAAAATCACTCGCTGCGCTCGCAATTTTCCGGTGAGCAAAGCGTTAACTATTTAAGGGGCCATCATGAAACGAACACTAATCGAAATTTACGCACTAGCAGTTTGTTTTTTTACCGTAGTCTGTTTGGTAATTGCGCTTGGTGTCGGGAGCTGGGATTTAGTCCAAATAGCAAACCCAGAGTTTACGATTAACAGTAAGACTTACGAAAATCATTTGGATAATGACTCCTACCTCAATCGATCATGCCATGCGTGCAAAGAAAAATTAGATGGTGAAAAAGACCTAACTGCTGAGCAAGTTACTAAGGAGAGACAAAAAAGCTGGCAAAGAAGCCTGAATATGGAGGTGAGATCAGCGACGCAGTCATTTTTTCGACTACTTATAATTATTATTTTGGACATTATTTTGTTTTCATCTCATTGGTTTTTAGCTAAAAAAAATAGTGAACAACATGGTTAAGGCCAAGCAACATCAGTCGTTACTCTTCTTGGATAGTCTTTTCGCTGCTCAGTTTGTGAGTGCTTCGCCATTTTGCACAAACTAACCAACAACAATTCTGCCGTTGTTGGCAGCGTTACAGGCATTCACAAGGAAGAGGCATGATCAAAATTACTTTGCTAATGCTTCTATCAATATCCATGATTGGTTGCACTGCTAAGCCACAACAAACCTGGTCGCTTCTTGATAAGAACGCTTCAAATATCTATATAAATCAAGATCACACACAGATTCGGATGACTCTACCGTATAATAAAATGCCTAAGAAATTTTCGCCTGATCAAATACAGAAAATTATTGCTTCTTATACTTACCACTTAAAATGCACCACTAAGCCAGAGTTCATCGCAGACATTAAATCTCCGTCTACGGATTTATATGCAATTTGTCCAAGCTTGTAAAAAACACAATCAGCGACCATTTTTTATCGTTAGGCTTCTAGGAGGAATTGTGACGTATTTGAAAGCTATTTTAGTTTTCTCCATGTTTTTTGTGGGCGCTGTGAATGCTGAAGAAGTTCAGGATGAAAGTCGAAACAGATCAATCCCTATCGAAATATTCTATCCAAGTAATATCAGCAATTGTACAGTTGAAAATAAGTGTCCGGTTGCATTCCTTAGTGCGGGATATGGCGTAGCTCATACCAAGTATACTTTTTTAACTAATAAGCTTGCCGAACTAGGATATATGGTGGTTGCTATACGGCATGAGTTGCCTGAAGATCCTTCACTTTCAGTACAAGGTAATCTTTTTGAGACAAGAAGTGAAAACTGGATTAGAGGGGCGAGAACACTTGGCTTTCTCAAAGGTGAACTTGAATTTCGTTATCCCAACTATGCGTTCAACGATCTACTTTTAGTTGGTCATTCTAACGGTGGAGATATTTCTGCGTGGCTTGGCAACGAAGAAAAGCCTTATGTGAAATCGATAATCACTCTTGACCACAGGCGCGTACCGGTACCACGAACGAAAGATATTAGTGTTTTGTCTATACGAGGCAGTGACTTTCCTGCAGACGACGGCGTGCTCCCGACAGTTAAGGAAAGTAATGATTACGATATTTGTATAATAAAAATACCAGAGTCAAAGCATAACGATATGTCGGACGATGGGCCTGAATGGTTGAAAGACAAAATATCAAAACTAGTTAAAAATCATATAAATAATGTGGCCTGTGCCGAACTAAGCAAAGCCTAACAAGTGGGTGAATCTGATCGGTACTAGGCTCTGGCGGTTTACCCAAGGCGTTATGGGCTGGGAGGCGATGGTGCAAATCTGTGAAACGGAAAGGTTGATTGTACGGCGATTTGCCCTCGATGACGCTCCCGCATTGACCGAAATTCTCAGCGATCCGGAAGTGATGAAATATTCGGTTCGTGGCGTTTGTGATGAGGCCGCTACCCGCAGGTTCATTGAGTGGTGTTTAGCCTGTTATAAGTCACATGGCGTGGGTCCATGGGCACTGATCGAAAAGGGGGCTTCTGAACTCATAGGCTTCAGCGGTGTTGGGCCAGAAATGGTCGCTGATGCCGAGGAAGTCAATCTTGGCTATCGACTTGCCAGGCGCTATTGGAACATGGGGCTGGCATCTGAGGCGGCCATGGCAGTTCTGGATTATGTTTTCGAGAAAAGACTATTCCGTTCAGTGGTAGTGGTCATAGAGCCCGAGCATGTGGCTTCGCTGAAGGTCGCCGAAAAAGCGGGGTTTTCCAGCTTCAATGTGCTGGAATTTCATGGTCGACCAGTGAGGCTGTACCGTCTGAGCTTGGAGCAATGGGAATCATTGCATAACAATGCCATGCATGCGACAAGCGCGTGACGGCTGGCGTTATGCATCTATGAGAGGCCATAGGAGGTGAGTACTTCTATGGATTGGTTCATGAAGCTCGTAAGAGTAGCCGGCGCTAGTTTTCCAGGTGCTTCTTCTCTTGTTCAATTACAATCTGAAATCGATTCGCAAGCAATGGCAAAGAGGCTTGAGGAGCTGAGTGACATATGCCCCGATACAAGAATCCCTCAAAAAGCTGACCCCGGAATTGGAGAGGTTAAGCATATCTCCTTCCCGGAATTTTCGGCTGTCGATAAAGGTGATCAGGTTACGCCTTTCTGGCTCTCTGAGCCCTTGGGTGAATTACGGCCTGTTGAGAATGTGTAGGCCGAGTTAGGCGTAGCCGTAACCCGGCACCTGCGCAGCTTTCAGGCCGCGCTTTTTTATGTGATTTCCTGTGTTGTTGGGGCGTACTGATTGGCGTCGGTGGTGTATTCCGCGTGGCCGTATTCCACCAGTAATTCCTTGATTCTCTTTACCAGTATTTTATCCGCTATCTTGTTGGCTACCGGTATGTCTTGCAGGGTTCGGTAGGCGATGAGGCGGGGGAGTACTAACAGGTTGCCCACAGTAAACAGGGCATAGTCGATCAGGTGGGGTTCCACGCCCATTTCTTGTGCTTTTGATTTGTCTTTACGGCCCAGAAAGGCCTGGGTGAAGAAGACTTTAGAAAAGCTGCGCTCAACCAGGTTGTGCGCTTTGCTGAGAAGTTTTTTGTTTTTGCCTCGGTAAACGGACATGGTGGCGCGGGTGAGTTCGCCGCAGGTTTCGTCATCGTAGCCTTCGCGCAGGGTGCCGGAGTAGGTGAGCATGGTGTTGATGATCTCTGGTGCTTCGGCGGGCAGCAGTTCTTCGGGCAAGCCAAGTAAAAAGCACTGGTAGCGTGACAGTTCGACAATGGCTCGCTCGTTGGCGGTGAATTGTTTACGGCCTTTACGCAGTGCCCTGAAGGCCGTGAGGTAGGCGGGCATGGTGCCGGCGGGCATTTGGTCTACTTGGGGAATAGGAATGCCATATACCGCCGGGTCCCAAGGGCCGCCCTTGTCGATGGTGGCGCGTTTGATGATGTTGAAGCGCACCATGGAATGCATCAGACGGACCATGGCCGCGGCTTTGAAGCCGGGGCCGAACCGTTCCAGTGAGCCGGGGAGGGTGGCGGTGGTGAAGAAGCTGGCGGTTTCGTTGATGCGCTGGTTTACCGATTCGTTGGCTAAGGTGCCGGTGATGGCCATGGGCAGGCCGGAGTATTTGTTCATGAAGGTGGCCACAAAGGCACCGCGAATCACGTAGGGCGCCAAGTTGGCCATTTGATTGCGGCTCAGGCGCGCCCCTTCACGGACAAGGTCCATGTCTACCCAGTGCGGGGTGGATTCCATGGCAGAGATAAAATCGATCAATTCCTGGGGTGCATCGTCCACGGCTTCCAGCCCTTCATCGCAGGCTTTTTTGAGCATGGTGATCAGGTGGCGAAACCCGTATTGCGGCATCAACGCGGCATAGGCATCAGACACGGTGTCGCCGAGCAGGGTGTAGGCCCGTGCCCGTTCGACTTTTTCTTTGTCCGCAAGAATGCCGGCGCGGTATTTGCGAGAAAAAGATTCCGGCAAGGCGCTGCGGGTTTTGATGTCATCGGTAAAGCGCTCCGGTGTGACATCGAAATCAATATCACCATAGAGAGAGGGAATACGACTTTTTTGGGCGTGAACTTTTTCCCAAAGTGCCTCCAGTGACCGCGCCATTTCGCACCTCTAAAAAGACATTTAATTATCTGTATACATTGGGGTTATAGCGTACTGCTGGCAATGGCAAGAAAGAACGAGGGTATAACATGCGGATTTTTTTGGCCTGAAGGGGACAGGCGCAGAGGTGATGCACGATGATTAGAGTAAATAACGGGTAAGGGTGTGTTTTCCTGAAGAAAGGTTTGTTTGGTTGGTGTTTTGTGAAGATATCCCTCTTTGCCGTTAAACGGTGGGGTAAACGGCAAAGAGGGTGGTTAGGTTCTGGCTAGCCTTGCTCCGCCATGGCTTCTTTATAGAGTGACTTGCGCGGCTCGGCAAAAAGCTTGCGCAGCATGGGTTCAAAGTAATCCAGTGGCAGGGTTTCTCCCTCCGGGTCGAATGCCGGCGAATCGTATTTGCTGACGAACTCCAGGGTTTGCCGATAGTGCGGGTGATCTTTGAAGTTCTCGCGCATGTCGCGATTCATGCCCAGGTAGTGGAAGAAATAGTAGCCTTGGAAGATGCCGTGGTGTTTCACCATCCAGTGGTTGGCCTTACTGACGAAAGGCTCTAACAGCACGGCGGCCACGTCCGCGTGGTTGAAAGTGCCGAGGGTATCGCCGATGTCGTGCAGCAATGCGCAGACCACATATTCGTCATCTTTGCCGTCGCGATGGGCCAAGGTGGCGGTTTGCAGGCAGTGCTGGAAGCGGTCGATCTTGAAGCCGCCGAAGTCGCCTTCCAGCAGGCGCAGGTGAGTGATGATGCGATCGGGCAGGCCTTTGCTGAATTCACCGAAGGATTTGGCAATGATCTGCCAGTCCTCGCCGGTGCCCTCCTTCATGTGAGTAAAGTCGGCGCGGGGTGCGGTCATGTCATTCATGGTGCGCTCCTTATTCTGCGTAACCGGGGTTGTTGCGATCCAGCTTGCGCAGCAGGCCGGGCCAAGCCAGGTTGCCGCCCATGCCCTTGGTGACCTGTGCCGCCTGTTGCTTGATGGTGTCGACGATGCCGGCGGGGATCGGGGTCAGCGGGCGGTTGCCAGACAGGGCTTGCACCTGGATTTCACAGGCCCGCTGCATGATGAACATGCTCAGAAAGGTATCGGCGATGGTGCTGCCTACGGTGAGCAGGCCATGGTTACGCAGGATCATGAAGTTGGCGTCGCCCAAGTCGGCTTGCAGGCGGGCTTTCTCATCGTCGCGCAGGGCTACGCCTTCGTAGTCGTGGTAGGCGAGGCTGGCCAGCGGAAACAGGCTTTGTTGCGACAGGGCCAGCAACCCTTCCCGCTGGGCGGATACGGCGACGCCAGCGGTGGTGTGGGTGTGCATGACGCAGGCAGCATCATCGCGCACTGCATGGATAGCGCTGTGGATGGTAAAACCGGCCGGGTTGATGTCGTAATCGCTGTCGTCGAGCTTGTTTCCTTCCTGATCTACCCGCACCAGGCTGGATGCGGTGATCTCGTCGAACATCATGCCGTAGGGGTTGATCAGGAAATGGTGCTCGTCGCCGGGTAGGCGGGCGGATAGGTGGGTAAAGATAAGATCATCCCAGCCGTGCAGGGCAATGAGCCGGTAGGCGGCGGCGAGATCCACGCGCAGCTGCCATTCTTCGGCGCTGACGGCGCTTTTTTTGGAGGGGATGGTAGCTGGGTTAAGAGTGACCTGGCTGTTCATGTAGCGCTCTCCCGTTATGTGGGGCTTATCTTGGGTTGTGCCCCTTATGATGTGGTCTGTTTTTTTACTCCCTCGAGTGTAGGCCGGGGGTTAGGGGGAAAACTGTCAACTGGTTTACAATTGGGCCATGACGGATGCGTATACGGTGCTGCGGCACTGCCCCTTATTGGCGGGTTTCCCGGACGAGGCGCTGCATGAAGCGGCGCGGCATGCACGTGTGCGGGCGTTTCAAGCCCATCAGCCGATTTATGAAAAGGGCGAACCTCAGTCCAATCTGTGTGTGATTGCCGAGGGCCAGGTGCGGATTAGTTCAGTGAATGCACAGGGCCAGGAAGCGGTGTTGATTATATTTGACCGCGGCACCTGGTTTGGCGACGCGGTGTTTTCCCCGGGGGCTGGGCGCGTCTATGGGGCCACGGCACAGGAGGCCGCCGTGCTGGTGGAGGTGCCGGGCCCTTATTTCCGTGACTTGCTGCAACGTTACCCGCAAAGCTATCCGATGGTGCTGGATCTGATTAGCCAACGGCTGTGGTCTGCCATTTCCATGATTGAAGAAGACGCCTTGCGTGGCACTCAGGCGCGAATAGGGCAGCGTCTGTTGTTTCTGTCGCAAATGCAGCGTGGCGGCAAGCCGGAGGGCGGACCGGTGACGGTGCGCCTGACCCGCGAACACATTGCCAATATGATGGGCATGACCCGCCAGGGGGTGCACCGGACGCTAAAAAACTTTGAGTCACAGGGGCTGATTACGCTGGGTTACGGGCGGATTACCATTGAAGATGAGGCGACGCTGCGGGAGCACTTGGCGACGTTGAATTGAGTTTGAAGCTTAATGCCGGATTACGCCTTTCAGGCTAATTCGACCTACCTACACGATATTCCCCGCGTGCACTGGTAGGTCGTGTTAGGCGCAGCCGTAACCCGACACTCTGCCCAACATTCTGCGGTGATTTGATTTTAGATAGACATAAAAAAACCGGCGGTGGCCGGTTTTTTTATGTCGCCAATTAGCGCACGTCTATTTAACGCACTTCCATGCCGGGTTCGGCGCCGCTGTCGGGGCTGAGAATATGAATATCATCTCCGCCGGGGCCGGCGGCCAGCACCATGCCTTCGGAAATGCCGAATTTCATTTTCCGTGGTGCCAGGTTGGCCACCAATACGACCAGCTTGCCTTCCAGCTCCTCCGGTGCGTAACGGGCCTTGATGCCGGCAAACACATTGCGTTGACCCAGCTCGCCAACGTCCAGCGTTAGCTGCAACAACTTGTCGGCACCGTCTACGTGCGCGGCCTTGGCCACGCGGGCCACGCGCAATTTCACCTTGAGGAAATCATCGATGCTGATGGTTTCGTCATTGTCGGCTGCGTCTGCTTTTTGCGTGGCGGCCTTTTTAGGCTTGGCGGCAGCGGGGGCCGGTGTGCTTTCTTTGGAATCTTCGAGCATGGATTCTACCTGTGCCATATCCACACGGCTGAGCAGAGGCTTGAACTTGGCAATCTCATGGCCGAGTAACAGTTGCTCCGAATCCGCCCAGGTGAGCGGCTCCACCTGCATGAAGGCTTCGGCGCGTTCGGCCAACGCGGGCAAAACCGGTTTCAGGTAGATCACCAGCAGCCGGAAGACGTTAATGGCGGTGCTGCATATAGCCAACACTTCCTGCTCTTTGCCTTCTTCCTTAGAGAGGCTCCAGGGAGCCTTGTCGGCGATGTAGACGTTGGCGTGATCGGCCAGGGCCATAATTTCACGCATGGCTTTGCCGAATTCGCGCTTCTCGTAGAAATCGGCAATGCGCGGGCCTGCTTCCTGCACTTCGCGCACCAGCATCATGTTGTCTAGCTCGGTGCTGAGTGTGCCGCCGAACTTCTTGACGAAGTTACCGGTACGGCTGGCGATATTGACCAGTTTGCCCACCAGGTCGGAATTCACTCGCTGGGCAAAGTCTTCCAGGTTCAGGTCGAAATCGTCCACGCGGCTGGAGAGCTTGGCGGCGAAATAGTAACGCAGGTATTCCGGGCTCAGGTGATCCAGATAGGTGCGGGCCTTGATAAAGGTGCCACGGGACTTGGACATTTTGGCGCCGTTCACGGTGACGAAGCCGTGGCTGTAGATGGCAGTGGGCTTGCGTAGGCCGGCGCCGTCTAGCATGGCGGGCCAGAACAAACCGTGGAAATTGATGATGTCCTTGCCGATAAAGTGGTACAGCTCGGCGGTGGATTCTTTGCCCCAGTAATCGTCGAAGCTGAGCCCTTCACGGTCGCAGTAATTCTGGAAGCTGGCCATGTAGCCAATGGGGGCATCGAGCCACACATAGAAATACTTGCCCGGGTAGCCGGGGATCTCGAAGCCGAAGTAAGGCGCTTCACGGGAAATATCCCAGGGCTGCAGGTCTTCAATCCATTCCTGCAGTTTGTTGGCGACCTGTTCCTGCAGGGCGCCGGAGCGGGTCCACTCGCGCAGCAGGGCTTCGAACTTGGGCAGGTCGAAGAACAGTTGGGTGGTTTCTTTTTCCACCGGGGTGGCGCCACTGACGGAAGAATAAGGCTCAATCAGCTCCGCAGGGGTATAGGTGGCGCCGCACACTTCGCAGTTATCGCCGTACTGGTCTTCGCTTTTGCATTTGGGGCAGGTGCCCTTAACGAAGCGATCGGCCAGGAACATGCCTTTCTGCGGGTCATACAGCTGGGTGATGGTTTTTTCCAGAATGTAGCCCGCATCTTTGTTGCGCTGGAATACCATTTCCGACAGCGCCCGGTTTTCGGGGCTGTGGGTGCTGTAGTAGTTGTCGAAGCTTACTTGGAAATCGGCGAAATCACGCTCGTGGTCGGCTTTCACCTGGGCGATTTGCTGTTCCGGGGTGACGCCGTTTTCCTCGGCCTTGAGCATGATGGCGGTGCCATGGGCGTCGTCAGCACACACATAGATGCATTGCTGGCCACGGAGTTTCTGGAAGCGAACCCAGATGTCCGTTTGAATGTATTCCAGCAAATGGCCGAGATGAATAGGGCCATTGGCGTAGGGAAGGGCACTGGTGACCAGTATCTTGCGGGGAGTGTCACTCATGGGAACGGCATCAATTTCCAAAAAATGGGTGGCCTATGATACGGGTGCTGCCGGGGTTTTTCATCCTGTGATATTCGCGGTGAAACCTGGGCCCTGGGAACAGGGGCGCCGGTGGGCATTTAAGGCAGGCAATCGCAGGTATGTTTCGTGTGCGTGGGGGGAATCACCGTGCCTGAGAGAACCGCTTGTGGTTAGCTTTTCGTCTCTCAGGCAGGTATGGCAATTAGCGGGTCCCCTTGGGGACCTGCCCGCGTTTTAGGGCGTCACGCACCTGTTGCTGGGAAACCGGTTTACTGAGGTAATCGTCTACCCCGGCATCACGGGCTTTTTGCACATAGTCCCCGGTGGCATGGGCTGACAGGGCGATGATCCAGCAATGGGGCTGTGCTTCATGTTCGGCTTCGAGTGCTCGAATTTCCCGGCTGGCTTGATAGCCATCCATGATGGGCATTTCACAATCCATGAATATGATATCCCAGTGATTTGGCCGGTTGCGCACCAGCTCGAGGGCTTGCTCTCCATCACTAACCAGGGTGGCATGAATACCCAGTGATTTGAGAATGCTGTCGATCACCAGCTGGTTCACCGCATTGTCTTCCGCCACGATTACTTTGAGTATATTGGCTTGGTCCAGGCAGATTAAGGGCGCGCGTTTTTCTGTAAAGGCCCTGTTTTCGTCGGGGCCAGTTAGCAGGCTGCGCTTGAGTGCCTGGCAGGAAAACGGCGTTTCTATCAGCAGCAGATTTTCCGGTAGATTGTCACTGAGAGGCTGACCTGTAGGGTGCAGCAATATCAGCGCGGGGTTATCGAATTGGGCACGAAGTTGCTCAACGTTTTGCGGGTTTTCTAGGACCGGCAATTCAGCGATAAGATAATCCACGGCTTGGCTAGGGTTGGCAGGGTTCAGCGCCGCAGCGACGTTGCGATATTCCAACGTTTTAGCCCCCCAGCGGCTAAGCATCTGAGACAGGCTGAGTAGTTGTGGTGCGGAACTAGAAATAATGACGGCCTTGCGATTTTCCAAAACCGGTTTTCTTTGATTAGTTTCCACCTCTACGGGCAGTGATATCCAGAACGTGGCGCCGCGGCCTAGGGAGCTGGAGACACCAATTTCCCCGCCTAGTAGTTCGATCAACCGTTTGCAGATTACCAGCCCAAGGCCGGCACCATTGTGTTTAGTTTTGGCTGACAGGTCCGTAAATGCTTGGAACAGCGATGATTGCTGCCCTTCATCCAAACCTATCCCTGTATCGACTACTTCGATCATCAGCATGCATACCCCCTTGTTATTGGGGGGTTGTTTCAAGTTTACATGCAGGGCAATGTGGCCCCGATCGGTGCACTTGAAGGCATTGCTGAGCAGATTAGTAATGATTTGCTTGAGGCGAATGGGGTCGGTTTTGATGCGCTCAGGGACGCGGCTATCAATGTGGATATAGAGCGGTAGGCCCTTTTCACTGGAGTGCAGTGCAAACAAGCGAACACAGTCATCGACGATGTTTTCTAACGCGATAGAGCGGTAGTCCAGTTCGAGTTTGCCGGACTCAATTTTAGAGTAATCAAGAATGTCGTTGATGACTCTTAGCAGCGACTGGGTCGATTGGTAGATGGTGCCGACATATTGCTCCTGTTGTTGGGTCATGTCGGTGCGACGCAACAGATCAGTCATGCCCATAATTCCGTTCATGGGGGTACGAATTTCATGACTCATCGTCGCTAGAAATTCACTTTTAGCGTGGTTTCTGGCCCCAGCCTTAAACGCTTCCATTTCTGCGATGGCGCGGTCGCGAACGGAGTTGGAGTGGGCCTCTTTCAAGCGATTGATGCGCCGGGCTAAGGCCAGTGAAAGCAGCACGACCTCCAAGAAAACACCGATTTGCATTAGGTTTTCGGTCAGTATGTTGCGCGGGATTAGGCCATATTTATTCAGCGCAATAGTCGCCGCACCGACAATAAAGCAGAACCAAGCCAGGGTGAAAATACGCGCGTCCGGATCGCCGGCTCGGGTGCGAATTAGGCCGATGAGAAAAATGCTGAAATCCATCAGCAAAATAGCACTAGCGGAAATCGGTATTAGGAAAGTGCGGCTGGTAAAGGGGGTCGCTAGAAATAGTATCGTGCCTATGCCGATCAAGATCCGCAGCCACACGGCAAGGCGAGGGGATTTTTCCTGTAATGATAAAAAATGCAGGGCAAGCAGAGGCGGTAGCAGTGCCACTAAGGGTAGCAGGTAATGAATGATGTACTGGCTGATCAGGATAGAGTGCGGCCACAAATAACGCTGGGCATAGCCATGCAGGACTGCCATGAACAGGGTGACAACGGCGGACCAGCATACATATAGCAGGTAGACTTTTTCGCGGATGGAAAAGAACAGCGACAGGTTATAAAGAATCATCACCAGCATGCCGCCGAAGAAAATGCCTTGCACTATGCTTTGTGTTTGCGTGGAGGCGTTGTAGTTTGCTTGCGTCATCAACTCCAGCGGTAACTGAATGCTGTGTGCAGAGGAAACCTTGAGCAGGATGTCGCTGTCGGTGCCGGCCGGTAGGGTAAGCGGGAAGGCTGGCTTGGGGGCGGTGCCTGGGCGCACTGAAAAGTCACGGTCCATGCCTGCCTGGAAATGGGCAACCAGATTACCGCCGGCATCAATTTGGTAAACATCGATTTCGCCGAGCATGGCGTAGTCGATTTCCAGCTGCCAGGCACTATGGAACTGATTAAGGTTGCGAACTGAGAAACGGAACCAGCAATGATCCCTGATAAAGCCTAAATTCGGTACGCCGGCACCGGTAGGTTGCCATGGTAGGTCTCGGCGTTGAAGAATGTCAGTAATGTCTGGTGATTGATCCGCAGGCGTACAAAAGGAATACAGGCCCTTATAAGGGTGTAGGTGCTCTTGTTGTTCGCCAATAATCTGGGTGTCCGGTCCATTGGCGGATGCCAGTGTGGACAGACAGACTGATAAAAAAGCGACAAGCAACAACAGGGTGGCTTTCGAGTCGTTGAACAAAGTGTCTATATCCATCAGTGGATGAAGGGGGGATCTCACCTCTTTTCAGTGATGCTAGCAGCGTGAGCCGGGGGGCTCAATGCAGCGGGAGAATAACCCATGGTAGCAATAGTAAACCGTTTTTCGGTTGGCCCTATTACCGGTGAGTCCGGGGAGTCTCATGTGCGTCTTTTCGGGGCATTGCCCAAAGGAGAGCTAGGAGCCGGGAACAAATTCATGTGGGGGCGGGTGCGTTGGCGTGAGCTGGGCGAAGAACGTTGGTCTGAACCCCGACGATTCCGCCTCAATGGTAATTTTGACGGGTCCGGGGTCGTGGTAATCAATAAGCTAAAACCGGGGGCCTGCTATCAATATCAGGCAGGTTGGGTGCGCTCGGAAGAACAGACACCGTTGGATTGGCATGGTGTGGATACGGGGCGCTTTTCTACCCATCAGCCAACGGCGAATCAGACTACCTTCCTGTTCGGTTCCTGTTGTTACCGGTTTGTAGGGCTGGATGGCATTATTCAGGATGATCGCGCGGACAAAATTTTTGCAGAAATGTCGGCCCAGGCGGAGCAACACAATCTGGATTTTGTGCTCTTCGGTGGCGATCAGGTCTATGCCGATGCCCTGTATAGCATTGGTGCCGCTACCACCCCTGATGATTTCGATTCTCTCTATCGGACCAGTTTTTCTCAGCCACATTTGGCGAAACTGCTAAGGGAAACTAATAGCTACATGATCCTTGATGATCATGAAATCGAGAATAACTGGCCAGCCAAGGCGGATGCCGATCGGTGGACCAACAAGTATCCGGCTGCGATCAAGGCCTATCAGATTTACCAAGCGTCCCATTCTCCGGCTGCTCCCTTGAATCAGGCCGGCACCTATTTGGACCGCGATCCCGATAAATTCTGGTATACCTTTTCCCGTGGCCCGGCGGATTTCTTTGTGATGGATGTGCGTACCGAGCGGGTTCTAAGCCGCTGGCCCTGGCAGCGCAAGATGATCAGCGAGGTGCAGGAGCAGGCGTTTGTCGAATGGCTAGATCGTGATCCTGATCGCATCAAGGTTTTGGTGACCTCCGTTGTTATGTTTCCTGAACAACGCCGTCCCTTTCAGGGTAAGGATGCCTGGGAAGGCTTTCGTCATCAGCGCCAGCGCTTGTTGTCGGCCATGGCAAAAAGCGCGAGCCAAAAACTGGTGGTGCTCAGCGGTGATGTGCATGCCTCTCTGTACGCTAGCCTGACCTTGAATGGGGGCAAGAAGGTGCACAGTTGGACCTGTTCGGGGGTGTTTTGGCCCACCGCGCTATTCGCGTTTCGTTGGTATCGTCCAATGATTCGGGTGCCGGGGTTGCTGTATAGCGGTTGGGGACGGCCCTTAGGGCATGTCAGCGTGCCGGGGGAGGTTTTCAGCAACAATGCGTTTTCGGTGGTGTCATTTGATGACAAGGGGGCTCAGTTTGCTCTGTTCGATCGCCGAAATCGGGCAGTACCGGAGGCAAGTCGAACTATCGAGTGGTAACGCAGGCTGTGTTGGGCAGAAATGGCTGCCCTTTGCGTTATATGGCGAAAAGCTTACAGGGATTGGCGTTTTTTTACCTTATTAGCGTTCGCTGATTTGCCTAGAGTGGATCTCGCAAGGACGCGATGGAACACGGATGTTCGATTTCGACCCGGTACAGCTTACGTCCGCCACCCCCAAATGGCGGGCGTCTTTTTTTCTCCCTTTGATTGCCCGCAGCAGAACCTCGATAATGCATCGCTTCATTGCAGGAGTCGGTCATGTCTGAGCAAGTAGAACAGCGGGAAATCCTCAAAGCTAAACTCAACCACGAAACCGCAAAAGCTAGCTGGAAAGAGCTGCAGCCCTTCTTTGCCCGTGGCCAGACGATCTATGTGGCGCCAGAGTTAGATCTGATTGAGGTCGCGTTGGCATTTTCAGAAGATCAGGCAGAACTGATTGCTCTGTGGCGTGACAAGACGCAGGTTGACAAGGTGAGCGATGAGCAGGCACAAGCCTGGTTCGCCGAAGACAAAGCTCTGTGGACCGTGGTGCTGCCGCCATGGGTGTTAGTGCAGCAGGAATCGATGCAGTAGTTTCTCGCCTCTTTTCTCCTCCTTTCTTCTAGGGTCTTTTAGGCCTTGCCGTCTGCCCCTGTGGCCGCTATTAGCGGGCGGCCACGCCGTTTCGGTTAATTAGGCCGGGGCGTTTGTCGAGTATGACGGCGCCCTCAGATTGGCATTCCTAAAAGAATGAGCGGAGAGCTTGAGTGTGGTTCTACGACATGAAAAGCCAGGCTGGCATTCATTGCTACCGGGGGTATAGAGTGAGCGAAAAGGCCTGTGCGTGTGCCCGGCGGGCCTAGGAGAGCTTGAAGGTCGTGGTTGGCCACGTGCTTCGGTTTTACTCGATACGTTTCGTAGTATAAGGACGCCGGAGGTTTTGATGCAGTATGAGGTCGCTCAACGCGAAGCGCTATTGCAGGCCCAGCTGGAAGGGCTGGTGACGGCTCACATCGGCGCTGATCAACAGTCTCTTTTTCGCAGTTTTCTCACTGCCTATTATGAAATGAGCAGCCTTGCTGCACTGACCGCTCGCTCCCCTGAGGCGCTTTTTCAAATCGCCCAGCAGCACTGGTTGATGACACTCCAACGCCACCCCGGCGAAACCCTTATCCACTTGAAACCCCCTTGCCACCCCGGTGGGCTTGCTGCACTACGCACTGTTACCGATGATGTGCCGTTCTTGGTGGATTCCGTAGCTATGGCCGTGCGTGATGCGGGTACGGCTATTGACTGGACTGTGCATCCGGTGATTCAGATGCGCCGCGATGCCCATGGGCATCTCACCCAGGTGGTTGGTGTCGGTGACGGTGAGCAGCCCGCTGAATCCATGATTTATGTGGAATTCGAACCGCTGGGCGACGATAAGGATTACGCCAACTTGCAGGCTATTCTTGAACGTGTGCTCGATGACTTGCGTGTGGTGGTGGAAGATTTCGAGCCCATGCTCAATAACCTTAGCGCGACCCAGGCTAATTTATCGGCCAGTTATCCTAATCGAGACCAACAGGAGCTACAGGAAGCAAAAGAGTTTATTGAATGGTTGTCTGAAGAGCACTTTACCTTTCTTGGTTATGCCCGCTCTGAAGCAAAAGATATGGAGGGGGGCATCCAGTTGCACCTGGATAATGCTGCAGGGCTTGGTCTGGCCCGCCCGAATAGCCCCTATGCCAATGCGGATGAATTTATTGCACCGAATGAAGAAATGGCCAAATACATCCGCCATGGTCGCCTAGTGGTTGTCACCAAAGCCAATGTGCGTTCGCATATTCATCATCCTCACTACATGGATGTGGTTTCGGTAAAACGTTTGGCTGCAGACGGTTGCGTTGAAGGCACCGACCGCTATATCGGTTTGCTTTCCCTTGATGCCTATATCAACCGGCCCCGGGATATTCCATTGATTCGCCGCAAGGTGAATTACGTGCTGGAGCGTTCTCGTTTGCCAGGCCGCTCGCACTCCGGCAAGCACCTGCGCGACATTATTTACCAACTGCCTCGTGATGAATTATTTCAGTGTAGCGAGCAAGAGCTGTATGACATTTGCATGGGCATTCGTGCCCTGCGTGATCGTCACCATTTGCGGGTTTTCGTGCGTCGAGACCGCTACGGACGTTTTTATTCCTGCATGATTTACCTAAGCCGCGAGCGTTATTCTCCGGAACTGCGCGACAAGGTGACGGCTGAGCTGATGACATTGTGTAATGGCCGCTCGGTGGAACGTACGGTGGATTTTCTCCGTGAAGGGCTGGCTCGGATTCATTGTATTGTGCGCATTCCCCAGGGTATGCAGCTGGCAATGAACGATAACCAGGTAGAGGAGCGGTTGATCGAGATCACCCGCTCTTGGTCTGATCAGCTAGGGGAAGTGTTACGCAAAACCAGTGACCAGAATGACGAGTGCGAGGAGATGGGCCCCCGGGCCGGTGACGGTGCTACGTTGGCGTTGCAGTATAGAGAAGCCTTTCCTTTAAGTTATCGGGAAGCCTACAGCGCTGTGGAAGCTGCCGCAGACTTGCAGTACTTGATTCAGCTGAGAGCGGACCAGCCTGTGTTGCCCTGTTTGACTGTTTCCGATGCGGATGGTGCGGCGTGTCCAACCAGTTTGCGCCTGTACAGTTTGAATAATCCCATTGAGTTATCCGCTGTGCTGCCGGCGCTGGAGAATTTTGGCCTGCGAGTCGTGCGCCAGAACCCCACCCAGGTGACTCCTCGCGGCGGTGAGCCCCGCTGGATTCAGGTTTTTGATGTGCAAGTCAACGGGGACTGCTGTTTGGGGCCGGTGCAACAGAAACGTTATTTCGAACAGGCTTTTCTGCAATGTTGGAATGGCGATACCGAAAATGACGGTCTTAATCGACTGGTGTTGCTGGCAGGGCTAAATGCCCGCCAAGTGGTGTGTTTGCGTACGCTGACAAAATACCTGATTCAAACAGGATTACCCTTCTCTCAAAATTACATGGAGGAGTTGCTGGCGGAACATGCACGCATTGCCCATTTATTGGTGCAGCTTTTTGAGAACCGTTTTGACCCGCAGTTAAGCGATAGTCGCCGTGAGCATGAAGGAGTGAAACTGTCACAGAGCTTGGCCCAAGAACTGGACAGCGTAGTTTCACTGGATGCAGACCGAGTATTGCGGGCGTTTTTGAGCGTGGTGAGAGCAGGGCTGCGTACTAACTTCTATCAGCGAACGGCAGGAGGCAACGACAAATCTTATGTCAGCCTCAAGCTCGACCCAACGAAAGTTTCCGAGTTGCCGCCACCGCTGCCTATGTACGAAACCTTTGTCTATTCGCCCACCATGGAAGGTATTCATTTGCGTGGTGGGCCTGTGGCCCGTGGCGGCCTGCGTTGGTCCGACCGCCGTGAGGATTTCCGCACCGAAGTGCTGGGCCTAGTCAAAGCTCAGATGGTTAAGAACGCTATTATCGTGCCGGTGGGTGCCAAGGGTGGCTTTGTAGTGAAAGGCGGCACGCCCAGTGACCGGGAGGCGTGGCAGCAGCAAGGCATCGCCTGTTACAAAGATTTCATTCGCGGGCTTCTGGATATCACCGACAACCGCGAGGGCGATACGATCGTGGCGCCGGATCAGGTGGTTCGTCATGACGTAGATGACCCCTATTTGGTGGTGGCCGCAGATAAAGGCACTGCGACGTTCTCGGATATCGCCAATGGCCTGGCTGACGATTACGGTTTCTGGCTGGGCGATGCGTTTGCTTCAGGTGGCAGTGCGGGTTACGACCACAAGCAAATGGGTATTACTGCTCGCGGTGCTTGGGAAAGCGTAAAACGCCACTTTCGCGAACAGGGCAAGGATATTCAGGCTGAGCCTTTCACTGTGGTTGGCATTGGTGACATGGGTGGGGACGTGTTCGGCAACGGTATGTTGCTGTCAGACCAGATTCAGCTAGTTGCCGCGTTCAATCACCTGCATATTTTCATCGACCCAAGCCCGGACCCGGCCGCTACTTTTGTCGAACGACAACGCCTGTTTACAACCAAAGGTGCCACTTGGGATGACTTCGATCGCGAGGCTATGTCTGAAGGGGGGGGCGTCTGGTCGCGCCGTGCCAAGAGTATTGAGCTCAGTGAGCGGGCTTGCGAGGCGTTGGGGATTACTGAGCGCACGCTGACGCCTGCGGAATTGATTACGGCGATTCTCAAGGCGCCGGTGGAGCTGCTCTGGAATGGCGGTATCGGCACTTATGTGAAGGGTAGTAATGAAAGCCATGGCCAAGTGGGCGACAGAGCCAACGATGCCATTCGTATAAACGGCAAGGATCTACGCTGCCAGGTTGTGGGTGAGGGTGGCAACCTGGGGCTCACTCAGCTGGGCCGTATTGAGTTTGCTCTCAAAGGTGGCCGCATTAATACCGACGCCATCGATAATTCCGCCGGCGTGCACAGCTCGGATCGGGAAGTGAATATCAAGATTCCATTGAACCAGCGTCTGCGCGATGGGCGCCTGGATCGGGATACCCGCGACCCTTTACTGGTGCGCATGACCGACGATGTAGCCGATGCCGTATTGCGTGACAATTACGTGCAAAGCTTGGCGCTCAGCCTGTTGGAATATAACGCTGCGTCGCGGCTGGATGAACATGCTAACCATCTGCGGACACTAGAGCGCCAGGTGATGCTGGTGCGTGCGGTGGAATTTTTGCCAGATGATGAAGGGTTAAGTGAGCGCCGTACCCGAGGTAAAGGGCTGACTCGCCCGGAGCTGTCGGTGCTGTTGTCCTATACGAAGAATGCCTTGTTCGATGCCTTGCTAGCATCGGATGTGCCTGACGATGCCTTTTTTGATCAAGATGTGCTGCATTACTTCCCGCGGGAACTGGTGGAGTCGTTTGGTGATGATCTTCTTAATCACGGTTTGCGCCGGGAGTTGATCGCCACCGTGCTGGCTAATGCAGTGGTTAATCGCGTGGGCTTTGCTTTTGTTCATCGTTACGCAGATGAGCATGGTTTGTCATTGCATCGGCTGGTGAAGGCCTATGTCATGGCTCATGCCGTTTTTGACGGGGACCTTTATTGGGCGCCGGTGGATGAGCTGGATGGGCGGGTGGATAGTCAGGTGCAATTACGGCTTTATGGTCGCGTAATCGGGCTGATGAAGCACGTGACCACTTGGCTGATTCATTACAAGTGGGGGCGCCGTCCGGTGGCGGAAGCTGTGGCCCGTTACCGGCAGGCCATTGCTGAACTGGAAAGTATGTTGCCCGAGGTGCTGCCGGGCAGTTACCGGCAGGAATGGGATCAGGCTGTGGAGGGCATGAAAGACGATGGCGTGCCCGAGAAAGAAGCGAAAATGCTAGCCAATACCATGGTGCTAGGCTGTGCTCTGGATATTGTAGAGCTTGCCTCTCAGGCTCAGGTGCCGTTGAAACTTGCAGCGCAAGTGTACTTCTTCGTCGGCGATAAACTGCATATTTTGTGGCTATTGTCATCGATTATCGATCTGTCTGTTCAGGATCGCTGGCAAGCCTTGGCCCGGGCTAATCTACGAGAAGACTCTTACCGTTTGCATCGGCAAGTGGCCGCTAAAGTACTGGAGTGCGCAGGCGAGACAGCGGCGGCAAGATTTGCTGCTTGGGAGGAGAAGTCGCGCCAAAAAGTAGCCTTTGGCGTAAATCGCTTGCAAAGCCTGCAAGCGGAAGGCCCCTACGACTTTATGACGCTGGCCGTGGGTGTGCGCGAGCTGCGTAAGTTGCGCAGTTTGTAGGCCTTTTGTCGAGGAACGCACGGATTGCACTTGAGTTGGTAGGCCTCTGCATATACTGTACAAAAAGACAGTACATGCAGAGGTGAAGTGTATGCGTGCAATGAATAGGGGAACCCTCAGCCAGCGACCAGGGCGTTTTGCCGTCAGTCATTCTGAATCTAATAGTCCGCCTGTGAATCGGCCCACTCGCTATCACCGTGAGAAAGCCAGCAGCATTATCATGACCAACCGCAGCCCGGACCTGCCTTTTGAGCAGAGTATCAACCCTTATCGGGGGTGTGAGCACGGTTGCATCTACTGCTATGCGCGTCCCAATCATGCCTATGTGGACCTATCCCCCGGCCAGGATTTTGAGAGCGAAATTTTCTGTAAGGACAATGCCCCCGAAGTGCTGCGCGATAGTTTGCGTAAGGCAAGCTACCGTTGCCGGCCGATTGTACTGGGTACCGTGACCGACCCTTACCAGCCCATTGAGCGTGAGCGACGCATTACGCGCGAGTTGATGCAGGTGCTGGTGGATTGTCAGCACCCTTTCAGCCTGATTACCAAAAGCACCTTAGTGCTGCGAGATTTAGACCTGATTGCGCCCATGGCGCGGGCAGGGCGTGCTTGCGTCGCTGTCTCGGTTACCACGTTGGATAACCGCCTTAAGGGCCAGCTGGAGCCTCGCGCCAGCGGGGGAAAGGAACGACTTAAAGTGGTGCGCGAACTGAGCCGAGCCGGCGTACCGGTGACGGTATTGGTGGCGCCGGTGATTCCTTTTATTAATGATCACGAACTGGAAGATATTGTTCATCAGGTGGCTATGGCCGGTGCCCAGCAGGCGAGCTATGTGGTGCTGCGCTTGCCCCACGAAGTGGGGCCGTTGTGGCAGCAATGGCTAGAGGAGCACTATCCAGACCGTGCGGATAAGGTCATGTCCGTGATGCGGGATCTACACGGCGGAGCGATTTACGATAGCCGTTGGCATCACCGTCAGAGTGGGCAAGGTGCTTGGTCACACTTACTCCGTCAGCGTTTTGATTCCGCCTGTCGCAGTGCTGGGCTGGCCGCGCGCGAATCGCTGTCGCTGGATACCAGTGGGTTTGTGCCGCCGGGGCCCCATGGGCAGTTGAGCCTGTGGGGCACGGTTTAGTTGGCTAGGGTTCTTTATTTTTCCGATGGGTTTAGTCAAAAGGCGTATTTTAGCGATTGGTAAATTTTGCGAGCCGGCGCTGTAGTACTGCTCGATATGGTTCAGGTAACGGTGACTGTGTTGATGGATTTGACTTGGCGGTTGGTGCCGCAATTGAATGCGGTTAATCAAGGCGTGGAAGTCGGCAGGGAGGGGTGTTTTCCTCATCAATGTGGCGTCTATTACGGCGTTCCAGAGCGGCTCATTCCTTGCTCTTCAAGGCGTATACCATGCGAACCGATGCGGGGTTAGTAAGGCGTTGGCCGGGCGCTATCGCACCATCATGCTTCCCCGGTTAAGCAACGTGCTGATGGTCTGGCTCGGCAAGCTCGCACGCCGTATGATTAAGCACCGACTGGCTGGATTGTTACAGGCGTGAATTCTTGTCCCTTTCAACGTGCCCGCTCCCCGGAACAGAAAGCGGAGCGGCGTGCACAAATTCTTGAGGCGGCGGCGATGTTCTTTGCTGAACAACGGTTCGACGCCATTAGTTTGGCGGCGATTGCTCGCCAGTCCGGTGTTACCAAAGCTGCGCTATACCGGTATTTCCCCTCCAAAGAAGCCCTTTTTTTGGCGCTCTATCTAAATGAGCTGGATGATATGGTGGTGGCGCCATTAGCTCAGGGGGAGCCGCTGTGGGCGGCAATCAGTGAGTTGTTAATCGGGCGGCCTTTATTTTGCCGCTTAACCTCTATTCTGCATACCGTGTTGGAGCACAATTTGGATGAACCCCAGGCACGGGAGTTCAAGCAGGCCTTATTGGCCCAGTTTGTCCATTTAGGCGGACGGTTAGAGAATGAATTTGGTTTGGAGGGGGATCAAGCGATTCGTTTCCTGATGCAAACCCAACAGTCGGTAATCGGTTGTTGGGCGGTGAGTCAGCCTGCGCCGGTGGTAGCTGCCGTGATTGACGCTCCACCGCTGGATGTATTTCAGGTGGTGTTCGCTGATGCCCTACGAAGCCAGTTACGTGCGTTGCAGGCTGCGCTATGACGGTAAGGCCTGCTTATGAGTGAGTGGTTGGGCACGGATTGTTTGTATGACGCGGCGCAGGAGCCGCTAGCATTGCTGCTGCTGGCACATGGGGCTGGGGCCGCCATGGACAGTGATTTTATGAATGCTATGGCTGCGGCGTTGGCTTCACAGTCCGTGGCCGTGCTGCGTTTTGAATTCCCGTATATGCAACGGCGGCGCTACGAACAGCGCCAATTTCCACCGGACCGAGCACCCAAACTGCTGAGCGCCTTTGCCGCGCGCGTTGAGCAAGCACACTCCTTGGCCGGTGAGTTGTGTGGTGCGGTTAATGAATCACTACCACTGTGGATCGGTGGCAAGTCCATGGGGGGGCGAATGGCTTCTATGCTGGCAGCCGAGGGTGCGGATATCGATGGCGTGGTTGCGCTGGGGTATCCTTTTCATCCGGTTGGCAAACCCGAGAAAACACGGATTGCCCATCTGCCAGATCTGGCGGTGCCTATGTTGATTTGCCAGGGCGAGCGGGACCCCTTTGGTAAGCCGGATGAGGTGGCAGGCTATGGTTTGTCAGAGCAGGTGCACATGCACTGGCTGCCGGTTGGGGATCATGATTTTAAACCGCTCAAACGCAGTGGGTTAAAACAGCAGGATTTGATTCAAGAATCCGCGAGGGCGTCGGCGGCGTTTATGCTGAAGGGCGTGCCTGCCATTAAGCGTTAGGCGGCGGCCCGCCCTAAACCTGATGTTGTGTCAGGCAGGTGATGCGTTTGCCGGCCTGGTTGTACCATGACTATCGGGGTTTTCTCTTTTTCCTGCGCTGTATTCAGCGGTTCTCTGGGCGGTTTTACTTCTGTGATTTTTCACTGATCCACAGATTAATGGTGCCTTCTACCACTACGGTGCCATCGTCCCGTGTGGCTTTAACCGTGACAGGCAGGTTGCCGGGTTTCCAGTCTTCCGGGTTGGCTTCGGCGGTGGCGGTGATGTCGGTGGTGGCTTTGGCGGTGTAGGTCACGTCCATGCCTTTGGGAATCCACCGTAAATGCTTGGGTACAGAGGCTTCCGCCATGGCGCCCATGGCGCACTCCATCGCATTGCAGATAGCGATGACGTGAACGGTTTGGATGTGGTTTTCCACCCCTTTACGCTTCTTGAATGTGACCTTGCAGAAATTAGGGCGCAGTTCAGCGATGGTCGGGGTGATGGTCGCGAAGTAAGGGGCTTTTCGGCTGAATACCATAGAGAAAATCTTGCGCCCGGCCGGCAGTTTTAAGGCTTTTTCGTACAGGTTTAGCAGGTAGTTATTACTCATGGGACGGGCTCCTGAAATCAATGAGCTCATTCTCCACAGCCGCGGCGGTGTAGCAATGGGTTTGGGGCGCCATTGCCCGGCCCAACTGTTACCATAGTGTCAAAATTTTAATCTCAGCGGAGAGAACGGCGTGAAAGTTACACAGGCGTTGAAGGGCAGCAGCTGGAAGACCAAAGCGTTGGTGATTCTGGCTGGCTTCTATTTATTGTACGTGTTGCTGGGCTTTTTTGTTGCTCCCGGCTTGGTGCGCGATAACGCCCGAGATGCCCTTGCTGAATTGACTGGCCGTGAGGTGGTGATTAGCGAGGTAAAAATTAATCCGCTGGCGTTGAGTGCCACGGTGAACGGTTTCGCTATCAACGATGAGCAAACGCAAGTCTTATTGGGTTTTAACCAGCTTTATGTGAATTTCGAGGTTTCGTCGTTGTTCCGTTGGCGCTGGCATTTCAAGCAAATCGGTGTTGAGGGGCTGAACGTTAGAGCTCAGCGTAACCCTGGGTCGGTTTTTAATTTCGACGACATCATCGCCCATATGGAAACGCAACAGGCAGACAGTGACCCAAAAGTGGAACCCGTCTCTGATGCGGAGTCGTCGTTGCCGAACATCTCCGTGGATGAGTTGTCGCTCAGTCACGGAGAACTGCGTTATACCGAAGCTACGGGCAAGGAACCCCACCAGCTAATTTTGCCTGTGGCGTTCACGGTGACAAACTTTTCCACGGTTGCAAAAGGGGAAGACCAGAATGGTTACGCTATTCATTTAGAGGGGCCAGAGGGTGGCGCTTTTGATTGGAATGGCCATTTTGCGTTTTCACCGTTTCTGGCCCATGGCCATCTAAGCATAGAAAAAGTCGACCTAGTGTCGCTGGCTAAACTGGCCGAGGGCGAGGTGAGATTCACGGTGCCCTCCGGCGAACTGGATTTGCAAACGGACTACCTGTTCAGTACTGAACAGGGGCCGCGGGTGATGGTCAATAATGGTGAGCTCACATTGCGGGATTTGCAGATCCAGAAGCCTGGTGAGCAAGCGCCGAGCGTTGAGGTGCCAGCGTTGACCGTGACAGGTATTTCCGTGGATAGCGCCAAGAAAGAGATACAGCTGCCTAACGTTGCCTTGGAGCAGCCTCAAGTGAATGCGGTACTGGCGGAAGATGGGTTGGATCTCGCCACATTGTTCCTGCCAGTGGATCCGCAAGAGGCGGAGCAACGCAAGCAAGATGTGAAAGAAAAGGCCCAAGAGGCGGCTGAGCGTATTGCCGAGGCTGAGACGGTCTGGGTTACTCGGCTGGATAATTTGGCAATAGAAGGGAATACCTTGCGCCTCACGGACCGGACCCTGAACCCGGCGCAAACAATGACGCTTACCGACGGTGGCCTGACCCTGAGCAACCTTATTATAGGTGAAGAGGCCACGTTTACCTGGCAAGGCAAGGCAACCCTTCAGGAGCAAGGCTCGTTGACTCATTCCGGTGAGGGTCAATTGGCGCCGTTGTCGATCAGTGCGAAGGGGGCGTTGACTGCTTTGCCCTTGGCGCCGTTGTCCCCGTGGCTGGAGCGCGAGGCACCACTGAAAATGACCAGTGGGCAGCTTAGCGTGGATTTGCAGTCCACGGTGAAAGGTGACACGCCAGATATTACGGTGAATGGCAGTGCTGGCGTGATTAACCTTAACCTGCAGGAGGGCGGCCGTCCCTTGATTAAGGTGAATAAAGGGCAGGTTAAAAATGTGTCATTGGCGACCGCAACCCAGCAGGTTCGCGTGGGAGAGATCCTGCTCACCGGTATAGATATGCTGCACCGGGTGGATGCTCAAGGCCGCGATGTGGCATCGCGCATCCAGGCCGGTATGCCGGCGCCGGCGTCCTCGGGCGGTTCTCCTTCTGCATCGTCATCGTCCAAGCCCTGGCAGGTAACGGTAGATAAACTCCGTTTAGTGGGCAGCCAAGTGCGCCATGAAGATTTATCGCTGAGCCCCCATTTTCGCATTGGGCTATATCAACTGGCGGGCACGGTGAGTAACTTGGATACCCGTTCTGGGCGCACTGCCAACGTGAATCTGAGTGCGCAAGTTGATCGGTATGCGCCCTTCTCTGTTAAGGGCCGGCTGTCTTCGGAGCCGTTCTCCACGGACATGCAGGTGTCTCTGCATAACTATGAAATGACGAGCCTTTCGCCTTACACCGGCCTGTACTTGGGATACTTGGTAGAGAAGGGGCAGTTGGGGGTGGATACCGAGGTCAGCGTTGAGAAAAATCACCTCAATAGCGCTGCCGATATTCTTGCGGATCAGTTTTATTTGGGTGAAAAAGTCGCCAGTGAGAACGCGGTGAGAGCGCCGGTGAAACTGGGCTTGTCTGTTCTGCGCAGTCGTTCCGGTGAAATTACCCTGCCGGTGAAAATGTCCGGGGATCTGGATGATCCCAGTTTTAGTGTCAGTGGCATGATCTTGAAGGTGCTGACTAATATTGTGGTCAAAGCGGCTACGGCACCGTTTTCTGTACTGGCCGGCTTGGCCGGTGGCGAGAATTTGGAAACCATCGCCTTCGAGCCGGGCAGTGCGCAGGCCGGTGTGCAAACAACCGGTTCTTTGCAGGCACTGGCCAAGGTGCTAACGGAGAAGCCGCATTTACATATTGGGCTGGTTGGGACCACCAATGCAGAAGACCGTGCCGCTATTGCCGGGCGGGCCATTGCTGAGGATGTGGCGGGTGATGATTGGCTGGGTATTGATGCGGCCGTGCAGGAAAAGAAATGGCGCCGTAAGCTGATTCGCCGTTACGAGTCTGGCTCTGATCGCGATGTGGAAACCTTGATCAGTGCCCCTTTGCCTGAAGATGACGAACAGCGCGATAGCTTGCTGGCGCGCAGTGCCTGGGATGCCATGCTCGCTACAGAGATTGAGTTAGTGGACCAGGAGCAATTGATAGCGCTGGCGCGGTTACGTTCGGAAAACGCTAAGGCGAGGCTGGTGAAACAGTTTAATATTGAGCCGTCTCGCCTGTACCTGAGCGACGCTAAAGTTGACGGTGCGGTGTCTGGCTTGACGCTGACGCTGGAAAAATAATCGGTGGCATTAATCTGGGAAACAGAACAGGACGAGGTGCGCTACGAAGTACGCCGTGCCGGGCAGACTTTGCGGCTGTTTGCTAACGGCGTCCAGCATTCGGAGTTTCATCCTAAGCGTCTGCTGACAGGCAGTGTGTGGGATTTGTTGTGGCTGCCGGCGCTGTTACACGAACCTGCCCGGTTTCGTCGGGTGCTGGTATTGGGGCTTGGTGGCGGTTCATTGATCCCACCGATCCGCAAACTGCTGAATCCGGATGTGTTGATGGCGGTGGAATTGGACGGTGTCCACCTTCAAGTGGCTCGCGAGGTGTTCGGCATCGACGCATTTGGGGTGGAGACTTGGCAGGGGGATGCGCAGCAGTGGTTACGGGAGTATCAGGGCGAGCCTTTCGATCTAATTATTGAAGATCTGTTTGCCCCGAGCAATGAACAGGTGAGCCGGGCGGTGCCCGCCGATGCGGGCTGGCAGGCGTGTCTGCGCAACAATCTGTCGGAGCATGGCACTTTGGTCATGAATTTTGGTGACTGGCAGGAATACAGTGACAGTTCAGCCTCGGGCCGTCGTGCCATGAAAAGTTTCGCCAGCCGCTTTCGCTTATCCTGCAGTGATTGCCACAATGCGGTGATTGCTTTCACTCGTGAGCCCGCACGCAGTATTCACCTGCGGCGGCGCATTGCGGTAACCCCGGCGCTGAGCCATGCGAAAGCGGCGGCGCGGCTGGATTACCACATCCGCCAACTGGACTGATTCGGCTTTACGATCAGTCCTGGTCCAGCATGCTCAAGGAATAGAGCTCGTCATTCTCGTCACTGGTTAGCAGCTGTTTACTGCGTGCTTGGTCATCGTGCATACCCACAAATAAAGCACGATAGGTGAGCACTGCCTGGACATAATCCCGGGTTTCGCGGAAAGGAATGGACTCGATCCATACATCGGCGGGCACGCCGTCTTCCGCATTTTCCAACCAGCGGTTCACCCGGCTGGGGCCTGCATTATAAGCCGCTAGAGCCAACACACGGTTATCGCTGAAATCGTCAAGGAGTTCCGCTAAGTAACGGCTACCAAGGGCGATATTGGTGTGTTTGTCTTGCAGGGTTTTGCTGGTGGGCGTGCCCATCTCGGCGTCTTTTGCCACCTTGCGGGCGGTGGCCGGCATCAATTGCATGAGCCCCATGGCGCCCACCGGTGAGCGGGCCTGAGGATTGAAGGCGCTCTCGCGACGGGCCACGGCCATAGAGAGCCAGGGATCCAAGCCGTGGGGTTTGGCTTGCTCTTCAAATAATGACAGATACGCGGGTGGGAAGCGCCAGGCCAGTGTATTCCAGGCCTTGGCCTGGATAGAGGCCTGCACAGACAGGTCGTACCATTTTTGAGCCAATGCGTAGTCTGCCAGATCGGCAATTTGTGCCTTATTGCTATGCCACATCAACCACATCCACTCTTTGTGCGCCAGGTAAGGCTCATTCAGCTCCCGTAGCATGCGGATACGGGTGATGGCAGGCGGTGGGGTGAAAGTGGCTGAGGAGCGGTGCTCCTGTTCGGAGAAGCGATACGGTTCACCCAGCCGGTCTGCGGCCAGGAAGGCAAAGAAATTGCGTTGCTGGGCGGCTTGTTGATACAGCTCACGGGCTTGATCTGGCCGATCGGTGCTTTCTAACGCACGGGCACGCCAGTATAACCAGCGCGAATCATTACGATCTTCCTCGGGTAGGCGCATAACCCATTCATCTAGCGCGTCCCAGTCTTGTTCAATTACAGTGCGACGAGCCCGCTGTGTCACCAGCGAGGTGTCGGGATGATTGGCTAACCAGTTATCCAACCATTGGCGGTTGCTTTCCACTCCGCGGATAGTGGAGTACCAGGCTATCCGGCTGCCAGCCCGCTCCCGTAGTGTTTTGTCTGTTAGGCCCTGTTGACGGCTTTGGGTATCGAACCATTTGCGCGCCGCTTGAGTATCTTTATACGCCCAGCGACGTAAGCCGGCGGACAGCAGTGTCTGGCGTTGAGTGTCAGGAAGGCTGCGAGGCACCTCGGTCACGTTGTGGGGGCTTTGGTAGAGCTTTTGCAGCCATTGGCTGGCGCTGGTGTAGTCGCTGTCTGCTAGCATTTTGTCTAGGTAGCGCATCAGTCCGGGATTATTAGCATCAAAGGCAAGCTGTTGACGTTCCCAGATCTGTCGGCCACCGATGACTCCGGCCTCTCGAGCGGCGTTGAACAGCGGGTCGCAATTGTTAGGCCGGGATTGGCCGGTGGCCCACAGATCTTTGGCGGCTTGCAGGGCGGTTTTGTCACCGGTTTGCCATTGTGCTTGATGGTAATAGCAACGTAGGGCTATGCCACTGGGAGCTTTGTCGCTAATGGCTAGCAGCGCTTGCCATTTTTCTGCCTTGCCGTAAGCGACAATGGCTAGTTGCCGAATATCCTTGGGTAGCGGCGAATCCGGGTATTGTTCAGCGTACTGGATTACTTTGTCCGCGCTGAGTTGGGGCAAAGCTGCGCGCAGTTTGTGGAAGTCCAGGTAGGCCTGCAGAGGGTGCTGATCACCCAGAGCCTGTTGCTGCCGGGAAAGCGTTTCCCAGTCATCGTTGCGTGCTGCGTCCAGAGCTTGATGGAAGTTGCCGCTATCCGTAGCGCCAACAACCAACGAAGAAAACAGACAGCAGGCAAACAGTGCAACGCGAGTTAATGGCGCAGTGCGACCCATTTGTGCCTCCACATCGTTGGAATGAATGGGTCAATTCTACCGGGCTGACTGTGCGCTTGGCGTGGTGATTATGTAAAACTTGAGGAGAATTCTCGTTATGGCGCAGCGTGGGGAAGATGTTGTTGGCCGCCCCCTTATCCGCCGCTGTGCGATATGCTCTATACTGCCGCCGCAGTTGACTTGAGCCGGAGCCCATGGAAAACACAACACAATTATTGCTGCGACAGTCCGATGCCCTTGCCGGGCGTAATGTGCTGGTGGTTGACGCTAATGACCCCGCACTGAAAACCCTATCGGTGGATGCCACGGTGCATGTGCATGCGGATGACTACACCATCGGGGCGCAACAGTGGGCGCCAGCACCCACTGTGCCCGCAGGCACTGACCTGCTGGTGCTGCCGTTGTCGAAGTCGCTTGATCGGTTACGATTTCTGCTCAACTGGTTAGCCGGCGAGATCGCCGAACCCACGGAGCTGTGGTTAATTGGCCCGACAAAAGGGGGGATTAGGGGGGCGTTGAAGTATCTGGAGGCTCATGTGGATGGGACTATGCTGGAGGACAGTGCCCGGCACTGCAAACTCTATAGCGGTTTATTACAACCTGGCGAAAAGCAGTCCTTGAACGCCTGGGGAACCGTGCTTGAGGTGGCGGATCAGGAAGCGGTGAGTTATCCGGGGGTGTTCAGCCATGGCCGTTTGGATGAGGGCAGTGCTCTGCTGCTGCAAGCCATGGAGGGACACAACCTGGGTAAGCCCGGCAAAGTTATTGATATGGGGTGTGGGGCAGGGGTTATCAGCGTTTGGTTGGCTCGTCATGGCTGGCAGGTTCAGGGTGTGGATGTGAGCGCCAGTGCCGTAACAGCCAGCACTGAAAGCTTGGCACGCAATGGCCTGCAAGGCCGGATCATGGGGGGGGATTTGTTTTCCCCCATTCAGGGGCGGGTAGATATGGTGGTCACCAACCCACCATTCCACGATCGCCGTCAGCGTACTACCGATATTACCCGCCGGCTAATTGCTGAGGCGCCCACCTATCTCAAGCCGGGTGGCGTGCTGTGGTTGGTTGCTAATCGTGAGCTGCCCTATGTGCAGTGGTTGGATGATGCTTTCAGTCATGTGCAGGTAGCCAGCGAGACCACCCGTTTCCGTGTCTACCGGGCGGTATTGTCGTGAGATTACACGCTGGCAGTTACAGCATGCGTTCCTGGGCCATCCAGGCGATGCAGTTTTCCAGCATGGTGGCCAAGGGGACCTGATCATCAAACCCCAGTTGCGCTACGGCTTTTCTTCCATCGGCGTGGACCCGGCTGGTAACCAGTGCGACTTTTTCCGGGGTCAGGCTGGGTTCGTTACCGGTGAACAGGCTGCCGATGGGGTAGAGCTGGCCCGCCAGTTTGAGTAGTGCCGGGGGGACGGTGCGCCGTGGAGCCTTGCGCCCCAGTTGCTCAGCAATGGTCTGTACTAAGGTCAGGAAGCTGGCTTCCACTCCGGCAAGAATATAGCGTTCGCCACAGACGCCATGCTTCAGGGCTGCAATGTGGGCCCGCGCCACTTCTTCCACTGCACAGAAGTTTCCACCGCCAGGCGGAACCCCGGGGAGTTTGCCGTCGTTAATCATGCGAATCATCTGCGACCAGTTGTGGGTGTCGCCGGCGCCAATGATGCCGCAGGGGTTCATAATTACAGCGTCCAGCCCTTGGCGAATGCCATTTTCCACCTCCTTTTCAGCCAGAAACTTGGTGCGGTTGTAGCCGATCCAGTCATTGGCGGCATTGGAAGGGGTCTGCTCGTTGATGGGGGTGTCTTGAATGCCCCAGGCGGAAATGGAGGAGGTATGAATAAAGCGACCGGCCACATTTTTCAGGGCGGCGCTAACCATGGCTTGGGTGCCGACGACGTTGTCCCTGTATTGTTGTGCATTACCTCGGCGCCACAGGCTGGTGTTGCCCGCCACGTGAAAAACCGCATCGGGTGCAGCGGGCATGACCAGAGCCAGTTCGGTGGCATTGTCTAGCGGTGCCTGAACGACGGATACCCCCTTTTTGGCATGCAAGGCACTGGCATCACTGTTGGGACGCACTAGGGCAACCACTTCCCACTGTTTGTCGAGAAGCTGGTCGATAATATGCCCACCGAGGAATCCTCGGCCCCCACTGATAAATCCCACGGGCATGTCAATATCCTTCTTTTGCTGATGTACATTTGTTGTTTTGCCTTTGTTCTTCTATACGCATAGACGTGAACGCTGGCAACTGCTTTGTTTGTCTGCTTTCATGCTTTTGAAAGCGCTGTTTGCGCAAAACACAAGATTGTTCTTCAGTGCTGGTCAAGCCAGCGGCTTTTGACTATATTGCCGTTTCGCCTTTGCGGGTGTAGTTCAATGGTAGAACGGCAGCTTCCCAAGCTGCATACGAGAGTTCGATTCTCTTCACCCGCTCCAGACATAAAAAAACCGCCTTCAGGCGGTTTTTTTATGTCTGGAGCATTCTTGGTTGATTCTGGGCGAGCTCTCGCTCGCGATCCGGTGAAGTAATTATCATTATAGCGGGCAGGACAGATAGCGGCTGTCGAGCTGGAAAAGCGCATGGATTTCGTATTCTGCTCCCAATGTATTAGCGGCATTGCTCGCCTGCACGATACAAGGGTAGCAGTGCGCCCAGGCACAGGGTTTCACCAGTGGCTGGGGTGATGAGGGGGCGGTTACGGTGTTGTTGCCGGCTATAAAGGCATTTTGCTGCGGTTCGTACAACACATAGCCTAAGAGTTCGGCTCTGAGGGGAAGGCCCATTTCATCCAGAAAATCGTACATCCAGCGGTGATGATTATCGGTATGCATCGATTGGTTCTCTAGTATTTTCCCAACACGTTACGCCAGCCGTTGCAGAGGGTGGATAGTAGTTGTTTGGTATTTTTGTCGGTTTTTGTGAGCCATTGCTGTGTGATGTAACGCTGAATGCGGTTTGCTTTTCCTTGTGCTGTACATATGATCAGTATTTGTTATGCTTTACCGATTGCTTGTTTGCGGTGTATTGCCATGTCTTCCCTGCCTTTTTTCAGTGAACCTGTTTCTGCCGGATTTCCGTCCCCGGCCCAGGGATATCTGGATGAGCATCTTGATCTGAACCGATTGTGTATTCGCCATCCGGCGTCCACGTTCTTGTTACGGGTAGAGGGCGACTCCATGGTGGATGCCGGTATTTATTCCGGTGACATCCTAATTGTGGATCGCTCTCTGGAGGCGGTGGCGGGCGACGTGGTGGTGGCGTCGCTGGAAGGCGAGTTCACAGTAAAGGAGTTGCAGTTGCTTCCGGTGCCCATGCTCAAACCGAGAAATGCGGCTTATGCGCCGATTCTGATTGGAGAGGAAGGGCTGGATTTGTTCGGCGTGGTCACGTTTTCCCTGCACACCTTGCGCGGTGGTAGGCGTTTGCCCGCGGGTGAGTAACGGTTATGTTTGCGCTGGTTGATTGCAATAGCTTCTATGCCGCTTGTGAGCGTCTGTTTCGCCCGGACCTGCAGGGCAGGCCGGTGGTGGTGCTGTCGAATAATGATGGCTGCATTGTGGCTGGGTCTGCGGAAGCCAAAGCGTTGGGGGTGAAAACCGGGATGCCGCTGTTCCAGGCCCACGACTTGATCCGTGGGCACAAAGTGGCGGTGTTTTCTTCCAATTATGCCCTGTATGGGGATATTTCCCAGCGGGTGATGGCGACCTTGGAAACCCTGGCACCTCGGGTAGAAGCCTATTCCATTGATGAGGCGTTTCTGGATGTGTCGTTGATGAAAACGGCTGAACTACAGCCCCTGGCCCTGCAGATTCGCGCACGTATTGATCGCTGGGTGGGCGTGCCGGTGTGTGTGGGGGTTGCGCCCACTAAGGTGTTGGCCAAGTTAGCCAACCATGCGGCCAAGCGTTATCCGGCCACGGGCGGCGTGGTGGTGCTCAGCGATCCCTTGCGGCGCGACAAATTGTTGTCGTTAACCCCGATTTCCCAGGTATGGGGGGTCGGGCGGCGGTTACGTGGGCGCTTTGAGGCGCTGGGCATCAACACGGCGCTGGATCTGGCCCGGGCCGATGTCGGGATGATCCGCCAGCGTTTTTCCGTGGTGCAGGAACGGTTGGTGTGGGAGCTGAACGGGGAGCCTTGCTTGTCTTTAGACACCCAGCCTTCGCCCCGTCAGCAAGTGATTTATTCCCGTTCTTTTGGTGAGCCGGTGGCGGCATTGCCGCCGTTGCGCCAGGCACTGAGTGATTTTGTTTCCCGGGCCATGGAGTCTCTGCGTAAGGAGGGGCTATATGCCGGCCGGGTGACGGTGTATTTGCGCACCGCCCCCATGGGCAAACCACAGCAGTTGTTCCCGGATACGCTCAGTGCCGTGTTGTCGCCAGCCACGGCAGATACCCGCTTGGTGGTGCGTCAGGCGCAGGCGTTGCTAGCGCAGTTATGGCGGCCGGGCTATCGCTATGGCAAGGCGGGCGTGATTCTCACGGATCTGCGCGGGCGTGATCAGGTGCAGTGCGGATTATTTGCCGAGCAGAAACCCGCAGAGCAGGAGGCTGGCCGGCGCGGGGAAGCGTTAATGGCCGTCATGGATAGCATCAACCAGAGTGGCGTGGGCAAGGTGTGGTTGGCGGGGCGGGGAATGCAGGGGAATCAGCACAGTACCTGGGCCATGCGCAGGGCGCATCTGTCTCCGGCCTATACTAGCCGCTGGTCTGATTTGCCGGTGGTGCGTTAGGCCTTGTGCCTTGTGCCTTGTGATTGGCGTTTGAGTTCAGTTCGGATAAGCAGGGTAAGAGCGCCGCACGGTGAACCGGTTTGATCTGGCGATGGCGGGCTTTGTTCGGTGCGCTCCATGCGACGATGGCATGCGCGCTCTAAAAATCACCTTGCTGACTAGCTGCCCCCCGCTGGCCACGTTCAGGGCCAGCGGGGTTGTTATTAATAATGGCGCACACGGTGAAACAAGCACGGCTTCTAGTTGTTGCTGCCGTGCTGAGGCTCACTGGTTAGCTATCGAGGTCATGTTTACTCGGTCCAGCATGCGTTCTTCAATGCGGTCCAGGCGTGCGCGGCAGTCGCGGAAGGTGCGGCTTATGCATGTGGTGTTGGCAACCATGTCGAGTTTTGGCCAGGTCGCTTGTTCACCTTTGCGGATATAGGTTTGCACATCTTGCAGTGTGGGGTTGTTCAGAATCCGCAGGGCATTGAGTGGTTGGCGGGGAGGGATCATGTTGATGTCACCAATGTATTTCTGCGTCACCATACTTTTTGCCTTGTCGATAATTAGCCCAAGGTCGTTGGAGGCTACCTGGTGCTGTACCAGTTGTAGGCCATAGCGCAGGTTCATGGATACGTTGCGCAAAGCCCAATCGCCCAGTGTGCTCAGGGAGCTGTCGGTGTTTTCGTTGCGCGACAGGAAGGGCACGATGTGGGGGTTGGTTTGGCTGACGATGGAGTGGTTGACGCCATAGAGGCGTGCCAGCCGGCGGATGGGAAGATCGTCAACAATGGAGCCATCGACGAATTTGCGCCCAGGAATGTAGGGTACGCGCTCACCATCGATGTTCTTCGCCCACAGGGAAACCGGCGGGTAGATGCTGGGAATAGCGCAGGAAGCCAGCGAGGCCTTGCGGATCAGCACGTTGGGGGAGGTGCGCCAGTTCAGCAGGCGCGCACGTTGGTTACGATCATAGGGGCTGACGGTAATATTGATTTCGCGCCCGGTGTGCCGATAGGCCTCTTCAAAGGTCATGTCGGAGATATTTTCTTCCAGGCAGGCTTCCAGGTGGTCGCCATCGAGTACCGGCGTGCCGCGCACCAGGCCCTTCCAGCCCAGCACCTTGAACGCTTCCAGATAGATGTTTTCCGGCTCCAGTTTTACTTTTAACTCTTCATCATTATGGGTGCCGACAACCGAAGCAATGATGCTGCCAGCACTGGAACCGGATATTACTGAGGGCAGCAAATTTTGTTTCCACAGGCAGCGGGCCACACCAATATGGAATAGGCCCAGCGCGGCACCGCCGGATAACATCAGGCAGCTTTGTCCGAAGGCTTGGCCGGTGGTTTCAAAGAAATCGAGTTTTTCTTTCAGCCCGAATTCCTTGAAGTTGCTATCACACAGGTAATTCAGCGCGGTGGAAACTTCGCTCAGATAGTTTTCGATGAGGCGTTTAGTACCCACGCGGCTGTGTTGATAAAGGCGAGGGTTGGAAATGTTGCCTAAGTTGCCATGCAGGCCTTCGTGCAAATGGAAAACCAGCTTATTCACATCGTTTCGCTCGCGGGCCTGACGAATCTGCCAGAGCCGATTACGAATTAATTCATAGTCGTAGTAGGGCGATCGGTCTACTTCTTTCCATCTGTCCGCGCCGGAAAGGCGGTCGTGTTCCTGGCTGGCTTCATACCATTCATCGTAGGTAGTCGCCTTGTCGATGGCGCGTTCGAGCTGTTTGAGGGTGCCTTTCATTGAGGCTCTCCACCATGAGTTGTTGTCATTGACTGATGTCAGTATAGACAGGGGTGGGGGCAAGATTTAAGGGCTTGTAGGATAAAAAGTACTGAGGGGTACATAATAACGCCCGCAACTATGAGTTTATTTGCGTATTTTGGGGCGTGTTTCGATACTGCCCTGGGGTCATGGTGGTATGGCGTTTGAAGCTGCGCTGAAAAGAACGAATATCGGAATAACCTAGGGCTGCGGCAATGTCGGCCTGGGGCAAGCTGGTGGTGGTGAGCAGGTGCCGTGCCTGTTGCAGGCGCACGGAATCAAGCAGCTTTTGCCAGCTTTGCTGTTCGTCGGCTAGCCGGCGGTGCAGGGTACGAACGTTCATGCCTAACCGTTCGGCGACGGTTTCCTTGCGCGGCAGGGAGTGGCCAATGGCGTCTTGGATGCATTGCTTCACTCGTTGGCTGAGGTTGGTATCTACGCCTAGCTGATTCAGCTGCTGGATGGCGTGGGCTTCCAGAGTGGAGAGCAACAGCGGGTCTGGTTGGCGGATGGGTTGCTGGAGTAACTGTGGCGGCCCCACCAAAGCAGAACAGGGTTGTTCGAACAGCACATCACAAAGAAATACGCGCCGGTATTCGTCCACTTGGGCGGCCGGGGGCGTGGGGTGTTCCAGCCAGACTTGATCCGGTGCCAACTGGTCGTTGCCAGTGAGCCAGCGGGCATAACGCACCCAGGAGCCAAGCACGTTATCAATCAGGTGTTGGCGCGCTGGTTGTTCTCGGTACAGGCAATCCCAGCGAATCGCGGCCTGATGGGCATCAAGGGTGGTTTGCGTGGTGCCCATGTCGCCTACCAGCTTTTCATACAAACTGACTTTCGACAGGGCTTGCTGGAGTGTGCTGGCGCTCATGGCAATGTAGCCCATGACATTATAAGAGCCAGGTTGCACGAATTCGGAGGTATGTAAACCGAACAGCGGGTCGCCGGATTGCTCGATAAGAGCGTGCAGTAAGGTCTGGAAATGCTGACCATGGATGCGGGTATCCGGCTTCTGGATATGCGCTGGGTCCAGATTGGCGTGTTGCAGTGCGGCAATCGTATCCAGCCCACGGGCGTCTGCGTGGGCCAGGTATTGTTGCAGTGCAGCGCTACAAATCTGGCCCAATGCGTCCATGACGATGCCTGATCAGTCTAGTTCAAAAGTGATTTGTACCTGAGCGGAAATTTCCGTTTCGCCTGGGCGGTAACTTTCCGCTGCGCCGCTATCCTTGGCCCGCGCCATCATCATTACAGGCTGCGGAGAGTTAATACCCTGGGCCTGAATTTGAAAGGCTTCGCCCAGATCGCGGTCCGCAGCTTCGGCAAGAATTTCCGCCCGCTCGCGAGCATCCTCCACCGCTTTTTCCAACGCTTTTTTAGCCAGTTTGTCGCGGTTGCTCACTTGAGCACCAGCGGGCCGGATGTTACGCACCCCTTGCTCGGCCAGTCCTTCCAGCAGTTCAGCATAGGTTTCAAGGCCATCTACCTGGAAACTCACCTCGCGGCTGATCTGGTGGCCGACTAATTTGCGCTCGGGTTGATACTGCCACTGGGGAGTGATGCGCATGGTGCTGGCAGTGACGGACTTTTCTTCAATATCCAGGTCGTCTGCCAAGTCCAGCATATTGCTGACTGCATCATCCACCCGGTCTTTCATCTCGGCCATGTCATCGCCATTCTGGCTGGCGGTGGCAATGACCATGAAACGATCGGGTTGGGCACTGATTGCGCCGTTACCGGATACGGTAATACTGTCGCGGGCGCTATTGACGGTGGTGTTATCACAACCAGACAAGGCCAGTGTGCCGGCGATCAATAGGGTCGCAGCGGATATAGCTTTCATGACATCTCCTTGTGCTGCCGTGCAAGCGGCAAAGCTCTATTTTGCTTATCGGTCAAGTTTACGCAACTTATGCTGCGCAAACCGCTTGAATTAATGGTTCCCTCTTTAAAAAAGGGCACCCTTGGTTGTTAGTCCGTTAGCCCCTATCATCGCAGCTCGTGAAGCAGAGGCAATCGGTGAGTACGGTCATGAGTACAGCCATGAATGAAAAGGAACAACGCATTCGACAACAGCTGGGCGATTTTATCCCCGATGATCTGGGTGTCAGCTTGGATCATGTGAGTGCTGTTAGTGCGTTTCAGGTGAGCGATGTGTCGGTGTCGGCCACGGTGACGTTGGGGTTCCCTTGCGAGAGTATTCGCGGGGCCTTGATTGATGCCCTTCATGCGCATATGGCGCCGGTGCTTGAGACGCGCTCGCTGTCATTGAACGTGAAAAGCCATATTGTGCCGCACCGGGCACAAAGTAGCCTGCCGGCTCGGGATCAGGTTGCTAATATTATTGCGGTGGCGTCCGGTAAGGGCGGGGTGGGCAAATCCACTTCGGCGGTGAATCTGGCGTTAGCTTTGCAGGCAGAGGGAGCCCGGGTGGGCTTGCTTGATGCGGATGTGTTTGGGCCTAGTCAGCCGTTGATGTTGGGGTTGCCCGACGGTACTCGACCGCAACTGCTGGAAGGTAAATTCTTTGTGCCGGTGGATGCCTACGGTTTGCAAACCATGTCTATGGGCTACCTGACAACCCAGCAGACGCCAGTGGTGTGGCGTGGGCCGAAAGCCAGCGGCGCGTTGGTGCAGATGATGGAGCAGACCCGCTGGCATGAACTAGACTATTTGTTAGTGGATTTGCCTCCGGGTACCGGGGATATTCAGCTGACCCTGGCGCAAAAAATTCCTGTGGCCGGTGCTGTGGTGATTACCACGCCCCAGGACATTGCTTTACTGGATGCCATTAAGGGGGTGGAAATGTTCCGCAAGGTGGATATCCGGGTGTTGGGGATTGTTGAAAATATGGCAATGCATGTGTGTAGCCAGTGCGGGCACCAGGAGGCCATCTTTGGTGAGGGCGGTGGCAGCAAAATGGCGGCGCAGTACGGTACTGAATTACTGGCCGCACTGCCGTTGTCGCTACGCATCCGCGAACAAGCGGACAAAGGCGAGCCGGTGGTGCATGCCTTTCCCGACAGTGAGGAAGCGGCGCTTTACCGTGTGGCGGCGCGGCGCCTGGCGGCTCGCTTGTCACTGACTGAGGCGGGAAACCGAGCGTTTCCAAATATCGTGCAGCATTGAGAAGGCAAGGCGCAACGCAAGACCGTGGTCAATCGTAGGCATAGGGCCCAAGCTGCAATGTGAGTGATAGGGTTCTGCACGTGCAGCCTAACTGACCGTTGCGCAACTTCTTGCCCGTTGTTGCTTGTCGCTTGTAGCGTGCCACCTATACCATTGGCCGCTTGAACGCTAACTACTCTGGAACATTGAGGCGTAAATGACTATTAAATCGGATCGCTGGATTTCCCGCATGGCCGCAGAGAAAGGCATGATTGAGCCATTTCAGCCTGGGCAGGTTCGTGCGGATGAGAACGGTGAAAAACTGATCTCTTATGGCGTGTCCAGCTATGGCTACGACGTGCGCTGTGCCGATGAGTTCAAAGTGTTTACCAATATCCATTCGGCCACGGTGGACCCAAAAGCGTTTGATGAGCGCAGCTTTGTGGATGTGAAAGGGGAGTATTGCATTATTCCGCCGAACTCTTTTGCGTTGGCACGCACGGTGGAGTATTTCCGTATCCCTCGCAATGTGTTGACCATTTGCTTGGGAAAATCCACCTATGCCCGATGCGGCATTATCGTTAACGTCACTCCGCTGGAGCCTGAGTGGGAAGGGCACGTAACACTGGAATTCTCCAACACCACGACGCTGCCCGCAAAAATCTATGCCCACGAAGGGGTGGCGCAGATGCTGTTTTTCGAATCCGATGAGGTGTGTGAAACCTCTTATATGGACCGAGGGGGTAAATACCAGGGACAACGTGGCGTTACCCTGCCGCGCGCTTAATCAGCGAGTGCTGATTGCGGCTTCGGGCCGTTGTAGTCGATCATGATCATGTCGGCTTTCAACAGGGTACTTTCAATGTGTTTCGCCTGGACGACCATATAATCGAGCTGCGGTGCTACCCAGAATAGGGTGCGCCGTTTCTCTTTGCTGTCTCCGGTGCGTTTCTTTTCCACGAGTAGGGTGTCCAGCTTGCCCAGCGGCGTTTTCAGCATTTCTCGGTCGATCACTTCGAAATGATGTTCGCGAACCTTATCGCCGTAGGCGCTGGTTACCGAATAGGATTTGTCGCCGGTGGCGAACACGCAGCGTCCTCGTAACAAGATGGTTAGCTCGTCTAGGGTATCGGCGGGGATGTCTTGGCTTTCCTTATCGTCTTCCGATTCATTGTGCACCCTTGGTGGGTTCCACTGGAAATCCATGTGATGAAAGCGCTTTTGACCAAAGCCCTTGAATTCATGCACGTATCGGGTAGTACGAGGCTGGCAGTCCCGCCAGTGAAAGTAACTTTCTTCTGTATTACTGAGCAGAAACGATTTTGCCTTGAGCTGCATATGGTAATAATCGTCGCCTTCTGCGGGCTCAAGTACTAGCTCGGCTTTTACGGGCGTGGGTAACTTGTTCACATAAATGCGAAATTCAGCAGAAAATGGAGCAAGAGGCTCGTTCGCTATAGCCAGGCTACTAACGAGCATCAGTAGGACGGAGATTAACCGCACGTTCAGAGTCCTTCCAATGATTGCAGGGTCATCAGGTGTTCGCCATCGTCGTTCTTCTGCATTAGTTGCACCAGCGTATAGTCATGATCTGGCGCGAACCACATGTAAGTTTGTCGCTCGCTGTTCTTGCCCCGTTGTCGTTGTACTTTTAGGGTTTCCACTCGGCCACCATCAATGGTGAGAGTCTCCCGGCCGACTACGGTGTAGTGGTGGGTCTTTTGGGCGCGCTCGTCGGCCACCTGCAGTTCTACCTCGTTGGCGCCGTCGCGCAGTTCACATTGCAGGGCGAGGGAGACAGAAAGCTCGTCGGTGGCGTTGTTGCTCACATCGTAGCTACGCATGGGTTTGTCGGTGCGCTCGCTGGCGACCACGCCGGTTTGGCGGTCGATATGCAGTTTGGCTTCTTTTACTTTGCCCAAGCCTCTGCGCTTATAGCCATAATAATTGCTTAGCGGGGTACACCCCTGCCAGTTAAACAGGGCGGTTTCGCGGATTTCGCCGAGCCAGTTTTTGGCGTGGACTTCCATTTTCCAGAGTCCGTTCTGCATTTGTCTGAGAGAGCGATGAGCCTCAATGCTGAAGGGTATCCCTTCGCTTTTCAGGCGGTAATCCAGATTAAAGGGGGACGGCGTTTGCTCTGCGCTGGCGACGGAAGAGAACGTCAGGCTCACCAGCATAATACTGGCGAGAATAAGTGGGTTAAGTGAGGATATAACCCTGTGTAGGGAGGGGCTTGCCATCCAGTAACACTCCGTTGTCGGTCAGTTCCAGTCTATTTTGTGCACGCCATTGCAACACCTGAGAATAGAGCCGGTGTTCGCGTTGTTGTACACGTTTGGACAGGGAATCAACGGTATCGTTCGTTTGTACCGAAATGGGGGCCTGTGCAATCAGAGGGCCGCCATCCAGTTCTTCGGTGACAAAATGAATGGAGCAGCCATGTTCGCTATCGCCGGCTTCCAGGGCACGAGCATGCGTATTTAACCCCCGATACTTGGGCAGCAGCGAGGGATGGATGTTGATTAAGCGCCCGGCGTAATGGCGTACAAAAACACTGGAGAGAATACGCATAAAGCCGGCCAGCACTACGGTGTCTGGAGCATACGGGGTGAGCAGGTCGATCATGGCCTGGTCGAACTCTTCCCTGCTCGGGTAGTCACGGTGATCCAGAGTGGCGGTGGGAATTCCCGCCTGGGACGCTCGCTCCAAGCCTGCCGCGTTGGCTCGATTGGAGAATACCACGGCAATCTCGACATCGAGACTGCCGTGTTCACGGGCATCCATGATTGCTTGCAGGTTGGTGCCTGAGCCGCTAATCAATACCGCTAGCCGGTGAGTCACGCTGACAGCCCGTCCAGAACGACGTCGGGCTGGCCGTCGCCTGCCTGAATTTCACCGATCAAGAAGGCGCTTTCACCTTCTGCTTCCAGCAGGGCGAGAGCGTCATCAACGTGGCTGGCTGGTACCGCAATAACCATGCCCACGCCGCAGTTAAAGGTCCGGTACATTTCGAAGGCGGGCACTTGCCCTTCCTGCTGAAGCCACTGGAACACTGCGGGGAACTCCCAGCTTTTAGTGTCGATTACAGCACGGGTGTTGTCCGGCAGAACTCGGGGGAGGTTTTCTGGCAGGCCGCCGCCGGTAATGTGAGCCATGGCATGGACCGGTACTTGCTCAATCAATTTGAGCAAGGATTTAACGTAAATCCGTGTGGGTTCGAGCAGGTGTTCAATCAGTGGCTTGCCGTCCAGATCGATGTCAGTTTCAGCCTGAGCCATGATCCGACGAATCAGAGAGTAGCCGTTGGAATGAGGGCCAGAGGCGCCAAGACCAATCAGCTTGTCGCCGGCTTCTACCTTGCTGCCATCCAGCACGCCATCCTTTTCCACCACGCCGACACAGAAGCCCGCCAAGTCATAGTCCTCGCCTTCATACATGCCGGGCATTTCCGCGGTTTCGCCGCCGATCAAGGCACAGCCTGCCAGCTCGCAGCCCTCGCCAATACCGGTTACTACGCTGGTGGCAATCTCTACATCCAGTTTGCCGGTGGCGTAGTAATCCAGGAAGAACAGGGGTTCTGCTCCGCCTACGATGAGGTCATTGACGCACATGGCGACTAGGTCGACGCCGACTTTCTCGTGGCGATTGTGATCGATGGCCAGTCGCAGTTTGGTGCCGACGCCATCGGTGCCAGCAACCAGAACGGGGTTTTTGTACTTGGTGGGTAGCTCGCACAAGGCGCCGAAACCACCAAGACCGCCGAGGACTTCCGGGCGACGGGTCCGCTTGGCAACAGGGGCGATGCGTTTAACCAGCTCGTTACCGGCGTCGATGTCGACGCCTGCGTCACGGTACGTCAGTGGCCGTTTCTGTTCGGTCATGGGGAGCTCCGGATTGGTGAAGGCGCGTATTCTAGCAACCGGTCAGCCTACTGGGGAACCTCTGCTTTGCAGCTTGGGTGGGTAAAGCACGTTTTCATCAGGGTCCAAAGCTCTATTGTTCCTCAATTTACCTTGTAATTGACCGTAAACGGATTCGCGTGGGTTTGATGAATAGGTGATAATAGCGCGCTTGAATTTTCGGTTGGAATGAGCGCCCATGCGTTGGATTGGATTGTTGGCTGTGTTGTTGGGGTGGAGCGTGCTCGCGCAGGCGCAATCACTGGACACGGTGCAGGTACCGGTGGATGGCCGTGGCGAAGCACAACGGCAGGATGCGTTGGCGCAGGGTCTGGAGCAGATGTTGGTGCGGCTGAGCGGGCAGCGTGATGTGCTCGATGAGAGCGTAGCTAGCGAGGCAGCGACGCAGTTGGATCGTTGGGTGACTCGCTACGATTACAGTACTCTAGAGGACGGTCGTAGTGCCTTGCAGGCCCGCTACGATGTGAATGGCCTGATGGCCTTCATGGCAGACAGGGGGGCTTCGGTATGGAGCATGCCCCGCTCACGGGTGCTGCTCTGGCTGGTGGATCAGGGCGCAGGCCGTGGTGAAATGGTGGTGGAAGACCATCCGCTGTACGCACATCTAATCGCTGAAGCCCAGCGCCGTGGGCTGACTCTGGTTATCCCCGAGTGGGACAATCAAGATCAGGAGCGCCTGAATGTGGCTGACGTCCGTGGCCGTTTCGATCAGCAGTTACATGATGCCTCCAGTCGTTATCCCCATGAATTAATTGCCGCTGCGGTGCTTTATCAGGGGGAACCGGCCACAGTGAATTGGCGGGTATTGAAGGACAAGACGGTCCTAGAAGAGGGCAGGGAAAAGACCGCGAACAGCGAGGATGCGGTGACGGCCTTGATCGATAACGTCACCGACCAGTTGGCCGAGCGCTATGGCGTGAAAGGCGAGATGACGGATCTGCGCACGTTGCTGGTGGTGGATGAGGTTGATCAGCTCCAGGACTGGTTTGCGCTGCAGCAATTTCTGGGAGGCCTGAGCGGGATGCGCCGCGCCTCACTGGAGCAAGTGTCTGCGACTACGCTGACCTTTAGGCTGGATTTCAGTGCCAGTGATGAGCAGCTACGCAATTTGCTCGAGCTGTCTCCTCGGTTGCAGGCCTGTCCAGATGCTGTCGTGTCTGGCCCCCAATGGCATTATTGCTGGCGTTGAACCCATGAGCGCGCAACTTCCTTTGGCCCTGCAGCTCCGTGAGGGTAACGCTCTGGATAATTTCCAGTCGGGCCCGAACGGCGCTGCCGTGGCCGGATTATATGAGGCGGTGCAGGGGGCTGATCGGCAGGCCTTTTTCTGGGCGGGTGACGGGCAGGGGAAAAGCCATTTGCTAGAAGGCGCGGTGCGTCTGGCTCAACACAATGGCTTGGATGCCTGCCTGTTGCCCGCCCGTGAGATTATTCCACTAGTGCCTGAGGTGCTGGAATCCATGGAGCAGTTTGGGCTGCTGGCCATTGATGATTGCCAGTTGTTCGCCGGCCTGCCTGCCTGGGAGGAGGCTCTGTTTCATCTTTATAATCGGTTGATGTCCTTGGGGGGGCGGCTGTTGGTTACCGCCAATGCGTCGCCTGCAGCCATGGGGCTAATGTTGCCCGATCTGGCCACTCGCTTGGCGGCAGGGCCTGTTTATCGGTTGATGTCTCTTGAAGATGATGACTTGCAGGCGTTATTACAGGAGAGGGCCAAGGCGAGGGGATTGCGACTAGAGCCGGAAGTTGCTCATTATATTGTATTGCGTAGCGAGCGCTCTGCAGGTGCTTTAATGGCTCTGCTGGCAAAACTCGATCGCTTGGCTTTGGCGCAGCAGCGCCCTGTCACTATTCCTTTTGTTAAGTATGCGTTGGGCTGGTGAAACGATGGCTTAAGGCGCTTGTAAAGAATTCCTTCCTTACTTGATTTTGAGCGGCGGGTTTCGACCCCTACGACGAGGTGAAGAGGGGGCTCTTTTGAGGGCATTCCGGTTGCCCGTCGAGGTGTATCCCTACAGCGAACGGTAATAACCCGTGCCTGCATTGGCGGCCCCTGCGGGCTCCAATGATGGCTTTCGCGCTTATTTTATTTATGCCTTATCTTCTTACTATACTTCGGTTTTAGACCCACTCCGGTGCCTTGTGCTTGCTGACCGCTAACGGTCTGTAATCATTTATACTCGGGGGGCAAGCCGTTAAGGAGAGGTGAATGGATATCAGTGCTGGTTGGGGCCTTGTTGTCATTGGTAGTGGCCCTGCGGGAGAGGCGGCTGCCATGCAGGCCGCCAAAAAAGATTTGAAAGTAGCCATTATTGAAGAGCAGTCGTCACTGGGTGGGAATTGTACCCATTGGGGCACTATTCCCTCCAAGGCTCTGCGTCATCAGGTGCGGCAGGTGATTCGTACCCAGCGTAACCCTTTACTGCGGGGGATTCTCAAGCCCCGAGAAATTCGCTGGCAGGACTTGATTGCCCGTACCCGGGAAGTGATTGATTCACAGGTTCAAGTTAGAACAGACTTTTACGTGCGTAACCGCGTCACCGTGTTTGCCGGTCGCGGAGAAATTCTTTCACCAAATGAGGTTCGGGTAGACGATCACGAGGGCCGCCAGCACTTACTCAAAACGGATAATATTTTGGTGGCTACCGGTTCTCGACCTTATCACCCGGAGGATGTGGATTTTTCCCATCCGCGTATCTATGACTCGGACACCATTTTGACCATGGACCATACGCCACGGCATATCCTAATTTATGGTGCTGGGGTGATCGGTTCGGAATATGCCTGCATCTTTACAGGGCTGGGTATCCGGGTGGACTTGGTGAACTCTCGCGAGCACTTGCTGGATTTTTTGGATACAGAAATTTCCGATGCACTCAGTTATCACCTGCGTGAGCAAGGCTGTACCATTCGCCAAGGAGAACACTATAAGCGGGTGACGGCCGATGACGATGGTGTAACCCTGGAGCTGGAATCCGGCAAAAAGCTGCGTGCGGATGCCTTGCTATGGTGCAACGGTCGTTCCGGTAATACACAGAATATTGGTCTGGAAAATGTGGACGTCAAAGCCAATGACCGTGGACAGCTTAAGGTTAACGAACGCTACCAGACCGAGACAGATAACCTCTATGCGGTGGGGGATGTGGTGGGTTGGCCGTCATTGGCCAGTGCATCCTATGACCAAGGGCGCTTTTGTGCGGCGGCCATCGCCGGCGATGAAGTCCGCCAGGTAACGGATGTGCCTACGGGCATTTACACCATCCCAGGGATCAGCAGTGTGGGGCGTACGGAACAGGAGCTGACCGAGGCCAAGGTGCCTTATGATGTGGGGCAGGCTTTTTTCAAGAATCTGGCTCGTGCGCAGATAACCGGTGAACGGGTAGGGATGCTGAAGATCCTGTTTCACCGAGAGACATTGGCGGTGCTGGGTATTCACTGTTTTGGTTATCAGGCCATGGAGATCGTCCATGTGGGACAGGCCATCATGCGCCAGCCAGGTGAAAACAATACGCTGGAGTACTTTATTGATACCACCTTTAACTACCCGACTATGGCGGAAGCGTATCGGGTTGCGGCGATCAATGGGATAAACCGTATAAAAAGGTGACGTATCTACAAAGCGACAAAACGCGGTATGGTTTCTTCTGCTTCTCAAGGACGATCCCGCGTTTTGCACTTAACGGCGAGGCTGCTTAGCTCTGGCAATAACCTTTAATGTAAGTGTTGGTTTGTTACTTTTCTGTCAGCGTTGCTGTTTTCCGGCTTCGATAAAAAACTCCCGGTTATTCTGCCTTGCTTGACTGTTTTTGCGCACCAGCACTTGGGTAGCGCCGCTGCCACCACGGTTGGCTGGGGTGCTGTGGTAGGCTAGTACTAGGCGACTTTCTTCCAGCCAGTGCATCACATAGCTTTTCAGAAACCCGGGGCGCTCACTATGAAGACCCTTGCCGTGGCTGATCAAGACGGTCCGCATGCCATTGTTGTGGGCGTTTTCTAGAAACGCCTGGACCTGATTGCGTGCCTCCAGGAGGCGAACTCGGTGCAGGTCCAGTACATCCTGAGCATCATATTTACCCAAGCGTAATTTGCGATAAACGCCTTCCTGCACCCCATCTTTCTTCAGCCCAACGATGTCCAGAGGACCGATTTGTGGTACTAACTCAGGGACCGTTAGTGGGTTGTTGTCTTTACGGTCGTCAACGGCGGCGGCGCGGCGTAATTGTTCGCGGATAGAGTCTTTGCGATGGGGCGCACGTTCCTGAACTCGGTTGTCCGGTTTAATCGGCGTTACATCTGCCATTTCTCGGCGGAAAAGGTCATCATCGGAGGCCATGGAACTGTGCTCCATAAGTTTCATTTCGACTGATGTGTAATGGTACACAAAGCGGGCGGAAACTGGCAGTGAGAGGTTCTTTGGGAGGGGTGAGATGGAACGTCGACGATTTAGCCGGCCCAGGCTCCGGGTGAACGTGCAAGCGTGTACCGATCAGCGACCAATAGGGCATATCCTCAACATCACCGATCAAGGTGTTTGCTTAGTGGGAAAGGGTATGCCGCCCAAAACCTTACAATCCCTTGTGCTGAAGCTGCCTTTCAAACTCTCTGGGCTGCTCGAGCTGCATGTGGAGGCCGAACCGTTATGGCATCGTTATTTGGACAACGGCCATTGGCGGAGTGGATTTCGTCTTACTATGGATGATGATACGGCTATCATTTTGACTACGCTGGTGAGCCGTTATGGGGAATAGTGGAGTTTGCTCCGGTTGCCTATAGCAATATATCAGCAGCTGCGATGCCCTGTGCATCGCAGCTCTCTACCGTATAGCGCCACTATAGTGAATCCAGTGGGGAAGAATTAGTAAGCCTGTGGACGTTGGCGATCTGGGCGGTCATTGTCTTCATTTGTATCGTGCCTGTGACGTTTCGCCTCTCGCTGGCGGCGTTCACGCTCTGCACGTTTGTGTTCTTCTTCCCATTCATTTGGGTCGTAGTCATCAAATTGGCGACGACTCATGCTGCTACTCTCTATTCCAGCGTTAAAGAAGTTTCTCTAGTTGGAGGCCTGCTGCGTGTTTAACGCTGGAAGCCTGTGACTGGAATATATAGCACTAAAAAGTGTGGTGTAGAAGAGCAAAGGGCACCATTTATCGGTGCCCGCTCATGGCTGCAAGGCAGTGCCGGCATTAGTTGCCGTAAGTCTGATCCAGATAGTGAAGAATAGCTTCGGATTCGAACAGCTCTTCGCCGGTATTCGGATCTACCAGATAGGGAACGGCAATCCTTCCAGCCCGAGCCAGTAGGTCTATCCGGTTGCGTTGACTAGGGGAGTAGTCCATATCGAGAGACTTACGGACCACCGGTAACACCCAATCCTTCCACTGATCACGGCCGCACTGGCGCAGCAAGTAAGGGAGCTGCAATTCAGTCAATCGCTCGCGAACCAAACGGGCAAAGGGGCTGGCTTCGAACGAATACAGTTCCAGAGCTTGCTCCGGGGCGCGGCTGCTCCGGGTGCGAATGCCATGGCCACCGCGGGGAGCGGAGGCGGCAATTGCGGCGGCTGTGCGTAGACGTAGCTGCCAACTTTTCGGGGCAGGACGGCCTCCATACTGCTGATAGAGATACTCGATAATGTCGGCAGATCCATAAAGGGCTTCGCCGGTATTGGGGTCCATCAAATAGGGGAATTGCTGCTTGCCGCCTAAGCGTTCTACCAGCGGTCGGTAACGGTCGCCCCCCTTAGGGCAGGGGAGGATCATTACGTCTATATCTAAATCAGTTAGCGCCTCGCGAACCAGCCGACAGAAAGGGCAACCCTCCATTTCATAGAGCTCCAGCGGCTCTTGCGGATGTTTGCTATGGCCTTTAGTGGCTATACCGCGCCCTTGTTGTAGCGTGGAAGATAATAGTGAACGAAAAACTTCTGTGCTGTGTGACATGGCGAGTACTCCTGAAACGAATTGCAGCGACATTAGCATGTGCAAGAAGCCATTCATTGGCCGTAGTGACGGGTGATTTAACAACGGCTTGCGGTCTTGCCCATTCCGCTCACAGCCCCTGTTAACTCATGTCATTGAGAGATCGGGGTGGCTGGGGCACTCTTGCCCACCTATACCGGGCAATACGCCCTTCATAACCCGTCAGCCCAATGCTGATACATGCCTGAGGCAAGAGGAAGGTTCCATGACCGAAGCCTATATCTATGATGCCATTCGTACTCCCCGTGGTCGGGGTAAGAAAGATGGCTCTTTGCATACGGTTAAGCCGCTGGATCTCGTAGTAGGCCTGATCGATGAAGTAAAAGATCGTTTTCCAAATATGGATACTAATAGCATTGATGATGTGCTGTTGGGTGTGGTGACTCCGGTCGGTGACCAGGGTGCCTGTATTGCCAAAACAGCAGCTCTGGCTGCTGGGTTGCCAGATACTGTAGCGGGTTTGCAGATGAACCGTTTCTGCGCCTCTGGCCTGGAAGCAGTGAATACCGGTGCCCAGAAAGTGGCCTCCGGTTGGGATGACCTGATTCTCGCCGGTGGTGTGGAATCCATGAGCCGTATCCCCATGGGCTCTGACGGTGGTGCCTGGGCAATGGACCCGATCACCAACTACAAGACTGGCTTTGTTCCCCAGGGGATTGGCGCGGATCTGATTGCCACTCTCGAAGGCTGGAGCCGCCGTGATGTGGACGAATTTGCTGCTGAGTCCCAGGCCCGTGCTGTGAATGCGTGGGAAAAGGGTTATTTCGATAAATCTGTGGTGCCGGTGAAAGACATTAACGGCATGACAGTGCTGGATCGTGACGAGCACGTTCGCGCGGGCACCACTGCTGATGCGCTGGCAGGCCTGAACCCGTCTTTCGCAATGATGGGCGAAATGGGCGGTTTTGATGCGGTTGCTTTGCAGAAGTATCACTGGGTGGAAAAGATTAACCACGTTCACCACGCAGGTAACTCCTCCGGTATCGTGGATGGTGCTTCTCTGCTGGTGCTGGGTAACGAAAAAGTGGGCAAGGACTTCGGCATGAAAGCCCGTGGCCGGATTGTCAGCACCGCGATCAGTGGTGCCGATCCCACCATCATGTTGACGGGCCCAGGTCCGGCGGCTAAGAAAGCGCTGGCGAAAGCCGGCTTGAAAGCCAGTGATATTGATCTGTGGGAAATCAACGAAGCCTTTGCGGCGGTCGCCATGCGCTTTATGAAAGACATGGACATCACCCCGGACGTTACCAACGTCAATGGTGGCTCCATCGCCATGGGCCACCCGTTGGGAGCTACTGGCGCCATGATTGTGGGTATTGCACTGGATGAACTCGAGCGCCGCGACAAGAAGTTCGCATTGTGCACCCTGTGTGTGGGCGGTGGCATGGGTATCGCTACCATCATCGAGCGTCTGTAAACCGCGTCGAACGATTTCGGAGTAAAGATATGAGTGAACAAACTGCTATTCGTTGGGAAAAAGACGCGGACAATATTGTCGTTCTGACCCTGGATGATCCCAACCAGTCCGCCAACACCATGAATGAGCTGTACGGCAAGTCCATGGCAGCGGTCGTTGAGCGTCTGGAGAAAGAAAAAGATGAAATTGCTGGGGTGATCATTACCTCTGCGAAAAAAACTTTCTTTGCCGGTGGCGACCTGCGTGACTTACTGAAGGCGCGTAAGGAAGATGGCCCGCAGTTTATGGCCGGAATGGCCCAGCTTAAAAGTCAGCTGCGTACGCTGGAAACACTCGGCAAGCCAGTGGTTGCGGCCATGAATGGCACGGCTTTGGGTGGCGGTTTGGAAATCGCCTTGGCCTGTCATCACCGCATTGCTATCAATGATAAATCTGCGCAGTTTGGTCTGCCTGAAGTATCCCTGGGCTTGCTGCCCGGTGGCGGTGGCGTGACTCGCGTGGTACGCATGCTGGGTATTCAGGATGGCCTGATGAAGGTGCTGATGCAGGGTCAGCGCATGAAAGCGGAGAAAGCGCAGAAGGTCGGGCTGATCGACGAGCTGGTAGCAGATCGTGACGAAATGATGGCCAAGGCTCGTGAGTGGATTAAGGCCAACCCGAAAGCCCAGCAACCCTGGGACCAGAAAGGTTACAAAATTCCCGGTGGTGACCCGAAGAACCCTAAGTTTGCGGCTAACTTGCCGGCTTTCCCAGCGAACCTGAAGAAACAACTGAAGGGCGCTAACTATCCGGCCCCGCTGGCAATCATGTCTGCGGCCATCGAAGGTGCGGCAGTAGATTTTGATAGCGCCGCTCTTATTGAAGGTCGTTATTTCCTTTCTTTGGTGACCAGTCAGGTTGCCAAGAACATGATTACCGCCTTCTTCTTCAACTTGCAGGCCATCAATGGTGGCGCGAGCCGTCCGGATGGGGTTGAAAAATTCCGTGCTGAGAAGGTCGGGGTTTTAGGTGCTGGCATGATGGGCGCAGGCGTGGCCTATGTAACGGCTCGCTCTGGTGCGCAGGTGGTGTTGAAGGATGTTTCCGCCGAGAATGCGGAAAAGGGTAAAGACTATTCCCGTAAGCTTCTCGACAAGGAAATCTCCAAGGGCAAGATGACCCAGGAGAAGAAAGAGGAAATCCTTGGACGTATTACCGCCACCGCCGATGCGAAAGACCTGGAAGGCGTGGATTTTGTGATTGAAGCTGTGTTCGAAAACACTGAGCTGAAGCACAAGGTTTTCCAGGAAATCGAAGACGTGGTTAATCCGGATGCGGTGTTGGGTTCTAACACCTCTTCGCTGCCGATCACTGGCTTGGCCCAGGGCGTTAAGAAGCAGAATAACTTCATTGGTATTCATTTCTTCAGCCCGGTGGACAAGATGCCGCTGGTGGAAATTATCTGCGGTAAAGATACTAGCCCGGAAGCGTTGGCCAAGACCTACGACTACTGCTTGCAGATCAAGAAAACCCCGATCGTGGTCAACGATGCCCGTGGCTTCTTCACCACCCGCGTCATTGGTACTTTCGTCAATGAAGGCATCGCTATGCTGGGTGAGGGCGTCAGTGCCCAGTCCATTGAGCAGGCGGCGATGCAGGCAGGCTATCCGGTGGGTACCCTTAACCTGATCGATGAAATCAACATGGAAACCGCACTGAAGATTGGTAATGCGGCCCGTGATGATGCCAAGCGTGAAGGGGTTGAGCCGCCGCCAGAGCATCCCGCTGAAGTGGTCATGAAAAAGATGGTCGAAGAGCTGGGCCGTCCAGGCAAGTTGCAAGGTAAAGGCTTTTACGAGTATCCAGAAAACGGCAAGAAGCACCTGTGGTCCGGTTTGGCTGATGCCTTCGGTGGCAGCAAAGATATGCCGTTCGAGGATATCAAAGAGCGAATGATGTTCATTGAGTCCATCGAAGCGGTGAAATGCTTTGACGAAGGTGTGATTGACTCAGTAGCGGATGCCAATATCGGTTCTATCTTTGGTATCGGCTTCCCGGCCTGGTCTGGTGGTGTGATGCAGTACATCAACCAGTACGAAGGCGGCCTGAGCGGCTTTGTTGCACGGGCTGAGGAACTGGCCAAGCTCTACGGTGAGCGTTTCACCCCGCCAGCTTCTCTGGTAGAAAAAGCGAAAAAAGGCGAAATCTACAAGTAACCCTTGAGATATCGTTCCATAAAAAAAGCCCGGCTTATCCAGCCGGGTTTTTTTTGTGTTAATTTATTCACAAGAGAAAACCGGTTGGTGTCTCAATCGGGAGGGAGGAGGAATGTTTGAAGTAAAGACCACGGGAGGAGATCAGCCGGCGGTGGGAGAAAGCTGAGTGCTGGGGTTTGTAGGGGTGAGCCTGCTGTAAAGCCAGGCGCGTAATACGCTGGGCCGTAAGGGTTTGGGCATCAAAGTATCGCCGCCCGCATCCACGCATTGTTGTAAACAGGCCTCACTGTTGTTTTTAGAAATAAATAGAATGGGGATAGCCGCATTGCCGTTGCGAACGTCTTGAGCCACGGTGAAACCGTCCAGTATGGGGAGTTCTACATCGAGGATCAGTAGACCAATGTCTCGCTGGTGATACAGGCGCAGTGCGGCCTCACCGTCTGCGGCCAACACATATCGGTGGCCTAGTTCTTCGATGATGCGACAGATGATAAGGCTGACAGCCTTGTTACTTTCAACGACAAGAACATTCATCACTAATTTTTATCGCAGACAGCGCAGGAGAACAAGTGTGGTGTTTATGTGAAGCTGCTTTTTCCGATCTGAAGTGCTTTTAACCCTCCAGACGGGGTAGACAGTATGTTAATTTCGGCCAGTTTCATTATGATTGACGCTCCCGGGCTCTTCAAAGCGGCAGGCCGGCAGATACTAGGCGTGCCGATAATAATGCTGACGGGTGCGATTTCGCTTAATGGCAGTGCCAAAGGTGTGAGGGTGGAGGTCGATGTACCATCGCAGAACGATCAATATTAATCGGGTGGTGAAGTTGTTACAGGGTGCGGCTCGTTCCGGTGCCAGCATTCCCGAGATTTTGGACCAGTGTAATATTCCACGGCAATTGCTGGATGATCCGGAGGGAACCATTGAGCGGGATACCTTTATCCGCATGATGCTGCTGATCATGACCCAGACTCAGGATGAGTTCCTGGGTTTTGGCCAGGGACGAAAATCCAAGCCCGGCACCTTCTCCATGATGGCCCATGCGGTGATCAACTGCCCGAACCTGGGCTCAGCGGTAGAGCGGGGGATTCGTTTCTACGACTTATTCGAACTGAGCTTGCAGTCGCGTATTGAGCGTGATGGCGATGTGGCGAAGTTAGTCGTGGAAGCCGATCCCAGGTTGGACTTCCGCGAAGTCATTATTGAGGCGTCGCTGTTTATTTGGCTGCGTTTTATGAGCTGGTTGGTGGGCAAAGCCATTGAACCTAAACTGGTGACGCTGGATTACTCCGATGTGCGTAATGGTGAGGAGCATCGATTCCTGTTCGATTGCCCTATTGAGTACCAAGCCGATGCCAATGAGGTGACGTTCCGGGCTGACTTCCTCGATTTGCCACTGGTACAAAATGATCTTTCTCTCTCCAAGTTTCTAAAAGAATCTTTGGCTCAGCTGTTTGACGGTAATATTCACAATGTGGGATTACCGGCCCAGATTCGCGCGATTATTTCTAACGAATACGGCAATAGCTTTCCGGATTTTACGGAAATTTGCGGCAAGTTGAACATGACCCCGCAAACCCTGCGGCGCCGGCTCAAAGAAGCCAACACTAGCTACCAGGAGATTAAGGATGCTATCCGTAAAGATGCGTCGGTCTATTATCTCTCCAAACCAGATCTCAGCATCGACGAAATCGCGTTGCTGATGGGCTTTAGTGAAGCAAGCTCTTTTCACCGGGCCTTCAAGAAGTGGACCGGGAAAACGCCGTCCAATTTCCGGCGAGAGCATTTTGGCGTCAATCTGTAGCTAGGGCACGATGCTTCCTCTTACTAACGATTAGCTCTGAGACGTCCATGACAGTTAATGATGCCGACACGGCACGGCTGCTGGTGACCTGCCCGGATAAACCCGGGATCATCAGTGCGGTGAGCACCTTCTTGTATAACCACGGTGCCAACATCACCGATTTTGATCAGCATTCCAGCGATGCCCACGGCGGCACCTTCTTCTTGCGCTTGGAATTTCAGACACCGGAACTGGACTGTTCTCGGGAGGCACTTCGCAATAACTTTGCCAATCGGGTGGCTGAACCCTATGGCATGCAGTGGCAAATCAGCTACGCCAGTGAGAAAAAACGTATGGGAGTGTTGGTGTCTCGGCATGACCATGTGCTCATGGATCTGCTCTGGCGCACCTCCCGTGGCGACTTGCCTGCCACCATTCCTATTGTGATTAGCAATCACGATGATCTGCGCGACGAAGTCGAGCGTTTTGGCATCGAGTATCACCATATCCCGGTCAGTGCAGACAATAAGGCCGAAGCGGAAGCCGAGGCTTTGGCCAAGCTTGACGGTAAAGTGGATGTGGTGGTATTGGCCCGTTATATGCAGATCCTTAGTTCAAACTTTGTGTCTCATTACCCGCATCGTGTCATCAACATTCATCACTCTTTCCTGCCGGCCTTTGTGGGGGCGAACCCTTATCAGCAGGCCCACGACAAGGGGGTGAAGTTGATCGGTGCTACCAGCCACTATGTAACGGAAGACCTGGACCAGGGGCCCATTATCGAGCAAAACGTGCAGCGTGTTAGCCACCGCCATTCCGCTTCGGAGTTGCGTTCATTGGGGCAGGACGTGGAGCGGCAGGTGATGTTGCGTGCGGTGCGTTGGCACCTTGAAGACCGGGTAATCGTGGACGGTAACAAAACGGTGGTATTTGTGAAGTAGTGTAGAGCGCTCCATGCAAAGGGGCATTCCCGCTGCCGTATGGCTCATGGCGGGAGTCGCCTTGACTGGCGAAACTGATGTTCAAACAAAATCCGGGCTTTTGTTCAGTGCGTCCCGGCTATGCCATAGCCTCATCTTAATATTTAGCTCATCCATGGCACCGAACCCGTTCGGGCCATTTTCCGCCCGCCTCATCTGGGCTTCAGCGTAGAAATCCCATCCAGAGTGGGCGAGAAGACACCAGCGTACAGGGCTTAGGATCAGCGGCAGTCTGTTTTCATTATTGATCGAGCCGCTGTGATAAGGACAATGGGCAGCATTGTAATCAGCGCGAGAGCTCCATGCACAGTGACTTGTTGAATTCCCAGTCCGAGACCTTGCTGGCCCTGTGTCGACCGGGCTTTGAGGCTGACCTGGCTGCCGAATTGAATTTCCACGCGGCAGATCAAATGGTGGCCGGTTATCCCCGCGCTACCGCCAATAGTGGGTATGTGCTCTGGCATAGCCAACAAGGCTCGTTGGCGAGCCTGCAAGAAAGCGGCTTGATCTTTGCCCGCACGCTAAGTGTATGCGAGGGCGAGTTTAGCGATATAGGCGACGACCGTATCAGTGCTTTGTGGCCTTTGTTGGAAGCCGCAGGCCCCTTTAGTGAGCTATATCTTGAACACCCGGATACCAATGAAGGACGCGAGCTGCAGCGGTTCTTGCGTGGTTTTCGCAAGGCATTGGAACCTCGGTTGAAGAAAGTCGGCTTGCTGCGCCGCCAAGCGAAACAGCGGCTACATCTTTTTTTCAGTGATTCACACAATGGTTGGGTTGGCACCAGCCCCAGCGCTGTGCCGCTTGTAGAAGGTGGTGTGTTGCGCTTGCGATTACCTGCAGAAGCGCCGAGCCGTTCGGCACTAAAAGTGGAAGAGGCGTTGATACGTTTCTTTGGTAGTGCCGATGCGTTAAACGCCAAAACAGCGGTGGACTTGGGGGCGGCCCCGGGGGGCTGGAGCTGGCAACTGGCCCGACGGGGCATTCGTGTGCAGGCGGTGGACCACGGCAAGATGGCCCCCCGGCTGCTGGACGAATACCCGGTGCAGCATGTCTACGGTGATGCCTTTACTTGGCGCCCGCGCAGTAAGGTGGATCTGGTGGTGTGCGATGTGGTGGACAAGCCTGCCCGTACTTTGCAACACATGGAAAAGTGGCTTACCCAGGGTTGGGCCACCGCGGCATTGTTTAATCTGAAACTGCCGATGAAACGCCGATTCCAAGAAACGTGGCAATTGTTGGAAAAACTGACTGCGGCCATGGAGCGCATGGATCACCTGGGTGAGCCGGTAATTAAGGCCGCGCACCTGTATTACGATCGTGAAGAGATTACCGTCTGGGCCAGCTTTCATCGGAGCTACTGATCGTGAGTACTGAGCGCGGTCGTGGCGCTGCGCTATTCGCTACCCTGGGTATGCTGTACTTCGCCCAAGGCTTGCCAGCTGGCTTGCTGGGCAAGTCCATGCCCGCGCTGGCTAGGGATGCGGGCCTGTCACCAGAATGGATCGGCTTGCTGGCATTGCCCGCCGTGCCGTGGGCCTTGAAGTTTATCTGGGCGCCCTGGGTGGATCGCTGGGGGAGTGGCCGCCCCAATCACCGTAAACGCTGGATCCTGGCCTGCCTGACCGGGGTTGTGACGGTGCTGGCCTGTGCGGCCTTGCTGCCGCAAGGTTGGCTGTTCGGCCCCGGTTTTGCGGTGCTTATCGTGATGTTGTTTTTACTTAACCTGTTCAGCGCAACCCAGGATATTGCCACCGATGGCTTAGCAGCACGCTTACTGACTCCAGAGCTACGGGGCCTGGGTAACAGTGTGCAGGTTAGTGGCTACAAAATAGGCATGATCCTGGGCAGTGGCGCTCTGTTGATGTTGGTTGGGGTATTGGGGTGGCAGGCCACACTGCTGGCGATCATTGTCATGCTGTTGCTAGTGGCATTCACCGCCTGGCGATTTGACGAGCCTCTTGAGCCTGCCCGGCCGCGCAAGCCGGTGACAACCCGATGGTGGCTTCGCCAACTGGCGCTGTTCTGGCGTAGGCCGGGGTTGGGCGTGTGGCTGGTGGTCCTGCTGGCCTATAAGGTGGGCGATGGTTTCGGCACCCGCATGATCAAACCTTTTCTGGTCGACAGTCACTGGACGTTGGCGGAAATCGGTCGCTTAGACCTGGTGACGTCATTGGTCGGCTTGGCAGGGGCAGGCTTGGCGGGGCTGGTGATGATGCGATTAAGTCGTCGTGTGGCGCTGTTCGGTTTTGCCGGTTTGCAGGCGCTGTCATTTATCGGTTGGTGGTGGGTGGCTGCCTGGGGTCCAGACCCTGCAGCTGAGCCGTGGATCTGGGCGGTGGCATTGTTTGAGCAATGGGCGGATGGCTTGTCCACGGTGGCCCTGTTTGTGGTGATGATGGATTACTGCCGTAGCGGCCATGAGGGCAGTGATTATACCGTGCAGGCTTCGGTGCAATTGTTCGCGGTGGGTGCCTTTACTTTGGCCAGTGGATTCAGCGTGGCGTGGCTGGGCTATGCGTCGCATTTCCTGCTGGCTGCGATTCTCAGTGCAGTCGTTATAATGGCTGCCTTTTTCTGGCAGCCACCGGTGGCTGCCCATGGTGCACCACGAGGAGAGCCCTGATGTCATTGGATGCCCAACACGAACTCGATGCCACCGGCCTGTTATGCCCTGAGCCTGTGATGATGCTGCACAACAAGGTGCGGGACATGCAGCCCGGCGAAGTGTTGGCGGTGCGCGCTACCGACCCTTCCACTGAACGGGATATTCCGAAATTCTGCCAGTTTCTCGGTCATAGCCTGGTTGATCAGCAACGCGATGGTGAGTTGTTCTTGTATTGGATCAAGAAGAAAGAGGGCTAATTGAACACGGCTACGCTAGCTGCAACGCGTTCAATTAGCGCTCATCATTTCATCGAATACCGCGCGGCAGTGTTCAGCTTTTCGCCAGAATAGCCACTGCCGCCAGCGCTTCCGGGTCTCTCTCCTTCAATTTATTGGCTATGCCGTGCTGGAAGAAATAGCGAAAGGCCGGTAGCGACTGTGCTGTGGTCAGGCATTCTGCACCGGGCAAAATCGGTGTCTCAACCGGGTCGTTTTCTTGTGCCACCATGGCTGACAGGGTGCCATCAGCAAACAGCTTCCAGCTGACCACCTCCATGAGACTAATGGTGTGGAAATCATCGTCGGAAAACACCGCATGGGTGCCGATGGTGTCAGGGATTTCCTGAATAGCTTGCTCGCCGGGCTGGGGCTTGCCGAAAAACGACAGGGCGGCATCCATCTCTTTAACCTTATGTTCAGGCGCATCGACAAACAAATAATCGCTGCCAGGTAGTCGGTAACCTTCCCAGCGTCCATTCAGTGGATCAGCCAGCGCCATGGCGGTGACCGGCTCCTTGAGCCAGGGAACCATGGCTACGGTGTCACCATTGGCCAGTCGCGCCCAAGCGAGCACTTTTAAAGAGAATAATTTGTCGGGGTGGTGGTCGTTGGCATATAGCAGCTCGATGCCATCGTATTCCGGAGATAAACGCAAAATAGGGGGCTTGGCCGCTTTGCGGCGTGGAGGGAAGGAAACAACATTGTTTCCGCCTGGGTGTTGCCGGTTCGCCTGAGTCATGGGCTTCTCCCGGTACGTTACCTTAGGGCGTGAGCGCGATCTCAGTAAATCGCTCGGCACGGCCCGTTAATTCACGTTAGCCTGTCATGCGGTGCCATGCAAGCGGGTGCAGATAACCGGTTTGCGTAGGGTAAAATGGGCTGGTAGTGGGTAAGCGGGGGCCTGCCTGTAGGTGATATTTGCTGGCAGCCATGTTCCGCATTTTGCCTAACGCTCGGGGCCGGATGTCTGACGTAAAACCCCTTAGGCTTAGAAGATCTTGCTAGTGCGGTGCCTCTTTTTGAGGGAGGGCCATTATTCAGAAAGTAATCGGGTAATGTGTTTTGCGCAAAGAGCATGGCGACCGAGGTTTAAGTTTTTCAGGTTTTGAATGCAGGCTACGTCGTCGTCGGGCATCCGGCGTCAAGCAATCATTAGGAGCGATGTGTGGAGTGTGATTATTACTTTGCCTATGGTTCGAACATGAACCCGGCACGAATGGCGGTGCGGGGCATGCGCTATCGGCAATCGTTACGGGCGCAATTACCCGGTTGGCAACTGGCATTCAATAAGCGCGCCCATGGTAAAGAAGGGATTGCCTACGCGAACATCGTGAATGCGGACCATGACGGGGCGGAAGTGCAGGGCGTCTTGTACCAATTATGGGACCACCGGGAAATCGAGCGTATGGACCCGTTCGAGGGCCACCCGACTCGTTATTGCCGTGAGCGACTGTTGGTGCAGACTGATGAGGGCGAGCGGCACACCTGGGTTTATATCGCTAATACCGAGTGGCAAGCCGATGATCTTCGTCCGGAGCGCTGGTATCTGAATCACCTGCTCAGTGGACGCCCCTGGCTTAGTGCCGATTATTACCGGCACTTGCTGGCCACAAGCTGTGTGGATGATTTTCCACCCACCCTGGCTACGCCCTAAGCCAGCACCGCCGTCGACCAGGTCAGCATGGCCAACACGGGCAAGGCGATAGCCAGTCGTCCTGCTAACTGTGCGCGATACGGCAGTAAAAACACCAGTGGCAGGCCGGCTATTGCCACCAGCCCCACGGACATAAAAAGCGCCAATCCCAGGGGCCAGATCGTCAACGTAACCCACAACGATAACGACAACAGCAACCAGCCGGGCCATCGGTAATAGCGCACGCGTTCCGGTTGCAACTTGCGACCCATGACCTGGTCATGGTGGCGTTTCATGGCCAGAGACAGGCTGGTCAAGCCGGCATAGGCCAGAGCGAGGGCAAGAAACAGTGGCGGGACCATCGTCATGGGGTGTCTCCGGCAGGTTGCTTACTGCTGGCCGTGTTGGCGGCGCGCGGCGTACGGGTACGGCGAGCTTTTGCCGGCAGCGGTTTGTGTTGCAAGCGCCACAGGGTATACCCGCCCAAAGCAGCAAGGATCAGGCAGACCAGATCGAAACTGGCGATGGCTGCATGTTGCCAGGCCAGAGGCGTAAACAGGTGCGACGCCGTGGTGAAGATGTTGACTACGGGTATGGCAAGCCAGAGTAGCGAGGCGCCAGCGACCTGCTCAATCCAGCCCTGGCGGTTAGGACGCAGCAGACCATGCACCAGTGACATCAGCCAAACAATGAAGAAGATCTGAATCTCGCGGTCTTCGCGAGCAGTCAGCGTGACCGGTAACAAACGGTTGGCCAGGAAGTAGGCGGCGATGGCCAGCATCAACCCGGTGATGGAGGCCATGTTCAGTCCGCTCACCATTTTCAGAGCCCGATCGGGCTGCTGATCCCGGCGTAATTGCTGGGTGCGTTTGCTCACCCACAGCAGCATGCCGGTCACGGTCATGGCGGAGCCGGCGACCCCGAACAGAAAGAACAGCCAGCGGGTTAGCGGGTCGGCGAAGCGAGCCATGTGCACACTGGTAAAGAAATTATAGATCCGCCAGCCCGGTGACACCGGATCATTGGCGGGGATACGCGTGTCGATCAGGTCACCGGTATTACCCTGGAATACTTGCGTTGGATCGCCACCGCGCTGGCGATCGGTGACCGCCGGGTCCCTGTCTACCTGCAAGGTAATTTGCGCGTTGTCCCGATTGGGGTTGGTGATCTGGATGCGTTCTACCGGTTTGCCGAAACGGGCTTCGGTTTGTTCGATCAATGGTCCGATTGCCAGCATTTCTTCCGGCGCACCAGGACGCGCCGGGGTTTCTCCCCGGGAAAACACCTCAGAAAAGAAGGCACGCCGATCTCCCTCGTATGCAGCGTCGATGCCCCAGGGCATGATCAGGGTCATAAACAGCAGCAGGCCGGAATAGGTGATCATGAAATGGTAGGGCAGTGCGAGTACCGCGGTAGCGTTGTGGGCGTCCAGCCAGGAGCGCTGCCCCTTGCCCGGCCGGAAGGTAAAGAAATCCTTGAAGATTTTCTTGTGGGTAATCACCCCGCTGATAATGGCAATCAGCATGAACATAGTGGCCAGGCAGACCAGCAATCGGGCCCACAGGCGGTCGATGCCGTACAGCTCAAAATGGAAACGGTAAAGAAAGTTGCCGCCGCGGGTGGCGCGTGGTGCAACGACCTCGCCGCTATCCGCATCCATGAGCATCTGTTCGCCACGCTGACGGCCTCCGTTTTTCGGCTGTTTGGCGGGTTGCCAGCGCAACTCTACGGCGGCCTGACGGGGGCCCGGCAAGTTGATGTCCCAGGATTTGGCATCCGGCGCCTTGGCATTCAGGGCTGCCATCGCCAGCTCGACCGTACCCGGTTGCAGGGTGGAATCATGTACTTCCGGCTGCATCCACAGCGTAATTTCTTCCCGGAAATAGGCGCTGGTGCCAGTAATAAAAATGGCCACCAGTAACCAGCCAAGTAACAAGCCGGCCCAGGTGTGTAGCCAGGCCATGGATTGTCGGAATGACTTATTCATACGGCAGTGCCCCATAAATACAAGGCGCCAAAGAGCAGGCCAGGAAGGAGAATGCCGGCCCATGCCAGCCAGCTGGAACGTGCGCAAAACGCCCAAATAGCTGCTGCAGAGTAAAGTAGGAGCGATAGCATGATGCCAATAATCACGGCCTGATCGCGGGCCATTGGTAATATCACGGCCAGCGCCATGGCTGCCAGGGACGCAAGGCCATAACCACCCAAAGCTGCAGCCAGAATGCGTGAAGTAATTGAGAAAGGTGTCATAAGTATGTAGAAACAAGCCAACAATAATGAGAATTGTTATTATCTACAAACAAACTGCAAAGGAAATGTAAATGTGGCGCCGCAGCGACATTCGAGTGTAAAGACTGTAAGAACAGCGAACTTTTCGATCAGGACGCGAAGGGGGTAGAGGCTGACACTTCCGGCTCTGATAGCGGTTGCTTGAGCCGCCAACGCAAGCGCCAGCCAAGGAAGACGGCGGCACTGGTCAAGCCCGCTACCAGACCGATCCAGAATCCGGCAGGGCCCATGGGCTCGACCCACCAATCAGTTAATGCCAGGCCGTACCCGATGGGCAGGCCGATGCCCCAGTAGGCCAGCAATGTCATTACCATGGGCCAGCCGGTATCTTCGAAACCGCGCAGGCACCCGTTGGCGCAAACCTGCAATGCATCCGAGATCTGGTACAGGGCCGCGAACAACAACAGGTAGCTGGCGAGTGCAATCACCGAGCCGTTGTCGGTATAAATACGGGGAATCCAGTGCCGGGCCAGCACCAGACTGGAGGCGGCGGTGATGCCCACCACCAGGGTGATTGCCATGGCCACCTGCACGGCCACGCGAATACCGTTTTGATCGCTGCGTCCTCGGGCGTGACCCACCCGAACGGTGGCGGCCAGGGCGAAACTCAGCGGCACCATAAAAATCAGGGAGGTGAAGTTGAGCGCGATCTGGTGGCTGGCGACGACCTGGGCCCCCAGGCTGCCGATGAGAAGGGCAATGACCGCAAAGATACTGACCTCAAAGAAAATTGACAGGCCTACGGGTAAGCCCAGCCGCAGCATGTAGGCTAGATTGGCGTGCTCGAAATGCCGCTGTCGCAGATTCAATGGTGCATGCTGATACACCGGGTGGCGATGGGTATAGACCATCATCATTATTGCCATGGACCACATTACCAGTGAGGTGGCCCAACCGCAGCCGACTCCCCCCATGGCTGGGAAGCCCAGTTTTCCGTAGATCAGCACATAGTTACTAGGGATGTTGATCATTAGGCCGATTACGCTGATTAGCAGCACCGGCCGGGTATGGTTCATGGCCTCGGTATAACTGCGCAACGCCAGCATAATGGCGGCGCCAGGCATGCCCCAGCTAAGCGCATCCAGGTAGCCGCTGACCATGGGTCGGATCGCCGGATCCACGTCCATCCATACCAATAACGGAGCAATGCTGCGTAGAATAAGTGCGCAAAGAACCCCTAGCACAAGAGCCAACCAGAGGCCCTGCTGGGCGAGGGGGTTAATGCGGTGATAAGCTTTGCCGCCGAGATGGCGCGACAGTATTGGGGTGGCGCTCATCAGTACGCCGGTCATGAACAGGAACAGGGGCACCCAAATGCTGGCGCCCACGGCCACCGCCGCCAAATCATTGGCGCCAACACGGCCGGCCATCATGGTGTCCACAAAGCCGTTGGCCGTTTGTGCCAGTTGCCCACCCAGAATTGGCAATGCGAGGGTGAGTTGGGCGGCAAGCTCTTGACGGCGGGATAACATAGGCAGGTGCCACTGTTGTAAGCGGAACGGGTGTGGTGAACGAAATAGAACAGAATCAGGTTCGCAAGACGGCGGCTACCATACCGCAAACTGCCTTGCAGGTGTACGCCAGTGGTGATCTGGAAACCCTGTTCCGGGCGACTTTTTTTCATTCCCACGACACGCTGTTAGTAGGGGGCGCGGCTGAGCCTGTGTACCTGCCCGGTTCCCCTCATCGCATTTGCTATACCCACGATTACTTCCGCAGTGCCTTACACGAAATCGCCCACTGGTGCGTGGCGGGCCCGGTACGCCGTCAGCAACAAGACTACGGTTATTGGTATGCACCGGATGGCCGCAGCGCGGATCAACAGGCGCAGTTTGTGCAGGTAGAGGTTTACCCCCAGGCGCTTGAAGCCTTGTTCTGTGCTGCCTGTGGGCACACCTTCCGAGTATCTCTGGATAACCTGAATGGTGAGGGCGGCGATGAAACGGCGTTTGCGGTGAAGGTAAAAGCAAAAGCAGAGCGCTTGTTGGCTGAAGGTCTTCCTGAGCGGCCGGCCCGCTGGTGTGATGTGCTGGCGCAGGCGTATGGGCGCGAGGGCATATCTTTGCAGCAAGCGCTGCAGTGCTTGTTTTCGTAGGCGGTAATCCGACTAAAGCCGGCCACTGCGTTTTAGTGCCAGATATAAATGATTCAACTGCTGGGGCATGTTCTGGGGCGTGGCGCTGGTGACCAAGGCGCCCGCGTGGCGCAGGCGGGTGTGCAGCTGCTGGCGTTGCTTTTGTTCCTGGGCATCGGCACACAGGGTTAACGCCTGATCAAAATCTTCCACCGGCTGGCGCGCGAGGGCTTCCTGCTCTGGCAGCAGCATATCGGCGATCAACACCAGATGATGGCGGCGCATTAAACCAACCGCGCTGAGCAGATCATCCCGGTCTTCGTGCTGCAGCCGTGTTACCAGCACCACTAGCGCCCTTCGCCGGCTATGACGCACCAGCTGACGCGCTGCCAGGCTGAAGTCGCTGGCATGCCGGCTGGGATGCAAATCGTACAGCCCGTTGAGCAAATGGTTGATGCCATTTTGCCCCTGTACCGGTGGTAGCCAGCGAGGTTGATCGCCGGAGAACAACATGGCGCCAGCTTTGTCTTTTTGTTTGAGCGCACTCCAGGCTAGCAGCAGTGACGCATTCAGCGCATGGTCGAAGCCGGTGAGTTTGCCCACCGGCATGCCCAGCCGACGGCCACCATCGAGCATGATTAGTACTTGCTGATTTTGCTCATCCTGATACTCCCGGCTGATCAAGCTGCGGCGGCGCGCAGTGGCTTTCCAATCGATCTGCCGCAGGCTGTCGCCAGGGTGGTACTCGCGTAATTGGTGAAACTCCATGCCTTCGCCACGGCGAGGTTTGAGCCGCGTGCCGGTGAGCAGAAAGGAATGGTTGGCATCCAGCTGGGTTTGGCTGAGGCGGGAAAAATCCGGGTAGACCGACACCGTGCAACGGGCCGGGCAAATTTTGCGTAGCGACCAGAAGCCCAGCTGGCTGGGAAACCAGAATTCCAGATCACCGAAATTTACCGGGCCACGTCGGCTGGGGCAGTAATGGTAGGTGAATTCGGTGAGCTCATTCTCGGCCCGGGCAAGCTGACAGGGCAGACCGGTTAGCATGTCGTCGCCGGGGTGATGGTCTGCCAGGGTGACGGTTGCAGGCAGATCGGCGGAGGTGATGCGTACCTTGATGGGATGCGGCTGCTGAACGGACAGGGCATTGGGGACGATGCGCTGTGCTGCTGGAGGCGGGCGGCGCCAGCCATGCAGCAAGTCGAGCAGGGCGAACGCCGCCAGTACAGCACCCGCTGCCCACCACAGCAGGCTGGCGATGTTGCCACTGAAAAACAGCAGCGAGATCGCGCTCAAGGCCCAGAGGGCCACGGCGAGGAGCAGGCGTGGGGCTGGCTTCATTGCCGCGGTGCTTCCACTTGGTCCAGCAGGCGGGCCAGTGCCGTCTCCGGGGTCTGCCCTTCGATTTCTGCGTCGGCGCTGAGTTGGATGCGATGGCGCAGTACGGGGCGAGCGACCTGCTGGATGTCGTCTGGGGTGACGAAGTCACGGCCTTCGAACATGGCATGCACGCGGGCCGCCCGGGCAAGCGCAATACTGGCCCGGGGGCTAGCGCCATGGGTCAGTCCGTTGAAGTCGCGAGTAGCGCGGACGATGCGCAGGGCATAGTCCAGCACTTGCGCGTCGATCAGTACGTCGTTGCTGAGCGCTTTCATGGCCTGCAAGCCGGCCGCATCGGTGGCCGGGATCAGGCTTTCCACATCCAAGCTGGCGCGGATGGTGCCGTCGAGCACCATGTTCACCAGCCGGGTTTCATCATCGTGAGCCGGATAATCAATCAACACTTTGAACAGAAAACGGTCCAGCTCCGCTTCTGGCAGCGGGTAGGTGCCTTCCTGGTCTAGCGGGTTCTGGGTGGCGAGCACCATGTAGGGTTCGCTGAGGGTGAAGGCCTTGCCTTCGATGGTGATTTGCCTCTCCTGCATCACTTCCAACAGGGCTGCTTGGGTTTTTGCCGGTGCCCGGTTGATCTCATCCGCCAACAGCAGCTGGGTAAAGGCCGGGCCGCGACGGATGCGAAATTGCTCGGTCTTTTGGTCGTACATGGCGTGGCCGGTCACGTCGGTGGGCATCAGGTCCGGGGTGAACTGGATGCGGTTAAAGTCTAGCTCCAGTACCCGCCCCAGGCTGCGTACCAATAGGGTTTTGCCTAAGCCGGGCACGCCCTCGATAAGCACGTGGCCGCCGGAAATAAGAGCGATGAGCACTTCACGGACAACCTGTTGTTGGCCAATCAGCACCTGATTGAGCCGGCTTTCAATGTCGTGGGCCAAGGCGGCCGCATCGGCGAGGGTGGCGGGTTGGCTCATATTGTTGTCCTTTTACGTTTTAACTGACGTTGGCGTGGTTGTCCGCGCCACTGTACCGCTGGAACCGGCATCAGTGACGGCAATTTTTCAGCGATTGTAATAATGAGACCTGCTGCGTGAACCGGTCTCGGGTGTCTGCTTGGCTCTGTAGTGCCGCGTCCAGTTCTTTTACTGGCACCGACAGCGCTTTTGCCGCCAGCGCCAGAGCCTTATTGCGTTGGTGATGGAAACGGAGCAGCTGTTGTTCTGCTTGTTTGCGCAGCTCTGCCAGCAGGGCCATTTGTTGGTTGGTGCGCCACTGAAAGTAACCGCTGGCGTGCAGGTGTTTCAGGTAATCACGGCGGCTTTCTTCGCGGGCTTGCTGCCGTGGCCCCTGGCGAGGAATGCGATGCCATAGCCATAGAACCAGCAAGATTAGCAGGGCAAACGCCAGCGCCGGGGCTTTTAGCCACAGCCACTGGGCCAGGGGCGGCATGGCCACCGAGCGGACAAACCACACGGGTTCTGCGCCGGTAAGCCAGGCCAGCAGCCAGGCATGATCGAAGTAGAGCAGCCGCTCGCTGGACCACAGGCTCAAATCGGTTAGCACGGAAATTTGCCCACTGCCAAGGCTCAGTTGTACCAGCTGACTGCCGTAATCATTATCTGCGTAGCCGGTGATTTCCACTGGCCATTCCAGGTGCGGGGCGTTGCCTTCTTCCTCGTCCCAGCTGTCGTGCCAAATCACATAGTCACTGAACAATTGCACCCGGCGATCTGGCTCGTTGTCACTCACATGCAAGGTCAGCGGTGTGGGTTCTGGTGGGGCATCACAGGCTAGCCGTGCGCAATCTTCGCGGAGTGCTTCGTTGTCGCTATGCAGACAATATTGCAGTGGGCTGTCGACAAAAGTCGGCAGGGCCATGAGCAGATCGCGTATTGCATCTTCTTGCCCAGCGTCACTGGGCACCGGAGAGTCCCACACGGTGATGCCTAGCGCGAATAACAACGGATCGTTATCTTGCCAGTCGCTGGCGCTAGCGTCAGATGTGTCGAGTATGCCGGGAAGAGGGCGCGCCTCCACTACCAGCTTGCCGCCGTCCTGCACCCACTCAAGCAGAGCGTTAACTTGGTTAGAGGTGAGCATGCCGCGGTGTTTATCGATCACGAGGGTGGTGCGGGTGTCTGGCAATGGGAATAGGGCGGCGGCACTGAGAATGCGTTTAGAGGGCTGGCCCCGTTGTGCCAGCCATTGCTGGGCGGCGCTATAGGGGTTGCGGGTAATGCTGCTGTCCGGCGCCACCCGTTTCATGTAGGTGACTGGCTCAGTGAGGGCGTAGTAGCCAGAGACCATGGCAAGCAACAGGGCAGCCAGTAGCCAGGGAAAGGCGCGGCGCAGCCGGGCGGTTTTACCCATGGTCTGCCTCCAGCGGATCCATTTGCTGCCAGTGCTGTGCCAGCGTGCGGACCTGTTCGTCACTGACCGGACGGTGGGCCCAGGCGGTGCTGATCCAAGCCTGGGTAAGGCGTTGCAGGTAGTCAATGGGTAGTGGGTTGCCGTGCTGCTGTTGCAGGGTGCGCAGGCATTGCTGCTCGGTGCTGCCTGCTGCCAGTGGCACCGGGTAGCGTGCCAGAACACCGGCCAGGGTGGCACGCATCAGTACGGCGAGAGCGGCGCGGGTATCTCCAGCCTTGAGTGCCTCTTCTACGGCCCGGTTCAGGTTTTTAGGCAGGCTGCGGTTACGAATATCCAGCCCGGCCACGTGGGTGGGAATGACCGGGCGTTTGTCTGAGTGATGCTTGCGCAGGCCGAACTGGTTGGCAACCTTGACGATCAACCACAGCGCCAGTGCCACAAACAGTGTCCAGAAAATCGCCCATAACAGGGCATCAGGAATATTCACGGGGGCGCTGGACGTATCGACTTTATCACCGTCCAGGATATCGAACAGAAACTCCCAGAGTTTTTCCATCCAGCTTTCGGAGTCACTGTTATCCCGGTTTATCCACTGCCGTTCGGTGTGCTCTTCCAGGGGCATGAAGTCTGGACTGGCCAGCAGTTCGATCACTTGTTGTTGTTCGCTGGTTGTGGTGCTTGAGGCGGCTGTTTGCGCCTGAGCGGGTTCCATAAACGGTGCCGCCAACATCAATACCAGCAGGGTGGCGATGATATTTTTGGCCGCGCGGCGGCGTTCTCCCAGCCGGGAGAGTCCGAGTTGCAGGTCCCAGCCCTCCAGCCAGGTGCGCTTGTTCAAGTAGAGGGCAAAGCCACAGGCTACATAGAGGGGCTCGGTGACACACAGCACCAGATAGAAACACAGCCCGGAGATAGCCAGTTGTAATGCGCTTTGTTCATAGAACCAATCACTAAACTCCAGGTTGAATTGCCAGGGCACCAGCATGTACAGCAACGCCATTAGCCCGAAGGTCATGAACTGTTCCAGGTGCAGTATCAGCAGGGTCAGCATGCCGCCCCGATTGGACGGGTAGCTGTTGAGTACTTTGAGTCGCTGGCTGGCGGTGTCTCCTTTCACTTGTTCAAGTTGCCACACGCAGGCATTGAAACTGCGCAGGGGGCTCAGGCGTCGCCAAGTGAGCTGGCCGGCCAGTCCGGGCAGGGCGTAACTGGGCCAGCGTTTAAGCAAGGCTTTCAGGGTGAGGGTTTCGCCAAACAGAGCATGGCTGTAAAAGGCCAACAGAGGCCGCTCCCACAGGGGCTTGAGCCACCAGAATACGAAGAGCGGCCAGAGGCTGTTGCCCACCGCGGCCAGTGTTAGCAGTAGGGCATACGGCACCGCGGTAAATAGCAGCCACACAGCGGTAATGGGCCCGGCCCAATGGCGGTAGAACTGCGTGCCCAGATCTGTTGCCTGCCAGGGGGTGCGCGGCGCTAGACGAGCGCTAGCCTTCTCGAGTTCCATCCCGCCCCCCGAAGAAAAGATACAGATACAAAAGGACCCAGCAGGCTGCGCCCACGCTGTATTTGATAGCCGCCGCCAGGTCCCGTGGTGACCAGAACGCTTCAATAAAGGCCGCCAGCAGTAACAGAGCAAACACTCCGTACATGGTGGGCAGCGCATCCCGGGCCGCCAGGCGCAGGGCGTCCAACCGCGACCAGGGGCCGGGAGCAATAATGGCCCAGCCAAGCCGTAGTCCCGCGCCACCGGCTAGCACAATGGCGGTAAGCTCTGGGGCGCCGTGGGCAATCACAAAGGTGAAGAAGGGTTCTTGGGCACCCACGTTGATTAAGTGCCCGGCGGCGGCGCCAAAGAAGCTGCCGTTGAACAGCATCACCACCAGCGCGCCTACGCCTAACAGCAAGCCGCTGGCGAAGGTACGGAAGGCGATGCCGATATTGTTCTGGATATAATGGCCGAACATCATTACATCGTCATCGCCGCTGCGCTCGCTCTTCATGCCCGCCTGGTTATCCGGCTGGTACATGCTTTCCAGGCTGGTAATGCTGGCTTCGTCCACCACGGAGTAGATCATTTCGGGTTGTTGATGCACCAGTGCCCATACCAACGCCATAGACAGCACGAAGGTCAGGGCGCTGACCAGATGCCAGCGCCACTGGCGGCGGACTGCTTGGGGGAAGTCGCTGGCGATGAAGGTACCGATACGATCCGCTAGTGAGGGGTTGTAGCGATACAGTTGACGATGGGCGCGGAGCATCAGGTTGTTGAGGAACTGTTGCAGCTGAACGCTGTAGCCCCTTTCGCGGGCTAGGGCCAGTTGATGGCAAAGCTTGCGGTAGTCGGTAACGAAGGTATTCAGGGGCAGCGTGTTCTTCTTGCTTACGTGCAGTGATTCAAGCTGCTCCAGCTGGTTCTCCAGTGCCTGCCATTGCGAACGATATTGTTGTTCAAAGCGGGCCTGTTTCATGCTGGGCCCTCCACCAGATAGCGGCTGACGGCCTTTAGGCGTTGTAATGCTTGGGCCGGTGTCAATTCAGGGTAAACCAGCAATGCCAGCTCTTGCTGGCGAGCGTCAGAAAATTGTTCATGGCGCTCATAGAATGCCAGCAAGGCTAGCTGATCATCACGATTCAACGGCCAGTCCGGGGCCTGGCTTTCGCCACGGCGATGCTCGCTGATTGCGGGCGTCTCTTCCACGTGGATAACCAATGTATTGGCGGCCATGTCACCAAGCCGCTGATAACGAGGGCTCATCAGGGTGCAGACAAACCCGAGTAGGTAGAACAGGGGAAAGGCGTCGGCGGTGCGCAACAGGTTGCGAATCAGGCTGCCGTTGAAGCTCAAGGGGCTGCCATTAGCGTGGACCACCACAATGCCCATGGCTTTTTTACCGGGAGTTTGTCCGTGACGAAAGGCCTCAAACAGGGTGGGGTAAAACCATTCCAGCACGAAGGCCAGAATCAGCAGCAGCCCCATGCCGGCCTTGCCCAGGGCCGCGAATATAGCGGCAAGCGCTCCGTAGATCACCAGCCGAATGGCCAAGTCGATGGCGTAGGCCAGTGCCCGAGGCACCGGCCCGGCCAGCGACAGGCTGAGCATGGCACCTTCTGGTGTTTCTACTTCCAGACGTTCATCAATCAGCATTCTGGCCCTGACGAATTTGCAGCGCGGCAAACACAAAGACCATGACGGTGAGTGTAGTTTTGACTATGGCTAGGGTACGGACGGGGGGTGGATCCAGAAGCTGGATCGCATAACCACAGAAATAAAACAGTATTAGGAAGCACAGCCAAGTGGCTTGGCGACGGTTCCCGCTAATCACTGCAGGAATCATGAGGAACAGCGGCAGGTACAACACTAGTGCAATGATCACACTGGAAGCGATATGGGCATCTGGCGGCGCCAGAGTGAACAGGCCACTGATGCCGACAAGCAAAAGCAGGGCGTAGCTAATACGAAGTAAAACGAGGTTCATCATCAAGCCTTCAGTTGGCGGGCCAATAACGCCAGGCGTTTGCCCAGTGCACGTGCCAGGGTGATTTCGTGTTCGGTCAGTGCCGGGTCGCCCTGGCTGCCGGAAACATGGGTGGGACCGTAGGGTGTGCCACCGCTTTGGGTATCCAGCAAGGCGGCTTCGGAGTAAGGAACACCGGCCAGCACCATACCGTGGTGCAATAAAGGCGTCATCATGGAAAGCAGCGTGCTTTCCTGACCGCCGTGCAAGCTGCCGGTGGCACTAAAGACGCCCGCAGGCTTGCCGATCAGGGAGCCGTTCATCCACAGCTCGCTGGTCTGATCAATGAAATATTTCAGCGGCGCGGCCATATTGCCAAAACGGGTGGGGGAGCCCAGAGCCAGACCCTGACACCCGGCCAGATCATCCAGTGTGGCGTAGGGCGCACCCTGATCCGGGATTGCCGGTTCACTGGCTTCGCAGTTAGCAGATACCGCGGGAACGGTGCGCAGGCGGGCTTCCATTGCGGTGCTTTCAATACCGCGAGCCACCTGTTGTGCCAGGTTGGCAACGCTGCCGTTGCGGCTGTAATAAAGCACCAGTACATAATCGGTCATGGGCGATTTAGTCCAATAACGTCAGGGCGTTTTCCGGTGGGCGGCCGAGAACGGCCTGATCCCCTTTAACGACGATGGGGCGCTCAATCAGTTTTGGGTACTGAGTCATGGCGGTAATCACATCGTCATCGTTGCTCTGCGCGGTGAGTCCTGCGGTTTTGTAATCCGCCTCCTTGTTGCGTACCAGGTCATGGGCACGGGTGAATCCCAGCTTGGTGATGAGACTCTTCAGGGTGGCGGCATCGGGAATATCGTCCAGATACTTTACGATGATGGGGGTAATACCCCTTTCTTCCAGTAACGCCAGAGTCTGCCGCGATTTGGAGCAGCGTGGATTGTGGAAGATAGTGTAGTCGCTCATGAGATTGCATATCCTGTGTCGTAACGCTGTCATTGTAAGCTGCACAGGGGTGGTGGCAAGGGTAGGGTCAATGAGAAAGGATGCGAAGTGTATGGAGAATGAACAGCCGGTAATTCCAGTGCAGGCCCGATTCAATTCCATTAAGGCATTTTTTGTGCTGCTGGTGCGCCAGTTTAATGAAGATGGCTGCCGGCAGAGTGCTGCGGCGCTAACCTACACCACATTGTTTGCCATCGTTCCCGTGATGACGGTGAGTTTTGTGGTGCTTTCCTCCGTGCCCGCGCTGCAAGGCAAGAGCGCCCAACTCCAAGAGTGGGCGTTTGAGTATTTTGTTCCCTCGGCGGGCAACATGCTGCTCGATCACCTGCAGTCCTTCGCCAAACAGGCCACCAACCTCACCGTGCTGGGCATTGTGTTCTTGGTAGTGACGTCAGTTTTAATGCTAAGTACCGTCGAGCAAACCCTGAACCGTATATGGAAAGTGCAGACGCCGCGTAAAGGGTTGGTCAGCTTGTTGATGTATTGGGCTCTGTTGTCACTGGGCCCGATTTGCCTGGGTCTGGGTCTGGCGATCACTTCCTATCTCACCTCGCAGGCTATTTTCAGTGACACGGTCAGTTATCTGGGCGGGGTGCGATTGTGGCTGGCTGTGCTGCCGTTCCTGTTCACCACCGCCATGCTGACACTTATGTACACGGTGGTGCCCAACACCACGGTTCCGTTTCGCCAAGGCGTGTTAGGGGCGGCGATGGCGGCGCTATTGTTCGAATTGGCGAAAGGGGCCTTTACCTTTTTTATCAAACAGGCTCCCAGTTACCAGGTGGTGTATGGCGCCTTCGCTGCCGTGCCGGTATTTCTGCTGTGGATTTATATTTCCTGGACCATTGTGCTCGGTGGTGCGGAACTGGTGCGGGCATTAGTGGTGTTTCAGGAGCACCAGCGCCAGGTGCCACGCATGCATGCCCTGGTGCGTTTGCTTAATGTTTTCTGGCAGCGTCAACAGAGCGGCAAGGTGCTGCGCAGCAAAGAAGTTCGTCAAGTGATGCAGGAATCGGGTATCAGCCAATGGGATGAATTTCGCAATCTATTAGTGAACGCAAATTTAATCCGACGCACTGACGAGGGCGGCTACATCCTCAGCCGCGATCTGCGTAATATATCGCTGGGCCAATTGGTAGCCATGCTGCCTTGGCCAGCGCATACCCAGCTAAGGGGTAGGCAACAGCCCGAGTCATTACCATGGGAGCAAGCATTAAAGTCACGCATGGATGAGGCCCGCGAAGGCATGATGGCGCCCTTGGATATTAGTCTGGATGCATTGTTCAGTGCTCCATCCGCAGAGAAAGAGCGGCACCCTGAGCAACAGGGCCGCAACGATTGACCACGGGGAGAACCATGACGACGAAGCATGTACTGGTGAGTGGCATTGTGCAGGGTGTAGGCTACCGGGCCTGGGCCCGGCAGGAAGCCACCCGTCGCAACCTCACGGGTTGGGTTCGTAACTGTGCTGATGGCCGGGTGGAGGCTCTGCTAGAGGGCGAAGCCGATGCAGTGGACGACATGCTCAATGCCATGCATCAAGGCCCGGCCTTGGCACAGGTGGACAGAATTCTGGTGGAAGAGGGCAATAATGATGACGATGGCCCCCGTTCCACGCACTTTGAGGTAACGTGATGAAACAGGTTGAGCTGGTCAATGGTGATCTGCGTTTTCCTGCCTTGATGGCCGGTAATGGCGAGCCGGTTATTTTGCTACACGGTTTTCCCGATACCTACGAAAACTGGGCGGTGCAGATTAATGCCTTGGCAGATGCGGGGTATACGGCTATCGCACCGGCTCTGCGCGGTTACTCCCCGGGCTGCCAGCCGGGCAATGGCGACTGTTCCCTGTATGCCGCTGTGGATGACCTGATGGTGTTTGCCGCCCAGTTAGGGGGGCGTGTGCATTTAATCGGCCATGACTGGGGCGCCGTGGTGGGTTATCTGGCCTGTGCTCAATCTCCGGAGACTTTCTGTTCGTTCAGTGCCTTGGCTATTCCGCCGGTCCGTCGCATTCCCCAAGCCCTGCTAAAGGTACCGGAACAGGTGTTATTGAGCGGCTACATGCAGTTTTTCCAGCTGCCGCTGGCACCGGAGGCCTGGCTCCAGCGAGGTGATCTGGATGGCGTGACAACGTTATGGCAACGCTGGTCGCCGGATTGGGAGCCGGGGCTTTATCTGGACAATGCCAAGCACACCTTGGCTGAACCGGGGGTAATTCCCGCTGCGTTGTCTTGGTATCGGTCATTATTCAAAGTGTGGAAAAAAGAACACCGTCAGGTTAGGGGTTGGTTAGGCTTGAATATCGCTACGCCTACCCAAATTTTAATCGGCGAAAACGATGGTTGCATGAGCCCCAAGCTGCTGGAACATACCCTTGTTGAAAGTGACTTCAGTGGCGGCGTGGAGCTTCAGGTACTCCCCAATGCCGGACATTTTCTGCACCTGGAGCAGCCAGAAGCGGTCAATCACCATCTGATTCGGTTGCTTAATAATACCCAGTGCGAATGAAGACACTGCGTTAATGAGGCGAGTGGCAGGGGGGCGGCTAATCCTGGCGTTCCCACCGTTGATTTTCGCCCCCTTCATACTCTGCGCTATACTACGCGCCCCTATTTTCCCAGCAGGAGTAATCCCATGACGGTGATTCGCCAGGATGACCTGATTCAGAGCGTGGCAGATGCCTTGCAGTACATCTCTTACTACCACCCGGTGGATTTCATCCGCGCGGTGAAAGAAGCCTATGAAAAGGAAGAGAGCAAGGCAGCCAAGGACGCCATGGCGCAGATCCTGGTTAACTCCCGCATGGCGGCCATGGGCCGCCGGCCCATCTGCCAAGACACCGGTATCGTAACCGTGTTCGCCAAAGTGGGCATGAATGTCACTATCGAAGGCGACATGAGCCTGGATGACATGATTAACGAAGGGGTGCGCCGCGCCTACAACCATCCGGATAATGTCCTGCGTGCCTCGGTGCTGGCGGACCCGGACGGCAAACGCGCCAACACCAAGGACAACACCCCTGCGGTGATTAACTATTCCATCGTTCCCGGCGACACTCTGGAAATCGACGTGGCGGCCAAAGGTGGTGGTTCCGAAGCCAAATCCAAATTCGCCATGCTCAACCCGTCTGATTCCGTGGTGGACTGGGTGTTGGAACAGATTCCCAAGATGGGCGCCGGTTGGTGCCCGCCGGGCATGCTCGGTATTGGTATCGGCGGCACTGCCGAGAAAGCCATGCTGATCGCCAAAGAATCCCTCATGGACCCCATCGACATCCACGAGCTACAGGCCCGTGGCGCCCAGACCCGCTCTGAAGAGCTGCGCCTGGAACTGTTCGAAAAAGTGAATGCCCTCGGTGTGGGCGCCCAGGGCCTGGGTGGCTTGACCACCGTACTGGACGTGAAAGTGGTGGATTACCCCACCCATGCGGCCAACAAGCCAGTGGCGCTGATCCCCAACTGTGCGGCGACCCGCCACGCCCACTTCATTCTCGATGGCTCCGGCCCGGCAGACCTGAAAGCCCCGGATCTGGAAGAATGGCCGGACATCGCCTGGGGTAATGACGAAGGCGCCAAGCGCGTGAACCTGGACACGGTGACCCCGGAAGAAGTGCAGACCTGGGAACCGGGCGACACCTTGCTGCTGTCTGGCAAGCTGCTCACCGGCCGAGATGCCGCCCACAAGCGCATGGTGGACATGATTTCCAAAGGCGAAAAGCTGCCCGTGGACTTCACTAACCGCTTTATTTACTACGTAGGTCCGGTGGATCCGGTGGGTGATGAAGTGGTCGGGCCAGCAGGCCCTACCACCGCCACTCGCATGGACAAGTTCACCCGCACCATGCTGGAAGAAACCGGCCTGATCGGCATGGTGGGTAAAGCCGAACGTGGCGACACCGCTATCGAAGCCATCAAGGACAACAAGGCCGTATACCTCATGGCGGTGGGCGGCGCTGCCTACTTGGTCTCCAAAGCCATCCGCAAATCCCGCGTAGCGGCGTTTGAAGATCTGGGTATGGAAGCCATCTACGAATTCGAAGTGGAAGACATGCCCGTCACCGTGGCGGTAGATTCCACCGGCGAATCGGTACACAAAACCGGTCCGGTCATCTGGAAACAGAAGATCGCTGAAAAGAGCGCGTAGTACGTACTACACTCTCGACACAAAAAAGCCGCGCAACTGCGCGGTTTTTTTGTGGGCGAGCTTTCTGTACCGTTGTATTGGTTCAGGCAAAAGAAGAAGGCAAAGTATTGAGTAATGCGCTAGCAGGGAAGCTTGTAACTAGCTGATTTATTGGTTTTTATCTTTCAATATTCGAATTTGAATAATGACACATTAAGCTGGCGTTTTCATTAAGGTAAGAAAGTAAAGATTTCATGGAAAGACAGGAAGTTTAATGACCAAATTGAAGAGGTCGAGGAAATCTATTTCACGAACAGCTCTAGTAAAGTCATAACAATTGAAAATGTAAATCTCACCTCTTACGGCACATCTAGGGATTTTCTAGATCAACCAGTATCTATTTCCCCCCCCCTAGCCCTTCTACAAAACGAAGGCCTTTATCTCTTCTGCGTAACTGTATAGGGGGGAGAACGTCAGACTACTGACACTAAAGGTAAATGGCGTACAGTAGCAGGTCGTTCTTCGGGAAAAGAGAACCCCGTTTCAGCTCTTGGGCACTCCTCTTTGCAACAACAGGGTGCGCATAAATTAGACGATGCAAGAGATCAATGGGTCAGGCCTTACCCCGTGCTTTAGGGGGGCGATGGTAAGAGTTGGCCCCGATGATTCAATAGAGGGAGTCGTATCAATGAAATTCCTGATTTTTTTGGGCACGGTTCGTGATAGTAGTCCGCCTAAGCCTGCTCGCTTGGGAGAGAGGGTGGCGAAGGCCTGCCTTGAGTGCCTGAATGAGCGATGTGCGGGGCATGAGGTGGAGTTGATTGATGCGCTGGATTACCCCATGGAGGCGGTGTTTAAGCCGCATTTTTCTTACCTGAAGAGCAAGGCGCCGCCGGCACTCAATACGCTGGCCGAAAAAATAGCCTCTGCCGATGGTTATATCATGGTCAGCCCGGAATATAACCACTCCATGAGTCCAGCGTTGGCGAATTTGCTCAACCACTTTGGCAGTTCGCTCTTTTCCTATAAGCCCAGTGCAATCGTTACCTATTCAGCCGGCCAGTGGGGCGGAATGCGTGCGGCTGTCGGTATGCGTACATTTCTCTCGGAACTGGGCTGCCTTCCTGTTTCTGCGATGATTCATGTGCCGAAAGCACAAGACGTCTTCGCCGAAAATGGCGCGCTACAGGCGGGGGAGGATAAGGAATCCTGGTTCGATTATTTGGGTAGAACGTTCAATCAACTAATCTGGTGGGCTCAAGCCGCGAAAGCGTATGCTGATGAGGTCGATCCGCACAAGATGGTTCGGGATTTCAAAACAACGCCTTCCGAGCGAAATGCGCCCTAGCGTTTAGTCGGTAAAGTGGACTCAGGGCGTTGGAAAGCCACGAGTGATGAGTGAGGAGCTAACGGCTGCTCTTGCCCGTGCATCGAAAGCCTCTTCGGCAATGAGTAAAGCATGACAGAAATCACCTTCAGCCAAGACCAAAAAGCCCGCATGGTCAGCAAGATAAAAGCGTACTTTGAAGACGAAATCCAGCAGGAAATCGGCGGGTTCGAGGCGGAGTTCTTGATTGACTTTTTTGCCACGGAGCTGGGGCCGCATTTCTATAACCGTGGCCTTTTTGATGCCCAGCAGGTGCTGACCGAGAAGATGGATGAGGTGGGTTATGTGATGCAGGAGCTGGAGAAGCCAGAAGTGTAGGGCGATTGCGGCAGTGCCTTCGTTACGACGGTCAGCTTTGCTGTGGGTTAGGGAGGTATCAGCCAATCTCGGGAACTTTCCTTGCGAAGGCCCCTCCCACAACACAGGCTGGCCTTAAATTTGCTGGCTTGGCAGCACATGCATTGACTCCCCCCTGAGGTACCTTTTATGCCCCGATGCCTGTTAAAGACATTCCCCCTTTTTGTGGCCCTTTTCTTTCTTGGAGGCAACGGCATGGCTGACACGACCCCGCAAGGCGCTACGGTAGGCGGTGAACCGCCTAAGCCCAAGGTCATCATTTTTGATGTGAACGAAACCCTACTGGATTTGGAGTCCATGCGGTCTTCGGTGGGTGACGCGCTGGGTGGCAACCAAGAGCTGTTGCCGTTGTGGTTTTCGACCATGTTGCACAACTCCCTGGTTACCACGGTAACCGGGCAATATCACGACTTTGGCCAGATCGGCGTTGCCTCGCTGCTGATGGTGGCAGAGAACAACGATATTGCCTTGAGTGAAGAAAAGGCGGAGGACGCCATTGTGTCCACCATTCTCAGCCTGCCGCCGCATCCTGATGTGAAGCCGGGGCTGACGGCATTGAACGAGCAAGGCTTTAAGATCGTTAGCCTCACCAACTCGTCTAACAACGGGGTGAAGACTCAGTTTGAGAATGCGGGGCTGACGGACTTCTTTGATGCCCGCTATAGCATCGAGGACATCAAGGTGTACAAGCCGGACTTGCGCGCTTATGAGTGGGTACTTGAACAGTTGGGTGTGAAGCGAGAAGAAGCCTTGATGGTGGCGGCCCATGGCTGGGACGTGGCTGGCGCAAAAGAGGCTGGCTTGCAAACGGCTTTTGTGGATCGGCCGGGTAAAGCGCTGTACCCATTAGCCAAGAAGCCGGATTACGTGATCAAGGATCTTAGTGAGTTGGCCGATATTATGAATGCCAAATAAGCCAGGCCGGCGGCAGTATGCCGCTGGCGGCTAGTCCATCAGAAACCCCGGTTCGGGCCTTTGTTGTAGAGGGGCTCGGCTGGGGTTTTCTTTGCTTGGAGAAGGGGTAGCTCGTATTCGCGGTGGAGCCACCGCTCCTGCAAAGCACACACATGCGCGTGCCTGCTTTTAAGAAAGGGGTCCGGGGAGCCCCGCCCCGTCCTTGGGGCGCGGAGATCAATCGGCAGGCTTTCCTGGGGTCACAGTAATGAAGGCCTGTGGGCTACCCGGACGCTCAATATACTGTTCATCCGTACAGTGGTCAACGAAAGAGATGTAGGCGGTTGCTGGGCCTGCTCTTACGAGGTTTTGCTTACTGAACCAGTTCGCAGGCCATGTGGGAGTATTTCTTTTTCACCTGGCTACGACACACGTTGGCGCCGAAAGAGGGTATCTGATCGCAGGCTTTAAACGCGGCGTAACGCTTGGCGCATTGGGCGACAATATCATTCATGCCGTTCTGGCCCGCGAGGCCTGCTGGTGTATTGGCTGCGGCCGCGTTGGTACTGGCAACCGCGGGCCGGGCCGAGCCGGCTTGGGCACTGGCGCTGGCATCAATCATGGCAGCGATAAGGCTAGAGGGCAGGCCGCCTTCCTTGAGCAAGGCGATTTCGTCACTGTTGAATACCTTGTAGGGCTGGTTGGCAGCGCGGATGCGTGAGGCCAGCAAGGGGTTGTCTTCGTCATGGGATAGTCGCAACACGTCGTAGACCTTCATGTCTTGCGGGCCGAGGAACCAGATGTCGTATTCATCGGGCAGATAAACGATGTAAGCGTTGTCTAAAGCAATATTGTCGCGATGGTAGGAGAGAGCATGGCTGCTGGGCGCCAATTCTGCCAGACGACGCAGGGTTTCCATACGGAAGAAGGAGTCCGGGTTATTTTTTAAATATTGGCGGTAGGCGTCTACGCTGCCCGCAGAGACTACGTTTTCATAGTCTGCCTGCTGTATTTGGATATATTGCTGCAGGGCTTGCTTGTGGCGATTGAGCTGGTCATCGGCCATGACTTTGTATTGTGTTTTACCCGGGCTGCCGAATATATAGGCGGTGGGTAGCATGGCGAGGGATGACCGATACGCAACAGGCTCTCGATTTTCAAATAGCACCTGGTTTCCGGCTTTCACTTCCATAACGGTTTCACCTTTGGTGTTAACCCAGGAAGGTAGGATGCCAAGCGTTAGAAGGTAGGCGAGGAGAGTTACTGAGCCGCTATCTTTGTTGTTGTCGTTACGGATGCTAACGGTGAGGTCTTGCCCTGATTTAGCAAACCAACGATTCACTTCCGCGGTGGCAACCTCGCTAGGGTATTGGCGAACGCTGGGTGAGGCATAGCCTCCGGGCAAGTTTAGATGGATATCTGCTTGGCCGGAGAAGCTGTTCAGTGCCTCAGGTGCCGGTGCTGGGCTGGCGAGTTGTCCTTGGTCCGGTATGTAGTGGGTGCCGGTGCAGCCGATGAGTTGTACGCAAAGCAATGCGGCCGACCAGAGTGCTACTCTGGCGCCTGAAATATAAAACATTCTGATATCCCCTTTCCCTCAGTTGTGTGCCGGGCCCCCGCCCGGTGCCTACCAATGGCATTCTGCCATTTGTAGGCGAAAAATATAGGATAATAATGTTGCCGCCTTGGAGGTGATGGCCATATGCCATTTGCTCCTCACCGTGGGGTGTGCAGGGATATAAAAGGATATGAAGGGTAGAGAGGCTTGCCTGTCAGCGATCACCGATGGTGGTAATCGCTTGCAGGCAAGCTCCCGTGATGGGCGCCGGGGTTTTAGCCAGCTTTCAGTTTCGGTTTTACTGTAATCAGCAAAGCGGGTAGCAGGGTCAGGTTGCTAAGCAGGGCGACCAGCATCGCCAGGCCGGTGAGCAGGCCGAAGTAAACGGTGGGGTTGAAGCTGGATAGGGCCAGGATGGAGAAGCCGGCAATGATGGTAAGCGAAGTGTAGTACATGGCTTTGCCAATGGAGCCATGACAGCGCTTCATGGTGGCCACGTAGTCGTGGTCTTTTGGCAGCTCTTCATGGAAGCGATGAATGTAGTGAATGGTGTCATCCACGGCGATGCCAATGGAGATGGCGGTAATGGTAATGGTCATTAAATCCAGCGGCAGGCCGATCCAACCCATCAAACCTAGCACCAGGGAGGCGGAGATCAGGCTGGGAACCATGCTGATCAGAGCCACGGGGAGGCTGCGGAACAGGAGTAATAGCATGAAAAGGATAGCCGCAAAAACGTAACCCAACGTTTTAATCTGTGAGTCGAACAGGCTTTGCAGCATATTGTTGTAGAGCACCATGGCGCCTGTGAGGTGTACCTGTTCCGGCTGCAAGCCGAAGTTGTTTTCCAGATCGGAGCGGATTTTCGCCAACAATTCGTTGCGGTTCAGATTCTTGTCGGAATCGATCACCCGTATGCTAATGCGTACCTGGTTACCGTCGTCGGACAGGTAGGGTTTAACTAGCTGGCTGCGTAAGTCCTCCGGAATAAAACTGGCTAGCAGCATTAGCTGCACATAGCTGAGTGGGCGCCCATTGAGCTTTTCTGCTACCTCGTAGGTAGTAGCAATGGAGAGCACTTTGCCGGTTTCTGGTAGAGACTCTAGATAATTCTGAATATCTACTAGCTGGCCCAGCCGGGCAGGGGTAAACCAGTAGGCTCCTTTGAGCGGGTTAGGTTTGGCTTTCTCTGGTGTAGAGGCGAAGGGGTCTGCGCCGGATTCGGTGGCAAAAGGATCGCTGTCGGCAAACGGATCGGCACTGTCTGTGGCGAACGGGTCTGTGTTATCCACCTCGTTAGCGCTATCAGATGCAAACGGGTCGCTGATCTCGTCGTCTACGCTGGCGCCATCCCAACCGGTGGCGGGTTGCCCCAGTGCGGCGTTCTGCGCCGCTGTGGTTTTGGGCGCATCGATAACGATATCCAGCGGAGTGGTGCCGCCTAGCTTGCGATCAATCTGCAGCATGCCCTGGTAAATTTCCGTGTCTTTCTGGAAGTAATCAATAAACCGGTTTTCCACGGTGAGGCGGCTTATTCCCCACAGGGAGGTGGCGATTACACCCAAGGCAAGCAATAGCAACAGCGGGCGGTGACGTTCGGTAAAGCCGGCAAAGGCTAGGGTTAGCTCGCGGCTGATGTCACGGCCTTGTCGAGGGGTGCCGGCTGCCAGCGGTGCCAGCAGAGCTGGGAATACAAGAAAGCAGACGATTAGCGATATGCCCAGCCCCAGGGTCATCATCCAGCCGAAGTCAATCACCGGGCGAATGCCGCTGATCACCAGTGAGGAGAAGCCCACCATGGTGGTTAAGATCATATAAATGCTGGGGCGCATCATGTGAGCGGCGGTTTCGCGAATCAGCCATTTTTGGCTAGCCTGCGGATTTTCTTCGTGCAGCTCACGAAAGCGCACGGTGAGGTGAATGGTGATGGACATGGTGATGATCAGCAGCAAGGAAATATAGTTGCTACTGATGACGGACACTTTCCAGTCCACCCAGCCCAGCCAGCCAGTAACGGTTAGTACGGTGACGCCACAGCAGGCCAGCGGTACGATCACCCAACGGGGGCGGCGGAAGATCAGGAATAGGGTAAGGATGAGGAAAACCAGTACACCAACGCCGAACACTTTTAAATCTGAACGAATAAAGCGCACTAAGTCGGTGGTAATCATGGGGACGCCACCGAGGAACAGGTTGGCCTCGTTCCGGTAGCCATCCATGATGTTGCGTACCTGGTCGATTTCACCGGCAGTGCGTTGCTGAATCTGGCTGCTGTAGTCGCTGAAGGCACGGCTGGCAGCTGCTAGCTCTTGCTGGCCTTGTTCATCCAGTGCGCCGTTGTCTTCCAGGTCACGCAGATCGTTGCGCTTGTAAAGCAGGTCGAAATATTTCTGATCCCGTTCGAAGCTCACCAGCAGGGCGGTGGTGTTGCCGTCATCGCTGACCAGCAGGTCTTCGTAGAGCGGGTTTTTATCGGTGAACTCTTTCTCGGCCAACGATAGGTCTACGCCTTCGCTAGTGAGGGTGCGATATTCATTGGCTAGGTCACTGAATTCCACCTGAGGGCTGAACAGCAAGGGCACATCCAACATGCTGTAGACCGAACTGACGCGGTTTACCTTTTTGAGAGCCTGCTGTAAGGATTGCAGGTGTTCCAAGCTGCTCTGCTCGAATAACGGTTTGTCTTTAGGGCTATAGGTAATGACGAGGAAATCACTGCCGCCATATTGTTTGGCGATTTTGCGGTAATACTGCAGTGCCGAGTCATTTTCCAACACCATGGAATCCGCTGACGCGTCGATCTTGAAATTGCGGGCTTGGGTTCCGGCAATGCCGCATATGAGCACCAGTAGCACTAGCCAGAAAACAGGGTGTGCCAGTACAGCCCGGCAATAGGCATTAAACAATCGATGGGTCATGGTGTGTCCGGTCAACGTTCAAGAGGTTGGCAAAAGCGCAGGCCTGATGCTCAAGTATCGGTATTCAAATATCTTACGGCGGGGAAAATCAGAACATAGCCGCGTATTCTGCTGCGAAGCGCGTATCGAAACGATGAATCAGTTTGCCGGCGGGCCAGGTCAGCAAGGTCATTAGGCCTTCGCTCCATTCTTCCTGGTGTACCCGACACCCGCCTTGTTCGTCGTCGATAAAAGTGAAGCGGTGGATGACGCGGGCAAAAGGTAGCTGCAGGCCCCAAGTGATGCGTTCGTTCTCTTTGTACTCCAGCACCTTCACTACCACAGGCGCGGGGGGCAGGCGAGGCAAGTCGGCCACAAACAGCAACAGGGCGCCGGGGCGCCAGCCGCCGTTGAGTAACCGAGCGTGGCGGACAACCGAGCACCAGCTTGACCAGTTTTCAGCATCAGCAAATAGTTTGAACGCCTGTTTGCGCGAAGCGCGGGTGTCGGTGACTTCGTCGACCAGATAACGTTTTAGCATGTTCTATCCGTGTTTTTATTGGGTTAAGGCGCGTCTTGGTGAAGCGCGAGACACACGCTGCTGCGTACGCGTGCGAAATCCGATTGTTTCAAAGGCACTAGATTACGCACAGTAGGCATCAACCTCCAGTCGGTAAAATGGGTCAATTCAGTGAGGGAGTGTTGACCTGCCGGGGGCGGTTACCTAGTTTCGGATGATCGCTAGGAGTCAGCATGATAACAACATTGTTACCGGCGTCGATTCTGCCGGGGCTTCTTGAAGTCTCGTTACGTAACCAGCTGGATGTGCAGGCCCTGTTTGAACAGGTGGGCATTGATGCCGATATTGTCGGCCGCAGCGACCGATTCATCAGCTTGAGTCAGCTTGATGCGCTGCTCTATGCCGCTTTCACGGAAAGTGATGATCCTCTGTTCGGTTTGCATGTGGGGGCGGATAACCACTATGGCAACTTAGACCTGTTAGGCAACCTAATGGCGACTGCCAATACCCTGGAGCAGGGCATTGGCATGCTATTTCGCTACAAAGATTTGGTGGTTCCCTATCTGGATTTTGCACTCGATTTAGAGGGCAAGAGTGTCCGGGTGTCGGCGATCAGCAAAGATCCCACCCTGCGTTTTACCGCCACGCGGGCACATAACGAAGTGGTTGTGGCAACCATGTTGTCTATAGGGCGCTCACTGCTGGGCGCCGATATGCCGCTAACGAGTGCCAGTTTCTTGCATGGCCAGCCCTTGCCTGAAGAGCTGGAACGTTATGGTGCTTTTTTCCAGTGTCCGCTGCTGTTTTCTGCCGGGCAGAATGCCATCCAGTTTAGCGCCGAACTGCTTGGCTCGCCGTTGCCTCGTGCCTACCCGAAATACAATGAACGCTTACGCCGCTCTGCGGATCAGGTGTTAGCCGGCTTGTCTCGTGCGGCGGGCATGACTGGGCGGGTGGTGAAACAATTGGAACGGCTACTTTCCGAGCATGCGGTGAGTATGGAAGCGGTAGCTGATGCGTTGGCCGTGACACCAAGGACGCTTCAGCGCCGTCTTCAGGAAGAGGGTACACGGTTTGCGCAATTGCGTGATCAGGTCCGTCACCAACACGCCTGTAAAGCCCTGCGCCAACCACGCTGTAATATGCAGAGCCTGGCCATTGAGCTGGGGTTTTCCGATACCGCCAATTTTTACCATGCTTTTAAGCGCTGGCAGGGCTGTGCGCCAGGCCAATACCGTAAGAGATACAGTAACGACAGCGGTAAAGAAGCCCAAAAAGCGCAAACAGATGATTCCCTTTAAGGTTAAGCCTTTCCTTGAAATGGGTGTGGCATTTTGCCGCATTGGCATTTATGGCTTAGCTCGTATCCTTGCGCGGTTGATTCAATACTGGGGAAAGACCATGTCTCGTTTTGCCTATTCCGCTGTTGCGCTTTCGTTTCTTGCTGCCAGCCCCGTAGCGTTTGCTCATTATGAGGGTACCCGGCCTGACAGCCATGCGCCGATTTCAGTCATGGGTGACCATACGCATAGTAAGGGCGAGTGGATGCTTTCGTACCGATATATGGGCATGGGAATGAGTGGCGCCAAATCCGGTAGCGACTCTCTCAGCACCGATGAGGCATTCGGGGAAATCCCGGGCATGGGCGCGATGAACACGAAGGCGTTGCCTTATGACATGACGATGCATATGCACATGCTTGGTGCCATGTACGCGCCTACTGATAACCTGACACTCATGGCGATGCTGCCTTACAGCACCAACGAGATGACCACCAAGACCCGCATGACCATGATGGGCACCACCACCCAGGACGAATTTGATACTGAAACTTCCGGAATTGGTGATGCCAGCATTGGTGGCCTTTATAAATTCTATGACGAAAACGGTTATCGCCTGCACCTGAACTTGATGCTGGGCCTGCCCACGGGTTCTATTGAGGAAGAAGATTACATCCCAATGGCGGGTCAGGATTTGCAGCTGCCTTACCCCATGCAACTGGGGTCTGGTAGCTATGAGATTCGCCCAGGCCTTACCCTAAACAAGCAATACGATAGTTGGAGCTGGGGTGCGCAGGTAAGCGCTAAAATTGCCTTGGACGAGAATGATCAGGACTATAAGCTGGGATCGCGTAAGTACTTGACTGCCTGGGCTGCAAAGCCTCTTTCTCCATGGGCGTCGGTGTCACTGGCTGCGTATAAAAGTTGGTGGACCGGCATTCATGGTGCCGCTAAGGACTTGACCATTTCGCCGATGATGAACCCAGCCGCAGACCCGGATGTCAAAGGTGGCCAGCGCCTGGAAATCGGTGTGGGCTTGAATCTGTTGGGTAAAAACGGCGCCTTGAAAGGCCACCGCTTAGCCATGGAGTACAAAACTCCAGTGCAGGAATCTCTGCATGGCCCCCAGATGGAAACGGATTACACTTTCACGGTGGGCTGGCAAAAAGCCTTCGGGGGGAAGTAGCCCTTGTACGGCTAAGAGAAGAGAGTAAAAATGGGTGAAGGCCCACGCTTGTAAACTAAAAAAGCCGCTCCTGATTGGGAGCGGCTTTTTTGTATCTGAAATGGTGCCGGAACGCGGAATCGAACCGCGGACCTACTGATTACGAATCAGTTGCTCTACCAACTGAGCTATCCCGGCGTGCCCATTTTGCAGGCGGGCGCTAGTTTATCAGGCCGCCCGCTGCAGGCAAGAAGGAATCACGTTTTACTGTTTGATGTCGGCCAGTTTGCGGGGGTGCCACTTTTGCATTCGCACCTCCATGCCACGGCAAATCTGGATGCGCTTTGAGCCCGAGGCCCGCTGCTCCGAGCGATGCCGCCGTTTCTATGAGGTACGAGGTGCGAGCTGCCCAGTTTTCAGTACTCTTGTATCCTGAAAAGCCTCTTTTGGTGAGGCTTAGGTGTACACCTTCAAAGGCGCCTTTGCGGCGCGGTGAGTTGGCCGACCGCGCCGCAAAGAGTAGCGCTCCTTTAACGAGACGTTACGCCTTGAATGTTAGGGAAGCAGAATTCAGACAGTAGCGCTGGCCAGTAGGTGGTGGGCCGTCAGGAAAGACGTGACCCTGGTGGCTGTCGCAGCGGGCGCAGCGGATTTCCACGCGGAGCATGCCGTGGCTGCGATCACTCAGTTCACGGATGTGTTCTGGATCGTAGGGTTGGTAAAAGCTGGGCCAGCCGGTACCAGATTCGAATTTAGCATCGGAAGCGAATAGCGGCAGGTCACACAACTTGCAGTGATAAGTGCCGGCGTCTTTATTGTCCAGTAGCCCGCCACAAAATGGCGGTTCCGTGCCCTGATTGAGCAAGATATGGCGTTCTTCTTCGGTCAGCGTTTGTGCGCGGGCCTGCTTCTCTTCTTCGCTCAGGGGCGTCAGGTCGAAGCCGCTGGCGGACAGTGCTTGGGTCATCAGGCACTCCCTTGGGTTTGTCTGGTTAAGGTGTCCGGGTTTTGAGTTTGTCGGGAAAGGCCTGGATCAGCTTTTCCACTTTCGGTTTGGCTATATGGGTTATGTAGCCTTGATTGGGGTTGCGGCGGGCGAAATCCTGGTGGTAGTCCTCGGCGCGATAAAAGGCGTCCAGCGGTTCCACTGTGGTGGCAATGGGAGCGATAAAAGCACCGGCGTTATTCAGCTGCTGGATGTAGGCCTCGGCCACCGCTTTCTCGCTGTCATCGTGATAAAAAATCGCAGAGCGGTATTGGGTGCCCCGATCGTTGCCCTGGCGATCTTTTTGGGTGGGGTCGTGGGCGACGGAGAAGAACACTTTCAGCAGTTCTCCAAAGCTGATTACGGTGCTGTCGTATTCTACTTCGATCACTTCCGCATGACCGGTGGTACCGGTGCAGACGGCCTCGTAATTGGCCCGGGCAGCATGGCCGCCGGCATAACCGGAGACTACGGCGTTTACACCTTCCAGATTCAGATAGACCGCTTCCACACACCAGAAACAACCGCCGGCAAGAACCGCTTTGGTTGTGCCACTGGCGGGCAGGTCGTCGATGGGGTCAGGAAAGCGTTCCGGGTGAATGGCCAGGGATGTGCCGGGGATCACTGCGTTCATGGTTCCTCCAATGGGGCGTCAACACCTGCCGGGCTTGTGGCCAAACAGGTGTTGCAGGTCAATGCAGCCAGTGGAGACCAAGCAGGGGTCAGTCCTGCTTAACCGCACCACTAGCAATCAAGCGGTCAATGTCACTGTCACTGAAACCGGCTTGGCTCAATACCGCGCGGCTGTCGGCCCCAGCGGTGGAGGCTGGTTTGACCTTGCCAGCAGCGGTGCGTGAGAAGCGCGGGGTCGGTGCCGGTTGTGCGGCGCCGTTGACGGTAACAAACGATTCTCTAGCCACGTTATGCGGATGCGAGGGCGCTTCTTCAAGGCTGAGTACCGGCGCAAAACACACATCGGTGCCTTCCATGAGGGCGGACCATTCGTCTCGGGTCTTTTGCTTGATGATAGCGGCGAGCTTTTGTTTCATTTCTGGCCACTTGGGCGGATTGATCTGGTGGCCAAAATCTTCGGGGGGCAGCTCAGCAAGCTGGCATAGTTGCGCATAGAACTGCGGCTCGATACTGCCGATGGAAACATACTTACCGTCGGCGGTTTCATACACTTCATAGAAATGGGCGCCAGAATCGAGCATGTGGGTGCCGCGATTGTCGGTAAACATGCCCTGGGATTTGAGTCCATAGAACATGGCCATGAGGGCGGCAGAGCCTTCCACCATGGATGAATCCACTACCTGACCTTTACCGCTACGCTGTGCTTCCAGTACAGCGCAGACCATGCCGAAGGCTAGCATCATACCGCCGCCGCCAAAATCGCCTACCAAGTTGAGCGGGATGGCGGGTTTTTCGCCTTCACGGCCCATGGCATGCAGGGCGCCGGACAGGGAGATGTAGTTCATGTCGTGGCCGGCGGCCTGGGCCAGGGGGCCGGTTTGGCCCCAGCCAGTCATGCGGCCGTAGACCAGCTTCGGGTTGCGCGCTAGGCATTGTTCCGGGCCTACTCCCAGGCGCTCAGTGACACCGGGGCGGAAGCCTTCGAACAGGCCATCGGCGGTCTCACATAGTTTGAGTACGGTTTCGATGCCTTCGGGGCTTTTCAAGTCTACGGCTAGATTTTGGCGATTACGAAAAAGGACGGTGTGGCCAATAGCGGAGTGAGGATTGCCGCCGGGACGGTCGATGCGGATGACGGTGGCGCCCATGTCGGCCAGCATCATGCCGCAGAAGGGGCCGGGGCCAATGCCGGCCAGTTCGATGAAAGTCAGTCCGTGGAGAGGGCCTGTCATAATGTTCATTTCCGTTGTCAGAGTCCGTTTTACCGTTCCCTGACAGACGTGGGTCAATCAGGGAACAAGAGCTTGTTCGCGCAAGGTGCGACGCAGGGCCGAGCATTGGCTTTTGGCAATGGCAACGGCGTTGCTGGCTTCGTGGGTGGTGGCGATACCTGTCCACAGAGGCTTACCGTCGGCGTTAATCAGCTCAGCGCCATGTTGCCGCAGGGCTGTGGGCTCCTCGTCTTCGGCCAGTTCACCGCCAATGCCGACTTGCCAAGTTGGCTTCACGTCACCGGCAAATTGTCCCATGGGATTGAGCTGGTTGCCGACTGTCGGCGGTGCTGCGGCATCAATCAGCATGTGGGTAAGCTCAACCACAAGAATTCGGTCGACATCGTTTTCTTGCGCCCAGTCGAGGATGCTTTCTTTTCCGCCTTCATACCATAACGGTAATTCTTGGTGGCTGAGCAAAACGGTCAATGAATCACTTGAAAATATATCCTTGCAGGTCAATTCCCAAGTTTCACGGATGTTGCCTTCTGGTGTGTGGGCAACCAATAGCAAAGAGTCTTGCGGTGGGTGGCTGCCGCCGTCGGTGTAGCGGGTTTCTACCTCAGTGGTGCTGGCACAACCGGCAACGAGTAGGGCAGGTAAAGCGGGTAGGAGGTATCGGAAAAGCGGTCGCATGAAAATCTCCGGCGGCGAATACGGTGCCTTCAATGGCTTGGCTCCAGTGTAGCAGCGCCAAGGGGTCGGCACATCAATTGGTGCACAATCTCTTGCCATGTTGGAGTGGTGTGTTTGCTGCTATAAGGCGCCATCTTCCATTGCTTCGGGGCCGCAGGGGGGGGGGGCGTTTGGAACGACGCCAAACAGGGGCTCTGGTGATTTTTTCTGAGTGTCTTAGTGCGAGCCTGGTGTGTATTCATCTTGTTCTGCTCTGACTTTCTCTATTTTGTCATTTGCGGTGGCCATGATGAGCCCACTGAACAATGACAGAAAAGCTGTATGCGTAGGGCTTTCCTGGTTCCTTTATGAAAATGCTGATGCAAAAATAGTGAGAGCACGCTGGGCTATAGGGCGTGTCGTCAAAGGTTTCCGGCGGTTGGATGTGCTAGTTCAGATATCTGCTGGTCAGTCAGGCATGCCACTATGACGCGTGACATATAATGGCTGCTGGCTAGTCCAGCTGCGGGCATGCGTGCCGAGCGTAGCTAATAGTGGCTAGGCTTTAGAGTGTTGGTTAAAGTGGATAAGGGGTGACGCTGGGTGCGCGTGAGGCGCTGGATGTATCAAGGAATAAGAGTATCTGCCGGCTTTTATGATACGCCGAAAAAATGATTTGCATGCAGGCAAAATGGTACTATAGCTTTCTTCCTATTTGCATAATAGCCAGTATAATAATGTGACCTAGTTTACATACCCAAGGGGGGTGTCGTGAAAGGAAGCCTACATACTTCACTATTAGTGGCAGGTGTCGCATTAGCGACGCAAGGTTATGCAGCAGACGAAACGGCGACAAAGCAATATCTTGCGCCGATGGTGCATTACCTTGAGCTTGATGAAGACAGGGATTTGTCCAGCAAGGGGTTGGGAGCGGGCTTGATTTATGGCCGTCAGCTGTCCGACCACTGGTGGTGGGAAACTGAGGGCGCGGGCTACGGCTTGGATTCAGGGGTGGCAGGCGCTGCTGATTACTATCAGTACACAGTAAGCACCGGCTTAGCCTACGCTTTTGGCGATCGCGAAGAAGAGTTTACCCCGTTCGTACTGGCTCAGGTCGGTGGCATCTATAATGATGTGGTGCCAGATGACGATGACGGCGTTGATTTTCATGCCAATGTGGGGCTGGGTGCTGTCACCGGTCCGATGTTTGATAACGGCTTGAAAATGCGTGCTGAAGCTCGGTACATGTATGACGATTTCGACGGTATTACGGGCACTATCTCAGAAGATGAGGGCGGTTTTAACGACTGGCGCTTCTCTCTTGGCTTGGAAATGCCCCTCGGTCGCACTAAGACCGTAGAAGTAGAAAAAATCGTCTATGAAACCCGTGAAGTAGAAAAAATCGTTGAAGTTAGTGCGCCAGATAGCGATGGGGACGGAATCCCTGACGATCGCGATCAGTGCCCGAATACGATTCAGGGTGGCAAGGTTGATGGCGAAGGCTGTTTGCTAACCAACCAGACCATTACCTTCAATAACATCGGTTTTGAACTGGATTCTGCCAATATTACAGCGAGCTCCCGTCCGATTTTGGATCGTCTTGTAAAAGCGCTTAAGTCACAGACCAACTTTGATGTTGAAATCGCAGGCCATACCGACTCTAGCGGTAGTGCCGAGTACAATGAAGGTTTGTCTGATCGTCGTGCTAAGGCTGTACGCCAGTACTTGATCGATCAGGGTATTAGTTCAGAACGCCTTACCGCTCGTGGGTATGGTGAAGTGGTTCCGGTTGCCAGTAATGAAACTGCATCTGGGCGTGCGATGAACCGTCGTGTTGAATTTCGTGTTAGTGAACAATAGGGGATAGGGATACTATGAACTCTTTAATGAAAGTTTTATTTAGCATTATGATAGCGGCCACTCTTGGGATGGGGTTGGCTGGTTGTGAAGCCGATGGCGATAGCGATAGCAGTGGCGGAGGTGGTAACGCAGTAGGTAATATTGCGGACCAAGATGCTGATGGCGTGCCTGATGGCGTGGATAATTGCCCCGCAAACTCAAATGCCATGCAGGAAGATCTCGATGGCGATGGCATCGGCGATGTTTGCGACGATGATCGTGACGGTGATGGCGTAGATAATGATGCCGACAACTGCCCGCTGCTAGCGAATGATTCTCAGGATGACGCTGATGGTGATGGTGTTGGTGACGCCTGTGATATGGATAACGATCAGGACAAAGACGGCACCGATGACGGCGTAGATAATTGCCCAGCGACCTTCAACCCAGAACAGGGTGATGTGGATGGCGACGGCAAAGGCGACGTTTGTGACGACGACTCAGATGGCGATGGCGTTGATGATGCCAACGACAACTGTGCATTCACCGCTAACAACGACCAAGCTGATACAGATACAGATGGTGTTGGCGATGTGTGCGAAGACGATCGTGATGGCGACACCGTGTTAGATGATGTCGATAACTGCTTGAGCCTGCCTAACACTGACCAGTCTGATATTGACCTGGATACTGTTGGCGATGTATGCGATGAAGATCGTGATGGTGATGGCGTCGATAACGATGGCACCGATAGCAGCGATAACTGTCCTGATACTGCCAATAACGACCAGCTTGACCTAGATGGCGACGGTATTGGTAATGTTTGTGACGATGACTTTGATGGTGAAGTCGATCTGACCGACACCGATGGTGATGGCGTCATTGACAGCGAAGACAACTGCCCAGAAATTGCTAACGAAGATCAAGCAGACGACGATGGCGATGGCATCGGTAATGTTTGCGACGACAACGGCTTCACCTGTTCAGCTGACAGCACTTTCAAGCAGTTGACCAGCGCTGATTACACGGCAGAAGGCGACTCCTTGGGCGGTTTGTTTGAGTTTGGTGTTTGCTTGGGCTGTTCTGTGGAAAATGCCGACTCTGTGATTGATGGAAGTAATGCCTCTTATGCACAGGTTAACTTGGGCCTGGCATTAGGTGGATTGCTTAGCAACACCAGACACAGTGGCGCGTATGTAGCGGTTGATGCCAAGGATCCAGCCAACAACATTTCAGAAACCATTGTTGGGTTTGTAGTTAGCGATCCGGCTGCTTCATTGGTGAACTTGCAACTGCTAGGCGACTTCGTTTCCATTCTGTTTATTAATGACGGCGAAATCGTGCATGAAGTTAAAAGAATTGAAGCGGATTTGCTGGGTCTAAGCTTGCTAGGCTTGGGTGCTAACACAGATCAGCGCTTTATTGCTGCACTAGCGCCTAGCGACGTGTCTTTTGACTCCATCCAGTTGAACTATGGTGGTGTTTTGAATCTCAATAAAACCTTGCGTGTTCATGACGTGTGTGTTGGTTCGCCTTCATTCTAGTCTGGACGTAAGTGAGATATAGTTCGATTTAAGTAAAAGCTCGTCTCTGCGCCTTAGAAATGAGGCGCAGAGAAAAAGCCTGAATCAAGCAGGTTGCAATGCTTCTGAAATGAATGCGTTGTAACCGAAGTGATTCGGGCTTTTTTTTGCTCCGCATTTCTATTGAAATAGCGTCTTTTCCCTTCCTGTTAATTACCCGCCCCTTCTGTGGCTGGGCTTTCGCCCTAGTGCTAGCTGTTTGCCTTTGCTGCCAGAAAATGCCACTTGATAGGTTTTTCGAGACCTTGAGTCGGCAGTTCTTCCTAAAGAGTATTGCCCTATATTCATAGGCTGGTACTCTGAACTAAGTAATAAACCCTAGAAAAGGAAGGGGGCGCTCATGCGTTTAGGCATATTTATGCTTATATGCCTCGGTTTCATGCTGCTAGCCGGTTGTGACAAGGAGCCAGAGGTGGGTGAGGTTGTTAGCACCTTTGACAACTACCTGGAAACCGGTGATTTGCCCGCCATGAAAGAGCGTGGTTTTATCCGGCTTCTGGCCCCTCGCTTTGATGAACCGTCCGGTCTCCCTCGCGACGGTATTCCTGCTAGTGAATATCAGCATCAGGCCGAAGCGTTTGTGGAATACCTTGGACTTGAGCCGCGCTGGGTGTATGCCGATAACTTCTCTGAGTTGGGCACCCTTATCAATCAAGGAGTGGCGGATATCATCATCACCAATTATTCGGTGACCAAGGCCCGCAAGAAGACGCTTGCTTTTTCTACCCCTGTTAATGCGGTGCAAGAACGTTTGGTGGTGCCACGGGCATTGGCGGACTTAGCGTTGACTGAGATGGGTAGCCTTATTGTGTCAGTGCCGGACGGGTCCGCTTATCAGGAAACGGCCACTAAGCTGGCCAAACGGCATCAAAGCATAAGCGTAGAGGTCCTGGATAGCTCCATATCGGATGAAGCGTTGGTCAATGGTGTGGCTAATGGTGAATTTGCGGCCTCTATCGTAGACAGTAATATGCTGGACGTCTTGTTGGATGAGGACGGTGAAGCGGTTGCAGGGCCGGTGTTGAATCGTAAGCGACGCATTGCTTGGGCGGTTCGCCCCAGTAGTACGGAGTTACTTAATCAGATCAATCAGTATATTACTAGTGAGCGGATCATTACTTCTGATGGGAGTGCAGAAGCTCGTGATTGGGAGGCCATTGGCGAGAGGGGCGTATTGCGAGTAATTACTTCCAATAACCCGGCCAGCTATTTTATGTGGCGTGGCGAATTGATGGGCTTTGATTATGATCTGATTAAAGATTTCGCCAAGCAGCATCGTTTGAGAGTTCGGGTAGTGGTCCGGGATAGTCCGTCTGCCATGTTTAGCGCGCTGGAGGCGGGGGAGGGCGATGTTATCGCTGCGTCGATGACGATTACCTCTGATCGGCAGCTAGCTGGTTGGGCGTTTAGCAAGCGTTACTTAGAAGTGAATGAGCAATTGATCGGTGAGGCTGGCGATGTGCCATTGGGATCGGTGCAGGCGCTGGCTGGTCGTACCGTAGCAGTTAATCCGGAAACGGCTTATTACGACACACTAAAAGATCTACAGGCGACTGGACTGCAGTTTGATATCCAGGAAGTTTTTCAGGCAAGCACGGAAATGCTGATTGAGGGTGTGGCTAATGGTGAGTACGACCTGACCATGGCCGATAGCCATCTGGCGGCCATGGAATCCACCTACCGAGATGATATCGCCGTTTTGTTCCAGTTAGAACCAGCCAAAGAGATTGCCTGGGTTACCCGTGAGCCTCAGAAAATTTTGCGCAAGCAGCTGAATAATTACATAAAGCGGAATTACCGGGGCTTGTTTTATAACGTGACGTATAATCGTTACTTCGTAGAAAAGAAAACCATCGCCGCCCATGAGGCCTACCGGGTGGAGCCAGGCCGTAATATCTCCCCGTATGATGATTTAGTGCGGGAGAAATCGCTTGAATATGGCTTGGACTGGCGTTTAATCACCTCGCAGATGTACCAAGAAAGTCGGTTTAACCCAAACGCTCGTTCTTTCGCCGGCGCCCAAGGATTGTTGCAGGTAATGCCACGCACAGGTAGGCAATTTGGGTACAGCAATTTGACCGATCCGGAGAATGGAGTGTCTGCAGGCCTAGCGTATATAGATTGGCTTGAGCAGCGTTTTCCTGCGCGGTTAGACCTGGCGGAAAAACTCTACTTTACCTTGGCTGCGTACAATGCAGGCCATGGCCATGTGGAAGATGCACGTCGCCTGGCGCAACGGCTGGGTAAGAATCCTGACAAGTGGTTCGGTCATGTAGAAGAGGCCATGCTGCTGTTATCCAAGCCTCAATATGCCCAGCAGGCTCGTTATGGCTATGTGCGAGGCAGGGAGCCAGTGAAATACGTGCGAGAAATTAAGACTCGATACTTGGGTTATGTGTCAGCGTTGGGGGAACAGAAGCAGCCCGAGCTTTAACGTTGATTTTACAACGGGGCCATGGAAAAGCTGGAGGAGAGCCCCATTGTATGTGGTACCACTCATTGAAGGAGATTGTGATGGACCGCAACACTTTCATCGAAAAGGTAAAAGGCAAGCTGGACGAGTTGGACAATGAATTTGATCAACTGCAAGTCAAAGCGGACAAAGCAGGTGAAGATGTCCGCCACAAGTGGGAAACTCGCAAGCTGGAATTAAAGGAAAAACGTGAGGAGCTGGCTGCGCGGCTGGAAGAGGTGCGCAACGACAGCAATACCCGTTGGGAAGACGTGAAAGATAGTGTGGAAAAAACTTGGGATAGCACCTTGGATGGTCTGAAAGACATTAAGAACAGCTTATTCAAGTAACGTCAGTGTTTGATAAAAAACCGGGCTTAATGCCCGGTTTTTTTATGTCTGTCTGTAGCTTAGTAGGGTGGATACTACTTGTATCAGATTACTCAGTGCATTCTGCTAGCCAGTCGATAATTGCTTGCTCCACTTCAGCACGACAATGATCGTTAAGAATCTCATGCCGGCCTTCAGGCCAGAAATGGGTCTGGAGCGGCTGTTTCATAGCATGCAGTACTTTCTCTAGCGCCATCATGCCCTTGCCATTATCGCTCATCGGATCTTGCTCGCCGCCGAGTAATAAGACCGGCAGCGTTTCTGGTAGCTCGGACAAGCCGGCAATACTTTGAATGCGGCGCATGGCGGTAACCAGTTGCATCCATGTCTCCGTACTGCAATCGAATCCACAGAGTGGGTCGTCGATATAGCGTTTCACTTCTTCGGGGTTCCCGCTCAGCCAGTCGAACTCGGTAGTGGCTTCTGGTATCCGGGTGGCCCAGGTGCCGAAGGTGAGCTTGCGTATCACCGGGCTGGGATTACGTTTACCCTGACGCATACGTTCGAATCGTACGGGTAGGCCCATCAGGCGATAGTAAGCGCCAGGATGATAATCACTAGCACACAAGACTAGGCCGGCTAAGGTATCCCCAAGCTGCTCTGCCGCGCCCAACGCAACAAATGAGCCCATACTGTGTCCGCCCAGTACTACGGGCAACTGTGGGTGCTTTTCTTTAGCAAGATGAATCACGCTGGCAACATCGTTCATCAGGTGCTGCCAACCGTGCTGGTCACCAATGTGTCCGGCGGGGCAGGTATCACTGATGCTGGCGCCATGGCCACGATGATCAGGGCAATAGAGATGCCAGCCGGCCGCATTCAATATGCTGGCAAGGTTTTGGTAGCGAGCGCCATGTTCCGACATGCCGTGTAGCCAAATTACTGTTCCCTTGCTCGCTTGAGCTTTGCAGGGCCAATAATGGATGGCGATGACATGGTTGTCATCCGTAGTGTGATAGATCATTTGTTCGCTCATAATGTTCTCCGGCTGAGCAAAACCTGCGCTATTGCCGAGGCAAGGTCAAGACATCTCAGCGATGAAGAATCATGATAGCAAGAATAAAAAATCTCCTGATGGTTTTCGTGGTTGGCGTAACGGGGTTAATTGCCTGTTCAACGCATAACGTTATGATTAATCATTGCGCTCGTGCCAAAGATCATTGGGCAGGCGATGTCTGTTGACCAGGCACCGGTCGCGCACAGGTCAATGATAATCAGCTCCGTGATTCGCTGGGGTCATGGGCGCACGCTTACTTCGGCGGCTTAGAATCTCATCTATGAGCCTGATTTTTAACCGTCTTCTCGTTTTCAATCTGTACCGCCTCTCGCTGGAAGGGCTATTATGGTGAGCGAAATCCATCACGATTAATCTTGGTGATCTGTAAGCCATTACAATGGGTGTTGCCAATGACGTTGTGGTACGTATGGTTAAGCATGAGATGAATTGAGTGTGTTTCTCTTTCATCATCGACCGGGGGCCAGAGGCCCCCGGTGCTGTTTCAGGAATTATTGTCAGGAGTTTTCATGATTGAATATCGGATTCGCCCCTTGCGCCCAGAGGCGCATTTGTTCGAAGTTACCCTGACGGTGGCGGAGCCGATGCCAGAAGGGCAGGCCTTTAGCCTGCCCGCTTGGATTCCTGGCAGCTATATGATTCGCGATTTCGCCCGTCACATTGTTCATGTGCAAGCCCGCTGTCATGGCGAAAGCCTGCCAGTGGCCAAGCGAGACAAACAGACCTGGCAGCTGCCTCCCTGCGACGGGCCGGTGCAACTGCAATACCAAGTGTATGCGTGGGATCTGTCGGTACGCGGCGCGCACTTGGATACTACCCACGGCTATTTCAATGGTAGCTGTGTTTTTCTCGCGGCCATGGGCCATGAAGATCAACCTTGCCAGGTGGCTATCGAAGCGCCGCAAGGGCACGCCTATACTGGTTGGCAGGTGGCCACCGGGCTGCCGCGCCAGACCGGTTCCGAGCTGGCTTTCGGCCTGTTTGAGGCCGAAAACTACGATGCCTTGATCGATTACCCAGTAGAAATGGGGCCGTTCGAATACGCCCAGTTTGAGGCTTGCGGAGTGCCTCATTGGGTAGTGTTGGCGGGGCGACATAAAACAGACACAGCACGCTTGTGTCGCGATCTGAAACCGATTTGCGAGCACCACATTCGCATGTTCGGTGAGCCGGCGCCGATGGATCGCTACGTCTTTATGACGCTGGTTACCGGCAATGGCTATGGTGGGCTGGAGCACCGTAACTCCACTAGCCTGATGTGCCCCCGTGATGATTTACCTCGCCGTAGTGATGAACCGGGCAAAGTCCGCGATGGTTATCGCTCGTATTTAGGGTTGTGCAGCCATGAGTATTTTCATACCTGGAACATAAAACGGATAAAACCTGCGGCGTTTACTCCCTTTGATTTGTCACAGGAAGTGCACACAGAATTACTGTGGGCCTTTGAAGGGATTACCAGTTACTACGATGATCTGTCTTTGACGCGAACTGGGCTGGTCTCGCCACAAAGCTACCTGGAGCTGTTAGGGCAGACACTGACTCGGGTTTACCGCGGTCAGGGGCGTCACAGACAAACGGTGACCGAGTCCAGTTTTGATGCCTGGACTCGCTTCTACAAACAGGACGAAAACGCCCCGAACGCCATTGTCAGCTATTACACCAAGGGCTCATTGGTGGCGCTGGCGCTGGATTTGACCCTGCGTAATCTGACCGGCGAGCAGACATCGTTGGACGACCTGATGCGCGTGTTGTGGCAGCGCTACGGTCAGACCGGTGAAGGCGTCCCTGAGCAGGGAATCCAGCCACTTGCTGAAGAAATCGCCGGCACCGACATGAGCGATTTTTTCGATCTGGCGCTGTACAGCACTGAGGACCTGCCGTTAGCTGAACTGTTGGCCGAGCGTGGCGTGGAGCTACACTGGCGCAGTGCCGCGGGGCATGCTGATAACGGTGGCAAGCCGGGTAAAGAGGGGGTCCCTCATCTGGGCGTTCGGCTGGTGCCCGATGTGATGGGCGCGAAGATTGCGGTGGCTTTTGAACAAGGTGCTGCCATGGCAGCCGGGTTATCTGCCGGTGATGTGATTATTGCCGTGGATGGTCTGCAGGCGACCACTCAAAATATCAATGATTTACTGTCATGTTTCCTGCCTGGAGAATCTTTGGAAATTCATGCTTTCCGCCGTGACGAGTTAATGCGATTTAAGGTTCAGGTGGAAACCTCCGAGCCCAGTACGGCCTTTTTGACCATTGCTAAAGGCGGGTTGACTGAGAAAGGTCGTAGGTGGCTTCACGCACAATAGCAGCATGAACATCCATTTTTTATCTGTAGGAGCGCGGCTCTCGAGGCGCGAACGTTGTCAGGAGAAAGTTTTCTCCTCTGGTTTGTCGCTCCAGAAGCGCTCTCGCACAGCGGTATTTAAATGACCGACACCCTGAAATCGCTTTACGAGCAACTCGACAAAGTACGCCGGGCTGACCGTTTTCGTCTTAAAAAACGCCTTGATGGCCTGGCACGCCTGCCTGCCAAGAAACGCAATGACAAGGCGGTGGATAAAGTCGCCACGGCTATCGCCAGTTCTGTGGCTGGCCGCGAACAACGGTTGGCCTCGGTGCCCGCTCTTGAGTGGCCGGATTTGCCGGTGGTGGCCAGCCGCGATGCGATAAAGCAAGCGATTAACGATCATCAAGTGGTGGTAATTGCCGGGGAAACCGGGTCCGGTAAAACCACCCAGCTTCCCAAGATTTGTTTGGAGCTGGGCCGGGGTATCGAAGGCACCATTGGGCATACCCAGCCTCGCCGACTGGCCGCGAGGGCGGTGGCCAGCCGGGTGGCTGAAGAATTGCATAGCCCACTGGGTAGCACGGTGGGTTTCAAGGTGCGCTTTTCTGAACAGGTGGGCGAGCATTCGTTAATCAAGGTGCTAACCGATGGCATGCTGCTCAATGAAATTCAGCAAGATCGGTTTTTGAATCAGTACGATACGCTGATTATTGATGAAGCCCATGAACGTAGCCTGAATATCGACTTCTTGTTGGGTTACCTCAAGCAGTTACTACCGCGCCGGCCTGATCTGAAAGTCATTATTACCTCGGCCACCATCGACCATCAGCGCTTTGCTGAACACTTTGGGGGCGCCCCGGTGCTGGAAGTGTCCGGTCGAACCTTTCCGGTGGAAATGCGCTATCGGCCACCAGCGGAAGGGCAGGAGCTGTCTCGCCAGATTGAAGACGTTCTGTTGGAAATTCAACGAGAAGAGCGCAGTGAAGGTTTGCCGATGGCTCGGGACGTGCTGGTGTTTCTGGCCGGCGAACGGGACATTCGTGATGTCCATCATCACCTGAAACGCTGCGCCACCCATGGCTCCAGCTTGCGTGATATGGAAATTTTGCCGCTCTATGCTCGTCTTAGCCAGGCTGAGCAGCACCGCATATTCTCAGCACATCGTGGTCGCCGCGTGGTACTCAGTACCAATGTGGCAGAAACGTCGTTAACGGTACCGGGCATTCGCTATGTGATTGATGCAGGCACCGCCCGTATCAGCCGCTATAGCGTGCATTCTAAGGTGCAGCGTTTGCCGGTGGAGCCGGTGAGCCAGGCCAGTGCCAACCAGCGGGCAGGGCGAAGTGGGCGGGTGATGCCCGGCATTTGTTTCCGTTTGTATGATGAGGACGATTTTCTTAATCGCCCGGCGTTCACCGACCCGGAAATTCAGCGTACCAATCTCGGTGCTGTCATTCTGCAAATGTCAGATCTTCGATTGGGCAAGGTGGAAGACTTTCCCTTTATTGAGCCACCGGACGGTCGTTTGGTTCGGGACGGTTATCGGTTGCTGGATGAACTCGGTGCGCTAACGGAAAAGCAGACGTTGACCGCCCTGGGCCGACAACTGGCCCGCTTCCCACTGGACCCGACACTGGGCCGAATGCTGGTGGCGGCAGCAGAGAAGAACGTGCTGCGTGAAGCTCTGATTGTAGTTTCAGCACTGGCGACTCAAGACCCCCGCGAGCGGCCTCACGATAAACAGCAGCAGGCGGATCAAGCCCACCAGCCATTTACCGAGAAGGAATCGGATTTTCTGTTCTTCGTGAAGCTGTGGCAGTGGGCGGATGCACAGCGAGAAGCCCTGAGCCGTAACCAATACGAAAAGCTGCTCAAGAAAACCTTCCTGTCTCCCACGCGTATGCGCGAATGGCGTGATACCCATCGCCAACTTTTGTTGCTGGCCAAAGAGCAAGGCTGGACGCTTAATGCGCCGATTGATTCAGGTTTATCGTTAACCGAGCCGGATAATGCAAACAATAAAAGCGCGGCCAAAGCATCTCCGTCACCGCTATATGCGCCGTTGCACAAGGCGTTGCTGACTGGCTTGTTGGCCAATGTTATGCAGCGCACCGAAGAGGGCGAGTGGCTTTCAACCCGTAACCGTAAACCGTTGGTGTGGCCGGGGTCGGCGTTATCGAGAACCAAGGCACGCTGGCTGATGGCTGCAGAGCAGGTGGAAACCAGCCGCTTATTTGCGCGGACGGTAGCAAAAATCGATCCGCTGTGGGTTGAGGAGGCCGCCGGGCATTTGCTCAAACGTCACTATTTCGAACCGCATTGGTCGAAAAAGCGCGGCTGCGCCATGGCCAAGGAGCAGGTCAATCTTTTCGGTCTGATTTTGGCCAGTGGGCGGGGCGTAAATTACGGGCCGATTCAGCCGCTGGAATCCCGGGAGCTGATGATTCGTGAAGGCCTGGTCATGGGGCAACTGCATCGTGAGCCGCCGTTTGTGAAAGCAAACCGAGAGCGCTTTGAAACCCTGGAAGACATGGAGCATAAACTTCGTCGCAGGGACATTCTCGTGGATGAAGAGGCAAGGGTGGCGTTCTACGATGCGCGCTTGCCCGGCGATATTCATACCGTGGCCGGGCTGATGAATTGGTATAACAAGCGTGCGACTGCAGAGCAGAAAGAGGCCTTGTTCATGGACGATGGTTTTCTGCTCTCCCGTAGCCCGGATTTGGGCAATGATCAGTTCCCTGATCAACTCAAGCTCGATGGACTTCGTCTGCCGTTGGAATACAGTTTCGACCCGACCGGCGAGCGGGATGGGGTCACTCTGATTGTGCCGCTGGCGGCGTTGAATCAGATATCAGAATCTCGCCTGGATTGGTTGGTGCCTGGTTTGCTGCGTGAAAAGCTGGAGGCCTTGATTCGTGCCTTGCCCAAAGCACGGCGCCGGCATTTTGTCCCGGTACCGGATTATGTCAGTGCCTTGATGGAAACCCTGTCGCCGGATGAGCCGTTGCTTCCGGCCATGACCCGTGAGCTGCAACGCATGAGTGGTCTGCGCATCGAACAAGAGGAGTGGCAGACCGCTAACTTGGCCGACCATCTGCGTATGTTTATTCAGGTGGTGGACCGTGTAGATGGTCACCGCAAGGTGCTGGCTCAAGGGCGTAACCTGGGGGAGGTGAAAGATCGCCTGGTCAGTGTCACCCGAGACTTGCCCAAACCCAAACAAGAGACACCGGCAGTGCGTGGCCAGGAATGGTTGTTTGGGGATATTCCAGAGAGTCAGGAGCAGGATTTGGGCGGCATGACGGTGCGACGTTTCCCGGCCCTTGTCGATACCGGCAATGACGTGGAACTGCAGTTTCTTGATGACGAAGCCGATGCAGCGTGGGCGCATCGTTGGGGCACAGCTCGCCTACTGGGGTTCAAATTGACCGTGCAGCTACGAGACCTGCGTAAGCAGGCTGCGCAAATGGCGGGGTTTCAAAAGCTGAAAACCGAGAAGGGAGTCATGGCGCGTCAGGCACTGGATCACGCCTTGCTACGCGTGTTGGCTGAGCATTTTCAGCTACACGAGCCGGTGCGCAGTGAGGCCGCGTTCCGGGATCGGCTCAACGACCATCGTGGTGACTTTGTGCCTTGGGCGCAGCACCAATTGAGCATTATGGGTAAACTCTTCGCCCATTACCGGCAGCTGATGGGCAAGTTAGAAAAGAATTTTCCATTGGCCTGGGCCCATGCTCATCGGGATATTAAACAGCAGCTGGCCTGCCTGTTTCCCGATGATGTATTGCTGCAAATGCCGCGGGAGTGGCTGCAGGAATACCCCCGGTTACTGGCGGCGATTGATCACCGCCTGGAAAAACTGGGGGGGCAAATAGGCAAGGATCGCACCCTCAGTGCTGAACTGGAGGCGTATAGTAAACAACACGAGACCCGTGCCGCTGGCGTTCCGCTCTGGAAGCAGTCTGAGCCTCTTCAACAGTATTTCTGGATGTTACAGGAATACCGGGTCAGCCTCTTTGCGCAACAGCTGGGCACCAAGCTATCAGTGTCGGCGAAGCGGCTGAATAAACAGTGGGAGCTATGCTGAACGGGGTTAATATGCGCTGAACGTGATCCACGGTGGCGTTCTTATGCTGTAAAGGAAGGCGCTACGCGCCGCGTAACGACCGTAACAACCAATAAAATGGGCCCTACTGCCTTTGCGCCGCGCCCGTTGAACCCGGATAATCGATCCATTATTTAATGTGCTGTAGCAGGGCAGCTGGCCCTGCAATTAGTGTGAGGACTTGCTTGTGAGCTATTCCGTGGTAATCAGTGGTACCGGCCTGTGGACGCCGGACCAGACCATCACTAACGATGAGTTGGTGGAATCATTCAATGAATACGTGGAGCGTTATAACGCCCGCAATGCACAAGCCATTGAAGCCGGCGAGCTGGAGGCTCTGGGCCCGTCCAACAGTGCTTTCATCGAAAAAGCGTCAGGCATCAAGCAGCGTTATGTAATTGATAAAACAGGCATTCTGGACCCTGACCGCCTCGCTCCCCGCATTGATGAGCGCACCGATGACGAGGTGTCCATTCAGGCGGAGATCGCGGTCAAGGCAGCCAAACAGGCACTGGACAATGCCGGCCTGACAGCCAATGACCTGGATGCCGTTTTGGTGGCCTGTTCCAATATGCAGCGTGCCTACCCGGCCATGGCAGTGGAAGTGCAAGCGGCCCTGGGTATGGACCACGGCTGGGGTTACGACATGAACGTGGCCTGTTCCAGTGCCACTTTCGGTATCCAGGCCGGCGTGGACGCGATCCGCAATGGCAGTGCCCGCCGGGTGCTGATGGTGAACCCGGAAATCTGCTCGGCACACCTGGCCTGGGAAGACCGTGACTGCCATTTCATTTTCGGTGACGTGGCCACGGCCGTGATTCTGGAGCGCAAGGAAGATGCGACCTCTGGCAACCAATGGGAGATTCTGGGCACTCGCCTGCAAACCAAGTTTTCCAACAACATCCGTAATAACTTTGGCTTTCTGAACCGGGCTGATGAGCGCGGTGTGGGCGCCCGTGACAAGCTGTTTCGCCAGGAAGGACGCAAGGTTTTCAAGGAAGTCTGCCCCATGGTGGCCGAGCAGATCAGCTCGCACTTGGCCGATACCCAGGTGCCGGTCGATTCTGTCAGCCGCATGTGGCTACACCAGGCCAACCTGAGCATGAATGAACTGATTTCCAAGCGGGTACTGGGCCGTCCCGCCACCCGTGAGGAAGCTCCGGTTATTCTGGATGCATACGCCAACACCAGTTCAGCGGGCTCCATGATTGCGTTTCACAAATACAATGAAGATCTGCCCGTGGACACCAAGGGCGTTATCTGTTCCTTCGGTGCCGGTTATTCCATCGGCAGCGTTATTGTGAATCGCATCAAATAATCACTGCTGCGTTCACATGCTCTTCACAAGGCCGCATTTTGCGGCCTTTTTTCTTTTTTTTTGGCCTGTAGCCGTAACGTTTACCTCACGCCCGCATCTCTATATTGTCTGTGTCAGGTGCTCTTGATTTGCGCGGGTGCCTGAGGTAAAACGGCTTCGGACATGACATTCAATAATGTACACCCTCAAATAAAGTAAGTATGGAGACTTAACATGGCTAAGCTGACCAAACTAAACCCTCTTGCTGCTACCGTTGGTGCTGCTGTTGTCGCTTCTGCGCTGTCTGCACCAGTGGCCCAGGCTGCTGAAAATCCGTTTGCTGCTGCTGACCTGAGCGCGGGTTACCAGTTGGCCGCAGATCACGCTGAAGGCAAGTGTGGTGAAGGCAAGTGCGGCGAAGACAAGAAAGCCGAAGGCAGCTGTGGTGAAAAAGGTGCCGAAGGTAAATGTGGTGAAGACAAGAAAGGCGAAGGCAAGTGTGGTGAAGGCAAATGCGGCGGTGACGCATAAGGACGCCTGATCATGAAAACTGAGACACCAGTGTCCGGAGTGGGCCTGGGTCTTCGGCGGGCCCTCATGGGCCCGCTTTCACAGGCCCATGATTCCGCGCCTGACAGTATCCCCTTTGATTTTATGGAAGTGGCGCCAGAGAACTGGATTCCCATGGGTGGGCGTCTGGGTAAAGAGTTTCGTGCTTTTACCGAGCGCTATCCCTTTGTGACTCACGGGCTGAGTCTGTCACTGGGTGGGCCAGAACCGCTGGATTTCGAATTACTGAAGTCGGTGAAGTCGTTTCTTAAAGAACACAACATTCGCCGTTATACCGAACACCTGAGTTATTGCAGTGACCACGGTCATCTCTATGATTTGATGCCGATTCCCTTTACGGAAGAGGCGGTGCATTACGTGGCGGATCGTATTCGCCAGGTGCAGGACTTTCTTGAACAACCGATCGGCATTGAACACGTTAGCTACTATGCTCGGTTGGGGAATGCGGCCCCCGATTCACAGATGTTGGAAATCGACTTTGTGAATGCGGTATTGCAGGAAGCTGACTGCGAACTGCTGCTGGATGTGAATAATGCCTATGTAAACGGTATTAATCACGGCTATGACCCCTACGATTTTATTTCCGCATTGCCTGGTGAACGCATTTGTTATTTGCACATCGCAGGCCATTTTGATGAAGCGGAAGATCTGAAAGTGGATACCCACGGCAGCGATGTGATCGACCCGGTGTGGGCATTACTGGACCACGCCTATCGGACGTTTGGTCCACTTCCCACGTTGCTGGAGCGGGACTTCAATATTCCGGATAACGAAACCCTTTTTGCCGAGTTGCGCAAGATTGGCGGTTATCAGCAACACTATGCGAGCGCGGCCATAAAGGCATCCGCGCCTGGCACGTCTTCCAGAAAGTCTGTGCAGTCATGAAAACCCCGGACTTTCAGACGCTACAGCGGGAATTTGCTGCGCACTTGCGTAATCCGGATTCGTATCCTGCCCCCGACGGCATCGAAGAGCGGCGTCTGGATATTTATCGCAATCTGTTTTTCAACAATGTGAACGGTTTTTTGCGCCAGGGATTTCCTGTGCTGCACAGCCTGCTGGACAGTGCGCGTTGGCAGAGACTGGCCAGGGCATTCTTTGAAAAACATGCCAGTCAAACTCCTTATTTTCTGGAAATTCCCCAGGAGTTTGTCAGCTTTCTGGCCAGCGGCCAGGGCAGTGAACCCGGCGACCCGGTTTTTATGCTGGAGCTGGCGCATTACGAGTGGATGGAGCTGGTGCTGGACGCCTCCACAGAAACCTTCCCGGAAACCGGGTTTCATCCGGATGGAGATCTACTTCGTGCGATTCCCCAGCTTAGCCCTCTGCATGAGATATTGAGCTACCACTTTCCTGTGCACAAAATTTGTAGCGAATTTCAGCCGCAGGAAGCGCTTGAGCAACCGGTCTGGTTACTGGTTTATCGTGGCCGGGACGATGGCGTGCGCTTTATGGAAATCAACGCCCCGACGGCCAGATTGTTGCAGTTGATTGGCGAGCACCCAACGGAGACGGGGAAAGCGGTGGTGGGGCGCCTGGCTGAGGAAATGCAGTTTGCAGACGTGGCGGCGCTGGAAACTTTTTCTCGCGATATTCTGCAACAAATGCGTGATCGGGACATCCTAATAGGAACCTCACTGAGTCGCCTGTAAGGATCCTGACGATGACCACGCTACTGTCTTTGTTTCACCGCTGTCATGCGGCATTGAATCATACCCGTATTGCCGATTTCCTTGCGCCTCTGGCGCTTCGTTTGTTTCTGGCACCGGTGATGTTCAGCGCTGGATATAACAAGGCCATGAGCTTTGAGAGTACGGTGTCCTGGTTTGGCAACAGTGAATGGGGGCTGGGTTTGCCTTTTCCCGCGTTACTGGCCTTTTTGGCGACGGCCACTGAGCTGGTTGGCGGTGTCTTGCTGCTACTGGGCCTTTTCACCCGTTATATCAGCATCCCGTTGATGTTCACCATGCTGGTCGCCATTGGCTCCGTGCACTGGGAAAACGGCTGGTTTGCCATCGCACCGGGCAATCCGGCAACCAGTATGGCTGCGCCCCTGGCCGAGGTCGGGTTTCCGGGGGCCGCGGAAAGTTTGCAGAACAGTGAGGCTGTGGGCGAGCGCCTGGGCCGGGCGCGGGCTATTCTGCGCGAGCACGGACAGTACGACTGGCTTACCGGTAAAGGCAATTTCGTGGTGCTGAATAATGGTATTGAATTTGCCGTTACTTACCTGATCATGCTGTTGGTGCTGTTCTTCTCCGGGGCAGGGCGCTTCGTTAGTCTGGACTACTGGATTGCCCGTCGTTGCTGGCCTCAAGAGCGCTCCAATGTGTAAAACCTGTGCGGGTTGGGTAACGGTTTGCCGGTGGCCCTGTTCGTAGGGGCCGGGGCGTCGCTATAATGCGGCGTCCATTACTGTCCGGGGTGCCCGTGCGTTATCTATTGCTGAGTTTGCTGTTATGTCTGCCATTCGCCGTTCAGGCGGAAGAAGACTGGGGAGATGCGTCCACGGCATTTGACTCCCCGGACGGCAAACCCAAGTACGAAGACCCCTGGGAAGACATCAACCGCAAGATTTTTGCTTTCAACGAAGCGCTGGACAAATACGGCCTCAAGCCCGTTGCCAAAGGGTACGACAAGGTCACGCCACAGTGGATGAACGACACCATCACCCGTTTTTATGAAAACCTGCGTGATTTTCGCAGCGGGCTGAACAGTGTCTTGCAGTGGCGCTGGGGGCATGTTGGGCAGAACTGGGGCCGGTTTGCCGTCAATACCACGCTAGGTATTGGTGGCTTGTTTGATGTGGCCAGCAAGGTGGATCTGGAGAAGCGCAATACTGACCTGGGCCTGACGTTTGCCCGCTGGGGTGTGCCGGAAGGCCCGTTCATGATGCTGCCGTTCTTTGGGCCATCCACAGGGCGTGATGCTGCGGCTATCCTGCCGGAAGACTACATGCGCCTGCGTCACTATATCCCCCACGACCTGACCCGCCACAGTTTTACCGCGGTGTATGTGGTCGACTTGCGGGCTGACTTGCTGGATCTGGAACGCAATATCGTTGGCGACCGCTATACCTTCCTGCGCAATGCTTACCTGCAACGCCGTCGTTTTGAAAGCGGTGACCGGCCGTCGTTGCGCTTCCCCGAGATTGAAGCCCGCGATTCGGAACTCAATGACGAGTACGAAGACGACGGTTGGTAGTGGTTCTGTGCGGTTGCCAGATGCCAGCGGCATCGGGTGCCGGCATCAGGTATCCAGCGCTTGAGGATCGGTGGCTTTCAGTTTGGCGCGAATGTAGTCGCCGTGGGAGACGTAGAGCAGGTCGCTGACCCGACGGATCAAGTGCTCTTCATGTACATCGGCCTTGCCGTCTGCGGCCGCCATGGCCCACATCTCATCAATCAACGTGACCCGCTGCTCCGGGCCCCAGTGATCGCGTAACGGCAGAGTGAACTCGAACAGGTCGGTGGCCTGATCCACTCGGTTTTCCAGCTCCGCCACAATATCCTGCATTTCCTCGGCATCCAGATGCCAGTGTTGCTCCACGGCAGCGATCAGGCGCTGGGTTTCTGCCTGATCCACCGTGCCATCGGTGCGTGCTACCTCGAACAGCAGGGCTGCAGCAGCACGGTGCAGATCGTGTTCAGAGTACTGTGGTGTATCGCTTTCAGGGCGAAACAGTCGGTTCAGCCAATTCAAATGACACCCTCGTCAATCAGTAAGGTTTCCAGTGCCTGCTGATCCTTGGCAAAGCGGCGGATACCATCGGCGAGCAAGTCGCTGGCCATGGCATCATCGTTGAGCTGCCAACGGAATGCGGCTTCGTTCACCGGTGTCCAGTCGTCTTGCGGGGCCACCAGTTCAGGGTCCAGTACCCGGGTAAGACCGCCGTTATCGCCAGCCAGTTCCTCAAGCAGTGCCGGGCTGAGGGTGAGCTTGTCGCAGCCGGCCAGCGCTTCGATTTGCCCGGCGTTGCGGAAGCTGGCACCCATGACGATGGTGTCCAGGCCGCGGGCCTTGAAGGTGGCGAAGATTTCGCGCACGGATAGCACGCCCGGGTCTTGCTCCGGGGTTTCGATGGTCATGCCATTTTTGCGGTGCCAGTCGAAAATGCGGCCCACAAACGGTGAGATCAGTGTGGCGCCGGCTTCGGCGGCGGCCAGGGCCTGGGTCTGGTTGAACACCAGCGTCACATTACAGCGGATGCCTTCTTCTTCCAGGATCTCCACGGCACGGATACCTTCCCAGCTGGCTGCCACCTTGATCAGGATGCGGCCTGGATCCACGTCCAGTTCCCGGTAGATCGCCATTAGCCGGCGGCCTTTTTCTACGGTGGCGCGGGTGTCGAAAGACAGGCGCGCATCCACTTCGCTGGATACCAGACCGGGCACGCGTTCCAGGATAGCCTGGCCGGCCAGGCAGGCGTAGGTATCGGTGAGCCAGTCCATTTCGCCCTGGTGGCCCAGGGTGCGGCACAAGTCTGCCGCTTGCTGCAGCAGATCGCGGTAACGCTCGTCCCGGGCGGCAGCCAGTAGCAGGGAGGGGTTGGTGGTGGCGTCTTCGGGGTGCAGCTGGGCGATCATTTCCAGGTCACCGGTGTCGGCAACTAACGATGTCCATTGAGCGAGCTGTTCGCGTTTGTTCACGGTATCCGTTCCTTTCAGTGTCATGGCGGGGCACGTTAAGGCGTTGCCATGACAGTATGGTGTTAGCGTGCAGGAATCATGTCCTGATGTGGGTGAAGAGAGTTGCAAGTTGAAAGTTCAAAGTTGAAACGCGGCGACGGATCGTACCAACCGACTACGATGTTGGCCGCGCTTTACCCCGGGAGTGAGCGCGGGCAGGACATTTCCCTTACTGATGGGCTTTCACACGCTTTTCAACTTTGAACTTTCAACTTGTAACTCAACCACGATTCTTGCCAGGAATTGCAGGCTCATTACAGCCTAAGGCAGTTGTGCAAGGGCGTCCATGAGCACTTGTGGCGTCGTCTCCGGTTTGTGCATGTTTTCGCTGAGGTGGCGTCGGAAACGACGGGCACCGGGTTGGCCCTGAAACAGGTTAAGGATATGCCGCAGCGAGTGTTTGGGTGCGTGCCCCAGAGCGTAACGGCGTTCCACATATGGCAGGAACTGTTCGGCAATAGCCTGGCGGCTGGGAATGGCGTGGTCGTCGCCAAATACCACCCGGTCTGCCTCGGCCAGGAAGTAGGGGTTTTGGTAGGCCTCGCGACCAATCATGACGCCATCCACTTCCCCCATGTGTTCGTGTACCTGATCCAGTGTCTTTACGCCGCCGTTAAGGATGATTTCGATGTGCGGAAAGGCCTGCTTGATGGCATAGGCGCGCTGATAGATCAGCGGCGGGATATCCCGGTTTTCCTTGGGGGAGAGGCCGGAAAGGATCGCCTTGCGGGCATGGATGGTCAGGCTGGTGCAGCCGGTGGCTTCCATACGGCCCACAAACCGGTAAAGGAAATCATAGTCATCCTGGTCATCGATGCCGATACGGGTTTTCACCGTCACCGGTACGCGGACCGCCGCCTGCATGGCTTCGACACAGCGCGCCACCAGCTCCGGCTCGGCCATCAGAATCGCGCCGATCTTGCCCTGTTGAACCCGGTCGGATGGGCAGCCCACATTCAGATTGATCTCGTCATAGCCGTAGTCTCCGGCGATGCGGGCGGCCTCGGCCAGTTGTTGTGGGTCGCTGCCACCCAGTTGCAGGGCCACGGGGTGCTCTTCGTCGTTGAAACTCAAGAAACGGTCACGATCGCCGTGCAGAATGGCCTGGGCTACCACCATTTCGGTGTACAGCAGCGTATGCCGGGTGATCAGGCGGGCCAGAAACCGATAGTCGCGGGTGGTCCAGTCCATCATCGGGGCGACGGACAGGCGTCGATCCAGGGCTGGGGCGGGGCTGGCGGTCATTGCGGTTCTCGTACGGTTTGCAGGAAAGGGCGCTATTCTCGCATGTTCGTGCCGCCCGGTGGGAGTGGATGTGGGGGCGGCAAGCAGAAACCGACTCAGGCTTGTTGGACAATGTGCCTGTTAATCGTCTGATCATGCTGATAAACTCCGCCACCTTCTTGTTGGCCCAAGTGTGCAGATTCAATGATGCAGACGGTTTCTTCTGTCTCGCGGCTCAGTCCGCCCTAGGTTTTCTCCCCCAGCCACATTCTGTGGTGTTTGGTCGTGCCCTGTCGCGACGATGTCTTCCTGCCTGTGAAATTAATGCTGAGATAGCACGACCCGGCTCCGTGCCAGCAGGCATTCGTGTCTTGAAATCAGGAACCCCGTAAATGATTCAATCGTTAAAGCAGAACTGGTTCAGTAACCTGAAAGGCGATTCCCTTGCCGGTATTGTGGTGGCGCTGGCGCTGATCCCTGAAGCCATTGCCTTCTCTATTATTGCCGGCGTAGACCCGAAAGTGGGTCTGTACGCCTCCTTTTGTATTTGTGTGGTGATCGCCTTTGCCGGCGGTCGACCGGCGATGATTTCCGCCGCCACCGGGGCCATGGCACTGCTAATGGTGGGGCTGGTGAAAGACCATGGCCTGCAGTATCTGCTGGCTGCCACTATTCTGACCGGTGTGTTGCAGATCATTGCCGGGTTTATTCAGTTAGGGAATCTAATGCGCTTTGTGTCCCGGTCGGTGGTGACCGGGTTTGTGAACGCCCTGGCGATTCTGATCTTTCTGGCCCAGTTGCCCGAGCTGGCCGGAGTGACCTGGCATGTGTATGCCATGGTGGCTGTGGGCCTGGGGATTATTTACTTGTTGCCACTGCTGACCACGGCGATCCCGTCGCCGCTGGTGTGTATCGTGGTGATTACCGGTTTCGCCATGTACATGGGGATGGGCGTACCCACCGTGGGCGACAAGGGCGACCTGCCAGACAGCCTGCCAATGTTCCTGTTGCCGGATATTCCGCTGAACTTCGAAACCCTGCAAATCATCTTCCCGGTCTCCTTTACCCTGATGATTGTTGGTCTGCTGGAATCCATGATGACAGCCACCATCGTGGATGATCTGACCGATACGTCCAGCGAGAAGAACCGTGAGTGCAAAGGGCAGGGCATTGCCAATATCGTTTCCGGTTTCTTTGGTGGCATGGCCGGTTGCGCCATGATCGGCCAGTCTGTGATCAACGTGAAATCAGGCGGTCGAACCCGTTTCTCCACTCTAATTGCCGGTGTGGTACTGCTGATCATGGTGGTGTTCCTGGGTCCCTGGGTGTCCCAGATTCCCATGGCGGCCCTGGTTGCCGTGATGATCATGGTGTCTATCGGTACCTTCAGCTGGGAATCGATCACCAACATGGCCAAGCATCCGCCCAGCAGTACCCTGGTGATGCTGGCGACGGTGGTGGTCACCGTGTACACCCATAACCTGGCCTATGGTGTGGGCATCGGTGTGGTACTCAGCGCCCTGTTCTATGCCAACAAGGTGGGCCGTGTCTTCTACGTGCGCTCGGATCTGGATGAGGACAATAGTAATCACCGTCACTACGAAGTGCTGGGCCAGGTGTTCTTCACCTCCGCCGAGCAGTTCATTGCCTCCTTTGACTTTAAGGAAGCACTGGATAAAGTGACTATCGATGTGCACCGTTCCCATTTCTGGGATATCACCGCCATTGGCGCCCTGGACAAGGTGATCATCAAGTTCCGCCGTGAAGGTACCGAAGTGGAGCTGATCGGCCTGAACGAAGCCAGTGCGACCCTGGTAGACAAATTTGCTGTGCACGACAAGCCCGAGGCGGTCGAAAAACTCATGGGCGGCCACTAAAGGAGAAGAACAATGAGTGAAGTGATTGCCTGTATTGATGGTTCTCCGGCTGCGGCCCGGGTGTGTGATTATGCGGTGTGGGCGGTGCAGCGCCTTAACGCGCCGCTGACCCTGCTGCATGTGCTGGACTATTCCCGCTATCCGGTGGAAAGTGATTTGAGCGGCAACCTGTTACTGGGTGGCCGTGAATCCCTGCTCACCGAACTGTCCGAGCTGGATGCCAAACGCAACAAGCTGGCCCTGGAGCAGGGCAAGCTGATGCTGGAAGCAGCGGCCAGCCGCGCCATCGAAAAAGGGGTGAGCGAACCCAAGCAGCGCCAGCGTCATGGCGGTCTGGTGGAGACTCTGGCTGGCATGCAGGAGGAAACCCGCATCCTGGTGATCGGCAAACTGGGTGAGGAACATGCCGGTGAGGCCGCCCAGGTGGGAGACCATGTCGAGCAGGTGATTCGTACCATGCACAAACCGATTCTGGTTGTGCCTGCGGATTTCAGCGAGCCCAGCAACATCATGTTGGCGTTCGATGGCAGCCCGACCTGTCGTGAAGGGGTAAAAATGCTGGCCGCCAGCCCGCTGTTCCTGGGCTTGCCTTGTCACCTGGTTGCAGTGGGCAAGGACAAACAGCTGATCGAAGATCTGGCCTGGGCTCGCGACACCTTGGAGAAATCCGGTCATGAGGTGGAAGTGGCGCAACTGGAAGGCGAAGTGGAACCCGCCTTGCATCAATACCAGCAGGACAACGGCATTGATATGGTGGTGATGGGGGCCTACGGCCATTCCCGTATCCGCGAGTTCTTCGTGGGCAGCACCACCAGCAAGATGATCAAGAATGCCACTGTGCCGCATTTGTTGCTGCGATAAGCATGTACCCCGGCGAGGCTGATTGCGCCGGGGGTCTTGTCCCCTGGGGGAGCCAAATGGAGCAGGCTGAACAGGAACGTTTTCGCCTGAAATTGCTGGAAGAGAAACAGGCATTAGGCGAAAAGAATGATGAGGCCGATTCAGCCACCAAACCGGTGGAGCTGGATCAGCAAAGCGTCGGGCGTCTGTCGCGTATGGATGCCATGCAGGGCCAGGCCATGGCCCTGGCAACCCGCCAGCGTCAGCAACAGCGGATGCGCCAGCTCGTTGCGGCCCTGCGCCGTATTGATGAGGATGATTACGGCTACTGTGAGGATTGCGGCAAGCCTATCAATCCCAGACGTCTCGAAATTGACCCCGCCACCCTGTTCTGCCTTGAGTGCGCCAGCGCCCGCGAATAGGCCTGAGCTTTCGGTTCACTCTTTGTACTTTCTGGATGCCCTGTTCCGCTGGTGCGTTGCGGTGTGTTGATCTGGCGATATATCGGGAGGTCTCCTTGCCGGAGTTGAAGATTCTGGGGTTGTTTCTGATCACGGCGGTTGCCGAGATCGTGGGCTGTTATCTGCCCTATCTGTGGCTGCGTGAGGGGAAATCCATCTGGCTGCTGATTCCTGCCGCCCTGAGTCTGGCGGCCTTTGCCTGGTTGCTGTCTTTGCATCCCTCAGCGGCGGGGCGGGTCTATGCGGCCTATGGGGGCGTGTATATTTTCGTGGCCATTCTTTGGTTGTGGGGTGTTGACGGTATTCGTCCCACGGGGTGGGATATTGTCGGGTCGCTGGTGGCGTTGACGGGGATGGCGATCATCATGCTGGCGCCTCGGCAGATGGGGTGACGCCTGAGGCGTGATGCCGGACGCTTGACGTTAAAAGACAAACCAAAATCCTTTGGCGTCCAGCGTCCAGCGTCCAGCGTCCAGCGTTTAGCCCTTATTCCACCGTGATGGTGATCTTCTCGGACATGACCGGTGGCTCATGGGGAACATGGCGGTAATCGCCCAGCAGTAGCTGCAGGGTGTGGGTACCCGGCTCCAGTTCCAGCTCGGTTTCAGTCTGGCCTTTACCGAAGTGAACCACCTGGTCGTTGGCAGGTAGCGGCATGCCCATGTCCGGCAGGGTTTCCAGGTCGATCAAGAGGTGGTGATGGCCACTGTTTTCCTGCTCGTTGCCGGCCGGCGCCACGTCCATGCCTTCCAGACCAAAGACAACTTTCACCGGGCTGCTGACGGTGGCGCCATTGGCCGGGCTGACGATTTCAGCGGCAGCGCCTTCCGGGGCGGGGCTGCGGGTAATACCGGTGGCAGCAGGTTTTTCAGCGCTGTCATCGGTGTTCATGTGATTACTGTGATCGGCGGCGGCAGGGGCGTTTGCAGCTGGAGCCGCAGCTTCTTTGGTGGCGTCTTCGCTGTTGTCGGAACAGGCTTGCAGCAGGGTAGTGCTGGCAATCACAGCGACGAGCAGGGAACGTTGAAACGGAATACGCATGGTCTTTTCCTTGAGCAGTTGAATCCAATGAAGACCTGCTGCCAGACAAAACAGGGCAACAGAGTGAACCGGAGTCACGAAGTTGTCATAACCATAGCAGAAACCCCGGGCTTCGTGTCTACATGGTGGCGGCTTTGACAGGTATAATCCGCGCCAGTTTGCATTATTGGAGTCAGCATGACTGTTCGTACTCGCGTCGCCCCGTCGCCCACCGGTGATCCCCACGTCGGCACGGCTTATATTGCCTTGTTCAATCGCTGCTTTGCGCAGCAGCATGGTGGCCAGTTTATTCTGCGTATCGAAGATACGGATCAGACCCGTTCCACGGATCAGTCCGAACAGATGATCCTGGATTCTCTGAAATGGCTGGGTCTGACCTGGGACGAAGGCCCGGACGTGGGCGGGCCGCATGGGCCGTACCGCCAGAGCGAACGTAAGGGTATGTACCGCCAGTACGCGGACGAGTTGATCGAAAAGGGCCATGCGTTCAAGTGCTACCGCACCAGTGAAGAGCTTGATGTGCTACGGGCCGAGCTGAAAGAGAAGGGTGAAAATCGGGCGCTCAAGCCGTCGGATCTGGAACTGCCGGCCGATGAGCAGGGGAAACGTGAGGCTGATAACGCACCCTACGTGATTCGCATGCGGGTCCCCACGGACGGTCGCTGTGAAATTCAGGATATGCTGCGCGGCACGGTCGAGCTGGACTGGGCCCTGGTCGATGCACAGATTCTGCTGAAATCCGACGGCATGCCAACCTACCACCTGGCGAATATCGTGGACGATCACCTGATGGAGATCACCCATGTAATTCGTGGCGAGGAATGGCTTAACTCTGCGCCCAAGCACAAATTGCTCTATGAATATTTTGGCTGGGAAATGCCGGCGCTGTGTCACATGCCGCTACTGCGTAACCCGGATAAATCCAAACTCAGCAAACGCAAGAACCCCACCAGTATCCTGTTCTATCAGCGCATGGGCTACCTGCCTGAGGCGCTGGTCAATTACCTGGGACGCATGGGGTGGTCCATGCCGGATGAGAACGAGAAATTTTCGCTGGCGCAGATGCAGGACGCGTTCGATATCCAGCGTGTGTCTCTGGGTGGGCCGGTGTTCGATGTGGAAAAGCTCAGCTGGCTGAACGGGCAATGGTTGCGCGATCAGAGCGATGAGCAATTCCTGGATTCGCTCCTTGGCTGGGCCTACAACCGCGACTACGCAATGAAAATCATCCCGCACCTGCGCCAGCGGGTGGAGACCTTGTCGGAAGTGGCCGACAAGGCAGCGTTCTGTTTTAACGGCATGCCGGCGATCAACGAAGCCAGTTTCGAGCATAAGCAGTACGGCACCGATGACATCAAGGTGTGGTTGCAGTATCTGCTCTGGACCTATGAAGCGCGCAACGACTGGAACCGTGACGGCCTGTTCGCCGACGCCAAAGCTATCGCCGATGCCCTGGAAGTGAAGATCAAGGATTTCCTGTTCCCGGTCTTCATCGCCATTGCCGGCACCAGTGCCAGTTTCTCGGTGGTGGACTCCATGGAGATCATCGGTTCTGACATCAGCCGTGCCCGCATCCGCCACGCCATTGAGGTATTGGGCGGGGTATCCAAGAAGCAGATGAAGAAACTGGAGAAGGCCTACCGGGATCTGCCGGTCTAGCCGTAGGAGCGTCGCTGGCGGCGCGATAAACCAAAACCTGAAAAGCGGTTATTTACCACAGATGGCACAGAGATCTCTGAGGAAAAACAAGGAATTTTCTCTGCGTTCTCTGTGCGATCTGTGATGAATTGGCTTTTGATCGTGGTTTTTTATCGCGCCGCCAGCGACGCTCCTACGGCAGAGGCTTTGGATTTTCGTCCAGTTTTTCAGCAACTTGCTCAGGATGTAGTCAAATCGACTTCATTCTGAAAAAAACCGCTGGCTGGCGCTTGACAGGGTAGGGGTGGCCGGTAGAATACGCCGCACCTACCGGGATGCACCTGATCCCACTGGTATTTGGGGCTATAGCTCAGCTGGGAGAGCGCAACACTGGCAGTGTTGAGGTCAGCGGTTCGATCCCGCTTAGCTCCACCAAACACGTCCCCTTCGTCTAGTGGCCCAGGACACCGCCCTTTCACGGCGGTAACAGGGGTTCGACTCCCCTAGGGGACGCCAAATAGAAAAGCCTCACTCGAAAGAGTGGGGCTTTTTTATGGCCGCTTTACGGCCGCATCACGTTTCACGCACTAGTCCATCATGCTACAGGCTTGGTCTGATCCTGCGGTCCCGGGATCAGTCGCAAATAGTAGATGCTTCCTCTCCGATGCTTCGCTTACTGGAGATGCTGTTCCCAGCGTCAGCTCAGTCGCCGGATGGTGAGGGTGTGGGCGATTTTTTCGCCGTCCCAGATGTATTCGTAGTGAGCGTTGGGGGTAATGCTGGCGATAATGTGAGGGCTCAGCAGGGCGTAGCAATGGCTGCCGGCAGCCCGCACCGATTCGTAATGAATGCCGCTGTGCTGCTGGTCCCTTAGGTGCTGGCCCAGCAGGTGGGCTGCGCTGTAATCATCGGGCGCATGCCAGTGTGGGTGATCACTGGCAGGAGTGATATCGATGAGTGTCGCGGTGAAATTGACCTTCAGGCCGCGCATGACGATGCGGTCATATTTGAGGCCATCCACCTGCTGGAAGTAGCGTTGCTGGTGATAGCGGGTTTCGGCAATGGCCGTTGCCATACGGTCAGCACAATAGAAGACGCCGTAATGGCCCGCAGAGAAGCGCGAACCGGCCGGGTTCACATGCACGAAAGGGCCCAGGGCGTAGTTGCAACCGGGAATGCCCCAGGGGCGTTGATCGGGCGGTACCCGGTTCAGCTCGCCAATATCATTTTGCAGGCGTGGATTGGTGAGTGCCTGCACGGCAAACAGCGCATCGAAATCGGCCTGGTCCGCCACATCATCGAAGATGGCGATGGGGGGATATTTGCCATTGACCAGCCGGTAGGCGGTTTGTCCGCGTAGCGTGGTGCGCGGCAGGGCATCGGTATCCGGTTCACTCAGCCCCATTGGCCGCCCCGCAGGCTGTCGAGCTGGCGGTGTACTTCATAGAGGCTGGCGACCCGGCCGTTGCCCATAATGCTCATGGGGGTCGCACCATTGAAAAAGGCGTTATGGTTGGCCATGCGCACAAAGCCGTACACGTTCTCCTTGTTGCCGAACAAGGTACGTAGCGCCTGATGGATATTCAGCAGATAGCTGAGCCGTTCCAGCAGATCCTGGTTTACCCGCGCGCTGTCTGGCTGGCTCTGGTATTTGTGCAGGGTGGAGCGGCCTACACCGAGTAGCGCCATTTTCTCCTTTTCACTGCACTGCCAGTGCTCCAGCAGCTTCAATACGGCACGCAAGGCCGCATGGCGGGCGCCATCGTCCAGAGCTTGTGGGGTATAGGCTGTTGCCGGTTCCATGTTTTGCCTCCTGTTAGCGCCAATAATGATCTATATTTTAGTTATTGTCTATATTGAGACATGAAGGGCAAGAAAATGTCATATCCATGAACAACCTGAGGTGTCTGTAGTCACTGTATTGCGGTCATTGGATGGCCGGGCGCCGGGTTGGTGAACATTTGCTGGAGAGGCTGGATGGGAAACAGGGTTAATGTGTTGGGTAGCGGAGTGTTGCTGTTGGCTGCGCTGTCGGCAGGCTGTGCTAATGCAGGAGAGGTTGCGAGCCGGCAATGGACTGATGCGCACCTGCACTATGTGGATTTCATGCAGGATAGTGAGGGCGCCCAGGCGATGATCGCGGCCATGGATGAGGCGGGTGTGGAGCGAGCCTGGGTATTTGGTCTGCCGGTGATGAAAAAATGGCAGGCAGAGGCGCCACGCCGCCCCCGGTATTATCTGGGCGATGAGGCGCCGCTGTATTACTACAGTGCCACGGATGACATTGTTGCCCAGGCGGTGTTGTCGTTGCCGAAGCAGCAGCAGACGCGGTTGCAGCCGTTTATCAGTGGTTTCAACCCCACGGACATGCACGCCGCCGAGCAGATAGAGCGCTTGATCGAACGTTATCCTGGGTTCTGGCAGGGGGTGGGGGAAATTCTGACCCGTCACGATCAGCTTACCGCCTGGACCGAAGGCGAGACGCCTCGAGCGAATCATCCCGCGCTAATGAGGGTGTATGCGATGGCGGGTCGTTACGACTTGCCCGTATTGCTACACAGCAACCTGACGTCATTGCGCGAAGAGACACCGATCTACCTCGGCGAGTTGGAAGAAGCGTTAGACGCGCACCCTGGGACACGTTTCTTACTGGCCCACGCCGGAACCAGTGGTGGGATTGAAGAGCGGCAGGGGCCGCTGGGTACCTTGCCGCCTATTCTTCGAGCACTGCTAAGCCGTTATGACAATCTGTTTATTGATTTATCTTGGAGCGTTAAAGACCACTATTTGATCGATGACGGTGAGCCCAATGAGGAATGGCTAACGCTCATTCGTGAATTTCCGAACCGCTTTACCCTGGGAACGGATCTGGTGGGCCACTTTGATAGCATGGGAAGGGTGATGGAAGAATACGATCCATTGCTTGATGCGCTGCCCAAAAAAGTGGCGCAGCAGCTTTCTCACGGCACCGCAGATGGTCTTGTGCCCCCAAAAGGGGCAACAAAATCAGCCCCTTAATGGATGGCTTCTTCGCGATGTAAAAATATCGTTTCCTCGTTCTCAGGCTCTGAATGTGTGGAAAATTAGACTCCCATGGTGAAGACGTTAGCGGTTCGAAAACCGTAAGAGGGCAATATTTGCTATTAAGTGGGGATTTTTTGCAGTCGACGGAGTAGCGAAGAGGTGTCCCAGCGGCCGCCGCCCATGGACTGAATCTCACGGTAAAAGTCGTTTATTTGTTCAGTGATGGGCAAGGGTGTGCCGTTTCGAACCGCTTCGCGCAGACAGATATCCAAGTCTTTTCGCATCCAATCCACCGCAAAACCGTGCTCATACTGGTCGTCGATCATGGTCTGGTGGCGGTTCACCATTTGCCAGGAGCCGGCTGCACCCTGGCTGATGGTTTCGAAGACTTTGTTGGCATCAAGGCCCGCATTAAGAGCGAAAGCGAGTCCTTCAGCGAGCCCTTCTACCAGCCCGGCCACGCAAATTTGGTTGACCATCTTGGTTAGCTGGCCACTGCCTGCCGGGCCCATCAGATTGATGGCTTTGCCGTAATGTTGCAGCGTTGGCAGTACCCGCTGATAGGTGGCTTCGTCTCCGCCACACATGATCGATAATTGGCCGTTCTGTGCACCCTGTTGGCCCCCAGACACCGGGGCATCGAGAAAATAACTGCCTTGTTTGCGACTGGCGGCATCAAGTTCGCGGGCCACTTCTGCACTGGCGGTGGTGTGATCCACAAGAACAGCGCCCTTGGCGAGAGTTTGCATAACCCCGTCATCACCAAGGGTGACTTGGCGTAGATCGTTATCGTCTCCGACGCAAATAAAGACCAGATCCGCATGCCGTGCGGCGTCTGCGGGGGAGGGCGCGTGACTGCCTGGGTAATCGCGCGTCCACTGTTGCGCTCGTTGGGCCGTGCGGTTGTAAACGGTCATGGAAATGCCTGCTTCGGCCAGGTGGCCAGCCATGGGGTAGCCCATGGTGCCAAGGCCGATAAAAGCCGCGTTTAGTGTGCTCATTGTTTGTTGGCTCCATCGTGGACTGTTGCAGTGGGTGTGCCGGGCAGGGTGAAGGCGGCGAAGCGAGGTTCGGTGAGGCTGCCCAGGTACAGGGTGTTACCGTGTTGCTCCGCGCTGGTGATGGGAGCGAAAGCGCTGTCGCTGTTATCTTGCAGGTTGTGAGTGACTTGCCCTTGCTCATCAAGGCCGAGTACAAAGCCGTGGGCTACTGTTTGGGGTTGCAGAAAGCTGGGCATGCGCAAGGCGACTTTGCGAAGCAGAGGCTTGTCGGAGAGGCTGTCGAGAATGGCATTGCGGGGGCTGAATAGGGCAAGCCAGAAAGTGCCTTCGCCGTTCGCCGAAATGCCATCAGGGATGCCGGGCAGGTTGTCCATAAAGATATCGTGGCTGCCGGCTTTCTCCCCTTTGAGCCAGTAGCGAACGATGCGGTAGTTGCCTGTTTCGGTAACCAGTACGAAGTCTTCATTCTGGGAAAGGGCGATGCCGTTGGCGAACTGCAGGCCGTCAAGTAACACTTCGGCCTGTTCTGTATTCGGGTCATAACGCAACAGCCGCCCGTGGCCGCCGTGCTCCATGATGTCGTCGCGGGCGTGCATGGCGGGGCCAAATTTGCTGGAGGCATCGGAGAAATAGGCGATACCGTTGCTATCCACGTCCACATCATCGGTGAAGCGGTAGTCCAGACCATTGGCGCTGGTACTCAATATGGTGATGGCGCCACTAGCACTGACACTCAAGAGCCCTTTGTAACCATCGGCAACGATGAGGTCTCCGGAGGGGGAAAAATCCAATCCAAGAGGGCGCCCTTCAGTATTGGCAATCAAGTCAGGGTTTTGGCCGTTTGGGTCGAAACGAACGATGCGGCCATCGTCATAGCCCACGTATAGGTAACCATCATCATTGATAGCCACGTCCTCCGGACCAGTGCCCTGATCTTCGCCGATGATTTTGCTGTTGCGAAGGGCGGTGTTAGTGGCGAAGGGACCATCCAGAGCTGGGGCTTTCGGCGCCTGCCAAGCAACAGGCTCTATGCTGACGGGCCAGAATAAAAGGTAGGCGGCCAGGGTAACAATAACGGCAAGGGCGATGATTTTTTTCATTATTAGGTCTGCATTGGTTAGCGAGCGAGGCCCTGATGCTTGCATGCACGGCGCGGCCACGCAAATGCAAGATGTTAATCATTGGCAATAAACGTGGCTAGGATAGTGGGAAAAATCTGTTTCGCTAAAGGACGCTTCATGCACCGTGAGTATTGGGTTTCATGTTCAGTGGCGAATGGATGTTAATGATGGGGTGCAAGGTCGATTAGCGGCAGCGTAAATTATGTAATTTCTATGTTTGCAGGCGCGTTTTTTAGTGAATTTTGGAAGAATATTTTTCAGGTTGATGTGTCTGCAGGCACAAAAAAAACCGCCCGAAGGCGGTTTTTTTTGTCGGGCGATAGCGAAGCGCTTATTTGCGCTCGTTGACCGGAACGAATGAACGTTCGGCTTCGCCGGTGTACAGCTGACGCGGACGACCAATCTTGTACGGGTTGGAGATCATTTCGTTCCAGTGTGCAATCCAGCCAACGGTGCGAGACAGGGCAAAGATTACGGTGAACATGGAAGTGGGAATTCCAATCGCTTTCAAGATGATGCCGGAGTAGAAGTCCACGTTGGGGAACAACTTTTTCTCTTTAAAGTAGGGGTCATTTAGGGCGATCTCTTCCAGCTTCATGGCCAGCGCCAGCTGCGGATCATTTACGCCCAGTTCGGCCAATACTTCGTGGCAAGATTCGCGCATCACGGTGGCACGGGGGTCATAATTTTTGTAAACGCGATGGCCGAAGCCCATCAGCTTGAACGGGTCGTTCTTGTCTTTTGCTTTGGCGATGTAGGCGTCGATGTTATCCAGTGAGCCGATTTCATCAAGCATGTTCAGTACGGCTTCGTTAGCGCCGCCGTGTGCAGGGCCCCACAGGGCAGAAATGCCCGCAGCAATACAGGCGAACGGGTTGGCGCCAGAGGAACCAGCCAAGCGTACGGTGGAGGTGGAGGCGTTCTGCTCGTGATCAGCGTGCAGGATAAAAATACGGTCCATGGCCTTGGCCAGGGTCGGGCTGATCTTGGATTCTTCACAGGGGTTGCCGAACATCATATGCAGAAAGTTTTCCGCATAACCCAAGTCGTTGCGTGGGTACATGAAAGGCTGGCCCAAAGCGTACTTATAGCACATGGCCGCGATGGTAGGCATCTTGGCGATCAGACGGTACGCAGTGATTTCACGGTGCTCAGGATTGTTGATGTCCAGAGAGTCGTGGTAGAAGGCGGACAGGGCGCCCACTACGCCACACATGATGGCCATGGGGTGCGCATCACGGCGGAAACCGTTGAAGAAATTACGAATCTGCTCGTGCACCATGGTGTGGTTTTTCACCGTGCTGACAAACTTTTCTTTCTGTTCTGCGGTGGGCAGTTCGCCGTACAGCAGGGTGTAGCACACTTCCAGATATTCAGACTGACCTGCTAGCTCCTCGATAGAGTAGCCGCGGTGCAGAAGTTTACCCACTTCACCATCGATAAAGGTGATTTTGGATTCACAGGAAGCGGTAGAGGTGAAACCCGGGTCGAAAGTAAAGACGCCGTTGGCTACCAGTTTGGACACGTCGATAACGTCGCGGCCCAGAGTAGGGGTGTAGATCGGCAGGTCCAGGTCCTGACCCTCTACCTTGAGAGTGGCTTTCTTCTCGGTCATGGGAATCTCTCCATTGGCGGACGAGGGAACGTTCCTCAAGGTAAGGAAGGTCCTCCAAAACGCGGGGGAAGGTAAGGTTTTGACACACCTTTGTCAACGCGCAAGGGCGAACCAGTGGCTCAGACTTTTGTAAGGTAAACAGCTTGTTACGCCGCAGTGGCGTTTTTGCTTTAGCATGGTGCAACAGAATTTAATGACGTTCACATCGGGTGCATCATTGTAAATCAAGGCGTTAGCCGGTGCTTGCACAATAATTGTCACCCGCAGCGTTTGTTTTGCGCAAGTCGCGGCGATATACTGCCGCCCGGCAGAAACCTCCTGCTGGGGGTTTCACACGGGCCCACCCCGGCCCGGGCAGATTATTAAGATCAGGCTTCACGTTCTGATCTCAATGACTCTGCTAAGTTCCCGACAACCGCCTCTTAACTGAGGCCCGGCTATAAGTAGGCTACCGTGAACGATAAGCGACCCGTAAACCTCGATCTGAGCACGATCAAGTTCCCGGTCACGGCTATAGCATCTATCACTCACCGCGTAACGGGTGTTGCCATTTTCTTGGCACTACCCATTCTGCTGTGGATGTTGGATCGCTCCCTGACGTCTCCCGAGAGCTTTGCGGACCTGAAAGAACTGATGATGACCTCACTGCTGGTGAAACTGGTGGTATGGGCCATTCTGTCTGTATTGCTGTATCACCTAGTGGCGGGTATTCGTCACCTGATTATGGATGCCGGAGTTGGTGAAAGCTTAGAAGGCGGCCGTCGTGGCGCCAAACTGACTTTCCTCATTTCTGTGGTATTGATTTTGCTGGTAGGAGGCTGGATATGGTAACCAGTGTAACGAGCCTGGGGCGTAATGGCCTATATGACTGGCTGATTCAGCGAGTTTCCGCTGTCATCATCGGTGTCTATATGATCGGCATGCTGGGCTACCTGATCACAGTGGGTGACCTTGACTACAGCAGCTGGAAAGCCTTCATGGGATCTATCTGCATGCAGATAGCCAATACCTTGCTGGTAATTTCTGTCGTTGCACATACCTGGGTTGGTGTGTGGGGCGTAACCACTGACTACCTGACTAGCCTGACCTTTGGTAAAGCGGCTACCGGTGTTCGCTTGATTGCCCAGGTGGCAATTGCATTGGCGCTGGTTGTTTACCTGCTGTGGGGTCTTGTTTTGATCTGGGGAGGGGCGTAAGCCATGTCTATTCGCACTATTACGTTTGACGCTATCGTCGTAGGTGGTGGTGGTGCAGGTATGCGCGCCTCACTGCAAATGGCTCAGTCCGGTTTTAAGACTGCGCTGATTTCTAAGGTTTTTCCAACGCGTTCTCACACGGTATCCGCCCAGGGTGGTATTACCTGTGCAATTGCCTCCTCCGATCCTAATGACGATTGGCGCTGGCACATGTACGACACCGTGAAAGGTTCCGACTATATCGGTGACCAAGACGCGATCGAGTACATGTGTAATGTGGGTCCGGAAGCGGTGTATGAGCTGGACCACATGGGTCTGCCATTTTCCCGTACCGAAGAAGGCCGTATTTATCAGCGTCCTTTCGGCGGCCAGTCGAAGAACTTTGGTGAAGGTGGCCAGGCAGCCCGTACCTGTGCGGCCGCTGACCGTACCGGCCATGCGCTGCTGCACACGCTCTACCAGCAGAACCTGAAGAACGGCACCCAGTTCTACAATGAGTGGTATGCGGCTGAGCTGGTAAAAGACGCTGACGGCAATGTTTGTGGCGTGATTGCCATCGACATCGAGTCCGGCGAGACCGTGTTCTTCAAAGCCAAGGCAACGGTATTTGCCACCGGTGGTTCTGGCCGTATCTATGCCTCTACCACCAATGCCTTGATTAACACTGGTGACGGTGTGGGCATGGCCCTACGTGCGGGCTTGCCGGTGCAGGACATCGAAATGTGGCAGTTCCACCCCACCGGCATCGCTGGTGCTGGTGTGCTGGTAACCGAAGGTTGCCGGGGCGAGGGGGGTTACCTGATCAACAAGGATGGCGAACGTTTCATGGAGCGTTATGCTCCAAACGCCAAAGATCTGGCGTCCCGTGACGTTGTTGCGCGTTCCATGATGATGGAAATCTTGGACGGCCGTGGCGATGGCCCGGATGGTGATCACGTTTACCTGAAGCTTGATCATCTTGGCGAAGAAGTGCTGCATAGCCGCCTGCCGGGTATCTGTGAGCTTGCTATTACCTTCGCGCAAACTGATCCGGTGAAAGAGCCGATCCCGGTTGTACCTACCTGTCATTACATGATGGGCGGCATTCCCACCAATGTTCACGGCCAGGCGCTCAAGCTGACCGGTGGCCATGAAGGCGAAGAACAGTTCGTGAACGGTTTGTTCGCAGTGGGTGAAGTGGCCTGTGTATCCGTACATGGCGCCAACCGCTTAGGTGGTAACTCGTTGCTGGATCTGGTGGTCTTTGGTCGTGCGGCGGGTCTGTACATTGAAGATGCTCTGCGTCAGGGCATGACGCAATACGAGCCGCGTGATGCAGACATTGATGAGGCCCTTTCCCGGGTTCGTCGTTGGGATGACTCCAAAGGTGGCGAGTCTGTCTCCGCACTGCGCAAAGAGCTGCAGAGTGTGATGCAGAATCACTTTGGTGTGTTCCGCAAGGGCGACCTGATGGCCGAAGGTGTAGCTAAGCTAGCCGATCTGCGTGAGCGGATTGCCAACGCGCACTTGGATGACAAGAGCAAGCCATTCAACACCGCGCGCATTGAAGCGCTGGAGCTGGATAACTTGCTGGAAGTGGCGGAAGCGACTGCCATCGCCGCGGAAGGCCGCACCGAAAGTCGTGGTGCGCATTCTCGCTACGATTACCCGGATCGCGATGATGAGAACTGGCTTTGCCACTCCATCTTCGACCCCACAGCCAAAAAGCTGGGCAAGCGCGACGTGAACTTCAAACCGAAGACCGTTGATACTTTCCAGCCCAAGGCGCGGACCTACTAAGGGGAGCTAACGATGAAAGTCAGTATCTATCGCTACAATCCGGAAACGGATCGCGAACCGAGTATGAAGGAATACGAGGTCGATACCCAAGGTAAAGACCTCATGGTTCTGGATATCCTTGCTTTGGTAAAAGAGCAGGATGAGTCCATGTCTTACCGTCGCTCCTGTCGTGAAGGGGTATGCGGTTCCGACGGCATGAACATGAACGGCAAGAACGGTTTGGCGTGTATCACTCCGCTGTCTCAGGTGGCGCCAGGTGTTCTGGAAGGTAAGAAGCCATTGATCTTGCGCCCGTTGCCGGGCCTGCCGGTGATTCGCGACTTGGTCGTAGACATGGGCATGTTCTATAGCCAGTACGAAAAAGTGCAGCCGTACCTGCAGAATAGCTCGCCGGCTCCGGCCATTGAGCGCCTGCAGAGCCCGGAAGAGCGTGAAAAGCTGGATGGTCTGTACGAGTGTATTCTCTGTGCGTGCTGTTCAACCAGCTGTCCGAGCTTCTGGTGGAACCCGGATAAGTTCCTGGGGCCGGCTGCCTTGTTGCAAAGCTATCGCTTCTTGGCGGATAGTCGCGACACGGTGACCGAAGAGCGTCTGTCTAAACTGGACGACCCCTTTAGTCTGTTCCGCTGCCACGGCATCATGAACTGCGTCAGCGTTTGTCCGAAAGGATTGAACCCGACCCGGGCCATTGGCCATATCCGCTCAATGTTGTTGGAGCGGGGCATCTGATCCGAACGAAGAAGGCGACCTTACTGGTCGCCTTTTTTGTATCTGGAGCATTTGAAATGTCGTTTTTTTTGTCTATTCGACTTTTCGCCAATTGCAGAAACATTCGGAAAGAGTCATAAGTTAATTTATGAATTCGGTGCCTAACAAAACCGAATTAAAAGGGATACACTAGCTAGCAGTTCGGGGTAATCCCTCGACGAGAGGTAGCAGGCTTCTACCCAGACCCGACTCGGTATGGGTGAGATAGAGTGCTGCATCTTATGGGTGGAACAGGGCTTAAAAGGCGTTGTTCCGAAATACGAGCGTACGGGAACAGGGTCGCCCCCCTGTGGTCGCAGTTACTCATGCCACAGAGTGTGACAACCTCCCGCCGAAGGAACGAGCTAACATGCAAGACAGTTCCATGCAGCGCCAATGGCAGTCCTCCCATATTGGGGGAGCCAACGCTGCCTATGTCGATGAACTGTACGAATCCTACCTGACCGATCCTAATTCCGTGCCGGAAGACTGGCGCGTTTATTTCGAAAAACTCCCCAGTGTTGATGCCGCCGTCGAATCAGACGTGCCCCACGCCGCCGTGCGTGAATACTTCTTGCTGCAGGCGAAGAACCGGTCGCGTGTGCAGAAGTTTGGTGCCGGTGCTGTCAGTACGGAGCACGAGCGTCGTCAGGTCCGCGTGCTGCATTTGATTGCAGCCTACCGAAATCGAGGCCACCAAGTGGCCAAGCTGGATCCGCTGGGCATTATGGAGCGCGAGTCCGTTCCAGATTTGGAGTTGGCGCATCATGGCCTCAGCACGGCTGATCTGGATACGGTATTTCAAACGGGTAACCTTTTTATCGGTAAACCCGAAACCACCCTCCGCGATATTGTCGACTGCCTGACCAGTACTTACTGCTCCAGCGTGGGTGCTGAGTACATGCACATGGTCAACACCGCTGAAAAGCGCTGGCTGCAGCAACGAATGGAAGGGGTGCGTTGTCATCCAGAATATGGCGCTGATATTAAGAAACATATCCTCGAGCGATTGTCTGCCGCTGAGGGCCTGGAAAAATATTTGGGCAGTAAATATCCAGGCACCAAACGTTTCGGTCTTGAAGGTGGTGAATCTCTAATTCCTCTGATGGATGAAATTATCCAGCGAGTGGGTAGTTACGGCGCCAAAGAGCTGGTCATTGGCATGGCCCACCGGGGCCGTTTGAACGTGCTGGTGAATACCCTGGGCAAAAGCCCGAAAGATTTGTTCGAAGAGTTTGATGGCAAGAGCTTTAACGAAAATGGCTCCGGTGATGTGAAATACCATCAGGGCTTCTCGTCCAACGTACAGACGTCTGGCGGTGAAGTGCACTTGGCCATGGCCTTCAATCCCTCTCATCTGGAAATTGTGGCGCCTGTTGTAGAAGGCTCGGTACGGGCTCGTCAGGATCGTCGTGAAGATGAGGGTGGAGAACAGGTGGTGCCGATTCTGTTGCATGGCGATGCGGCATTTGCAGGCCAGGGTGTGGTTATGGAGACATTCCAGATGTCTCAGACCCGCGGTTTTCATACTGGCGGTACTTTGCACGTGATCATCAACAACCAGGTGGGCTTCACCACCAGTCGTCGTGATGATGCCCGTTCTACCGAGTATTGCACCGATGTAGCAAAAATGGTGCAGGCACCCATTTTCCATGTAAATGCAGATGATCCAGAAGCGGTCTACTTCGTCACTCAGCTAGCGGTGGATTACCGCATGCAGTTTAAGAAGGATGTGGTGATTGATTTGTTCTGCTATCGCCGGTCGGGGCATAACGAGGCGGATGAACCGTCCTCTACTCAGCCGATGATGTACAAGAAAATCAAAAGCCATCCGACCACTCGAACTCTGTATGCAGAGAAGCTGATCAACGAAAAAGTGATCAGTGAGCAGGAAGCTCAGAAAACGGTGGATGATTACCGGGATATGCTTGATGCCGGTAATCATGTGGTCAAATCCCTAGTAAGAGAGCCGAACAAGGCTTTATTTGTGGATTGGTCTCCATATATTGGCCACCAGGTTGAGGATGACTGGGACACGACCTATTCATTGAAGAAGCTGCAGGATTTGGCTACACGCCTGGAAACACCGCCTGAAGGCGTTGTGGTTCAGCGTCAGGTGAAAAAAATCCTCGAAGATCGCCGCAAAATGACAGCAGGTGCCTTGCCGCTGAACTGGGGCTACGGCGAAACCATGGCCTATGCGACGTTGCTTGATCAGGGTTTTGCTATTCGCCTAACGGGTCAGGATAGTGGCCGTGGCACTTTTTCCCACCGCCATGCGGTGCTGCATAACCAGAAAAACGGTGAGCAGTATGTACCACTACAGCATCTTTACGACGGGCAACCGCGTTTCGACATTTACGATTCGCTGCTATCTGAAGAAGCGGTGCTGGGTTATGAGTACGGTTACGCTACCACTACGCCTAAGTCATTGGTGATTTGGGAAGCCCAGTTTGGTGATTTCGCCAACGGTGCCCAGGTGGTGATTGACCAGTTCATTTCTTCTGGTGAAGCCAAGTGGGGGCGTTTGTGTGGCTTAACCATGCTGCTTCCTCACGGCTATGAGGGCCAAGGGCCGGAGCATTCCTCCGCACGCCTGGAGCGTTTTCTGCAACTGTGCGCTGAGCACAACATGCAAGTGTGCGTGCCGAGTACTCCCGGCCAAATTTACCACCTATTGCGTCGTCAGGCAGTACGCCCTCTGCGCAAGCCGTTAGTGGTGATGAGTCCGAAGAGTTTGCTGCGTCACAAGAAGGCGACGTCCTCCCTGGAAGATCTGGCCCACGGCACCTTCCATTCGGTGTTGGATGATCTGGCGGATCTGGATAGCAAAAAAATTAAACGAGTGGTGATGTGCTCCGGCAAGGTTTATTACGACTTGTTGGAAAAACGTGATAGTGATGATCTGATTGACACGGCACTGGTGCGTATCGAGCAGCTGTATCCGTTCCCGGAACAGCGCTTGCAGGAAATCCTTGAGGGGTACCCTAACCTGGAACATCTGGTTTGGTGTCAGGAAGAGCCCAAGAATCAGGGCGCCTGGTATTGCTCCCAGCACCATATGTACCGTGTAGCGCAGAAAGCGGGCGTGGGGCCTGTGCATTATGCTGGCCGCGATATGGCGGCCGCCCCAGCGGCGGGTTCAATGTCACTGCACGTGGAACAACAGCAGCGTCTGGTTCAGGACGCCTTCGAGATTAAGTAACAGTAAGGATTAGGCATGGCGACTGATATCAAAGCTCCACAGTTTCCCGAATCAGTAGCAGACGGCACCGTGGCCACCTGGCACAAGCAGGAAGGCGAAGCGGTGAAGCGTGACGAGCTGCTGGTAGATATTGAAACCGACAAAGTTGTGCTGGAAGTAGTCGCACCCGCTGACGGCGTGGTCAGTAAGATCATGGCGGCAGAGGGTGAGACCGTGGAAAGCCAGCAAGTGCTGGGTACCTTCGATGAAGGCGCCAGCGGCAGTGCCGGCAGTAGTAATGACAAGCCCGCAGAAACGGATACTAAAGAAGCATCAGCGGATCATAAAGAGGATGCAAAGTCAGAGAGTGCGGACAATTCTGCCGATGACGATGATAGTTCCGGTGATCAGGCGGGGCCTGCCGCTCGTAAGCTGATGAGCGAGCATGGTATTGCTGCAGACCAAGTTAAAGGCACCGGTCGTGGTGGTCGCATCACCAAAGGGGATGTTGAAAAAGTCATCACCGACAAGGCGCAAAAACGTGCCAATCAGCCCGCCCCGCAACAACCGGCCACCCTTGATGTGCCAGGCGCTCCAGGCGAGCGTGAAGAGCGCAGAGTTCCAATGACTCGCTTGCGTAAGCGTATTGCTGAGCGTTTGGTATCGGCTCAACAGGACTCCGCAATGTTGACCACCTTTAACGAGGTCAACATGAAACCGATCATGGATATGCGTAAGCATTACCAGCCGGAATTCGAGAAAGCCCATAACGTGCGCCTTGGCTTCATGGGCTTCTTTACCCGGGCTTGCGTGGAAGCGCTGAAACGTTTCCCAGCAGTTAATGCGTCTATTGACGGTGAAGATATCGTTTATCACGGCTACTACGACGTGGGCGTGGCGGTTTCTACTGAGCGAGGCTTGGTTGTGCCGGTGCTACGTGACGCAGACCAGAAAGGTCTGGCGGAAGTGGAGTCACAGATCATCGAATATGGTCAGAAGGCCCAAAAGGGCAAGCTATCCATTGAAGAGATGACTGGTGGCACGTTTACCATTTCCAACGGTGGGGTGTTTGGTTCGTTGATTTCCACACCGATTCTTAACCCGCCGCAGACGGCCATTCTGGGGATGCACAAGATCCAGGAAAGGCCTATGGCAGTGGACGGTAAAGTGGAAATCCTGCCGATGATGTATTTGGCCTTATCCTACGATCACCGCCTCATCGATGGTAAGGAAGCGGTGCAATTCTTGGTTGCCGTGAAGAACTTTATCGAGGACCCGGCGCGGCTGTTGCTGGATATCTGAATGTATGCCTGCGTACTTCATGCTGCAGCACACCCCTAAAGCGTGGTGGCTGCGGTATGAAGCTTGACCGCGATAGAAGGAATTAGATTATGGCTGACAACTATGACGTCATCATCATTGGTGGTGGTCCGGGTGGCTATGTGGCTGCGATCCGGTGTGCGCAACTGGGCCTGAATACTGCCTGCATTGAAAAGCGCATTAATAAGCAAGATGAGCCGGCTTTGGGGGGGACCTGTTTGAATGTAGGCTGTATCCCCTCTAAGGCGTTGCTGGATTCTTCTTGGAAGTACCACGAAACCGAGTCCTCACTGGCTGATCACGGTATTAACATCAAGGGTGCAGAGCTGGACCTGGATACCATGCTTAAGCGCAAAGATACCATTGTGAGAAACCTCACTGGCGGTATCGCGCAATTGTTCAAGGCCAACAAGGTGACCTGGTTACAGGGCACAGGCCAGCTGAAAAGTGGAAAGCAGGTTGAGTTTCAACCGTTGGATGGCGATGTCCAAACACTACAGGCAGAGCATGTAATTCTGGCGGCAGGCTCAGTGCCGGTAGATATTCCTGTGGCTCCTGTTGATCAAGAAATCATTGTTGATTCCACTGGTGCGCTGGAATTTGATGCTGTACCGAAACGCCTTGGTGTGATTGGCGCGGGCGTGATTGGTCTTGAGCTGGGAAGCGTTTGGGCTCGACTTGGCAGTGAAGTCGTCGTGCTGGAGGCTGTAGATGCCTTCCTGCCGGCTGTGGATAAACAAATTGCCAAAGATGCCCAAAAGCAGTTTGCCAAGCAGGGTCTAGATATTCGTCTGGGGGCCCGTGTCACTGGTTCTGAGGTGAAAAAGGATCAGGTAGTGGTCCGTTATAGCGACAAGGACGGAGAGAACGAAGAAACCTTCGACCGGTTGATTGTTGCTGTGGGTCGCCGCCCCTATACCGAAGGCCTGCTCAGTCAGGACGCCGGGGTGACCTTGGACGAGCGCAACTATATTTATGTCGATAACCAGTGTCGTACCGACGTTCCCGGGGTTTACGCCATCGGTGATCTGGTGCGAGGCCCTGCCTTGGCTCACAAGGCCATTGAAGAAGGCGTGATGGTGGCTGAAGTGATCATGGGAGAAAGTACCCAAGTGAACTATGACGCTGTCCCCGGTGTGATTTATACCCACCCGGAACTGGCCTGGGTTGGTAAGACCGAAGAGGAAGCGAAGGATTCTGGCGACGCTTACAAGACCGGAGCGGTACCTTTTGCCGCCAATGGGCGCGCCATGGCTGCCGGCGAAACCGGTGGCATGGTGAAGTTTGTGGCGGATGAAAAAACCGACCGCATTCTGGGGATGCACGTGGTAGGCCCTCAGGCGTCCGAACTGATTCAGCAAGGCGTTATAGCCATGGAGTTTGGGGCTACCGTAGAGGACTTGCAGCTGATGGTGTTTGGTCATCCAAGCCTGTCAGAAACCGTTCATGAAGCAGCCTTGGCCACAGACTTTAAAGCAATCCATGTGGCGCAGCGTCGTCGCAAAAAGTAACGATATTTGAATGGCCGCGATAACGGCGCTTGAACAGGGCGCCACTAATTCATTGATGATGGAAGTATTGGCATGAATCTCCATGAATATCAGTCAAAACAGCTTTTTGCTGATTATGGGTTGCCAGTCTCTACCGGCTTTGCCTGTGATACCCCGGAAGAGGTTGCAGCAAAGGCGAAAGAGATCGGCGGTGACAAGTGGGTCGTAAAAGCGCAAGTGCACGCTGGGGGCCGAGGTAAAGCTGGCGGTGTAAAGCTGGTGGATACACCGGAAGACGCCGCTGCCTTTGCAAAGAAGTGGCTGGGCAAGCAGTTAGTGACCTTTCAGACCGACGAACATGGTCAGCCGGTATCAAAGATTCTGGTAGAAACCTGCACGGATATTGCTAAAGAACTGTATCTGAGCGCAGTGCTGGACCGTGCTAGCCGTCGTGTTGTGTTCATGGCTTCCACCGAAGGTGGCGTGGATATCGAAACGGTTGCAGAAGAAACCCCGGAAAAAATCCTCAAGGCAGAGATTGATCCGCTGGTAGGTGCACAGCCCTATCAGGCCCGTGAGATCGCATTTAAGTTGGGTCTAGAAGGCAAACAGGTCAATCAGTTCGCCAAGATCTTCGTGGGTCTGGCAAAGCTGTTTGTTGACAAAGATCTGGCGCTGATCGAAGTGAACCCGCTGGTGATCACTGACACCGGTGACCTGCACTGCTTGGATGCCAAAATCAACGTCGATGGCTCGGCGTTATATCGCCATCCGGACATCAAAGCCCTAGACGATCCCAGCCAGGAAGATGAGCGCGAGCGTCGCGCTGCAGAATGGGATCTGAACTACGTCGCTCTAGAGGGCAACATCGGTTGTATGGTGAACGGTGCAGGTCTAGCCATGGGCACCATGGATTTGGTGAAGTTGAAGGGCGGTGCGCCGGCCAACTTCCTAGACGTGGGCGGTGGCGCCACCAAAGAGCGTGTTACCGAAGCGTTTAAGATCATTCTCTCCGATGATCAAGTAAAGGGCGTTCTGGTGAACATTTTTGGTGGTATCGTTCGTTGCGATTTGATCGCTGAAGGTATTATCGGCGCCGTGGAAGAAGTGGGCGTAACGGTTCCTGTTGTGGTGCGCTTGGAGGGCAACAATGCGGAGCTGGGTTCCCAGAAGCTGGCAGAAAGTGGCATGAACATCATTGCCGCACAAAGTTTTGATGATGCTGCCGAGCAGGTAGTGAAAGCAGTGGGAGGTGCCGCATGAGCGTATTGATCGACAAAAACACCAAGGTTATCTGCCAGGGTTTCACTGGTAGCCAGGGCACGCTTCACTCTGAACAGGCCATTGAATACGGCACCCAGATGGTGGGTGGTGTAACGCCGGGTAAAGGCGGTCAAACGCATTTGGGTTTGCCGGTGTTTAACACTGTGGCAGAAGCCGTTGCCGAAACCGGGGCCACTGCCAGCGTAATTTACGTGCCTGCACCGTTCTGCAAGGACTCCATTCTGGAAGCCGCAGACGCCGGCATCGAGCTGATCGTCTGCATTACCGAAGGGGTTCCTGCTCTGGATATGCTTTTCGTCAAAGAGTATATCTCCCGCAAAGATGGCATTCGTCTGATCGGGCCGAATTGCCCAGGGGTCATTACTCCTGGTGAGTGCAAAATCGGGATTATGCCGGGCCATATTCATACGCCTGGTAAGGTCGGCATTGTGTCCCGTTCCGGCACCCTGACCTATGAAGCAGTCAACCAAACTACCAAGTTGGGCTTTGGTCAATCTTCTTGTATTGGTATTGGCGGTGACCCGATTCCGGGGATGACATTCATTGATGCGCTGGAGTTGTTCCAGAATGATCCGCAGACCGAAGCCATTGTTATGGTGGGTGAAATTGGCGGTACCGCAGAAGATGAAGCGGCGGCCTATATTAAAGAGCATGTGACCAAGCCTGTGGTGAGCTACATTGCGGGTGTTACCGCTCCGGCGGGTAAGCGTATGGGGCATGCTGGGGCGATTATTGCCGGTGGTAAAGGTACCGCTGACGAAAAATTCGCAGTGCTGGAGGCGGCAGGAGTGAAGACTGTGCGTAACCCGGCAGAGATTGGCAAGGCTGTGAAAGAAGCGACTGGCTGGTAAGTTCGTCGCAAGCGTTTTAAAAAAAGCCGGCCTATAGCCGGCTTTTTTTTTATGGGCTTTAGTGGAGGCGATCGTCGTCCAGCTCAAAGGACTCGTACTCATTGAGTTCCTTCTTCAGGCGTCGCTCTTCCAGCCGTTCTTCAATGCGGTGGCGCATGTCCATGTTGACAGAGCGGCTGCGAGCGCTGCGCTCCTCCTGCTCATCCTCTTCAATGTTGTCATCAAGGATATCGAAATCTTCGTTCATCAGCAGATCTTCCGAATCAAGGTCTTGCTCATTACCACGATGGTTACTCATGGTGGCCTCCTTCCTGACCTCCTCAAACAACCTGTTATGCGAATCAATCGGGTCCGGGTCTTCGGTTTCCCAATGTCCTCAGCGCTTGTATATCTCGTGATTTTGGGGCTTACAAGTTTTTTTTCTTTTTCAATGATGAGTGGCGCTGAAAGGATGAGCGGAAGGTCTGTTTGTGGGCGAATAAGTACTTGCAGCGGGTCGTTTCGGAAGGCTAAATGTGATGCATGTCATAGCCCTGAACCTGATAGAAAAAACAATAACTTAAGTGCTGGAATGCCTGCAGAAGGCTTTGTAGAGTGAGAAGATGTTCGCCGCCTATCGATAGCGTGTGGGCTCATGGAGAAAATAATAATATGGCAGAACTGCTGATCATTGTTGGGGTAAGCGCACTTATTATCGCTACGCTAGGTTTGATGCATGAAGCTGGTAGCAGGGGCCACAGCCCGCTTTTTTTTCTGCTGCCTATGGTCAGCTTTGGGCAGGTGCAAAGTCACTGGGAATATTACCGATGGTGGGCGCTGGCTCGTGTGGGTGCGGTGCTAACCACGGCAGTGGGTGTTGGCTTGTTAGTGATGACTGGTGGCCTAGCGGGAGATATCGCAGTCCAGCCGATGTCGAGTCAGAGTGGCCAGGTCTTGCGTGGCGAGAAGAAGGCAAGCAGTACCGCTTTTGTTTCCTCGGAAGAGGCGGCGTTACTGGTTGTTGAGGGCCAGGGCAAGCGCCTCACAGGCCGCCTGCATGGCGAACCTTTTCGCTACGATCGCGTCGCTCTCATTGATGGGGTGTTGACGCTTAGTCAGGGCGAAGGATTTCTTGCGGATTTGGAAGTGCGTGTTCTTCTAGGCTGGAATCCAGAAGATATTACCGAACGCAAGACACTGATCGTTGGTCCATCTGATGAGGGCGCTCCGGTGGCCCATTTGTCTTGGAAACCGCAAGGCAAGGATTACCCTGAAACCCGAATTTTCGAAGGTGGCTACCGCATGGAGTTGGCGCTGGCGCCACTGGATACAGGTCAGCTCTCCGGTTCGATTGTGCTGGTTATGCCGGACAGTTTTAAAAGTTATCTAAGCGGGAATTTTACCGCCCACACTAATCACCTACGTTATCGCAACGGTGAGGTTGATCTGTACTTCGATCATGAAGACACCCTCGCTTATGTAGCGGAGGAGTTTCTGAAAACCCAGTTCCCACAGGGGGCTTTGCTCCATGTTCAGACTAAGCATGCGACCTTGCACCGGGCCGAGAAGGTGGGCCTTGTAATAGCAACGGTGGAATTAAGTAATGGAGAAGTTCAAGAGCGCAAGATTCGTCTTGAAAAAGCCGATGTGGGCTGGGCTGTGGTGCCTGGGTCAATGGACACTCGGGTAACTGTTGCTCCCCAGGATCAAGGCATTAAATTAGTAGAACCTAACATTGAGACGCCAGGGGAGACACATTCAACAGCACCCGAGCCGGTCACTCTGACCTTCCCCGAGCTGGTGGCGTACGTGAACCAATTTGTGTTGCTGGAAACTATCGGTGGCCAAAAACTGGAAGGTGTACTGCGCAAGATTAGTGGCGACCGCCTCTGGCTAGTGATGAGCGTGGGTAGCGGTAATGTGGAGCGTAGCGTTGGGGCGCCGGAATTGAAATCCATGACGCTGTCATCGGGTAAGCAAGTCTTGCTGGAATCCACGGGAAGTAAATTGCCGATTAGCGCGCAGCAACAACCCAAGGTTGAGTCTGCGTCGGTGAAAAGTGTGCAACAGCGTCCAGTGTCACCGGAAACAACTGAACCAGCATCAGAAGGGCACAGTGAACTTAAAACGCTAATAGGAAAAAAAGTGGTTATTGAAGCCAGTGACGGATCGAAACGTACCGGAGTTCTGCAGTCTCTGGTCGATGATCAGCTGACCTTGAGTGTGCCGGTAGGCGCGGGCAGTATGGAATTTTTCTACGATTTTGACAGTATTCGCCATATTGAGGCTGCGCGTTAAAGGTATTTACTACAGAGGGAAGAGGGGGCTTTGGTCGGGCATGGAACGGCAGGCCTGCATTTTTTCTTTCCTTACGTGAATTCTATGTTTGTCGCACCATACCAAAAGGGACGCTCCGTTACCGGTTACCTGGTTAGCCCCCCCTTGAAAACTATCGATTTGCCCACATTTGTTGGATCAACATTACTCGTAGGTTCAGGAGTCAGCTGTGTCAGCCGAAAAACAAACTCATGGTTTCCAGGCAGAGGTATCCCGTCTTCTGCATTTGATGATTCATTCGCTTTACAGCAATCGTGAAATTTTTTTACGTGAATTGATTTCTAATGCCTCTGATGCATGCGACAAGCTACGCTTTGAGGCACTGGATAACCCGGCTTTGCTGGAGCAGGGTGGTGAGCCCCAGATTACCCTGCGCGTGGATAAAGACGCGGGTACCCTGACGATTGCCGATAATGGTATCGGCATGAGTGAGAACGAAGTGGTAGATAATTTGGGCACCATCGCTCGGTCTGGCACGGAAAAATTCCTGGCAAATCTTAGCGGTGACCAGAAAAAAGACGCCCAGTTAATTGGCCAATTCGGGGTGGGATTTTACTCTGCGTTTATCGTCGCCGAAACCGTTACGGTAGAAACTCGCAAGGCGGGCGAAGCCGTTAATAACGGCGTGCGCTGGGAAAGTGATGGCAAGGGCGAATTCACTGTAGAAACCGTTCCCCGTGATGAGCAGGGCACAGCGGTGATTTTGCACCTGCGTGATGATGCCAAGGATTTTCTGGATGATTTCAAAATTCGTCAGGTGATCGGCCAGTACTCTGATCATGTGGCTTTCCCTATTGTTCTGGAAACGCCGCAAGAGGGTGACAAAGACACTAAAACCGAAACCCTTAATTCCGCTACGGCTCTGTGGCAGCGGCCGCGAAGTGAGGTGACTGACGAGGAATACCAGAGCTTCTACAAACACATCAGTCATGATTTTCAGGATGCTCTGACCTGGAGCCATAACAAGGTGGAAGGCAAGCTGGAGTACACCAGTCTGCTGTATGTCCCGGCTCAAGCCCCCTTCGATTTGTATCAACGTGAAGCTAATCGTGGCCTAAAGCTATATGTTCAGCGCGTTTTCATTATGGACGATGCAGAACAGTTTCTGCCCCAATATCTGCGCTTCATTAAGGGGGTGATTGATGCACCGGATCTGCCCCTGAACGTAAGCCGCGAGTTGTTGCAGGACTACGGTCCGGTTCAGAAAATTCGGTCCGCTTTGACAAAACGTGTGCTGCAAATGCTGAAAAAACTCAGCAACGATGACAAGCAGTACGCCAAATTCTGGGCGCAGTTTGGTTCTGTAATCAAGGAAGGTGTCGCAGAAGACCGGGATAATCAGCAAAGCATTGCCGCCTTGCTACGTTTTGCCACCAGCAAAACACCAGATTCAGTGAGTACATCTTTGGATCAGTATCTGGAGAGCAAGCCTGCCGATCAGGATTGCATCTATTATCTGCTTGCCGACACTCCGTCGGCTGCACGCCAGAGTCCCCATCTGGAGGTATTCCGCAAGAAAGGCATTGAGGTACTACTGCTCAGCGATCCTGTGGATGAGTGGATGGTGGGGTATCTGGAGAGCTACAAAGAGGTGAAACTGGTCAATGCGGCTCGCGGAGAACTGGACCTTGGGGATGAGAGTGAACAGGCTAATAATGATGATCCCTTGATCCAGCGCCTTGCCGCTAGCTTAACCGAGCAGGTTGAAGCAGTCCGGGCCACTACACGGCTGGTGGATTCCCCTGCGTGCCTGGTGCTAGCAGAAGATCAGCTGGGGCCTCAAATGCGACGTATGTTGGAAGCTGCCGGGCAACCGGTGCCGGAAAATAAGCCGGTACTGGAGGTGAATCTCGATCATACCTTGCTGCAAGCGCTGACCCGCATTGAAGAAGATGAAAAATTCAATGATTTCGCTGCCTTGCTGTTAGATCAAGCAATGCTGGCGGAGGGGCAATTACCGAAAGACCCGGCGGCGACCGCGCGCCGGATGCAAGCGTTGTTCTCTCAGTCAGTCTAAAAGTCGTAGCACTGACTGCTTTCGACCGTCCGCTCTACGGGACTTTACGAGGTCACGTAGAGCGGCTGGTGTCAGCTTGATTACTTTCCGGGCCGCTTTGGCTGCGTTAGGCGGGTTTGGGTGCAAGCCCATTCCCTTCATTTCTCGCGTTACCTGTTGCGGCGTTCTTCACGCTCCCGTTGTCTCGACTTCCAAGGGCGCCTATGATGCCGGAAAGCCGTAAACAAGGCGTTCCTATGACGCAAGAAAAGCATAATGCCGCCATTCTGGGTGGGGGCAGTTTTGGTACCGCCATGGCCAGCATTCTGGCGGCCAATGGGCACAACGTAAACTTGTGGGTACGTGACCCGGAAACCGCCGCTGCAATCAATATTGATCGCGAAAACACTCGCTACCTCCCCGGTGCAGAATTACCGAAAGAGGTGACTGCCACGGATAGCCTGGAAGAAGCGCTTGGCGGTGCTTCCATGGTATTTGTGGCGATTCCGAGCAAGGCTTTTGCCGAGGTACTGGAACAGGCTCGTCAGTGGGTGCCTGATGAGGCCGTGGTGATCAGTTGTACCAAGGGCATTTATGCGGATGGCTTCTTGTTGATGAGCGAGCTATTGCATCAGTATTGGCCGCATACTCGTATCGGCGTGTTAAGCGGGCCCAACCTGGCCAAGGAAGTGGTTGAACAGAAGTTCACTGGTACAGTAATTGCCAGCCCGGATGAGACGTTACGGCAGACTGTGCAAAACGCCTTGAGCTGCGATTATTTCCGTGTATATGACAATCCGGATATCTATGGCGTTGAACTGGGCGGGGCCCTGAAGAATATTTATGCGGTGGCTTCCGGCATGGCCGCGGCGATTGGTGTTGGTGAAAACAGCCGCAGTTTTTTGATCACTCGAGCGTTGGCTGAAATGAGCCGTTTTGCCGTGAAGCTGGGCGCTAATCCCATGACGTTCTTAGGCTTGTCCGGGGTGGGTGACCTAATTGCCACCTGTACGTCTTCGCTGTCACGCAATTACCAAGTAGGTTTTCAGCTTGGTGAAGGTAAAACCTTGGAACAAGCCATAGAATGCCTAGGCCAGACAGCCGAGGGCATCAACACCATCAAGCTCGTGGCGGATAAAGCGGCAGAGTTGGATGTGTATATGCCGCTTGCCACAGCACTGTACAAAATCGTCTATCACGGTCAACCGCTGGAACTGATGATCCAGAATCTGATGAGCGGCGAATACAAACATGATGTGGAGTTTCAGTTGGGCGCGTTTACGTCATGAAGCTCTATCTTAGTCGGCATGGTCAGGCGGTTGCCCAGGCGGAGACCGATGCCCTGAGACCATTGACAGAAGCTGGACAGGCAGCACTGCTTTCTCACTGGCAATCGCTTCAGGAACGGGGTGTTCAGATTAGCGGATTGATTGTGAGTCCGTATCTGCGCGCTCAGCAGACAGCGGATTGTATTGCGCAGGTATACCCTGGTTTGCCCCGGCAGGAGTGCCCCTATCTAACACCGGATAGCCCCCCCAAAGCGCTGTTTGACTGGTTACTAGCCAACCCGCCAGCGGCTGACTCGGTGCTGGTTAGCCATATGCCGCTGGTGTCGCAATTGACGGCAAGCTGGACGGGCGTGTCGGAACGGGTGGGCTTCAATGTGGGAACCGTGGCTTGTTTTGATGTGGATGTTACTGCCGCTGACGGCGCGCAATTGCTTTGGTTATGCAGCCCAGGCGAAGAGATCGCCAACCGTTAATCCGCCCTTCAGCACCCTTGGTAGCCCGTTCTGTACCGTTCGCCGATGCTTGCTTTGCAGACCGGGCTTACTATCGTAGCCTGAATTCGGTGGCACACAGAACGCATGACAGGCTCCTCAACAGTAAGTAAATAGTGCCATCGGAACGACGCCTGAGGGGGGATGCACGGTGTCTCCTTGCACCGTGCGGCTTAGGCCGAATTGAGCACCAACTACTGGTTGGTGCTTTTTTTTATGTTCGTTCTATGGCCGCAGAATGCTTGGCTCTGGATGCGCTCACGACTGGGTAATCGATGTGCATTTAGTGCCACGTCAAGAGCAATCCGCTTTTGGGAAACCTATCTGAAGAACCTAGGAATGGGAAAGCTCGAGCCATCATTGCCGGTGGTGTAGGTGCTGTTCCTGTTGGGGTTAGTGTTGCTCGCTTTCTCTATGTTATACGGGTTATAAACTTTTGAGTGATGGGTCTTGCTCTTCCAGTTTCCACTGCTGAACAGCGACCTGATTTTTAACTTGCTCAAGAACGTCTAGCAAAGTGTCGCGAATCAACGCATCCAGCTGTTCGCCCTCGCCGCCCGCAGCGTCAATCAAGTCATGTAATAACTGCTCCAGTTGGGGGCGGTTGGCAGAGGAGGCCAGGTCATCCACCAGCTGATCCACGAAGGCGCTACCCGTTTCGCGTACTGCCTCGCCAAGTAGCGCGATGGCGCGGGGGCCCGCAACGGGAATGCTGGCAAGACGTCGGCCGGCTTGGGTGCGCACTAGGGATTCGTCTGTCAGGTGCGAGAAGTATTCGGCTAATTGATCGCGGTATTGGCCATGACTTTTTTGGGTTGCGTTGGCAATGCGCGCGGCGACAAAACTAACCAGTTGTTCTTTGCGGGGTACTAGGACCTGGGACTCAATACGGTGAAGCAGGGGGCTGCCACCGCCGATTTCACGCTGCGCGCCACTCAGCACGTTGATGACGACACGGTCGGATATTTCCTCCACAACAATGCCGTAGTATTTGAGAATAGTTTGCCCCAACCAGGTCTGAGATAGATCCACGATGCCCATACGTTGTAGACGTATTAATAGGCTGATAACGCGCAGAATCCGCAGCCAGCGGAAGCTACCCACGGGAATACAGCCGAGCAGGTCATACCAATGGGCAAACGGATAGAAAAACCAGCGATGGTATGTGTGTCGGGCAATAGCAACAATCCAGCGAATGGTGAATTCCGTTAGGTAGACCGCCACAAAGCAGAGGTCGTAGAACAGAAAATCACTATGAATGGTGTCGCGATAAAAGTTGTGGAAAGCTGGCACCAGCGAAGCAAGAAAATCCTGAACAGGTGGCACCTGAAACAGCCAGTCAAACAGGATTAGGCTCAAATTGGCGATCACCAGCACAATCATGGCCAGGTCGATAATGAAACCGATGGTATCCAGGTTCGCTTTTAACTTTTCCGGGTGCAGCCTGACTTTCATGGAATAACCTGCTCAGCCGTTAAAACGTGCCCAGACCGGACAATGATCCGAGGGCTTTTCCATTGCGCGCATCTCATAATCCACACCGGTGGTGTCCAGCTTGGCCATCAGTGGTTCAGTAGCCAATACGGTATCAATGCGCAGGCCTCGGCGTGGCTCACGATCAAAGCCCTTGGAGCGATAGTCAAACCAGGAGAATACGTCGTCGGTAGTGGGATTCTGGTGTCGGAAGGTGTCAGTCAGGCCCCAGCCTACTAGGCGGTCCCACCATTCCCTTTCTTCAGGCAGGAAGCTGGTTTTGCCTTCGCGCAGCCAGCGCTTGCGGTTCGGCTCGCCAATGCCGATATCCAGATCTGTAGATGAAATATTGAAGTCCCCCATTACCGCCACTTGATCGCTGGGCTGATGGTGGGTGATCAGGTAATGCTGCAGATCTTCGTAGAATTTTTTCTTGGCAGGAAACTTTAACGGGTGGTCGCGGTTTTCCCCTTGAGGGAAGTAGCCGTTGAGTACTGTGATTAGGCTACCATCATTATGTTTCAGTGTGCCGATAATCATGCGCCGCTGCGCGTCTTCGTCGTCGGTGGGGAAACCATACTGCACTGATTCCAGAGGTTCGCGGGTAATCAGGGCCACCCCATAGTGGCCTTTCTGGCCAAAATAATAGGGATGGTAGCCCATATCTCGAACCGCCTGCTCTGGAAACTCCGGGTCGTGAACCTTGGTTTCCTGCAAGCCGATTAATGCGGGTTGGTATTTGTCGATCACCGCCTGGAGCTGATGTAGACGGGCACGAATACCATTGATGTTGAATGAAATCAGGGTCATAGCGCCTCCTTGGTGCCCGCATTGTACACTACCTTAAAAGTCGTTCATCGCGGATTTGATAGAATGATACGAATGGCGTGCCAGCCAGCCCCTTAGGCTTTTGTCCAGAGAGTCTGATTCTGACAAAGTCCTGGCGTTCAAGGTTTCTGCATTCGGTTGCTATTACTCTCTATGCCAAACCATGCCAAGACAGTCGAAAGCTTTAAACGGGCATCCTGTAACGCCTGCATGCATCTGTGCTGTCACGTATGGCGTTATCGGCCATGGTGTGTTTGTTGTTAGTGCCGTTAAGATGTGCCTTTTGCTTGGGCCGGATGCCTTGGCCCATTTGGAGATTTCATGCCTGAACAATCAGGTCGTCAGGTCCTTGCCTTCGCACATGCCAATGGCATACCTGGCCATAGTTACGACACCTTTCTTGCACCGCTGGCTGCTGAATATGAATTGGTAATACTGGACCGTGCCGGGCATGATCCAGCTTTTCCTGTGGATAGTGGCTGGCACAGTCTTAGCCTAGAGTTGGAAGCGCAACTGGCACCATTGCCTAAGCCTATTGTGGGGGCTGGGCATTCATTGGGGTCGGTGTTGATGTATCTGGTGGCACAACGTCGCCCAGACTGGTTTTCAAGTTTGATTATGCTGGATCCACCAGTGATGAATGGACTGCCCGGATTACTGATTCACGCAGCGAAACTCACTAGGCAGATTGATAAAGTCACCCCGGCAGGGAAAAGCCTTGGGCGTCTTGATTACTGGCCGGATTGGGATTCTGTGGTTAGCTATTTTTCTTCACGAGGCTTGTTCAAGACATTTGATCCTCGCTGCTTGTCTGATTATTTGAACGCGGGTGTTGAGCCATGGGAAGGGGGATGGCGATTGCGGTTTCGGCCGCAAGTTGAAGTGGATATTTTCCGTCATACCCCCACCAATGTTACTCGCATGCCTCGGTTACAAGTCCCAGGGGCTATCGTCACGGGTAAAGATTCTCCTTCTCCTTTTCATGACTGCGGAAAACGCCATGCGAAGCGTCACGGCATGCTTCATCGTATTGCAGAAGGCTCGCACATGTACCCACTGGAAAAGCCAGAAAAAACGCTGGAGTTGTTCCGTGAGTTACTGAATGAATTGCAATCTAAAAAACGCTGAATCATGGATGCGATAGAAAGAAAATTCAGTGTCTACGGGCAGACGATTAGCGCGCTGCAATGGCCTGGAGAGGTTGATAGAAATGACGCAGAACCTATCTTGGCCTTGCATGGCTGGTTGGATAATGCCGCGTCATTTGCGCCGTTGTCCCGCTTTATTCAAAGACCGTTGCTGGCCATGGATTTTTCCGGCCACGGCCATTCCGACCATCGCCCTTGTGGCGTGGTTACCCATCTGGTGGATCATGTGCGGGATGTACTGGCGGTGGTCGACCAATTAGGGTGGACGCGTTTTACCTTGATGGGACACTCCATGGGCGCAGGGATTGCCTGTCTGTTCGCCGCTGCCTGCCCTGAGCGAGTATCACGGGTAGTGTTGATAGAAGGATTGGGGCCACCGAGTACTGATGGCAAGGATGTGGCCAGCAATCTTCGCAAAGCCCTGGATGATTCTGCATCCTTGGCTGGGAAGCGTAAACCGGTTTACGCCCATGTAGAGGATGCGATTGAAGCCCGTACAAAAGGGTTTGGTGGGTTGAACCATAAAGCCTCCGCGCTTTTGAGCGATCGAGGCTTAATGCCCGTGGAAGGTGGCTGGACCTGGCGCGCAGACAGCCGCTTACGGCTGACCTCGTTTCTACGCCTTACTGAAGAACAGGTGGAAGGCTTTGTCCGTGCGATAAAGGCTCCGGTATGCCTTATTATTGGTGAGCAGGGCATGGGCGGTAACGGTATGTTCGACCATCGACTGGGCTGGCTGAGTGGCGCCACCATTATACGTTTGCCTGGGCGCCATCATTTGCACATGGAGGAGCCGCAAAGTGTTGCAGCCAGCATAAATACGTTTCTATGTGAGACCGATGACCTTCTTTCACGGGCTGGCGATGACTGACCAAAACCACCAGTACATGTATGCATATGGTTTTAATCGGTCATGGTGCTGGGGGGCTGTGTCGTTATCCTCAAAAGAAAACGGTGACAGCCCCAGGAGAGCGGTGCCATGAAAGTGATCGAAGCTACATCATTAGTGGATTATGTCGGCAAGGAATTGGGTGCGTCGGATTGGTTTCAGATCGATCAGGAGCGGATTAATGCATTCGCGGATGCGACTTTAGATCATCAGTTCATTCATGTTGATGCGGAGCAGGCCAAGAATACTCCCTTCGGTACCACTATTGCTCATGGCTACCTGACTCTGTCTTTATTGCCCTACTTGCAAGCGTCCATTGACGATTTTCTAATGCCCAAGGGCATGAAAATGGGCATGAATTATGGCTTCGACAAGCTACGCTTTATGGCGCCCGTGAAAGAGGGTAAGCGGATTCGTGCCTTGGCAACCTTGCTGGACGTCTCTGAGAAACGCGAAGGGCAGTGGTTGCTCAAGTTTGCGTTTACCGTTGAAATTGAAGGCGAAGAAAAACCAGCGCTGGCCGCAGAGTGGTTGCTGATGTATTTCGTCTAGTCTAGTTGTCATGGTATTCGCTTTGGGTTACTTGATTTCAAATCTCTTGCGGTCTGGTTTACGCCTGACCGCAACACTTCTTTTTGTGAGTGTGTCGCCTCAATAACGTGCCTTTGATATTTTCCTGCTATTGTTGCTGCAAACTAGCAAGGCTGATGACCCGTAAATTCATCAGCCGTCGCATGCTAATGAGCCTTAGATTATGTGCTGTTCGGGAAAGCTATTGCCGCTGTTTTGGTATTAATGACAGGGCGTTTTGCATGGCGGTTCGACCTAAGCACTTACTGAAAAAACACTATTTACCTACCATTATGCGCGTGGGTTTTGCCAGCGTCGGTCTTGGCTTTGTGCCTAAATGCTTGGACGTGCCCTGAGCACAGGTGCGCTGGGGCTTCTGGGAAAGGAATAGGTCATAATGGATAAGGCGTCCAAACCCTCACTGTTGTTTGTGGATGATTCTAAGGTAATGCGCCTTGCGGCTGACAAGATGCTCGGTAGAGAGTTTCGAGTCGAGGTGGCAGAAAATGGTCTCCAAGCTTGGACCATGGTATGTCACAACCCGTCCATCAGCGTGGTTTTTTCTGATCTGGCCATGCCGGAAATGGATGGTTTCGCGTTGCTGAAAAAAATCCGCACCAGCGAGGATGAAGGCGTTGCTGGATTGCCGGTTATTATTGTTACCGGTGCAGAGAATGATGATGAAGCTCGGGCTGAAGCCCTACGACTGGGCGGCACGGACTTCATCAGTAAACCGTTTAATTCCACTGACTTGTTAGCTCGTGCCAGAGCCCACGCCAACTACCAAAATGAGCGCAAGGAATTCGCCAAACAGGCGATGATTGACCCGCTAACCCGGTTGGGCAATCGCCGTTACCTAGTACATCGACTGCGCCAGGAGCTGGCATTGGCTGCCCGCCAGCAGTACAGGCTGTCGGTCGTGCAGCTGGAGATTTACCAATTCAATCAACTTTTCGTTCAGCTGGGTAAAAAGCGCACGGATATGGTGCTTTTGAAGCTGGCTCAGTCCCTGCGTGGGGTGATTCGTAAGGAAGACTCTCTGGCACGTAGCAGCGTGGCGCAATTTACCGTGTTGTTACCCAGCGCTGGGCCAAATGGCGCCAAGCGATTTGTGGAGCGAGCATTGAAAGTCAGCGAGAGGCTGGCCTTCCAGTTTCGGGGCAAGGTGCAGCGGTTGCCGCTGACGGTCATTATCCATACCCCGGCTGTGCATGCGGGATTGACGCCGCGTCAGGTACAACTGGCGTTGGAGGAGCAGTTAAAGCAGGCTAGAAAGTTGGGGCCAGGTACCGTATTAAGTGATGATGCAGATACTACCTTGTCGGTAGATGAATCTGCACCCATATTAACGATTGAGCAGGCACTGGTGCTGCTACGTGCCGGGAAACCTCGGGCAGTGGTTAGCGCATTGCCGGACTTGGAACGTCAGTTGGCACCGTTACTAGAACTGATGAAGCGCTCAGCGTCAGATCAGGAGGCAGTATGAAAGTTATGGTTGATCGCCAGTATCCCATCAGTGTGAATCGGCTTTATGAAGTACTGACAAGCAAGGCGTTCTACGAAACCCGCTATGAATGGAGCAAGGTGGATAATTATCGTTTTGGCGCCTTTGAAGACACATCACGGGGAATGTTGATTCAATTAATACAGCCAATTGCTATCAGCACTGACAAAGTGCCATCCATGGCCCGTCGTTTCTTACCAGAAAGCGCTGATTTGCTGACGGAATTTTTGTGGACGCCCCCTCCCATAGCAGGGCGATATCAGGCCCAATACCGGTTTGAGTTAGGCAATGTGCCCATAAAAATTGGCGGTGTTATGGTGCTGACCGGAGATGAAAACGAAGCGATTCAACACACGGAGGTGGAGATCAGCAGTTCCGTGCCGTTGGTTGGAAAAAAATTAGTGTCATTGGTGGCACCCAAAATTGATAATGCTCTGGCGAGTGATTACCGCGATACACTACGCTATGTAGAAACGTTCTGCTGAGTGTTGTAATTTTAAGCGATAGTTACCTTAGCGGCTTAGCAGGCTTCCAACGGTCTGCTAAGAAGACTCCGCGGTTCCCTTACGGCGGTAGCGACGTCCTCGTTGCTGCATTTTTTTGTCCCATCGCTTTGTGAACCAACGCTTCAATCTCCATTGTGCCCGTGTGGATGCGCAGGGCGTATGCAGGGCGGTGGCCTCAGGTGTTTTTAGCATAGCCAGAATATCACCGCTCAGTGAAGCCGCAGTATTTAAACTGTCACGGGTTTTACGTTTGAAGCGGGCTTGGCTGAGCGGATCGGTAGCATCCAATTGTTCAGCTTGTTCCTGGTAGAGTGGTAGGGCAACTGCCCAGGCGTTCACTGGGCTGTTGGCCAGCTCGCTATTTAGGCTTTCGGTCAGGGCGATGATGGCCGCATAGGTCGCACTGCTTGCGGAGGTGAGTGGCCCGGGGAGTAGGCCGCAATCGGGCACCACATTAATAATGCTCCCATATCCTTGTTTTTTCATAGCAGTTAGCGCGCTCTGACTGCTGTTTACTACTTGCATCAACTGTTGGCTGGCCAGCGTTTGCCATTGCTGAGTCTGCGCCGCTTCAAAAGGCCCCACCAGCATATTTCCGGGTAAATTAACCACCACATCCAGCTGCTGCCAGCGACGTAGAACCCGGTTGACGGCTCGCTGAATGTCCCTCACTTCACCCGCTATTGTCTCGATAAATAGAGCTTCATGACCGTCTTCATGCAAGCGGCGGCACAGTGCGTTACCGGTATGGGTATCGTCGCTGGCGATCGCAATCCGATAGTGTCCGGCAGCAGCCTGTGCTAGAGCCAGACCTAACGGTGTGCAGCCTCGGGTAATCAGCAGGGTTGGGGATTGTTTCAACGTGACTCCAAATGTAATAACGGTAGAAAAAATATCCTTGTGAACAAGTGTTGACTTTCAGGAATGAAAAGTTAACATGTGTTCACTAAAGGAATTTGAGGGAGCAATTGTTATGACTTTATTCTCGCGTTTGTTTAAGGATATCCTGGCTTTGATTGTTGCTGTAGCGGTAACGATTCTCATCGTGGTGGCCGTGGAAAATAATGGCGACAACCTATTCTGGGCTTTGTTGGCGTTTGTCTGCATGGTGCCTGTTATCGCCAGCGCAGCCGTTACCATTAAGCGCGATTGGGAGAAGAGTAGCGGCGCTCCCGACGCATTCTAAGAGTGTTCGTTAACAGTTGCATCACCAGTTCAATGTACGTCTGTTGTCGTTACCTTCTCCATCTTGGAAACCGGTAGCGACAACACCGTTTCTTCCCCCTCGCTACGGGCGAGCACCACGGTTACCACACTATCTCCCCAGACGTTGACGGCGGTGCGGCACATATCCAGCACACGATCCGTTACCAGAATCAGTCCGATGGCTTCGGCTGGCAGGCCGATAGCGCCAAGGATCACGGTGATGGCCACTAAGGAGGCAGCTGGAATACTGGCTACGCCGATTGATGTAAGCAGGGCGGTAATCACGATCATGAACTGGGTGGCCAGAGACAGATCCATACCGTAAGCCTGGGCAATAAACATGGCTGCTACACATTCATATAGGGCGGTGCCATCCATATTGACGGTGGCCCCCAGAGGCAGCACGAAGCTGCTGGTGCGGGTTGATACGCCGGAGCGTTTCTGTACACATTCCATAGACAGCGGCAACGTTGCTGCTGAACTGGCCGAGGAGAATGCCGTGAGCAGCGCTGGCGTCATGGCTTGAATATGGCGAAGAGGGGAGCGTTTCGCGGCTAGCACGATCAGTAGCGGCATGAACACGAAAGCATGCAGAGCCAGGGCTACCAGTACCGTAAGAAAGAACCAGGCAAGCGGTTCGATGGCATCCATGCCAGTGCGAGTCACGGTGGCGGCAATAAGAGCGAATACTCCTAGCGGGGTAAAACGGATCACCAGCATGGTGATTTTCATGACCACCTGGTAGATCCCGTCGATGATATTGCGCAGACTCTGGCCAGACGATGAGCGCTCGGTGCGCAGAAAAAACCCAAACAGCAGCGAAAAGACGATCAGCCCGAGCATTTGCCCGTTGGCGGCAGCGGCGATCAGATTGGGGGGAAGCATCTGGAGTAGGATCTCGGTGAAATCACCGACGCCTCGTCCGTCGATTTTAGCTAGGGCGTCCTGGGTTTCTGTGGCCAAGCCCAGTAGATCTCGGGCGGGCTGACCATTGATGATTCCGGGAGTGAATAGATTCACTGCGACCAGCCCGATTAGCACCGCCACCAGGGTTGTGCTCATGTATAGGACGACGGTTTTCAAAACCATTCGTCCCAGGTTTTCGTCATCGCCAACGCCCACCATGCCGTTGATAATGGCGGTAACGATTAACGGAATGACGACCATCTTCAGTGCATTGATGAACAGGCTGCCCACCAGATCGTAACCGCTGATAATCGGCATTCCCAAGAGGGTGCTGGATTCCGCAGTAAAACTGCCGGCCAGTGTGCCGGCCAGCATGGCAAATAATATCTGGTGATGTAATTTCATCATTTCCCCTGTGGTGCGAACCGCGGTCTCTTCAACTTCTGAGAGTACCTGATCCTGTGTTGTGTAACAGAGAGTAAGTCTACATCAGTGCCTGCAGCCCTTCGGGGTTATCAAGCTGGAGCAAGGTTGTCTGGTAGGCGCCCTTGAGCTGACGGTCAGCCTCTACTGGCCCCAGCCGCTGGCATAGCAGTACGTAGGTACGATTCAATTGATCGCGCAGGCTGGGCAGTGGCAGGGTGCTTAGCGGTTTGTCCGGTGCTTGTAGCCAGTATTCCATAGTGAGCCGAGTTTCTGTGCTAACACTGGCCTGTCGCAATTGCGTCCCTTGATCCACCTTCAATTGGCGGGCTGTCGGTTTGCCAAGTCTCAGCCAAAGCGCTTGAAGCAGAAGCTGGAAGGCATAAGTATAAGGGTGAGTGTCGGTGAGATTCTTGTCACTAATGGCCAGAGGGTCAGCGGCCAGTTCACTGTCGGAAAGCGTCATGGCTTGTACCAAACTCATATGAATGTGATGCCTACGCTCATTGAGATCGAACAGGCGGCATAGATCACTCACAAACCCTTGCAGTGAAAAACTTGGGCGCTGTGAATAATGCTGTTGCCAGTGGCTAATCGCTTCCCGTAACACGGGTTCATTCATATATGGTGTTAGGCCAGTAATGACGGCTCGCCGTCGACGCTGAACACTTTGGTCTATGGGCACGAAGTTCATGGCTGCGGCTCCTGACGGCTTGCCCTCTCTGCGCTATAATTTTCGCTGCTGTATAGGGTGTTTTGGGGGAATTCAGGATAGCCGATTTCAGCATGTTCGCTGAGATCTAGCCCTCGCTGTTCGTGCAGTGCGGGCGCCCTCAGCCCGGCTAAAATAGACACCAGCATGTACATGATTAATGCGGTAAAGAATGCCCAGCCAAATGCCACGACCACTCCCAGTAGTTGCACCATCACACGCTGGCTATTGAACAGATCGCCGTCGTAAAACAGTCCGGCGGCCAGGGTGCCCCACGCACCGGCAAAGGCGTGAACGGGTACCGCGCCCACTACATCATCCAGTCGAAAGGCGAGCAGAATGCGAGCCCCGAAGGCGGCTAGTGCGCCGGCAACCACGCCGGTGACAATGGCAAAGCTAGGGGTCATGACGGCACAGCCGGCGGTGACGGCGACCAGTCCGGCCAAGCTGCCATTCACTGTTTCCGTGAGCAAGATCGGGTGACGCTTGGCCATACGGAAGATAACACTGCCGACGGCTCCGGCGGCCGCGGCAAGTTGGGTGTTCAGGTTCACTTTGGCAATGTCCACGCTGGCCGACAGGGTTGAGCCGCCATTAAAGCCAAACCAGCCGAACCAAAGAATGAAGCCACCCAGTGCTACGTAGGAAAGGTTGTGTCCAGGGATGCTGCGTGGGGTACCTTGGCTATCGAAACGGCCCAGGCGGGGGCCGACTACCATGATGCCGGCCAAGGCGCACCAGCCGCCAATACTATGAACCACAGTAGAGCCAGCGAAATCAATAAAGCCCATTTGTGCCAACCAGCCATTATCGTTCCATGCCCAGTTGCCAAACAATGGATAGATAACCCCAGTAATGAACACCGCGCCACACAGGTAACCTGCGTAGCGTGTTCGTTCTGCCATTGCGCCGGAGGCGATAGTAGCGGCCGTGGCCGCAAACATAATCTGGAACAGGAGCATAGCCCAGGTGCTGCTATCTGCGTGGTTCAGCATGAACTGATCCTGTCCGAACCAGCCATTGCTGCTGGTGCCGAACATCAACCCAAAACCGACGGCCCAGAAAACCAGAGTGCCGACGCACAGATCCATATAGTTTTTCATCACTACATTCAGGGAGTTTTTCGCTCGGCTCAAGCCGCTTTCGAGCAGTGCAAACCCCGCCTGCATGAAAAAAACCAGCGCCGCGGCGATGGCAATCCACACAGTATCAGTAGCGGTGAGAGTGTCCGCATTGGCAAACTGGGGAATAAACAGCAGAGAAGCCCAGTGGTGGCGTCGCAGAGGCATGGTTATGAACCCTATTCATTATTGGTTAATGAAGCAGGTATGCAATCTCTGCGCCAGAATGTCGGGCGGTTGGGGGTGTCTCTTCTACTTCTTTATCATTAGTTTGTGCGCCATTTTGGTGCGCGCAAATGGAGGTGGTGCGCTCCGCGTTCTATGCGGTGGCGCTAACGAGCTGGCACATCTGTCGAATCAACTGGAGCTGGCGTTCGGAGACTTTTTGCACCGATAGGCGAGGCCGCACAACCAGTTCCATGTCCGCAAACTCTGGATGGTGCTGTATCTGTTTGAGTGTCAGGGGGTGCGGGTAGTGGCAGACATACTGTACGTCAGCCTGGTACCAGCGGGGATGATCCTGGCGGCTACGTGCATCATAGCCATCGCTAGCAGGGTCAAATTGGGTTGGATCTGGGTAAGGGTCGCTGGTAACGACGGCTTCACCAACAATGGCCGGGACTGCGCAACTGGAGTGATAGATCAGCACGGTATCGCCGGCCTTCATCTCATCGCGTAGGCGGTTACGGGCCTGATAGTTGCGTACCCCGTCCCAGCCGCTAGTGGCGTTTTTGCTGTCGCGCAGATCATCGATGCTGAACGCGTCAGGTTCTGTTTTTAATAGCCAGATGGGGCTCACTCCTGTAGGTGCTGTTTAAGCAGGCACTCCTTGGCCTGGGCTATGGTGTCGCAAATGTAAACCGAGAAGGTCGGTTTGTTAAGCTTTAGTAGCCATATTGTGAAAGGTTCGGTTGAGTGTGCTTCCAGCACAATGGCTTTGATTTGAGTGATTTGGGCGAAACCTTCACGGCAGGACGAAGTAAAGGGGGGCATACAACATTATCGTAGTCACGCTGGTGGCGGTCTTTTTGCTGTAAGCGTGGCAGGCTTTTATAAGTGATTCTGTGCTAATCTTCAGCGCTTCTTTTTATTGGCGGCCGATAAGCATTAACCAGATAATCGGCTGGCCTGCCGGTGGAGATGGATGCGTGATCAGTTCGCAGCAACAGAATGAAGCGATTGCCACCCTGCAAACCGTGCGCGATTGCCTGCGTTTCGGGGAAAGCATGTTGCGCAGCGGGGAGGTGTTCTTCGGTCACGGTAATGATGATCCTTGGGATGAGGCGCTCGCCTTGTTGATGCACCAGCTGGCGCTACCGCTGAACAGTGACCCTCGGGTGCTTGATGCCCGTTTATTGCCCTTAGAAGTCAGTGGCTATGTGAGCCAGTTGGTGCAGCGTGTCAATCATCGGGTTCCTGTGCCATATCTGACCCACGAAGCTTGGTTCTGTGGCCTGCCGTTTTATGTGGATGAGCGTGTGCTGATTCCGCGCTCGCCCCTGGCCGAGCTGATCGAGCAGTCCTTTGCTCCTTGGGTGGATCCGGAGCAGGTGCATCGGGTGTTGGATTTGTGCACCGGCAGTGGTTGCATTGCCATTGCCTGTGCTTACGCCTTTGAGCATGCACGGGTGGATGGCAGTGATATCTGTGCGGATGCGCTAGCTGTCTGCAAAGAGAACATCGAGCGTCATGGTCTCGGTGAGCAGGTCAGGGCACTACAGTCCGATGGCCTGGCCGCCGTTGATGGGCCTTATGACTTGATCGTTTCTAACCCACCCTACGTGGACGCACAGGATATGGCGAGCCTGCCGGACGAGTACCGCCATGAGCCGGAGCTGGCACTGGCCTCGGGCAATGATGGGCTCGACTTCACTCGCCGGCTGTTGCTGGATGCGCCTGATCAGCTCAGCGAAGAGGGCGTGCTGATTGTGGAAGTGGGCAATAGCTGGGAGGCCATGTTGCAGGAATGGCCTCAGGTGCCGTTTTTCTGGTTCGAGTTTGAGCGGGGCGGGCACGGGGTATTCATGCTTAGCCGCCAACAGCTGCTAGAATACCGCGAACATTTTTAAGAACCCTTGCCCCCCGCGATGATCACAGTTGGGTATTGTCGGGACGTTAGGGCGCAGAGTCACAGCGGAGATACCGATATTTCCGCCCTACAGCAGAGCATTTGAGGAGCCCATGGCAGGCAATAGTTTCGGCGAGCGTTTCAAAATCACCACCTTTGGTGAAAGTCATGGCCCGGCCCTGGGTGCCATCGTGGACGGCTGCCCCCCCGGCCTGGAAATTAGTGAGGAAGACTTGCAGGTGGAGCTGGATCGGCGCAAACCCGGTACCAGCCGCTATACCACCCAGCGCCGTGAGCCGGATCAGGTGAAGATTCTCTCCGGGGTATTTGAAGGCAAAACCACCGGCACCACTATCGGCCTGCTGATTGAGAATACCGACCAGAAGTCCAAGGATTACTCCAATATTGCTGGCACTTTCCGCCCCGGGCATGCGGATTACACCTACACCCAGAAATACGGTTTCCGTGATTACCGAGGTGGTGGGCGCTCTTCTGCTCGGGAAACCGCCATGCGTGTGGCGGGCGGCGCTATTGCACGAAAGTTTCTGGAACAGAGGCTGGGAATTCGGATTTATGGCGGCTGCACCCAGATCGGTGATGTGAAAGCGGAGTCTCTTGACTGGTCGACGGTAAATAATAATCCGTTCTTTTTTCCGGATGAAAGCAAGGTGCCGGCGCTGGAAGATCTGATTAATGCCCTGCGCAAGGACGGCTCTTCCATTGGTGCGCGGGTGGAAGTGTTTGCCGACGGCGTTCCCCCAGGCTGGGGTGAGCCGGTGTTCGACCGTATTGATGCGGATCTGGCCAAGGCGATGATGTCCATTAACGCGGTGAAAGGCGTGGAAATCGGTGATGGCTTTGCTGTTGTGAACCAGCGCGGCGAGCAGCACCGTGATGAGATGACACCGCAAGGCTTTCTAAGTAATCATTCCGGTGGCGTGCTGGGCGGGATTAGCTCCGGGCAGACGATGCGTGTCGCTATGGCTCTCAAACCGACCTCCAGTATTCTAATTGCGGGCAAGAGTATCGGTTTGAATGGTGAAGCGGCCGAGGTGGTAACCAAAGGGCGCCATGATCCTTGTGTGGGTGTGCGAGCAACGCCCATTGCTGAGGCCATGCTGGCCATCGTGCTGTTGGACCATTACCTGCGCCACCGTGGCCAGAATGCCGATGTAGTGCCCCCTTTCCCTCCGATTCCAGGGTGAAGAACGTTTAACGGAGGCCAGACGCCAGACAAGGAAAATCAGCAAAAGCGCCTGAGGTAGAACGCTGTTTACACTGCACCGGCATTGGGCGCTTTCTGCAAGACAAGGTTTATCGTTCATGCCCTATTACTGGCGACTGTCAGGCTTCTATTTTTTCTATTTCGGGCTGCTCGGCACGCTGGTGCCGTACTGGTCCCTGTATCTGAAAGATCTTGGCTTCAGTGCCGTCGCCATTGGCGGCCTGATGGCCATTCCTCAACTGACCAAAATTGGCGCCCCGAACCTGTGGGGTTGGCTGGCAGATCGCAGCGGGCAACGGCTGCGCATTATTCGTGCCGGTAACCTGCTGGCTGCCATCGTATTTCTGCCAGTGTTCTGGGTAGACACCTTTTGGGGCATGGCAGCTTTACTGGTGTCCTTCAGTTTCTTCTGGAATGCGGTGCTGGCCCAGTTCGAGGTGCTTACCCTGCAGTCACTGGGCAGCCAATCACATCGTTACAGTCACGTTCGGCTGTGGGGCTCGGTGGGGTTTATTCTCGCCGTTTTGGTGCTGGGGGAGGTGCTCGATCGGGCCGGGACGGCTGTGTTGCCCTGGGTGCTCAGTGGTCTGCTCTGGTTGCTGTGGTTAGGCACGCTGACGCTGCCGGCGGGCAACGCACCGCGGAGTCGGGCTTCCGGGGCAGGGGTGTCGGCTTGGCAGGTGTTACGGCGCCCGGCAGTCAGCCTTTTTTTAATCGCCTCGTTTCTGATGCAGATGTCCCACGGCCCGTATTACACCTTCTATAGCATTTATTTGGAAGAGCTGGGTTTCAGCAAATTCGTTGTTGGTTTGTTGTGGTCTTTGGGCGTGCTGGCCGAGGTGGGCTTGTTTGTGGTGATGCACCGGCTGCTATCGCGCTTTTATATCCCCTGGATTCTGGTGGCGAGCCTGCTGTTAGCCGCGTTGCGTTGGTTGATGATTGCTATGGCGGGGGATTCGCTATGGTTGTTGGCATTGGCTCAGCTGCTCCATGCGGCTAGCTTTGGCAGCTTCCATGCCGCCAGCATTGCCTGGGTGCACCGTCAGTTCGGTGAGGCACTGGGTGGCCAGGGGCAAGCACTGTATTCCAGTCTGGGCTTTGGTGCTGGGTGGGCGGCCGGAGCCGGCTTGTCCGGTGTGCTGTGGCAGCAATGGGGCGTAAATTTGTTTTTCGCCGCGACGCTTGTCGCGGTGCTGGCTGCGGGGTTGTTGGTGGTGGGCGGGGTGACTCGCTCAGCGCACCGTGGACAGATCAGGTGATCTGCCCACGCAGAGCGCGCAGGAATGCCTGGGCCGCGTTGGATTGGCTTCGTGCCGGGTGAGTCACTACGCCGAGCTGACGTTCGGGTAGTGGCACATTCACCGGCAGCTGAATCATGCCTCTGTCGACCATGGTGGCGGGAAGAACACTCCAGCCCAGGCCAATGGACGCCATCATATGGATGGTTTCCAGATAGTTGGTGGACATGGCGATATCCAGCTTCAGGTTATGCTCGTCGAACAGTCGCTCCACGATGCCGCGCGTAAAGGTGACCGGTGAGGGCAGAATGGCACTGTGACCGGTAAAGGATTCCAGCGTCAGGTTGTCCTGTTTCGCTAAAGGATGCTCCGGTGCACACATGAATACGAGTGGGTCGTTCCAAATGACCTCGCTATTCAGGCGTTCATCCGGTTGCGGCGGTAAGGTGACAACCCCCATCTCTAGCTCGCCGTGCAGCACACCTTCCCAGGCTTCTTCCGAATCAATGAAGTGAATATCCAGTTTTACCTGCGGGTAATCTCGGGAGAACTGGCGCAGAACCGGTGGCAATCTATGCAGTCCAATATGATGGCTGGTGCCGATGCGCAACTTGCCAGTGACTTCACCGGACAGGTCGTGTATTGCACGGGCGATATCTTCCACGTCCATCAGTACCTGGCGGGCGCGAGGCAGCAATGAGCGCCCAGCTTCTGTCAGTTGAATCTGGCGTCCTACGCGGTCAAACAAACGGGCTTCAAGCTGTTGTTCCAGTAGCGCAATGCGCTTGCTAATGGCCGGTTGCGTGATGTACAGGCGTTCTGCGGCAGCAGAAAATGAGCCTGTTTCGGCGACGGCCATAAAGGCGGTTAGCGTTGGGGTATCGATCATTCCCGGGGCATCCACAGTGTCAGTACGGGGATAATAATTGGTTATCTTAAAAATGAAAAATATGAATTGGATTTATTGATGGCGTAGTTCTACATTAATTAACAGTGATAAACCAGCCGAATTTATGGTCTCAGTCAGTGACCTCAGGCGGCTCAGGGAGATAGACATGGCCGGCAAGACCCTCTACGACAAATTGTGGGACGCTCATCTCGTCGCTGAACGCGAGGACGGTTCCGCATTAATCTACATCGATCGCCAAATTATTCATGAGGTCACATCGCCTCAGGCGTTTGAGGGGCTGCGCCTGGCGGGGCGCCAACCTTGGCGGACCAGCGCCAGCGTGGCAACCATTGATCACAATGTTCCGACGACACCGTTTAACAGTGCCGCTGATATTACTGATGAGACGTCCCGTATTCAGGTGCAGACACTGGAAAACAACACGCGCGAATTCGGCATTACCGAATTCGGTATTGGTGATGTGCGCCAGGGTATTGTTCATGTGATGGCCCCGGAGCAGGGTGCGGTAGTGCCGGGCATGACCGTGGTCTGCGGCGATTCCCACACCTCCACTAATGGCGCGTTGGCCTGCCTGGCCCACGGTATTGGCACCAGTGAGGTTGAGCACGTTTTGGCGACCCAAACTCTGGTAGCCAAAAAAATGAACAACATGCGGGTGTCTGTTGAAGGTGAGCTTGGCCCAGGTGTTACCGCGAAAGATGTAGTGTTGCACATTATCGGTGTTATCGGCACCGCAGGTGGCACCGGCTATGCGCTTGAGTTTGCCGGCAGTGCCATGCGCAGCCTGAGCATGGAAGGCCGTATGACGGTCTGCAATATGGCCATTGAAGCCGGTGCCCGCGCTGGCATGGTGGCGGTAGACGACGTCACCATCGATTACGTTAAAGGGCGCCCCTTTGCTCCGAAGGGTGCGGATTGGGATAAGGCTGAAGCCTACTGGCGCACGCTGGTGTCCGACGCTGATGCACAATTCGATCAGCAGGTGGACATTGATGCAGCGGATATCAAACCGCAGGTGTCCTGGGGGACCAGCCCGGAAATGGTGGTGCCTGTGGATGCCCACCTTCCCGATCCGGCTGCAGAGACGGATGAGGTTAAACGCTCGGGTATGACCCGTGCTTATGAATACATGGGCCTGACCCCTGGGATGCCTGTTACCGAGATCAAGGTGGATCGCGTCTTTATCGGCTCGTGCACAAACTCCCGTATCGAGGATTTACGCGCGGCGGCAGAGGTGGCTAAAGGCCGCCAGAAAGCCGGTAGCGTTAAACAGGTGCTAGTGGTGCCAGGATCCGGGTTGGTCAAGCAACAGGCAGAGAAAGAGGGATTAGACAAGATATTTGTTGAGGCTGGTTTTGAATGGCGTGAGCCTGGTTGTTCCATGTGTCTGGCGATGAATCCGGACCGTCTGGAAGCCGGAGAGCATTGTGCCTCTACCTCGAACCGCAATTTCGAGGGGCGTCAAGGCAATGGCGGGCGTACGCATCTGGTTAGCCCTGCCATGGCAGCCGCCGCTGCGGTGGCGGGCCATTTTGTGGATATTCGCGAGCTGGATCAGGCATAAGGAGTAACACCATGGAAAAATTCGTACGTCACGATGGTCTGGTGGCTCCGCTTGATCGTGCCAATGTGGATACCGATCAGATCATCCCCAAGCAGTTCCTCAAGTCCATTAAGCGGACCGGTTTTGGTCCTAACTTGTTTGATGAATGGCGTTATTTGGACGAAGGTTTTCCGGGACAGGACAACGCTGCGCGCCTGGTAAACAACGATTTTGTATTGAATCAACCAGACTATCAGGGCGCCAGCATTCTGTTGACGCGTCGCAACTTCGGTTGTGGTTCCAGTCGTGAGCATGCGCCCTGGGCGCTAATGGATTTTGGCTTTAAGGCAATCATCGCGCCGAGTTTTGCGGATATCTTCTACAACAACTGCTTCAAAAATGGTTTGTTGCCCATTGTGTTATCCGAAGATAACGTGGAAGCCCTGTTTCAAGTGGTTAGCAGCAAGGGCGGATACCGGATTACGATCGATCTGGAGGGCCAGCAGGTGATTCCCGAAAGCGGAGAACCGCTACCATTCGAAATTGATGAATTTCGCAAACATTGCTTGCTCAACGGTTTGGATGAGATTGGTTTAACCCTGAACGAGGCGGATGCGATCCGGGCCTATGAAAGAAGCCGAATAGAGCGTGAACCTTGGGTTTTTGCCGACCATTAAAAGAATAGCCAAGGAGGTTGTATGTTGCGTTTACTGTCTCTGTCGTTGATGTCGGTTCTGATGTTAGCAGGCTGTGCCTCTACGGGTATGTACCATGCCCCTACCGGGGAGCAAGCCGCTACATTAACGGTGGACAATCAACTCGAATCGCCGGTGCAGCAAGACCAAGGGGCGGGCTGGAAAATGCCCACCAGCAGTGAGGCTAAGGCCTCACTGTTCAAAGTGGATGGTGATCGGATTACCGAGCAAGCGGGTTCTCAGAGCGTACAGCTTGAAGCGGGCAAACACTCGGTAGAAGTTTTCGCTGATCAGGGCGGCATCCTTCGTTTTGGCAAATTCCGTTATACCTTCTTAGAAGGTGGAATCTATCAGGTTCGCATCCGAGCAGCAGAGGGCAGCAAAGAATATTCTCTTGAGTTGGTAAAGGCCTCTGCCCCAGATGATGTGCTGGTAGCGAAAAACTTTTAATGCCCGATAGGGCTGCAGTAGACAGGAAGCAGTAATGAGCAAAGTATTGGTGTTAGCGGGCGACGGAATTGGTCCTGAAATCGTCCGTGAGGCGGTTAAAGTGCTGGACGTAGCCAAGCAGAAATTTGCTTTGGATGTGGAGCTGGATGAAGCCTTGGTGGGTGGGGCTGCGGTGGATGCGGAAAATGATCCATTGCCGCAAACCACATTGGAAAAAGCGCGCGCCGCCGACGCCATTCTTTTCGGCTCTATTGGTGGTCCAAAATGGGATGCCATAGAACGGGACAAGCGTCCGGAGCGCGGTCTGCTGCGCTTGCGCTCGTCGCTGGGTTTGTTTGCGAATCTGCGCCCGGCTATTTTGTTTCCGCAATTGGCAGATGCCTCCAGCCTGAAACCGGAAGTAGTGTCCGGGCTGGATATCCTGATCGTGCGTGAGTTAACCGGTGGTATTTACTTCGGTCAGCCCCGCGGCATCAAGGAAGAAAATGGCGAACGTGTAGGCTTCAACACCTATGTCTATACCGAGTCGGAAATGCGCCGTATCGCTAAAGTGGCCTTTGAGCTGGCCATGAAACGCGATAAGCGTGTGTTATCGGTGGATAAAGCTAACGTGCTGGAAGTCACCGAGCTTTGGAAAGAAGTGGTCACCGAGGAAGCAAAAGCCTACCCGGAGATCGAGTTGTCGCATATGTATGTGGACAACGCGGCCATGCAACTGGTGCGTGCGCCGAAACAGTTTGATGTGATTGTCACCGGCAACCTGTTTGGTGACATTCTCTCCGATGAAGCCGCCATGCTCACCGGTTCCATCGGAATGTTGCCCTCCGCGTCACTGGATGAAAACCGCAAGGGCTTGTATGAACCCTGCCACGGCTCGGCACCGGATATTGCCGGCCAGGGCATCGCCAACCCGCTGGCGACCATTATGTCGCTGGCCATGCTGATGCGTTACAGCCTTGAGCGTGGCGATGTGGCCGATGCCATCGAGGCAGCGGTGGAGAGCGTTCTTGATCAGGGGCTTCGTACAGCGGATATCTATACCGAGGGCACTCGCAAAGTGGGCACCGAAGAAATGGGCAGCGCCGTTGCCGATGCACTGTTAAAGGCATAACAGAGGCACAGGGCCAGGCGTCACACGCGCATTTATTCACTGATAGAAAGGGCAATCCTTTCAGGAGACAGTTTCTAATGAAAAAAGTCGGTTTTGTCGGCTGGCGTGGCATGGTGGGTTCCGTACTGATGGAGCGCATGACTGCCGAAAATGATTTTGCAGATATCGAACCGGTCTTTTTCTCGACCTCTCAGGTCGGACAGGCTGGCCCGGACGTGGGCAAGGATATTCCGGCCCTGGGCGATGCCAAAAGTATTGATGAATTGAAAGCGCTGGATGTGATCGTGACCTGCCAGGGTGGGGATTACACTAACGAGGTGTACGCGAAGCTGCGTGAAGCCGGCTGGGATGGTTACTGGATTGATGCGGCATCCACTTTGCGAATGAAAGACGATAGCGTCATCGTGCTCGATCCGGTAAACCGTTCGGTGATTGATTCTGCGCTACACAATGGCACCAAGGATTTTGTCGGCGGTAATTGTACTGTGAGCCTGATGTTGATGGGCCTGGGCGGCTTGTTCAACGAAGGGTTGGTGCAATGGGCCAGTGCCCAGACCTATCAGGCGGCGTCTGGTTCTGGTGCCCAGAACATGCGTGAGTTGATTGCCCAGATGGGTAAGATTCACGGTGATGTTTCCGACAAGCTGGCAGATCCTGCTAGTGCGATTCTGGATATTGATCGTCAAGTAGCGGCGAGCATGCGTAGCGATGCCATGCCCCGTGAGCACTTTGGCTTCCCGCTGGCGGGCTCTCTGTTGCCTTGGATTGATAAGGAAATGGAGAACGGGCAGAGCAAGGAAGAATGGAAGGCGCAGGCGGAAACCAACAAGATTCTCGGCCGTAGCAGCGACCCGATTGCCTTGGATGGCACCTGTGTTCGTATTGGTGCCATGCGTTGTCATGCCCAAGCACTGACCGTAAAGCTCAATAGCGATGTGCCTATGGATGAAGTTAACGACATCATTGCCAAGTCCAACGATTGGGTCAAAGTGGTGCCCAATACCAAGGAAGATACCTTGCGCGATCTGACGCCTACAGCGGTCACCGGCACCTTGGGTATTCCCGTGGGCCGTTTACGCAAGCTCAATATGGGCGGCGAATTCCTGAATGCCTTTACCGTAGGTGATCAGCTCTTGTGGGGCGCAGCCGAACCATTGCGTCGCATGCTGCGCATTCTTCTCGAACACTAAAGGCGACAAACCAGAGGTAAGTAATGGATCGGTCAATCAATCTGGCCATTGTCGGAGCTACCGGCTTGGTCGGTGAGGCCATCATCAAATTGCTCGCGGATCGGAAATTTCCGGTCGGCGAGCTTTTTGTTTTGGCTTCCGAAAATGGTGCAGGCAGCAAGGTTTCGTTTGCGGGCAAGTCTCTGACGGTGGGTAAGGCCGATGATTTCGACTTTTCCCAAGTGGAAATTGCCTTATTTGCAGCTGGGGCATCAGTCAGCCAGGCGCTGGCTCCGCACGCCGCAGAGTGCGGGGTGGTGGTGGTCGACCTATCTCCAGCTTTCCGCTACGAAGCGGATATTCCACTGGTTGTGGCGGGCGTTAATGACGAGATGCTGGCCCAAGCCAGGGAGCAAAATCTGGTGGCCTGTGCGGATGCGTCAACCGTGCAGTTGGTGCGCGCCCTGAAGCCGTTAACTGAACAGGGGCCGTTACAGGAGGTGGTGGTTACCCAGTTTCAGGCGGCATCAGCCACTGGTAAGGCAGGAGTGGACCAACTGGCCCAGCAAAGTGTGCGTCTGCTGAACGGCCTGGCGCCCAGTGAGGCCGCTCAAGCTCAGATCGCGTTCAATGTGTTGCCTGTAAGTGGCCAGATGCAGGAAAACGGTTTTACCAGTGAAGAGCTGAAGCTGATTTTGGAAACTCGCCGGGTCCTTGCCGATCAGCCGTTGTCAGTGCAGGTAACGATGGTGCGGGTGCCCGTTTTCTATGGTTATGGACAAAGCGTTAGCCTGCGCAGCATTCAGGGGCTGTCTGCGGCGCAGTGTTATACGTTATGGGATGGCGATGAGGATATGTCAGTTGAGGACAGTGACGATCCCCAGGCCGTGTCCCCGGTAGCAATGGTTGAAGGGCCGCCCGCAATGCGCATTTCTCGTGTCCGCGAGGAGATGGAAGCGGGGGGTGGGTTGAGCTATTTTAGTGTTGCCGATAATGTTCGTTGGGGGGCCGCTCTCAACGCAGTGAAAATAGTGGAGAAGTTGCTAAAAGATTATCTGTGATGGATAGTTACTGACATTATGTGACGCGGTTTCTAGGTTTTTCTTCTAGCCTAAGGCAGAATGCGTAATGATGATGTAGGCAGCTTGCCGACTTGGGTACGTTCGCAGCGCCCGCGGGATTGGGCTGAGCACGGGAAACATAATAAATAAAGGGTTCGACCATGCTTCGAAAACTTGGGTTTGGCTTAACGGCTGTGGCGATGATGGCCCCTGGGGTAGCAGCGGCACTGGGGGTAGGCGATTATCAGCTTCATTCTTATTTGAACCAGCCTTTGGATATGGATGTTTCACTGCATGAAGTTGGTGACCTTTCAGCAGAAGAAATTCTGGTTAACCTTGCCCCTCAGTCGGAATTCGATGCCGCTGGTGTTGACCGCAGCTATTTTCTCAATCGCTTGGAGTTTTCTGTAGAGTTTCAGGATGGCGATAAAGCTCAGCTGCATATTTCTACGGATCAGCCGGTACGCGAACCCTATCTGAACTTCCTGGTTGAATTCCTTTGGCCCACGGGCCGATTGATGCGTGAATATACCGTACTGCTGGACCCGCCCAGCTTTGCGGATAGTACGGTGACCGCGGCCCCGGTCATCAGTCGTGTGCCGCAGCCAGCCACTCGCAGTCAGCCGTCAACTGCAACACAGTCCCCGTCTGAGAAAACGCTTGAATCCGAAATTGCATCCGAGCCTTGGCAGGCTGAATCTACTCCTGCTGAGGCTGACAGTGGCGCGCGTAATCGTTATACCGTGCGTTCTAGCGATACCATGTGGCAAATCGCGCTGAATAACCGGCCTTCTAACAGCGTGTCGGTACAACAGATGTTAGTGGCCATTCAGCAAATCAACCCGGATGCGTTTATTAACAACAATGTCAATTTGGTCCGCGAAGGCGTCGTGCTGCGTATTCCCAGCGAGCAGGAAGTGCGTACCATTTCTACTCGTTCTGCGATCGCGGAAGTGGCTGACCAGAACCGTCAATGGCGTGATATGTTGGAGCAGCGTGGCATTCAAGCGCCCCAGCGCGCACAGATCGATGGTTCGCGTCAGGTGGTTGATGCTGATGAAGAGGGTGTAGATTCGCCAGCCCGTGGTGAAATGAAATTGATCGCTCCGGAATCCACCGCGGGTGTAGATGATGGTAACAGCACTGGTGATGCTAGGCAGGGTAACGCTAATACCGCTACGCTAGAGAATGAACTGGCGATTCGCGATGAAAGCCTGGATCGCCTAGATCGTGAAAACGCCGAACTGAGATCTCGACTGAATGCTCTTGAAGAGCAGAGCGCTACCAGCTCGGAACTACTTAAGCTGCGTAACGATCAGATTACTCAATTGCAGCAAGAGTTGCGTCAATTACGCGAAGAGCAGGGCGTGGCTGCGCCGAACAGTGATCCGTTGATGGAAGAGCCGGTCGCACCGGAACTTTCCTCCGCAGATGGAGGCATGGCGGACGATACGGCAACGGAAGAAGCCGCTAATTTCAGTAATAACAGCAACGAGCCATCCACTGAAAGTGGTGTGGTTGCGCTAGAAGGTTCTGACGAAGAGTTAGCAAAAGAGGCCGCTAAGTCCAGCGCCACAGGTAGCTCGAAACAAGCCAATGCGATAACTGATAATGCGCAGAGAGCGGAAGGTGAAGCGACGGCTACGGATAGTGTGGTCGAGCCGGTAGCGCCAGTGGGCAAACCGGAGCCGGTTGCCCCGGCGCAATCGCCGGTTGCTTTAGGGGGCATTGTCGATCTGATCATGGCCAACCTGCTGTACATCCTTCTGGGTGTTCTCGTTATTGTGCTGTTGATTTTTCTGCTTCTGCGCGGCAAGAAAAAAGACGATAACGAAGTGCTGGGTGGCCCATTTTTTGAGGCTGCTGACGACCAGCAGGACAGTGAATTTGACCTGAATCTGGATGATGACGGGTCTACTGTCGCGATGGTCGAAGATGATGATGTGGTGTCGCCACCAGGACAAGAGCAAGGTGGTAGCCAGGACCCGCTGGAAGATGTGGAAGTCTATGTGGCCTATGGCCGTTACCCGCAAGCGGTAGATTTTCTGCGCAATGAAATTAACAAGTCGCCCGAAAGGTCAGATCTGAAAGTCCGCCTGCTGGAGTTGCTCAAGGAAATGGGCGATGACGCGGCCTTCCAGCAGCAGGCAACCGCCTATGCTGGTACTGGTGCCGATATGGATGCGGCTATCGCTCGCTTGGGTAGTGTTGCCCCAGTTTCCCAAGACGATGAAGAGCTGTCTCTGGATGATCTGGAAATGGGCTTGTCCTCGGGTTTGAATGACGAGGCCTTTTCTGCTCCGACCATTCAGGCAGAAGCGCCAAGCCCTGAGCCGGAGGAAATCTCCGATGAGCTGGCTGATTTTGATTTCGAGTTAGATGCTATTGAGGCTGACAACGCAGACGCCACTGTCATGCTGGGAGCTGACCGTGACTCAGCTTCTTCCGATGCTAGCATTGACGAAGGATTTAGCCTGGATTTCGATAGTGAAGGCGAGACTTCGCAAGCCCCTGAAATGTCTGATGCGGACAAGCAGTCGCTGTCAGCCGATTCTGTGCTTGAGCTGGATGACATCGGCACCTCTACCCAGAATGGCGACACGGTATTTGGTGATCTCAACCTAGATGAGATGAATGCTGAGTTTGACGATCTTTCTACCGATCCAGTTAATGATGAAGAGCTGGATTTGTCACTGGACGATCTGGATTTATCTGATGAAACGGGCAGTGCTCCACAGCATGAAGTGGATGATGTTCTGGCGGATCTCGAGATTGATCTGGATCTGGATGAAGCGGAGCAATCGCTGGTTGACGCCGTTGAGGCAGACGATTCTCTAGATCCAATCACTTCATTGGATCTAGAGGATGATCAGTCCCCATCACTAGATGAGTCTTCCGCTGTTGAAGCGACGGATGAGCAGAAACGCGAGGACGCGTCGTTGAACATTGATCTGGCGTTGGTGCCCGACACCTCGGAGGATGATGCGTCCGACTCGTCCAGTGCGGATGTGTTGGCAGATGAAGATGACTTCGACTTCTTGGGTGAAACTGACGAAAATGCCACTAAGCTAGATTTAGCCAAAGCCTATATCGACATGGGCGATAGCGAAGGGGCGAAGGATATTCTCAGCGAAGTGATCTCCGAAGGTAGCGCTCAGCAACAGAACGAAGCAAGAGAGCTGCTTGGGCAGGTGGGTTAACCCGCCACTCTGGCTAGGAAAAAGGGGGGCGATGCCTTATGGTATCGCCCCCCTTTTTTATGGGTAGCAGTTTTGCGTAAACGGCAACGAGACGGTGAACGATGACACGCATTGCGCTGGGTATTGAGTACGATGGCACTGATTTTCGTGGTTGGCAGATGCAACAATCAGGAGTGCGCACAGTTCAGGAATGCCTGGAAGCGGCACTGTCTAAAGTGGCCAACCATTCGGTGACCGTAGTGTGCGCCGGTCGTACTGATGCAGGGGTACATGGCACTGGGCAGGTGGTGCACTTCGATTCCGATGCGCCCCGTGAGATGAAGAGCTGGATTATGGGGGGCAATACCAATCTGCCAAGAGATGTGACCATACGGTGGGCGGTGCCAGTGAGCGATGATTTTCACGCGCGTTTTTCTGCTGTGAGTCGCCGTTATCGCTACGTAATTTATAACCATGCTCGCCCCCCGGCGCTCTACCGCAGCCAGGTAACCTGGAATCACCGTCCTCTGGATGTTGCCGCCATGCGTGAGGCTGCATCGTATTTGGTGGGTCATCATGACTTCACTGCCTACCGCAGCGTGCATTGCCAGGCCAAGTCACCGTTAAAGACTCTGCATAGCCTTGAACTATATGAACAGGGCAAAGTGCTGGTGCTTGAGGCACATGCTAACGCGTTCTTGATGCACATGGTGCGTAATATAGCTGGGGTCCTGATGAAGGTGGGTGCAGGTAAGAAACCGCCTGTTTGGGCCAAAGACGTTCTGGAATGTCGAGATCGGCGGCTGGGCGCTGCGACAGCTCCGCCCTTTGGACTATATCTGGTGGAAATTGAGTACCCTGAGCTCTTCGCGTTACCTGATGAGCCCCTGGGGCCCCTGTGGCTGCCGGACCGTCTTGAGGCATAATTAACCCTTATCGGCCTGCCTTTGTTACACTGGAGAACCCATGACCGTACCCCGGGTCAAAATCTGCGGCATTACTCGAATTGAAGATGGTTTAGCGGCGGCGAACGCCGGTGCCGATGCCATTGGCCTAGTTTTTTATGGGCCCAGCCCTCGTGCTGTTACTGCTCGACAAGCAGCAGAAATCTGTGCCAGCTTGCCGCCGTTTGTTACCACGGTGGCGCTTTTTGTTGATGCGTCTCGTGCTGAGATTGAAGGGGTGCTGGCCAGAGTGCCGGTGGACTTATTGCAGTTCCATGGAAATGAAAATCCGCAGTTTTGCGACAGTTTTAACCGACCATGGATCAAGGCAGTTCGAATGAAGGATGATGTGGATCTCCACCATTATGCTCAGATTTACCGTAATGCGGCAGGTTTGCTGATCGACAGTTATGTTGCTGGCGTGCCGGGCGGGACTGGGGAGACGTTTAACTGGGGCAGGGTACCTAAAACCTTGCCTCTGCCTGTAGTGCTGGCCGGTGGCCTGCACCCAGGGAATGTGGCTGCAGCTGTGACACAGGTTCAGCCATGGGCAGTGGATGTGAGTGGTGGTGTTGAACAGAAGAATGTTCAGGGTGGCCGCAGCGGTGGCATCAAAGATGCCTCTGCCATCCGTGTCTTTATTAATAGTGTCAAAACACGAGGAGTAGCTGGTGTCTGAACGCCCTGATTTTTCTGCTTTTCCTGATGCGCGTGGCCACTTTGGCCGGTTTGGTGGCAGCTTTGTTTCGGAGACCCTGATGGGGGCACTGGACGAACTGACGGCCATGTATGAGCGTCTTAAGGACGATCCGCAGTTCCGCGCGGATTTCGACTATGATTTGGCCCATTATGTGGGCCGCCCATCTCCGCTTTATCTGGCGGAGCGATGGTCGAAGCAGCTCGGTGGGGCGAAGATCTGGCTCAAGCGCGAAGATCTCAATCACACCGGCGCTCACAAGGTGAATAACACCATTGGCCAAGCTCTGCTAGCCAAGCATATGGGCAAGCCCCGTGTGATTGCAGAAACCGGTGCGGGCCAGCACGGTGTGGCCACGGCGACAGTGGCCGCACGGTTAGGTCTAGAATGCCAAGTGTATATGGGCGCGGAAGATGTGGAGCGTCAGAAACTCAACGTCTATCGAATGAAGTTGCTGGGCGCGGAAGTGATTCCGGTTACCTCAGGGTCTCGTACCTTAAAAGACGCTATGAATGAGGCCATGCGTGACTGGGTGACCAACGTTGACAACACTTTCTACATTATCGGCACCGTGGCCGGTCCTCACCCTTATCCGCAGCTGGTGCGCGATTTCCAGTGCATTATTGGGCGTGAGGCCCGTGAACAAAGTCTGAAACAGGCGGGGCAGCTTCCCGATGCGCTAGTAGCCTGTGTCGGCGGTGGCTCCAATGCTATTGGTCTGTTCCATCCCTTCCTCAACGATGAGGATGTGCTCATGTATGGTGTAGAAGCGGCGGGGGATGGTATTGAAACCGGTCGTCATGCTGCGCCTTTAAACGCGGGCCGCCCGGGTGTTTTGCACGGCAATCGTACTTACCTGATGGAAGACGATAACGGCCAGATCATCGAAACACATTCCGTGTCGGCGGGTTTGGATTACCCGGGTGTCGGGCCTGAACATTCCTGGCTTAAGGATATTGGCCGGGTTAATTATGTGGCTGCTGACGACCAAGAAGCCCTGTCGGCGTTCCGCGAATTGACTCAGGTAGAAGGCATTATGCCAGCTTTAGAGTCTGCCCATGCGCTGGCCTACGCTCGCAAGCTGGCCCCCACCATGTCTGCGGATCAGAACATTGTGGTGAATCTATCTGGTCGGGGTGACAAGGATATCCTGACCGTGGCCGCCATTGATGGAATCGATTTTTAATTCTGTTTAGGTCGTTTGCTTGTTAAGGCGATGCTTTCCCGCGTAGGAAAGTGTCGGCTTGGAAAGACCCATGGGGCCTTTCCTTTACCCGATTTTTAAGGAGCAGAAATGCGTCGTATTGAACGTTGCTTCCAGCGCCTAGACGGTGAGAACCGTAAAGCGCTGATTCCTTTTGTAACGGCGGGTGATCCGGTTAAGGATGTAACCGTGCCGTTGATGCACGCCATGGTGGATGCCGGGGCAGATATTATTGAGCTGGGGGTGCCGTTTTCCGATCCCATGGCCGATGGGCCGGTAATCCAGTTGGCCTGTGAGCGGGCTTTGCAGCACAACACGTCCACCCGTGATGTACTGGCCATGGTGAAGATCTTCCGTGAAACCAACACGCAGACCCCTGTGGTGCTGATGGGGTATTTGAACCCGGTTGAAGTAATGGGCTATGAATCTTTCGCTAAGGCCGCAGAAGATGCGGGTGTGGATGGGGTGTTGTTGGTGGATTTGCCGCCAGAAGAGGCCTTGGAAGTAAAGCCGGTTATGGATGCCCATGGCCTAGACATGATCTTTCTGGTGGCACCGACTACCTCTGATACTCGCATAAAGCTGATTGGCGAAGCCGGTTCCGGCTATCTGTATTATGTCTCTTTGAAGGGTGTTACTGGCTCTGCAACCCTGAATGTGGAAGAGGTGGCCAGCCGCGTTGAAACAATTCGCAACCTTGCCCAATTGCCCATTGGTGTCGGCTTTGGTATCAAAGACGCTGAATCTGCGCAGGCGGTGAGCCGGGTAGCCGATGGTGTGGTCGTTGGTAGTGCTCTGGTTAATCAAATTGCTGAAAATAAGAATACTCCCGACGCGATTAATGACGCGGTTGGGGGTATTCTCAGCGCTATGCGTAAAGCCATGGATCAATAACGGGACCCTTGCATGAGCAATAGCAACTGGCTGGAGAAAATCCTCCCTGCCGTACGTCGACCCCAGGAAAGTCGCCGCAACAACATTCCTGAAGGGCTGTGGCGAAAGTGCCCGCGATGCGAAGGGGTAGTCTACCGGCCGGAACTCGATCGCAACATGGATGTATGTCCAAAGTGCGATCACCATTTGCGTATTAGTGCCCGCCGTCGCCTTAAGCTGTTTCTTGATGAAGGTGTGCAGACGGAAATCGGTACGGAACTGTCCCCTGTGGATCGTCTCAAATTCAAGGATTCCAAGAAGTATAAGGATCGCCTTGTAGCGGCACAGAAGGCCACCGATGAGAAAGATGCACTGGTCGTTTTGAAGGGCGTTTTGCATGGTGAACCGCTGGTTGCCTGTGCCTTTGAGTTCAGTTTTATGGGCGGTTCCATGGGCTCAGTGGTGGGTGAGCGCTTTGTGCGTGCGGTGAATGTGTGTCTTGAGCAGAAGTTGCCATTAGTTTGTTTTGCAGCCAGTGGCGGGGCGCGCATGCAAGAAGCGTTGTTCTCACTGATGCAAATGGCGAAAACTAGCGCCGCGCTGGAGAAGATGCGCCAAGCAGGTTTGCCGTTTATTTCTGTGCTTACCGATCCTGTTTACGGCGGGGTGTCGGCGTCCCTGGCCATGCTGGGAGACGTGAATGTGGCTGAGCCTAATGCGTTGATCGGCTTTGCCGGCCCGCGGGTAATTGAACAGACTGTGCGCCAGAAACTGCCCGAAGGGTTTCAACGCAGTGAATTTCTACTCGAGCACGGTGCCATCGACATGATCGTCTCCCGCCACGATATGCGCGAGACCCTTTATCGCTTACTGGCTAACATGATGGGCTGGCCGCCACTAGCTCTGGATGACTGACAGCCCACTGCCAAGCTCTTTGCCCGAGTGGCTGCGTCGCATTGAAGCCATGCACCCGGCCGATATTGAGCTGGGCTTGGATCGGCTTCGTGACGTGGCCACCCGCTTGGAGGTGGCCCGCTTTTCTGTTCCAGTGATTACCGTTGCCGGCACCAACGGCAAAGGCTCAACGCTGCGTTTGATGACCGCCTTGGCAGAACAGCAAGGCCGCAAGGTTTGCCTCTACACCTCTCCTCACCTTCATGTGTTCAACGAACGGATACGGTTGCCAGATGGTCTGGCGAGTGATACGCAGTTGTGTGCAGCATTCGCACAAGTGGAGCTCGCAAGGGCAGGCGTGCCACTTACCTATTTTGAATTCACCACCCTGGCTGCTCTCTGGTTATTCAAGGATAGTAATGCCGACCTGATCTTGCTGGAGGTCGGCTTGGGGGGGCGGTTGGATGCGGTCAATATTGTCGAACCCGATGTGTCTGTGGTGACCTCCGTGGGGCTTGACCATCAGGACTGGCTTGGCAACACCCGTGAAGCCATTGCGGCAGAGAAATGCGGTATCGCGCGGCCCGGTAAGCCGCTGGTGTATGGTGAAGCGCTCTGGCCGGATAACCTTGTGCCCCTGGTTTCAACATTAGGCGCTATTCCAGTGTTCGCCGGCCGTGATTTTCACATTGATGGCGCTACACTGTGGTTGATTGATGGCGAGTCGGTGAACTTACCGGAAGTCGTGCGCCTAGGTGCTGATAATCTGGCTACGGCCTGTCAGGCGCTGAGCCTGGCCGGCGTAAACTGTCAGCAGGGGGATTTAGCGGCGGTTGCTACGTTGGGCTTGTTTGGGCGTTGCGAACATCAACTCATTGCTGGTGTGTCCTGTTGGTTCGATGTGGGTCACAATCTTCCGGCGGTGCAACGTTTTCTTCGACAGCTGCCTGATTGTGCCGGAACCCGACATCTGGTGTTTGGCATGATGGCAGATAAGCCCTTTGATGGGGTGATGGCATTATTCGAAGGGATGGCTGCACACTGGTATCTGGCCGCACCACGGATTCCCCGCGCAGCATCCACTAGGGTGTTACAAAGCGCTTTACCGGCTACAGCCCAGTACAATGAGTACGCGAGTGTGGCGGCTGCTACTCATGCAGCGTTGGCGGCGGCATCGGCGGATGATCAGGTGATTGTTTTCGGCTCCTTTTATACGGTGGCAGAAGCTCGGGAACCGCAATCGTAGGGCTAGGCCGTTATGTCTCAACGCCCTCCAATGAATGCTGAATGGAGAAACGGGTGGATAATCGAACGCGTCAGCGCCTTGTAGGCATTATATTGTTATTGGTTCTGGCGGCGACGCTGGCGCCGTTTCTGTTTCGTACCCCTGAGCAAGTACGTGGTGCGTTGGAGATGCATATTCCTGAACCGCCGGAGCACAAAACAGTTTTGGTTGAGCCGGTTGTTGAGCAGGAACTTCGTGAGGTAGCGGATGAGCGCATTGTCGCCGACCATGAAGCGGTACAGGAGGCGGCTGAACAACAATTAAATGAAGATAATGCCAGCGTCGTTCCGGATCAGCCAGAGCCCGTTATCCCTATTAAGGAGGATGCGGCAGTGCCTCCGCCGGAAGACCCTGTGAGCGCGCCTCAGTTGGGCCCAAGCGGCGGGCCTGTACTGGCTGGATTTGTGGTGCAGACGGGCAGTTATTCCAATGCCGATAACGCTAAGGGTATGGTCGACAAGCTTAAAGCGGCAGGGTACCGGGCCTATACGCAAACGGATAGCCATGATGGGAAAGTGCTTCATCGGGTCATGGTTGGGCCAGAGATTCGCAAGGAAGATGCCGAAGCAACGCGATTGCGATTGGCCAATGACGATCGTTTTAAGCTCAAGGGATTGGTACGCATTTACGTGCCCTGATCTGTATCAGTGAGCTCGGCTTTACTTTCCCGTGGCCTAGCTAAGTATTATTTCAGATTGCCTAAGAAGATGGAGGCAAAGGCCGGGATGCATGGGCAAGCGGGTTTGGCTCTGATAGACTGCGCCGTCTGTATTTACAGGACATCCTGCCAGCCTTTTTCTGGGTTTGGCATTGTCCATTTTTTCAGCCTTCACCCGCCGGCGAGAGCACGCTTTAAATGAATCTGGCAGACGGCATCATCCTGTTTGTTATCGCAGTTTCTGCCCTTTTGAGTGTTCGCCGGGGGTTTACCCGCGAAGCCTTTTCGTTGCTCACATGGGTTGCGGCCTTTATTATCGCCCGCCTGTTCAGCCCGGCCCTGGACCTTCTGCTCCAGGAACAGATCACCACCCCCAGCCTGCGTGCCGCTGTCGCCTTTGGTAGCCTGTTTGCTCTGACTTTGGCTGTAGGGGCTCTCATTAATCATTTGCTCGGTGAACTGATCCGCGTCACCGGTTTGAGTAGTACTGACAGATTAATGGGTATGGTGTTTGGCGCCCTGCGTGGGATGTTGCTAATGGTCGTACTCGTCGCCCTGGGTCAGCATTTGTTTGCTTCTGACCCCTGGTGGCACGAATCCACCCTGGTTCCGCATCTGGTGATGATGGAAGCGTGGACCCGGGACGTGGGCGAGAGCCTTCTCGCCTTTATCATGAATGTAAGTGGCAGCTAGAGGTAAGTACCATGTGCGGCATTGTGGGCATTGTCGGTCATAGCTATGTGAACCAGGGGATTTATGATGCCCTGACCGTTCTCCAGCATCGTGGCCAGGATGCGGCTGGTATAGTGACCTGTGACGGCGACCGTCTCTACCTGCGCAAAGATAATGGCATGGTGCGCGACGTTTTCCGCACTCGCCATATGCGCCGCCTTGTAGGCAACATGGGGATTGGCCATGTGCGTTATCCCACTGCAGGCAGCTCCAGTTCGGCAGAAGCTCAGCCGTTCTATGTAAATTCTCCTTATGGCATTACGTTGGCCCATAATGGCAACTTAACCAATGCCGAAGCCCTAGCCGAACATATCTTCCGTGCTGATCTGCGCCATATCAACACCACTTCGGATTCTGAGGTTTTGCTGAATGTTTTTGCTCACGAGCTGCAAAGCCGGGGCAAGCTGAAACCGGAACCGAATGATATTTTCGATGCCGTTGCAGCGGTTCATGATCGTGTGCAAGGCGCTTATGCGGTAGTTGCCATGATAACCGGTTACGGCATCCTGGCCTTCCGTGACCCTCACGGCATTCGTCCTGTGTGTTTTGGCCGCAAAGATACCCCCAACGGCCCAGAGTACATGGTGGCTTCTGAATCCGTGGCGCTGTCTTCACTGGGCTTTAATGTAGTGCGTGACTTGGCTCCGGGTGAAGCTATTTACATTACCGCTGAGGGTGAAATGCACACCCGCCAGTGTGCCGAAAATGCAAGTTTGCACCCCTGTATTTTCGAGCAGGTTTACCTGGCGCGGCCGGACTCCATTATTGATGGCATTTCTGTGTACAAGGCACGCTTGCGCATGGGCGAAAAACTGGCCGAAAAAGTAGAGCGTGAATGGCCTGATCACGACATTGATGTGGTCATCCCGATTCCCGATACTAGCCGCACCTCCGCTTTGCAGATGGCCAATCATCTGGGGGTGAAATACCGTGAAGGTTTTATCAAGAATCGTTATATCGGCCGAACCTTCATCATGCCCGGCCAGCAACAACGCAAAAAATCCGTGCGCCAGAAGCTCAACGCAATCGAGCTCGAATTCCAGGGCAAAAACGTGCTGCTGGTGGATGACTCCATCGTGCGGGGTACCACCTGTAATGAAATCATTCAGATGGCTCGCGAAGCCGGGGCTCGCAAGGTCTATTTCGCTTCTGCTGCGCCGGCGGTGAAATACCCAAATGTATACGGCATCGATATGCCCGTGGCTCAAGAACTGATTGCTCATGGTCGAACCACGGATGAAATTGGTGAACTGATCGGCGCTGATCGATTAATCTACCAAGACTTGGACGATCTGGTGGAAACGTGCAAGGAAGGTAATCCGCAGGTGGTGTCCTTCGATTGCTCCGTGTTCAATGGTGAATACCTTGCGGGTAACATTACACCGGATTACCTGGCCAACTTGGAAGCCCGCCGTAGCGATGCGGCCAAAGGCGATAGTGAAAAGACCCAGGCCTTGGCGGATAACGAAATTATCGATCTACATAATCACTGATACAGTGATGAAACCACCCCCGGAGGCGGCATGGGCCACCATCGGCTAAGTCGCCCGTAACGCGGAGTAGAATTTTCTGATGAGTGATGATCTGGATCCGACAACCCTGAATGTTGAAACCTTGGCCATTCGTACTGCGCAACTGCGCACGGATGAAATGGCACATTCCGATCCAATCTTCATGACCTCCAGCTTCGTGTATGAAAGCGCGGCGCAAGCGGCGGCACGGTTTAGTGGTGAAGAGCCGGGCAATATTTATTCCCGTTTTACCAACCCAACCGTGCGGGCATTCGAGCAACGCTTGGCCGCGTTGGAAGGCGGGGAGGCCTGTGTCGCCTTTGCATCTGGCATGGCGGCAATCAGCGGCACCTTTTTCTCCTTGCTGGCGCCGGGTGATCACCTTGTTAGTTCTCGTAGCGTGTTCGGCACCACCAATGTGATCTACGACCGTTACCTGAAAAAGTTCGGCATCGACACCACCTTGGTGGACATGAGCGACTTGTCCCAGTGGGAAGCCGCGATCCGCCCGGAAACGAAAATATTGTTTCTGGAAACACCGTCCAATCCACTGGCGGAAGTGGGTGACATTGCCGCCCTGGCTAAGCTGGCCCATGACAATGGGGCACTGTTGGTGGTGGATAACTGTTTTTGTACCCCGGCACTGCAAAAACCCATCGAGTTGGGCGCTGACCTGATCATTCATAGCGCCACCAAATATCTGGACGGGCAGGGGCGTTGCCTCGGAGGTGCCGTAGTCGGACCAAAAGAGCCCATGAACGAGATTCTGGGTTTCGTGCGTTCTGCTGGCTCCTGCATGAGCCCGTTTAATGCCTGGGTCTTTATCAAGGGCCTGGAAACGCTAAGTTTGCGCATGCAGGCACAGAGTGAGCGGGCCATGGCACTGGCCGAATGGCTTGAAGTACAGCCGGGGGTTGCCCGGGTGCATTACGCAGGGTTGAAAAGTCACCCGCAGCATGACCTAGCCGGCAGCCAACAGTCGGCCTATGGTGCAGTGATGTCCATTGAGGTGGAAGACGCCGCCGGCAATCGTGATCGTCAGGCCGCCTGGCGCTTTATTGATGCCACTCGCCTGATTTCTATTACCGCTAACCTGGGTGATGTTAAAACAACAGTGACTCACCCGGCGACAACAACGCATGGGCGGGTCAACGAAGAAGAAAAGCAGCGAGCTGGAGTAACCGAGAATCTCATTCGTCTGGCCATTGGCTTAGAAGGAATAGACGATCTGAAGGCAGACCTGAGCCGCGGCCTCAAGGCGTTAGCCAGCGCATAGCCAAGGTACAACCTTGGGAGGTGCGATAAAGTTTCCACGCTTTGCTTTTTTCAACTTTCCACGTTTGAAGGCTCTACTGAATCCCGCGAGCTAAACCACACTCTTTTGCACAGCGTTAGCTTGCGTTGCAGCTTGCAACCTTGGAGTGTTTTGGTAAGAAATCGGGGTTAAGGGGACATAATGCAGGCATTGGATAAAGCCTTGGCCCAGGTGGGCCGCGTTGTGCTGGGCAAAGAAGAGCAACTGAAACTGGCACTGACCTGCATGCTGGCCAGTGGCCACCTGCTGATCGAAGACCTGCCGGGCATGGGCAAGACTACCTTAGCTCATGCGTTGGCTCGAGTGTTCCAGCTGGATTACCGCCGAGTACAGTTCACCAGCGATATGCTGCCAGCGGATATTCTCGGCGTTTCCGTTTTTGACCCTACCACCCAGCAATTCTCTCTCCGCGAAGGCCCGGTATTTACTCAGCTGCTGTTGGCCGATGAAATCAACCGGGCCACGCCGAAAACCCAAAGCGCTTTACTGGAGGCCATGGAAGAGCGGCAGGTGACTTTGGATGGTGTCACTCGCCCTTTGCCGGCGCCTTTTTTTGTGGTCGCGACCCAGAACCCGATAGATCAGGCTGGCACCTTTGTGTTGCCAGAGTCCCAACTTGACCGCTTCCTGATGCGTATTTCCTTGGGTTATCCCGCCTCCGATGTGGAGCTGGAACTGCTCGCCGGCGGTGATTTGCGTCAGCAGGTCCGTGAGTTGAAAGCGGTAATCAATGGTGAAGGTTTGATGAAGCTGGCCCAGGTCGTGGGCAAGATTCGGGTAACACGTGAACTTCTCGATTATGTACAGCGGTTGCTGGACGCCACCCGCTCGGATGATCGCTTTGTTGCGGGGCTGTCACCCCGTGCAGGGCTGGGTCTGTTGAGAGCCGCACGCGCCTGGGCGCTGATAACCGGTCGTGACTACGTATTGCCGGAAGATGTTCAGGCTGTTTGGGCCTCTGTGGCAGAACACCGGTTGAGTGTCCGGCAGGGAGGCAGTGTGGCGGCCATCAGCCAGTCCTTGCTGCAGTCCGTGCCTGTGGTACGGCGTTAAGGTGCCGCGGTGAAATTTCCCCTTGGGGTGCGTGGACTCTATGAACGGTGGTTGACGCGCCGTTTACCCGCTGCCCGCCAGATAGTGCTGAATCAGAAACGCATTTTTATTTTTCCTACCGGTTACGGTTTTTTCTATCTGTTAGTGGCCGGGCTGCTGTTCATTGGCGGCATTAACTATGAAAATAATTTGATCTTGGCTCTGTCGTTTCTAATGGCGAGTTTATTTCTGGTTACCATCCTCCATACCTTTCGCAATTTATCGGCTCTTGGCTTGCGCAATGGCACGGCAGAGTCCGGTTTCAGTGGCGAAGAAGGGGCGCTGGAAGTGGTGTTATTCGCCGAGCAGCGAGCCCATCATTGTGTCTGGTTGTACTGGCCGGGGCAGGCCGCTCAGCAGGTCAGCGTTATGGCAGGGGAGGAGGAAAGCCTGTGGTTGAATTTGTTTCTGCCACGGCGGGGAAAAATAACCGCGCCGCGGTTAAAAGTGGAAAGCCGGTTTCCTCTTGGCCTGCTACGCAGCTGGTCTTATGTGACACTGGATCATTATTGCCTTGCCTGGCCTAGCCCCCAGGAAAATGAAAACTGCCCGGCAGATGGCGGCAAAAATAATCAGAGGGCCTTCAGCAGTGGCCAGTCCGGTAACGAAGAATTTCAGGGGCTGCGCCGTTACGTTCCCGGCGACTCGCTGCGCAAGATCGACTGGAAAGGCTATGCTCGAGGCAGAGGCCTAAACACCAAGTTGTTCGAAGAACCTGTGGGCGGTCGGCTCTGGTTGCGTTGGGACAAGCTGGAAGGTCTAGCAGATGAGCAGCGGCTTTCTATTCTGTGTCATTGGGTGCTTGAGCTAGACCGGGAACATCAGCCCTATGGATTGGTGCTACCGGGGCTGACATTAGCACCGGACACCGGTGATGTGCACCGCTGGCGCTTGCTGGATGCGTTGGCCTGTTACCCGGAGTTCTGATGGCGCGCATTTACCAGGTCCCTTCCCACACTCAGCTCTGGCTGACGCTTGCGGTGACGTTCTGTGCGATACCCCAGCTGCTCAAAGGTCCGCTTTGGCAGACCGGTTTATTTGCGCTGGTGGTGGTGATCCGCGCACTGGTGAACCGGCAACGAATGGCGCTCCCCGGTCGTATTATTCGCAGCCTGCTATTAATGGCTGTGGTGGCGCTCACCTTTTATAGTTTTGGCCGCCTTTATGGGCCGGAAGCCGGGGTCGCCTTGCTGGTTTCGCTGTTTGGGCTCAAATACCTAGAGGTAGTGAGCCAGCGCGATGCCTATGTGTTGTTAGTGTTGGGTTTCTTTGTCTGCGCCACGTCGTTGCTATTTTCGCAAAGCCCGCTGATGTTCCTCTACGTGTTGTTGTGCATGGTGCTGCTCACCGCGTGCTTGGCGGGGATTAATCACAGCGATACCCGCGCCAGCGGGGGGCAGCATCTTAAACGTGCCGGGGTGATTATGGCCCAGGCGATACCGTTGATGCTGATTCTGTTTGTGCTGGTGCCCAGGGTCGCCCCATTATGGAATATGCAGGTGGGCAACGGTAAAGCGCGCACCGGGATGACAGACAGCATGGCACCGGGACAGATTAGTGAGCTATCAGAGTCGTCCGCCCTAGCGTTCCGGGTTGCCTTTGAGGGCGAGATGCCGCCCCCGGCGCAACGCTACTGGCGGGGGCTCACTCTGAGTTATTTCGATGGCCGCGCCTGGCAGCAGGCTATTCCCAAAGGCATGGACAAAGAGAGCTATCTGTATCGTGGCGGCGGGAACGCGCCGGACTGGATGACGGCGCTTACCGCTGGACGTAGCGACGGCAATAGTTACGCCTACCAAGTGATTGTCGAGCCCACCCAGCGCCGTTGGCTGTTTGCCATGCCGGTACCTTTCGTGAGTGGCGAGGGGGTTAGTTTGGCCCGGGATATGCGACTTGTGTCAAATAATCCGGTCAGTCAGCGACAGAGCTACCGGGTGGTCAGTGTGCCAGCGGCGACCCGTCGGCTGCCATTGGCGCCCCAGGAAGAAGCGTTGATGCTGTCGATTCCGGATGACAGCGGTCGCCGGGCTCGAGGGCTGGCTCAGCGGTGGCGCCTAGATAGCGACGCAGATACGGCAGTGGTGCAGCAGGCTCTTGCCTATTTTCGTCAGCAACCTTTCCACTACACACTGCGGCCGCCAAAACTGGTGGCCGATCCCATCGACGATTTCTTGTTCCGTTCGCGCAAGGGCTTCTGTGAGCACTATGCTTCCAGTTTTACTTTTCTTATGCGGGCTGCGGGCATTCCTGCTCGGGTGGTGGTGGGCTACCAAGGCGGGGAACAGAATAGCCTGGGGTCTCACTTACTGGTTCGCCAGTATGACGCCCATGCTTGGAGTGAGGTCTGGCTGGAGGGGCAAGGATGGGTGCGGGTAGACCCAACCGGAGCGGTGGCCCCGGAGCGGGTGGAACACGGGTTGAGGGCGGCTCTTGAAGATGAACAATCCGGGACGGGGCTAAGCGGGATTGAGTTGGATGCTTTTGCTGGCAGTGGTTTGCTGGGGGCCATGCGTGAGTGGGCAGATTATGTGGATTTTCGCTGGCAGACCTGGGTGCTTGGCTATGACAGCCAGTTACAACTGTCCGTACTCGGCAAGTTGCTTGGGCAGGTCACCCCCCTACGGTTGGCCGTAACGTTGATAGTGTCTATTGCGTTGTTGTTGGGGTTGTATGGCCTGTATCTGTTTTGGCATACCCCGGCGCATCGTCAATCCTCAATGGAAAAGGAATTCTGGCATCTATATCAACATGTTCAGAGCCGAGGGTTGAGGCTGTCACCTGGGTTAACCCCTTCATTATTGGCTGAAGCCATTGCTGAACGCTGGCCTCGGGCCGCAAGCCCGGCCCATGACTGGGCCCGCTACTATCAACGGTCGCTGTACGATCCGCAGCAAAAACCCGGCAAACAGCAAATGCGCCATTTACGTGGCTTACGTAATCGCTTGTGCAAATTATTGGATTAGCCGGCTAGCCACAGACGGGTACGTTGGTGTTCGTTTAACGGTTACTTCGGGGGTGTTGCAGGAAACGAAAAATGCGCACGGTAAGGTACAAGAAAACGTTGGAGCGGGCAGAGTAAGCCCCTTGAGTTCAATTGTTCTGGGATGAATTGGCACCGCTCGAGAGCAGGGTTGGATCATGGATTCATGGAACGGATCAACTCATCTGCGTGATCCAGGAAAACCGGGATCGTGGCTTGAGGCCGAGCCTGCAGCGGTTTGCAGTGTTAGATTCAGCTGTTGCATTATTATTGTGATCAACCCCAGGAAACATAAAAGCCGCTAGCTGATGCGCGTCAGGCCTCGGGTATTGTTACATATACACTTTAAGCCTATCGCGAATCACTTGCTGGATGGCTTTTACCTCCATGGGAGAGCGATGCCCCAGCTTCGACGGTTGAATGCGGTGGAGATGTAAGCAGGGGGAGTCCTTACGAAACGCGCGTAAATCGCCTTTAGTAATTACCGGGAGGAAAGGGATCTCGTTGGTTCCTTTTTTCATTAGCGCCCACAATCCAACTTTCAGCGGTACCGGCCTGATAACACGTTTGCCGTACTTAAGTAGTCGCAGGGTCAGGTATAACCCCTCCTTGCCAAACAAATCCCCTGGGACAATATACATGCCGCTGGCATGCACACTGGTGTCACTAATACTGTTGAAGGTGTCATGGTATGCGTAGGGGTTGGGCAGAATAATCATCGAACGATCATCGCCATCCGGCAGTGAAATGTCGTAGTTAGTATAAAGCTGCTGTACCGGTGCACTGTAGACACACAGCGTGTCTTGGAACTGTTTGATAAAATTGACCGCCCGTTTATGGTTGTCAAAATGGTTCAGTTTCCAGATTAGATGCTCAGGAATCCCCAAATCATTCAGCATAAATCACTATATGTGTTAGTTATTAATTATTAGGTTTGTGCACAGAATATAGCATAGGTTTTGCTTGTTACACGTATCAGCGTGTGGCGAAAAGTGTCAGCGTGACGGCGGTCACTGAGAAACGAGGGCGGACGTAACGAATGGCGAGAGTTTTTCCGGTAGATAACGCGATTGAGCCGCTTTTAAAAGCGTTAAAAAGGTACAATCGTACCATTCTTGAAGCGCCACCTGGCGCCGGGAAATCCACTCGTGTACCGCTGGCTCTACTGGACAGTGAGTGGGGTGCCAACGGCAAAATATTGATGCTGGAACCACGCCGGGTGGCCGCACGCTCCGTGGCCACTTTTATGGCCTCCCAGCGGGGGGAGCCGGTGGGGCGATCCGTGGGCTATCGCACCCGTACTGACACCCAGGTAAGTGCACACACTCGCTTGGAAGTGGTGACTGAAGGCATACTCACGCGCATGTTACTCAAGGACCCGGAACTACCCGGTGTCAGCCTGGTTATCTTTGATGAATTTCATGAACGGTCACTGAATGCGGATCTTGGTCTGGCGTTAATGTTGGAGACCTGTGAGGCATTTCGTTTGGACTTGGGCTTGCTGGTGATGTCTGCCACTTTGGACTGCGGGCCGCTGGAACATTTGCTTGGAGCGCCGGTGATACGCAGCGAAGGGCAGAGCTACCCGGTAACGGTGTCCTATGTGCCCGTTTCTGCGCGCGAGGATTGGCGGGATCATTGTGCCGAGCAAGTCATGGCGTTGGTTGACACCGCTGGCGTGATGCTAGTCTTTCTGCCGGGTCAGGGGGATATACGCAGGGTTGCCAGTCAGTTAAATCAGTGTGGTTGTACTACACCGGTCACCTCACTCTACGGGGGGTTGCCGCTGGATAAGCAACAGCAGGTGTTGGCGCTTGCGGCCACTGAACCGCGATTAATCGTGCTGACCACCAATGTGGCGGAAACCAGCCTGACCATTGAGGGAGTGACCCATGTGATTGACAGCGGGTTTGCCCGTGAGCCGGTTTATGATCCGGCAAGGCATCGCAGTCGGCTGGTGACCCGCCGTATCAGTGAGGCCAATGCCCGTCAGCGCAGTGGTCGGGCCGGGCGGTTGGGCCCAGGTCACAGTGTCCGCTTGTGGGGGAAGTCGGAGGTATTGGCACGTTATCAGTTGCCGGAAATTCAGCGCGTGGGGCTTGATCGTCTGGTGCTAGATTTGGCCCGCTGGGGCTGTCGTGAACCGCAACAAATGCCATGGTTGGATGTGCCCCCTCAAGCGGCCTGGAACAGTGCGGTGCAGCGGCTGCAAAGCGCGGGTGCTTTAGACGAAAATGGCTCGCTGACCTCACGAGGAGAGGCCATCGCGCAGCTGCCCGTGGACCCGTCACTGGCGTCACTATTGATTGTTGCAGGCGAAGCCGGATTGGCGGAGCCCGCAGCTCAGCTGGTTGCGCTGCTGTCCGAGCGGGATATTCTCCCTGGCGAGGGAGTGGACCTGAGGCGACGGCTGGAAGCGCTGGAGAATCAACCTCAGCGTTTTGGGGCAGTGCTGGCCGAGGCGCGGCGCCTGAAAACCAATAACGGCCATTCCGAACAGCGCTGGCGTGATGCGATGGGGACGTTGTTGGCCTCAGTGTATCCGTTACAGATCAGTCGCCGGCGTAGCGGTGGTCGAGGGCGTTATCAAATGGCCGATGGCCCCGGCCTGTTTCTACACGATAGTGACAGTTTGCAGGGCACGGAATGGCTGCTGGTGATGGATACCGATGGTCAGCCTAAAGACGCGCGTATTCGGCTCGCTTGGCCACTGACAGAAGCCGAAGTCGAGGCTGCCCAGGAGCAGCATGGGGTGTGGCGAGAACAGGTCGGCTGGGATGCAGAGAGGCAGCGTGTGAGTGGTCGCCGTGAGCGGATGCTGGGCAATCTGGTGCTGCAAAGCCAGACGTTGACGTCGCTGGATAGCGAGCAACGGATAACCGGGCTGTTAGCCGGTATTCGTCAGTTGGGACTGGCTGTGCTGCCCTGGGATGAGTCCTGGCGGCAATGGCAGGCACGGGTTGTTCGTTTGGCTTGCGTGCAGCCAGATGGGCACTGGCCGGATGTGAGTGAGGCAGGATTGTTGTCTGATCTAGAACAGTGGTTAGCACCGTATCTAGCAGGAATGCGCAGTGTGGCAGATCTGAAAAAACTGCCGCTGGGAGTGGCACTGTCGAGCCTTTTAACTCTGGAGCAGCAGCGCCAACTGAAACAGGACATGCCAGAGAGTGCGGTGATTCCCACCGGGCGCAGTGTGCGGCTAGATTATACCGGTGAGCAGGTGGTGCTGGCCGCCAAACTGCAGGAGTTGTTCGGCTTGAAAACGCTACCGGCACTGGCTGGTGGTGCCCTGTCGATTACGGTGCATCTGCTTACGCCGGCGGGCCGCCCGGCAGCCATCACCGATAATCTGGCCCGGTTCTGGGCAGAAAACTACGCAGCGGTGCGCAAGGATCTGCGCGGACGTTACCCCAAACACCCGTGGCCGGAGAATCCGCTGGATGCTCAGGCTACCGGTCTTACCAAACGACGGCTGGGACAATAGCGGCTCTGACTTTGCGTAGGGTGTCGGCTTACGGCTATGGCGTTGTTATTAAGGCTTAGTTATTAAGTTACGAAACCTCTGTTCTCATCACCGATAAGCCCACAAAAAAGGCCGCTGATTAGCGGCCTTTTTAAATTGGTCGGAGTAGCAGGATTCGAACCTGCGACCCCTACGTCCCGAACGTAGTACTCTACCAAGCTGAGCTATACTCCGATGGCTGCGCATTCTAGCAGCCAATCTAAAAAATGCCATACTTAAATCCCGTGGCAAAGCCCGGTTGCGCAGTTTCTGGCCAATCCTGCAGGTAACGGGCAAAATGCGCCCCGCTTGCTTTTGCTATGAATACAGGACAACGATGACGCCTTTTCACCACCCTTGGGGCGAGCTTTGCTTGCAGCGCTGGCCGCGTCGGCGCAACGAGACTCTGCAAGCCTGGGATAACGCCGATCTGTATCTGCTCAATACGTTAGCTGAACGAGGGCAGGCTCTGGGGAATGGGGATAATGCGCCCAAAACCCTGGTGCTTAATGATCAGCAAGGAGCGCTTTGCTTAGCTCTGCAACAGGCGGCAGCGAGCGCCCTTGACGTTGAGAGTAGTGGCGATTCGTATACCGCGGCAGCGGCTGCCCGGGCGAATGCCGTAGACAATGGACTCGATCCCGATTTCCTCTTTTGCTGGCCGCTTGATGCGCCCAAGCAGAGCCCGGATCAGGTCATTATGCGTGTCCCTAAGTCCATTGCGCTTCTGCAATGGCAGTTGCAATGGTTAAGCGGGCATCTTCCAAAGGGTGTGCCGATATGGTTGGCGGGCATGGATAAGCATTTGCCACGGCAGCTAGTGCCATTGATGCAACGGTATCTAGGTAATGGTCGGGCGGAATATGGATGGAAAAAAGCCCGCTTGTTCAGTGCCCAGGCGCCGGGGCGGGTATTGGCCGATACCGACTACCCTTGCCGGGTAGACGCACTGCAGTGGCGCTTGACCGTGCACGCGGGCGTGTTTGCTCAGCAGCAACTGGATATTGGCGCACGATTTTTCCTAGACCACCTGCCTGAGGCTTTGCATACGGGGGCTAAAGTGGCCGATTTGGGTTGCGGAAACGGGGTGATAGGCATGGCCGTGCTGAAAGCCAATCCCGCGGCCAGGGTCACCTTTTGTGATGAGTCCTGGCTGGCGCTGGAGAGCGCCCGCGATAATGTGTCGCGTTATTTTTCTGATGCGGAGAGTCATTTCCATCTTGGCGATGGTTTGGCTGGCCTGGAGCAACGCTTCGACTGTATTTTGCTCAACCCTCCGTTTCATGATGGGTACGTGGTCGGCGACCATGTGGCACGGCGATTATTCAATCAGGCGGCCACAGCACTGGTGCCGGGGGGAGAGTTGCGAGTCATCGGTAACCGCCATCTTGGCTACCACAAGGTGTTGGCACGTCGTTTTACGTCGGTGACCGTGTTGGCCAGTAATGCCAAGTTTGTGGTGTGGCGCTGCCAGGGCCCGACCCCGTCGGCGTCTAATCCGCTAGATTGATGTGGTTAAAATTGCTGGCCACCGGGTGACGGCTTTCCAACCCTGCCTGTTGCCGGTCCAGTAGGCAGGTGTTAAACCCTGCTTCAGCAGCAGCATCCAATTCCGCTTCGATATCGGACAGAAACAGTAAGGTGTTGGCGGGTTTATCAATCGCCTGCTGGATCTTCCGATAGCTGTCTGTCTCCTGTTTGGGGCCAGTGGTGGTATCGAAATAACCAGATAACAGCCCGGTGAGATCACCGGCATCGCTGTAGCCAAAGAATAACTTCTGTGCGGTGATGGACCCGGAGGAATACACGTACAGAGCGATGCCTTTCTGATGCCATTTTTTCAGAGCCGGCGCAGTGTCCGGATACATATGGGCGGTATAGTCGCCATTTTCGTAACCGGCTTTCCAGATCATGCCTTGCAGGGTTTTCAGCGGGGTAGCCTTGCGGTCTTCCTCTATCCAGCGCAGGAAAAGCGCGGCGGCTTTATCAGCGGAGCCCAGCGTTTCTCCACTTTCCTTTTCGGCGGCTTTTATTTGCTCTTGAACGCAAGGATGATCCCAGTGATCCGCGAGAAAATCGGGAAACCGCTTGGCGGCATAGGGGAACAGCACCTCCTTCACAAATGCAATGCTGCTGGTGGTGCCTTCGATATCTGTGATGATGGCGTTGATCATGCCGTTTCCTTCCATGCTTGAGTGTCGGGACCGATGACGTGAGTGTGTGGCTGCACAAGAACGGCTAGGCTAAACGCCTTAGCAAGTATCGGGTTTAAGCGAGCCGGTTAAACTGTTGAGCAATATCACTTCCGGTAAAGTTAGCCACCCAGCCATCCGGGTTGTTGAACAGGCGAATGGCGACGAAGCGTGGTTCTGGACCCATATCAAACCAGTGCGGCGTGTTGGCCGGTACGCTTATTAAATCGCCCTTACTGCACAACACTTCGTAAACCTTACCGTTGATATGCAGGGTGAAGAGGCCCTGGCCTTCTACAAAAAAACGTACTTCATCTTCACTGTGACGATGTTCTTCCAGAAACTTTTGCCGGAAGGCAGTCTTTTCCGGATGATCAGGCACCATGCTGACCACATCTACGGTTTGGTAACCTTCATCGGCAATCAGCCGATCAATATCGGCCTGGTAAGCTTGGATGACTTCATCTTGCTGAGGGTCATCGGATAGAGCTTGGTTCGCTTGCCATTGTTCGTAGCGTATCCCAGCGCTGGCCAGTACCCGCGCCATGGCGGCCTTGTCGGTGAGGTGTTGCTCCACTCGCCCGGGGGCCTGATCAGAAAAGACTTTCAGTTCGCTATGCATAGCCGGTTCTCCATATCTGCAATATTTATTGGCACATTGAGACAATGCTGATTTAGCTGCCACGCAGCCTTCGGCATTCCAATTCAATGGCCAGCAGGGTTTCCAGTGCTTCCAGCTGCCGGTAACAGGTTGGCAGATCGTTAGCCCAGGTATACAAGCCGTGGCCGCGAATAAGATAGGCGTGGCTGATGTGGCCGGAGCGCATTTGCTGATCGACTTTGGCTGCCAAGGCAGCGATATCCTGGGTATTTTCAAATACAGGAATAGTTAACCGGCTGTTATGGCTGGTAATCCCTTGCAGGGCTTTGAGTAGCTCATAACCTTCTAAAGTAATGCTGTTAGCGGGCCAGTGCATGGTCAGCACGGTGGAGGCATGGCTATGGGTGTGAAGTACCGCCTGAATGTTGCCATCGAAGCGGTAAAGTTGGGTATGCAGCAAGGTTTCTGCAGAGGGCTTGCCGCTGGAAGCCGGCTGGCCGTCCATGTTCACAGCCATGATATCCGTTTCTCGCAGTAGGCCTTTGTCTTTGCCAGATTGAGTAACGGCGGCAAAGTCGGTATTGAGCCGCTGAGAGTAATTACTGCTGGTGGCAGGCGACCAGCCATTAGCGTAAATCCGTTGTCCGGTGGCCGCCAATGCTCGGGCAGCGTCGCGGAAGACAGTGGTAGAGTAGGGGCGCTCAGGCATGCTAGCTTTCCTTGGTCTGAGCCAGATGGCTGTTAATTTTGGCCGTATCCGGGCGGTGGACCACGCCTCGTTCGGTAACGATGGCGGTGATCAATTGCGCGGGGGTGATATCAAAGGCTGGGTTATATACCGGGCAATGTTCAGGGGCTAATGACTTGCCTTGCACGTTGCGCACTTCGTTAGCGTCCCGTTCTTCAATCACAATATGGCTGCCATTGGGCAGGGCCGGGTCCAGCGTTGAGACGGGAGCAGCCACGATGAAGGGAATATTGTGATGTTGGGCCAAAACGGCCAGATTGTAGGTGCCGATTTTGTTGGCAGTATCACCATTGGCGGTGATACGGTCTGCGCCTACGATAACGGCTTGGATTTTCCCCTGCTGCATCAGTTGGCCGGCACAGCTGTCCGCCACCAGCGTCACAGGAATGCCATCGTTTAGCAGCTCCCAGCTGGTCAGCCGGCTGCCCTGTAACCAAGGGCGGGTTTCGCCGGCAAACACGCCAGTGAGTTGATTTCGCGCCCAGGCACTGCGAATGATGCCCAGAGCGGTGCCATGCCCGCCGGTCGCTAGAGCACCGGTATTGCAGTGGGTGTAGACGGTGGCGCCGCTGGGCAACAGGTCGGCACCGAATTCGCCCATGGCCTGGTTAGCGGCGAGATCTTCGCGATGAATCGCTTCAGCGTCCTCGGCCAGAGCCTGTGCCAGCGCCTTACCTTGTAAGTCCCCCGCATAGCGCTGCAGGCGTTCAAGTGCCCAGAAAAGGTTCACCGCCGTTGGTCGGCTGTCTGCTAGGGTGGTAACCGCATTTTGCAGTGTAACCCAGGATGCGTCATTGCCCATGCTTTGAGCTTCTAGGGCTAGGCCATAGGCTGCAGTGATGCCAATGGCGGGGGCGCCACGCACGACCATGTTACGGATGGCGTCGGCTGCTTGTTGGCTATCGCGGATGTCCAACCACAGCGTTTCGGTGGGCAGACGACGTTGATCTAGCAATTGCAGGTGATCACCAAGCCAGCGGATTGCGGCGCTGTTAACGGCCATGGGTAGGCTCCTTGTTATAGGCATCAGGGTGTTCCAGCGGGCGGTGGTGGTATTTGGCCCGGATCCAGTTGGCGGCCCGGAAAACCCCGGGGCGGCGCATAATAGCGCTTTCCAAACGGTATTTCCCTGGGAATGTGCTGCTCATTATGGCTATCAGAATGGTGAGTAAACCTTGGCCTGGGAGCACCAGCATGATGATGCCTGCAATGAGTAATAGTAGCGCTAACAGGTTACGTAACAGCCAGAACAGCCATGCAATAACGCCTCGGTTCTGGTGGGGAGAATACGCCTGGGTAAAGTAATTTTCGGGTATGCGCACCAAAAACCAAGGTAGCGCAACCAGCGAGGCTACGGCCATGATGGCTCCGGTAATGGTCAGCGCAGGCAACCAGGGTTCAAGTTGTTGCGCAAGTGGCGCCAGCCAGCCAGGCAAGTCAGCGTTCAATAGGCCTCCGGGGAATAGTGTGAACGTATGCTCTGTGCAACGTACAATGGCGTTATGGTAGGCAATTTTCAATCATGGCTGTATCGACCTTCAGCGGCGGGGTGCGACCGGTGTTTAGAACCTCGTCGCATCGAATTTCACCTGCTTTCGGTGGGAGAGAACAGCTGGTATCTGGTTTGCCTTGCCGGAACATTAAGCATCGATCGGATTCATCGTCAGGGCCCACTGAGCAGCCGAGATTTAGCTCTGGGTCAGCTAAAGAAGATCACAGAGGCTCTGCTAGCCCAGGGTTATGAGCGCGTCGACGACCAGCAGTGGCAGCTGCCGGCTTGGCGCCAACGTAAATTATTGATGGAAGCGCGAAGCCCTCATCGGGTGGATTGTGTCTTCCGGGAGGACCAGGTATGGCCATGGCCGGGCAAGTAATTCTGGCAATTGTTATTGGGTTGATGATTGGCGGATTGTTGGGGGTGTTGATCTGGAAGATTTGGATGGTGCGTCACCGCCGCATTGAAAAACAGGCAGAAATGGCCCGTAGCGAAGCGCAGTATTTGCAAATACTCGATAGCCTGGAAGTGCTCTGCCGAGTAGTTAATCAAAAGCAGGTAGAGCTAAGTGAGGCAGCGATTCGGATCAGCGCTTTGTTGGACAGCCTGCCTGCCGATATCTCACCTAAAGTGGATGTGTCAGATATCCATCAATTTGCTCAGACCTGTCAGCAGTTCGATCGTGGAGATACGCGACAAGGTTTGACCGCCCGTGCCCGACATAACCAAGACAATTATCGTTGGCAGTTGGAAGAAGAGCAGGAGGTGGTGGTAGGTGATGCGGTTCAGCGGCTGGTTACGGTGCTCCCATCATGGCGTGTACTGTTGTTGTCAGGCTCATCTAAATAGCGAAAATCGGTAAGTTCAATTCGGCCGCGAATGAATGGGTTTTCTCGGTGATCCATTCGAACCATAAAGTAATCCAGTTTCTTCGCAGCCCAGAATTCGGAATGACGGCCTCGTTCAGCATATTCTCGCTCTAGGCCTGTGACTTTCCAGGTGCCAGCAGGGGTTTTAAGCGAGTCGTTGCCCAATGAAACGTAGTGATATTCAGCCATGCCATCGGGTTCTGCGACGGCGTAGCTAAATGAATCATCGCCGTTTGCCATGTGACAGCGGGCTACCATGGCTACGCTAAGGGCATCCAGGGTGGCCTCAGCCAAGCGATAGGTGGCTTTACTTCCCAGTGCTTGCCCTGTGCTCCAGTCAAAGCGAATTTCGCCGCCCCTTTCAATGCCGAAGCCGGCACTGGCGTGTTGATAGTAATAAGGCGTAGCAGTGCAGTTCTGCCAGTTAAAATGAGCACTTTCTTGATGGCTAAACAACCGGTTCTGGACGTTGAAATGAAGACGATATCCAGGGTTTGCCTTTTCCAGACGGATAGTGGCGCTGAGCCCTACAGGAATGCCGCTGACCACAACTCGGTAAGTGCCTTCGGCGGGGCGCAGCTGGTCAGGAAAAGTAACGGGGTCCTGTGCGTATGCCAGTGAATACAAGGACTGACACGCCACGATGGCTAGAGATAACGGCAGCCGTCCCAGCGTAAATATTCCAGTATTATTCGTCACTTGTCCTGTGTTCCTGTTCTGCAAAAGCTTTGGGAAATTTCAATGTACTGCGTGGCAGTCAGCTCGGGGACGCACCCGTTAAGGAGGCATTATTTTTTAGAGCGTATTGTTAGCGCGGTTGTACAAGTATGGATGAAAAAACGTTGCACGTCGTCTTTCGGACTCATGGTCTCTTGCGGCAGAGCACCGATATAGTTGGCTGGGTCTTCAGACGAAGTGGATCATCCCATGAAGCAGAACTGAACGCACTGATCACGGGTTTTCCGCATATTGCCTTAAGTTCTAAAAGCTCGTCATCATAGGCAATTCCCAGGGCGCTTTTCAACATCCGGTGATACTGGTCAAGGTTATGGGCCCTTTCGTTATCTCTTTGCAGCGAACCGCTAGTCGCTGGGCAAATACACAAGCCCCTTAACCTAACAACTCTTTCACTGCATGATGCGTCTACGGGGGGCGCAGACAAGCGAGCGGGCGTGACACCTAGACCAAGGCGGTGGATTATTGCAGTGAGACAATTGGCCTGCTCTCGCCGGTTCGATTCAGTAATGGCCCGATTGCTCTGCGGGGGTTGTATTCACCAGCCAAGAGTTTACTAGCGAGACGCTATTGCTGAGCTAGCGGCCAGAGGGTAGAGCAGACCCATCTCATGGGCTTGAGCATTTGTTGGCGCTTGCGGACGCGGAATGGAGATGCTGACTGACATAAATTTGCTCTCTGGCTCGTATGGTGCCGTCTAGCGTATTTACGGGTTGAGTGTTGATGAGGCTTGTCGGCCTTATGCTAAGGGAGCGTCCTTATCGACTTCTAGCAAGCATGAAAAAACCGCCCAAGGGCAGTTTTTTCATGGTCGGTTCAAAGCCTATTTAAACGTCTTTTTTGGCCGGAGCTTTCTTGGCTGCGGCTTTCTTTGTAGGGGCTTTTTTGGCTGCCGCTTTCTTTTTGGCCGGAGCTTTTTTGGTTGCGGCCTTTTTAGCGGGTGCTTTCTTGGCAGCGGCCTTTTTCTTGGCCGGAGCTTTCTTGGCCGGGGCTTTTTTTGCTGTGGCTTTCTTGGGAGCTACCTTGCGTTGGATCTCTTTGGCGCGTTTTTCCAAATCTTTTTCATACTGGCCGATCACGCGAGCTAGGCTGTGCGCTTGCTTGGCTGTGGCCTTGAGAACTTTAACTTCCGTTTCCAGCACCCGTTTGCGAGCTTCGGAATCGTCCACCTGTTTGCGCGTGTCGTCAGCGGTCTTGCGGGCGCGATCAAGCTGACGTTTTATGGTGGTAGTGGCTTTTTCTCTGTACTCAGCTTGGAGTTTTTCCAGCTTGGCGAAATACTCGCGCTGGCGCTTCAGTTGCTGATTGAGGCTTTCACGCACTTTCTCTAGTTGCTTTTCCAGTTGTGCGATCTGTTTTTCGCGTTCCTTGTCGAAGCGCTCAGCCAGCTTGCGAATCTGAGCCTGAAGTTCCTCGACAGTATCTTTCACCTTGCTAGCAGCCATGGATGACTCCCTTTTTCCACTACGGATTGTTTCGTTAATGACCAACGGGCTCTTAATGAGCGCTGGCTCAGATCAACGCACTTGCTGTTGCAACTTTATGCCACATATGAACGTTGAACAACCATTGATCAATTAGAGGATGCCTGAGGAACAAACGGGTGCCGGTAGCTGGGGATTTATTTTATCTTGATCCGTTACCTTTACCTTCTTGTTAGGTGAATGTCGTACTTGCCGAGGCAGTGTCGGCTCTTGGCGTTGCGGTTTGTTTGGCAGGGCTGGATACTGAAGCCTATAACAACGACCGAGACAGGAATTATGCCAGTAACGTTCGATGGCAAATTGGTCATCGCGATTAGCTCACGGGCCCTGTTCAATCTTTCAGACAGCCACCGGGTTTACCTTGAAGAAGGCCTAGAAGCCTTTCAGGACTACCAGGTTCAGCATGAAGACGACTTGCTGGAGCCTGGTGATGCCTTTCCGTTGGTAAAAAAATTGTTGGCGATCAATGAGCTGGAGCAGGGTAAAGGGCGGGTCGAGGTAATCTTGTTATCGCGTAATAGCTCGGATACGGGGCTGCGGGTGTTTAACTCCATTGCCCACTATGGCCTACCAATTACCCGTGCGGCATTTGCTAGTGGTGAAAGCCCTCATCGTTATGTCTCTGCATTTGGTGCTCATTTGTTTTTGTCGACGGACCCGGGAGATGTGCAACAGGTGCTGGAAGCCGGTTATGCGGCGGCGACGATTCTGTCGGGGGGGCAGTGTCAGCGCCCGGATGGCATTTTGCGCATCGCCTTCGACGGCGATGCGGTGTTGTTTTCTGATGAGTCGGAGCAAATTTTTCAGAGCGACGGGCTAGCGGCATTTACAGAGAATGAACGGCAAGCGGCTAGAAAACCTATGAATGGAGGGCCTTTTAAGCCGTTTCTGGCGGCGCTACATCAGTTACAGAACAGCTTCCCGGTGGCGGGGTGTCCCATTCGCACGGCTTTGGTTACGGCTCGTGGTGCGCCTGCCCATGAACGTGTGGTGCGCACCTTGCGCGATTGGGATATACGCTTGGATGAAAGTCTGTTCTTGGGCGGATTATCTAAAGGTGAATTCCTGCGGGCTTTCGGTGCCGACGTGTTTTTTGATGATCAGCAGGGGCATTGTGAATCTGCTTCTGAACATGTGGCCGCAGGTCACGTGCCCCATGGCATCTCCAATACAAAGAAGGGGCCGTCGCAGGATTGAACGAGAATTACCGTTGTATAGGTCGTTTGAAGTCGACAGCGTTAACAATAAGCAGGAGTGGCAGCTTGAGCAGGGTGATCATTTTCTGTTTAGCCTTGGCCTCAGGCACAGTGCGAGATGGCCTTACCAAACACGGTTGGCTATGCGCTGAATGAATAATAGATTATATTTTTATAACTAATTGCGGATTTAATGCGGAGACAGGGATGAAACTGCAACAACTACGCTACATCTGGGAAGTGGCCCGCCATGACCTGAATGTGTCAGCCACCGCAGCGGCGCTTTATACTTCGCAGCCCGGTATCAGTAAACAAATCCGTATGTTGGAAGATGAACTGGGTGTGGAGGTTTTTGCTCGTAGCGGGAAACACCTTACCCATATTACTCCCGCCGGGCAGGCTATTCTTCAGATTGCCGGTGAAATCCTGCAGCAGACGGAGTCTATTCGCCGGGTATCTCAGGAGTTTCGTGATGAATCCCGGGGTGAGCTAAGTATTGCCACGACACATACTCAGGCTCGCTATGCTTTGCCGCCCGTTATTCGTCATTTTACTGGCCTTTTCCCTGATGTATCGCTACACATGCATCAGGGCACTCCCATGCAGATTTCCGAAATGGCCGCTAACGGTAGTGTGGATTTCGCCATTGCTACGGAAGCCTTGGATTTGTTCTCTGACCTGATCATGATGCCCTGTTACCGCTGGAACCGGACCGTAGTAGTGCCGCAAGGGCACCCTCTGGCAGAAGCAACAAAGCCTTTAACGCTAGAGGCGCTAGCTGATTATCCCCTTGTGACCTATGTATTTGGTTTCACCGGTCGCAGTAAGCTTGATGACGCTTTTGTTGATAAAGGGCTGGATCCCAAAGTGGTTTTCACTGCCGCTGATGCTGATGTGATAAAGACCTATGTTCGCCTGGGAATGGGGGTGGGGATTATTGCGCACATGGCAGTCGACCCAGTGGAAGACAAAGGGTTGATCGCACTGGATGCTAGTCACCTGTTTGAGCCTAGCACCACCCGAATCGGCTTTCGTAAAGGCACATTTCTGCGCGGTTTTATGTACGACTTTTTAGAAGCCTTCGCTCCTCATTTGACCCGGGAGAGAGTGGATGCGGCTATCAAGGCTCCTAATCGGGAAGAGCGGGAAATGTTATTTGAAAGTATAGAGCTACCTATTCGCTAGCGGCCTAATGGCGCCGTCTGGTTTTCCTCCCAGTGGAAAGCGATTGTATTGACAAAGCATTGGTTTCTCACCAGCACAACGGGCATGACACCCAAACCTGCTTCCCCGTTGCAAAGCGGCGGGGGCGCCGCTACATTGTGCGCGCCTTAACTTATCCAAAGGGGAAACACCGTGGAATTGTTGTGCCTGGACCTTGAAGGGGTGTTGATCCCTGAAATCTGGATTAACTTCGCTGAAAAAACCGGCATCGATGAGCTGCGTGCCACCACCCGGGATATCCCGGACTATGACGAACTCATGCGTATGCGCCTGAAAATTCTGGACGAGCATGGCTATGGCCTGCCCGACATTCAGGCGGTGATCGATACCTTGGACCCGATGGACGGGGCTAAAGAGTTTGTTGAGTGGGCCCGTGAGAATTTCCAGCTGATCATCTTGTCGGACACTTTCTACGAGTTTGCCAAGCCGTTAATGAAGAAATTGGGCTGGCCGACATTGTTCTGCCATCGTCTGGAAGTGGACGAAAAAGGTCGCATTACCGATTATAAACTGCGCCAGAAAGACCCGAAGCGAGCGTCCGTGATCGCCTTGCACAGCCTGAATTACCGGGTAATTTCAGCCGGCGACTCCTATAACGACACCACCATGTTAGGGGAAGCTGAGCAGGGCATCTTGTTCCATGCGCCGGATAACGTGATCGCCGAATTTCCGCAGTTCCCAGCAGTGCATAGCTACGAAGACTTGAAGAAAGAGATCATTAAGGCCAGCGAACGCGATATTTCGCTGTAACGTTGTGGCAGGCTGTACGCAACAGGCCAATAAATTTGGCGTGTTGCGTAGCACGCGCTGCACAAAGTGGCACTTAAAGAAATCTTTCCTCAAGAGCCCGCATCAGCTTTTCCACCTTGAACAGACTTTCCTCGTATTCTGCTAAGGGGTCTGAATCAAATACGATTCCGCCGCCGCCATGGCAGTAGATCCGATCTCCGTCAGTTTGCATAGTGCGAATCAGGATGTTGCTGTCCAGGTTCTCTTGATCGTCCATCCAGAAGAAACTACCGCAATAGGCTCCACGGGCGACAGGCTCAAGTTCGGTGATGATTTCCATGGCTCGTTGCTTGGGAGCCCCGGTAATCGACCCCCCAGGAAAGGCACGGAATAGAGCCTCCAGCGGCGTGATGTCGGCTTTCAGGGTGCCGGTGATGGTGCTGACAAGGTGTTGTACATTGCTGAACTGGCGTAATTCAAATAGTGGCGAAGCCTGGATGCTGCCCGATTCACAGCTGAGCCCCAGATCATTGCGTAGCAGATCCACTATCATCAGATTCTCGGCCAGGTCTTTGGGGTTGGCTCTTAACTCAGCCGCCAGCCGACCATCTTCTTCAGGGTTAGCGCCTCGCGGGCGAGAGCCCTTGATAGGCTCCGCCACTACCTGTCGATTCCTGATGGAAAGAAAACGCTCCGGTGAAACCCCGAATACACTGTTGCCGTCATCCGTTTGGAAATAGCAGCTATGTGGGGCGGGGTGGGCCTGTTGTAAGCCAAGCCAAGCGCTGAGAGTGGAGCCGCTGAAATGGGTAGAAAAACGCTGGGCTAAGTTGACCTGGTAGCAGTCGCCAGCGCGCAGATAGGCTTGGATCCGTGACAGGCTGGCCAAATAGGCTTGTTGCGTTTGTTCCGGCTTAAATGCCGACTCCAGGGCAAAGTTTTCTGCGCCGGTCGGTGTGCTGACGAGAGCGGCGTTAGGTGTGTTCTGGCTGGGAGCGTCTTTATACAGGTATGCCCAGGCAGTAAAGGGGGCGCAAGGTAATCCGTGTAATGCGGACCCTACTTCATAGGGCAGTATGCCTGCAACGAAACAGTATTCGTTTGCTAGCGCGTATTCTATGTTGGCTCGTAGCTCATGCAATTGTGACAATGACTGGGCGCTCAATACCGCATCCGGCTCACCGAGCCAGCGTAAGCTACCTTCAGATTGAAAAACGCAAGGGTAAGTCATGAGCTGCCAGAGTAAAATGAGGCGCTAGTCTACCCGCGTAATGCAACGATGCCCATTCTTGTTGCTGATGAGTAACGGTTATACCGCAGAACACAGGCCGCCATGGTCGCCTCGTTTTGGTGTCGTGATTACCGGCCTCTTCAAGGCAGGTCGTGGTGTGTTCATCGCCGGCAAGAGCAATGCGCAAAATAGCCAGCCCGCGGGTTTTATTATCTGCACTTTGCCAATACGAAGTGTGCCACTACCGTTTTGTTGCTGAGGCTAGCGGCGGGTGCGCTCGATAATAGCAATCGTGATCTGACTGAAGATTAACAAGGAATATTGGTGTCCCTTTCGTAGGGCCTAGTTCAATGCTGTGTCGATGATATCGCTGGTGGTACGATCCTTTTACACTGTGGTGCCTTAGGTGAGACGATTGTCAACAATTGCCCTTGAAGTCATTACTTTGAGGGCGTAAAGTCCAGCTCGGTCGTTGAAATTGTCAACAATCGGGCTATTTTATGTCTGTTGCTGTACCAGAATCCTCACGCACCTTGGCTGACCGGGTTTTTTCCCTGTTGCAGGATGATATTGTGCGTGGCGAGATCCCGCCCGGTTCCAAGGTCAGCGAGACCGAGTTGGCAGGCCGTTATGGCGTCAGCCGTGGCCCGCTCCGTGAAGCTATCCGCCGTCTTGAATCCCGCAAGTTACTCGAACGCGTTGTCCATGTGGGTACTCGTGTCGCGTCTCTGAGCTTTGACGACCTGATTGAAATCTACCATGTCCGTGAAGCTCTGGAAGGCATGGCTGCGCGCTTGGCGGCCGAGCAAATGTCAACGCAAGAAGTTGCGGGGTTATACGATGTGCTGGCTCAACATGAGCAGCAGCAAGACTTGCAGCAAGATACCGCCTATTTTCAGCGTGAAGGCGACCTGGACTTCCACTACCGCATTATTCAGGGCAGCCACAATGGCACCCTCAGCCAGATGCTGATCGGCGAGCTCTACCACTTGGTGCGCATGTACCGGTACCAATTCAGTTCCGTAGCGAATCGCCCGCAGAAAGCCCTTAATGAACACCGCCGTATCGTGGAGGCTATTGAGGCCCGCGATGGCGAGATGGCGGAGCTATTGATGCGCCGCCATATCAGCAGTGCCCGCAAAAACATTGAAAACCAATATGCCGCCCACAAGGCGGAAACTTTGAAATCGGATAACTAGGAGAACGCCATGTCAGCAAACCTGACCGCCGGCGGCCGCTTCCGCAAAGCGCTCGCGGAAGAAAAGCCCCTTCAAATTATGGGAACCATCAATGCCTATGCGGCAATGATGGCGGAACAGGTTGGTTATCGCGCTATCTACCTGTCCGGTGGTGGTGTGGCCAATGCCAGCTACGGCATGCCTGATCTGGGCATGACCAGCATGAACGACGTGCTGGAAGACGTGCGCCGTATCTCCAGTGCCGTGCAAACCCCTCTGCTGGTAGACATTGATACCGGTTGGGGTGGGGCGTTCAATATCTCTCGTACCGTGAAAGAAATGATCAAAGCGGGTGCTGGCGCTGTGCACTTGGAAGATCAGGTCGCCCAGAAACGCTGCGGTCACCGCCCGAATAAGGAAATCGTTTCCCAGGAAGAGATGGTCGACCGGGTTAAAGCTGCTGTCGATGGTAAGACTGATGATGATTTCTTCATCATTGCCCGAACTGATGCTTTCCAAAAAGATGGTTTGGAAGCGGCGATCGAGCGTGCACGCGCCTGTATTGACGCAGGAGCTGATGGTATTTTCGCGGAAGCCGTACACACCTTGGAAGACTACAAAGCGTTCAAGAAAGGTCTAGGTGATGCGCCGTTGTTGGCTAACATTACTGAATTTGGGGCCACTCCACTGTTCAGCCGTGAAGAGCTGGCCGAGGCAGGCGCGGATATGGTGCTGTATCCGCTGAGTGCTTTCCGTGCCATGAACAAGGCTGCATTGCAGGTGTATCAGAGCATCCGCGAACAAGGCCATCAAAAAGACGTGGTGGACATCATGCAGACACGTATGGAGCTGTACGATTTCCTCAATTACCACGATTACGAGCAGAAACTGGACGCACTCTTTGCCAAGGGTAAGGGTTAACAACCACCGTAAAGACCTGCTGCAGGAGTCGCTCAAATGCGGCTCTTGCAGTACATAGATTCCGCCAAGGCGGTTGAAAATAGATTTACAAGGAGACAAATCATGGCTGAAGCAAAAAAACTCGGCGGCGCAGGTTTGCGCGGTCAGGTCGCTGGTAAAACTGCACTTTCCACTGTGGGCGTTTCTGGCTCCGGCCTGACCTACCGCGGTTACGACGTTAAGGATTTAGCAGAAAACTGCGAATTTGAAGAAGTGGCGTACCTGATCCTTAAAGGCAAATTGCCAAATCAAGCGGAGCTGGATGCTTACAAAACCAAGCTTCAAGGTCTGCGTAGCCTGCCTGCAGAACTGAAAACGGTTCTGGAGCAAATTCCGAAAGATGCACACCCAATGGACGTTATCCGTACCGGTTGTTCCATGTTGGGTAACCTTGAGCAAGAAGATACTTCAGTGATGGGCGTATTCCCGACCCAGGAAGCTTGCGTCGATCGTATGCTGGCGTGTTTCCCGTCCATCATTTGTTATTGGTACCGTTTTAGCCATGACGGTGTGCGTATCGACGAAAACACCGGTGATGCTTCAATTGGTGCACACTTCCTGCACATGCTGCGCGGTGAGAAGCCCAATGAGTTGCATGAGCGCGTAATGAACGTGTCCTTGATCCTGTATGCAGAGCACGAGTTTAACGCCTCCACCTTTACCGCCCGTGTGTGTGCGTCAACCTTGTCTGACATCCACAGCTGTATTACCGGTGCCATTGGTACATTGCGTGGGCCGTTGCATGGCGGCGCTAACGAAGCGGCCATGGACATGATTGAAAAGTTCTCTGATGCAGATCATGCCGAGCAGGAAATGATGGGCATGCTTAAGCGCAAAGAGAAAATCATGGGCTTTGGTCATGCGATCTACACTGAATCTGATCCGCGTAACGCCATCATCAAAGAGTGGGCGGAAAAGTTGAGTCAGGACGTGGGCGACACTGTGCTCTATCCTGTCTCGGTGCGTTGTGAAGAGGTGATGTGGCGCGAGAAAAAACTGTTCTGTAACGCAGATTTCTTCCATGCCTCCGCTTATTTCTTCATGGGCATTCCCACCAAACTGTTCACGCCGATCTTCGTGATGAGCCGCCTGACCGGTTGGGCTGGCCATGTGATGGAGCAGCGTGCGGATAACCGCATCATTCGCCCAAGCGCGGATTATACCGGTGAAGAACTACGCCCGGTAACGCCAATCGCAGAGCGAGATTAAGCGCTTCATTTTGCGAGCATGACTTCCCGCGATAGGAGTAGGCTCCTGCGGGAAGTCATGCTCGCATCGCGAGTGCCGAATGTTTTACCCAAGATTTACCTAGACAAGAGATCCCCAGGCTATGAACACCGAATACCGCAAATCCCTTCCCGGCACAGAGCTGGACTATTTCGACACCCGTGCGGCGGTCGATGCGATCCAGCCTGGGGCCTATGCAAAACTTCCCTATACCTCACGAATTTTGGCAGAGCAGCTGGTGCGCCGTTGTGCACCGGTTGATCTGAACGATGCGTTGACGCAACTAATTGAGCGCAAGCGCGATCTGGATTTTCCTTGGTACCCAGCTCGGGTTGTCTGCCACGACATTCTCGGCCAAACCGCATTGGTAGACCTGGCCGGCCTGCGTGATGCCATCGCCGAGAAAGGTGGCGATCCGTCCCAGGTGAACCCGGTGGTGCCGACTCAGCTTATTGTGGATCACTCCTTGGCCGTTGAGCATCCCGGTTTTGAAGAAGGTGCATTTGAGAAAAACCGCGCGGTGGAAGAGCGTCGTAACGAAGACCGTTTCCATTTTATCAACTGGACTAAAACCGCCTTCGATAACGTGGACGTGATTCCGCCGGGTAACGGCATCATGCATCAGATTAACCTGGAGAAAATGTCTCCGGTGGTGCAAGTGCGCGATGGTGTGGCTTTCCCGGACACCTGTGTGGGCACCGATAGCCACACCCCCATGGTGGATGCACTGGGTGTGATTTCCGTGGGCGTGGGTGGTCTGGAAGCGGAAAATGTGATGTTGGGTAACCCGTCCATGATGCGTCTGCCGGATATCGTCGGCGTGGAAATGACCGGCAAGTTGCACCCAGGTATCACCGGTACTGACTTGGTGTTAGCCCTTACCGAATTCCTTCGTAAAGAGCGCGTGGTCGGCGCCTATCTTGAATTCTTCGGTGAAGGTGCGGACAGCCTGTCTGTTGGCGACCGTGCCACCATTGCCAACATGACGCCGGAGTACGGCGCCACTGCCGGCATGTTCTTTATCGATGATCAGACCATCGATTACTTGCGCCTTACCGGTCGTGAAGATGATCAGGTTGCCTTGGTTGAAAAATTCGCCAAAGAAACGGGCCTGTGGGCCGACAGTCTGAAAGAGGTGGAATACGAGCGCGTGCTGTCGTTCGATCTCGCTTCAGTTGGGCGTAACCTGGCTGGCCCGTCCAACCCGCACTCCCTGCTGCCTGTCTCTGAATTGAGTAGCCGTGGCATCGCCAAGGAGTGGAAGCAGGAAGAGGGTTTGATGCCTGATGGTGCGGTGATCATCGCGGCTATCACTAGCTGCACTAACACCTCCAACCCGCGCAATATTATTGGTGCTGGTTTGTTGGCACGTAATGCTAACAGGCTGGGTCTGATGCGTAAGCCCTGGGTGAAAAGCTCCTTGGCCCCCGGTTCTAAAACGGTAAAAATGTACCTAGAAGAATCCGGTTTGCTGCCTGAGCTGCAGCAACAAGGTTTTGATGTTGTCGCATTTGCCTGTACTACCTGTAACGGTATGTCTGGTGCATTGGATCCGAAAATCCAGAAAGAAGTGATTGAGCGTGACCTTTACTCCACCGCGGTGTTGTCTGGGAACCGTAACTTTGATGGCCGGATTCACCCTTACGCCAAGCAGGCCTTCTTGGCATCACCGCCGCTAGTGGTAGCTTATGCCATTGCCGGTACCATCCGTTTTGATATTGAAAAGGATGTGTTGGGCCATGACCAGGACGGCAACCCGATTATGCTTAAGGATATTTGGCCGTCGGATGAAGAGATTGATGCCATCGTGAAGTCGGCGGTTAAGCCTGAGCAGTTCCGCAAGACATACATCCCCATGTTTGAGAAGAAGGACGATGGTGTACGTGCGGCGAGCCCGCTGTACGATTGGCGTCCGCAGTCCACTTACATTCGTCGCCCTCCTTACTGGGAAGGCACCATGGCTGAGGCCCGTGCGCTGAAAGGCATGCGTCCATTGGCTGTGTTGCCGGACAACATCACTACGGACCATCTGTCGCCATCCAACGCGATCCTGCTGGACAGCGCAGCCGGTGCTTACCTAGACAAAATGGGCTTGCCGGAAGAGGACTTCAATTCCTACGCGACTCACCGTGGTGATCACCTAACGGCACAACGGGCCACGCTGGCTAACCCGAAATTGTTCAATGAAATGGTCAAGGATGAAGATGGCAATGTGATTCAGGGCTCCCTGGCTCGGGTTGAGCCAGAAGGGGAAGTGAAACGCATGTGGGAAGCCATTGAAACCTACATGGCGCGTAAGCAGCCGCTGATCATCATCGCAGGCGCCGATTACGGTCAAGGCTCGTCCCGTGATTGGGCGGCTAAAGGGGTGGCGTTAGCCGGGGTGGAAGCCATCGTTGCCGAAGGCTTCGAGCGTATTCACCGCACTAACTTGATCGGTATGGGTGTGATGCCTTTGCAGTTTGAAGAAGGTACTACTCGCAACACCCTTAACATTGACGGCACCGAAACCTTTGATGTGGAAGGGACGCCGGCGCCCCGCGCCAAGTTGACGCTGATCATGCACCGCGCCAACGGTGACGTTGAGCGTATCCCTGTGCTCTGCCGTTTGGATACGGCAGAAGAAGTGTCCGTGTATTGCGCGGGTGGCATCCTACAGAAATTCGCAAATGAATTTATGGAAGAAGCAGGCTGATTCGCCGCCCTTGCCAGTAGACGTTTGTCTGTCAGCCAACCTGCCCCTTAAGCAAGGGCCAGGTTGGCCATAGTAAGCGCCCTAACGGCCGATAAATTCTCAAACCCCGGCTGTTTAGCTCCGGGGTTTTTTGAAGGAGCAAAACTATGCCTCACGCACCACAGATAAAAATCCCCGCCACCTACATGCGCGGGGGCACCAGTAAAGGTGTTTTTTTCAGCCTGAAAGACCTGCCCGAAGCGGCACAGGTTGCTGGAGATGTGCGCGACAAAATCCTGTTACGGGTGATCGGTAGTCCCGATCCTTATGGCAAGCACACCGATGGTATGGGGGGCGCGACCTCCAGCACCAGTAAATCGGTGATTCTGGCCAAAAGCGAAAAAGCGGACCACGACGTGGATTACCTGTTTGGTCAGGTTTCCATCGATAAGCCCTTTGTGGATTGGAGTGGCAACTGTGGCAACCTGACCGCGGCAGTGGGGTCTTTTGCCATTAGCAACGGCTTGGTTGCAGCGGATCGGATACCGGAAAACGGTATTGCCGAAGTGCGTATTTGGCAGGTTAACATTCAGAAAACGATTGTTGCCCATGTTCCCGTTACCAATGGCGAAGTACAGGAAACCGGTGATTTTGAGCTGGACGGTGTGACTTTCCCCGCGGCTGAAGTAAAAGTGGACTTCATGGATCCGGCAGACGGGGAGGGCGCCATGTTCCCCACCGGTAATGTGGTTGATGAGCTTGAAGTTCCAGGTGTAGGAACCTTTGCGGCGACCATGATCAACGCCGGTATCCCGACGGTTTTCGTTAACGCCGAAGATATCGGGTACAACGGTACCGAGCTGCAGGGTGACATCAACGAAAATAGGGAAGCGCTGCAAACCTTTGAGACCATTCGCGCCTACGGCGCTAAACGTATGGGCCTCATCGACAACATAGAAGAAGCCGAGGCACGCCAGCATACCCCGAAAATAGCGTTTGTCTCCAAGCCCAAGAGCTACTCCTCCTCCAGCGGCAAGCAAATTGAAGAAGGGGATATCGATCTGCTGGTTAGAGCCTTGTCCATGGGCAAGTTGCATCATGCCATGATGGGTACCGCAGCCGTGGCCATCGCCTGTGCCTCCGCAGTACCCGGCACATTGGTGAACCTGGCAGCCGGCGGCGGTGAGCGCGATAGCGTTACCTTCGGCCACCCCTCCGGTACATTGCGGGTTGGGGCAGGGGCTAAACAAGTGAATGGTCAGTGGACCGCCACTAAAGCCAGCATGAGCCGTAGTGCGCGTGTGCTGATGGAAGGCAATGTCCGAATTCCCGGTGACAGTATCTAGTTAGCATTGACGGCATGGCGGATATGATGGCGGATATGGATGCCTATTCATATTCGCCTGTTTAATCGTATAGCGCCCTTTTCATGCCAACCAACCCTTGACCCTGTGCCACCTGTAGGGCGACTCTAAACGCCAACCCATTGAGGGGAGGCTTCTACATGCCCAGCAATACCGACCAGAATCTACGACCCGATTACGATCAGGAAATTCAGGCTATTGTGGACTATGTCCGTGATTATCAGGTGGTCTCCGCCGAAGCTTGGCAAACTGCTCATATCTGTTTGCTAGATACCCTTGGCTGTGGGTTGCTGGCCTTGCGTTTTCCAGAATGTACCAAACACCTTGGGCCGATAGTGCAGGGCACAATAGTGCCTCATGGTGCGCGTGTGCCTGGTACACCTTACCGCTTGGATCCGGTTAAAGCCGCCTGGGACATAGGTTGCATGGTGCGCTGGCTGGATTACAACGACACTTGGCTTGCCGCTGAGTGGGGGCACCCTTCGGACAATATTGGCGCAATTCTCGCTGTGGCGGACTATCTATCCCAAAAACGGGTTGCTGAGGGCCGACCGCCTTTAACCATGGGCGTGGTGCTTGAATCTATGATCAAGGCCCATGAGATTCAAGGGGTGTTGGCACTTGAGAATTCGTTCAATCGCGTTGGGCTGGATCATGTATTGTTGGTGAAGGTTGCGTCCACGGCGGTGGTGTCATACCTGATGGGCGCTAACCGAGAGCAAATGCTTTCTGCTGTCTCCCATGCTTGGGTCGATGGCCAGGCGCTGCGAACGTATCGCCATGCTCCGAATGCGGGATCACGCAAATCATGGGCTGCTGGGGACGCCACTAGCCGAGCTGTGCGCCTTGCTGATATCGCCTTACGTGATGAAATGGGCATACCCGGCGCCCTAACCGCCCCCCAGTGGGGTTTTTATGATGTGTTGTTCAGCAAGAGCAACAAAGATCAGGCAATCAAACCACGCGAGACGCGCCAGTTCCGTTTGCAGCGTGATTACGGTTGCTACGTAATGGAAAATGTTCTTTTCAAGGTTCGCTTTCCGGCGGAATTCCACGCCCAAACAGCCTGCGAAGCGGCGGTATTGCTTCATCCGAAGGTAAAAGAGCGCTTGAATGATATTGAGCGAATTGAGGTGACTACCCATGAATCTGCAATTCGAATCATTTCCAAACAAGGGCCATTAGCGAATCCCGCGGACCGGGACCATTGCTTGCAATACATGATCGCCGTTGCGTTGATCATGGGCGATCTCAGCGCTGAGTACTACGAAGACGTTTTTCATGCCAATAACCCGATGATCGATACGCTTCGGGACAAAATGCAGATCATTGAAAGTGCTGATTACACTCGCGATTACCTGAACCCGGCTAAACGCTCCATTGCCAATGCCATTCAGATTTTTTTCAAGGACGGAACCCAAACAGAAGTAGTTTCCATAGAATATCCTATCGGTCACCGCCGCCGCAGGGAGGAGAGTATCCCTGACTTAATGAGCAAGTTTCACCAGAATGTTTTGACCTGCTTCCCGCCAACACGAGCGAACCGCATTCTGGATACCTGTAAGAGCCGTGAGCGGCTGACAACAAAATCGGTGCATGAATTCATGAACATCTTAGCGTTATAACCGCCGAGTAGCTGTGCCGCTCGCGGCGTGCCCCCTTTTACCGCGCTACAACGCCGCTATTACAGCGGCTTGCGTGTAAGCAAAATTTATTGGGTGGCAGGGGCGCTTTGCAGAAGGGAGGCATCTCAATAAGGTATGACCCGCCCCTTGAAACATAAGCATACGGGTATATCTGCATTCAGAGAGGCTCACTCAGCGGGTGAAACAGCACTGTGGAGTTCGGCAACCGATATTTGTTAGGGCGAGATCATAGTATGGCTGACGCCTAGAAGAGCTCACCACCCCATGGGTAATGAAAATCTGGTGTCGGCGCAGAGGGGCTGCCGCCACTAATATGCTAGCAGTTTATGAGGGCTATCATCGTAATGTATCGCTTGCAGGCCCGCTGCCCACGGCGGGACTGACTACTGCAGCCGCCGCTTCAGCCCCTTCATCGCCAATACCCGCGTACTAATTTCCTCGATCGAAAGCTCCGTTGCATCCAAATAGGGAATATTATGCTTGTTGTACATGGCTTCCAGTGCTCGTAATTCCATATCACACTGACGCGGAGAGGCATATTTGCTACCGGCTTTGCGCTCGCTACGGATGGCGCTCAGGCGGTCGGCATCGATGGTGAGGCCGAACAGTTTATGCTTGTGCTCCATCAGAGCTTTGGGGAGGCGCAGGTCGTCGAAATCATCTTCGGTGAGCGGGTAGTTGGCGGTGAACAGGCCGAATTGCAACGCTAGGTAAAGGCATGTCGGGGTTTTGCCGGAGCGCGAAACGCCGATGAGGATGATGTCGGCCTGGTCATAATGCCGAGTGCGTGCGCCGTCGTCATTATCCAGGGCGAAATGCACCGCGTTAATGCGGATGCGATAAGACTCGGCATCGCGAATGGCGTGGCTTTGGTTGATTTTGTGACTGGAACGCACCCCAAGCTCGTCTTCAAGGGGCCGTAGGAAGGCGCCAAACAAGTCGAGAATCAGGGCGTCACAGCCGTGCAGTATGGCGCGGTGATCAGTGTTTACCAGCGTGGAAAACACTACTGGCTTAGCGCCATCTTCTTTTGCGGCTTTGTTGATACGAGCCACCGCTTCACGAGTTTGCTCATCGGATTGGACGAAAGGCAGAGTCACCTGAATAAATTCGATGCTGCCGAATTGGCTAAGCATGCTGTGACCCAAGGTTTCTGCGGTGATACCGGTACCATCGGAAAGGTAAAAAGCGGTTCGTTTCATTGTGTTTGCCGTTTCTTTTACCGTAGGAGCGGAGCGCCTCTGCCCGGTTAGGGGCTGGTCGTGGAAAGTGTGATGTTCATGACTTAAGCGCCGCTCCTGCAGAGGGTAAGTCTTTGTTTTGAATGGATCCAGTCTAGACGCTGAGTTGGCGTGCGGCCAGTGCTATCTGACAGTGTTGGCTGATTTGACAGACGTCTAAGTCGCCATGGTTCGTCTGGATAGGGCGCGAGTCATACTCGCTGCCTGACAATTCTAGCAGAGCAATAGTTTTCTTTATTTTCAAAGAGATAGCGCTCCGTAACGGTGTGTGCCAATGGTCTGGACAGAGTATTGACCCAACTCCTACCCAAATACCGTGTAAATCTGAAAGAGGGGGCAGGCAAACTGCCGTGGTTTTGAGTAGAATGTCCGCTCGATTTGAGCCGGCACCTTGTGCTGCGCCTGCATTCAGGCGTTATCGGCACAAGGTGTGCCGACCTGCTTTGGCTAACAAACCAACCGGTAATACGTAAAAGGAGACGACCTTGGCGGAATATGTAGTCTGGTTTCAGGACCTGGGAAAAGATGACGTTGAGCACGTAGGTGGCAAGAACGCATCCTTAGGTGAAATGATCAGCAATCTGTCGGCAGCGGGTGTCTCCGTTCCAGGCGGCTTTGCCACTACCGCTGAAGCCTTCCGTGAGTTTCTTGAGCACAACAACCTGACCCAGAAAATCAACGAAGCGTTGTCTGCGCTGGACGTTGAAGACGTGGTCGCACTGGCAAAGACGGGTGAAGAGATCCGCCAGTGGGTAGTTGATGCTCCGTTCCAGCCTGAGCTGGACAAGGCGATTCGTGATGCGTACGCCCAGATTGGCGAAGGCAACGCAGACCTGCCAGTGGCCGTGCGCTCTTCAGCGACCGCGGAAGATCTGCCCGATGCGTCTTTTGCCGGCCAGCAGGAAACCTTCTTGAATATTCGTGGCGTAGACAGCGTCATGATTGCGGTTAAAGAGGTTTTCGCCTCATTGTTTAACGACCGCGCCATCAGCTACCGCGTTCACCAGGGTTTTGATCATAAGCTCGTTGCTCTGTCTGCCGGTGTGCAGCGCATGGTGCGTTCCGAAACGGGCGCTGCGGGTGTGATGTTCTCCATGGACACCGAATCCGGCTTCAAGGATGTGGTGTTCATTACCGCGTCCTACGGCTTAGGTGAAATGGTCGTGCAGGGTGCGGTTAACCCGGATGAATTCTACGTTCACAAGAAAACCTTGCTGAACAAAAAACCTGCTGTGCTACGCCGCAATTTGGGCAGCAAGATGCAGAAAATGATTTACGGTGCCGAAGGCAGCGCGGGCAAGTCCGTTAAAATCGTGGATGTGGACAAAGACGATCGCATCCGCTATTGCCTGACTGATGAACAAATCGAGGATTTGTCCCGCCAGGCGATCGAAATCGAAAAACACTACGGCATGCCCATGGATATCGAATGGGCGCTGGATGGCGACGATGGCAAGCTGTATATCGTTCAGGCGCGTCCGGAAACCGTGAAAAGCCGTTCCGATGTGAACGTTATGGAACGCTACCTGCTTAAGCAGACTGGTAAAGTGCTGGTTGAAGGGCGCTCCATTGGCCAGCGCATCGGCGCGGGTAAAGTGCGCATTGTTACCAGCATCAAGGAAATGGATAAGGTCCAGCCTGGCGATGTGCTGGTAACCGATATGACCGACCCGGATTGGGAACCGGTGATGAAGCGCGCTGCGGCTATTATTACCAACCGTGGTGGGCGTACTTGCCACGCGGCGATTATCGCCCGTGAACTGGGTGTGCCGGCCATCGTGGGTTGTGGCGATGCTACCGAGCTTCTAAAAGATGGCCAGGAAGTAACGGCCTCCTGTGCAGAAGGGGATACCGGCAAGATTTATGAAGGCCAGCTGGCGTTTGATATTCAGCGAAACTCCATCGAATCTATGCCCTCACTACCGTTCAAGATCATGATGAACGTGGGCAATCCGGATCGTGCCTTTGATTTCGCTGGTTTACCGAACCAGGGTGTGGGCCTTGCTCGTCTTGAATTCATTATCAACCGCATGATCGGTGTGCACCCGAAAGCGTTGCTGAATTACGATTCCATGCCCAACGATGTTAAGCAAAACGTCGACAAACGCACTGCGGGTTACGGTGATCCGGTAGATTTCTATGTGGAAAAATTGGTTGAGGGCGTGTCTACGCTGGCAGCGGCTTTCCACCCGGAGAAGGTGATCGTGCGTCTGTCGGACTTCAAGTCCAATGAATACGCGAACCTGATCGGTGGCAAGCTGTACGAGCCTGAAGAAGAGAACCCGATGTTAGGCTTCCGCGGCGCTAGCCGTTACATCAGCGAAAACTTCCGCGATTGTTTCGAGCTTGAATGCCGGGCCATGAAGAAAGTCCGTGATGAAATGGGCTTTACCAATGTGGAACTCATGGTGCCATTCGTGCGTACAGTGGGCGAAGCGGAGCAGGTTATCGACTTGCTTGGTCAAAATGGCCTTAAGCGCGGTGAAAATGGCTTGCGCGTCATTATGATGTGCGAGTTGCCGACCAACGCCTTGTTGGCTGATGAGTTCCTCCAGCACTTCGATGGCTTCTCCATCGGTTCCAACGATCTCACGCAGCTAACTCTGGGGCTGGATCGTGACTCCGGCATTGTTAGCCATTTGTTTGATGAGCGCGATCCGGCGGTCAAGAAGCTGCTGAAGATGGCCATTGATGCCTGTAATGAGCAGGGCAAGTACATTGGTATTTGCGGCCAGGGGCCGTCAGATCATCCGGATCTGGCCAAATGGTTGATGGAGCAGGGCATCTCGTCTGTATCCCTTAACCCGGATTCGGTACTGGATACTTGGTTCTATTTGGCCGAGAAGCACGGTAACTAATGCCTGCTTGACCGGCTGGCCATGACGCAGCACAGTAAAAAGCCCGCGAAAGCGGGCTTTTTACGTTGTGGGTTGCTGAGCGTTGGGTGTTTTGCCGCAGCCACGCTGACACCGCGTAGGGGTTTAATTCTGTGTGTTGAGAGGGGCCGATGTTTCATCGATTGATCAAAATAATAGATCTTTATGATGGTTTGCGAATGCCAGTGAAGCTGGGCCGTAAAGAGCTGCTGTTGATTCATGAGGACGGGCGAACCTGGTTAATGCAGCGACGTTGCCCCCACGCGGATTTTCCTCTGGATCGCTGTACGGTGATAAATGAACAGTTGCGTTGCCCAGGACACGGGCTGACGTTTTCTCTGCGCAGTGGCAAGTGTGAGACGGCGGCCTATCAACTGGAATCATTTCGAATTGATTACGATGGGCAGTGGTTAGGGGTAGAGGTCTAAGTGGCGTTCCCGTGGCTGTATGATTTGTCGATTTTTAGATTAATCAGGCCTACGTCGTAATAATTAAACTCAGGTCTGTTGCATTTTGTATGGTCGGATTAGCCTGAAAGGCGTAATCGAGCAAGGGGGGGCTGTTAGCCAAAAATCGTGCTTGAGACATTGCGATGGCTAGGCCGCCTATCGAGATGCAAACACCGTTTCGTCCCCCTGCTGGGCCACGAACTGGTGAGCATAGCGCTGGCGCAACTGCTTCACTTTCTTCACGTAGGCTTGGGTTTCCTTGAACGGCGGAATGCCGCCATAGCGTCGCACATTGCCTTCACCGGCGTTGTAGGCGGCCAGGATGTGGTCGAGCTCGGAAAACTTGCCTTTTAGGTAAGCAATGAATTGGGTGCCGCCGGCAATATTAGCCCTGGGGTCAAAGGGGTTGTTGACCTTCAAATAAGCGGCGGTTTCTGGCATCAGTTGCATAAGGCCTTGAGCGCCAACCCGAGAAATGGCATTGCGGTTGAACAGTGACTCTGCATGGATAACCGCCTTGACCAGCGCTGGTTCTACGCGGAAGCGAGTGGCTGCTTGGGTGATCAGGGTGTCGTACTGGTCACGCTGGGCATTGGAGAGTACACGCGGGATATCGCTCCAGCCTTTACGCACCGATAGGAAGGTATATTGCGGGCCGACCTGTCCCTGAGCCTGGTCAGTGAACAGAATCGTGCCATCCGAGGCGCGGTATTTATAGATACTGTCGGCAAGCGCACCGTCGCTGGCGATTATGCCGCCTGCCAATAGGGCCCCAGGCAGCCAAGATTTAATGGATAAAACCCGCATTGAAGCCTGTCCCCCTTTTCAGGTGCGTCGGAATGCTTGAAGGGCACCACGCACACCGTTATTTTTTGTTTTCTATCGATCCGTCTTAACGTTACCCCATGATAACGTCATTCTTTTTTCTTTCTGGCCAGCATCAGACGAATTGACCGCACTGGCCGCTAAACGTAGCAAAATTCTGGCCGGGCATCATACTATTGGCTGGTTGTGTCCCAAGTGCGTCAACGCACAGTTCTGTGCCGGCGCCGTCTTGCTGACAAGGAGAGCAAATGTTTCCTGAGTATCTGGAACCGTGGATGAACAACGCCATCGCCTGGCTGGAGCTGATTTTTTTGCTCCTCACCTTGTTGGTTATATTGGTTGCAGCAGGGTTTTGGTTGCAGGACCGGTTCTTTCAAAAACGTCACGCCATTCGCAGAAATTATCCGCTCATAGGGCGTTTTCGCTATTTTTTTGAGACTCTTGGCGAATTTTTCCGTCAGTACTTTTTCGCGATGGATCGCGAGGAGCTACCTTTCAACCGGGCGCAACGTACCTGGGTATATCGGGCCTCAAAAGACTTGAGTAATACCATGGCGTTTGGCTCTACTAAGCAAATTGGTGCTGGGCGAGTCATTTTTATGAATTGTCCATATCCGACGTTGGAAAAAAACGCCGCTAAAACCCTGCCGCTGATGATTGGCCCCCACTGCGACCAACCCTATGCGGCGCCCAGTTTCTTTAATGTGTCAGGGATGAGCTTTGGTGCCTTGTCGCGCCCAGCGGTGCAGGCATTGTCTCATGGGGCCGCCATTGCTCATTGCTGGATGAATACAGGGGAGGGCGGATTATCCCCCTATCATCTAGAAGGCGGTTGTGATGTGGTTTTTCAGGTTGGCACCGCCCGTTATGGTGTACGAGATGCTGACGGAAAGCTGGATGACGAGCGCTTAGCTGCCATTGCCGCTCGGCAACAGGTGAAAATGATTGAGATCAAACTCAGCCAAGGTGCCAAGCCCGGTAAGGGGGGCATTTTGCCCGCCGATAAAGTGACCCAAGAGATTGCCGCTATCCGTGGCATTCCTGCCGGGCAGGCTTCTATCAGCCCCAATGGTCAGCCGGGGGTGAACAGCGCGGATGATTTGCTGGATTTGATTGCCCATGTGCGCAAAGTCAGCGGCAAGCCTACGGGTATAAAGTGTGTGCTTGGCGCCTGGTCATGGGTGGAAGACTTGTTTCTGGCCATTCATGAGCGGGGGATGGAATCTGCCCCTGATTTTATCACCATTGATAGTGGCGATGGCGGCACTGGCGCGGCACCTATGTCCTTGATGGATGACGTAGGGTTGTACTTAGCTGAATCCTTACCGTTGCTGGTAGATTTGCGCGATGGTTATGGGCTAACGGATCGTATTCGTATTATTGCTTCAGGCAAACTGATTACTCCCAGCATGGTGGCCTGGGCGATAGCCGTAGGGGCGGATTTCTGTGTGTCTGCTCGGGGTTACATGTTCGCGCTGGGCTGTGTTCAAGCGCTCCAGTGCAACCGTAATACTTGCCCCACCGGTGTCACAACGCATAATCCACGGCTACAGAGAGGTCTGATACCAGCAGAGAAATCCCTGCGCGTGGCGCATTTCCATAACAATCTGGTTAAGGAAGTGGAAACCATTGCTCACTCCTGTGGCGTCACCGAACCACGCGAGTTACGCCGCTATCATGCGCGTATGCTCAGCAGTAACGGTGAATCCATCCCGTTGGACCGTTTGTGGCCGCCGGTCGAACCTGGCATTTATCTGCGTGAAGGGCGGCCCAGTGAAAAGCAGCCTTTTATGCGTTGGCAGGGCATCGGCACCGGCCCGTAATTGCCCGTGGCTATAAGAGAGATCAAGCGGTTGCGTTGGTGCTGATTGCGACAGCTGTCACAATGAATAAAACACGAAGGAGTATTCAGTGACCACAGAATTTGATCTTGTTGTAATTGGTGCCGGTTCAGGCGGCGTGCGTGCAGCGCGGATGGCAGCATCCCATGGCGCTAACGTGGCTATTATTGAGGAACGCTTCTTTGGTGGGACCTGTGTAAATGTGGGATGCGTCCCTAAAAAATTGTTCTCTTACGGTAGCCATTTTCCGCAGGAGTTTGCCTTGGCGGAAGATTATGGCTATAGCGTAAAAGGGTGGGATTTTGACTGGGCCACATTACGCGACAACAAAAGCCGGGAAATTAGCCGGTTAAACAGTATTTATCAGCGCATTCTGAACCAGGCTGGGGTGACGATTTTTGAAGGCCACGGGCACGTGCTGGGTGAGGGCAAGGTCTCAGTCGGTGAGATAACGCTATCGGCTCGCCATATCGTTGTGGCCGTGGGTGGCAAGCCTTTCGTTCCAGATTTTCCCGGCCGTGAGCATGTGCGTATTTCCGATGATCTGTTCTATCTCGACACACTTCCCAAGCATGTTGCCGTGGTGGGCGGGGGCTATATCGCCACTGAATTTGCCGGCATCTTGCATGGCTTGGGCTGTAAGGTCACTCAAGTCTACCGTGGCGATCTGTTCCTGCGCGGTTTTGATGACGACATTCGCGGCTTTATTGCCGAGCAGATGGAAGAGCAGGGCGTCACGCTGAAGTTCAATGCAGACATCGCCAGCATTGAGAACAGCGAGGGAGAGAAGCGCGTTACCTATAAAAATGGTGAGCGTGGGGTGTTTGATGAAGTGTTCTATGCCACCGGTCGTATACCCAAGCTGGATGATCTGTTTGCCGAAGGTGCTGCTCCGGCAATGACTGACGCCGGGGCCATCAAGGTAGATGAGGGTTTTGCTACCAGTGTGCCAGGCTTGTATGCGCTTGGTGATGTCATTGATCGAGTGCAGTTGACGCCGGTGGCATTGGCGGAAGGCATGTGGCTGGCCGCTCAACTTTATGGGCAACAAAAGCCGGAAGCGACCATGGATTACCATAATATTGCCACCGCCGTGTTCAGTCACCCGAATATCGGTACGGTGGGCATGACGCAGGAGCAAGCGTTGGCCCAGGTGCCTGCGGTGCGCGTCTACAAGAGTGCGTTCCGGCCCATGCGGTACACGCTGGGTGACAAACACGCACGCTCACTGATCAAGTTGATTGTGGACGATACGACCGACAAGGTACTTGGCCTGCATATGGCCGGCGAAGACTCTGCAGAAATTACCCAGGGCTTTGCTGTGGCCATTAAGATGGGAGCCACTAAGGCGGATTTTGATGCCACCGTGGGAATTCACCCCACTGCCGCTGAGGAGTTGGTGACTTTACGCCAGGGCGTGCGTATTACGGCCTGACTAGTGACGCCGCTAGCTCAATCTACGAAAACCCAGGGTGATTATTCAACGGCGTGTCAGCGCTATTGGAATGCCGTCGGTGGCTACTGGCACGTTGCTGGTTTCCCCGGCCGCTGATGGCCATCCGGTATCGAATAGCGATAGCTAAGCAATACCGGCTTTTAGTCGCATGTCAGTAAAAAGTTCAGACCGATGTATTTATGCATTTTGCCCCATAGGGGAGCCGGATAATAGGGGGCGCCTTGTGTCTGTGACGTTCGAGGCTGAATCGTTCTGACTGAAATGAGAGCGAGCCTTCAGCCTTTAAAGCAACGAGAGCATCGAGGTGGAATATCGTGTTTACCGTTAACGATATTCATGGCACCCGGTGAGGCAAAGCAAATACATTTGTCGTGTGGGGCGTAGTCACGTTTGTTTTGAGTGTTTTTTAATCGAACTGTAACTTGCGCGTGGGTGATAACGGTTTGCGAGTTCCGCCCAATGGTTATTAACCAAGTTATCCACAGTTTCTGTGGACAGTCTTCGCCGCAGTGTAAAGCGGTCACTTTGGTACTGTGAGTGGCTTTGCAGGCTGTGTATGATTCGACAACGCCGATACCTGCTGTTTAAGGAGAACAAGGAATGCGTAGAGTGGTGTTCAATCAGAAAGGGGGCGTGGGGAAATCCAGCATTACCGTCAACCTTGCCGCCATCAGCGCGTCGGAAGGCAAGCGCACCCTAGTTGTCGATCTGGATCCACAGTGCAACGCCAGCCAATATTTATTGGGCATGGAAGCGTACAGCGATGGTCATGGTCCGAAACCCAATATCGGCACCTTCTTTGCGCAAACCCTGTCGTTTCGCCTAAAAGAAAAAGATCCTCGCGATTACGTACACGCTACCCCGTTCGAGAATCTGTTTGTGCTGCCCTCGGATGGTGAGCTGGGAGAAATCGAGCACATGCTCGAATCCAAGCACAAAATCTATAAATTGCGCGGCTTGCTGAAGACCTTGTCAAAAGATTATGACGAGATTTTTGTCGATACGCCGCCAGCCTATAACTTCTATACCCTTTCCTCGCTGATTGCTGTGGACAGGGTGTTGATTCCGTTCGATTGCGATGCTTTTTCTCGTAAAGCCCTGTACACCTTGCTGGAAAATATTCAGGAAGCGCGTGAAGACCATAATGACGAACTTCAGGTAGAGGGAATCGTGGTCAATCAATATCAGCCCCGCGCTCGCTTGCCCCAAGAGTTGGTCGCATCACTTGAAGAAGAAGGCTTGCCGATCCTCACTAACAAGCTATCGAGTAGTGTGGTGATGCGCGAATCCCACGAGCAAGCTACGCCATTAGTGAACATGCAGCCACGCCATAAGCTTACCGAAGAATATCGGGCGTTATTCCGGGAAATCAGTGCCAGTTAACCCCTTTCGACTGGAGGCCCGGCGTAGGGCCGGGCGGATTCTTCGTTCTGCCACGGCGACCCGCTGGCTGGTTCAGGCGGTATTTAATCGCTCAGATCGGCTTAAGGGGCGACTGGGAGAGACCTTCAGTGACCTGATTTTGTTGGCCTCCTTACTGCGTGACTGGGTGACAGGCCGGTACAAGAATGTTCCCTGGGGCAGCTTGCTGACGATTGCTGCGGCGCTGGTTTATTTCTTGATGCCGTTGGATGCAATTCCCGATCTGGTTGTTGCGCTGGGGCTAATGGATGACGTCGCGGTGATATCGCGAGCGTTGACGCTCACTCGTAGTGATCTAGAGCGTTATCAGCAATGGCGCAATGAGCAAGAACGTTAGCGCCTTTTCTCAGACGCCGCGTTTCTATAGAGGGGTACGTGGCAGGATTGTCGTTATTGGCAATCAAAATCACTTTCCATATTACTTTCCATAGGCGATGCGCATTGCGGGTGCTTTAGGCCGTGCCCTGCGGATCTTCCGGACTGGTCGGCGCCGCGGTTCTGTGTTTTTCAATGGATGCACCCTATTCCCTACTGAACGGCTGTTGCCTCACCTTATTGAGCTTCCATAGCCGTGGGGGCTGTCACTTGCTCAACCGTTCAACCCGTTGTGGCTATTAGTCGCGGGCGCCTATTTTTTGCTACTTTATATGCTATTGTTTTGTGGTGTAGGTCAGGAGATGGGCTGGTCTGCTAACTGAATAACGTCATAATAACTGACTAACAACAATAGTGATTATTAGGGAGCAGCTATGAGAAAGCGTCTTCTGGGGTCTCTCATTGCGATGGTATTGCTGCCAATGCAAGGGCTTGCAGCCATTAGCAATGCGACACTCGAGGATTTTGAGTTGGCGCTGTGGAAAGTACGTTCCGATTTTCACATGTTGACCGTGATGGCGGGCAGCAAAACCTATATTTCAAATCTTGACGGTGCCATTACCCGAGCTCAATCGGGAATGGATACCCTGCGCAGGGACGCGGAAGGTAGCGAAGAGCGCAAATTGGTTGCTGACCTTACGCGCCACTGGGATATTTTCAAACCTGCAGCTCAGGGCAACACCATGGCTGAGCAAGGGTTTACCCGTACTTACACGATTCAAGATGTGAACGAAACGGCGGCAGAAATGAGCCAACGCATTGAGTCATTCAGCGGGGCGACAGAAGGCGAATACGATGATGTTCGTGCACTTTCGGCTTACCTGCAGAGGATGACCTCAGAATATCTGAATGTGGCAGCGGATCCGGGCGGGGGCATGGCCTCTGGTGCTGATGTCAATCGTATCGAATTCAAGGATGCGGTTCCTAATTTCGAAGGTATGTTGGCAGCAGCCAAAAAAAATCATGCAGACGATGAAGCCCTTAGTCGCGCTCTTAATCAGACTGGCGTGAAATGGATGTTTATTCGCGAATCTATGGTCAAGTTTTATGAGAACGCGGTGCCTTATCTCATTTACCGTTACACGAATCAAATGGTCGAGACCATGAGCCAAGCGATCAATCTGGCGTCAACCGATGTAGAAATAGAAAAGCCCAGTTTTGGGCCTGTTGAATAAGGTGCTAAGTGCGGCAGTGTTGTAAACCCTCGCATTTATGCGGGGGTTTTGTCTTTAAGAATGGCGCTTCACAATCTGACGGGGGAGTACGGAGTGAAGAAAAAAATTCGGCATAGCCTAGTCGCGGCATTGTTTCTGGTGTCAGCGGGAACCCAGGCAGCAATGTCCGCCACAGAGTTGGCGCAGGTTCAGGCGGATGCTTGGCGGGTTCGTATGGGGTTTCACATGCTTTCCATACGCGGAGATAACCCAGAGGATCGCGAAGCACTCAAGGCGCTGTTAGCGGATGGCCGGCAGCATCTGGACGCGCTTGCGTTGCAAGCGACGCCTGAACAAAAGGAAACCGTGGCACAGCTCCAGGCATCCTGGACAGCGCTTAGCAAACGAGCATTGGATAATCCGTTGGCCTCACTGGGATACGCAGATTACCGTGCCATGAGCGAAATCAATACGACCACCTTGGCGGTGGACTCATTGGTGAACAACGCAGAGCCGACAGGGGACGATCGTTATCAGGATATCAGCGAGCTATCTGTGGCCATGCAGCGCTTGGCTAGTGAATATGCTGCGCTGGCAGCATTTCCCTCAGCGGGCCTGAAAACGGGCACAGGGTTGCCGTCTATGGATTTTGCTGCGCAAGCTCTCGCTATTGATGAGATCTTGGATGAGTTGCAAGGCAAATATGCTGGCGATGAAAAGGCCCGTGAAGTGCTAGCATTTATCGATCAGCGTTGGGCCTTTGTGCGTAAATCCATTCCCGGTATGGATGACCCGAATACGCAGAAAATTCCTTACCTTTTTTATCGCTACGCGACACAAATGGCTGAACACGTGAGCGAACTGCTGGCTCAGCCATAAGCGCTGCTGTGATTTATCACCTGGCGGCGCCGCTATGCTGAGCGCGCCGCCAACCAGTCAGCGCTGATGCGCCAGGCATGGGAAGGTGCTTTCGAACCGCAAAAAGCGCCTGCGTGTCCGCCAGGTACTTCCTCGAAGCGTTTTTCTTTGCTGCCGACAAGTTGGATGATATCCCGTGCGGCTCGAAGACTGACAATGTTGTCGGTAATGCCTGCAAAAGCGAGCAAATCCTGCTGAATGGATGAGAAATCCACGCTGCGGCCGCCGATGTGGATTTTGCCTTTGGCCAGACTATTGGCAAGAAGCATTTTCTCGATAACCTCACGCACCACCGCACCAGGATAATCGACCATGTCGTTAAACCACTGCCCCATGGTCATGTACTCGGTGACGTATTCTCGGTCACCGATATTGCGGATCAGATCCATGTAGGCCTGCACCACTCCTGGAGGGTTGGTCATCTTGAATCCAAGTGCCAGGAGGCTGGCAGGGATATGGAATAGCTTATCACTGAGCGGTTCAAGACGAATCTTAAACCGGTCATGGAGCTGCATGGCAGGGATAGCCGCCAGCCCTAAGGCCTTGCCGAAAAGGCCGCTTTTGTGAAAATTCACGGGGCTGGCAATGGTAATCAGGCTACGCACCGGCGCATCACTGTGGCCGCCTAGATACATTAGGCACAGCAGTCCGCCCATGCAGTAGCCCATCATGTTGATGGTTTCGGTCTGCGCATGTTTTCGCACTGTTTCAACTGCAGAGGGCAACCAGCGATTGACGTAGGTGTCCAAATTTAGGCTGCAGTCGGTATCTGAAGGCTTTCCCCAGTCAACCAGATAGACCTCATAACCATGAGCCATAAGATAACGGACCATGGATCGGTTTGGCATCAAATCGTAGGTCCAGCAATGAATACCCAGCGCCGGAACCAACAAAAGGGGGATGCGGTGTTTTACAGGGGAAACAGGCAGGAAATCATCGTTAATCGAGATTTTAGCCGTAGCCGTAGAGGGTAGGCTGTAATGGCGTACCGCCATAATGCCGTCACGATACACTTCCTCCCACGGGCATTTATCCACGTGGATAAAGCGTTGCGGGTGGCGCCTGCGCTCAACAATGTGGCCAACGGCACGCAGACTTTTTTTTAATCGTGATTTAGCCATCCACAACGACTCCTGGAAATGGGCGGTAAGCCTAACAGAGGGCAAGGCCGTTTTTATGGTAAAATAAGTAATACTTGCAGATTAGCTGGCAGTCGTTAATCTTGGCCCCGAAACTTGCTGGAGACATTGGCCGTCGTGACAGAAAAAACGCTTCCGTATACACCCAAGGACCTATGTAATCGCTTCCTAGAATCTGTTCGCCACTCTGCTGTTCTAGGGCTCGAAGTCGTTAGTGCCACAAAGGACAGTGTCCGGCTGAGGATGCCCTGGCGCGAAGACCTGGTCGGCAACCCGGAGACTGGAGTTGTACACGGCGGGGCCATCTTTGCGATGATGGACCAGGCTGGTGGCATGGCGATTACGTGCCGTAATTTCCCCACGTTTGAGATTACCCCGACCATCGATTTTCGGGTGGATCACCTGCGCAGTCCCGGAAAAGGCAAGGCTGTGGTGTGTGAAGCCATCTGTTACCGGCTTACGAACCATGTGGCCTTTGTTAGTGTAACGACCTGGGAAGAAGGGGGTGACGATGAGCCTGTCGCCACCGGGCTGGCCACATATACACGATTACAAATTAATAAAGCAGGCGCGATGGTGGGCCAATGAAAGCATTGAAAACATTGATCGAAGAGTGCCGCAGTGGCAAGGCAGAGTATCAGGCCTTGATCGATCGTGTGCCGTACGCGCGTTTTTTGGGCATTCAGGTGGTGGCCCAGGGGGACGAACTCACGTTTGTGCTGCCTAAACACGACAATGTGATTGGCAACCCGACTTTGCCCGCTTTGCACGGTGGGGCCGTGGCCGGATTCATGGAGCAGGCTGCCATTATCTTCATATTGCTTCAAATGGGGGAGCCTAAGGTACCAAAAACCATCGACTTCACCATTGATTACCTGCGCGCCGGGCTGTTTCGTGACACCTACGCGCAATGCAGTGTGACGCGGCTGGGCCGGCGTATTGCCAATGTGCATATTAGTGCGTGGCAGAAAAACCGACAGGAGCCGATCACCATTGCCCGCGCCCATTTCCTGCTGTCGGATGATACCAGCCCAGAAATAACCGGTTGATCACAGCCCCGCTTCGGGGCTGCAATTGTGTTTATGCGCCACGGACGGCGCTGATTGTCATTCCACGACATTGTTCCTTTCACGGCATCCGCCTAGCGTTTAATTGACTAAGCGCTACCAAGGATGCCTTATGAAAATAACCAAAGTTAGCACGCCGCCTAGTGACGTCAGGATCTATCAACATTGGGACGGCCCGGGTCACGAAGACATTGAAAACAAGCTGACCACCCAGCACATTGAAGATGTGGTGGAAATCTTCCAGACCCCCCTTACCGGGCATTACAATTGGGATTATTCCTCTGCTGACGGCCGAATCCGCAAATTGTACCGGCTGGGCAAAGAGCTCAATTGGAATGCGGACATGGATGTGGATTGGTCCCAGACTTTTCCCAAATCCGAAGCTCCCCTCGATCAGTCGTTTAACCCTTTTAATGGTTGGTCTGTTTTTGAGTCGCTTAGCGATGAGGAAAAGCTGCGTTTCGGCTGGCACAATCTGGCCTGGACACTGGCGCAATTTGTTCACGGTGAGCAGGGGGCGTTGCTGGTGGCCTCCCAGTTAGCCAGTTGCGCCCCCTCCTACGATGCAAAACTGTATGCGGCCAGCCAAACATTTGATGAAGCTCGGCACGTGGAAGTGTTTACCCGTTACCTGCAGGAAAAGGTCGGCATTTTCTATCCGGTGAATCCCAACCTAAAGTTGTTACTCGACAAGATTCTTTCTGATCCTCGCTGGGATCTAAAATTTATCGGGATGCAGATCATCATCGAAGGGCTGGCACTGGCTGCGTTCAATACCCTGCAAATGACCGCACAGGACCCACAGTTAAAGCAGATTATTCATCTGGTAATTCGTGATGAGGCTCGTCATGTTACCTTTGGTGTCAACTACTTAGAAAGTTTTGTTGAAACTCTAACTGAAGAGGAAAAAGAGGAGCGTGCGCAGTTCGCCTTTGAGGCCTGCGTGGTGATGCGAGAGCGACTGATCAGCACCGAGGTATTCGAGGAGTTTGGTTGGAATGCGGACGAAGCCCGTGAACAAGTGTTGTCGTCTACTATCATGGCGCAGTTCCGCAATCTGTTGTTCACCCGGATTATGCCGAACTTGAAGCGCATTGGCTTACTGACTGAATCCGTACGTCCCCGTTTTGAGGAGCTCGGGATTTTGCAGTTTGAAAATCTGGTGGATGATGGCCAGATAGACTGGGCAGAATTGTCCAAGCCGCTTTATGATGAAGCCTCTTGAACTGACTCAAGAATGAGCGAGTTACCCACCGGCCGGGCCAATGCCCGGCCGGTGGCGTTATAGGCTTGCAGCATGGCTTGCCTGCCCTTTTCCAGCTTATTGGGGCCACTGCGGGCGAGGCCGTCAATGGCAATAGTCACCAAATTGGGTCGCCTTGGGTGGTGTAATGCTGAGCTGTTACGGGCACGCCAGGGGGAGCGGGACTGCAAATGGTGATAAAGTACGCGCTCTGCGAGGTAGGTGGCAGCTAATCCATGCCGATCGGCGATGCCGCCATCCCAGTAGTAGTTCTTGCCAATGCGAGCGGGCTGAAACAGCAGAGGAACTGCGCAGGACGCGTATACAGACTCGACCAAATTGCCGCTCCGTAAAACGTGCGTACGCCGGCTTCTGCCATGCCAGGCAGAGACCGCTAGTGGGGCTAGGGTATGTTCCATGCGCTGGATGGGCAGCAGAGCTGCTAGCATTGTGCGAAAGGATTGCCCAGATAACAGTCCCAGACCTGGGGAAGGATCCCAGAATTGTGCGCGATCCAAGCCAAGCAGGGTATCTTCGATGGCGTTGACGCTGGCACCGGACGCCATGCAGCCGCCCACCAGCGCTCCGGCACTTGAGCCACAAAAACGGGCAGGTTGCAGGCCATGGTCGAGCAGAGCGCGCACGGTGCCAAAATGGGCAAAGAAGCCGAAAAAACCGGATGACATGGCCAAAGTGAACGGTGCTTTTGCCAACCAGTCCGCCAGCAACTCGTGATGATGGCCACCCTGCCGTGGCGTGTGCTCCGCCACCCCTTGAATCGGAATTTTTAATGTCACAGCTTAGCCCTTCCTCTGAAATCGCTGGCAAGCCTACCTCGCACACCTTCAGTCATACAATGTTATTGACCGCCGTAGCGGTTACCGCGCTAGGGCAGACGCTGGTGTTTACATTGCTGCCCTCACTGGGACGTGCTACCGGTATGACGGAAATGCAGGTAGGGCTAATCATCAGTTGCTCCGCGTTAGTGTTCGCCTTAGCCAGCCCGGTCTGGGGTACTTTGAGTGAATCCCTAGGGCGCAAGCGGGTAATGGTGATCGGTTTGTCAGGCTACTCGCTAGGAACCTTGTCGTTTGCTGTTGTTTTTGATCTCGGGTTACGAGGGGGGCTGGTGGGTATCGGGCTGGTGGCCGCGCTGGTGCTCAGCCGTATGCTACAGGCCGCCATAATGGCGGCTACTCCGGCGGCGGCGGCTGCGTATACCGCTGACATTACCACTCCAGCCCAGCGCACTCAGGGCATGGGCCGGATCGGTGCGGCGAATAATGTTGGCACCGTCGTCGGCCCGGTATCCGGCGGCATACTGGCCACGGTTGCACTGGTGTTTCCACTCTATGGAGTGGCTGCGTTAACGGCGCTTATGGCGATTAGCGTGGCACTTTGGCTGCCGCCATCACCGCATCGGCCAACAACCAGAACCGTGCCGTTACGTTCGGTGTTACGCCACGGGCTGGCAGCCTATGCGGATCCGCGTTTGCGGGACCTGCTATTGGTGGGGGTCATGCTGTTTATGAGTTTCGCGCTAATTCAGCAAACCCTGGGTTTCCTTTTTCAGGACCAGTTTCAGATGAGCCCGGCGGAAGCGGCCAGAGCCTTGGGTTTGACCATGATGATGGCGGCACTAACGTCATTGTCGGGGCAACTGATCGTAGTGCAGTGGTTAAAGGCCCCTGCGACACTGTTGGTCGCCCTCGCGGTGCCCAGCATCGGCGCCGGGGCGATCATTCTTTGGCTGGCGGAGGCCGAGGCTTTGATGAGTGGCGCGGTGATGTTGGTGGGGCTGGGCCTTGGCTTCGGCATGCCGGCAATTATGTCGCTGGCCAGCCTGCGAGTGCCGACGGAAGAGCAGGGGCGGGTGGCGGGTCTGGCCAGTGCCTGCCCGGCACTGGGCTTTATCGTTGGGCCTCTGGTGGGCACGGGGCTATACACGCTGGACCAGCGCTGGCCGTACCTGTTAGTGATTACGCTACTGGCGCCCATGTCGATTCTGGCATGGCGGCTGGCTCGCAAGGTCTAATCCGGGACACTAGAAAGTGCCTTCACGCTTGTGTCGATAAGGATTGCCACAGGTGTGCGGCCACCAGTGCCCGCCAGGGCGTGAAGTCTGCCAACCAATCCCGGGTTACTCTGGCCGTGGGACGTTCCGGTTGCCCAAGCAACATTTGTAGCGCCTTTTGTACCGCCACGTCGGCATGCAGGCTTCCGTCCAGAAAACCGTAGCCTCTTAGCAGGGTGTAATTCACGCTCCAGGGTCCCAGGCCACGAATCTCAAGCAGGTTGCGCTCCAGTTGCCCCGCGTCAGCGTCGAGATGCAATGTTTCTGGCAAAAATTGCTGGTCGCGACAGAGCCGGGACACGGCCAGTAAAGTGTCAGCTTTGGTGGCGGAAAATCCCACGCTGCGAAGAGCTTCTGGCGTCAGCAAGCAGACTGTGCCGGCATCCGGGTAGCAGTGAAGGCCATCGTGTCGAACCGGGCTCGCCAGCTGGATAAAACGGCGGCGAATAGCGGTGGCCGCACTCACGCTAATCTGTTGGCCAATAATGGCCCAGCTAAGCGCCTCGAACGGCGTTGCCGATTGCGGCACCCGCAGCCCTCTTTGTCGTTGCACCAAAGTATTCAAAGGGGGCTTTGTGCCTATCGCCTTTTCGAATACCCCCACAGGTTGATTCAGGCCCAGCATGGCGCTGGCTTGGCGGGTCAAGGCCGGGGCGGTGGTGTCTGTGGCGTTAGTAATCACGTGCCCGACTTGGTTGAAGTCCATTTTCAGGATACAGGGCCGGAGGTTAAAGATAATGGCTTTGTGCAGCGTAAGGGCATCTACCTGTTCGGAAACGGCATGACTGTCTCGACCATGAAAATGAAGAAAGGCGGAAGCGCTAAAGTGGGCGGGTAGTGGCAGCTTTACCGTTGTCATTTGTCGCTGGGCTCCCGTTCGCGGTCGAGTAAAGCGGCTTTGCGGTCAACACCCCAGCGGTAGCCAGACAGCCCGCCATCAGTGCGCACAATACGATGACAGGGAACCAAAACAGCCAGCCGGTTACTGGCGCAGGCCTGGGCAACAGCTCGGGCGGCTGTAGGCTTGCCAAGCTTTACTGCCAGTGCCTGATAAGACAGGGTCTGGCCTGTGGGAATCGTCTGTAGTGCCGCCCAGACTTGTTGCTGGAAGGCGGTCCCTCGAATATCCAAAGGCAGCAGATCACGAGGTGCTTGAGTAATCTGATGCGGGTCGTCGATTAGGGTAATGACCATGGCAACGCGCTGATCAAACTCACTATTACCCGGCAGCAGGGTGGCGCCACTGAATTCCTGTTCGAAATCCTGCAGTAACACGCTGGGATCATCCCCTATGGTGACGGCACAGATGCCACGCTCGCTTTCTGCCACCAGCACAGAGCCGAGTGAGCTTTCGGCGATCGCAAAGCGAAGTGCCATATCTTTACCTGCTTGTCGATATTGGCCTGGTTTCATGCCAAGGGTGTTGCCAGCGACGGCATGTAGGTGGCTAGTCGAGTCAAATCCGGCCAAGTGAGCCGAGTGGGTCAATGACTGTTTATAGCGGAGTTGCTGTTGCGCTCGCCGGCGGCGAATGGCGACACCGTACTGGTGCGGTGAAATGCCGGCAACCGCTTTGAATTGGCGTTGCAGATGATGAGCGCTCCAGCCCGATTGCGCTGATAACTCCGTGAGCGTGGGTTTTCGTTCAGCCGCTTCAATCAATCGACATAGCGCAATCACTGTGGCTGTTGATGGTGAGGCGATATCTCCAAGTGGATGGCAGCGCCGACAGGGTCGGTAGCCATTCTGAATAGCCTGTACGGGGGTGTCGAAGAGACGAACATTTTCATCGCGAGGACGTCGCGATGGACAGATAGGCAAGCAGAAAATTCCCGTCGTCAGCACACCATAAACAAAGTTATCTCCCGGCAAGGGGGAGTGGTCTTTGATGGCTTGTCGCCGTTGTTGCTCGGTGCTCATGGTTGTATTCAGACCTGTTTCCATATGTGCTACCCGCAGTATGAAGGGAAATGAGACTGACTGGGAGCATCGCGGAAACCAGGGTGAGTGAGCATCCAAAAAGTTGCGATTATATTGGTGAAACGATGCAGAGGTAGAGGAGGAAAGGGGCGAGTAAAGATGTGAGTAAGTGCAATGGCGGTGGGTGCGAACCCACCGCCATCAGCCTGCTGATATTACTTGGTGTAAGGCAGCAATGTGAGTTCAACGCGACGGTTTTGCTCTCGACCACTAGCGCTGCTGTTACTGGCAATCGGCTGGGTTTCACCGAAGCCAACTGGGTCCAGGCGAACCTGCTCCACTCCGAAGGCGGAGAGCTTGTTAGAGACCGCCTGAGCTCGTTGTTGGGAAAGCAGTAGGTTGTAGCGGTCGCCACCGGTACTGTCGGTGTGCCCGGCCACTTGGATCATCGTCGATTTGTACTCTTTGAGGACTTCCGCCACAGCCTCCAGCACCGGATCGAAAGAAGGCTTCACGTCGGTGCTGTCGGTAGCGAAGGTCAGGTTGCCCGGCATGTTCAGGATAATATTTTCGCCATCACGGGTAACGGATACCCCGGCCCCTTCGAGCTTCTGGCGCAGTTTGGCTTCCTGGACATCCATGTAGTAACCCACGCCGCCGCCAGTGACTGCGCCGATGCCAGCACCTGCGAGGGCGCGCTCTTTGCGTTCCTTGGCGCTATCGGAAGTGGCGATACCGATCAGGGCGCCCGCTACCGCACCAATGGCCGCACCAGAGGTTGCTTTCGAGGTTTGTTTTTCCCCTGTGTAAGGGTTAATCGTGCTGCACCCCGTAACGGCAATGGCACTGGCCAGCGCAATAGACCCGGCAAATCGTTTCATGAAAGCTCCTTGAGATTCGATAACATATTGGTTTTTTTTACTGCTTTAGGGCTGAATGAACCATAGCGGTAGTGTAAAAGCTGGTAAAGTGACTGGCGTCATTAGCGCCTTAAATTTGACCACACTATTACAGTACAGGACATCGTTTGAGTATTAAGAGTTTTTCTCCGCCGTCACTGGCAACAATGGACCGGTTACTTGCCCTGCCACGGCGTTATTTCGCGCCTCGGTTATTTGGCGCTGAGCATGTGAGCTTACAGCGGCCAGCGTTGTTTGTGGGTAATCATGGCCTGTATGGGCTGATCGATTCGCCGCTTTTTTTGCTCGAGCTGTATCGGGAAACGGGGGTGTTTCCCCGGGCGCTGGGGGATCGTCTGCATTTTCGGGTGCCAGGTTGGGGGGCATTGGTTAAACGTTGGGGGGCGGTGGAAGGCAACCCAGACAATTGTACCGCGCTAATGCAGTCCGGGCAGCCCGTGCTGGTATTCCCCGGTGGGGCACGGGAAGTGGCCATGCGTAAGGATGAAGTACACAAGCTAGTATGGAAGAATCGGACCGGTTTTGCCCGTTTGGCGATTGAGCACGGCTACGACATTATCCCGTTTGCCTCGGCGGGTTGTGATCAAGCCTATCGTGTTTTAGTCGATGGCAGTGACTTCCAGCAATCAAGGCTTGGTCGCACCCTGCTGAAATCGCCCCGCGTGGACAAGTTACTGCGTGGTGGTGATATGTTTATGCCATTAAGCCGTGGCGTGGGCCCCACTCTGGTGCCGCGGCCGGAGCCGCTCTGGTTCCAGCTCGGTGCACCGATTTCCACCGCGCCCTGGGCTGGCAAGCAGGGTGACGCTGACGCCCGCTGGGCAGTGCGGGAAATTGTGGCTGAATCCATTGAATCCATGCTGCTCTCACTGAATCAGGAACGCTCTGAGGCTCGCCAACAAGGCTGGCGCCGTTGGTTGCTAAAGCCCTGAAGCTATTATTCCCCTTCCTTACTATACGCAAGTCACTTCTTTGTCATAAATAGTCCATTCAATGTCCTGCTACGCCAGTGAAAGCGAAGCGTGTCAGGGCTACTATTGAATGAAAATAAGGAGTGCATGCATGCGACGCTGGAATGGCTGGGGTGACAGCAATAACCACTATCCGTTAAAACCGTCTGGGCTGGCGTTTGTCCAACAACGGCTGGGGCGTGCAGAACCGTTACCCGATGCGGAGATGACGGCGGTTGTCGCGAAGGTGCCTGCCTCCCGTTTACCTGAGCATCCTAGTGTAGACACTCGGCCGGAAACCCGGCTTTGTCATGCGCGAGGGCAAAGCCTGCCCGATTGGCTAGCCATGCGCTCCGGTGAGTTTGAGCGTTTTCCTGATGGGGTGGCTACCCCTGCTAGCAGTGGGGCTGTACGTGAACTACTGGACTGGGCTCTGGAGCAGGGAATTACCGTAATTCCCTATGGCGGCGGCACCTCCGTTGCTGGCCACATTAATCCCCCTGAAAGTGATGCGCCGGTTTTGACCCTAAGCCTAGCAGGCATGGATCAGCTCATGGATTTGGATACCGAAAGCCAAATTGCTACCTTCGGCGCCGGAACGCCGGGGCCAATGGTGGAACAGCAACTTCGTGAAAGAGGATACATGCTGGGGCATTTCCCCCAATCCTGGGAGCTCTCCACCATTGGCGGTTGGGTTGCCAGTCGATCCAGCGGCCAACAGTCCATGCGCTACGGCCGTATCGAGCAGATGTTCGCAGGCGGCAGGGTGGAAACCCCAAAGGGTACCCTGATCATTCCAACCATGCCTGCTTCCTCAGCAGGGCCGGATTTGCGCGAAATTATCCTCGGCTCGGAAGGGCGAATGGGGGTAATTACTGAGGTCAAAGTGCGAGTAACACCGTTGCCAGAAACGGAAAGTTTTCAGGTTGCGTTTGCCCCGGATTGGGAGACTGGCAAAGAGCTGGTGCGCAAGATGACTCAGGCGAAAATTCCTCTGTCGATGTTGCGCCTGTCCAATGCTGAGGAAACGCGCACCCACCTGATGCTCGCTGGCCACGAAAAACTGGTCGGTATTTTGCATAGGTATCTTGGCGTACGCGGTTGTGGCGACAGTAAATGCATGATCACCTTCGGGGTGACGGGCGATAAATCCCAGGCACGTTATGTGCTGAGCCAAACACGCAAACACATTCGCCAAGCCGGTGGCGTGATGGTGGGTAGGTTGCTGGGTAAAAAGTGGGAAGAGTCCCGTTTCCGTTCCCCGTATTTGCGTCACGGCTTGTGGGAGCACGGGTACGTGGTGGATACGTTTGAAACGGCGGTGGACTGGAATCGGGTCTCCTCTGCGGTGGAGACCATGGAGAAGGCGGTGCGTGATAACGCCGGTGATGGCGAGCAGGTGCACGTGTTTACCCACCTGTCACATCTGTACTCGCAGGGTTCAAGTATCTACACCACCTATGTTTTTCGCTGTTCCGACAGTTATGAAAAAACCTTGGCTCGCTGGCGCGTGCTCAAAGAAGCTGCCAGTAATGCCATTGTGGCGAGCGGCGGCACCATCAGCCATCAGCATGGCGTGGGGCGGGATCATGCTCGCTGGCTACACTACGAGAAAGGCGAGCTGGGCATGGCGGTATTGGATCGGCTGGTGAATCACTTCGACCCTCAGCACCGTCTTAATCCAGGTTGCCTGATCGAGAACGCTCCGCGCACGATTCGATAACGGCTACACAGGGGTAATCTTATGCTCGGCCAACGCCGCACGCTGACAGAATTAGCCACACCGACAGCGCCACAAGCCCCACACTGGGACCTGATCGTCATTGGCGGCGGCATTACTGGCGCGGGCGTCATGCTGGAAGCGGCCCGACGCGGCCACCGCGTGCTGTTATTGGAGCAGACTGATTTTTCTTGGGGCACCTCCAGCCGTTCTTCGAAGATGGTGCACGGTGGTCTGCGCTACATTGCCCAGGGTGACATCACCCTGACGCGGCATTCACTGCTTGAGCGCGAACGGCTGCTGAATGAGCTGCCGGGCCTGGTAGAGCGGGCCACCTACCTGTTCCCGTTACGCAAAGGGGTCTTCCCCGGGCGTTGGCCCATGAAGATGGTGCTGTGGCTATATGATTTTCTGGCAGGTATTCGCGATCATCATTACCTGAACCGCAAGCAGCTACTGGAACGAGTACCCGCTTTGCGGAATCAAGATCTCACCGGTGCCATGTGTTACACCGATGCCCTGACCGATGATTGTCGTTTAGTGATGCGTACTTTGTTGGAAGGCGCCCGGCATGGCGGATTGGCACACAATTACGCTCGCGTTGTTCAAGCCGAGCGGAAAGAGCAAGGCTTTGCCGTTGCCGTGGAAGACCGTGTTAGTGGCGAACGGGTAACCCTAAATGCATCGGCAGTGGTGAGCGCTACGGGAGCCTGGGCCGATCGTTTTTCTGGTGCTGAGGCTCGGGTGCGGCCATTACGCGGCAGCCACCTGTTTATCGATCCCGCCGTATTGTCGGTGAACGACTGCCTTACAGTGATGCATCCCGATGACGGCCGGCCGGTGTTCGTATTCCCTTGGGAAGGCGTCACTTGTGTGGGCACGACGGATCTGGATCATCCTGAGGACATGGATATTGAGGCGGCAGCCAGTGACCGCGAGGTGGTATATCTTCTCAAACTCATTAATACCCAGTTTCCAGGCTGCAATGTGACCCGCGAGAATATCTATTCCACCATTGCCGGGGTACGCCCGGTGATTGCCTCTGGTAAAGGTGTAGATCCGTCCAAAGAGCGCAGGGACCATGCGGTTTGGGGCGACAACGGCATTGTCACGGTGAGTGGCGGCAAGCTGACGACGTTCCGTTTGATTGCACTGGATGCCTTGTTGGCTACCGGATTAATCGATGATGGCGAACATCGCCGCAGCCAGAAAAGCAAAGTCTCAAGCTTTGATCCACTGGAAAATGCGCCCCACGCGGTGGAGGCCTTCTTGCATGCGGATCAGTCGGACCCGGCATTTATCCAGTGGGTTTTGGACCATGAATCCGTTGTGCACCTAGACGACCTAATGCTGCGCCGCACGAGATTAGGGCTGATAAAGCCTACAGCAGGTATAGCCGCGCTGAACGGGTTACGCCCGCAAATCCAGCAAACCCTGGGCTGGGATGATGCGCAGTGGGATAAGGAGCTTGTTCGCTATAAGGGTATCCATCAACGATTCTATAGCGTACCCGCCCCAGCCAGTAAGGGCGATGCCACAGAGGCCGTTGAGGCTGATGGCGCTCCTGGGCAGCAGGCAAGGTAATGGACGACCCGCTGGTATTGGCACTGGATCAGGGTACACAGAGTGCCCGGGCCATGTTGTTTAACCGTAAAGGTGAACTGGTTGCCCGCTATCAGCAGCATATTGAAGCCTACTTTTCTGATAAACCTGGCCAAGCAGAACAGCACGCCGATTATTTTTGGGAGCAGCTTGGGCTGGCGTGTCAGGGTTTATGGCAACAGCACGAGCCACTGAAACACCGTGTTATAGCGGTGGCGTTGACCACCCAGCGGGCCTCGGTGGTGTGCCTTGATGATAATAAGCAGCCGCTGCGCCCGGCGATTATATGGCTGGATCAACGCCGAACAGATTCCATTCCTCGGTTACCCTGGTGGCTGGCTGCGCCAGTAACGATGATGGGCCAGAGTGAAACACTCCGGCAGTTCCAGGCCAAAGCCGAATGCAATTGGCTGGCCGTGGATGAGCCGGCAATTTGGCAGCAAACCCGACACTTTTTACTGCTTTCCGGCTATTTGAATTACCGGCTTACCGGGCAATTGCGCGATTGCACCGCGTCCCAAGTCGGCTACATTCCCTTTGATTACAAAGGGCGCTGTTGGGCGCCGCCCCATGACCTTAAGTGGAAGGCGTTGCGGGTACACCGCGAACAGCTCCCCGAACTGGTCGAGCCTGGCAAAACGCTGGGAACCATCACAGAGCAAGCCTGCCAAGCCACCGGCATCCCCGAAGGCTTGCCATTGATTGCTTGCGGCGCAGACAAGGCCTGCGAAGTGCTTGGTGCCGGGGCGTTTACACCGGAAATCGGCAACCTCAGCTACGGCACCACAGCGACCTTCAATACGTGTAATGAGCGCTATGTGGAGCCTATTACTTTTGTCCCGGCCTACGGGGCGGCGGTGCCTGATCGCTATAATTCCGAGATCATTGTTCAGCGCGGCTACTGGATGGTGAACTGGTTCAAGCGAGAGTTTGGGCAACAGGAAGTACAACAGGCTGAAACGCTTGGCGTGGCTGCTGAAACGCTTTTTGAAGCCTTGTTGGAACAAACGTCACCGGGTGCCATGGGCTTGATGCTGCAACCATTTTGGAACCCTGGTGTGCGGATTCCTGGCCCGGAAGCGAAAGGAGCGATTATAGGGTTTGGCGATGTGCATACCCGTGCCCACTTGTACCGCGCAATTATTGAAGGTATTGCCTATGCGCTGCGCGAGGGCAAAGATCGACTGGAGAAGCGCAACCGCATTGCGGTGACCTCCCTGCGTGTTTCTGGGGGAGGTTCGCAAAGCGATGCGATCATGCAGATCACTGCAAACATCTTTAATTTACCGGCGATTCGACCTCACACCACGGAAACCTCCGGGCTGGGGGCGGCCATCAATGCGGCGGTGGCTCTGGGCCTGCATCCGGATTATCCCTCGGCGGTGGCCGCGATGACCCGTCCCGGTGATACCTTTTTGCCTGATGCAGCAATCGCGCACCATTACGACGACCTTTACCGTGGCGTGTACCTGAAGCTTTATCCCCGGCTGGCGCCGTTATATCGCTCTATTCGGCGTATTACCGGTTACCCAGCACGGCTTTAGTGCCGATCGAGCTGCGCCCTGTGGTAGGGTCGTCCTATTATTATTTCCGGGTCTATTTTGATGTCTCGCTGGTCACAAATCGCGTGCCTTTTCCTTTTCTTATTGGTTTATTTTCCTGTGCAGGCGAGCGAGGTATTACGGCAATTGCGTGCCGATCTGGCGCAGGGGCAACTGAACGTATTATTGCAGCGCCAGGATATCGTGCGGTTGCCTACAGTGGCCATTAAGCCGTGGGTTAAGGCGCAGTCCATCGACCGGTTTGCCATTACCGGCTTCAATGAAAACGACCGCCGTTTTGCCGCCCGAGTGCGGTTGCATTTTCCTGACGGCGATATCAGTTTTTTACGCCTTGAAGGCACGGCCGCAAATCCCTACACCTTGACTGACTGGTATGACTACAGTTCCGGTTTGCAACTAACGGCATTGTTGGAAAAGCGCCGCTGGTTGCAGAGCGAACGTGGCAAGGTATTTCTTGCTCAATTGGGGGCAGCACCGGGCTTACCCGACCTAGCTAATTTGGCTGAAGGGCGCCCAGCAGCGCTGAAACTGTGGCTGACCCAATGCCTGGGTAAACCTTGTGAGCGTGTTGCGGCTGCCCACCAGCTTGAATCGGAACAACCGATGATTTGGTTACTTCGCAGGGGGATTGCCAGCGGCGATATGGGGCAATACCAGCAACAGCATAACGTTCTGATTAATGCCTTGGGTGATGATGCCTATTTATGGTGGCTTGAAGGTCAGTATGCATTGAGCTACCAGCAATGTGGCTGGCTCGCCGGCCCGTTGCGGACGGCCTGGCGGCGCCATCAGGAGGTGGTGCCGCTGGCTGATGTGGCATTGCAGTGCACCTTGACTGAAACCCCAAAAGCGACAAATTTCGGGACCGCATTAACTCAGCAGTTGAGCATCGAAACGATTATGGGTTCAGTGAATGCATTTTTTGCGGCGCACAACCGCCCGTTACCAAAAGCCTGGAGGCAGTGGGCTCAGTCACATTCTGAAGCTTCCCTGTCTTCTCATCAGGAGTAGCATTCATGCGCGTATCGGAACTGGCGAAACAGGCTAAAACCACGGCTGAAACGGTTCGCCACTATACGAATATTGGTTTGTTATCGCCCAGTCGTGACAGCCATAACGGCTATCGTTATTACCGCGCTGAGGACTTGCGGTTGTTACGCTTTGCACTAAAAGCTCGTTCTCTAGGTTTTACCCTCAGCGATATTCAGTCCCTGATCCACGCATCCCGTGAAGGGGAGACCCCTTGCGGTCAGGTTCGCACTTTAATTGAAGACCGGCTAAATCAGGTAGAAACCCGAATCACTGAGCTGCAGGCGCTTAGTGACCGCATGCGTGATGCTATGGAGCAATGGCAGGGGGCACCGGATTGTCGGCTGGATGATGGTCGAGTGTGCGGGCTGATTGACTCATTTGTGGGGGATGAGGATTCAGAGCCGAGCCCTGATAGCAACTAAAAAGCCTGCCCCGTAGTAAAGTTGGGCAGGCTCTTTAGTTAGCAGTGAGGCAACAGGTCAATTTTGCTGTGTTTTGCCTGCCGTTTGTTTTGAACCCTTCTTGGTGTCCGTCTTTTCGTCACGTTTATGGGTTTTTGACTCGTTTTTGTCCTCTGATTTATTTTCAGCGGCTACCTTTTCGGCGGCCGCCTCTGCACGAGCTTCAGCCTTTTTTTCTTCCTTGGCAGCATCTTCTTTTACTAGCCCGAGAATGTACCAGCCGGCTTTGGGCTCGGGGCTTTCTTCCGCAGAGAACACAACAATATGTTCGCGGGGATCAATGGCAAATAATGGCCAAACTTGGCGTCCTGGTGTTTCGTTGTAAGCCTGAAAACTAAATTCTTCAGTCAGCCGCGTTTTACGAATTTCTGCGCCTTGGCTGAGCAGGCTGGCTAGGCGGGCATAGGTCATGTCGGGAGCGAAGAGGGTGGCACCACGGTGCTCCGGGGCGACCTCATGCTTCACTTCCTTTTCCGTTTTTTGCGTGGGCAGGCTAAAGATGTTTTGCTCTCCGAATTCCAGCCGGTAGCGCATGGTCGCCATAGTGTTGAGCTCTCGCCGAGGGCTTAACCCCAGCAGCTTTCCGTAACCAACGAGATCCAAATATTGGTCAGCGTGCTGTGAGACCGGGTTTCCATAAAAGGTTCCCAGTCCTTCCATACGGGCAGAACGGATGGATTCCCAACTGGAATCCGTGACCACGACCGGGTATTGGTTCTTCTGCAAGGCAGCACCAATGGCACGGGCCACCGGGTTAGCACCGATAATCAGGAAACCGCGTGGCGCCGGCTCTGCTACTTTCAGCAGGCGAGCCAGTGGACGGGCGGTGAGACTCTGTAATGCCACCGTGCCGATAATCACCATGAAGGTAAGTGGCACCAGTTTCTCGGCACCGGGAACACCGTTTTGCTGTAACCGTTCGGCGAACAGGGCCGAGATCGCCGCGGCGACAATGCCCCGTGGTGCAATCCAGGCGAGCAGTGACTTTTCACGCCAATTCAGTGAGGAGCCAAGAGTAGATAACCATACTGACAATGGCCGAGCAACGAACTGAATAATCACTAAAACCGCCAGAGCGGTAGCACCGAGTTGACTGAGTTCGCTCATTTCCAATCGTGCGGCAAGCACGATAAAGAGACCGGAAATTAGCATCACTGATAGGTTTTCTTTGAAGTGGAGAATGTCGTCGGTGCGCACGCCTTTGCGGTTAGCCAACACGATCCCGGTTACGGTAACCGCAACCAGTCCGGATTCCTCACTCAGGCCATTGGCTAAAACAAACTCACCAATGATGGACGACAGCACTAGAAAGCTGCGCAAGTATTCAGGGATTAGATGCCGACGCAACAACTCGGCCAAGCCGAAAGCCACAGCACAACCGATGGCTGCTCCCACGCCGATTGTCTGGAAGAACAGCCACAGCGTGTGCAGTATGGCCCCATCTTGGCCGCTGGCCACCACCAACTCGTAGGCCAATACAGCAAAAATAGCGCCCAAGGGATCGATAACGATGCCTTCCCAACGCAGCAATCGAGATACGCTGCTTACTGGGCGGACACTGCGTAGCAGAGGAACAATAACCGTTGGGCCTGTCACCACGACCAGCGCACCAAAAAGTAAAGCTAGACCCAAGGGGAGTTTTAGCACCCACCAAGCAGAGACGGTAACAATGCTCCAGGTGACTAAGGCACCCCAGGTAACAAGCCGGCGAACGGTTTTTTCTAAGCCGCGAATTTCATCGAAGCGCAGTGTCATGGCGCCTTCGAACAGAATAATAGAGACCGCCAGGGATACACCGGGAAGTAGCAAATCACCGAACAGTTCTTTGGGTTGTAGTACACCCCAAAGCGGGCCAAGCGCCAAACCGGTAAGCAGCAATGGCAAAATGGCAGGGAGTTTGATTCTCCAAGACAGCCATTGGCAGAGAAAAGCGACCACAGTGATAATGGCTAGCTGGAAAGGGACACTTAAATCCATGAAGTTCCTAGGTGATTAGACGGTTCCGCAACCCTTGTGCTCGCCACTAAGCATCGGGCAGGCATGATAACGTAGCTCATGGCAAAGTGGGGTTGGAGATGATTTCCTTGCCGAGCGTTGGCGCATTATGCCTGATTGTTCGGGCCGGTAAATGCGTATTCTGGCTGAAGCAGCGGCTTAGTGTACCGTGGCTTGCCCTATTGAGTGCAATGATAGCTACTGATGCATAATAGGTTATTAATAATAAAACTGAATTAGATTCATTGAGTAACTGAAAGCCCACAGCGATTACGTTACCATCCTGCCGGATTATGTGTTCACTCAGGCTTTGAGAATAGGCCTTCCATCAGTCTTGATGCATGACGCATCGCCGGACCTCGAAACTGTATCAGGATGTACCCATGCAAACTCTTTCTCCCGGCCGCTTGGCATTTCTGCTTGCCTCGCTGGTGGCGCTGGGGCCATTGGCCATTGATACCTATTTACCCGCATTACTGGCCATGTCCGGGCATTTTGCGGTGGAAATCCACGCTGTCGAAGTCTCGGTGAGTGTCTATGTGTTGGGGGTGGCGGCAGGCCAGTGGTTGGGTGGGCCGCTTTCTGATCAGTTTGGCCGCAAGCCGGTAGCCTATGTGGGGCTGTGTCTGTTCATTCTCGGCTGCTTAAGTATCCCGCTGTCATCCAGTATCGACATGCTTTATGTGCTGCGTTTTTTACAAGCCCTGGGCGGCGGCGCCACCGTGGTGATCGCCGCCGCCTCGGTGCGAGACCACTTCACAGGTAAGGAGGCAGCTAAGGTCATGACCACTATTGGCCTGGTTATGCTGATGGCGCCGCTACTTGCTCCAGCACTGGGGGCGCTGCTGCTTAAGCTTTTTGGCTGGCAGAGCATTTTCTACATGCTGGCCCTCTACGGGTTGATGCTGTTCGGTATTGTGCGATTTATGCTGCCCAGTGTGGCGGTGAAGCCCAGTGGTGAGCCCCTGCGCCAACGCATGTTCCTGGCTTATGGTCGGGTATTGCGCAATCGCCCGGCCATGGGTTTTATTTTGGCCAATGGCCTAGCGTTTGCAGCCTTATTTACCTTCATTACCGATGCGGCGTTTCTTTACATGGAGTATTTCCGCATTAGCCCGGAAGCGTTTCCACTGTATTTCGGAGCCAACGTAGTAACCATGCTGGGCATGAACCGGTTGAATGTCTTGTTGCTGCGCCGCTATACCAGCGCCTCAATTATGCGCGTGGCGCTGGCGCTACAAATGACCGCGTGTGTGACGCTGCTGGTGTTAACGTTAGCAGGCTTGCTGACCTTGTGGTTGGTGGTGCCGTTAATTATGGTGGCGGCCGGCATGGTGGCACTGATCATGCCCAACGGCATCGCCAGCTTCCTAGACTTGTTTGACCACGATAGTGGAGCTGCCACTGGCTTGAACGGCGCTTTGCAATTTTTGCTCGCGGGCCTTATTGGCATCGTGCTCGGCATACTCCACGACGGCAGTACGCTGCCCATGACCGCTTTGATGGCCACCAGTAGCGTGGCCGCTTGGGCTGCCTTTTCGTTAGTGGCTCGTCGCTGATGCTTTGGGCATCAGCGGTGGTGCTAGCAAAGCGGCCAGTGTGACTAGAGCGGCGATACTCCAGGGCAGTAGCAGCCAGGGGCTTAGCGGTAGCTGGCTGTCGAACAGGCGCATGCCCAATGGAATCAATGCGGCCAGATGAATCAAATTGGCTAATAGCGCCGAACCACCGAACAGATAGAACGCCTGTAGTGCGGCGGTCTTACGCAGTAAGGCACGGCGCCCGCCAATAACCACCAGCAAGTGATTATCGCGCCGCAAGGTATCGGTCATCGCCAACAGCGCGGCCATAAGCACCAGCAATGCGGCCAGTAACAGCAACACACCCACCACAAAAGCGGCGCGGCTAGCTTGGCCAATGATGTCTTGGAGCGTGGCGAGGATGGCATTCACGTCCAGCAGGCTGATCTGTGGAAATTTCTGCACCAGCCCTCCCAGCTCCGCTTGCTGCACTTGGGGCAGAAAAAAACTGGTAATCCAGGTGCGGCTCTGGGCTTTCAACGTGTCCGGCGAGAAGATGAAATAGAAATTGGGCGCAAAGCTTTCCCAATCCACCTCTCGCAGGCCTACCACCGTGGCGTTAATGGCTGGCCCGGGGCCAGTGAAGGTGAGTGAATCGCCCAACTCAAGGCCCAGCGATTCAGCCAATTTGGTTTCCACCGTAACTTCGTCTGGCCCGGTTGCCCAGCGGCCGTGGGTAAGCTTGTTGCTCTCGGGCAGACGTGCAGCTTGGGTAAGCGACAGATCCCGGTTTAGGGCCCGCTCGGCACGGTCTTGTTCTTTGGTAACGGCGTCGCGCACCGGCTGATCGTTTATCTCGGTAAGGCGTGCCCGAACGACTGGATAGAGTGGCTGGGCTTCACTGTTATGGTCCGTAAGCCAGTTCTTGAAATCGTCAATATCCTGATCAAACAAGTTGATGACGAAATAATTGGGGGCTTGCTCAGGCAATGTTGCCCGCCAGTCACCGAGCAGCTCGCGCCCAGTCTGAACCGACAGGGATAACACGGAGAGGGAAATAATCAGCGCGGCCAACAAGGGTAGGGTAGCCGCTTTGCGACGGCTGAGCCTGCGCAAAGCCAGCCGGCCAGCGAGACCAAGCCGTGCACTGAAGCGGTCCATCAGCATTACCAGCGGCCACAGAATCATCGGCAAGCCGAGTGATACCGCAAGGGTAAGTAGCAGCAGTGGCCAGAGGGCGGCCAGGGAGCCGGTCATGATGGCAGCCAGTGGAATCGGGGTGAGGATAGCGATAAGCAGCACACGTCGCCCCAGCCTGGCGGGCGCCTCGCGGCCGCTGAGCAAAGCCGTAGCCGGCAACGACAGGCTGACCCACAGGGTCGGGGCGGCGAAGCCAAGCCAGAGCAGCACAGGCCCCACCAGCCCCCAGACTACGGGGGTGACAAACAGGCCATCTGCTCCTAGTAAGGCTGCGAGTTGCCAGCCTACCAGCACCGCCAACCCGATCCCGGCAAGAATCGGCAGTAGCAGAGCCAGCACATCGCCGCCCAATAATCGCCGGACGATTTGCTGTTGTCGGGCGCCCACTGTTTTCATGACGGCACACAGTGTCTGTTGTTGCCGTGCGCGGTGGCTGGCGGTGAGATAAATGGCCGCAGCGCACAACAGCACCACTAACATCACCGCCAATTGTGACCAGAGGAACATCTGCTCAACCGGGCCTTGGCTGCGCAGTTCTGTGGTGCCCACGGTTTCAATGGATTGGTCCGAACGTAGGGTGTCGCTGAGTTGTTTATCTAGCACGGTTCGCTGGGCATCATCCGCTGCCACCAATAGGTGGTGACGATAGCGGCTGCCCGGGCCAAGCACTGCGGTGCTTTCAAGGTCCGCCAGGTGAATCAGCGCGCGTGGGTTCATGCTATAAAAGCCCGCCTGCTGGTCCGGCTCCTGCACTAGCACTTTGGTGATGAGAAAGCTGCGTTCACCAAGGGTAATAAACTCGCCGGTTTTTAAACCCAGCCGGTCCAGCGCCTGACCTGCCAGCCAGACGGTACCGGACTTTGGGCCATGTCCTATTGGGTAAGGTTCGCTGAATCGACTATCGCTGACGGATAGTTCGCCATAGAGCGGGAAATCCTCGGATAAAGCCCGAATGCTGGCGAGCAGGAATTGATCGTTATTGATCAGTACGCTGGAAAAACTTACTGCCTGAGCATGGCGAAGGTCAGCTACTGCCTGTTGTTGGGAGGGCTCTGGAAAGCGGGTCCCTTCCAGTATCCAGTCAGCGCCTAATGCAACCGCCGTGCGCTGGTTAAAACGCTGGTCCACGCTGTCGCGTAGAATCAGCATGGCGGTCATGGCGAAAGCGGCTACCAGTAAGGCAATCGCTTGCACTCGAAAAGCAGGAGAACGCCAGGGTTTAAACACTGAGCCGGCCCTCCGCCAGGCAAACCGAGCGCTCACAGCGTGCCGCCAGTTGAGGGTCGTGGGTGACCAGCACTAACGCGGTTTTCTGTTCTGCATTCAGCGAAAACAATAAATCGGCCACATGCTCGCCGTTGGCGAAATCCAGGCTGCCGGTGGGTTCGTCGGCAAACAGTAGCGCCGGGGAGACCACAAAAGCCCGGGCCAGGGCGACGCGCTGTTGTTCGCCGCCAGAAAGTTGTGCCGGGAAGTGGTGCTGACGACGCCCCAGCCCCACCTGTTCCAACCAGTGCATAGCCTGTTCCCGGCGATGGTCACGGTTGAGTATTTCCAACGGTAACATCACATTCTCTAGCGCAGTTAAATCATTGATTAGCTGAAAATGCTGGAAGACAAAACCGCATTGCTCGCCGCGCAATCGTGCCCGCTCATCTTCATTGGCTTGGCTGAATGAGGCACCGCCCAGTTGCACGTCACCGCTGGTGGGTACATCGAGACCAGCGAGTAATGACAGTAGAGTGGACTTGCCGGAACCGGAAGGGCCGGTAATTGCAAGGCTGTCACCGGCATTGACTTCAAGCGTGATACCCTGCAACAAATCGAGCCCGCCCTCTGGGCCTTGAACACGCTTACAAAGATTGTGGGCAAGCAAAACGGGAGACGTTGTATTCATGGCAAGATATCTTCTGCTGGTTCAGTTGTTGTGCCTGGCGGCATCCGTTCATGCCAATGGCGTGCTGATACTGGGCGATAGTATCAGTGCTGCCTACGGGATTGAAAAATCATCTGGCTGGGTTGCCCTTATGGACCGACAGCTGAAGGAAAGGTGCCCGGATTTTCCAGTGATTAATGCATCGGTAAGCGGGGAAACTACTGCTGGCGGTAAAGCACGGTTGCCGACGCTTCTGGCTCGCCACAAGCCGGATCTGGTGGTGGTGGAACTAGGAGGTAACGATGGTCTGCGTGGCCTGTCTCCCATGGTCATGGCCAGCAACCTTAAGCAGATGATCTCACTCTCGCGGCAGGCAGAGGCCGACGTGGTGTTGTTGGGCATGCGCATCCCCCCCAACTATGGGCAGCAATATACGGCCTTGTTTGAACGGCAATACCGTGACGTTGCGCAGTCCACCTCGGTACCTTGGGTACCTTTTTTTCTGGAGGGTGTGATCGAGCAGGGATGGATGCAGGGCGATGGCATTCACCCAACGATTGAAGCACAGCCATTACTATTGGAAACCGCGCTGTCGGTTATTGAGCCGCAATTGCCGTCACGGTGCCGTAGCCATATCAGTACCGAAACCGAGTGAAAAACATGTTGAATCTGGGGCCCTCATGGCAGGGAATACTGGACTACTGGTTTCAGGATGGCATGGAGCTAGGCTGGCCATCAGGCAAGGTGACAAGGCAGTGGTTCGCGGCGACCGCAGGCGATGACGCAGAAATTGAGTATCACTTTGGGGCTTTGGTGGAAGCTGCGCTACGCCAAGAGCTGGTTGACTGGGAGCGCAATCCTGCTGGTCGGTTGGCGCTAATCATTTTGCTGGATCAGTTTACGCGCAATATTTATCGAGGGCAGGCTGAGGCTTTTAGTGGCGATCATCGGGCGGCCACCTTGGCCATCGAAGGGCTGTCGCGCCAGATGCACAGCAAGCTACCCCTGTGTGGGCAGGTGTTTTTTGTTATGCCGCTGATGCATGCCGAAGATGAAGGTTTGCAAGAGCAATGCCTCACATCATTGGAAGTGATCCAAGCACATGCCCCCCAGCCATTGGCACATCATGTGGACGGCTCATTGAAGTCAGCCCGACAGCACTTGCAGATAATCCAGACGTTTGGGCGTTTCCCGCACCGAAACCGGGCGCTTGGCCGGGACAGTACAGTACAAGAGCTGCGTTTCTTGGAAACTAGCTCAGGTTTTGGGCAGTAGGGCGACCGGGTTTCGCAGAATTGTATCGACTCTATCGCCTCTTCAAGACGGCTCTTGCTGTATCAACCATCTCCACCGGCTAGGTGGGCAGGTGCCTACCCTTGTCAGGTTGCGCACGAATATCGTCGATGATGGTATCTGTAAGCGCAGCCCTGTCTTTTTTGAACGCGCAAACTCGATTTCTGCCACCTTGCCTGCCCCACACCTCATCGTTTCGACTCAGCGTGGTCACGACCATTGGCATCTACAATGGCCAACAGGGCTGGTGGCTGCTACTGAAATGATGGCCGATGAATAATGGCGATCATAGCAATGTAGCCCCATAGGCCTTTCAGCTTACGAACATCATTCGCCAAACAACCCATGGGAACGCCTGGGAGTTAGGAGGGGAAGCATTGCAGTCTTTTCAGTCCTTAAAAGGGCGGTTAGGTCGAGGTAACCGATTACGCATTGCCCGGCTCCAGCACTGCGATGGCATTATGTAGCCGTGCCTTGATCGCAGTAGACACCGGCAACGCATGGTCTGCTAGCAATCGCTGCATCTCTTCTCGGGCGTCAAACTGCTGTCGTTTCATCGCTCCGGGTAGCTGCTCTAGTTGCCATTGCAAGCGACGCTGGCGCTCTAGTTCTGGGCTAGGCACGCCGGCCAAGGCTTCAAAGGCCACCGCTAAGGTGCGGGCATCGTCACTTTCCTCGTTTCCGGCAGTTTCCGGCAAGCCCGCGACGGCATTGCGCAATTGCTGCCACTGTTGCCAGCGGCTGAGTTGCTGGAGGCGTTCACTGGCGCGGCGTTTGAGCTGTTGAGCTTTGCGAACCAAGGGTTGCGGGAGCTCGCCACCAAGATGTTCATCCACTGCGGCCGATGCGCGGCTCAAATTGTCTGCGCTGTCGTCCGTGAAAGGTTGAGCCAGGCAGTCTTCAAGCGCGCTGATATGTGTGGCCAGTGTTTGTCCCGCTTGTTCCTGCCGTTTTCGGTGGGCGGCCATATCCCGATTGCGAGCATCGAAAAGCGCGTCCATGGTTTTACGAAACTGCTTTTGCAAAGCCCGGTGCTGTGCGGGAGGTAGCCAGGCTGATTGTCGCCAGCGTTTCTGGATGGCTTGTGCTTCGCGGGTTGCCTGTTGGGTATCATCAAGCTCCATTAGAGCGCGAGCCTGATCAAGCAACTGTTTACGTTCGTTCTCCGCTTTCTCAATATAGCCATTTAACTGTTCGTCGAGCTGGGCCAGCAGAGCGGAAAAGCGTTTCTGAATATCCCGTGCATCGGTAAAGCGAATAGGGTGCAGGGCCTTCCAGTCTTTGGGAGCCTGCTGACGAATTTGCCAGACGCCGTGCCAATCCGCTTTTTCCCAGTTCTGCACGGTAATAAAGTTATCCAGTTGTTGGCAAAGTGTCTGACGCTTTTCCAGATTGCTGGCCTTGATAGCATCCAGCTCAGCAAAATGTGCACGACAAGGCTGGTAGGCCTTATCGGATGCTTCTTTGAATCGGGCCCAGAGAGACTGGTCCTCATCTTGGTCGGAACTCATCAGCGAGCGCCACTCGTCGTGGAGAGCCTGAATGGCAGTGGCAAGCTCGGGGGCATCCATGGTGGTGCCATCAAGGGCTTCCATTTGCTCACACAGCGCCACTTTTTTCGGTTCGGCGGCAAAGCGGTGCCAGTCTTGCAATTCCGCCCGGCGCGCGGCTAATTTGCTTAATTCGGCACTAAGAGCATCGTCATTGTGGGTGTCGATAATCGTCTGAGCCCTATGCCAAAGGCGGTTCGCATGGCGCAGGTTACCCTGGCGAAGCTCTCGTTTGAGAGCTACTAATAGACCTCTGTGTGGCTGTGCAGGCTTGGCCCGCTCGGGCTCGGCTGTTTCAGCAGTATCGTCTTTTTTACGGGTGCGCAGTGCGAGTAATGCGGATGGCGGCTGGTACTCTTTCGGCCAGCGTGTTGCTAATTCTGTCAATGTTTCTTGTGAGTCTGCGGCATTGATGTCGGTGGCCAGTGTGAGCAGTTGCTCGAACGCGGTCACCAAATCGTTGAACGCCATGCGGTCTTGATCGAGCGCCTGAGCGTGTTCGTCCGCACTATTCCAGCGGCGACGCTGAGTCGCCAATGCTGAGCGCATTTCGCCTAAGTGATGATCCCAGGTTTCCGGCGTAGCTTGGCTCAATAATTGAAATAGAGTATGGGCGGCAGCTTCACGCTCTGCTTTAGCGGTTTCAGCAAGAGCCTGTTGGCGTGTCTGCTCTTGCGATTCGGTCAGCTGGTTACGACATTGATGCAGCGCTTGTTGGATCCGTGAGGCAATATCCAGTGAGGCTTGGGGTGAAAGCTGTCGCCATTGCTGTTCTAGCTGCTCCAGCTGGGGTCCGTAAAGGGCATCCACGCGCCGTCGGGCATGCTGCTCCAGGCGGTCTGCAAGGTGGTAGACCTTAACGGTTTCCCTCTCAGTTTGTTGCTGTTGTTGTTGGAGCTCACGGGCTTGATCTCGAGCCAAACGAGTAACCCGCTTGTCGCGACCGTGTTTAGCTAGGCGTTTGAGCAGGGAGAGAGAGCTGATGTTCTGCACGCAAGCAACACGCAGGGCTTGCGTGGGGGCATCCAGGGCCAACTGGTAGAGTACGGCTTCGTCGCTGAGCCGTTCAAGGGCCGCCATGCGGCTGTGCATGTCCGGGCTATGAGCCGCAACATGGGCAAGCACGTCCTGATTATCGGTAAGGCGAATCAGGCGAAGGCGAGTGTCGCTGTTGGGTGAGTCATCCGTGGTGCCTGCTAGCAACGACATAATGCGCATGGAGGCCGCTTCACGAACGGATGGTGTTTCATCACGCTGATGGACTTCGTCTAGCGCGGCAAAATCAGTGAGCTTAGCGGTGGCTGCAGCGCGTACTAACGCACTGGCATCGCCTCGTGCCAGTTGATGAAGCAGGTCGGCATCGTTGCTGTGGTCAAGCTGCTCAATGGCTTTGAGTCGAATCTCGGGCTTGGCGTGTTGCCAGCGGGGTTTTAGGAATCGGCCAAACATATAAAGTCTCAAAATGCGCCAGATGCCCGACGCTAGATTTCTCAAGCGTGCGGCGTTTTGCTTTCCAATAATGCGTCTTTTTCGGCCCAGAGTTCGCCAATCCATTGTTGAAAACGTGCGCGGAATGCCGCGTCGTCTTCATAGTTGCCCTCTGAGGCCCAGGCGGGAATAACGCGTTGCTGCACAACGATTTCAACCTCGTCCATTGCGCCGCCAAGGAAGGCTAGCAACGAGCGAGGTGTGCCCGGGGGGTAGATAATGGTCACATCAAGCAGATTTCGCAAATGCCCGGACATGGCATTGAGAGTAAAGGCAGCACCGCCGGCCTTGGGTTTCAGTAGGTGGCGATATGGTGAGCCTTGCTTTACCTGCTTTTCTGTATCAAAGCGGGTGCCTTCAAAGAAATTCATCACTGATGTAGGGAAATACGCAAATTTTTCGCAGGCCTTGCGTGTGGTTTCAAGGTCTTTGCCTTTTAGTGATGGGTTCTTTTCCAGCTCAGCTTTGCTGTAGCGTTTCATAAAAGGGAAGTCTAGCGCCCACCAGGCTAAACCAAGTAGGGGGACCTTGATTAATTCCTGTTTCAAAAAGAATTTTAGAAAGGGTATCTGGCGATTGGATATGCGTTGCAGCACGAGAATGTCCGCCCAGGACTGATGGTTACAGGTCACCAGGTACCACTGATCTTTGCTTGGCGCATCCATGCCGCTGATCCGCCACTTTATCTGGCTGGTCAATGCAATAATGGCGTTATTGTTGGCAATCCAGGTTTCTGCAATGACCACGAGGATTCGGGACAAGAGAATCTGTGCCTTTTCAAAGCGAAGCACTAACCTCAATAAAGCGAAAGCATACAATGGTAGACAGAGTAAAAAGGTGTTGATCAGGATGCCGATAAGGGCAAGGATACCCCGGATTTTGTGCCAAATGGTCATAGCGCGTTTCGTTCAGTCAACGTGAATGGGCATGCTACCCAATGGTAAACGCCTTGTCTCGTGTCTGTTTCGCTCAAATGCCCATTTGTCACTGTAGGATTTCGCATATGACTTCACGCAGCTATGCTGCGCTCATGGGGATAATGGCACGACGTTTATTGGCTTTTTTGCTTCTGCTTTGGGTATCCGCAGCCTCGTTGCCGAGCTACGCCCAGAAAACAGAGCACGGCAATCCTGAGCAAACTGTTGCCGTGCAGGGCGCTGGGGGCTTGCCCGAAGAAAGTCTGACCGAACCCGTTTCCGAGTCGCCCCCGAGGCCGTTGGAGTCAAACCCGTGCGGCCATCTTTCCGGTGAAACCGGTTGGGTGGATAGAACCCATGACTGGATGTCGCGCACGGTGTGTGGGCCGACTCGCTGGGTGGATGGTTTCTTTATCGGGTCCAATGAAATTGATGAGGAGCAGCCCGGCACCCAGCTCAGAATCATTGGTGCCAGCCGTTGGCAGGACAACGATGATGATGGGCGCGAAATAAAAATTCGCGCCAGAGTGGAACTGCCCAATGCTCAAGAGCGGTTAAGTCTGCTCTTCCAGAATGACGATGATGCCGGTAACGACCTAAGCAATGATCTAGACAGCCGACCAGAAGATGTAGGCAATGACTCCGGTGGCTTCCGCGCGGCGTTGCGTTGGGTCACCAAGATGCCCGATCGCATGAATCTAGATTTGGATGCAGGGTTGCGTTCTGAAATCACCGCTTTCGTGCGGGCCCGGTATCGCTGGCGCACCCCTTTGCCTGGCAACAACATGTATTTCCATTTTACCCAGAAAGGTTACTGGGAAGACCCAGAAGGCTTTGGGATTAATTCTCTGTTTGAGCTGGATCGGCCACTGACGCAACTGTCTACCATTCGCTTCAGTAGTGAATATGAGCTGACAGAAGAAAATAACGCACTGAATCGTGACTGGTATTTCAATCAGGCCGTGAGCCTTTATACGCGCCTGGGTAAGCAATCGGGAATTGGTTATTCCGTGGGCTTTGACGGGTTTACTGACCCCATTGCGGCCATTGAAACTTGGCGAACCAGCGTACGTTTCCGAACGAGTATCTGGCGCCCTTGGTTTTTCTATGAAATAGAGCCGTATGTATTTTGGCCGCGTTCACTAGGCTATGAAGGCATTGCGGGTATTGTTCTGAGAGTAGAGATTCAGGCCGGACTGCCGGTTTGGGAAAATCCGAAATAAGCGGTCTTGCTGGTGGAAGAAGGGATATGCGGCCCGGATTGCCCGGGCCGTATTGGATTAATTTGCCCAGCCGCTTCGCTGGCGACGGCCAGAACGCGAGCGCATTAGTACACCGGCGATCAAACCGGCAATCAGAATGCCCACACCGGTGATCCACTGTTGCGAAGTGTTATTATTTCGCAGCATTACGTTCTCACCCTTAACTTGGTCAAGCTCGGAGCGAAGTAGGCTGAGTTCTTCGTTCAGGCGGCGGTTGGCTTGATCTAGGCGAATTGGATCAGAGGCTACTTCCTGTAGCTGTTCCAGCTCATTACTGCGTGAGCTCAGAGCATTCTTCAGCTCGCTGGATTGCTCAGACAGGGCATCTCGCTCGCCCTTGATTTGGGCCAGCTGGGTGCGCAATTTCGCCACTTCGGCCTTGGCTTGCTCGCTGGCCTGGGTGGCGCGTTCGAGACGAATCGCGGCAGTGGGGCTCTGGCTCAGATACTGTTTACCGATATATCCCTCGGTGTCGCCATAGCGAATTTTTGCCCAGTCACCTTCGAATCCGAGAAATTCAATACGGGTACCACTTTTGATGCCGCGGTGGAGGATACGGCCACTGGGGTTTGCAGCGGCTCGAATGGGCACATAAATACTGTCATCTACCCAAGCCGCAGAGGCGAGGGCAGAGCTGGATGCGCCCAGCAGAGCCAGTACACAGAATAATCTAGCGAGCATCGGTCACTCCTTGAAGTCAGGCCGCGCAGTCTAAAGAAGTCATTGGGGTAGCGGCGCTACCATAATCACATTTCGCCGCGCTGACCGTGGTGTCTTTGTAAAAAAAGGCAAATTGCCAGGATCTGTCAGCCTGCTGTGTGCCGTCGATTCAGGGCAGAACGCGCTTGAAGGGCTTCACAACAACGTTGGCATAGACGCCAGCATCGATATATGGATCTGCATCCGCCCAGGCTTGGGCATCGGCCAGCGACTCAAATTCTGCAACAACCAGTGATCCGCAAAAGCCTGCTTCTCCGGGCTCGTTGCTATCGATGGCTGGGTGAGGCCCAGCCAGTTCCAGTCGACCTTGATCACGTAAGGATTCCAATCTTGCTAGGTGAGCAGGGCGGGCCTGTTGCCGTAACGGCAAGGAGTTCGGGCTATCTTCACTGATGATCGCGTACAGCATGGTCTTCCTTTTTGTCGTTGTCGGAGGAGGGCGGCTGATTGTTCCGGCCAGCTGATTTTTCTGGTTTTTCCTGTTTCATTATCCGTTTGCGATCTTCTTCAGGCATTTTCTTAAATACATAGGCGAACATGCTGATATAGAAGATTATTTGCAAGGCAGTAAAGCCAAATAATTTGAAGTTAACCCAGAAGTCGGTGCTGAAGTTGAAGGCGATGTACAGATTAAGTGCACCGATAAAAACAAAGTAAAGTACGAACGCGATATTGAGAAAAGACCAGTCTTTGCGCGATAGCGCCACCACAAAGCCAAGGCCGGACACCATTAACGACTCACATAAACGCTGGAGTAGATTGCGCTCACGCAGGAAATGGCCCAGGAGCAGCACGCCACCCAGTGTGAAACTGATGATGGAAGGGCGCCATTTGATAAAGACATCATTATTAAAAAACAGGGTCATTGAGCCGAAGATCAGGGTTATGACGAAGACGATCAAATGCATTTTTTGCACTTTGCGCCAGATCAGCCAACCTAAAGTGACCTGAAGTGTCGTGGCAATCAGGATGCCCCAAGTGGCGAGCATGATATCCCGGCCGCTGAGAAAGTAGAGCCCGAAAAAGACAATTACCGGAAGGTAATCAAGTAGTTGCTTCATTAACAGCGCCTTATCCTGTGCCGTGCGGTAGCAGAATGCGAATGATATGGTGGCACGACCAGCCATTCATAGGGCAACGATGGTAACGGCATCAGGCAGGCAATTCACCCTGCCGCCCTGCATTATTTTTCGTCTTACTGTGGTAGCGTAATCGACCCGATTTTTCCACGGCGGTTCCGGTATCCGCCACACAATCCACAAAACAACCTGATAAACAGTCCTTATGACCGCGTGTTTTGATCTGCACTGCCACAGCCTAGCCTCCGATGGGACCTTGTCGCCCACTGACCTAGTGGCGAGGGCCGCAGACTATGGGGTGACGCACCTGGCCCTGACCGATCACGATACGCTTCGCGGCTTGGAAGAAGCCCACCAGGCAGCGCAGGCGCGGGGGCTAACCTTGATTAATGGTATCGAATTGTCCGTTCGCCATGACAACCGGGAATTCCATATTCTAGGTTTGTGGGTCGATGTGGCTAGTGCTGCTTTACAGGCGCGGGTCAGCGCCCAAAATGAAGCCCGCATCAATCGAGCCCGTGAAATTGGTCGCCGGCTGGATAAGGCTGCCGGATTGGCTAACAGCTATGAGCGCGCCTGCGAATTGGCAAGTAGTGATGCCCCTGGTCGCCCTTGGTTTGCCAAATTACTTGAGCAGACCGGACGGGTTCGAAACCACCGTCATGCTTTTAATCGCTTCCTCAAACAGGGGCAGTCGGCCTTTGTGGCCACGCCTTGGTGCACTCTGGAAGAGGGTATTGACGCGATTCATGCTGCAGGCGGAACGGCAGTGCTCGCCCACCCCCATGCCTACAATATGACCCGCAAGCGGTTAAGGCACTTTCTCGGCCAGTTCAAAGCTGGCGGCGGTGATGGCTTGGAAGTGGCCATGCCAGGATTGACGCCCCACCAGCAGGCATTGCTCGATGAGTGTTGGCAGCATTTCGACCTAAAGGTGTCTGCAGGCTCTGATTTTCATTCGCCAGAGCAGCGCTGGTTGGCTCTGGGCAGGCTGCCACCGGTCCCTGCGGGTGCCACTCCGGTCTGGGAGGGCCGTTACTGAGCCGTATTCACTGGAGTACGCCGCCCCTTTGGATGGATGAGATAAGATTCAGCTCAGCAGATTTATCTCCAAAGCGGCTTGCGCCTCTCTGCTGTGGCCCTCAGAATTGTCACCATGACTGAAACGCTATATATCCATCCTGAAACACCTCAACCACGCCTGATTCGCCAAGCTGTTGAGGTTATCCGCGGTGGCGGGCTAATTGCCTACCCCACCGATACAACCTATGCGCTAGGTTGTGGCATTGGCGAAAAAAACGCTCTTGATCGCCTGATTCGGCTTCGTCAGCTGGACAAAAAGCACGAATTTACCTTGTTGTGCCATGACCTTTCAGCCCTGGCAATCTATGCCAAGGTAGATAACCCTGATTATCGTCTGCTCAAAGCGCACACCCCAGGACCTTATACTTTCATCTTGCAGGGAACGACGGAAGTTCCTCGACGTCTGATGCATCCCAAGAAACGCACCATTGGCATCCGTGTCCCTGATCATGCTATTTGCCAAGCTTTGCTGGCTGAGCATGGTGAGCCGATCATGACTTCAACATGCCACCTGCCAAACGATGAGTTCCCGCTCACCGACCCCCAGGATGTCCGTGATTTCCTAGACCACCATGTGGATCTGGTTATCGATGGTGGTTTTTGTGGCACGGTGGAGACCACGGTGATTTCCTTGTCCCAAGGTGAGGGACCAGAGGTCGTGCGTGAAGGGGCGGGGCCAATCGACGCCATCTATTAGCGAAAATAGTTGTGATTTGCTCATGGTTTGAGCAGTCATTGACAAGTCGCTGTCCCTCACGGCGAGGTTCACCGTATAATCGTGGGCTTTCCCCGCAGCATTCCCAATGGAATGCCACCTATTGGGTATAAGGAGTTGGCTTTGAGTTCCGTGGTTCCCTCCCAGCGAGTTGTTTCGGGCATGCGCGCTACAGGCCGCTTGCATCTGGGGCACTACCATGGCGTGTTGAAAAACTGGGCACGTCTGCAGCATGAGTTTGAGTGTTTCTTCTTTGTAGCAGACTGGCACGGACTCACCACCGAGTATGAAAACCCGCACCAGATCGAACAGCATGTCTGGGACCTAGTGATTGACTGGCTCGCCGCCGGTGTTAACCCGGGGTCAGCCACGCTGTTTATTCAGAGCCAAGTGCCTGAGCATGCCGAACTGCATTTGTTGCTGTCGATGATGACACCGTTGTCCTGGCTAGAACGGGTACCGACTTATAAAGACCAGCAAGAAAAGTTACGAGAGAAAGATCTCAGCACGTATGGTTTTCTTGGCTATCCTTTACTGCAATCTGCGGACATCTTAGCGTACCGCGCTGGCCAAGTGCCGGTGGGCGCGGATCAGGTGGCGCACGTGGAGTTAACCCGGGAGGTGGCTCGACGATTTAACCATCTTTATGGTCGGGAGCCGGGCTTCGAAGAAGCTGTGGATGCCGCCATCAAGAAAATGGGCAAGAAACAGTCGAAGATTTACTTGAATCATCGCCGCCAGTATCAGGAGAAGGGCGACGAAGCCGCGTTGGAAACCGCTCGAGCTCTGGTGGACAGTCAACAGAATATTACTCTCGGTGATAAAGAACGTTTGTTTGGCGACCTTGAAGGTGGCGGCAAGGTGATCCTGCCAGAACCCCAGGCATTGTTAACGCAGGCATCTAAAATGCCCGGCCTGGATGGGCAAAAAATGTCCAAATCCTACGGTAATTTCATCAGCATGCGAGAAGAGCCTGCTGATGTAGACAGCAAGATTCGACGCATGCCAACGGACCCCGCGAGAGTGCGGCGTACCGACCCTGGCAACCCGGATAATTGTCCGGTATGGCAGTTCCACATGGTGTACTCAGACGACACCACACGCCAGTGGGTGCGTGAGGGTTGCACCAGTGCAGGCATTGGCTGCCTAGATTGCAAAAAACCAATTATTGAAGCGGTTCAGGAAGAATTGGAGCCTATTCGTAAGCGCGCGGAAGAGCATCTACGTAATCCAGACTTGGTGCGCACCATCGTGGCAGAAGGCTGCGAGGAAGCCCGCGAAGCCGCTCGAGCAACCCTCGAAGAAGTGCGATCAGTCATGGGGCTGAATTACCGCTAGGCGGAGCTAAGCATGACGGAAGCGGTCGAACAAACGGCAGAAGACAATCAGGCATCAGATCAGCCTGCGGGTTTGCTTGGCCCTTTACACCCCAGCCAGGCGGAAATGCCCTTTGGCCTAGTATACGGCAAGGCCATTACCAAACTGCCTGATGACCTCTACATTCCGCCCGATGCTCTGGAGGTATTTCTTGAGGCCTTTGAAGGCCCCTTGGATTTACTGCTCTATCTTATCAAACGTCAGAATCTCGATATTCTTGATATTCCCGTGGCCACCATTACCGCCCAGTACATGGAGTACGTGGAGCTCATGAAGGCCATGAACTTCGAGCTGGCCGCAGAGTATCTGGTCATGGCCGCCATGCTCAGCGAAATCAAATCGCGAATGCTGCTGCCGCGCCCTAAGGCCGAAGAAGAAGAGGAAGGTGAAGACCCGCGCGCAGAGCTGATTCGCCGCTTGCAGGAATACGAGCGTTTCAAGAAAGCCGCAGAAGACATTGATCAATTACCGCGCCTAGAGCGGGATGTGTTTCCTGCCGAGGCCAAACGCCCGGAATACACTCGCGAGAAAGCGCAGCCGGATGTGGACATGCGCGAGTTACTGCTGGCGCTGAAGGAAGTGATGCACCGGGCTGACATGTTTGAGAGCCACCAGATTTCCCGGGAGAAGCTATCCACCCGCGAGCGCATGGCCAATGTACTGGACAAGCTAAAAGGGCGGGAATTTGTGCCCTTTATTGAGCTTTTTAACCCGGAAGAGGGCAAGCTTGGTGTTGTGGTCACTTTTCTTGCCACCTTGGAACTGGTTAAAGGGGCGTTGATAGAGCTTGTTCAGACGGAGTCGTTTGCGCCGATTCATGTAAAGGCGAAAACCCTCGTATTGGAAGAATCCGACTTGCTGGCCGGCCTTGAACTTGAGGATGAACCCGATGCCCACGAACGTCATATAGGGTCCCTTGATGACGCGAATGACGATACGCATGATGGAACCAAGGGGTAAGCGTGGACGCTGAGCAAATAAAAAGAATTGTTGAAGCTGCTATCCTTGTGGCCGAAGGGCCGCTGGACCGTGATGGCATGCTGGCATTGTTCGATGAAGACGATCGGCCAAGCAAAGCTGAATTGTCTAAGTACCTTGAGCAGCTAGGCGAAGAATATGAAGGGCGGGGCATTTTCCTCAAGGAAGTGGCCTCTGGTTTCCGTTTCCAGGCCCGTTCTGAGCTGGGCTCTTGGGTAAGCCGCCTGTGGCAGGAAAAACCACCACGCTACAGTCGGGCGATTCTAGAAACTCTGGCCCTGATTGCCTATCGCCAGCCGATTACCCGTGGCGAAATTGAAGAAATTCGAGGCGTTTCGGTAAGCTCCCATATCGTTAAGAGTCTGCTGGAGCGAAATTGGGTGCGTGTGGTCGGTCATCGTGATGTACCCGGGCGTCCGGCCATGTTTGCCACCACCAAACAATTTTTAGACTATTTCGATCTCAAGAGCCTTGAGGATTTGCCGTCCCTCGCGGAAATCCGTGATTTGGATAAGCTTAATGAAGAGCTACCCCTGACTGACGTGCCCCCCAGCAAGGCGGGCGAAGGCGATGCTGACGAAGCCTCGGAAGGCGACATTGATGACGATGATTTCCTCGAGTGCGAAGCACCGATCCCTGGTGATCAGAGGAATATTCCCGGCTTCGAGCCTGAACCGGAAATCGATGATTCCACACAGATGAGCATGGACAAAGTTGACTCGGTACTCGCTAGTTTCGAGCAAGAGTTCCGTCGTAAGCAAGGCGAGCAGAATGACCCAGCTTCTGCCGATAATGATAACCGTGCTGCCGTGAATACTGATCCCAAAGAATCGGCTAACGCTGCACACAATAATGATGATGTCTCGCTAGAGGGCGAGGGCGCTTCAGATCAGCAGCAAACATCGAACGACAGCGCAGAGGGAAGCCGAACGCCGCATGAGTGAAAAATTACAGAAAGTCCTGGCTCGCGCCGGGCTGGGTTCTCGCCGGGAGCTAGAAACCTGGATAAGTGACGGTCGCGTCTCGGTCAATGGGGCTGTTGCGACCTTGGGTGACCGGGTTGGCAGTGAAGATACCCTACGTGTAGATGGCAGGATTATTAAAGTGAAGACCGAAGAAGACACCGTTCAGCGCGTAATCATGTATCACAAGCCACCGGGAGAGGTATGTTCGCGCAATGATCCTGAAGGGCGCCCAACGGTGTTCGATAACCTACCGCGACTTCAAGGTATGCGCTGGGTGCAGGTGGGGCGGCTGGACATCAATACTACCGGTATGATGCTGTTCACTACCGATGGCGAACTTGCCCACCGTCTGATGCACCCCTCCAACGGTTTCGTACGCGAATACGCAGTGCGGGTCCGCGGTGTTATGACTCCGGAAAAACGTCAAGCCATGCTTGATGGCGTTTTACTGGAGGATGGCGTTTCTAAATTTGATAGTATCGAGGACGCTGGTGGCGCTGAGGAAGGTGCTAACCACTGGTACAAAGCCACTCTTACTGGGGGTAAATACCGGGAAGTCCGTCGGCTTTTCCAGTCTCAAGACTTGGAAGTGGCTCGCTTGATGCGAATTCGTTTTGGCGATCTGACATTGCCGCCGCAATTGCGCCAGGGCCGCTGGATGGAGCTGGAACCAGAACAAATGAAAGCCCTGATCGAGAAGGTGGACCTCAAGGGCAAGAAATATACCGGCCTTTATGGCCGTGCGCGGCTACGACACCAGCGTGGTGGTAACAAGCCGCCTCGCAAGGCTCGCCGTGGGCCATATCGTCGCTAGGGGTTTTCGCACTGTTTGGTTTGGTTTGGTTTGGTAGGAGACTGCCTGCAGCCTAACCCGAATTGTTGCCGATAAACACCGAGGTTCGTTTGCGAGTAAGTTGCTAGGGCAGCCTCATCAGCCGGCCGACCAGGGCCGGCAACGCTGTCTCTACTCTGAGAATTCGCGCCCCAAAGCTGCGGCAAGCGAATCCCTGCTGCTGCAGCATCTCTACCTCGTAGTCGGTCCAGCCCCCTTCTGGGCCTACCGCCAACGTCACTGGCTCAGCAAGATTGCAGGGGAGGGCGGGGTGATCGCCTGGATGAGCGAGAATACGCTGGCCTGTCCCTGCCCAATCGTTCAGTGAATCTTCCACAAAAGGCTTAAAACGGGGGGCCAGTGTTAATTCAGGTAAGTGGGTGTCGCGCGCCTGCTCTAACCCGAGAATCATTTTCTCGCGAAGCAAGTCGGCTTTCAGATTGGGGGTCTGCCAGTAACTTTTGTCTACCTTCCAGCTGTTGATCAGCACGATGCGCTTGATGCCCAGGCTGGTCGCGTCGATAAGGATGCGTTTGAGCATCTTGGGCCGCGGTAGTGCCATCAGCAAGGAAAGAGGTAGCGCCTGAATCGAATTAGATTCTGGTTTAAACTCAACCTCTATCTCATTGTTTTTAATAACGTGTATAGTGGCTATTCCTGTGCTGCCGGCCAGCACACCAGCGCGGCACTGCTGCCCTTCGGCCAGCTTAAGCACGCTGCATACATGGTTACGTTGTCGCGTATTGAGACGCCAGCGATTGCCGTGTAAGTATTGGTCGGGGTGCAGCAGCAGCAAGTTCATGGCGCGGATTATGGCATACGGGATAAAGCGGCTGAACAAAGGTTTTACTGGGCTCGCTATTATCCTGGCATGAAGAATCGTGGCATGACGCAAATCACTGTCTGCTTGGCTATTATGGCCCTTTGCTCGGCGCAATCGGATTGCTAGAGTGTGCCGCCTGATCACCCGTTCGATTAACTGTTCAGTTGGAGAATTTCATGCAGTTTCAGGGTACTGACCAATATGTGGCCACCGATGACCTGAAAATGGCCGTGAACGCAGCCATTGCCCTCAAGCGCCCACTGCTCATTAAGGGTGAACCTGGTACCGGCAAAACACTGCTGGCCGAACAGGTTGCAGAATCTCTGGGGTTGCCACTGCTGTCGTGGAACGTAAAGTCCACCACCAAAGCACAGCAAGGCCTGTATGAATACGATGCGGTATCACGTCTACGTGATTCCCAGCTCGGTGCCGAAGGTGTCGAGGATGTGGCAAATTACCTGAAGAAGGGCAAGCTCTGGGAAGCCTTTACCCACGAAGGCCAAGTGGTGCTGTTGATCGACGAGGTCGACAAGGCTGATATCGAGTTCCCCAACGATCTGCTCCAGGAGCTGGATCGCATGGAGTTTTTTGTCTATGAAACCGGCGAACTGATCAAGGCTAAACAGCGGCCAATTGTGATTATTACCTCCAACAATGAGAAAGAGCTGCCAGACGCTTTTCTGCGCCGTTGCTTTTTCCATTACATCAATTTCCCTGATGCGGCCACCATGCAGGCTATCGTGGATGTGCATTTCCCTGAGATCAAAAAGAACTTGGTTAGCGAAGCGCTAGAAATCTTCTTTGATCTTCGCAAAGTGCCGGGCTTGAAGAAGAAGCCATCCACCAGCGAGCTGATTGACTGGCTGAAGCTGTTGATGGCTGATGATATTCCGGATGACATTCTACATAGCCGTGATACCCGAAGCGCGGTGCCGCCTCTGTACGGTGCATTGCTGAAGAACGAAGCGGATGTGCAGCTCTTAGAGCGTCTGGCGTTCATGAATCGCCGCGAAAGCTAACCGATCCACGGGCAGACTATGCTTATTGGTTTTTTCGAAAATCTGCGTCGCTACCGGGTGCCCGTCACCCTGCGCGAACTGTTGGATTTATTTGATGCGCTGCATGCGCATGTTGCGTTTGGCTCCATTGAGGATTTTTACCTGCTGAGCCGGGCGGTCATGGTGAAAGACGAAAAATATTATGACCGCTTCGACCAAGCGTTTGCCAATTACTTTGAAGGTTTAGAAAACCTGGAGCCGGACTGGCTCAGCAAGGTGATCCCGGACGAGTGGCTGCGCAAGGAGCTGGAAAAAAACCTGAGCCCGGAGGAATTCGAAAAACTCAAAGGGCTTGGGAGTTTAGAAAAAATCATGGACGAGCTGCGCAAGCGGCTGGAAGAACAAGAGAAACGTCACCAAGGTGGTAACAAATGGGTTGGGACCGGAGGCACCAGCCCGTTTGGTGGTTACGGCGAAAACCCGGAAGGGGTCCGCATGACTGGCCCTTCGCGGAACAAGAAAGCCGTGAAAGTCTGGGAGAAACGGGAATTCCGTAACTTGGATGACTCGGTGGAGCTGGGCACCCGTAACATCAAGCTGGCCATGCGCCGGCTGCGAAAATTTGCCCGCACCGGCCGCGATGAAGAGCTAGACATGGACGATACCATTTCGTCCACTGCCCGTAATGCGGGATTGCTTGATATCAAAATGCGACCGGAGAAAGAAAATCGCGTTAAAGTGCTGATTTTCTTTGATGTAGGCGGCTCCATGGACCCTTACGTGAAGCTGTGTGAAGAGCTATTTTCTGCTGCTCGGGCAGAGTTTAAGCACATGGAATATTTCTATTTCCATAACTTTCTCTATGAGTACGTATGGAAAGACAATCGCCGTCGTTGGGATGAGAAAATCTCCACTTGGGATGTGCTGCATAAGTACGGCAGCGACTACAAAGTGATTTTCGTAGGTGACGCGGCCATGAGTCCCTATGAAGTGAATTCTGTAGGCGGCAGCGTGGAGCACTGGAACGAAGAGGCCGGCGCAGTCTGGTTTCAACGAGTAATGGAGACCTACGAAAAAGTGGTGTGGCTAAACCCGGAGCCCGAGCGTGCTTGGCAGATGACCACCTCTACTCAGTGGATCAAGCAACTCTGTGAGCACAACATGTTCCCCCTCACCATAGAAGGGCTTGAGAGAGCCATGCGGCAGCTGAGCAAATAACCCTTTGCCCTCGCCTGGAGAAGCCTTTGGCGCTACGGCGAAGGCATGTCACATTCCAATGTTCTATCCGGTTGTAGGAATAGAAGGGGTTGGATGGTTATGTTGATGTGGAGTGGATTTCGCTCAGCCTCTCATCGGTAAACTGGGGCTCAATGCGCTTGAGTTGAGCCCCACCGCGTTACTGTCACTGCTCAATCTTTATCTGTTTGCTATGCACCCACTGATAGAGCACCGGGAGCAGCAGCAGGGTCAGCAGCGTTGAAGAAATAATCCCTCCGATAACCACCGTTGCCAGTGGCCGCTGCACTTCTGCGCCGGTGCCGGTATTGAGCGCCATGGGCACAAAGCCGAGGCCGGCCACCAGGGCGGTCATCAACACCGGGCGCAACCGGATCAGCGCACCTTCGATCACCGCATGGCGCAGGTCATTGCCTTGCTGCCAGAGATCACGAATAAAAGCCACCATCACCAAGCCATTAAGTACGGCCACACCCGACAGGGCAATAAAGCCCACTCCGGCTGAGATCGATAGCGGCATCCCTCGCAGCCATAGCGCAAGGACGCCCCCGGTCAGGGCCAACGGCACCCCTGTGAAAATAATCAGTGAATCGCGAACCGAGCCAACCGCCATAATCAACAAGCCGATAATGATCGCTAGCGTCACCGGCACCACCAGCGACAGGCGTTGGCTGGCAGATTCCAGTTGCTCAAAGGTGCCGCCAAAGTCCAGCCAGTAGCCGCTGGGAAGATCTACCCGCTCACTAATGCGTTGCTGGACCGCTTGCACAAAACTGCCCAGATCCCGGTCGCGAACATTGGCGGTGACCACCACTCGGCGTTTACCGTTTTCCCGACTGATTTGTGCCGGAGCCGGTTTTATTTCCAGCCGTGCGACTTCGTTTAGCGGAATGTAGCCGCCATCTGGCAGCGACACAGGGAGCCGCTGTAGACGGTTCACGTCCTGGCGCAGTGATTCTGGCAGCCGCACCATCAGTTTGAAGCGCCGATCTCCTTCGTAAATCAGTCCTATCTGTTCGCCACCAATACCGGCGGCGACCAGATGTTGCACCTCATCCACGGTAATACCATAGCGGCCAAGGGCTTCTCGATCGGGAACAACGGTGAGCATGGGTTGACCGGTCACCTGTTCAACCCGTACATCGGCGGCACCAGGTATCGACTGTACCTGCTGCATGATGGCATTGGCGGTTTCGCGCAAGGTATCCAGATCATCACCAAAAACCTTGATGCCAAGATCGGCTCGCACACCGGAAATAAGCTCGTTAAAGCGCATTTCAATGGGTTGGGTAAACTCGAAGTTATTGCCGGGTACGTCCAGGACTGCGCTGGACAGTTCCTGAATCAACGCCTCTTTGCTTTTTCCTGGATCCGGCCATTGGTCTTTGGGTTTCAGGATCAGGAAGTTATCCGAAACATTGGGCGGCATCGGGTCGTTGGCCACTTCCGGTGTGCCGATCCGTGAAACCAGTTTGTCGATTTCTTCAATATGCTTTAAGCGCTCATCGAGCATGATCTGCATATCTACAGATTGCTCGATACCGGTGCCGGGTATGCGAAGGGCGTGCATGGCAATGTCGCCTTCGTCCAGTTGCGGAATGAATTCTGAGCCAAGGGTGGTCATCAACCAGCCACAGAACAGCACCAGGAACAGCGCAAAAGCGACTAATAGCTTGCGCAACACCAGGGCTTTTTCCAGCAGTGGCCGGTACACGGACTTGGCGGAACGTATAACCGGGCTTTCTTTCTCGCTGATCTTGCCGCCCATGAAAACCGCCACCGCAGCGGGTACGACGGTAAGCGAAAACAACATGGCGGCAAGCAGCGCCATCATCACCGTGGCTGCCATGGGGTGAAACATTTTCCCTTCCACGCCAGTGAGGCTGAAGATAGGGATATACACCATGGTAATGATGGCCACGCCGAATAGACTGGGACGAATAACCTCAGTGGTGGCCTCATAGACCAATTGAATCCGTTCCCTTAATGGCAATACACCGTTGTTTTTACCCTGAGCTTCGGCCAGCCGGCGAATACAGTTTTCGACGATGATCACCGCGCCATCTACAATTAAACCAAAATCCAACGCGCCTAGACTCATCAAGTTGGCAGACACCCCGGTTTTCACCATGCCACTGATCGTCGCGAGCATGGAGAGGGGGATTACCGCCGCGGTAATCAGGGCGGCTCGGAAATTGCCCAACAGCAAAAACAGCACGGCAATAACCAGCAAAGCCCCTTCAATCAAGTTAGTGCGAACGGTGGCAATGGTTTTTTCCACCAGGGTGGTGCGGTCATAAACCGCTTCTAGCTTGATGCCGTCGGGCAGGGAGGGTTTAACCGCCTCCAGCCGTTTGGCCACGTCTCGGGCCACCTGATTGGAGTTTTCCCCCATCAGCATCATCACGGTGCCCAGTACGGTTTCACGGCCATCACGGGTCGATGCCCCAGTGCGCAGTTCTTTCCCGATGGCCACGGAGGCCACGTCCTTCACTTTTACTGGGGTGCCGTCATGAACAGTGACGACCACATTTTCTATCTCGTGGAGGGTTTTCAGCTGCCCCGGCGTCCTCACCAGTAATTGCTGGCCATTGCGTTCAATGTAACCCGCTCCGCGATTACTGTTATTGCGTTTTAAGGCGGTTGAGAGCTGGTCGAGAGTAATGCCGAATTGCAACAGCAGCTTGGGGGAGGGCAGCACATGGTATTGCTTGTCGTAACCGCCAATGCCGTTTACTTCCGCCACCCCAGGCACCTGGGCCAGTTGCGGCTTGATAATCCAGTCCTGGATTTCCCGCAGCGCAACCGCATCGTACTCACTGCCATCGGCCTGGCGAGCGCCGGCTTCGGCTTCCACGGTGTACAGGTATATTTCGCCGAGCCCGGTAGCCATTGGCCCCATTCTCGGTTCCAGCTGCACAGGAAGCGCCCCCTTGATCGCGCTTAGCCTTTCATTGACAAGGTTGCGGGCGAAGTAGATATCCGTGCCTTCCTTGAACACCACCGTGACCTGCGACAAGCCATAACGGGAAATGGAGCGGGTGTAATCCAGTTTCGGCAAACCGTACAGCGCGGTTTCCACCGGAAAGGTGACCCGTTGCTCGGCCTCAAGGGGGGAATATCCCGGTGCTTCGGTATTGATCTGCACCTGTACATTGGTGATGTCTGGGACCGCATCAATGGGCAGTCGCTGATAACTCCAGGCGCCCAAGCCCACTAATCCGAGGATCAGTGTGAGCACCAGAATGCGCCTCTCGATGGAGAAGCGAACGATGGCATCTATCATTCGGATTCTCCTTAGTGGTGGTGAGCCGCGCCGGCTTTAAGAATGTCAGCTTTAATCAGGTAACTGTTTTCCACCACGTACTGATCCCCGGGGTTAAGGCCATCGAGCACTTCGCTGTAGCGGTTATCACGCCGGCCTAAAGTGAGTGCACGGCTTTCATACGCCTCTGCGCCATTGAGGAACACAACAGTTTTACCCTCCATTTCCTGCAGGGCACGGTTATCCACTCGCAGAGGAACTGAGTGGTTGCCGGTGGTGATGACAGCCTCAACGAAGTCCCCCGGGGCTAAACGGCCATCGCTATTGTCCAGCGACACTCGGGCAATCATGGCCGGCACGGATCCGGTATCGGGTGCCGGCACCAGGCTTTTGATCTGGCTTTGCCACTGACGTTCGTCAAGGTGCAGGGTGACGGCTTGTCCTTTTTTTACCGCAGCCCGCTGCTGAGGAAACAGCGTCAGTTCCGCCCATAGCGATTCACTGTTGATAAGTGTCAGTAGGGGCTGTTGGCCTGCGACTTCACCAGCATTAGCATGACGCTGATGAATAACACCGCTGAACGGGGCCCGCAGGCGGTAGCCTCGCAGGCTGTCATTGGATTCGATCACGGCGAGTGTCTCCCCCTTGCTGACGGCATCACCAACAGAAGCGGTTATCGACTTTATTAGCCCGGGAAAACGGGCACGCAAATCAGCCTGATGCTCAGGGGCGATCACCAAGCGCCCGTATGCATGGGTTTGCGTGGCAATAACGCCGCCACTGGCTTTCTTGGTGGTGATACCTGCTTTTTCTGCGGCTTCCGCCGAAATGGCCACGCGGCCCTCGTAGGAGGGCCATTGCCATTGATGGTGCTCGCCACCCAGTTTCAGATCAAAGCTGACATCGAAGGAATGGGGCGGTTGTATCTTTTGCTTTCCCTTCCAGTGATGGTCGTCTTGCTGGAAGGTAACTCTTTTCTGTACTCCGTCCAGGCGGGTGAGGGTGGCAGAAAGGATTAAGTCATCCACTGGCTTATTGTCACGGGTGACCCAGGCCTGCAACGAGGCCAGGCCGCCACTTTCGGTTTTGAGAACTTCTAAAGTAATGTCCCGCTCTTTCAGTAAATGCCCGCCGTTGGGGCCTGTGGTTTCTTGTTTGTGTGCGTCATGATCGTCTTCACCGTGCCCATGGCCACCACTGGCGGTTACCATAGAGGAAAGTGTCAGGAGATAAAGCGTGGAAAGCGTTACTAGCATTTTCATTGGGAAATCTCCTGTTCGTCAGCCTGGGAAAAAGGCAAGCCAGTAAGGCGTTCCAGTTCGTTTCGTTGCAGGTGAAACTGCGCGGCGAGGTTAATGGCCCGGTATTCCAGATTAAGTTGCTCTTGCTGGGCATCGATCAGCTCAAGCAGGCTGTAGCGACCGGAGCGATAGCCCTTTTGGATGTCTGCATACAGTTGTCTGGCCAAGGGCAACGCGCTCTCATCAATGAGCGCGAGCTCTTCACGTAACAGATTCAGTGAGCGATAGAGGGTGTCCAGCGTTGCCACCAGTTCAATCCGGCGGGCCTGTAGCTGTGCTTCACTGGCAGCCAGTTGTGATTCGGCTCGGGCTATATTGCCGCGGTTAGGATTCTTCAGACCAAGCGGAACAGAGAACCCCAGCACCAGGGTATTGTTGTTGTCCACTCGATCATGGCGCGCGCCAACAGAGACGGTGACATCGCGGCTGCCACGGGCATTGGCCAGGCGGCTCTGGGCCGCATGCAGGCGCGTTTCGCTCGCCAGCTGCAGCAATTGCGGAGCCTGTTCCAGCTGGTCCAGAATTTGCTCGCGCGGTGGAAGCTTGGGAAGCGGCCGCAACGAGGTTGCGGGGTGCAGTTGATCTGCGCCTTGCTGGCCCCAAAGCGCAGCCAGTTGCTGGCTGGCTCGGCCACGCTCCATATCAGCGCGCCGGCGGGCAATATCCGCATGCCGGCTGGCGAGGGTCATTCGGGTTAAATCCGCCTTCGAGGCCGCACCGGCATTAACACGACGGCGTGCCGCCTGTTTTGCTTTTTCCGCTAAAGCCAATGTGCGTTCAGCCAGTGCCAATTCTTCTTCAAAACGCGCCAATGCAATGTAACGAGTCACGGCTTCACCCAGCACATCGAGCCGTGCGATAGCGTAGCCCTGTTGTTCCGTATTGAGAGCGCGAGTCGCCACCTCATTACGTGAATCTCGCTTGTTGCCAAGCTCGATCAGCTGGCTCAAGGCAACAGTGATTTGTGCACCTTCAACGCCATTCAATGGTGCGTCTCCGGCAATATTTTCCACCTCAACGGACAGTTCTGGCTGCGGCCCAAGGCTGGACTGGAGCACCGCCGCATCCGCTGCCCTGAGCCGATAGGGGTAAACGCCAAGCGCTGGGTTCTGCTCTACGGTGCGGCTGAGCACGTCTTGCAGGGTAATCTCGGTGCCCATCGGCACCGATGTATTACCCGCGATGAGATGGCCTGGCGCGAACAGGCACAGCAAGGACGACGCAACAAGGCGCCAGCCGGAGGTTCGGCATTTCATGAAAATCTCCCGATAACGGATTGCGGCGAAGATCGCCGGCGAAAATCAGATCAATCCGTTGCGATTGGGAGGTGGCACAGGAGGCTGCGTGACAAGAGAGCGCGCGTGAGCAGGGGAGGGCTTGTGCCATTCATTGGCGGGCACAGGCCTGAGCGTTATGGGCTGATGAGCGAGGGTGGCGCATGAACTGTGCGGAAGGCAGCACTGGTGTTGCTCACATTCACTACTGTGGCGTTCTTCGGGTGCGCCATCGGATTTGCCCTCAGAGACATGAACTTGGCAGGACGCCTCCACATTCACCGAGTGCGGGATTGACTCGGTTGCACCTGCTACGGCGCTACACAGCATCAACAAGCCGAGCAGCAAAGCGGTGAAGGAATGTCTGGACTTGCTGAAATTCATGTTATGCCAGTCGGGAGTGCGAAAAGAATCAAGGTGCATACTCTAGCAAGCCGCCTTACCGCGTCAATCTGATTCTCATCGGCAACCCTTCTATGCACAGGTTTTGCGCAGCAAGATGGAATCCACGTTTGCTTGGATTCACCTTCTGTGGCGAGCAGCGTGACTAAGCAAATAAAGAGAGCCTAAATAGACTAAGGATTTGCCTATTTGGTGATGGTTGAAACTTCAGGTATTTCGTGAATACTGCGCCAGTCATTTCAGCGTTATGGCCTCAAGAGGCTATTTAGTTAGGGAAAAATAATGATTGATAACCAGATTGCCACCTCCGTAGGGCCATTGAATGTCAAGATATGGCCAGTGGAGGGTGACAGGGCGCCTGTCGTATTGCTACACGACTCTTTAGGCTGTGTTGCTTTATGGCGGGAGTTCCCTGCGGCGCTGGCGCAGGCCTGTGGCCACACGGTGATAGCCTATGACAGAGTAGGTTTTGGCGCATCGCCAAAGCGTGAGGGGTCTCTACCCCTCAGTTTTGTGGAAGACGAAGCCGTGGTGATTGACTCCCTTATGTCAGCACTGGCATTGCCACAGGTGGTGTTACTCGGTCACAGCGTTGGCGGCGGTATGGCCGTGGCGGCGGCAGCTTCGCTGGGGCAGCGGTGTGTGGCTGTCATTACCGAGTCAGCCCAGGCCATGGTGGAGGCGCAAACCCTAGCGGGGATCCGCGATGCACAACTGGCATTTGAGGATGCCGCTCAGCGGGCGCGGTTGCAGAAATACCATGGCGAAAAGGCTGACTGGGTTCTGCATGCCTGGATTGACACCTGGTTGTCACCAGCCTTCGCCGAGTGGAATCTGGATGCGGAGCTGGAGCGTGTTACCTGCCCACTGCTTTGCCTGCATGGCGATAACGATGAGTTCGGCTCCATGGCACATCCTGCTCGGTTGGAACGCATGTCAGCAGGACCAGCGGAGGTCGTGATGCTTGAGCAATGCGGGCATGTGCCGCATCGCGAACAGGAGCAGGGGGTGTTGGAAGCAGTGTCGGCGTTCCTTTCTGCGTTGCCGTAACATGGCTTGGAGCATCCAGTGTGTCGCCTAACGGAATGAGCGGGAGTGGCGCTCCGCGCCAGTATCCTTGCTTACCTCTAACTACCGCTGTGTGCGATAGTTCATCAACGGTCAATACTGATCCATCTTTCTCCGTTTGAATTCAGATCGCAGGTGCAGAGTTGTGTAGAAAATGCAGGAGAACGACCACTGTGAATAGTTTGGATCTTAGTTACTCAGCCAGCGGCAACCGAGCGTGCGTACGTAGTTCTAATAATTATCCTATTTAACATGTATGCACACCAATCAATGTATTTTATGATAATGATCAATGGAGTAGCATTATTGTGTCAACTGTGTGCGGCGCAGCCCCTCCATCAATGCTAAGCCACTGGGGGTCTTCACTAATTAGTGCCATATTCTCTGGCGTGCAAGTTTCCAGCATCTGCTCCAGCGTTGGCATTGGCCGAATGATCTGTTGCCGATCGATCAGTCAGTTCCATGTGAGGTCTGGTCGTTAAAAGTGTTGAATTTAGCAACTTCACCAATAACTAATGGTTATAAAAAATCTTTTTTATTCGCTATTTCCATGACTTCAAGTGACATCCCCCTGTTCTAGCCAACTGTTTGCCCCTTGATTACAGCGAGCCCTGGAGTTCTTAAGCTGCTCCTGAATAAGGCCTGCTAGTTCGACTTTTCGCCGGAGCGGAGCAGCCACAAGTGGCAGCACGGAAACGGATAAATTTTAATCAGGAAAGCTGGCAGAGTGACACCAAGGTAGGGAAATACCTTGAAGAAGGTCAGCAATTATCCAACACCGAGACGGTGAAATTGATGGAAAAGATAGTATCTCTCCCCATCTTATCCCCCTAACGGATCCTCCATAGGCTTGTAATCGCAATTTAAATTTGAATGGGATAATGTGCTTTTGATTCTCGCGCTTTATTGTTAGTATCCAGCACTCGTTCTATGAGTCGGTCTGTTTTGATAATGAATCGTTGGTTAACAGTCTTGTTAGCATTGGTGATTGCTCTGCAGTCACTGGCAGCTATTGGCGATACCAGTCGACCTCATTATCCTGCTACGCTTGATCACGCTCATGAAGACCTCGTCCTTAACTCGGTCACTCTGGGAATGGAGGAGTCTTCCTCATCCGACCCTTCGCGGGATCACGTGTCCGATCATTGCCATCAAAACCATTCCCACTGTCATATGGTGCTGGTGAGCGCCGCATCAAATATTTCCATTTTGTCCGCAGGTCAGGGCTTGTCCGACTATCAAGCCAGTCATACTTCAGTCATTCCACCCTCCTTGTTCCGCCCTCCCATAGCCTAATCCTACGATTCATTCCGTTCAGGAAACATCTTTTATTTATTAGACCTTCGTAGGAGAGGTTGCATGCTTATTTGCAAGCCCATGAGCATTGGGCGGCGTATAACGCCGCGCCAGATTTATATCCATTCTTTGTATCTACTCGTGCTGGCGCTCAACGTTTCCGTTGCCCACGCCGAAGAGACACCACTCACCCTTACCGATGCCCTGTCCCGGACGGTGGCGCAAAACCCCAGTCTGCGGGTATTCGACTTTCGCCTGCAGGGGCTTTAGGGAAAAAGCCTTACGGCCGATCAGGCACCGGCCTATGAAGCGGGCCTGGAGGTGGAGAATATACTCGGTAGCGGTGCTCTGCAGGGAGTCGACAGAGCTGATTACACCCTGTCGCTATCCTCAGTCATTGAGCTGGGAGGCAAACGTCGGGCTCGCACAGGCGCCGTGAGCTCCCGCTATGATCTGATGGAGGCCGAACGTGAAGCTGAGACTCTGGATTTGTTGGGTCAGGTGACGCAGCGCTATGTCGCCACCTTGGCTCTGCAGGAAAAGCTTGATTTATCCGCTCGGGCAGTGGAATTGAGCGAAGCCACCTTTAACACCGTTACCCGCCGTGCAAAGCAGGGCGCCGCACCAGAGGCCGAAGTTCTGCGTGCCAAGGCCGCTCTTACCCAGAGCCGGATTGCCCACAACGCGCTGCAAACGGAGTACGAGAAGCGAAAGATGGCGCTGGCCTCACTATGGGGCGAAACGCGGGTGGATTTTCAGCGGTTGCAGGGAGACCTGTTCCGATTCGAGCTTGGCGAGCGTTTCGAGGTGCTGTACCAGCTGGCCAGTGACAGTCCGATGATCCGGGTTTACGCAAGCGAGCGGCGGATGCGCGATGCCGAGATCCAGTTAGCTAAAAGTCAATCCGAAAGTGATATTCGCTGGCAGGTCGGCGCCCGCCGTTTTGAGGAAACGGGCGATACCGCGCTGGTGGCCGGGGTGTCAATGCCACTGTTTGCCGGTCGCCGGAATCGTGGAGAAGTGCAAGCCGCCACCGCGGCGCGTGACGAGGTGGAATACCGCCAACAGAGCGCGTTACTGCAACTGCACTCCCTGTTGTTCGAAGCCTACCACACCCGCCAACAAAGCATTGCCGCTGTTGAGCAGCTGCGTGATGCAGTGCTGCCCGATTTAACCCAGGCGCTCGAGCTTACCCAACAAGCCTATGAACGCGGCCGCTACAGCTACGTGGAGTGGACCGCCGCACAGCGCGAACTGCTCTCGGCCCGCGAGGCACTCGTCGAAGCAGCCGCCACGGCGCTGCTCAACCAGGCGCTTATCGAACAGCTTACGGCGCAGCCCATGACCCAAGGCCAGGCCACGCCCGCTAACTAAACACAGGATTAGTGAACCATGCAATTTATGAAACCACTCTACTGGATACTGGTGGCCACCTGTCTGGCCGCCACGCCTCTCCACGCGGTCGAAGATACGCACGATGACGACAATGACGCGCAATCAAGCGCGCCCGAGACCAAGGGTCCTCATGGCGGTTTATTATTGACACAGGACGACACTACCGTTGAGCTGCAGATTTTCGAGCAAGGTGTTCCCCCTGAATATCGTGCCTGGGTAACAAAGGGCGGGAAGCCCATTACCGATGATGTTGACCTCAACGTCCAACTCACCCGCTTGGGTGGGCAAGTGGATATCTTCGATTTTGCCTTCCAGGGAGACTATTGGCTGGGTGACGGGGTGGTGACCGAACCCCATTCCTTTAATGTGGAAGTAATGCTGGCCCTGCAAGGTAAGCGATACGGCTGGCAGTGGGAATCCCATGAAGGCCGGACCCGCATTGAAGCCGACATTGCTGTAAAGGCCGGAATTCAAAAAACCGAGGCCGATTCGGGCTCAATTGAGCGAACGCTGACCACCTACGGGCAACTGACCATCGCACCGGAACAGATCGCGAGAGTGCGCGCCCGGTTCCCCGGTGTCATCACCACAGTCAATGTTCGTTTGGGGGATCGTGTCGCCAAAGGTGATCTGCTGGCACAAGTGGAGTCCAACGAAAGTCTCAAAACCTATGACCTGCACGCACCCATAAATGGAGTGGTGACCGAGCGCCAAATCAGCGTCGGCGAAATCGCCGGTGAGCAACCATTGTTTGCGATCACCGATTTAACGACCTTGTGGGCGGAGCTTCGGGTGTTTCCGGGGCAGCGCACCGAGGTAGAGGTTGGTCAGAAAGTTCGACTGCAAGCCGAGGGCTTTGATCAACAGGCTAGCATCAACCATTTGCTGCCTTCTCCGGACAACGCCTCCTATACCCTGGCCCGCGTGAAAGTGGATAACCCGGATGACACAGTGAATCCTGGCTTGCTGGTGGAGGGGGACATAATAGTTGAGGCCTTTGAAGTACCGCTGGCCGTGGAAAACCGTGCACTGCAGTCCTTTCGGGACTGGAGCGTAGTGTTTATTCAGGTGGGCGACACCTATGAAATTCGCCCGCTGGAACTCGGTCGCAGCGACGGCACCTTGACCGAAGTGTTGGGCGGACTGCAGGCGGGTGACCGCTATGTGGTGGAAAACAGTTATTTGATCAAGGCCGATATCGAAAAATCCGGCGCATCCCACGACCACTAACCCAGGAGGGTATGATGATTAATGCTATCTTACGCTTCTCGGTAGAGCGGCGATTTTTAACCTTATCTCTTATTCTAGTGCTGGTCGGTGTGGGCCTATGGAGCTTTCAGCGCCTGCCTATCGATGCGGTACCGGACATCACCAACGTCCAAGTGCAGATCAACACCGAGGCGCCGGGGTATTCGCCCTTGGAGGCGGAACAGCGCATCACTTTCCCGGTGGAAACTGCCCTGTACGGCTTGCCCAATTTATCGTATACCCGATCAATATCTCGCTATGGCTTGTCCCAAGTGACGGTGGTGTTCAAGGAAAGCACAGACATCTATTTCGCTCGCAACCTGATCGATGAGCGCCTCGGCTCCATCAAGAATGCCCTGCCACCTGGGTTGGAACCTGAAATGGGCCCCATCGCGACCGGTCTGGGCGAGATCTTGATGTACACCGTGGAAGCCTTGCCCGGCGCCACCCAAGCTGACGGTAGTCCTTTAGATGCCACAGCATTGCGAGAAATTCAGGACTGGATCATTAAGCCGCAACTGGCGCAGGTGCCGGGAGTGATCGAGATAAACACCATCGGTGGCTACGACAAGCAGTACCACGTCACGCCCTCACCACAAAAGTTACTGCAATTTGGCGTCACCATGGATGAATTGTTGGAAGCACTCGAGGCCAACAATGTCAATCGTGGCGCCGGCTATATCGAGCGAAACGGACAACAGCTATTGGTGCGCTCACCCGGGCAACTAGCGTCCATTGCCGAGATTGAGCAGGTGGTCATTACCAACCGCCACAAAGCACCGGTGAAAGTCAGTGATGTGGCCGAAGTGGCCATTGGCAAGCAGCTGCGCACGGGAGCCGCCACCCGCGACGGCAAGGAAACAGTGATGGGCACGGCCATGATGCTGGTGGGAGAAAATTCCCGCTCCGTCGCGAAGGCCGTGGCCGAAAAACTAGAGGCCGTTCAGTCCTCGCTCCCCGCAGGGGTCAAGGTGGAGGCGGTTTACGATCGCACAACCCTTGTTGACAAAGCCATCGCCACGGTGGAGAAGAACCTGCTCGAAGGGGCGCTGCTGGTGATCGTGGTACTGTTTCTGTTATTGGGCAACCTGCGCGCGGCCTTGATTACCGCGGCAGTCATTCCCTTATCCATGCTCGCCACCATAACTGGCATGGTGAAATCGGGCGTGTCGGCCAATCTGATGAGCCTCGGCGCCTTGGATTTTGGCCTGATCGTCGACGGCGCCGTGATCATTGTCGAGAACTGTATTCGGCGGTTATCCCAGGCCCAACACTCACAATCTCAGGACAATGGTCAGCTGCCATTGCGGGAACGGCTTCAGTTAGTATATGAGGCCACCAACGAAGTCATTCGTCCAAGCTTGTTCGGCGTCGCCATCATTACCGTAGTGTACTTGCCGATTTTTTCACTCACTGGCGTTGAAGGTAAGATGTTCCACCCCATGGCGGCTACCGTGGTAATGGCGCTGCTGTCCGCAATGGCGTTGTCGTTGACCGTGGTGCCGGCCGCTGTAGCGGTGTTCCTTCGGGGCAAAATCAGTGAAAAGGAAAGCCCTGTGATCAGAGGCTCCAAATCACTCTACAGGCCAGCCTTGTTGGTCGCCATGAAGTTTCGTTGGGTGGTATTGGGCGGCGCAACAGCGCTGGTGGCCGTCTGTATCTGGCTAGCAACCACCCTCGGGTCGGAGTTTATTCCGCAACTCGACGAAGGGGATATTGCGTTGCATGCTCTGCGCATTCCGGGAACGGGCCTGGAGCAATCCATTGAGATGCAGGCGCAGCTGGAAGAGGCGCTGAAAGCGTTCCCAGAGGTTGACAAGGTGTTCGCCAAAATCGGCACACCGGAAGTGGCCACGGACCCCATGCCCCCCAGCGTGGCTGATAACTTTGTCGTCCTGAAGCCTCGCGGCCAGTGGCCGGATTCTGACAAAACCAAAGATGAGCTGGTGGCGGAAATAGCAGAGGCGGTGGAACGGCTTCCCGGGAACAAGTACGAGTTCACTCAGCCCATTGAGATGCGTTTCAATGAGCTGATCTCCGGCGTCCGAGCCGACCTCGGTATCAAAGTGTTCGGCGATGATCTGGATCAGTTGCTGGCGTCGGCCAACGAAGTTCTTGACGTTGTGGAGTCCATGGAGGGTGCGGCGGATGCCCGGGTCGAACAGGTCACGGGGCTACCCATGCTATCAGTGCATCCCAAACGCATGGCGCTGTCGCGTTACGGGTTGAATGTCGAAGACTTACAAGCACTGGTGGCGACCGGGATCGGTGGTGGAAACGCCGGGTTGATCTACGAGGGCGACCGTCGCTTTGAGTTGGTGGTACGCCTGCCGGAAAAAGTCAGGCGCGACATCGATAGCTTGGCCTTTCTGCCCATTCCTTTGCCAGACGGCGGTTATCTACCGCTATCGGAAGTCGCCGAGTTGAAGCTGGCACCGGCGCCTAACCAGATCAGCCGGGAAAACGGCAAGCGCCGGGTGGTAGTCACCGCCAATGTCCGGGACCGCGATCTCGGAGGATTTGTCGAGGAGGCGCAGGCGCGCATTGCGGACAATGTGGATCTCCCCGCCGGTTACTGGCTGGATTTCGGCGGCACCTTCGAGCAACTGGAGTCCGCCAGTCAGCGGCTTGCCATTGTGGTGCCGGTGACCCTCGCCATCATTCTCGCGCTGCTGGTGATGGCCTTTGGCTCCCTCAAGGATGCTCTCATCATTTTCACCGGCGTTCCGTTGGCTCTGACCGGCGGGGTGTTGTCACTGTGGCTGCGAGACATGCCGCTGTCGATTTCGGCAGGCGTGGGCTTTATCGCCCTGTCCGGCGTGGCGGTGCTCAACGGCTTGGTGATGATCGCTTTCATTCGCGACTTGTGGCGGGAACAAGGGGATCTTATCACGGCGATTGTGGAAGGGGCGCTGGTTCGCCTGCGGCCAGTTTTGATGACGGCCCTAGTGGCGAGCCTCGGCTTTGTGCCTATGGCGCTTAATACCGGCACCGGCGCGGAGGTACAGCGACCGCTGGCGACCGTGGTTATCGGGGGGATCATCTCGTCGACTTTGTTGACGCTGTTCGTGCTTCCGGTGCTGTACGCGCTGTTGCACCGCAAGAAAGCGGAAACATAGCGGACTTGAACAGGCTTCGGGCGCGCCTGGAGCCTGTTTCCGTAGCGAAACCTTGGCGGGCGTAGTGCAACTGTGGGCGTGCCCGTCACTCAATCCCATAATCAGGTGTGATCGACTCGATCATCACCACCAAGGTTGAATACATTATGCTGAAATTCTTATTTTTCGCCATTGCGTCCCTTGCTAGTGTTACGGCCTCGGCACATGGCATGTCGGCGGACGACCAGGCCCGGATACTCAATGCGGGCTACCCGGAGTACATCCGACTTGGCGCCACCCATATGCTGAGTGGCTATGATCATTTGCTGTTTCTTTTTGGTGTTATGTTCTTTTTGACGCGCTTTAGCGAGATCATCAAGTTCATCACAGCCTTCACCATCGGCCATTCCATTACCCTGGTGTTTGCCACACTGTTTGGCATTACCGCCAATTACTACCTGATCGATGCGGTGATTGCGCTAACGGTCTGTTACAAAGCCTTCGACAACCTCGGCGGCTTTCAGAAGCACTTGCAAATGAAATCCCCGAACCTAACCTGGATGGTGTTTGCCTTTGGTTTGATTCACGGGTTTGGCCTGTCCACTCGGCTTCAGCAGTTGCCGCTGGGGCACGATGGCCTGGTACTCAAGATATTGTCGTTCAATGTCGGCGTCGAGTTAGGCCAGATTGTGGCCTTGAGCATTATGCTGGCCCTGCTCATGGTGTGGCGAAAAACCCCGTCATTTGGGCGCTTCAGCAAAGCCTCGAACGTGGCGATAATGCTTACCGGTGGCCTGTTGCTGCTGATGCAGTTACATGGATTCCAGCACACGCAGTATCCGGATGATTTCCCCCTCAACCGGGACGACCACCAGCATGTCCACGAGGACATGGAAGATAACAAAGCACCTCTGTCGAACTACCCGAGAAACCTTGAGCTCGGAGCCCCGTCCGCTGACCCGCAGCCCGAAGAACCCGAAGTCCATCGCCACGAGGGTGGCGAGCCACACGCGCATTAATCTTGTTAACTTTTGTGCGAATACCATTATGAAATTTTTCGCTGCCATTTTTACGCTTATTCTATTGGCCGGTTTTCAGCAGGCTTTTGCACACAGTGATCACGCTCACGAGCCGATTTCGGAAGCGTCGGCGCTTCAGCTCGCCAAAGACACGACCTTCCAGTTGGCAGACAAGGATGTCGGACTGGGCTTTGGAAAACTGCCTGAAAACTGGAAGACAACGTCAGCTACCGCTATGAAGATCCATAAGAAAGGCAGTGGTTATTTCATCATCTCGGTGGCCAATGCGACTGAGGCAAAAACACTTTACGTGCTCATATCCAGCGACGGGAAAGTTTACGATGTGAATTTTACGGGTGAGTTTGACGGTTTGGAGTAGCGACATTTATGACATGGCAATGGCTTATCACCAAATACCTGATTACCGCAACCATCGTGGTGGTGGTGTCGGAGGTTGCAAGGCGCAGTGACAAGTTAGGCGCCCTGGTGGCGGCACTGCCTTTGGTGACCATTCTGGTGCTGATTTGGCTGCACGTGGAAAATCAGCCTCAGGAGAAAATCGCCCGGCATGCCTGGTATACCCTCTGGTATGTGCTGCCGACATTGCCCATGTTTTTAAGTTTCCCATTACTGTTGGGCCGATTGGGCTTCTGGCCAACGCTACTTGTCAGCTGCGCGGTTACCGCTATTTGCTTCGGCATCTTCGCGCTACTGCTGCGCCAATTTGGCATTAATTTGTGGCCTTGATATGACAGACCACCCAGATACGTCTATGCACGTTTAACCGTTGAACCATTATAACGAGGTAAGATGAATGCGGCACCATGATCACGCGCACAATCATTCAGACGACACCAGTTCCAGACGTCTTGGCCTGGTATTCTTTCTCAATGTGGGGTTTACCCTCATCGAGTTTGTTGGGGGGTTGTTGACTAACAGCACGGCCATCCTGGCCGATGCAGTGCATGACCTGGGCGATAGCCTGGCCATAGGCAGTGCCTGGTTCCTGAACCGGCAGGGACGTAAAGCGGCTACCCGGGAATTTACCTATGGCTATCGCAGGCTATCGTTGTTCGGTGCCTTGATCAACGGATTGGTCTTGGTGGGCGGGTCGCTGTGGGTGCTCAGTGAAGCGATCCCTCGTCTGGCCGACCCGGTCATGCCAGTTACCGAAGGAATGCTCGCGTTGGCCCTGTTAGGGGTTACAGTCAATGGGTTCGCCGCCTACCGTCTGAGCAAAGGGAAGTCACTGAACGAAAAAGTGCTCAATTGGCACTTACTAGAAGATGTCCTGGGCTGGGTCGCGGTGCTGATCGTCTCGATCATTTTGCAATTCGTGGACTGGCCCATCCTTGATCCATTGCTGTCCATCGGTTTTACCCTGTTTATTCTGGTAAATGTAATCCGCAACCTCTGGGCCACCGGCAAACTTTTTATCCAGGCGGTACCAGACCCGGCGCTGCATGATGAGATTCGGCGAACGCTGCTCGGCATTGAACATATAAGCGAGGTTCACCATCAACACCTCTGGTCCCTAGATGGAGAGCACCATGTTTTAACGGTGCATTTGGTGATGAGGGATTCTTTCCCGTTGGAGCAATACCTCGCCACCAAGATAGCGGTGGCCGATGCACTTGAGCCATACCAACTGGCTCACACGACCATCGAAATTGAACTGCCGGCAGAATTCTGTCGAGATTCCTCTGACCAGCGTTTATCTGCTGGCGATCATCACTAGAAGAGCGAAATCATGTTGGCTCTCTACACCCTGGGATTATTCATCCTCACAGCTGTGACCGAAATCGTCGGTTGTTACCTGCCGTATTTGTGGCTAAAAAAATCCGCTCCCGGATGGGTGTTGCTACCAGCCGCCGCAAGCCTCGCCATGTTCGCCTGGTTACTATCTTTGCATCCGACCGATGCCGGACGAGTCTATGCGGCCTACGGCGGGGTCTATGTGTTCGTTGCCTTGCTGTGGCTCTGGGGTGTGGAGGGGGTTCGTCCTCATCCATGGGATTTTGTGGGCGTGGCGGTAGCACTCGCGGGTATGGGTATTATCATGTTTGCCCCGCGAGGATGACAGGGAAACTTTAGCTGCGGCATCTCGAACATGAAATAATGAGTGGTTTAAATCTCAAACTTGGTACGAAGAAATAGCATATGGAATGGTAGGGCCAATATTTCCAGCGCAGATAAAGAATTCCAAGAAAAAGTTACAGAGCTGCGAAAATGGATGCATGGCTCCTGAGTTAAAGCTTTTAGATGTTAGAAGAGGAGGCTCCTTCAGCGCTCCAGCTAATAGCGACAACCTTGGCCTCACATGGCGGCGACAAACCAGTTCTCATTCTAACGCACCCAAAATGCAGGATTAGCAGCATTGCGGCAGTGACTACCCTGAAATAAGAAACCGTGCTACTACGTTTTTTTATGCAAATTAGTTGGTCAATGAGTACCAAGATTGTAATATTGCCCAACATCAAATTGTGGTTCCCATTTCCCAAGTCATTCCTGTGAGCGTGCTAGGGGACCTAATGCGGCCATATTTAATTTTCGTGGAAATATCTTGGTCGATTGGAGTTCCGATGTTTTAACTCACTTCCCAGAAGTCGCCTCGTTAAAAACGTCTTGGCGATGGAATCGGGCAGGATGTCAGTCTCTTGGGACCTGGCTCCTTGCATCTAAGAACAGGCTAAAAGCAAATAAAGCAGTCGATTTGCGAACAGCCCCTTCCCAAGTTGAATGGATCAAAATCAACGCTAGTGCTGCCGTAAAGTAGCAGTTGTTTGCCGCGAGAACTCAACCACCAGAGCGGGGTGGGGCGGTTTTAATAATTGGTGACCCTATATGGGGTCCTGTGGAAGAACCGACAAATTTGACAAGTTTGCATAAACGACCAATTTATCATCAATTCTGAGGCCCATCGTCACGCCAAAAATGCTGTTTCACATGATCCTCCAATATCCTTGCCATCGCGTCTACATCAATTTTCCCGCTGCTTTTCTTGAAGTTATACCGACCTGTAAATAACGTATGTGTCCAGGCAATCGGTGAAATCCGGATAAATTCATCGATGACCGCTTGAGGCGCGCCGTTGGCCAGCATCCTTTGGTACACGGCATTCAAGATCATGCTGTTGTAGGCCACGATACAGTTGGCGATTAACCTGGCAGCATGGGCACTGACCCGGTTTTCGACGATTCTTTTGCCTTGAAAGATGCCGTTATAAGTCTTCCGGATATTGCTCTGAAGCTGATGGTAGGCCTCTGTGCGATTACGGGCGCTTCGGATTGCTTTCCTGAGCTCCATATCGTCAATCAGATTGAGAACATGGATACTCTTGAAGATGGTATTATATTCAAACAGCGCGGCTTTGAGCCTGGCATAACGGGCATGTGAGTTGAGCTTACGGATGATATTGCTCTGGGTGTTCTCCTGCATGATGAGTGAAAGTAATACCCGCATGACACCTCGACGTTGTGAGCGGATACGATCAACATTGATCACGCCCTTGGGTTTGAGGATTCCGGTGTCATAGTCTAACGGTTCAGCGGTATAGATATCGTCAGCAGCGTCTCGCACATTTTTGATGCTGGGGACATAATCCACGTCGATGGAATCCAGCGTGACAAAATTCAGCTTGTTCAATGAATGGTTATCACCGGTCACCATGTGGATATCAATATCGGTTTTGTTGTTGTAGATCATATCGTACAGCGAATGTCCTTCGTACTCGTTCAGGCCGATATTTTTCGCATTAACTGCCACATAGTTGGCGAGCAGCGTGTAGAGTGAGATACCACGGCCTTTGCCAAGGTGCTTCCTGGAGTAACGGGATTGAATTGTACTGTCTGTGGTCGCAAATTTTTGTCCATCCGCATCCGCTAGTACTTTCTCATCCATCAAATTCCACTGATTAAATATGGGAAGCGAATGAATGTGGTTACTGACAATTTCATTGGCGGCGCATAGCGTATCCACCCGCACGAAATCCTCCCGCATTGCACGTAACTGGCTGATTTCCAGGTCAGACATATCAGCCATTTTCAATGTACCGAACCCAAACGCCTCTGATAACAAGCAGGCGTTGATCGCCAGAGGCAGCGGTTTTTTCCGCTTGGTGTAGCGATCTTTCATGTGGGTAAATGCGCTCCACATTCCAATCCGATCGCCGATGAACATGACAATACTGGCAATGTCCACCTTGGGCAGGTTTTTAAAGAACGCATCATCCAGCTTTTCAACACTGTCATAGAGCAAACTCCAGTGTTGTTGTCCGGTCTTGGTTTCTCGAACACTGAATCCATGATTATTATTCTCACGGATATTGTGAGTCGTTCGCTCCCAGGCGTTGTTCAGCTCCTGAAGCGCCTCCTCAAGTCGCTGATCACAGTAGATGGGTATCTTGGGATAACCAAACTCCGCCGCGATCTTCTCAACATCGTCTACCAGTGCGTCGTCCACCAGATCGGTATCGATATCACAGTAAGAGACACTGTCATTGCAATAGAGACGGCCACGGTCAATCTCATGATAAATTTTCTGGTAAACAAAGAACTCGAACAGGTACGGATCGATGTGCGTGTCATTCGGTTCCCGCTTCAAATATTGATTCATGTTTTTGGGGATGGTAAACCCCAGGTCATCACAAATTTTTAAATCCGATGGACTTTTCCCGCTGGCATAATGCGCTTTCAGTAGATTGATCAATTCGCCGATGTAGCTGTTTTCCTTGTAGTACTCCAGCTTGACTGTTGTAAATATCGGGCGAAGATACAGTGCAAATATGCGAGAAGATTTTCCATAGTACTCCCACAAGGCGGCTTTCTTATCGAAAGATTTGCCTTCCAGAAACTCTGCCATGGCTGAAAACTGCTCTTTGGGCAACATGCTGTAGGCTGCTTCATTCAGTTCATCCTGACTCATGTTGGGGTTTCGATTTGGGAACCACTTCAAAAACTTGGCCAGCTTGGGAAAGTCGGTCACCACCTTGGAGCTGTGCTCCATATGAGCCATTGAGGCGTAGGTCTTGCCGGCGTCCATAATGGCGCGGGTGTGATAGCAAAAACTAACGATCAGATTATCCATAATCTGTTGGTAGCGGTGGTAAACAAAGCACAAAGCATAGAGCCATTTTTGCGGTTTGCTCAGCCGACGTAAGCGGGATGCGGCATACTGTTCGGCAACATCGGCATAGTAGCGAACGGCATTCTTTGACAACCCCAGAGACGGAATAAAACCGTTCGCAAACTCGTACAACTCCTCAATCCGCAGGGCTTTGTCCACTTCCGATTTGACCGCCGTATACTGAAAGTCTTTTTGATCCGCGCGAATGATGTTGAGCGCCGTGATACCATCATCTCGCCGCACCAGCGTCATAAGCTGGCCACTGATTGATGACGGTATGGAAGAGATGGCGTTATTTAACCGCTGTTCCTCGGCGGCAAAGGCGCGGCTGAACATGTCCTGGAACGTTCGATAGGACGGAATGATTAAATTCTGGTGATCGAAAAACGCGAGCAACTGCCGGAAAGCACTGTGCCCTTTGGGGTAATAGCGTAATAACAGACCGATGTGGGATTCTATTTCAGCTCTAAATTGAGGCGACCAGCTTCGGTAGTCGAAAAGTGACAGTATCGCCTGGCGTTGCTTACGCGAATATTCACGAGAGAGGTTTCCGGTGAACTGTGCCGCATCTGCACCGTTGTAATAGGTTGCAACGATATATTCAACATCGGCACTGACCTCATCGAGCGAATAGTTAAAAAACTGCTGCTTGGCCTTGAAATAACCCAATTGCAGGATGAAGTGGATACGGGTCTGGGTATTGCGAAACTGCTCAAGCGCGGCGCGTTCTGTCGGACTTAATGAAAAATACAGGCTTTGTTCATGGGTATTGAATTCTGGGCGAGCATATAACTCTTCGACTTCCGTGCTGGATAACAGCTGAATACGTTCGATATTTTCCATAGCGAGTGCCGATTCAATGCGGCCCGATCGTCAGCCACATTTAAATCACCTCGCGCCCATCCAGGTGATTCACTGGCACCATCCGCTTGTGCAGGACACCAAACACCACCAACTGCTGCGCATGAACCACGTAATAAATGACATGACTGATGTGGGGGAAGCTCAACACGTCCTCCCCTACATCCGGCCTGGGCTTTCCCAGGGACGGGGTTTCAGCCAGCAGGTGAAGGGTTTGTCGGAGTTCGAACAGGTATTTCTTCGACTGCGCTTCTCCCCATCGGTCTAGGGTAAAACGACGAATGTCGATAAGATCGGATTGAGCATCCGGGGTTAAGCGGTAATTTGACATGGCGTATTGGCGGGACTAATGATCCTTGGGAACATCGACAATGCCATCGGCGATCCCCTGTGCCAGCATTTCCATGAGTTTGGCAAAACGATAAAAGCCATCGTATTGCTGACAGATGTAATCCATTTGGATGTGAGAGGTGCTATCCATCACCCGTTTGAACACATCCATGTAGTCGTAGCAGGTTTGCAATAATTGCTCATCCCCGGCTTCGGTAAGAGGAAACCGGAGGGCGTGGTCATGGATGATCTTTACCATCTGAAGTTGTTCTGCATTCAGCTCGACAGCAGACATTTTTCTTCCCCCAGAAATTTTATCGTCTAGTCGTGGTGACCTGATTCCAAATCATTAAAAAATGCTTCACCATCAACGGTGTTACCTGCTTTGATATCAGCTTTGGTCTGAGTGGCCCTCGACTGCAACAATCTCAGCTTGAGCGCTTTAATGCTCTCGTACTCATCCATTGAGATAACCACAGCAACCGGTTTTCCGTTTTTATTGATCTGGATTGGCGCACGTTGCGCTTTTAGCAGCAGGTCACCAAACTGGGTTTTGGCTTCATTGGCAGAAAGTGTGTCCATGGTCTGGTACCTCACCAAATATCGTTCGATTCGTCCATAATATTCGAAACGAGCGATCTACGTCAATGCCTTGCCTCGCCTGTCTACACGGACATAGCCTCGAGCAGTTTCCCTGGAACTGGCCAGAAACTGCGCCATGAGCCCGACCTCAGTGAAAAATCGCCGAACAAGGTGGAATGGGATATCCAGGGTAGACGTGTGACTTCCAATGATCAGAAAACCAATGTTACCGCTTCGGATTCTGACTAGGTGGTCAGATTTTGCAGTATGCCGCACTGCTCCACCGTGCGGTCGCTTGAGCAACTGCGGCGCAACGCTTTGAGTTGCCTACGCAATTGCGTCAGCTCGGCAATGCGGTCTTCCACTTGTTGAATATGGGCGTCCATCATCCGATTCACCTTATCACATTGCGCGCCAGGCGAGCGTTTGAGCGCCAATAGTTGACGGATTTCCTTCAAGCTGAGATCCAGACTGCGGCAGTGTTTAATGAACAGCAACAGGTCGACGGCCGCTTTGTCATACAAGCGAAAATTTCCCTCGGTGCGTTGGGTTGAGGGCAGCAGATTTTCTTTTTCATAATAACGGATCGTCTGTATTGAGCAGCCGGTAACGCTCGCCAATTCTCCTATTTTCATAACCACCAATTTCACTCTTGATTCTATAGTGACTATAGAATTTAAACTGCATAACCAGGAAAAAACAAGAGCGTTTTAATATGACTGAGCAATGCTGTGCTAGCTGTAACAGCGATGCACGAGACAACACACCACAGATTTCCGATGGCACAAGCGTCGTCCAAGGCGGCTATGTTAGCGAGTATCATGTCTCCAGGATGGACTGCCCTTCGGAGGAAGGCGTGATCCGCATGGCATTGGATAGTGTGGAACCCAAAGTAACGCTGGAATTTGATACCCCCAATCGCATAGTGCGTATCTTTCATGGGGATAATGCCGATGTGATTGAGGAACGGATGCACTCTGTTGGTTTGGGCGCTACGCTTGAAATCACATCCCCCGTAGACAGTGATGCCATCGCCCAAGCACATGAAGAGGGTTGGCAGACAAACGTGAAAAATCCGCCAAAAACGACGTAACATGCTGTTTTTCATATAAATATATCGACTTTATTTGAGTCGCGGGCACCATGATGCAATGCAAGTGATATTATTGCGCAACTGATGCGTTGTCGGCTGCTTACTGGAGTGCAGCGGGTCGGCAGGGCTTCCCGGACACAAATGGAGGCAACATGGGTATTCAGCGAGGTGCCCAAAACATCGATCGCGGCAAGATCAGCAAAATGCTGATAGCGCTGTTGTCGCATTGGGGGCTGAGTACAGAAGAGCAGCTGAGCCTGCTTGGTCTGGCCAAGACCAATCGTGCTGCTCTGACCAGGTATCGTAATGGGCAGCCTCTGGTCAATGATCGGGACAAACTAGACAGGGCGGAGATTCTGCTGGGAATCCACACGTCCCTGCGACGGCTGTTTCCTGGCAATCGTGAGCTGGCCTATGGCTGGGTGTCACAGCCCAACCAGGCCTTCGGAGGCCACTCGCCGATTCAGCTAATTGCTAATGGGTAAACCACCGCCTCTGGCGGTGAGACTCGCATAGGCTCTGCCGTTCCGGCGTGCGGTGTAAAAATGGCCTCCTTTAAGAACCGGCAAGTTCAATAAGGAGGCCACATGCGAGACTGGCAAAGCCAAGCTCACGTTAGACATTATTGCAGATACCACGTTGTGTTTGTGCCTAAGTATCGGAAGAAGGCATTGTACGGGAGCCTGAGGAGGGAAATTGGCGGTATTTTCAGGGAGTTATGCGTCAGGCTGGAGTTGAGTTGGTAGAAGGGTATGCGATGAAGGATCACATCCATATGCTGCTCATGGTTCCCCCGAAATACAGCGTTGCAAATACGGTAGGTTTTCTGAAAGGGAAGTCGGCAATCCGTATCTTCAGGGAGCACCTGCAAGTGAAAAGGAATTTCAGCGGTCGGCATTTTTGGGCTAGAGGCTATTGTGTGAGCACGGTGGGCTTGGATGAAGAAATGATTCGAAGCTACATAAAGAACCAAGAACGGGAAGAGAAACGCCAAGAGCAAATGAGGCTGGAAGGACTCTGACCAATAGCCCCCTCTGGGGGCTTTCATCATACCACCCGCTCTGCGGGTGGTTCTTGATTGATGAGCGAGGTATGATGGGGATGTATATGGTTCGAGCCTATCTGTGTCATCAGCTAGAACGTTAGCGTCAGGGTGTCCAAATGGAGATGTATACGACCGAGAACATCTGGAATGTCATCGAGGACGATCCCGCAGAACGGATTGACCTCAAAGCCCGCAGTGCCGCCATGACCACCTTGAAGGCGTTCATTCACTCTCAAGGCTGGAGCAATGCCTGCGCCGCCGCCGAACTGGGCGTGGAAGAATACTTGGTGGTCTTCCTGATGAAGGGCCGGATCGGCCAGCTTGATCTGGCGACTCTCCAGGCCATGGCCGCTCGCCTGGGTGTGACGCTGCCAGCCGTGCGGACCCGATAACCGTTACCCCTCCCGCTCTTCGCTCTCTCCTCCACCGGGTTGACCCATTGTCGCCCACGGGCGACAATGCAACCATGAAGATTTCAAAGCACCCAGAGTACGTGCAATGGTTCAACAGGCTCCGCGACAGACGCGCTAAAGCGCGTATTACCTCGCGCATTGACCGGCTTGCCCAAGGACATTGGGGTGATGTAGAGCCAGTCGGAGAAGGCGTTAAGGAGTTACGCATTTTCTACGGCAAGGGCTACCGTGTTTATGTCAAGAAGCGGGGCCAGGAATTGGTCGTTTTGTTGTATGGCGGCCACAAGGGCACTCAGCAGAAAGACATTGATTACGCTATCAGGTTAGCGAAGGAACTGGAGGAATAATCATGGCGAAAGTTGAATTGGTCCCGTTTGACCCGGCGGAAGAACTGGATACCCCGGAAGGTATTGCCGAGTTTCTTGCAGCCGCCTTTGAGACGGGTGATAGTGCCTATATTGTCCACGCCATTGGTGTTGCAGCAAAAGCCAAAGGTATGACCGATATCGCAGAGAAAACCGGCCTGAACCGGCAGAGTCTATATCGTGCGTTCAGCGAAAAGGGGAACCCTCAGTTGGATACGGTAATCAAGGTTCTGAACGCCTTTGGTGTGGATCTGTCGGCCAAGCTTCATCAGCCTGAAAATCACCACGACTCCCATCCCGCTTAACTGGCGGAGCAACCCCTTTTTACTAATTAACCTGATTTTGAGTGCCGAAGGTGAGGCGTCTTAATCGTTGCTCTCCTTTTCATCCTTTAGATTCCGAGTCCATTGGGATAGCAAGGTATTTTTGACGTTCAGCTCGGTTTCCAATGCCTGCATCTGATGCCTGAGCTGGCTGATCTGTGCTTCTTGCTTCTGGGCGGCCATAGCCTCTTTTCTTAAGGTGTCCACTTCCTGTGTTAACTGAGCCCGCTCGTCGGCCGTGGCGCGATGATCTCGCTGTTCCTGCTTGAGCTGCCGGTCTTGTTGGTCAAGCTGGTTTCGCGTCTCGGTAAGTGCCGCAAACAAACGGGTGGTCTCCTGGGTGGCGCCGGTTAGCTCTTCCTGTTTGATGGCCAGGGTCTCACGAAGTTGCCGTTGTTCCGCCTGGACCTGCTGAAGCTGCTGCTCGTGGCGGCGCTGATCGAGATCCCGCTGCTCCTTGACTGAGGCTCGGTAGTGCTCCAGAGCCTCGCGGGCATGCTGGTGCTTGTCCTCCAGAGAGGCAACCTGTGCCTGCTTATCCTGCACCTGATCTTCCAGGTCGCTGATGCGCTGCTGCTGCGCCCGGCCCTCGGCCTGTTGCGTGGCCACCGTTTCCTGTAGTGCGGTGATCTGTGATCGCAGCTGGTCGCGCTCTTCGGCCAGGGTGGCGGCCTGCGCCTGGCTTTGGCTAAGTTCGTTGGTACGTTCGTCCAGCGCTTCTTTCAGGGTTGCCATGGCCCCCTGGTGGTGTTGCTCAGCCTGCTCAACCTGGCTCTGCGCCTCTTTTTGGAGCTCCCGAGCCAGTTGGCCAATCATCTGCTTCAGGTGGTCACTAAGCAGGGCTTCGTCGCCCAGCTGACTGCTTTCCTTGGCCTCAATGGCCTTTAAATGGCGACTGATGGTGGTCTTGGAACCGGTATGGCCCAATTCCGCCCGAATGGCGTCAATCGAAGGGTGTACGCCACGGGCAAGCAGCCGGTTGCGGGCGTCTTCTACCAAGGGTTGGGTAATGCCACCTCGCGCCATCGGGAGTCCTCTCTGTTTTAACGTACCGCATTACATGTCATGTAATTACATACTATATTCAGTTATTGACCAAAGTCAAAAACACCTATATATAAAGTCTGATAATAATGAATTATCCGACTTTATGGCTTATTTCGTGCCCCCAACACCACTGAAATGGTATGAAACCGGCCCAATGGCCAATGCCGTGACAGGAGATTACATGGCAAACCAGAGATCACCGTCTTCTATGGCGTCGTTTGAACGCTATATTCGCGCTGCTACGCGTGAGAACACCCGACGTGGTTACCGGGCCGCCATTGAGCACTATGAGGCGACTTGGGGTGGCTTCCTGCCAGCAACACCGGATAGCTTGGCGCGCTACTTGGCAGATCACGCTGAAACCCACTCCATCGCCACCTTGCGCCAGCGCTTGGCGGCATTAGCGCGTTGGCACCGTGATCAAGGGTTTCCTGATCCCACTAAGGCCCCATTGGTGCGTTCTGTGCTCAAGGGCATCCGTGAAGAGCACCCCTCTCGGCCCAGGCAAGCAAAGGCGCTGGCTGTGGCTCAATTACAGCAAATGGATCAATGGTTGGTTGCCAGTATTCAGAATGCCAGGGATAAGGGGGATGCCCGCCTGGGAGCCTTGCTGCGTGATCGAGCACTTGTATTGCTCGGATTCTGGCGTGCTTTCCGGGGGGATGAGCTTTGCCGCCTGCGAATCGAGGATCTGACGGTAACACCAGGTGTGGGCCTATCTGTCTATTTGGCCCGGAGTAAGGGGGATCGGCAGGCGCGAGGACGAACCTATAAGGTGCCTGCACTACAGTATTGCTGCCCGGTTGAGGCCTGTCAGGACTGGCTGGCGCACCTAGGGAAAAGTGACGGCCCAATATTTCGCCACATCAATCGCTGGGGCCACATCGGAGACACTGCCCTGCATCCGGATAGTATTGCCAGGCTGTTTCGCAGGGTGTTGAAGGAGGCCGGGGTTGAAGCTGCTGATACGTTCAGTGGACACTCTTTCCGTCGTGGTTTCGCGACCTGGGCCACAAGCAGTGGCTGGGACACCAAGGCGCTGATGGAGTATGTGGGGTGGCAAGACGCACAATCTGCCTTGCGGTATGTCGAATCTGATTCCCCTTTTTCTCATGCCCTGAAACAAATCCCAGCGCCAGAGACGTCACAGGGGGCGCCTCGATTAGTGCCGCCCTCTTCGGCCAAAAGCAGAAAGCTAATCGTTGAGGTGGCCCTGGAAGGTCAGAAACCGCGCAGTCGCAAGCCAGACCAGGCACGCGAAGCGATAGAGGCGCACTGCTTGAGGCCATTCAAGTCCCACCGCGAGAAAGGTGGCGCCTATCAAATACGGGTTGAGGCAAACACAGATGATCAGCTGGAAGAGCAGCTCTACGAGCTGATTGACGAGATGCATCAAATCGCATCCGACAAGGGATGCTGGATCGAGATAATGATTACCGACCCGGCCACCGGAGAAACCTGGGACTGAGTTTGATCATGACCGCCATTCAAGAGTCGGCCTACCCGCGCTTCCCCACCGACATTCCGCCAGGCGAGCTGGATGCGGTCTATACCCCGACCTCGCACGAAGTACAGTGGGCGCAACGTGCCAAGCAACCCCAACAGCGCTTCTTTCTGCTCTTGCATTTGAAGGCCTACCAAAAGCTGGGCTTTTTCATGCCATCCGAGGCATTACCAACCGACCTGGTCCAGCATGTCGCTCAGCAACTTCGTCTGCGTAAACCGCCCACAAAAGCCCTGCGTAAACAATATGACCAGTCTGGGGCCAGAAACCGCCACGCCAAATGGATTCGCGAATACGTGGGCAGCCGAGTGATGAGCGGACAAGATCGCCTCTGGCTGGCCAAGCAGGCCTTGTCGGCAGCAGAGTCTCGGGAAATTCTCGCCGATATAATTAACATCCTGCTGGAAGAACTGGTGCGTCACCGTTTTGAGCTACCCGGATTTTCGGTGCTCCTGCGGATAGCCAAAGAGGCTCGCAGTGAAGTTAATCTTCGATGCTATCGGACTATCGTCAGTGGACTTGATCCCAGCGGCAAACGAATGATCAATGCGTTGCTGGAAGTTCCTCGGGGGGACGGATTCAGTGGCTGGCAACGTTTGAAGCGAGAGCCACGAAAACCGACAAACAAGGAGATCCGTTCCTATCTTCAACACTTAAAATGGCTGAAAGGCATGGCGGCCCAGCTACCCGACATCAAGCCATTACCGGTAGCAAAGCGGGAGCAGTTTGCCAATGAGGCTCGCGCACTCGATGCCGCTAAAATGGCACGCCTGGAAGCTCGCAAGCGATATGCGCTGGCTGTAACACTGATCCACCATCAGTATGCACAATCTCTGGATGATACCGCCGAACTTCTGGTCAAAATGGTGCAGCAATTGGCGTCCACGGCGGAGCAGCACCTGCAAACCTATCAGCTCGAACAGCGTCAACGCACAGATCGCCTTGTCTCTTGCTTTCGGTCGGTATTGATGGCCATGGAAGTCGGTTCAAACGCCGTAAATTCCGTCCAGACGGTTGTCGGGGAGGAGCGCCAGTATTGGCTGGATGAATGCGAGGAGCACCTGGCCTATGCTGGGAACAACTACCTCCCTTTCATGCTGCGGCCTTTTCGGGCCAAACGCAGCTTACTGTATAACTGCTTGGAAATGCTGGAATTCCAGAGCACATCCAGTGACCCACTTTCCATGGAGCTTATTCGGCTCTTGAAGGAAACCCGACGGCTGAAGGTGGAAAGCCTGGATCTGGAGAGTTTGGCGCCGAATCTGGTCGGCACACTTCGTAGCACTCGGTGGATACCGGAAAAATGGCGAGCCTTGGTGTATCTCGATGCCAACGCCCAGCAGGTCCACCGTAAATATTTTGAACTGGCCGTCTTCACCTTGATCAAGCAGGAACTGAAATCCGGCGACCTGTTTGTGGCTCATAGTGACCGCTTTGATGATTACCGCGAGCACCTGGTTGATTGGGATACTTATGCTCAAGAAATTAGTCAGTTTGGAGAGGAGGTGGAGCTCCAGACGGACCCCAAAGAGCTATGCCGGCATCTCAAGGAACAACTGACCAACGCCAGCAGGGAGGTGGATGCGGCCTTTCCTGCTAATACGCATGCCGAGATCCAGAATGGGCGCATTGTTATCAAGCGCAATCAGGCATCCGGGCTGCCAGCGAATTGGCAGGCCCTAGATAACGAAATAACACGTCGCCTTGGCTCCCGAAGCATTGTCGATGTTCTGGTGGACGCGGAACAATGGTTGGGCCTACACCGGCACTTCGGGCCACTATCGGGGTATCAAGGAAGGGTCGAAGACCCCAGACTACGCTTTATCGCTACCTTGTTCTGCTACGGCTGCAATCTGGGGCCATCACAGACGGCAGACTCGATCAAACAGCTAAACCGACGCCAGGTTGCCTGGTTGAACCTGAATCACATTACGGAAGAGCGGCTGGACAAGGCCATCACTCAGGTGATCAACGCGTACAAGAAATACGAACTCCCCGGATTTTGGGGCACCGGTCGCCATGCCGCCGCAGATGGCACGAAGTGGAACCTTTACGAGCAGAATCTGCTCAGTGAATACCATATCCGCTATGGGGGTTACGGTGGGATCGGTTACTACCATGTTTCCGATACCTACATCGCGTTGTTCAGCCACTTCATACCGTGCGGGGTGCATGAAGCTGTCTACATTCTGGATGGCCTGCTGAAAAACCAGAGTGATATCCAGCCAGATACCTTGCATGGGGATACCCAGGCCCAGAGCTATCCCGTCTTCGGATTGTCATATCTCTTGGGGATCAGGCTGATGCCCCGCATCCGCAACATCAAGGATTTAAACTTCTTTCGGCCTGATCGGCGATTTCGTTACAAGCATATTGAAGCCCTGTTTAAAGGGCATATCGATTGGCAAAGGATCGAAACGCATTTGCCGGACATGCTACGCGTGGCGGTGTCGATCAAGATGGGAAGAGTCAGTGCATCAACCATCCTGCGCAGACTCGGCACTTACAGCCGCAAGAACAAGCTGTATTTTGCCTTCAAGGAACTGGGCAAAGTGGTCAGAACCCTGTTCCTGCTGAACTATATTGACGATCTGGAATTACGACAGACCATTCATGCGGCCACCAATAAAAATGAGCAGTTCAATGGCTTTGCCAAATGGTGCTTTTTCGGTAGTGACGGCACCATCACAGCCAATCTTCGTCATGAGCAGCAGAAGGTCGTCAAATATAACCACTTGGTGGCAAACATGCTGGTTCTACACAATGTAGAGGCCTTAACTCGGGTGCTACGGGAGATGTCCGCAAGCGGGATTCCTTTGTCAGAAGAGGTGCTGAAAGCTCTTTCCCCCTATCGAACCAGCCATATCAACCGGTTCGGCGATTATTCGCTGGATTTGAAGCGCCCAGTTGACCATCAACTTTATGAACTTGGCATTATTGATTAAAAACAACAGGTTACGCTTGCTTTGGCGCGTAAGCGTAACCGTGACTCAGCCTTTTACAAATGCTGCGGACCTCATTAGTATCATGGAGATGTGTAGTGGCATAGTGAATTTGGCCACCTGATTTTGAGTGTATGATCACTCACAGAGAAAGTCAGGTGGATATGATGACGAAGAAAAGAACCTTTAGCCCGGAATTTCGTTTGGAGGCGGCCGAGCTTGTGGTCGATCAAGGCTATACCTTGAAAGCAGCATGCGATGCCATGGGCGTTGGCAAGTCCACGATGGAATATTGGGTGCGCAGACTGCGAGCTGAGCGAGCAGGTAAAGCCGCGCAGAGAGGTGAGGCGCTGACGCCGGAGCAGCGAGAGATTCAGGATCTGAAGCGCAAGCTGCGTCGGGCTGAGGAAGAGAAGGAGATTCTAAAAAAGGCTACCGCTCTCTTGATGTCGGACTCCCTGAACAATTCTCGATAATCGAGCGACTTGAAGAGAGCTATGCGGTGCAGCGCTTGTGTGAAGCGTTCGGGGTACACCGTAGCAGTTACCGGGCATGGCGTAACAGGGGTATTGCGCCGAGCGTGGAAGAGCAGGAGTTGCTGCAGAAAATGGTTGATGCGCATGCGGTCAGCAATGGTTCTGCGGGCGCCCGCAGCATAGCCAAGATGGTGACTCAGGCGGGCATGCCACTGAGTCGCTATCGTGCCGGCAGGCGAATGAAGCAGCTTGGCCTGGTCAACACACAACCGCCGAGCCACGCCTACAAGAAGGCCGATCAGCCACACCTGGACATTCCCAATCTGCTCGACCGGGAGTTCGATGTCACAGCGCCCAACAAGGTCTGGGCCGGAGATATTACCTATATCTGGACAGGAGCTCGCTGGGCTTATCTGGCAGTTGTTATCGATCTGTTCTCCCGTAAGCCCGTGGGCTGGGCCTTGTCGCTCTCACCGAATACGGACTTGGTAAAAAAAGCGTTAATGATGGCTTACGAATCTCGAGGGGAGCCACAAGGAGTTCTGTTCCACTCCGACCAGGGTTGCCAGTACACCAGCTTGGGCTTCCGGCAACTACTCTGGCGCTACCGGATGACGCAGAGCCTCAGTCGCCGTGGCAATTGCTGGGATAATGCCCCGACAGAGCGGTTCTTCAGGAGCCTGAAAACGGAATGGGTACCGGAGATTGGCTACCCCAATGTTGCGGCGGCGAAGCAATCGGTCATCGGCTATATGATCGGTTACTACAGCAGCCTCAGACCGCACAAGCATAACGATGGGCTGCCGCCCAATGTGGCAGAAAAGAACTACTGGAATGCTCAAAAGTCAGTGGCCAAAAACACTTGACCACTACAATGCCGGATCTTTAACCTTAGGCAGCTAAATGGCGTGTTCTCAATGACCAACCATGATTTGGATACAGTTCGTGCTGAGATTGCATCCACTCTTCAGGAGCTGAATACTACAAATGATGCCGATTTGTTTGTTCAATGGATCGGTGCTCTCATCACGAACCTTGAGAGCAAGTCCTGCGCCATACTTCAAAGTAAAGACAATCAAAATGAAACGTGCCCACTTTATGATCGCTCTTTAGCCGACTATCAGCGACTCCAAGGCCAATTCACACAGGTCCGCCATTTTCTATTTGATCGAAATCTGTTTTCCCGGACGATTGAATACAAGGGGGATCAGCTAAATAGTCTAGATCAGCACCACGAATTCATTTATGCACTTGATCAAGCCGTCGGTGAGTTAATCCATCTGATGCAGTATGACACTCCTGATCGTTTCAAAGTTGACGTTCGCCAGGGGTTCAAATTCATTAGCGGCAGCACGAACTATGAGCGCATTTGCTTCAAGGCATCCCCAGGAAGGGGAGGAGCCTCAAGCTCGGAGTGAACTGTAAACCAAGTCCCTACCAAAACAAGGAGCTTACAATGGGGATCAAAAGGAAGTTGATCGGAAGTGTTTGTCTGCTAGCAGTTACAGCCTCAGCCAGCGCAGCGCCGGATGCTGCCCAAAAACACGTCCCAAGAATTTATAATCAAAGCCCTGAATTATTGGAAGCATCGCAAAACTATAGCCGAAAATTAGTTGAAGCGAGACCGGAGTTGGGCGAATTATTACAGAAGTTGGGCCTTGAATATTTTCACCAGCTAGATCCAACTAAAGTCTACGTGTTAGGGAACCTCTGAAAAACTCCCCGACTTTGCCATAATCAGGACTTTCTATCAGCCACTTGCCGGGAATGCCATGAGCCAGCTGACCTTTGCCGAAGCCGAATACGAACACAAGAAGCGCAAGACCCGGCGGGAAGTGTTCCTTGAGAAGTTGGATCAGCTGCTACCCTGGAAGGCGCTGGAGTCTACGATTGCTGTCTATTACGCCTCTGGCAGCATTGGCCGGCCGCCGTATGCGCTATCGAGCATGCTTCGCATTCATGTCATGCAGATCATCTACAACCTGAGTGATCCGGCGATGGAAGATGCCTTGTATGAGATCGAGTCCATGCGCCGTTTCGCAGGGATTCGCCTCTCTCGGGTTCCTGATGAGACAACGATCCTGAACTTCCGGCACCTGCTGGAGCAGCACAATCTTGGCAAGAAGCTGTTCAAGAAGATCAACCGTCAGTTGGCACGACACGGCCTGATAGTTCGGGAAGGCAGCATCGTTGATGCGACGATTATCGACGCCCCCAGCTCGACGAAGAACAAGGAAAAGGCCCGTGATCCGGAGATGCATCAGACCAAAAAAGGCAATCAATGGCATTTTGGCATGAAGTGTCATATTGGCGTCGATGACACAGTGGGTCTGATTCATAGTCTTGCCACCACCGCCGCTAATGAGCATGACCTGACGGCATCAGGCGAGCTTTTGCATGGCAAAGAGAAGCGAGTCTGGGGCGACGCGGGTTATTGCGGTATCGAGAAACGCGAGGAGCATAAGAACCGTAAAGTGGATTGGTTTATCGCTGAACGGCCGGGTAAGCGCGCCACGATGTCGAAGGTGGCAAAGGAATGCGAAACGATCAAAGCCAGCGTCCGAGCCAAAGTGGAGCATCCCTTCAGAGTGATTAAAGGCATGTTCGGCTACAGCAAGGTTCGCTACCGGGGTCTGGCGAAGAATACCAACCGGCTCTATCTTCTAGCGGGGCTGCACAACCTGTTGAGGGTGAAACGGGTGCTGCTGCCCTAGGGGCAGTGCGCCTGTTTGCCGCTAAAACGCGGCAAACAGGCGAAAAAATGAACACTCAAGAGAGAACTGTGGCCTGAATTTCACGGCAGAAGCTGATTGAAAACCGAAACGTCAAAAGAGCGAGTTATTCAGACCTTCCTTAGATCAGACAACTGGCGAAGTGCGTATAGACGACTACTCTAATGATGCATCACAAGAAAGAACCAACCCAGAATCCAACCAGCCTCAAACCGCACAAGTAACGCCAGCAATCTTTGATGGATTAGCATCTGCGACAGCGACAATCGCTGCTGATTCCTCAATGATCCATGGTCTTGGAAGGACTGTAATTAGCTGTCCATTTGGTGGGCAAGAGGCTTTTGTATCAGGCTTCATGGCATCAACCGTCGCTCGCGATCCGGTTGCTGGTATCCGTGACGGCTTCATCACCCAAGACAATTTCCTCACTTCGGCTTCAGACGTCAATTTCAGTATCATTCGAATTCCAGGAGGGGCGAAGAATCCCCAAAATCGTACAACGATGGAAACGACTCATAATGGGTTTTGTGGCGATGAGCTATTCGTTCGTCAGCAAGTGGCCACATGGCCGCCACTACGGATTGATATTGTCATGGATGACACCGGCTCAATGGGGGATGAAATTGGAGGGTTAAAATCAGCGCTGACCAGCTTTATTAACTCCCGAAATTCCGATCCAGCCCAGCCACAACGAGGGGTTTCCTACGAGCTTATCAGCTTCAAAGACAGCCCCCGTCTTCGCCTGGCGAACACCGAAGACACTGCGGCTGCAATCAATGCGGTTGGCTCATTGTCTGCTTCTGGCGGCGGAGACTGTCCTGAGGACGCGCTTGGAGGTCTTGGCCTTGCCCTGAACCGCCTTGAGGGAGATGAGAATTACGAAGGCAGCATTGTCCTCGCAACGGATGCATCCCCCCATAATGGCGATATAAGCGGACTAATCGCTCGGGCCCAGGCCGAAGGAATCCGGATAAATGTACTGTTAACAGGGGACTGTGTTGCGGTCGCAAGCACCAGTAGCTCACGCACCGCAACTACAACCATATCTCCATTAGCAACACTCTCTGCACGGGAGGTTTTTTCTCGGATTGCTGAAGAAACCGATGGTGAGTATGTGTATGCGCCTGGCGGCACAGCAGAGGAATACGCTCAAGTGCTTGAAGACATGTTTGATTCTGCGCTATCAGGTGGGGACAGTGAGCCACCCGAAGTAACGGTCACAGTGACTCCTAATGAGCTTTGGCCGGTTAACCATAGAATGGTGCCTATCGGGGTCTCTGTCTCCGCAGTCGACGACAAAGATCCTAGTCCACTAATAGCGTTAGAAAGCATAACATCCAGTGAACCGGCTAACGGACAAGGTGACGGCAATACCGAGGAGGATATCCTGGTAGAGGAAGACGGCACCATTTACCTGCGCGCAGAACGAAGTGGCAACGGAGAAGGTCGGGTTTACACGATCACTTATCGCGCAACGGATGCAAACGGTAATGCTGGCTTCGGTTCTGCCGAAGTTCTCGTTCCGCATTCCAAGGGAAAATAAAGCCTTACCCGCAATGAACCTGCCGACCAGCATCAATTGGTCGGCAGGTCTTTCACCCTCAACACCTCAGGCAGCATCTTCATATTTCCCTTGTTATTCATGTGGTTACGCCAATTTTGGCGGATTTTTCACGTTTGTCTGCCAACCCTCTGGATCGGTAACCTGACATTGCTGGAGCCTTATCGTCCGATCTTTATTGCCATTGTGTTGTTGTTTTTTGGTTGGGCGGGCTGGAAAGTCCATCGCCCGATAGAAGCGTGCGAACCGGGTACCGCTTGCGCCATACCGCAAACGCGCAAGCGGCGACAGATCATTTTCTGGATCACAGGCATCATTGCGCTGGTCCTTGTTACCAGTACCTACTGGATCCCATTGATTGCCTCAGACATTGAATAGCACCAGAGTAAATCATGCACAAAATCACAATAGCCCTTGTACTGGGCCAAACCTCAGACCATCACCCTTGATCTGCCAACCATGAACTGCGCCATGTGTCCGATCACGGTCAAGAAAGCCCTTAAACGGGTTGATGGCGTGGCCAAAGCCGAGGTCAGCTATGAACACAAGCAGGCTGTGGTGACTTTCGAGGATACCCAGACCAGCGCAGAGAAACTAATTGAAGCGACAACCAACGCCGGATATTCATCAACCCTAGTGGAAACGGGAAAGCCATGACTTCAAATGTTATTTTACAGTCGGAATTGACCTGTCCGGAATGTGGCAATAAAAAAACGGAAACTATGCCGACCGACGCCTGCCAATGGTTCTACGAGTGCGAACAGTGTCATACCTTGTTGAAACCCAAAGCGGGTGACTGCTGCGTTTACTGCTCTTACGGTTCAGTTCCTTGCCCACCGATTCAGGCCGATACCAAAACGATGACTCGCTGCTGTGGTAGCCCGATGAATGGATCGGACTGACTTAATCGAACCGGATGATACTGCTCTGTCACTTAAAAGGATGGAGCAACTGACTCGCATAATGCTTTGGATAATCGGGCTCCGAGGAAATGCCAAGATCTTTTATGGCAATTTTTCGGGAAGAGTCAAAATAGGCTGTTCCCAGTATCCTGTCCGTCAAAGTGGTAAACAGCCCAAAGTTCACATCGCCTTCCTTGGCAGTGTTCAGATGATGAAATCGGTGCACACTGTTGATCGCCAGAATGTACTTTAGCGGCCCTGAAAAATACGCCACGTTGGAGTGTTGCAAAAGTAGCTGGAGCACTACCGCCACCACCAGCAACAGCATGATGTCGTGCGGCACACCCATCAAAAGCAGCGGCATGGTTCCCGCTACGGTTTCGATTAACTGGTGCAGTGGATGCTTCATCAGACCATTAAAACCATACAAGCGCTTTGCGCTGTGATGGACGGCGTGCAGTTTCCACAGGTTATGGAATCGGTGACTGGCGAAATGAGCCAGGGTAATACCCATATCGGCAATCAAGATCGCCACGACCAGTTGTAACGGTAGCGGCAGGCTGGATGGCCAAAGGTCTATCAGCGAAAACGCCTGACCAACCAGTGGAAGCATGAAAAGCCCAAGTATATTGAGTGATTCGTTGACGATGGCATGAATAAAGTCTGTGCCTTGATCCTGTTGGGATAGATTGAACGTGGGGTCATAGGGAACAACCTTTTCGCAAATGAACGACAGACCCACAAATCCGGATAGTAATAAAGCCAACCAGGCATCAGCGTATCCTGACCCTACAAGGTATATAGCAATGCCATTACCGGCCAACAGAAAAACCGGCAGATAAAATAGCTTGATTAACCATCGAATTGCACTCATTCCGGAAACCTCTCAAACATCATAGAACGCTCATTTTGCAATGAATAGGCAATGCACAATTGAACGAAAGAGCTATTTTTCCGAAAGTAGCTGTTTAATTGTTGCAGGGTTGACGCCAAACGCTTCCATCGCGGCACGGCAAAAGTGGGCTTGATCGGAAAAACCTGCCGTTATTGCGGCATCCGTGAGCGACCTGCTTTGGGTGAGTTCGAATGCCAGCAGTAGCTTCAGCCACTTCTTGTAGCTCCTGAACGGCAAGCCGGCTTGCTCGCTGAACCAGTGAGAGAATCGGCTCGATGAGAGGTGGGCAAGTTCAGCCAAGCCGGTACGGGAAGGTTCCCGTCCAAGCATTAACTCGGATCGCAACGCTTCCACCACCTGTTGGAACCGATTATCCAGGCCAGATACGTCGCCACAGGTGCAGGCTTTCCGAAAATCCTCAAGCGCAGCTTGCAGATCGTCTGCGCTGCTTAACTGGATGAGTTGCCGCGTGCCGTCAATCTCAATAATGGAAATGTTTTGTGCCATCGTCTGGGGGAGCAGGGTTTTACAGGCATTGTGGGTCGGATCGGCATAGAGGCACAACACCCTGGCAGTTTGTAACTGATGGATTGTACCCGCAGGGATCAATAGACTCGCCCCGGTATAACTCGCATGGCCAACGCGCACCTCAACCGGGTTGCCCAGACCCACAACAATCTGATGCGCCCAATGTTTGTGGGGCTTGTTATCGCCAGCTTCACCCTAAAGGCGATGAGCCCCGGCACCATGGCCACCTCACCTCGCCACGATTGGGCCTGGCGTGTTTTGCTGGACACGCTCATGCTCAGGCGCTTCGCTCTTCCGGGACGGGCAGAAACAGGGTGAAGCTGGTGGCGTGCCGGTCGGAGCTTGCCTCGACACGACCACCATGGGCCTCAACAATGGAACGAACGATGGCCAATCCGAGTCCGGCACCCTCACTCTGGCGCGATCTGGAAGGATCGGCGCGGTAAAAGCGATCAAACACGCTTGGCAGGTGCTGTGCAGGAATTTCGGAGTCGGGGTTGATCACACTCAGCGATACTGAGTCATTCTCCGCTTTACTCAATCGAACCTTTATCCATTTGCCCGCCGGGGTGTGCCGAATGGCGTTCGACAGCAGGTTGGAGATGGCCCTGCGTAGCATGGCGCGATCACCCATTACCCCCGGTGCCTGACCCTCCAAAGACAGGGTGATATGTTTTTCCTCCGCCAGCGCCCCGAAGAAGTCGAACAGCTCCCTGACCTCGGTGGCCAGATCCAGCGTTACCTGCACCGGTTTGAGCAGGCCGTGGTCGCTCTTGGCCAGCCAGAGCATGTCGTTAACCATCTTGGCCAGGCGTTCTTGCTCTTCCAGATTGGAGTACAGGAGCTCACGATATTCGTCCAGTGTTCTGGCCCTGCCCAACGCCACTTGAGTCTGGGTGATGAGATTGGTCAGCGGGGTTCGTAGTTCGTGGGCAATATCCGCCGAGAAATGCGACAGCCGCGTGAAGCTGTCTTCCAGTCGCTCAATCATCTGATTAAAGGCGGAGGCCAGGTCCCGTAGCTCCAGGGGCATGCTGCGAAAATCAAGTCGCATATGCAATCGGTCGGCCTGAATACTGCGAATCTCGTCCGAGAGACCGCGTAAAGGCGCGTGTCCCTGGTGTACCCCAAACCACGCCGCTAGCAAAGTCACACCGCCAGTAAGCAACATGATAATCCAGAGACTGCGGCGAAACCCTTGCAGAAAATGCAGGTGGAAGTCCATGCCGATCGCCGTGGCAATGCGATATTCCCGGCTGTCGCTGACAAACCGTGTGACGACACCCCGATAGGCATTTCCGTCAAAGTGCCAAGTAGCCAGGTTATCGGCATGGATCCGCTTAACGGGGGAAAAAGCTACTATAGCCTGCGCGAAGTCAGCCCCCGGTGTAGCGAACACCAACTGGCCACGGCCATTCCACACCTGAAAATAAACACCGTGGTGTCCCGACACCGCCTGCGACAACGCCACCGGTAACCGGAGCGGATCATCCACCCTTTGCAGGGTCTGCGCTACCGCCTGGTTGATCACGACCAACTCGTCCGCGTCCTGCTCGGCGAAATGGCGCTCGACGGCACCGAGCACCAGATTGCCGATCAATACCAGGCTGATGCCGATGGCCAACGCGACAAAGACCATGACCCTGGCGGTTAGCGAAAGCGGACGCCGCTCAGTCGCCATCATCTTCAGCTTCCACATCGAGCTTGTAACCCATGCCACGCACCGTGTGGATCAGCCTGGGCTCGAAGTCGTCGTCGATTTTGGCGCGCAATCGACGGATGGCCACGTCGATCACGTTGGTGTCGGAATCAAAATTCATGTCCCAGACCTGCGAGGCGATCAGCGAACGCGGCAACACCTCACCCTGACGGCGCACCAGCAGTTCCAGCAGGCAGAATTCCTTGTGGCTGAGATTGATTTTTCGGCCGGCGCGCGTGACCCGGTGCCTGGGTAGATCCAGAACGAGATCGGCCACCTTGAGCTGATCCGACAGAGGCGGTGCCGAGCCCCTTCGCAACAGGGTGCGCACCCGTGCCAGCAACTCGGCAAAGGCGAAGGGTTTTACCAGGTAATCATCGGCGCCCAGCTCCAGCCCCTTGACTCGGTCATCCACGCGGTCGCGCGCGGTAAGGAACAATACCGGTGTCTGACGTCCCGCTTCACGCAGCGACTGCACAATGCGCCAGCCATCCACGTCGGGCAGCATGACATCCAGCACGATCAAGTCGAAGGACTCGGTCATCGCCAGATGGTGGCCATCGAGACCATTGCGCACCAGACTAACCTGAAATCCAGCTTCAGCCAGTCCTTGGCGCAAATAGTCGCCTGTTTTGATTTCGTCCTCGACCACGAGTAGTCGCATCTATGTCTCGCCCTCCACATTTTGTTTCAACCTAACGGGTTATTCCCCACAGCAAGATTACACCAAGATTACGTTATTGTAATGTTTGGGTCATCTGGCTGACAGGGGGGATCAGTTAATTTGGTCATACTAGGCATTACTTATGTTGATGCTGCCAGCATTCCGGTCGCTGTTGTCGGCCTGTCAGATCGGGCGTGATTCGAAAACGACAGTATCATCAACAAGCACTTCGCCACGGTTGATGTGATCGAGGGCAAGGTTATGAAAAACGATATCGTTGAATTGGAGTATTTATGAAAACGTATAGTGCGACACGCCGTCGCTTCGTACAGGGCCTTGCAGCCGGTGGCGTGCTGGCCGCCACACCGGCCTGGTTGCAGGCGGCTGTAAAAGGTGCGACCGCGCTGGGCTCAGCACCAGTACTCAGCGGCCGAGAAATCGATCTAGTGATCGCCGAAACTCCCGTCAATTTCACTGGCGTCACGCGCATGGCCACCACCATCAACGGTTCCATCCCGGCACCAACGCTACGGTTGCGTGAAGGCGATGACGTCACCATTCGCGTCACTAATCGTTTACCTGTCGACACTTCTATTCATTGGCACGGAATACTGCTGCCCTATCAAATGGATGGTG